>Ga0209127_100023_pt1 | contig 437356 bp, 389 predicted proteins | sample LakSupMetagenome_FD_187469 | JGI IMG/M metagenome (GOLD analysis project Ga0209127, IMG submission 187469) | Freshwater microbial communities from Lake Superior, Canada - Sta WM archaea (SPAdes) (version 2) | ecosystem: Environmental > Aquatic > Freshwater > Lake | place: Lake Superior, Canada... | reverse complement strand
CTTGCTTTAAAACAATTAATAGTTGCTTGATCAAACGTCTGCAAGATGGACAATCATCCTTCCTGCAGGCGCCTTCACAAGATACCTGCGCATACTTTCAAAGATCTTGGGAAGTGGCCTCAGCGCCATTCCCGTGTGCTGCGAAGTTTCCTTCGTAGCGAGCCGCCTATTATGCCGGACTTTTCGAGTCCGTCAACACCTTTCGCTCGATCATCTCGTTCGTCGGTGGTGGCGTCCCTTGTGTCGCTGAAGCCCCTTGTTGGCGACCCCTGCGACGGGGGAGGGAAAGTATGTCCCTATTCGCGGCCTTTGTGAAGGGGGTGTGGCAACTTTTTTCATCGGATGTTGCATCCGTTCATGCAAAGGCGCCGCCACAGGCCCCGCGAACAGCGGCAGAGCGTCAGCGCCGCTCTGCAGGAGCAGAAGCAGGGGCCGGCTGCGCCGGCCCCTGCCTCCGGTCAGGCAGCGACCAAGCGCACGCGGGCGAAGGTGCGCTTGCCGACCTGCAGCAGCCCCTCGAAGCCGGGCTGCAGTACCTGTTGGCCGTCTTCCACCACTTCACCGTCCACCTTCACCGCACGCTCCTTGAGCTTGCGGTTGGCCTCGGAGTTGCTCGGGGTCAGGCCGGCGGCGGTCAGCAGGGCCGCGATGCGCAGGCCCTCGGCCGGGATGGCCACATCCTGCAGCGGCAGCTGGGTGATGTCGCCCTGCCCGGTAACGGCAGCTTCCCACCCGGCAATCGCCTGCTCTGCCGCTGCGGCATCGTGGAACCGGGTAGCCAGTTCACGGGCCAGGCGCAGCTTGACCACGCGCGGATTCAGGCCGGCGGCGATCTGCTCGCGCAGGGAGGCCGCTTCGGCCTGGCTGATATCGAAGGACAGCAGCTCGATCCAACGCCACATCAGGGCATCGTCGACCTTCATGGTCTTGGTGACGATGTCGATGGCCGGCTCGCTGATGCCGATGTAGTTGCCCAGCGACTTGGACATCTTGTTGACGCCGTCCAGGCCTTCCAGCAGCGGCATGGTCAGCACCACCTGCGGCTTCTGGCCGTGGTGTTCCTGCAGGCCACGGCCCATCAGCAGGTTGAACTTCTGGTCGGTACCGCCCAGCTCGACGTCCGCTTCCAGGGCCACCGAGTCGTAGCCCTGCACCAGCGGGTACAGGAATTCGTGGATGGCGATCGACTGCTGGGCGGCATAGCGCTTGGCGAAGTCGTCGCGCTCGAGCATGCGTGCCACGGTGTGCTGGCCGGCCAGGCGGATCATGTCGGCCGCGCTCATCTTGCCGAACCACTCCGAATTGAAGCGGACCTCGGTGCGGCTGCGGTCCAGCACCTTGAACACCTGTTCCTCGTAGGTACGGGCGTTGGCCAGCACGTCGTCGCGGCTGAGCGGCTTGCGGGTCAGGCTCTTGCCGGAGGGGTCGCCGATCATGCCGGTGAAGTCGCCGATCAGGAAAATGACCTGGTGGCCGAGGTCCTGGAACTGACGCATCTTGTTCAGCAGCACCGTGTGGCCCAAGTGCAGGTCAGGCGCGGTGGGGTCGAAGCCGGCCTTGATGCGCAGCGGGCGGCCTTCCTGCAGGCGCGCGCGCAGATCCTCGAGCTTGAGGATCTCGTCGGCACCGCGGCCGATCAGGGCAAGGGCTTCTTCAATCGAGGACACGTGACTACTCCCGGCAACGCCGTTTCTTATGTGGGGTGTTAAAGCGAAGTTAACCCGATCGGCTTCACAAAAGCCAATAGGCACAAGGGTTTGACGCGAATTTGTTAGGTGTCTATGTTACCGGCGTTTGGGCCCGCGTTCCCGGGTCAGCCAGAGACCGACATCTGATGCTCAATTCCGATCAAGGCCGCGCTCGCAAGCAGCGCTTCCAGGAACGACTCCACGTCCTGCACGACAACGCCCTGCACCGGAAGCTGAGGCAACACCTTCCCGCTGCGTTCAATGAGCGCTGGACGCGGCGTCATTGGATGCACGCCAGCCTGTTTGTGACCATTGGCGCGCTGGTGGCCACGATCGTGCCGGGCTTCTCGCACACCATCGATGCGCCCTACGCCGACAGCCACACCAGCCTGGCACTGCCGTTGCCGCCGTTGGCAATGGCCCGCCAGCAGCAGATCCCCGGCGACAGCTGGCAGGTGCTGCGGGTGCAGCGCGGGCAGACCCTGAGCGACCTGTTCGACAAGGCCGGCATCTCCGCCACCACCCTGCACCGGGTGCTGGACCATCCGGGTGCGCGCGAATCGCTGACCAAGCTGCGCCCGGGTGCCGAGATCGCCTTCGACATGCCGCTGTCCGGTGACCTGCGCAGCATCCGCTTCGACCGCGACGCCGACAACCGGGTCGAACTGAGCCTGAGCGGTGATGACATCAAGGAAACGGTGACCAAGCGCGAGACATCCACGCGCACGGTGGTCACCAGCGGCGAGATCACCAGTTCGCTGTATGCGGCCGCGCGCCGTGCCGGACTGTCACCGTCGGCGATCGCGACGATGACCGACGACATCTTCAAGTACGACATCGACTTCTCCAAGGACCTGCAGCCGGGCGACCGCTTCAGCGTGGTGATGGATGAGACCTGGCGCGAGGGCGAGAAGGTCGATACCAGCAAGATCCTGGCGGCGACCTTCACCACCGGCGGCAAGACCTATTCCGGCTTCCGCTTCGACCGCAACGGCAAGTCCGAGTACTACGACATCAGCGGCCGTTCGCTGAAGAAGAGCTTCATCCGCATGCCGATCCCGTTCGCACGGCTGAGTTCGACCTTCGGCGCGCGCAAACACCCGGTGCTGGGCAAGATGCGCATGCACAAGGGCGTGGACTACGCCGCGCGGACCGGTACCCCGATCATGGCCGCCGGCGATGCGCGGGTGCAGTTCGTCGGCGTGCAGCGCGGTTATGGCAACGTGGTGATCCTCGACCACGGCCGTGGCCACACCACCCTGTACGGCCATATGTCGCGCTTTGCCGGGATCAAGAATGGCCAGCGCGTGGCCCAGGGCACGGTGATCGGCTACGTCGGCTCGACCGGCCTGGCGACCGGCCCGCACCTGCACTACGAATTCCGCGTCAACGGTGAGCACCGCAACCCGCTGACGGTGACCATGCCGCCGCCGGAGCCGCTGAAGGGCGCCGAGCTGGTGGCCTTCCGGGCGCAGACCGCGCCGGCGATGGCCCGCATCCAGGGCATGGAGAAGCTGATCTACGCCGACGCCAGCCCCGCGCCGGCGGCCGAAAGCGCGAGCACCGAGGTGGCCAGCGCCAAGGACAAGGCGCCGGCAGGCCGCAAGCGCGGCTGAGCCCTGCGTTGACGAAGGAGGACACGGCAGCACAAGCTTGCCGTGTCCTTTTTTTATGCCCGCCATGAACACCACTGCCGATCCGTCCCTTCCCCTCTACCTGGGCCTGATGTCGGGCACCAGCGCTGACGGCATCGATGCCGCGCTGGTGCAGTTCCCGGCCGATGGAGGGTGCCGCTTCGTGCACGGGCTGACCGCCCGCTGGGAGCCGGTGCTGCGGGCGCGGCTGGTGACCCTCGGCGAAGGCGGCCCGCTGCAGTCGCTGGAGGAGCTGGGCGAACTGGACGCGCGGATTGCGATCAGCTTCGCCGCCGCCGCCAACCAGCTGCTGGAAGAAGCCGGTGTCGACCGTTCGCAGGTACGAGCCATCGGCTCGCACGGGCAGACGGTGCGCCATCGACCGTTGGCCGACCCGGCCTTCACCTTGCAGCTGGGCGACGGCAACCGCATCGCCGAGCTGACCGGCATCACCACCGTGTGCGATTTCCGCCGCCGTGACGTTGCCGCCGGTGGCCATGGCGCGCCGCTGATGCCTGCCTTCCACCTGGACATGCTGGGTGCGGCCGATGAGGACCGTGCGGTGCTGAACCTGGGCGGGATCGCCAACCTGACCCTGATCCCACGCGAAGGCGTCGTGCGTGGCTTCGATACCGGCCCGGCCAACGCGCTGATGGATGCCTGGTGCCAACGCCATACCGGGCGCAGCTTCGATGCTGACGGCGCCTACGCAGCCAGCGGTGCGGTGGATGACAGCCTGCTGGCCGGCTGGCGCGCGGATCCGTGGTTCGCGCTGCCGCCGCCCAAGAGCACCGGGCGCGAGCAGTTCCACCTGCCGTGGGCCGAAGCACACATGGAGGAAGGCCAGTTCGCCGCAGCCGATGTGCAGGCGACACTGCTGGAGCTGACCGCGGCGACGGTGGTTGATGCGCTGCTGGCCCAGCAGCCGCACACCCGGCGGGTGCTGGTGTGCGGCGGTGGCGTGCGCAATACGCAGTTGATGCGGCGGCTGGCGGCGCGGTTGCCGGGCGTGGTGGTGGAGTCAACGGCGCTGCACGGGCTGGACCCGGAGTATGTGGAGGCGATGGGGTTTGCCTGGCTGGCGCAGCGGACGATGGACGGGCTGCCGGGCAACCTGCCGAGCGTGACCGGGGCGACGGGGCCGCGGATTCTCGGGGCGATCCATCCCGCGTGAGGTGGCGCCATCCGCCGGGCATGGCCCGGCGCTACCCGTCGGCGGCGCGCGGTAGCGCCGGGCCATGCCCGGCGACCCGACATCAGATCAATCGAAGCCCTGGCCGGCCGGCAGCGCCTGCAGTGCGGCGATCGCGTCGGAAAGCGCGTCGACTTCGGGATCGCCGAAGCCGGAGCGGACCTCCAGTTCACTGCTGAACAGGCCCTGCTCCAGCAGGACCGCGCAGGTCTGTTCGTGGGTCCAGCCACGGGCCACCGAGACCCGTTTGATGCGTTCCAGCAGCAGCGGGTCCAGGTCCCGCAGCACTACGTCGGCCATGCTCACTTCCCCGTTCGCAAGGCACCGCCCCCTCGGCGCGTCGGGGCGATCATCCCGCAGTAAGCGCACACAGGCAATCAGGCGGCGGGGGACGGCCCACGATCAACGATGCGTGGCCACAGCCAGGCCAGCAGCAGCATGGTGGGCACCACCGTGACGGCGCTGAGCATGAAGAAGGTGCTGTACGAGGTGGCCTCCACGATGTAACCGGAAACGCCGCCGACGAACTTGCCCGGCAGGTTGGCCAGCGATACCAGCAGGGCATACTGGGTTGCGGTGAAGTTGCGATCGGTCAGCGAAGACATGAAAGCCACCAGCACCGTGCCGGCAAAGCCCTGGAACAGGTTGTCGGCGCTGAGCGCGGCGTAGAACGCCCACAACTGCCCCGGATTGTGCGCCATCAGCAGGAAGGCCAGATTCGACAGGGCCACACCCAGCGCCGCGACAAGCAGCATCCGGCGGAAACCGAAGGCGGCGACGGCGATACCGCCAAGGAACGCCCCACCAATACCCATCCACACGCCGAACAGCTTGGAGACCGTAGCGATGTCGGCCTTGTCGAAGCCCGAATCGAGATAGAAGGGTCCGGCCATCACGCCGATGACCTGGTCGGGAAACTTGAAGAACCCGACGAACGCCAGCAGCGCCAGCGCCAGTGCCATGCCGTTGCGGGTGAAGAAGCTGGTGATCGGCTGGACGAACGCTTCGGCAATGTCGATGCGGCGCTGCACGGCGTTGGCCGGGCGCTCCGGTTCGCGGCAGAACAGGGTGGTGATGATCGGCAGGATCATCAGTGCGGCCATGGCCAGATAGGCAATGATCCAGCCTTCGAACTGTGCCAGGTACAAGGCGCCGGCACCGGCCAGGATCAGGCCGATGCGATAGCCCAGCGTGTACGTGGCGGCCAAGGCGGCCTGCGCGGTCTGCGGCGCGATCTCGATGCGGTAGGCGTCGACCACTGAATCCTGGGTGGCACCTGCAAACGATGCCACCAGTACCCAGGCCACCAGCGGCCACACGCCCTGCTCTGGCCGCACGAACGCCAGTGCCACCAGGCCCACCAGCACCAGGATCTGCGAGACCAGCAGCCACGAGCGGCGGCGACCGAGGAACCCCAGCAACGGAAACGCGTAGCGATCCAGCAGGGGTGCCCAGACGAACTTGAGCAGGTAGAAGAAGCTGGCCAGGCTGATCAGGCCGATGCTGCCCAGATCGAGGCCGACATCGCGCAGACGGGTGGACAGGGTCTGCGAGGCGATCAGCAGGAACGGCAGGCCACTACCGAAGCCCAGCAGGGCCATGGTCAGCGCCGAGGGCGTACCGAACGCACGCTTGATGCCGGCCCAGCCCTTGTAGCCGGCAGGCTTGGCAGCCTCGGTCACAGGTCGTAGTCCACGATGAACGGCGCGTGGTCGGAGAAGCGCTGGTCGCGGTAGATCGAGCAGCTGCGCAGGCGGTCACGCAGGCCCGGGGTGATGAACTGGTAGTCGATGCGCCAACCAACGTTGTTGGCGCGGGCGGCGCCACGGTTGCTCCACCAGGTGTAGTCCTCGCCGGTCGGGTTGAGCAGGCGGTAGGCATCGGCCCAGCCGCGACCTGCGCCCACATCGGTGGCCTGGCCATGGTCGGCACACAGGGCATTGAGCCAGTCGCGTTCCTCGGGCAGGCAGCCGGAGTTCTTCTGGTTGGACTTCCAGTTCTTGATGTCCAGCGCCGAGCGGACGATGTTCCAGTCGCCACACAGCACGTAGTCGCGGCCGCTGCGCGCCCATTCCTCGAGGATCGGCCGCAGCCACTCCATGACTTCGAACTTGAAGCCCTGGCGCAGGTCGCCCGAACTGCCGGACGGGATATAGAAGGAGACCACGCTGAGGTTGCCGAAGCGGGCCTCGATGTAGCGGCCTTCGTCGTCGAACGGGGCCCAGCCCAGCGAGGTGATGACCTGGTCCGGTTCGCGCTTGCTGTAGATCGCCACGCCGCTGTAGCCCTTCTTGGTGATGGCATCGCGGTAGAAGCAATGGTGGCCGTCCGGGCGGAACATCGGGTCGGTCAGCTGGTCTTCCTGGGCCTTGGTCTCCTGGATGCAGAGGACGTCGGCGTCCTGGCCACGGAACCAGTCGAGGAAGCCCTTGGTGGCGGCCGAGCGGATGCCATTGGCGTTGAAGCTGATGATGCGCATGCGGAAGAACCTACGGCGGGAAACCGGGCAAGCATACCGGTTGCCTGCCGGGCTGAGCAGCCCGCGGGGGCAGCTGCCGATACCTGCGTGAAGGGGCCGGACGAGCGCAGAAAGCCCAGCTGGATTAGGATTTGCGCTCCAAATGAAGATGAATCGAGTTTTGATGAGCGACCACCGTCACCGTTTCCTGCAGCTGGCCCTGACCGCCGACGCCCTGCGCTTCGGCCAGTTCACCCTCAAGTCCGGCCGGCTGAGCCCCTATTTCTTCAACGCCGGCCGTTTCGACTCCGGTTCCCTGCTGTCGCAGCTGGGTGCGTGCTATTCCGACGCCATCGACGCCACCGGGATCAAGTACGACGTGGTGTTCGGCCCGGCCTACAAGGGCATTCCGCTGGCCACCGCAATGGCCTGCGAGCTGGCCCAGCGTGGCCGCGACCTGCCGCTGTCGTTCAACCGCAAGGAAGTGAAGGACCATGGTGAAGGCGGCCAGTTGATCGGCGCCGACATGACCGGCAAGCGCGTGCTGATCGTCGACGACGTGATCACCGCCGGCACCGCCATCCGCGAGGCGCTGGCGATCATCCGCGCTGCGGGCGGTATTCCGGCCGGCATCGTGGTCGCCCTGGACCGCCAGGAGATCGCCTCGGACAGCGACCATCGCTCCGCCGCACAGGCCGTGGCCGAAGAAGCCGGCATCCCGGTGATCGCCGTGGCGACGCTGGCCGACCTGCTTGATTTCGCGTCCGGAAATCCGGAACTTGTAGGCTACCGGCAGCCGCTGGAGGCCTATCGCGCCCAGTACGGCGTCCGTTCCACGCGCTGACCACCAGGGGGAAGGTCGCATGTTCCGAGTTCCTGCCATCGTTGCTGCCAGCCTGCTGCTGGTGATGCCGCAGACGCTGCTGGCGCAGTCCAGCGGCAAGGCCGCAGACAAGAAGCTGTACTGCTGGAACGAGGGCAAGGAGCGGATCTGCAGCGACGCGCTGCCGGCCGATGCGGTCAACCACGCCCGTGATGAGTTCAGCGCCAACAGCGGCCTGCGCAACGCGCAGGTGCAGCGCGCGTTGAGCGATGAGGAACGCGCTGCCGCCAGCACGGCGGCGGCGCAGGTCCAGCTGGACCAGATGGCCGAGCAGACCCGGCAGCGTACCGAACAGGCGATGCTGACCACCTACGGTGATGAGAATGCGCTGCGACGCGTGTTCGCCGAGCGCCAGGAGGTGCTCGACAACAACCTCAAGACCGCCCAGTACAACGTGGCCAGCCTGCGCGAATCGCTGGTGGCCCTGCTTGCTGCCGCCGGCGACCGCGAACTGGCCGGCGGCAAGGTGGCCGACAAGCAGGCCCAGGCGATCGGCCAGCGCCATGCGCAGCTGCAGTCGCAGCAACGGCTGCTGGCCAGTTTCGAACAGCAGCAGCAGGCATTGAAGGTCGAAATCGAAAGCAGCCTGCAGCGCTATCGGCAGCTGAAGGGATTGGCGCCGGTGGACGTGCCGGCACAGACCCCGGCGGGTTGAGCGGCGCGCTGCTCGCCCGGCATGGCCCAGCGCTGCCGCTTGCCGGGTTACGGCCTGGACCCTGAAATTTATGCACTCTTTACGCGTCGGCCCTGTCCGGCGCGTAGTGCGTTTATGGGGGCGGGGACGACGATGACGGCCTGAGGTGGAGGGGTTCCACCAGGTCTCAAATTCCATGTCCCCCTGGCTGTCGTTGCTGTGTGGCGTGCTGGTGCTGGTTGCCGCCGCCTATCTTCTTTATGTCGTGCTGCGGCCCGAGTCGTTCTGAGCGGAGCCTGCCATGACTGAAATTCTTGCCATTCTTGCCGCCAGCCTGGTGCTGGCCTGGCCCCTGGGCCTGTACCTCGCCCGGGTGATGCGCGGCACGCCGATGAAGGTCGACGTGCTGTTCCACTGGATCGAAAAGCCGCTGTACAAGGTGCTCGGCGTTGATCCTTCACGTTCGATGTCCTGGCGTGGCTACGTGCTGGCATTCGTGCTCAGCAACGTGGTGATCGCGGTGCTGACCCAGGCCGTGTTCATGACCCAGGCGTGGTTGCCGTTGAATCCGGACCAGATCCCGAACATGCGCTGGGACACGGCGCTGCACACGATGATCTCGTTCCTGACCAACACCAACCAGCAGCACTATTCCGGCCAGGCCCAGCTGTCCTACTTCTCGCAGATGACCGGCATCACCGGCCTGCAGGTGGTGACGCCGATGATGGGCCTGGCGCTGGCCGTGGCCACGTTGCGTGCATTGTTCTCGCGCGCGCCGAAATCGGTTACCGCGCCCGCCGCGGGCGATGACCGCCAGGTGGCGGTGGGCAATTACTACGCCGACGTCGTGCGCCTGTGCGTGCGCTTCCTGCTGCCGCTGTGCCTGGTATGGACGCTGCTGCTGACCAGCCAGGGCGTGCCCTCCACGATGGCCGGTGGCCCGCAGGCCACGCCGATCGATGCCAGTGCCGGCATGGCGCAGCAGAAGCTGCCGCTGGGCCCGGTTGCGGCGATGGTCGCGGCCAAACAGCTGGGCGCCAACGGCGGCGGCTGGTATGGCCCGAACAGCAGCTTCCCGCTGGAGAACCCGACCCCGGTGTCGAACATGCTGGAGGTGATCGGCATCCTGCTGGTGCCGATGGCGGTGATCTTCATGATCGGCGCGTTCACCGGGCGCCGTCGTTTCGGCGCGCTGGTGTTCAGCTGCATGCTCGGCATGTCGCTGCTGTCCACCGGTGCGATGGTGTGGAGCGAGGGCCATAGCGCCAGCGCGGCCACGCCGCTGCTGATGGAAGGCAAGGAAGTACGCTTCGGCGCCGATGGCACCGCGCTGTGGGCGGCGGTGACCACCCAGGTCTCCAACGGTTCGGTCAACGGCATGCATGATTCGCTGAGCCCGCTATCTGGCGGCCTGGCGATGGTCAACATGCTGGTCAGCGCGATCTGGGGCGGCATCGGCTGCGGCCTGCAGCAGTTCATCGTGTACCTGCTGCTGGGTGTGTTCCTGGCCGGGCTGATGACCGGCCGTACACCGGAACTGTTCGGCCGCAAGCTGGAAACGCCGCAGGTGCGCCTGCTGGCACTGCTGGTGCTGCTGCAGCCGATCACGCTGCTGCTGTTCACCGCGATCACGCTGGCCGTGCCGGGTCTGGCGGGCACCTCCAATCCCGGCTTCCATGGCATCAGCCAGGTGTTCTACGAGTACGTCTCGGCCTACGCCAACAACGGCTCGGGCTTCGAGGGACTGGGTGACGCCACGCCCTGGTGGAACCTGAGCTGCTCGCTGGTGCTGCTGCTGGGCCGCTTCCCGCTGCTGATCATCCCGCTGGTGGTGGCCGCACAGCTGGCCGCCAAGCGGCAGGCCCCTGAATCGGCCGGCAGCCTGCAGATCGAAACCCCGACGTTCGCCCTGACCCTGGTCTCGGTGATCGTCATCCTGACCGTGCTGCAGTTCATGCCGGCGCTGGTACTCGGCCCGATCGCCGACCACCTGAGCCTGGGACTGCACTGAGGACACCCCATGAGTAGTCACGCAACCGCAAACCGTTCCTCTTCCGTGGCTTCCCGCCCGGCCCTGCTCGATGCCGCCGGCCTGCGCCGCGCGCTCATCGAGGCCGTACGCAAGCTGTCGCCGATGCATCTGGTGCGCAGCCCGGTGATGGCGGTGGTGATGGCCGGCACGATCGTTGCCGCGATCATCACCCTGACCGGCAATGCACCACTGGGCTTCGGCCTGGCGGTGACCGCGATCCTGCTGGTCACCGTGCTGTTCGGCAATTTCGCCGAGGCCGTGGCCGAAGCACGTGGCCGTGGCCAGGCCGCCTCGCTGCGCCGCGCCCGCCAGGACCTGGTGGCGCGTCGCCTGGCGTCGGCGCAGGCCGGTGCCAGCGAGACCCAGGTGCCCGCCGCGGAACTGCGCCCCGGTGATCATGTGATCGTCAGTGCCGGCGAGCTGGTGCCGGCCGACGGCGAGATCGTGCAGGGCCTGGCCACCATCAACGAAGCGGCGGTGACCGGCGAGTCGGCACCGGTGCTGCGCGAGGCGGGTACTGATCGCTCCGGCGTGATCGGCGGCACCAAGGTGCTGTCCGACCAGATCGTCGTACGCATCACTGCCGAGCCGGGACACAGCTTCCTGGACCGCATGATCGCGCTGGTGGAAGGCGCCAACCGTCAGAAGACCCCGAATGAAATCGCGCTGACCCTGCTGCTGGCGGCGATGACGCTGACCTTCCTGGTGGTGGTGGCGACGCTGCCGGCGATCGGTGCGTCGGTGGGCGTCAAGGTGGATCCGCTGCTGCTGATCGCGCTGCTGGTGTGCCTGATCCCGACCACCATCGGTGGCCTGCTGCCGGCCATCGGCATCGCCGGCATGAACCGCGCGCTGGCCGCCAATGTGCTGGCCAAGTCGGGCAAGGCGGTGGAAGTGGCCGGTGACGTCGACGTGCTGCTGCTCGACAAGACCGGCACCATCACCTACGGCGACCGCCAGGCCAGCCACTTCCACGCACTGGCCGGAATCGACGCCGACCAGCTGCGTGAGGCGGCGCTGCTGTCATCGCTGGCCGACCCGACCCCGGAAGGCAAGTCGATCGTGCGCCTGGCCCGCGAACAGGGCTGCACCACCGCCGAGCCGGACCAGGCCGACTACCTGGCCTTCAGTGCGCAGACCCGCATGTCCGGTGTCGACCTGATGCACGGCCGGCAGATCCGCAAGGGCGCTGCCGATGCGATCCGCGCCCATGTGCAGGCGCTCGGCGGCACCGTACCGGCCGAACTGGCCGGGCGCGTGGACCAGGTCGCGCGCAACGGTGCCACGCCGCTGGTGGTGGCCGAGGGTCGCCATGTGCTGGGCGTGATCGAGCTGTCGGACGTGGTCAAGCACGGCATGCGCGAGAAGTTCGCACAGCTGCGGGCGATGGGCATCCGCACGGTGATGATCACCGGTGACAACCCGCTGACGGCTGCTGCGATCGCCGCCGAAGCCGGTGTGGATGACTACATCGCAGAGGCACGGCCCGAGGACAAGCTGGCCCGCATCCGTGCCGAGCAGGCCGGTGGCCGCCTGGTGGCGATGGTCGGCGACGGTACCAACGATGCGCCGGCGCTGGCCCAGGCCGACATCGGCCTGGCGATGAATTCGGGCACGCAGGCGGCCAAGGAAGCCGGCAACATGGTCGATCTGGATTCGGATCCGGCCAAGCTGCTGGCGGTGGTGGAGGTGGGCAAGCAGCAGTTGATCACCCGCGGCGCGCTGACCACGTTCTCGCTGGCCAACGATGTGTCCAAGTACTTCGCGATCCTGCCGGCGTTGTTTGCCGCCACCGTGCCTGCGATGGCCGCGCTGAACGTGATGCAGCTGTCGAGCCCGCGCAACGCGGTGCTGGCGGCGCTGATCTTCAATGCCCTGGTGATTCCCGCCCTGATCCCGCTGGCATTGCGCGGTGTGCGCTTCCGCCCGGCCACCGCAACGGCGCTGCTGCGCCGGAACATGCTGGTGTACGGCCTGGGTGGCGTGCTGCTGCCGTTCGCGGCGATCAAGTTGATCGACCTCCTTCTTGTCCTGGTATTCGGCGCATGAACCGTTCTGACTCCCCTTCCCTTTCCCGCGAGCTGAAGCGCGAGGCGCGCGTGGCCACGCTGCAGGATGGCGCCAGCTGGCGCCCGGCCATCGGCCTGGGCGTGGCCACCCTGCTGCTGGCCGGTGCGGTCTACGCCGGCATCGCCACCGGTTTTGCCGGCCTGTCCTTCCCGGCGCAGGCCGAAGGCAGCCTGCTGCGCGATGGCAGCGGCCAGGTGCGTGCGTCGGCATGGCTGTCGCAGCCGTTCACCGGCGATGGCTACTTCCAGGCGCGACCGTCGGCCGCCAACTACGACCCGATGGCGGCGGCCGGCTCCAACCTGGCCCGCAGCAACCCGGCGCTGGCCGAGCGTGTGGCGGCGAGCACCGCCGCAGTGGCCGCGCGCGAAGGCGTAACGCCCGCGCAGGTGCCTGCCGATCTGGTCACCCAGTCCGGCGGCGGGCTGGATCCGCAGTTGTCGCCGGCGGCAGCGCAGCTGCAGGTGGCCCGGGTGGCGCGTGCGCGTGGCCTGCCCGTCGAGCAGGTGCAGGCACTGGTGAAGGCCAACACGCAGGGCCGGCAATGGGGCGTATTCGGCCAGCCACGGGTGAACGTGGTGACGCTGAACTTCGCACTGGACCACGCGGCACGCGCGCCGTGATGCAGGGCTGCACCCGCTGCGCGCACAATGGCGGCCATGACAGCGGCTCCCATGACTGATCTGCGGACCCGCCAGGCCAACGCCCTGGTGGAAGGACTGCAACGCGAAGCCGGTGGCAAGCTCACCGTGTTCCTGGGCGCTGCGCCCGGCGTCGGCAAGACCTACGCCATGCTGACCCGCGCGCAGGAACAGCTGCGCCGTGGCGTGGACCTGGTGGTCGGGCTGGTGGAGACCCACGGCCGTGCCGATACCCAGGCCCTGCTGGAAGGCCTGCCACGGCTGCCGCTGAAGGACGTGGCCTACCATGGCCACGACCTGCAGGAGATGGACCTGGACGCCGTGCTGGCGAGAAAACCAGCGCTGGTGCTGGTGGACGAGCTGGCCCATCGCAATGCGCCGGGCAGCCGCCACGAACGGCGCTGGCAGGACGTGATGGAACTGCTGGACGCCGGCATCGACGTCTGGACCACGGTCAACATCCAGCATCTAGAGAGCCTCAACGATGTGGTGATGCGCATCACCGGCGTGCGTGTCAGCGAGACCGTGCCCGATGGCGTGCTCGACCGCCTGCATGACATCGTGCTGGTCGACCTGCCGCCGCGCGAACTGATCGCGCGCCTGCAGCAGGGCAAGGTGTACGTGCCCGAGCAGGCCGCGCAGGCCCTGCAGGCGTTCTTCTCGCCGGCCAACCTGACCGCATTGCGCGAGCTGGCGATGCAGGAGGCCGCCGACCGTGTCGACAGCAGCCTGCGCGAAGCCCGCGCCGCGCGCGGCGAGAGCAATCTGCCGTTGCGGCGTGGCGTGCTGGTGGCGATCGACGGCGGTGGCCAGAGCGAATACCTGGTGCGGGTGGCACGGCGCATCGCCGAACGCCGCGATGCACCGTGGACGGTGGTGACGGTGCAGGGGCGCCGGCAGGACGAAGCGACCCGGCGCGAGATCGATGCTGCGTTCGCGTTGGCCCGCCGCCTCGGCGGCGAAGCCGAGCTGCTGCATGGTTCAAGCATCGCCGATGCATTGCTCGACCACGCCGCGCACAACGGCGTATCGACGCTGGTGCTGGGCCGTACCCGCGAACGGCCGCTGGCGCGGATGTTCAACCGCACCCTGACCCAGCAGCTGATCCAGCGCGGCGCGCACTACGAGATCACCATCATCAGCACGCCGCAGGCGCGTGCGCGTTCCCGTCGAGAGGGGCTGCTGCCACCGATGCGCGGGGTCAGCCACGAGCCGTTGCAGGCCCTGATCGCCACCGCCCTTGCCTGCGCGGTGGCGTGGCTGGTCGAACGCTGGGTGGGCATGGCCGATCTGTCGATGGTATTCATCGTGGCGGTGGTGCTGGTGGCCGCACGAACCCGCGCCAGTGTCGCGGTGATGGCGGCGATCCTGTGTTTTCTCGCTTACAACTTCCTGTTCATCGCGCCGCGCTTCACCTTCGCCATCGGCGCGCGGCAGGGCGTGATCACCGTGTTCCTGTTCCTGGCGGCGGCGCTGGTGGCCGGACGCCTGGCGTCGCGCCTGCGCATGCAGGTGATCGCATTGCGCGCGGCCAACCGCCATGCACGCGCACGCCAGCAGCTGGGCCGGCAGCTGGCCAGCGCGGCCGGCAATGGTGAAGTGGCACAGGCCGGCCGGCATGCGCTGGAACAGGCCATGGACGTACCGGCCTGGCTGCGGATCGGCGCCGATACCGCCGCCGGTGGCCGCAGCCTGCCCGGTGATACCGATCTGGCGGCGGCCGACTGGGCCCTGCGCCATGGCCAGCCCAGTGGCCGCTTCACCGATACCCTGGCCGGCGCGCAATGGTGGTTCCTGCCGCTGCTGGACGGCGAAGACCGCGCGATCGGCGTGGCCGGCCTGTACCTGCCGGGTGCGCAGGCGCGGCTGCTGCCCGAACAGCGCCAGCTGGCCGAAGCGATGGTCGACGACATCGCCCAGGCCGCGTTGCGCACGCGCCTGGTGGCCGAGCTGGAACAGGCGCATGTGAGCAACGAGACCGAGCGGCTGCGCTCTGCCCTGCTTTCTTCGGTGTCGCACGACCTGCGTTCGCCGCTGGCAGCGATGATCGGCTCGGCCGACAGCCTGGCCAGCTACGGGACGGCGATGGATCTGGCCGACCGCCGCGCGTTGCTGGACACCATCCTGGTCGAAGGCGAGCGCCTGGACCGCTACATCCAGAACCTGCTGGACATGACCCGGTTGGGCCACGAGGGCCTGAAGATCAACCGCGACTGGATAGGCGTGGACGAGCTGATCGGTTCGGCCGCCCGCCGCCTGCAGCGCTACCAGCCGAAGGTGCGGCTGGAGCTGGATATTCCGGCAACGCTGGCACCGATATGGGTGCATCCTGCACTGGTGGAACAGGCGGTGTTCAACGTGATGGAGAACGCTGCCAAGTTCTCGCCAGCCGATGCCGCCGTGCAGGTGCTGGCGCGCGAACTGGACGGTCAGCTGCGCATCGACGTGATCGATGCCGGCCCCGGCATTCCCGACGACGAGCGCGCGCGCATCTTCGACATGTTCTACAGCGTCGAACGCGGCGACCGCGGCCGCCACGGCACCGGCCTGGGCCTGACCATCTGCCAGGGCATGATCGGCGCACACGGCGGCAGCGTGCAGGCGCTGCCCGGGCGCGACGGTCGCGGTACCCTGATCCGCATTACCCTGCCCCTGCTCAAGCCAGCCTCCCACGATGAGTCCGACCCCGACTGATGCCAGCGCGCCGGCCCCGCGCGTGCTGGTGATCGACGATGAAACCCAGATCCGCCGGTTCCTGGACATCAGCCTGCGCGCGCAGGGCTACCAGGTGCGCCAGGCCGCGACCGGCCAGGAAGGCCTGCAGATGGCTGCCAGCGAGGACATGGACCTGGTGATCCTGGACATCGGCCTGCCGGACATGGAAGGCCACGAGGTACTTGAGCAGCTGCGGCAATGGAGCCAGGTGCCGGTGATCATGCTGACCGTGCGTGCCGGCGAAACCGAGAAAGTGCGTGCACTGGACAACGGCGCCAACGACTATGTGACCAAGCCCTTCGGCACCCAGGAACTGATGGCGCGGGTACGGGCGCTGCTGCGTACACGCAGCGTGCCGACCGATGGCACGCCACCGGTGTTCGACGATGGCCACCTGCACGTGGATCTGGTGCGCCGTGAAGTGGCGATCGATGGCGAGCTGGTGGCATTGACCCGCAAGGAGTACGCATTGCTATCGCTGCTGCTGCGCAATGCCGGGCGGGTGGTTACCCAGCCACAGATCCTGCAGGAAATCTGGGGACCCACCCACCAGCACGACACCCACTACCTGCGCATCCTGGTCGGCAAGCTGCGGCACAAGCTGGGCGACTCGGCGCTGGATTCGCGCTACCTGTTCACCGAACCGGGCGTGGGGTTGCGGTTCAAGGGGTGAGGCGTGCCGACCCACGGTCGGCACCCACCAGCCAAGTAGATCCACGCCATGCGTGGATGGACATCATCGAAGAGCATCCACGCTTGGCGTGGATCTACTGTGTCGACCAAGGTCGACACCCACCAACAGCACCGGGAAATTGTCAGAGGTGGGGCGGTGTCGGAGTGCGGGGTGTCAGCCGCATGGATGCGGCTGCCAAGCCTACAAGGACGTACTTGCGGCGTCCCCGCACTCCGACACCGCTCCACCAACCCACGGAGTGCCCGCTGTTGCTGTTGAGGTTGCCGGCCAGCGGCCGGCACTACCGCGGGTGCCGGGCGCAGCCCGGCCTCACCTCAGAACCCCAGCGGGGTGTCGCCCAGCACCGGCTGCAGCTGGCTGCGGAACAGCGCCTGGATACGCTCCAGTGCTGCTTCGTCGTTGCCTTCGAAACGCAGCACCAGCACCGGCGTGGTGTTGGAGGCGCGAACCAGGCCCCAGCCGTCGGCGAAGTCCACCCGCAGGCCGTCGATGGTCGACAGGCGGCCGCCGACATACGGGTTGTCCGGCGACTGCGCAGCGGCCACCAGCATCGCCACCAACGCATGCGGGGTGCCCTCGGCCACCGGCACCTTCAGCTCCGGCGTCGCCACCATTTCCGGCAGTTCGGCCAGCACTTCGTCCGGCGTTTCCTCGCGCTGGGCGAGGATCTCCAGCAGACGTGCAGCGGCGTACAGGCCATCGTCAAAGCCGAACCAGCGTTCCTTGAAGAAGAAGTGGCCGCTCATCTCGCCCGCCAGTTCGGCGTCGGTCTCGCGCATCTTCGCCTTCATCAGCGAGTGCCCGGTCTTCCACATCAACGGGCTGCCGCCGTTGCGCAGCACGTGATCGGACAACCTGCCGGTGCACTTCACGTCGTAGATCACCATCGCGCCCGGGTTGCGCATCAGCACGTCGGCGGCGAACAGCATCAGCAGACGGTCGGCGTAGATGATCCTGCCTTCACTGGTGACCACGCCAAGGCGATCGCCATCACCATCGAACGCCACGCCGAGGTCGGCGCCAAAGCGCTTGACCGTCTGCACCAGGTCTTCCAGGTTGGCCGGCTCGCTGGGATCGGGGTGATGGTTGGGGAAGGTGCCGTCCACATCGCAGTACAACGGGATGACTTCTGCGCCGATCGCTTCCAGCAGCTGCGGGGCGAAGGCACCGGCCACGCCGTTGCCCGCGTCGGCCACCACTTTCAGTGGTCGGTCCAGCTGCACGTCATCGGCAATACGCTGGATGTAATCGGCGGCGACCTCGCGCTGCTGGTAATCACCCGGCTCCGCAGCCTGCACCAGACGGCCTTCGACAATGCGCTGGTAAAGGTCGGTGATCGCATCGCCGGACAGGGTCTCACCACCGATGACGATCTTGAAACCGTTGTAGTCCGGCGGATTGTGGCTGCCGGTGACCGCTACACAGGTACCGGTGCGCAGATGGAAGGCGGCGAAATACACCACCGGGGTCGGCGCCAGGCCGATATCGATGACCGCACAGCCGGCGCGCCGCAGGCCTTCGGCAAGACCGGCCGACAGTTCGGGACCGGACAAGCGCCCATCGCGACCGATCACCACCTCGCGCAGGCCCTGCTCAAGGGCGACGGTGCCGATGGCCTGGCCGATCAGCGCGGCGGTGCGCGCCGTCAGCTGGCTGCCCACGACGCCGCGGATGTCGTAGGCGCGGAAGATGCCTGCAGCCAGCTCGTCGGCCGGAACCGGTGGCGGCGGAGGTGGCGCAGCCTCGGCCACCGTCTCGCCGGGCACAGTTGGCGGGACCATCTGCAGGCTTTCACGCAGTGTCGGGCCATGATCGGCGTCGGCCACCGCGCTGCGCCGACTGGGCAGCGGCAGCGACTTCGGCAGCCGGCCACGACCTACCACCAGCAGTACCGCGATGAAGCCCAGCAGCAGGGCGACAATCGCGCTGGCCAGGGCTCCCAGCCCCAGCGGGCCGGGTTCCACATTGGGCACCCCGGCGGCCAGCCGCAACGGCGTTCCCGCCACCGGGCGCGCCATTGCTTCGGCGCTCTCGGACAGGCCGGTATCGCCCTGCACCACGATGTTGTGTGCTCCCTGGCGCAGCGCCAGGAAGCCGTTGCCGGGGGCGCTCACCTGATCCAGCGGCGCGGTCAACCGCAGCAGCGGCTGGCGGACATACACCACCGCCGGCCCGACACCGGCCAGTTGTACCGGCGCGGCCAGACCCAGGCGGTTGCCGCCGCCATCGCGGACCACGCGCAGGGTTGCCTTGCCTTCGGCCAGCGCCGATTCCAGCAGGGCCAGGCGGGCGAATCCAAAGGTGGCCGCATCGGCATAGCCTGCGGCGAGGTCAGCGCCCAGCACCTCCACCTGCTCGACGCCGGTCCAGCTTTCCCGCAGCGCCAGCGCGGCGCCGGCGGCATCACCGGCCTGCAGCGCCTGCTGCACGCGGTCGCCCTTCAACTGCTGCTGCAGCTGCTGCAACTGGCCGAAGGCAGCCTGCTGCAGCCCTTGCACGGCCTGGTCGCGGGCCTGTTCCAGCGCGTCCCCGCTGGCGGCCTGCCGCCACTGCTGTACCGCGCTCCAGCCGAACCAGGCGGCCAGCAGTACCAGCAGCACGCCCAGCAATGGCGCGCTGCGTCCCAACGTCTTTCCCCGCTGTGCTTCCCCGATGCCGCTCATCGATGTCCCCTGTCAACGCACCCCGGTATGGCCGAATCCACCCGTTCCCCGCACGCTGTCGGTGAAAGTATCCACCACCTGCAGGCTGACGCGGGCAATCGGCACGATCACCAACTGGGCGATGCGATCGCCCGGCTCGATGGTGAAGGCCTCGCGGCCACGGTTCCAGACACTGATCAGCAACGGCCCCTGGTAGTCGGCGTCGATCAGGCCCGTGCCGTTGCCGAGCACGATGCCATGGCGATGGCCCAGGCCCGAACGCGGCAGGATCACTGCGCACAGATGAGGATCGGCGATATGGATGGCCAGGCCGCTGGGAACCAGTGCGGTATCGCCCGGCTGCAGGGTCAGCGCGGTTTCCAGCGCCGCGCGCAGGTCCATGCCGGCGCTGGCTTCGGTGGCATAGGCCGGCAGCGGCCAGCTGTCGCCGAAGCGCGGGTCGAGCAGCTTTACCTGCAACGGTTGCGGGGAGAGTCCGTGGGTGTTGCTTGCCTGGGTCATGCCTGAAGCCTCCGCGCGATCAGCGCCAGCAGTTGTTCGGCCAGCTCACGCTTGGAAGTAGCCGGGAATACCTGTTCGCCATCCTGCCAGAAGGCCGTGGCGGCATTGTTGTCGCTTTCGAAACCACCGCCGCTGATGCCCACCTGGTTGGCGATCACCAGGTCCAGGCGCTTGTCGACCAGCTTGCCGCGCGCATATTTCTCCACATCGTGGGTCTCGGCGGCAAAGCCGACCACCAGCTTCAACGACTGCGTCTGCGCGGCAACCTCGGCCAGGATGTCCGGGGTGCGCACCAACTCGATCACCAGCGACTGGCTGTCGGCGGTCTTCTTCAGCTTCTGCGCGGCCACCTGGCGCGGGGTGTAGTCGGAAACGGCGGCAGCACCGATGTAGATGTCGGCCGGCAACGCATCCAGTACCGCCTCGCGCATCTGCGCGGCAGAGCGCACATCGATGCGCTGCACGCCGGGCGGCGTCGGCAGCTGCACCGGGCCGCTGACCAGCACCACCTGGGCACCGAGCCCGGCGGCAGCGGCGGCCAGCGCGTAGCCCATCTTGCCGCTGCTGCGGTTGCCCACGTAACGCACCGGATCGATGTCTTCATAGGTCGGGCCGGCGCTGATCAGCAGGCGCAGGCCCTGCAGGGCGCGCGTTTCCGGCGCCGCGGCAGCGGCAGCGCCGTTGGCGGCCAGGGCGGCGACGATGTCGGCCGGCTCGGCCAAACGACCGGGGCCGGATTCGCCTTCGGCCAGCGGCCCATCGACCGGACCGATCACCTGCGCGCCGCGCTGGCGCAGCAGGGCGATATTGGCCTGGGTGGCCGGATGCAGCCACATCCGATGGTTCATCGCCGGGCACACGGTCAGTGGTGCGGTGCTGGCCAGGCACAAGGTGCTGACCAGGTCATCGGCGTGGCCCTGGGCCAGGCGGGCCAGCAGGTCGGCGGTACCCGGCGCGATCACGATGCGATCGGCCCAGCGTGCCAGTTCAATGTGGCCCATGGCCTGTTCGGCGGCGCTGTCCCACAAGGTAGTGCGGGTCGGCTGGCCGGAAAGGGCCTGGAAGCTGAGTGGGGTGACGAACTGCTGGGCGCCGGCCGTCATCGCCACATGCACCAGCGCACCGGCATCACGCAGGCGTCGAACCAGTTCCAGGGCCTTGTAGGCCGCGATCCCGCCACCGACACACAAGAGCAGTTTCTGGCCTTCCAGCGCGCGGGTCCGCGTCGGGGAAGCGTTGGGAGAATCAGCCACCTGGAATTCCTGTGCAAACGAGGGCGTTAGCTTACCCGAAGGCCAGCAACCTCCCGGTGCACGCGGCACATAGCGGGCGGCTATCAGCACATGGGCGGGGGCCGATGGAGTTTTCCGGGTTTGCTGCGCGCCGATTCGGAACTTTCCTATACCTCTTCGCGTCCCCGCTTTGCAGAATCATTGCTGGCCACCGAGGTGTGCCGTTCGATTTCCCAGGAGTTCCCCGTGCAACCGCGCATCATCATTGCCGACGACCATCCGGTCGTCCTGCACGGCATCCGAATCGTGCTTGAGCGTCACCAGATGGACGTGGCCGGTGCCGCTGCCGACGGTGCCGGACTGCTGCAGCTGCTGGTCCAGCAGCCCTGCCACGCCGTACTCACCGACCTGTCCATGCCCGGCCCCGGCCCGGACGGCCCTGAACTGCTGGCCGAGCTGCGCCAACGCCATCCCGACCTTCCCGTGGTAGTGCTGACCGGGGCCAGGCACCCGGGGTTGCTCGATGGCCTGCTGCGCGATGGCGTACACGGCCTTGTCGACAAGAGCGCCGACTTCGCCGAACTACCGCAGGCCCTGCATGCCGCCATGGCTGGGCAGGTGTTCGTTTCCGACCATCTGCGGCGCCACCTGCAGGCCCGCGATCTGCTGTTCCCCCATCCACCGGCCGCATTGTCGACACGCGAACTGGAAGTGCTGCAACTGCTGACCGATGGCCTGAACATCAATGCCATCGCCGACCGCAGCGGGCGCAGCCCGAAGACGATCAGCCGGCAGAAGGCCGAAGCCATGCGCAAGCTGGGCCTGCAGACCAACCAGGAACTCTACGACTACCTGCAGACCCGGCGCGACTGAGGGCTTGGCCGACCCCCAGGTGCGGCAAGGGCTTATGGGAGCGGTCGGCGATGATCGCCATGATGGGTGCCATGCCCATCCATGAATGGCCCGAAGAAGAGCGTCCCCGCGAGAAGCTGCTGGCCCGGGGTCCCACGGCATTGTCCGACGCCGAACTGCTGGCCCTGTTCCTGGGTTCCGGCATTGGCGGCCGGGACGCCGTACAGACCGCGCGCGACCTGTTGCTCGCCCACGGCCCATTGCGGGTGCTGCTGGACCGCTCCGCCCGCGAACTATCGAAACTCCCTGGGTTGGGGCCGGCTCGCAGCTGCACGCTGGCCGCAGGGCTGGAACTGGCCCACCGCTACCTGGCCGCTGAACTGCAGCAGGGCGAAGCGGTCGGCAACAACCCTGCCGCCGTCGGCCGTTACCTGCAGCACCGTCTGCGTGGGCAGGCACGGGAACTGTTCGTGGTCCTGTTCCTGGACAACCGCCACCGCCTGATCGCCTGCGAGGAACTGTTCGCCGGTACCATCAACGCGGCCCCGGTCTACCCCCGTGAAGTAGTGCGCAGAGCCCTGCTGCACAACGCCGCCGCGGTCATCCTCAGCCATAACCATCCCTCTGGCGACCCGGAACCCTCGGCCGCCGACGCGCAGATCACCGAGGAACTGCAACGGGCCCTGGCACTGGTCGACATCCGCCTGCTGGACCACTTCGTGGTCGGCGAGGGGCGTCCGGTTTCGTTTGCTGAACGGGGTCTTCTGCCACCGCTCCAGGCCCGCCTGGTCGGATGAGCCCCGCAGCAGCACGCCGCGACGCGTGCCCTGGCAGGCAGGCCCCGGTCAGCGTTGAGGCCGGCATCTGCGCTAAAATGGGCGATTCCGCCGCTCATTCTCACAGCAGGCCTCGTGAAAAATCTCCTCCGCGCCCTGATCAGCCAAGGCATCGAAGCCTTGCGCGCCAATGGCACCCTGCCCGTCGACTCCCTGCCGCCGGACTTCGTGGTCGAGCGCCCGAAGACCCGCGACCATGGCGACTTCGCCACCAACGCCGCGATGCTGCTGGCCAAGGCCGCGCGCAGCAATCCGCGCGCACTGGCACAGGCGCTGGTCGAGGCACTGCCGCGCAGCGAAGACGTCAGCAAGGTCGAGATCGCCGGCCCCGGCTTCATCAATTTCCACCTGGCGCCGGCCGCGTACCAGCGTGAAGCCGTCACCGTCATCAAGGAAGGCGCCGATTACGGCCGCAACCTGTCCGGCAATGGCCGCACGGTAGGCGTGGAGTATGTGTCGGCCAACCCGACCGGTCCGCTGCATGTCGGCCACGGCCGCGCCGCGGCCATCGGCGACTGCGTGGCACGCGTGCTCGATGCCAACGGCTGGAATGCCAAGCGCGAGTTCTACTACAACGATGCCGGCGTGCAGATCGAGAACCTGGCGCTGTCGACCCAGGCCCGCGTGAAGGGCATTGCCCCGGACCAGGAAGGCTGGCCGGAAGGCGGCTACCGCGGCGACTACATCGCCGACGTGGCCCGTGCCTACATGTCCGGCGCCAGCGTCGACCTGGAAGGCACCCTGGTGGTCGGCGCCAAGGACCCGGACGACCTGCAGGCGATCCGCCGCTTCGCCGTGGCCTACCTGCGTAACGAGCAGAACCTGGACCTGGCCGCGTTCGGCGTGGATTTCGACATCTACTTCCTGGAAAGCTCGCTGTACGCCGATGGCAAGGTCGCCGAGGCAGTGGCCAAGCTGCAGGCGTCGGGCCATACCTATGAGGAAGGCGGCGCGCTGTGGCTGCGCAGCACCGACTTCGGTGACGACAAGGACCGCGTGATGCGCAAGTCCGACGGCACCTTCACCTACTTCGTGCCGGACGTGGCCTACCACCTGTCGAAGTGGCAGCGCGGCTACGAGCGCGCGATCACCGAACTGGGCGCGGACCACCACGGTTCACTGGCGCGCGTGCGTGCCGGCCTGCAGGCCATGGAAGTGGGCATCCCGCAGGGCTGGCCGGAATACGTGCTGCACCAGATGGTCACCGTCATGCGCGGCGGCGAGGAAGTGAAGCTGTCCAAGCGTGCCGGCAGCTACTTCACCCTGCGCGACCTCATCGAAGAAGCCGGCCGCGACGCGACCCGCTGGTTCCTGATCGCACGCAAGCCCGATTCACAGCTGACCTTCGACATCGACCTGGCCCGTCAGCAGAGCAACGACAACCCGGTGTTCTACGTGCAGTACGCACATGCCCGTGTCTGCAGCCTGCTGCGCCAGGCGCAGGAGAAGGGTCTGGTCTACGAACAGGGCACCGGCCTGTCCAATCTGGGCCGCCTGGCCGATGACGCATCGCTGGCCCTGATGAACGAGATCTCGCGTTATCCGGAAGTGGTGGAAGCGGCTGGCGTGGCGCTGGAACCGCATCTGGTCGCGCAGTACCTGCGCGAATTGGCGCACGCCTTCCACACGTGGTATCACGGGACGCCGGTGCTGGTGGACGACGCGACCGATCGCAATGCCAAGTTGACCCTGGCCTGCGCGGCGCGCCAGGTACTGGCCAACGGCCTCGACCTCCTGGGCGTTTCCGCCCCGGAAAAAATGTAAGCCTCAGGAGACGCAGTAGACATGGCAGCACGACGCGGCAAGACACAGGCTCGGCGCAACAGCAGCCAAGGCACGCCCGGATGGGTGTGGCTGGTTGCCGGCGTGGCGATCGCCGCCGTGGTGTTCCTGGCGGCGCCGAACCTGTTCAAGGGCGAGGGCGATGGCTTCCTGCGCGCCGGTCCGCAGCCGAACCCGAACGCGCAGCCCGCGCCGGTGGCCGATGGCGAAGGCGATGTCGGCACCCAGCCGGCCGCACAGCCGGCCACGCCGAAGCCGGCTGAGCCGGAAAAGCCGGCCGCCACCCAGTACGACTTCTACACCCTGCTGCCTGGCAAGGAAGTGGAGATGTCCGACGCCGAACTGGCCGCCAGCGCGCGCGCCGAGGAACAGCGTCGGAGCAAGGCCGAAGCGCAGCGCGCGCAGGCCGCACTGGAAGGCAAGCCCGTGCCGGCGGCGGTTGCGGCCGCAGCCCCTGCGGCGACGGCGAGCGTTGCCAGCACCGCGCCGGTGACCGCCACCAGCCGTCCGCTGCCGACGCCGGTGAGTGAACGCCCGACGACCGCCGCGCCAGCGGCCACCACCGCGCCGGCCAGCACCAGCACCGTTGCCGCCGCTCCTGCGGCACGCAGCGAAACCGCGCCGGCCGCCGCCAGCACTGCAGCAGCCCCGGCACCGGCCGACAACGCCCGCTACATCCTGCAGGCCGGTGCGTTCGGCGCGTCCGGCGATGCCGAAGCGACCAAGGCCAAGCTGGCGATGATGGGCCTGGCCGCACGCGTGGAGTCGGCGCAGATCAACGGCAAGACCGTGTACCGCGTACGCATGGGGCCCTATGGCACCGCCGGTGAGCTTTCCGAAGCCAAGCAGAAGCTGGATGGCACCGGCCTGCAGGCGATGGCGATCAAGGCGCAGTAAGCGTGCGGGCATAATGAAAAAAGCCGGGCATTGCCCGGCTTTTTTTTTGCCCGTGCAGCGCCGGGCTCGACGCTGCAGACAGCGGATCAGCTCTCGCGGGCAACCTGGAAACCGGCGAACGACTGGCTGACCGGCATCAGTTCCAGGCGATTGATGTTCAGGTGCGGGGGCAGGCTCGCCACCCAGAAGATCTGCTCGGCGATGTCTTCGGCGGTCATCGGGTTGGCGCCGGTGTACAGCTTGTCCGACGCAACCTGGTCGCCATGGGTGCGGACCACGGTGAACTCGGTTTCGGCCATGCCCGGTTCGATGGTGGTCACGCGTACACCGGTACCGTGCAGGTCCGAACGCAGGCCCAGCGAGAACTGGCTGACGAACGCCTTGGTGCCGCCATAGGCGTTGCCGCCCGGATACGGATAGACACCGGCCACCGACGAAATGTTGATGATGGCGCCCTTGCGCTCCACCAGCTGCGGCAACAGGCGATGGGTCAGGGTGACCAGCGCGGTGATGTTGGTGTCGATCATCGTCGTCCAGTCCTTCAGGCTGGCGCTCTGCGCCGGCGCGGTGCCCTGGGCGAGACCGGCATTGTTGACCAGCAGATCGATGTCACCGAAGGCCGGCGGCAGCGCCAGCAGTGCCGCTTCCATCGCGACCGGATCACGCACGTCGAACACTGCCGCGTGCACCACCTCCTTGCCGTAGCGCTCGACCAGCGGCTGCAGGCGTTCGCTGCGACGGCCGGTGGCGATCACTTTCCAGCCCGCCTGGGCGAAGCGGTGTACGGCAGCGGCGCCGAAGCCGGACGTGGCGCCGGTAATCAGGACGGTTCGGGTCATCAGACAACTCCGTGGGAAACCAGACCGCCATTCTGGCACCGTCGGCCCACGGCTGCGTTGCCTGATCGGCCCGCTGCGGTGCGCGCGGTCAGCGCAGGCGGAACACGCGTGCCTTAGGCAGATCTTCGTCGACCTGCAGGAACCAGCGCCCGGCAATGCCCGGAATCACCTCGATCTGCGGTGCCTGCAGGGTCTTGCGCAGCTTCATCTGGCCCTTCATCACCTGCCACTGCTGACCGTTGTCGAGGGTGAACACCGTGCCCGGCTGCCAACCCGCAACGTCGCCGACCGCGCGGGCGCTGACCGGCCCCTCTTCCAGGCCCAGGTGCATCGCCGCCGGGGCGGGAACGTTGGCCGGCACCGGCGCGCCGGTGTTGGCCGCAACCGCCGCCCGCGTGGGTACGGGCGTAGATGCCTCGGCCTCGCGCAGCACGCGGTTCAGGGTCTGCAGCTGGGTCGCGTCCAGGCCCACTTCGGCCAGCTGGGCCGCGCTGAGACGCTGCTCCACGGGCACGAAACGGTCCTGGGCGGTGGCGGCGAAGCTGCTGGCGGCCAGCAGAACGGAAAGGAGGTACCGGCGCATTGGAGAGGGTCTCTGCAGAACAGCGCTCACGATGCTGCAATCCGGTGACAGTCCGGTTACAGCCGCAGGGCCGGTACAATGGGCCATGATCAATAATGATGTACTGCGCAGCGTGCGCTATTCCCTGGACCTCGGCGACCACCACGTGGTGACCCTGTGCCAGATGGCCGATCCGGCGTTCGAAGTGGATGTCGACCAGGCCAAGGCCTGGCTGCTGCGTGAAGACGAGCCGGGTTTCCAGCCGATGAGTGACAGTGCGCTGGCGCACTTCCTCGATGGCCTGATCCTGCACCTGCGCGGTCACGATGAGGGCCAGGCGCCGCGCGCGGTGGAAACCCGCATCGACAACAACCTGGTGTTGAAGAAGCTGCGCGTGGCCTTCCAGCTGCGCGATGTCGACATGATGGAGATCTTCACCAGCATCGGCTTCAACGTCTCCAAATCCGAACTCGGCGCGCTGTTCCGCCAGCCCGGCCACAAGAACTACCGGCGCTGCCTGGACCAGATGCTGCGCAACTTCCTCAAGGGCCTGAGCCTGCGCCTGCGCGGCTGAGCACGGCGTCGACGAAGGCGCGTGCGGCCGGCGTCGGCAGGCGCTGCCAGACCAGATGTACGCGCCGGGTCGGGGTCGGTTGCAGCGGCACCTGCACCACCCCTTCGAAACCGTCGGCGATCCGCACCGGCACGATGCCCACCGCCAGGCCGTGGCGGACGAAGCGCTCGACCAGTTCCATCAGGTTGACCTCGAAACGCACCTGATGCGGCAGGCCCGCTGCGGCGAACGCATCATCGGTCTGCCGGCGCGCGCCGGTCCCCCGCGGGAAATCGACCAGGGCCTCATCCTGCAGCGCCGCCAACGGCAACCGCTGGCGCGTGGCCAGCCGATGCTGCGGCGCCAGCACGGCCACCAGATCCTCTTCCTGCAGCATCTGGTGGCAGACGCCCTCGAGATGGGCCGACGGCGCCAGCCCCACCAGCGCCACGTCCAGTGCGCGCGACTGCACCTGCTGCAGCAGGGTCTCGCTCTTGTCCACCCGCAACTGGAACTCCACCTGCGGGTGCTGCTGCTGGAAGGCAGCCAGCATGGCCACCACGTCGACGCCGGTCAGCGACGAGATCTGCCCGATCGCCAGCAGCCCGCGCACGTCACCACTGACGGCAGCGACGTCGGCACGCAGGTGGCGCAGGCTGGCCAGCACCTGCCGGGCGTGCACCAGCAACGCCTCTCCCGCCGCGGTGGCGCGCACCTGGCGCGGCAGCCGCTCGAACAACACCGTGCCCAGCTCCTGCTCCAGATGGGCAATCTGATGGCTCAGGGCGGACTGCACGACATGGCAGCGCGCGGCCGCACGGGTGAAGTTGCCCTCTTCGGCCAGGGCCACGGCGAACTCGAGCTGCTTGAGGTTCACACCCGTATCTCAATTCCAGATGACAGCGATGATGATGATTCATTTCCATCATGAGAGCAGCAGGCGGACACTGTGCTGCCCTGCTTCACGGAACATCGCGTGTCCCCTTCCCTTCCTCCCCTCCGGCGCTGGCAGATCCTGTTGATGTCGGTCGCCACCGGTGTCGCGGTGGCCAGCAATTACTACGCGCAGCCATTGCTGCATACCATCGCCGATGCCTTCGGCGTGCCTTTCGGCCAGGTCGGCATGGTGGTGACCGCTGCGCAGTTGAGCTACGCCGCTGGCCTGATCCTGCTGGTGCCATTGGGTGACCTGTTCGAGCGCCGCCGGCTGATCGTGGTGATGACGTTGCTGTCGGCCAGCGGGCTGGTGATCAGCGCGTGCGCGCCGTCGTTGCCATGGCTGCTGGCCGGTACCGCGATCACCGGGTTGTTCTCGGTGGTGGCGCAGGTGCTGGTGCCGTTCGCCGCCACCCTGGCCGCACCGGAGCATCGCGGCCGCGTGGTCGGCACGCTGATGAGCGGGCTGCTGCTGGGCATCCTGCTGGCACGCACCGTGGCCGGGCTGCTGTCGAGCTTGGGCGACTGGCGCCTGGTCTATGCGATCGCTGCAGGTACGCTGGTGCTGACCGCGCTGGCCCTGCAGCGCGGCCTGCCGCGTTTCCACCACAGCGCCGGGCTGAGCTACTTCGCGCTGCTGCGCTCGATCGGCACGCTGTTCGTGCAGGAACCGGTGCTGCGCCAGCGCACGCTGCTCGGCGCGTGCAGCTTTGCGATGTTCGCGATCTTCTGGACGCCACTGGCCTTCCTGCTGGCGCAGCCGCCGTATGCCTACAGCGACGCCACCATCGGCCTGTTCGGGCTGGTCGGTGCCGCCGGTACGCTGGCTGCCGGCCTTGCCGGGCGCATGTCGGATCGTGGCCAGACCGGCCGGGCCACGGCCATTGCGCTGGTACTGTTGCTGCTGTCCTGGCTGCCTCTGGGGCTGTCGGCGCATTCGCTGCTGGCGCTGCTGGTCGGCGTGGTGGTGCTGGACCTGGCCGCGCAGCTGCTGCATGTCAGCAACCAGAACCTGATCTACGCACTGCAGCCGGAGGCACGCAACCGCCTCAATGCCGGTTACATGACCGGCTATTTCATCGGGGGTTCGCTGGGCTCGCTGCTGTCGGCACAGGTCTATCAGCGTTTCGGCTGGACCGGCGTATGCGTGGCCGGTACCGCGGTGGCGGTACTGGCCCTGCTGGTGTGGCTGCCCAGTGCCTGGCGCGCACGCCAGGCCGCGTCGGCCGACTAGAAGCTGCCCTGCAGCGCCAGTTCCCAGCGTCCACCGGCATTGCCCGGGAACAGACGCTTGGCGGCGCTGTCGGTGTCATGCACGGTGGCGCGCAGTTCCCAGGCCGGCGTCAACGTGGCAATGGCACTGAGCTGGCCATGCAGGTAGTCCGGCCCCTGCGCGGTGGCCAGCCAGTACTGCCCCACCGCCGCTTCCAACCGCACGCGCTCGTTCAACGGCACCCGCACGCCCAGCTGTGCGTAGGTGCCGCGACGGCCGCCGGCCAGGGCATCGTTGGAGTGGGCAACCTGCAGCCAGGCGCGTTGCTTCCAGGTGGTGGTGACATTGAGTTCGGTCCAGTCCAGTGCGCGGCCAGTGCCCGGATAGACATACCGGGTGAGGTTCGCATCCAGGCTCCAGTCCGGCGACAGCGCGCCGGACCAGCCGGCGACGAGATCGAACTCGCTGCGTGCCCCGCTGTCCGGCGTGAACGAGACATTGGAGCCCCATGCGCTGGCATACCAGCCCGAACCCACCGTCACCTTTGCCCCCACCTGCGCGGCCGGATCGCCCTCGCTCTGCGAACTGCCGCGCCAGACATAGTCGCTGGTCAATGCCGCCGTGCCACTCACCTGCACCTGCGCCTGCACGCTGCCGGCGCACAGCAGCCCCGCCAGCGCGGCCGCGCTGGCCACGATCATCCCCTTGCTCTTCACTGCACTCACTTCCTCGTCGAAGGCGGTCTGTCCGCCGGGACGGCAGTGTCGATGGCAGGGCCGTAACGGTTCGATGGCGATGCTGCCGTGCCAGCGCAAATTCAGCGTAAATCCGCGCTGCGGTGGGCGCGGTATCATGCGGGCCTATTTCCAGGAACCAACCACGTGGACGCCATCCTGACCCCGGTATCGATCGGCGAGCTGATCGACAAGATCACCATTCTCGAGATCAAGGCCGAGCGCATCGACGATGCGACCAAGCTGGCCAACGTGCGCACCGAGCTTGACGGCCTGCTGCCGCTGCTGCAGCAGCAGCTTGACGCGCAGCCGGCACTGGCCGCGCTGAAGACGCAGTTGAAGGCCATCAACGAGCGCATGTGGGAGATCCAGGACCAGCTGCGCGACAAGGAAGCGGCGCAGGTATTCGACGAGGCGTTCATCCAGCTGGCGCGCGGCGTGTACGGCACCAACGGCGAACGCGTACAGGTGAAGAACGAGATCAACCGTGTTGCCGGTTCGGCGCTGGTCGAGGAAAAGCAGTACCAGGGCGAGTAAGCGCGCCCGTCAGCCACACTCCAGCAGGTGGCGGATGCGGAACAGTTCGACATCGCTGCGGATGCCGAGCTTCTGGTAGGCCGCTTTCTTCTGCGTGCTGATCGTGCTGGCCGAGCGCTGGAAGCGCCGGGCCACTTCGCCGGTGCTGCACCCCTGCAGCACCAGCCGCAGCACTTCGCGTTCACGCCGGCTCAGTGGCGTCAGGCTGGGCGCCGACATGCGCCGCGCGCGCGATCGATTCAGCTGCGTGCGCAGCTCCGGGGGCACGAACCGCCCACCGCGGGCCACCACGTCCACCGCGCGCAGCAGCATTTCCGGCGTGGTCGCCTTGGACAGGAAGCCGCGTGCGCCGGCCTGCATCGTCGTGGCCACGGTGCTGGCATTGCAGTGCGCCGACAGCACCAGTATCGGCAGGCTGGGCCAGCGCCGGGACAATCCGCGCAGCAGCTGCAACCCGTCGCCAAGATCCCCCAACGGCAGCGCATCGATCACCAGCAGGTCAACGCAGCCGGGTTCGCGTTGCAGCAGTTCCACCAGGTCATCTTCGTTGGCGTAGCTGCCGCGCACGTGCACGCCGCTGTGCTGGTGCAGCAGCACTTCCACCCCCAGCCGCAGCACCGGATGCGGATCCAGCAGCGCCAGACGGCGCGGCCGGTCGGGGAGCAGCGGTGGGAGTACGGGCGGCATCGCGGTGTATCCGGCAGCACGGGATATCCACCGTAGGCCGCCACTGGCGGTGGCGGAATCCAATTCATTGCAATGCAACATGACGCCGCGCATCGCAGTCAGACTCCGTTCTGATTCCCCACAACGCAACAGGCCCGGCAATGCCGGGCCTGTTTCAGCACGAACAGCGCGCGGGCGCGCCGTAGATGCAATTACCAGCTGAAGCGCGGGCCGACGGTGTATTCCTTGTCGCCGTGGCGGTTCATCTTCAGCTCGCCGTTCAGGCCCCAGTTCTGGTTCAGCTTGACCTGACCACCCAGACGGCCGTACCACTGGCTGTCGATGTCGACGCCGTGCTTCTTCGAATAATCTTCGTAACCGACCAGGCCGTAGACCTCAGCGTGGGCACCGAACGCGGTACGGATACCGGCTTCAGCGCTGTAGCCGTTGAAATCCAGGCCGTGCTTCTGGTCGAACTTCTGGTAGGCGACGCGGGCAACGAAGTCGGTCGACGGAGCGATTTCGACGTTGTAGCCGGCACCGACCTTCCACTGGTCAACCTTGATGTTGGTGTGGTCGACTTCCTGGCGGCTGTACTCGCCGAAAGCGTGGAAGTTCGGCAGGAAGCCGTAGGAACCCTTCACGCCCCAGCCATCAGCCTTGATGCCGTCAACGTCGGTCTTGGCGTAGTCAGCCTCGGCGTAGTTGTAGGACAGGTTCTCGGCGGCCGAAGCGGTGAACGGCAGGGCAGCGGCCAGAGCCAGAGCAATCAGCGAATTCTTCATGGGGGTACACCTTTACTTTCTTATGGTGTGCAGCAGCGCCAGGGCGCCATCGCATCGGGAATGTAAATTCTCCGTTATTCGCCACAACGCTCCCTGAAAACAGCGGTCTTCGCATTGCTGAATTTTTTGCATTGATTCAGCAAGGCTCAGGCATACGCGCGCGGTACGCGCACGCGCTTCGATTCAATGGCGCGTCAATGGCGCGGCAATCGATGTCGATTTGCCGCGCCCTGAAGCGTCGACTCAATGAAGGCCGTGCACCTGGCACGGTCCATTCCGGAGGCAAGCGATGAGCTACATCGATGGTTTCGTCCTGGCGGTGCCCACCGCCAACAAGGAGAAGTTCCTCGCCCACGCGCGCAGCGGCGACGTGGTGTTCCTCGAACACGGCGCGCTGCGCGTGGTCGAGTGCTGGGGCGATGACGTGCCGCACGGCAAGACCACCGACTTCTTCGGCGCGGTGAAAGCCACGGCGGAGGAGACCGTGGTGTTTTCCTGGATCGAGTGGCCGGACAAGGCCACCCGCGATGCAGGCATGCAGAAAATGATGGAAGACCCGCGGTTGGACCCGTCGAAGAATCCCATGCCGTTCGACGGTGCACGGATGATCTACGGCGGATTCGAGCCGATCTTCGAACTCAAGCGCTGACCCGGGCGGGCGTCCTCAGCGGGCGCCCGCTTCATCCTCACCGGCCGCGTGGCCGGCACCCAGCGCAGCACCGGCACCCACACCCAGCCCGCCCATTCCGGCACCCATGCCGCCGCCACCGCCGCCACCTCCACCGGTGCGACCGCCCTTGGCGTCGCCCTCGTTGCGGCCCTTGCCACTTCCGCCACCGCTGCCCGCAGGGCGGGTAGGCCCCTGGCGCGGGATCTCCAGGTCGGCCGGTACCGGCGCAAGGTCCAGCGCCTCGCGGACGAAGTCGCGCAGCGAGATCACCAGTTCGTGTGTGTGCACCGCACGCCCCTGTGCCAGTTCACTGGCAGCGCGCGCGGCCAGCCGTACCTGCTCGTCGGTGCCCAGCAGCAGGATGTCCGACAAGGCCGCTTCGACCGCATCGCGGATGCGCCGGGCCCGATCCGAGCCCGGCTCGGCGATGCCTTCTTCGTGGGCCCGCTGGCGCAGGTCGCGCAGGTGGGTTGGATCGACCCCCAGCTCACCGGTGAAGGAGCCGCCCAGCGTCTTGTAGGCCGCCATCAAGGTACGCAGCCGCTCATTGATCTGCCGGTTCTCTCGTTCGCGGCGCTGCTGCAGGGTCTGCATCACCAGCAGGCGGATGCCCACGCCGAGCAGGGTGATCAGGACCAACCCGGCCAGGGTGGACAGCACGCCCTGCCAGGAACTGAAATCGATGCCGCGCATGGTCAGGGCTCCTGCGGAAGACCTTCATCTTGCCCCAGGCTGCTGCCGCAGATCCACGCCAGGCAATGATCAGTCCCCCCCCCCGAAAACGCAGAAGGCCCTCCCGCCCGATGAGCGGAAGGGCCTTCGAACCACGCGCGATTACTTGCGCTTGGCAGCCTTGCGCACGGCCTTCTTGGCCGGAGCCTTCTTGGCCACGGCCTTCTTCAGCGGTGCAGCCTTCTTGGCGACCGTCTTGCGGGTAGCAGCGACCTTCTTGCCGACAACCTTCTTGGCAGCAGCGGTCTTCTTGCCGACAACCTTCTTGGCAGTGGCGGTCTTCTTGCCGACGACCTTCTTGGCAGTGGCGGTCTTCTTGCCGACGACCTTCTTGGCAGCGACGGTCTTCTTGCCGACGACCTTCTTGGCAGCGACAGTCTTCTTGCCGACGACCTTCTTGGCAGCGACGGTCTTCTTGGCCGCAGCCTTCTTGGCGGTAGCGACCTTCTTGCCGACGACCTTCTTGGCGGCCACGGTCTTCTTGGCCACAGCCTTCTTGGCGGTAGCGACCTTCTTGCCGACAACCTTCTTGGCAGCAGCGGTCTTCTTGGCCACAGCCTTCTTGGCGGTCGCAACCTTCTTGGCGGCGGCCTTCTTCACGGTAGCGACCTTCTTGCCGGCAGCCTTGGTGGTCTTCTTGGCAGCAGCAGCCTTCTTGGTCACGGTCTTGCCGGCAGCCGCCTTCTTCTTGGCCACTTCCTTCTTCAGGGCAGCAGCTTCGGCCTTGGCGTTCTTCTTGGCCGCTTCCAGCTTCTTCTTGGCGTTGGCAACGGTCTTGCCGACCGACTTGGCAGCCTTCTCGGCCTTCTTGGCAACGGTCTTCTCGACCTTGGCCACGACCTTCTTGGCCTTGGCGACGCGGGTGGTGGCAGCCTTGCGGGCGCGCTTGACGGTCTTCTTGACCGACTTCACTACGTCTTCGGCGGCGTGGGCGATGGTCTCGCCGACGTTGGTGGCGGATTCTTTCACGTTCTCGACGGCGTCGGTCACGACCGACACACCATTACCGTTGCTCATGTTGCCCTCCTAGGGGCCTGGATTGTCAAAACGGGGCGATGCTATACCGACAATGGCTATCGTGGAACGGGCACGGCCGGCCAATCGCATCCGGTGCGACGCAACTGGAGTAAGCGATAGCGGCGGCGGACGTGCCCCGCAGTCAGGAAATCCCTTTTTTTAAGCAGTGTGCTGCGCAGCCTGCCTGCTGCTGGCGTGCCGATGCAGGCACTGGCAGCAGCCACACATCCGCGCAGCACTGAGCGTCATCGCAAGGTCGGGATGCGCGGAACTGCGCAAGTGTCGCGGTGTATCAGGGCGCTGCCGGCGTGCCTTGCGGCACTCGCTCGCGGCTGTCGCGAACAGCGCTGTGGTGCGCGCGTCAGCTTTCCGGCGCCTGCGGTGAGGGTCGGATTTTCATGGGGCATTTATCCAGATCGCGACACACTCATTCAGCTTGTTCTACCGTATGCGTCAACGGCCCCAACCTCAGCCTGCGAACCGACTCCCATGCGACCGCTTCCCACCCTGCTTACGCTCGCAATCGCCGCTGCCTTCGGCGGCTTCGTTGCCACCGGCCTCAATGCGCACCTGGACAACCGTGCCGATGCCGCTCCGCTGCCGGCGGTACTGCCCACCTCCGCAGCGCTGCCGGCCGCGGTTGCCGGGCAGGCGGTGCCTTCGCTTGCACCGATGCTGGAAAAGGCGATGCCGGCGGTGGTCAGCGTCAACACCAAGCAGGTGGTGCGGGTACGCAACCCGTTCTTCAACGACCCGTTCTTCCGCCGCCTGTTCCCGGACATCCCGCAGGAGCGGATCAACGAGTCACTCGGTTCGGGCGTCATCATCGATGCCACCGAAGGCCTGGTGCTGACCAACCACCACGTCATCGACAACGCTGATGACGTGCAGGTGACACTGGCCGATGGGCGCACGGTGAAGGCCGAGTTCCTCGGCTCGGACCGCGACACCGACATCGCGCTGATCCGCATTCCGGCGCAGAACCTGACCGACATCAAGCTGGGCAACAGCGACCAGCTGCGGGTGGGCGACTTCGTGGTCGCCATCGGCAATCCGTTCGGTTTCAGCCAGACGGTCACCTCGGGCATCGTCTCGGCGGTGGGCCGCAGTGGCATTCGCGGGCTGGGCTACCAGAACTTCATCCAGACCGATGCATCGATCAACCCCGGCAATTCCGGTGGCGCACTGGTCAACCTGCAGGGCCAGCTGGTGGGCATCAACACCGCCAGCTTCAACCCGCAGGGCAGCATGGCCGGCAACATCGGCCTGGGCCTGGCGATTCCGTCGAACCTGGCCCGCAGCGTGGTCGACCAGCTGGTCAAGCATGGCGTGGTGGTGCGCGGCACACTGGGCATCGAAAGCCAGAACCTGAGCGCGCAGATCGCGCAGGGCCTGGGCCTGGGCGAAACCCGCGGCGCCCTGGTAACCCGCGTGCTGGCCGGTTCGGCCGGTGCCGCCGCAGGACTGAAGCCGGGCGACGTGGTGGTATCGGCCAACGGCCAGCGCGTGGACAGTGCCGAAGCACTGCACAACGTGGAAGGCCTGGCGGCGGTGGGCAGCGTGCTGACCCTGGACGTTCGCCGCGAAGGCAAGCCGCTGCAGATCAAGGCAACGCTGAAGGAACAGGCGCGCGTGGTCAGCGGCGAGAGCCTGGACCCGCGCCTGACCGGTGCCAGCTTCGTCGACCTGCCCGAATCGCTGCGTCAGTCTGGCGTGGGCGGCGTGCTGGTCAGCGAGGTCAAGCGCGGCAGCCGCGCCGCGACCAATGGCCTGCAGCAGGGCGACATCATCACCGACGCCACGGTGGGCGAGTTCGCCGACCTGGCCAGCTGGCGCGCCAATTTCCAGCAGCGCCCGCCCACCCTGGTGCTGCGCGTGCTGCGCAACAATGGCCAGCAGCAGGGCCAGTTGGTGATGCGCTGATCGCCTGGCCGTAACGCCCCCTATACCCACGTGATGCTATTGCTGTACGTCCAGGTCGGCCAAGCGCCGATCGCCCGTTCCCCCATCGCAACAGGAGTGATTCGATGAGCCCCACCAATACCGAGAACCTGAAGGACCACCTGGGTGAAGCCGGTTCCCACCTGAAGCAGGCCGCCAGCGCTGCCGGCGGTGCGATCAAGGGCGCTACCGGCGCCGCGACCGATGAACTGCGCATCGGCAAGGCCAACGTCAAGGCTGAACTTTCCGACAGCGCACTGTCGGGCCTGGCTGCTGCCGAGTTCGGTGGTGCCGCCGCCAAGGAACAGGTCGACGCGCTGATGGACAAGGGCAAGGACCTGATCGACAGCGCTGCTGAGCTGATCCGCGAACGTCCGCTGGCCTCGTTCGGCGTGGCCTTCGCTACCGGCTGGATCATCGCCAAGCTGGCCCGCGGCAGCGACAAGTAAGCTGCGGCGTGAGCGAAGACACCACGCAACGTCCTGATCCGGCGGCCACGCCGCCGTTGGACGAAAGCATCCGCCAGGTCGGCGCAGCCGGCCGGGCGACTGCCGATTCGGCCAAGCACTCACTGCGTTCGCTGCGCCGGTTGGCGTCGGCGGACTTCGCGCTGGCGCGCAGCGCGTTCGGCCGCGCATTGGCCTGGGCCGGCGTCGCCATCGTGTTCGGTGCGTCGGCCTGGCTGTTGCTGGCCGCCACCCTCATCGCCCTCCTGCAGAGCTTCGGCCTGAGCTGGCTGCAGGCCCTGCTGATCACCTCGCTGCTGAGCCTGGCCGTCACCGGCTATGCGATCTGGCGCGTTTCCTATTTCTTCCACCACACCGGCATGCACGCCACCCGGCGTCAGTTGTCCCGGTTGGGCCTGTTCGATGAGCCCACCGATGATGATCCCGATGCCGGCGTGCAGATCCCGGAGGGCAAGCCATGAAGTTCGGTGCACTGCAGCGGCGTGTGAAACGTTGCGAACAGGTGATGGCCGTGCGCCTCGGCGAGACCCAGGACCACTGGAACGTGCTCAGCCAGGTCTGGCGACAGGGCTGGTCGCCACTGCGCATCGTGGTGGTGGGTCTGGCCGGCGGGTTCATCGCCGGCAAGCTGGAGGTTCCGGGCAAGGTCAACGGAGCGCGTTGGCTGCAGATGGTCGGTTCGGTGTCCAGCCTGTTCGCCAGCGCCCAGGCCGCGTTTGCTTCGGTGGTGGCGGCGCAGGCGGCGGAAACCGCAGACGATGCCGCCGACCAGGTGGATGAAGCGACCGGGACGCCACCCGCCGCTGCGGCACGACCGGCAGCACGCCCGGTGGCCGAGCCCGAGCTGCGTGAGCCCCGTCCGGCCGAAGCGGCGACCGAGATGTCCGAACGTTGACGAACCTTACCCGCCGCGTTGATCGCGGCGGGCCGATAATGGGCTTCTCTTTCTGGTCGGTGCGTCGATGAGCGAGTCCCTGTTGTCCCCGTCGTCGCCTGCGCCGGACGAGTCCGCACCCCTGCCGCCGCCCTCGCGCCCACGTGGCCCGATGTCGCTGGTGATCCTGGCGACCCTGGCCGTGGCGTTCACCCTGTGGGCGGCGCAGGACATCATCCTGCCGGTCCTGCTGGCGATGTTCTTCGCCCTGGTCGGCAACCCCATCCTGCGCCTGCTGCAGAAGCTGTGGATTCCGCGCGCGCTCGGCGCCCTGCTGGTGCTGGGCGCCGGCCTGGGCGTGACCGGTGCGCTGGCGGTGCAGCTGATCGGCCCGGCGATGGACTGGGCACAGGAAGCACCGCAGCAGCTGCGCAAGGTTGCGCGCCAGGTGCAGGACCTGACCAAGCCGGTGCAGCAGGCCAACCAGGCCGCAGAGAATTTCGCGCGCGTGGCCGGCGGCGACGGCAACCGCAAGGTGCAGGTGATCCGCACCCAGCTGGACGACCCCTACCGCATGCTCACCCGTGCGCCGCGGCTGGCCGCCTCGGTGCTGGCCGTCGTGCTGCTGACGCTGTTCTTCATGATCTACGGCCAGAGCCTGCAGCGTGCAGCGATCGCCCTGTTCCCGAACCGGCAGCAGCAGCGTTTCACCAGTGACATCCTGCGCTCGATCGAGCATGAGGTGTCGCGCTACGTATTGACCATCAGCGTGATCAACACGGTGGTCGGCCTGCTGTTGGCCGGGGTGCTGATGCTGCTGGGCATCGGCCTGCAGGAGGCGCTGCTGTGGGGAACCGTGGCGGCGCTGCTGAATTTCGCGCCCTATGTCGGCCCGCTGCTCGGCGTCGCATTGATGCTGCTGATGGGCTTTGTCGAGTTCCGCGACCCGCTGCAGGCACTGCTGCCTGCGGCCGCCTACCTGGCACTGCATACCCTGGAAGGGCAGCTGGTGACGCCGATCGTGCTTGGCCGGCAGATGAAACTGTCACCGCTGGTGCTGATCCTGGCGCTGATGGTGTTCGGCTGGGCCTGGGGCATGATCGGCCTGCTGTTGGCGGTGCCGCTGCTGGTCTGCATCAAGCTGGTGCTGGCGCGGCTGGACGGCATGCACGGCTGGGCGCGGCTGCTGGAGTGAGGCGCGCTCCATCAACGGGCGTGCGGGGAGAGGAACGGTGGGACGGCGAAGGCTGGCAGAATATGCGCCCGCTTTTTCCCAGGATGGAACCCTCCCCATGTTCTCTTTCGCGCGTCGATGCCTCGCCCTGACCTGCCTGGCCGCCCCCGCCTTCGCCGCGGCCCCGCCCAGTGCGGAAGTGGCCCGCACCCAGCTGGTGGAGGCCATCACCTGCCAGCGCCATCTCACGCCCGAACAGTTCGATGCCATGGCCAAGGTGCTGATGCCCGCCGGGGCCAAGACCAGGGACGAGTACGACGACGGCTACACACTGGCCTCGCCGCTGATGGTGCTTGGCCTGCCGGTGACCCATGTGACCTCCTACGACGGCTCCAGCGGCGAGGATGGCGTGGACAGTTACACGGCGTACTTCGGCAGCGCGGAAATCAGCAAGGTCGCCGCCTTGGCGAAGATGCCGCCGCCGGTGGCCGGTGGCTACCGGCGCGAAGTGGGCAGGCATGACCTGAGCGTGGATCGCGTCGATGGCCAGACCGTCCTGTACTGCTCCTACGACCTGCGCAGCCACTGACGGCGGCAGCGCCTGCCCGCCGCGCGCATGAAAGCCCGCGCGGGCAGGCGTAGAATGGCGGGGTGAAATTCCCTGTCCTTGCCATCACCCTCGACCTCGACGATACGCTGTGGCCGTTCGCTCCGATCGGCGCCCGCATCGACCAGGTCCTGTTCGACTGGATGCGCGAACACAGCCCCGCCACCGCCGCGATGTATCCGGTGGCGGCCATGCGCGAACTGCGCGAGCGCTCGTTCCGCGACAACCCCCACCTGCATTTCGACCTGAGCGCGCTGCGCCGGCTGACGATCCAGGAGGCGCTGGAAAACAGTGGCGCCAGCCTGGATCTTCTGGAGCCGGCGTATGAAGTGTTCTACGCCGCGCGCAACCAGGTGGAGTGCTACCCCGATGCGCTGGACGCACTGGCGCGTATCGCCGCGCGGGTGCCGGTGGCCGCGTTGAGCAACGGCAACGCCGATCTGGAACGGATCGGCCTGGCCCATCACTTCAGCTTCCAGCTGGGTGCCCGCGAGCATGGCGCGGCCAAGCCCGAAGCGAGCATTTTCCACGCTGCCTGCGACCGCCTGGGGGTCGCCCCGGCGCAGGTGCTGCACGTGGGCGACCACGTCGAGATGGACGTGGCCGGCGCGATGGCTGCCGGCCTGCGCGGCTGCTGGATCAACCGCGAAGCGGCCACCTGGAACCATCCGCAGCTGCAGCCTGACCTGCAGTTCGACACCCTCACCGGCCTGGCCGATTGGCTCGATGCCAACCTCGACGCCGCCGACGCTGACGCATCCCGGAGTACCTGACGCATGAGCGAGATCACTGGCTTCACCGCCGACACCACCGCCGCACTGCCGCTGCACGTGCTGGACCGCAGCCAGTTCGAGGCGTGGAAGAACAGCCAATCCGCTGCCACCCAGGCGTGGTTGAAGTCGCAGGGCTTCACTGCGGGCGCGCATTCGGTTGCGCTGCTGCCCGGCGCCGATGGCCTGGCTGGCGCGGTGATCGGCGTCGGTGATCGTGCCGACGCCTACAGCTACGCCCATGCACCGCATGCCCTGCCGGAAGGCAGCGTGTGGCAGCTGGCCAGCGAACTGCCGGCCGCCGAGCAGGCGCTGCTGCAGCTGGGCTGGGGCCTGGGCAGCTACCGCTTCGACCGCTACCGCAAGCGCAACCGCGCGCCGGCCCAGCTGGTGGCTGCACCGACCGGCGAAGTGGCCGACCTGATCGCCGCCAGCCTGCGCGTGCGTGACTGGGTCAACACGCCGACCGAAGACATGGGCCCGCAGCAGCTGGAAGACGCCGCGCGTGCCCTGGCTGAAGCGCATGGCGCGCAGGTGGAAGCCATCACCGGCGACGAACTGCTGGCGCAGAACTTCCCGGCCATCCATGCGGTGGGCCGTGCCTCGCACCGTGCGCCGCGGCTGATCGTGCTGCGCTGGGGCAAGGAGACCGACCCGGCGCTGGCACTGGTCGGCAAGGGCGTGTGCTTCGATACCGGCGGCCTGGACATCAAGCCGGCCGATGGCATGCGCAACATGAAGAAGGACATGGGCGGCGCCGCACACGCGCTGGCGCTGGCCGGGCTGGTGATGGCCCAGCAGCTGCCGGTGCGCCTGACCCTGCTGGTACCGGCGGTGGAAAATGCGATCGGCCCGGATGCCTTCCGTCCGGGCGAAGTGATCGCCACCCGCAAGGGCCTGAGCGTGGAGATCGACAACACCGATGCCGAAGGCCGGGTGATCCTGTGCGACGCGCTGACGTTCGCCGGTGAGCAGAAGCCGGACCTGGTGCTGGACTTCGCCACGCTGACCGGCGCGGCACGCATCGCGCTGGGCCCGGACCTGCCGGCCCTGTTCAGCAACGATGACACGGTTGCCCAGCAGTGGCTGCAGGCGGGCGACGCCACCCGTGACCCGGTGTGGCGCATGCCGTTGTGGCGCCCGTACCTGCGTTACCTGAGCAGCGGCATCGCCGACCTGGCCAACGCCGGTTCGCGCATGGCCGGCTCGGTCACCGCCGCGCTGTACCTGGAACGCTTCCTGGAAGACGGACAGCGCTGGGCACATCTGGACGTGTATGCCTGGAACGATGGCGAGCGCCCGGGCCGCCCGGCCGGTGGCGAAGCCCTGGCCCTGCGTTCGGCCTGGACGATGCTGAAGGCGCGTTACAGCTGACGGAGCTGCCGGGCATGCCCCGGCGCTACCGATGCCGGTGGGTGCCGACCTTGGTCGGCACTGCATCACCCTGCAAATCTGACGAAAAATTGAATTTCGGCCCCGGCCGGGTTCTGCGAGGATGGTGTGGTCGCCCACCCACACATCCGTGAAGGCAGGACTCCGACCATGTCGCTCTTCCGCTATACCCGCGCCGGCCAGGAGCCGGGCGCGCCGCGCCGGCATTCGCCCTTGCCCTGGATCGCGCTGATCGCACTGATCCTGGGCATCGTTGCCCTCGCCTTCGCTTGGCTGGCCGGTTGGATCGGCCGCGACCGGCTGACCGCACAGCGCTTCACCGACACCATCGAGGCCACCGGCCCTGCACATCCCGGCTTCCGCCGCGCGCACAGCAAAGGGGTGTGCGTGAGCGGCTGGTTCGAACCCAGCGCACAGGCGCCCACGCTGTCCAGCGCGCGGGTGTTCTCGCAGGCGAAGGTTCCGGTGCTGGGCCGGCTGTCGATCGGCGGCGGCGATCCGCACGGCGCCGATGGCAGCGCGCGCGTGCGCAGCATCGCCGTACAGCTGGTGGGCGATGACGGGCAGGAATGGCGGATGGCGATGAACAGCTTCCCGTTCTTCGCCGTGCCCACCGCCGAGGCGTTCTACGAGCAGACCCGCGCGCAGATTCCGGATCCGGCCACCGGCAAGCCCGACCCGCAGAAGATGGCGGCCGTGCTGGCCAGGTACCCCAGCGCACAGGCCTTCCAGCAGTGGGCCAAGAGCGCACCGTGGACCAGCAGCTGGGCCAACACCACCTTCAACAGCGTCAACAGTTTCTGGTTCACCAACGCGCAGGGGCAGAAACGCGCGGTGCGCTGGCGCTGGCAGCCGCAGGCGCCGCTGGTGGAGATGGATGCGCAGGCACGCAAGCAGGCCAATGTCGATTTCCTCAGCCAGGAACTGCAGCAGCGCCTGGCCACCGGCCCGGTGCGCTGGAACCTGGTGGTCAGCCTGGCCGCGCCGGGCGATGCCATTGATGATCCCTCGGTGCCGTGGCCTGAATCGCGCGAACAGGTGGTGGCGGGCGTGCTCAGCCTCGACCGCATGCAGTCGCAGGAAGAAGGCGCCTGCGGCCAGCTCAACTTCGATCCGCTGATCGTGCCCAGCGGCGTGCGCGGCAGCGACGACCCGATCCTGGCTGCGCGCTCGGCGGTGTATTCGCAGTCGTTCAACCGCCGCGAGCGCGAGCGCGCCAGCGGTGCGGCGGCACAGACGAAGGGGGAAGCACGATGAGCACTGGCAACGGCCACTTCAACCTGCTCGCCCGGGTGCTGCACTGGTCCATGGCGCTGATGATCATCGCAATGCTGTTCATCGGCGTGACCATGGTCGCCTCGCTGCACCTGCGCCCCATGCTGATCGACCTGCACCGGCCGCTGGGTATCGCCATCCTGCTGCTGGCGGTGCTGCGCCTGTACAACCGCCTGCGCCACCGCCCACCGCCGCTGCCAGCGGATCTTCCCGCCTGGCAGGTGCTGGCGGCGAAGGCTTCGCACTGGATGCTGTACGCGTTGATGCTGGCGATGCCGCTGATCGGCTGGGCGATGCTGTCGTCCGGCGGCTACCCGATCGTGCTGGGCGGTGGCCTGCACCTGCCGCCGATCGTGCCGCACACGCCAGCGCTGTACGCCGCGCTGCGCAATGCGCACAGCCTGCTGGCCTACGTGTTGTTCGCCACGGTGCTGATGCACGTGGGTGCGGCGCTGTTCCACCTGTGGGTGCGCCGCGATGGCGTGTTCCAGGCGATGGCACGCGGGAAGGATTGAATGGGTTCGCCGGGGGTTCCCGGCTGGTCATTTCCGCGACTGCGGAGGGGTGTCACTTTCTTTGCTCGTGCAAAGAAAGTAACCAAAGAAACACGCCGCCGGCCGCGAGCCGGTGCTGCGCACCGGTACCCTGCGCTTCTCGGTGAATCAGGGGACGGCGCCGAACTCGCTGCGCTCAGACATCGGCGCCTCTTCGCCCCTGATTCCCCTGCGATGCTCGGCTCGCTATAAGGCGGACCCAACGTCAAAAGCCGCAGCTGCACCCAGTAGATCCACGCCATGCGTGGATGCCTTTGCCGTTGATCTTGACCTTCCATTCCGCCTTGAGCGAGCCGAGCACCACAGGTCCGGCGAGGGCGAAGAGGCGCGGGTGTCTGAGCGCAGCGAGTTCCCGCGCCGTCCCTCGACGGACCGAGGAGCGCAGGGTACCGGTGCGCAGCACCGGCTCGCGGCCGGCGGCGTGTTTCTTTTGGTTACTTTTCTTTTCACGCGAAAAGAAAAGTGACGCCCCGCTACAACCACCCCTTCTGCCGTGCCAGCCGGTACGCCTCGATCCGGTTGGCCACGCCCAGCTTGCCGATGCATTCGGACAGGTAATTGCGCACCGTGCCGTGCGACAGCCCCAGCTGCTCGGCGATCTCGCTGGCGGTGCGGCCCTCGCCCGCCAGGCGCAGCACGCGGCGCTCGCGATCGGTCAGCGGGTCGGCCTGCGACCACGCATCCAGCGCCAGCTGCGGATCGATCGCACGGATGCCCTGCTTCACCTTGCGCAGTGCCTCGGCCAGGTTCTCGGCCGGTGCATCTTTCAGCAGATAGCCCAGTACGCCCGCTTCCAATGCGCGACGCAGAAAACCGGCACGGGCGAAGGTGGTCACGATCACCACCTTGATCGGCAGTTCATGGCGGGCGATGCGCTGGGCCAGTTCCAGCCCGCTCAGCCCCGGCATCTCAATGTCGGTGACCAGGATGTCCGGCTGCAGCTGCTGCAGCATGCGCCAGGCGGCTTCGCCGTCGGCAGCACTGCCAAGCACTTCGATATCGGGTTCCAGACCCAGCAGCGCCGAGAGCGCGCCGCGCACCATCGCCTGATCTTCGGCCAGCAGTATGCGGATCATGCCGCACCTCCCTGTGCCAGCGATGCCGGCGACAGCGGCGTAGTCGCGGCCACCAGTGGCACGCGCACGGTCAGCAGCGTGCCTTCCCCGCGCGGCGACTGCAGCGTCAACTGGCCACCCAGCGCCGCTGCGCGCTCACGCATGCCACACAATCCGTTGCCCTCGGCCTGCACACCACCACGGCCGTCATCGCGTATCTGCATCACCAACTGTCGGTCCTCAAGCATGAAATCTACCTGCACCCGGGTCGCCTGCGAGTGGCGCACGATGTTGGTCGCCGCCTCGCGCAGCACCAGTGCCAGCCCACGCTCTACCTCCACTGGCATCGGTGGCGGCGGCATGTACTGCAGGTGTACCTGTTGGCATTCCAGCAGCAGGCGTGCCGAGGCCAGTTCGCCGGCCAGGTCGCTGGCGCGGATGCCGGTGACCGCACTGCGTACCTGCGCCAGCGCCTCGCGGGCAATGTCCTCGGCCTCGCCGATTTCCTGCCGGGCACGCGCGTCATCGCGGTCGTACAGCTTGCGCGCCAGTTCCAGCTTCAGCGTGATCAATGACAGCGTATGCCCCAGCAGGTCATGCAGATCACGGCCGATGCGCTCGCGCTCGGCGGTGGTCGCCAGGCGCCGCACCTCGTCCTGGGACAGCTGCAGGGCAACGTCGCGCTGATGGCTCAAGGCCTCCACGTTGACCACCAGCCCGACAATGAACGACACCGCCGGCATCCACACCATGGCCTGCCACGGATAACCGAAGTAGAGCGCGGTGCTGCAGAACAGGAGATTCAGGCCAGTGAGCTGCAACAGGTACACCCACCAGCCGCCGCGGCTGCTCATGCGGATCATCACGCAGCCGAACACGAAGTAGCTCAGTCCCGACGGATACCACGGCAGCAGCACCAGGGCCATCGCAATCATGCCCAGCGCGTAGCGCCAGGCGTGGTGCCGTGGCGCCAGCATCACCCTGGCATAGAACAGCAGGAACAACGGATAGCTGGCCAGCGTCAGCAACAACCAGCGCAGCGTGAAGCCATTCCCGAGCACCGGGGTAAGGAAGATCCAGACCGACCACAGCAGGTGGATCGCACCACTCCAGGGCGACTTGCCACGCCGCAGCAGTTCGGCCACCGCCGAATCCGGGGCAGGGCGCAGCAGGGACGCAAGCCAGCTCGGTGGCACGGAAGATTCCAGGCGGGGACGATCGCTGCCGATCATGCCAGTTCAGCCGACCCGGCGCAGGCGCCGACACGCCTGCGCCACCAGTTCATCCACCTGCAGCATCGGCGGCAGGCTGGTGCTCTGCAGCATCACGCCGAGGCCAAGCCGCTGATCGCGCTGCTGCGGATCACCGCCCAGCAGCTCGACCTGGCTGGCGTCGGCACGGCGCAGGCCCAACAGCACGCTGATCGCGGTACTCTTGCCGGCACCGTTGCGGCCCAGCAGGGCCAGTACCTGGCCAGCGCGCACCTGCAGGTCGATGCCGTGCAGGGCGGTATGGTCGCGGTAACGCACCTGCACCTGCTGCAGGCGGGCCAGCGACGGAGCGATCGTATCCATGGGCGGTACCGGTAGCGGGGACGTTGCCATCCTGTGCCGCCGTGGTCACATTTCGCAGTTGCCGCCGTCAATGACATCGGATGACAGCTGTCACTGCCATCGCCGATGCACCTGCCTTCATGCTGTGCCGCACGCTCCACCGCCGGAACCGCCGCTGCCTGCCCTTCCGGTCACACCCGCCCGAACGCCTGTGATGGAACGAATGAACGCTTCTGCCGAGCTGTTGAAGGAACTCCGTATCGACCGCAAGTCGCCGCCGCCCGCCTCCAGTGGCGGTAGTGGTGGCCGCCGCTGGCTGTGGATCGCCGTGGCCGTGATCATCGTGCTGCTGGCCGGTGGTGCATTCGCACTGTTCGGCCGCGCGCCCACCGTGGAAGTGGACACCGCGCCGGCGGTGGCCATCCAGCAGGGCAGCGCCAGCAGCTCGGTGCTCGACGCCAGCGGCTACGTGGTCGCCCGGCGCATGGCCACGGTGTCGGCCAAGATCACCGGCAAGGTGCGCGAGGTGATGATCGAAGAAGGCATGCGGGTGGAACAGGGGCAGATCATGGCCACCCTGGACCCGATCGATGCCGACGCGCAGCGCAACCTGTACGCCTCGCAACTGCAGGCCGCACGCAGCCAGGTGGTCGGCCTGGAAGCCCAGCAGAAGCAGGCCGCCGCTGAAGCCAGCCGCCTGCAGGCGCTGGTCGGCCAGCAGCTGGTCTCGCGTTCGCAGTACGACCAGGCCGTGGCCCAGCGTGACAGCCTGCGTGCGCAGCTGGAAACCGCACGACGCAACGTCAAGGTTGCCAACGATCAGCTGTCCATCGCCGACCTTGGCGTGGACAACAACATCGTGCGCGCGCCGTTCTCCGGCGTGGTCACCGCCAAGGCCGCGCAGCCCGGCGAAATCGTCTCGCCGCTGTCGGCCGGTGGTGGCTTCACCCGTACCGGCATCGGCACCATCGTCGACATGGAATCGCTGGAGATCGAAGTCGAGGTCGGCGAAGCCTTCATCGGCCGCGTGCAGCCGAAGATGCCGGTGGAAGCCACGCTCAACGCCTACCCGGACTGGAAGATCCCGGCCGAGGTGATCGCCATTGTCCCCACCGCTGACCGCGGCAAGGCCACGGTGAAGGTACGGGTCGCACTGAAGGTGAAAGACCCGCGCATCGTGCCGGAGATGGGCGTGCGGGTCAGCTTCCTGGAACAGGCCAAGCCGCAGACCGAAGCCAAGCCACAGGGCGTACGCGTTCCGGCCACTGCGGTGGTCGAGCGTGAGGGCGCGTCGGTGGCCTTCGCACTGGGCGATGACAACCGTGTGCAGCAACGCACGGTCGAGGCGGGCCAGGCGATGGGCAAGGACCGCCAGATCCTCAAGGGCGTGAGCGCAGGAGAGTCGGTGGTGGTCAACCCGCCGGACACCCTGCGCGACGGCACCAGGGTCAAGCAGAAGCAAGCGCAGTAACGGCCCGGCGCCCGCATGGCGCCACCGGCAGTACCGCTGGAAAGCACCACTGTTCGACGCGTGCCGGCCGTTGGCCGGGACGCATCCCCGTTTCCCGCCTTTCGTGGAGAACCACCCATGTCGACCCTGGTTTCACTGCGCAACATCACCAAGACCTACCAGCGTGGCCCCGAAAAGGTGCAGGTGCTGCACGGCATCGACCTGGATATCGCCAGCGGCGATTTCGTCGCGCTGATGGGCCCGTCCGGTTCCGGCAAGACCACCCTGCTCAACCTGATCGGCGGCCTGGACAACCCCACCGGCGGCGAGATCAGCATCGAAGGCGAGCGCATCGACCAGATGAGCGGCGGCCAGCTGTCGACGTGGCGCAGCCACCATGTCGGCTTCGTGTTCCAGTTCTACAACCTGATGCCGATGCTGACCGCGCAGAAGAACGTGGAACTGCCGTTGCTGCTGACCCACCTCAGCGCGGCGCAGCGCAAGCGCAATGCCGAGATCGCGCTGACCCTGGTCGGCCTGGCAGACCGCCGCAGCCATCGCCCCAACGAACTGTCCGGCGGCCAGCAGCAGCGCGTGGCGATCGCCCGCGCGATCGTCTCCGACCCGACCTTCCTGATCTGCGACGAACCTACCGGCGATCTTGACCGCCAGTCCGCCGAAGAGATCCTGGGCCTGCTGCAGCAGCTCAACCGCGAACACGGCAAGACCATCATCATGGTCACCCATGACCCGAAGGCTGCCGAGTACGCCACCCACACGGTGCACCTGGACAAGGGCGAGCTGGCCGACGCGCCGCTGGCCCACTGACGGAGGCCACAGCGATGAAATACTTCTCGTTGGTCTGGGCGCAGCTGTTCCGCAGCCGCACCCGCACCCTGTTGACCCTGCTGTCGGTGGTGGCCGCGTTCCTGCTGTTCGGCATGCTCGACTCGGTGCGCGTGGCGTTCTCGTCCGGTGGCAGCGTGGAAGGTGCCAACCGGTTGGTGGTGGCTTCGCGCCTGTCGATCACCCAGTCGCTGCCGATCCGCCTGGAAACGCAGATCCGCCAAGTCAGCGGCGTGCGCGATGTCACCTACGGCATGTGGTTCGGCGGCATCTACCAGGACCCGAAGAACTTCTTCCCCAACTTCTCGGTGGCGCCCAACTACTTCGATGTCTACCGCGAGCTGCAGATCGACCCGGCGCAGCTGCAGGACTGGCAGCAGACCCGTACCGGCGCGATCGTCGGCGAGACGCTGGCCAAGCAGTTCGGCTGGAAGATCGGCGACACCATCCCGCTGCAGGCCACCATCTTCCCGCGTGGCGGCAGCAACGACTGGCCGCTGGAACTGAAGGGCATCTATCGCTCGAAGGATCGCGCACTGGCGGCCAATGAAGAACGCCAGTTGATGATGAACTGGAAGTACTTCGATGAGTCCAACGACTACATCAAGAACCAGGTGAGCTGGTACACGGTGACGCTGGACAACCCGGAGCAGTCGTCGAGAGTGGCGCAGGCCATCGATGCGATCTCGGCCAACTCCGACCACGAAACCAAGACCCAGACCGAATCGGCGTTCCAGCAGGCGTTCGTGAAACAGTTCGCCGACATCGGCATGATCGTCACCTCGATCATGGGCGCGGTGTTCTTCACCCTGCTGCTGTTGACCGGCAACACCATGGCCCAGGCGGTGCGCGAGCGCGTTCCGGAACTGGCCACGCTGAAGACGCTGGGCTTCAAGGACGGCACGGTGCTGACCCTGGTGATGGTCGAATCGGTGCTGCTGATCGGCCTCGGTGGACTGATCGGCATGGGCCTGGCGGCGCTTATCCTGCCGGCCATCAGCCCCAAGAGCATGGGCATGCTGCCGCCGCACGTACCGACGCCGACCTGGCTGGTGGGCATCGTCCTGATCGTGGTGATCGGCATCGTGGTCGGGCTGCTGCCCGCACTGCGCGCCAAGCGCCTGAAGATCGTCGACGCGCTCGCCGGCCGCTGAAGAGGACACCGACATGAACAAGCTCAAGAAGTGGCTGGGGAACGCGGTGACCGTGCTGCTGCTGGTCGTTGGCCTGGTAGTTTGGATCAGCCTGCCGTGGATCGGTGTCGCTGCCATCGCGGTGCTGCTGGGGCTGTGGCTGGCGCTCACCCGCAGTGGCCGGCTGGCCCTGGCCGCCACCCGCATCGGCATCGCCAGCCTGCCGCAGCGCTGGGGTGCCTCCTCGGTGATCGTGGTCGGCATCGCCGGCGTGGTCGGCGTACTGGTCGCGATGCTGGCGATGGGCGAAGGCTTCCAGGCCACGCTCAACAACACCGGCGATGACACCACCGCGATCGTGCTGCGCGGCGGTTCGCAGGCCGAGACCAACTCGGTCATCACCCGCGAACAGGTCCCGACGCTGTCCACCCTGCCCGGCATCACCCGCGATGCGCAGGGGCGGCCGCTGCTGTCGCCGGAACTCTCGCAGGTGGTCAACCTGGTGTCCAAGGCCGATGGCACCGACGTCAATGCGCAGTTCCGCGGTGTCGGCCCGCAGGCGTGGGCCGTGCATGACAAGGTCAAGATCGTCGAAGGCCGCCGGTTCGCCGCCGGCCTGCGCGAGATCGTGGTCGGCCAGGGCGCCAGGAGCCAGTTCCGCGACATGGATGTTGGCAAAACGCTCACCCTGGGCAACCAGACCTGGACGGTCGTGGGCGTGTTCGCTACCGGCGATGCGCATGACTCGGAACTGTGGACCGACGCCGACACGCTGGCCACCACCTACCAGCGCAGTGCCTGGCAGTCGATCAGCGTGCGTACCGACGGCAAGGCCGGCTTCGAGCAGTTCAAGGCCGCCGTGGCCGCCGATCCGCGCCTGAAGCTGGACGTGGAAACCACCCGCGTCTACTACAGCAAGCAGGGTGGCGGGTTGACCAAGCTGATCGACATCCTCGGCAAGGTGATCGGCACCATCATGGCCGTAGGCGCTGTATTTGGTGCGCTCAACACCATGTATGCCGCCGTAGCGACGCGCGCACGCGAGATCGCCACCATGCGCGCGATCGGCTTCCGTGGCCTGCCGGTGGTGACTGCGGTGATGCTGGAAACCATGCTGCTGGCCCTGCTCGGCGGACTGCTTGGCTGCGCGGTGGCATGGCTGCTGTTCAACGGCTACAGCGTGTCCACCATCGGCAGCAACTTCAGCGCGGTGGTGTTCAAGTTCCATGTATCGCCGGAACTGCTGTGGAGCGGGCTGAAGTGGGCGCTGGGCATCGGCCTGGTGGGTGGGTTGTTCCCGGCACTGCGCGCGGCACGCCTGCCGATCACCACGGCGCTGCGCGAGACCTGAGCATCACGCATTGATTGAATGGACGTTGCGCAGGGGACGGAGCGAAGGCTCCGTCCCTTTTTTTTGCGCGTCATCCACGCATGGCGTGGATCTACTGGTGGCCCATCCACGCATAGCGTGGATCTACTGGTGCCCTATCCACGCATGGCGTGGATCTACTGGTGCCCTATCCACGCATGGCGTGGATCTACTGGTGCCCTATCCACGCATGGCGTGGATCTACTGGCCCATCCGCATGGTGTGGACGCCGACGTTGTTGCAGTAGATCCACGCCATGCGTGGATGGATGCGTGTACGCACGCAACAACGATTACAGATTGCGCAAACACCGCCGCTATTGGTGCCTCTGCCCATCGCAAACGCATCGCGCGTGACGTTGCGCACAGTGCACCTGTGGATTGTTGGTTGCGATTCATTTTCGCGGCGTTACAGCGCGCGCGGACAAACAGTTACCGATGAAAACACTCTAGAATCCGGCCCCCACGTTGGTTTGCAGCACCCCACGCGTCCATAGAACGGACGCATGTTTTTTCTGAAACACGAGATTTCACGGATGTCCCTGAAGACCACCCCGCTGCGCAACGCGATCGTCATCGCGCTGGCCGCCAGCTGCACCACGCCCGCTTTCGCACAGGAAGCCGGCGATACCCCCACCAACCTCGACCGCATCGAGATCACCGGCTCGCGCATCCGCCAGGCCAGTGTCGAGACCGCGCAGCCGGTGGTGGCACTCAACCGCGCCGACATCGAGAAGAAGGGCTACGTCAACGTCGCCGACATCCTGCAGGACGTCACTGCAGCCGGCGCACCGAGCCTGAGCCGTTCGTCCTCGCTGAGCTCCTCGCGCGATTTCGGCGGCATGTATGTCAGCCTGCGCAACCTCGGCCCGGAACGCAGCCTGGTGCTGATCGACGGCCGCCGCATGGGCGTCAGCGCCGGCGGTTACTCCGACCTGGCCTCGATTCCGTCGGCGATCGTCGAACGCGTGGAAGTGCTGACCGATGGCGCCTCGGCGCTGTACGGCTCGGACGCCATCGCCGGCGTGGTCAACATCATCACCCGCAAGAACTTCGACGGTGGCGAAGCCAGCGTCTATGTCGGCCAGTACGGTGAAGGCGACGGCCAGAAGCGCTCCTACAGCGCCACCTTCGGCAAGACCTTCGACCGCGGCTGGTTCAGCGTCGGCGCCGAGCGCACCAAGGAAGACGAAATCCTTGGCGATGCGCGCGAGTTCAGCCGCTACCCGGGTGGCCCGCGCCATGCCGACGACGTCGACGCGCTGAGCCCGACCACCCAGTGGGGCACGGTCACCGTCGGTGGCAAGCCGCTGACCGTGGGCCCGGGCGGCGACCCGAGCAGCGCCAGCAACTTCCACACGCCGGATCCGGCTGACGGCGCCAACGCCAAGACCAACATGAGCCTGCTGAGCGGCCTGGAGCGCACCTCGGTGTTCGCCAACGGCGGCTTCTCGATCACCGACAACCTGCGCATCGTCGCCGATGCGCTGTACAGCAAGCGCGAGTCGACCAAGCACCTGGCCGGCTACCCGTACTCGGTCTCGGCTGCGCAGTCGCGCAACGGCACGCGCGCTGCGCTGTCCAAGGACAGCACCTTCAACAAGTGGGGCCAGGACGTGCTGTTCTCGCACCGCACCGAAGAGCTGCCGCGCGGTACCGAGAACACGCTGGAAACCAAGCGTGCCAGCCTCGGCCTGGAAGGCAGTTTCGAAACCGGTTCGCGCTACTGGGACTGGAACGTCAGCTACATGTACAACCGCAATGAAGGCGAGCGCGTTGGCACCGGCAGCATGTACCAGCCAAACGTCAACCTGGCCGTCGGCCCGTCCTTCATGGACGGCGACGTGGCCCGCTGCGGTACGCCGGGTGCGGTGATCGCCGGCTGCGTGCCGTGGAATCCGGCTGCGCCGATGGGCTACACCGGCCCGGGCTCGCTGGGCAACCAGGACGTGCAGGACTACCTGTTCACCCGCTTCGTCGACAAGATGCGCAGCACCACCAAGGTCGCCAGTGCCAACATCTCCGGCTCGCTGTTCACCCTGCCGGCCGGCGACATCATGGGCGCGATGGGCTTTGAGCACCGCAGCGAAGAAGCCAGCTACACCCCGGACCTGATGGTGCAGAAGGGCCAGATCGCCGGCACCACCGGCCAGCCGACCCGTGGCGACTACTCGCTCAACGAGGTCTACCTGGAAATGCAGGTGCCGCTGCTGGCCGACATGGCCTTCGCCCGCGAGCTGTCGCTGGACCTGGCCGGTCGCTACACCGATTACAACACCTTCGGTTCGACCACCAACAGCAAGTTCGGCCTGAAGTGGAAGCCGATCGACAGCCTGCTGGTACGCGCCACCTACGGCACCGGCTTCCGTGCACCGACCGTGGACGATCTCTACGGCGGCGCGGTTTCCAGCCGCGATTCGTTCACCGATCCGTGCGATACGAAGTTCGGCATCGCCGCCAGCAGCCCGACCGTGGCAGCACGCTGCCAGGCGCTGAACGTGCCCGCCAACTTCCGTCAGCAGACCGGTTCGGACGGCAACCTTGCCAACCGCCCGGGCCAGCAGGCCACCTCCGATTTCAACTCCGGTTCCAACCCGGAACTGAAGCCGGAAACCGCCAAGACCTGGACCGTCGGCCTGGTCTACAGCCCGGAATTCGTGCAGGGCCTGGACGTCAGCCTGGACTGGTGGAAGATCCGCATCGACAACGCCATCGTGGGCGAGTCGGCTACCGACATCCTCAACCAGTGCTACGTGCAGGGCGTGGATTCGGCATGCGGTCGCTTCACCCGTTCCACCGCTGCGGCCACCCGCGGCCAGGTTTCGGCGCTGGATCGTTCGCTGGTCAACGCCGGCTACCGCGAAACCGCCGGCTATGACATCGGTGTGCGTTACCGCCTGCCGGAAACCGCATACGGCAAGTTCGCCATCAACTGGAACACCACCTACACCGACTACCTGGAGCAGCGCAACGACAGCGCCGCCACCACCCCGGTGGAGCAGCGCGTGGGCTGGGCCGGTGACTTCCGCGTACGTTCGACCTTCAACCTGGATTGGCAGTACGGCAACCTCGGCATCGGCTGGACCGCCCGTTACTACTCGGGCATGAAGGAAGCCTGCTCGTACGATCTGGGCGGTGGCCCGGACTGCAACATGGCCGACTTTGTTTCGCCGTATACCGATGCACAGCCGAGCCGCAAGGTGGGTTCCAACACCTTCCACGACCTGCAGGTGCGTTACAGCCTGCCGTGGGATGGCACTGTGTCGCTGGGCCTGAACAACGTGTTCGACCACCAGGGTCCGATCATGTACAGCCAGCCCAACAGCAGCTTCACCTACTACGGTGGCTTCGACATCGGTCGTTTCATGTACATGAAATACCAGCAGCGCTTCTAAGCCTGCAACCGCGTTCCCGCCCCGGCCAACTCTCTCCTGGCCGTGGATGGAAGCAGAACGGCGCCCCTCGGGGCGCCGTTCTTTTTTGCGGGGTCGGATCCCTTTGCATCGCGAAGGGATCTGACCCCGGAGGCGCTACCGTTTCGCGCCGCGCATCGCCCGTACGTTGTCACCGACGTACAGGACCAACCCGGCCCAGATCGCCGCAAAACCAATCGCCTTGCCGGTGTCGAACGCTTCGTGGAAGAAGAACACGCCCAGCAGCAGCTGCAGGCTCGGTGCGATGTACTGCAGGATGCCGACCAGCGACAGCGGGATGCGCTTGACCCCGTAGGCGAAGCCGATCAGCGGCACCGCCGTGATCACCCCGCCGAAGATCAGCATCAGGTCGTTGGCCCAGCCCCAGCCACCGAAGAAGCCACCGCCATGGCCGTTTTCCGACCACAGCGCGAAGCCCAGCGCGGGCAGGAACAGGTACAGGCTTTCCACGCCCAGCCCGGCCACCGGATCGACCGACACCAGCTTGCGCAGCAGGCCGTACAGGCCGAACGAGCACGCCAGGCCCAGCGCGATCCACGGCGGCGTGCCCGCATCGATGGTCAGCCAGGCCACGCCCACCGCGGCGATGGCTACCGCCAGCCACTGCACGCGGCGCAGGCGCTCCTTCAGCACCAGCACGCCCAGCAGGACGTTCACCAGCGGGTTGATGAAGTAGCCCAGGCTGGTTTCGATCACATGTCCTGCGTTGATCGCCCAGATGTACAGGCCCCAGTTGAAGGCGATGGTCAGGCTCGATACCGCCAGGATCGGCAGCGCGCGCGGTTGCGCGGCGATCTTCTTCCACCAGCCCAGCCGTGATGCGATCAGCAGCCAGGCCACCACCAGCACGGTGCTCCAGATGATGCGGTGGGCGATGATCTGGAACGAAGGCACTTCGTTGAGCAGATGCCAGTACACCGGCACCAGCCCCCACAGCACGAAGGTGGAGGCAGTGATCAACAGGCCACGTCGCTGTTCTTTCTCGTCCATGCTCATCGCTTGCGTGTCCTTGCCATCGTCAGTACCACCACACCGAGAAGTATCACCGCCATGGCCAGGAAGTCGCGCCAACCAAAGCGTTCACCATTCAATGCAGCCCCCAACAGGACAGCAATCACCGGATTGACGTAGGCATAGCTGCCGACCAGCGCCGGGCGCACGTTCTGCAGCAGCCAGACGTAAGCGGTGAACGCCACGATCGAACCGAACACGCACAGGTAGGCCATCGCCAGCAGGCCAGCGCTGTCGGGCAGGGTGGTGGGGCGCTCGCCGACGACCAGGCCGATCAGCACCAGCAGCACGCCACCGCAGATCATCTGCCCGGCCGCCGTCATGAACGGCCCCGGCAGGTCCTGCCCGCGTGCCCACACCGAGCCGAACGCCCAGCCGACCGGCGCGATCAGCAGCAGCACCAGCCCGGTGGGCGATGCGGTCAGGCTGCTGCCGGCGTTGAGCCAGACCACGCCGACGAAGCCAACGGCGATCCCCAGCCATTCGCCCTTGCTGGCATGCTGCCCGCGCAGGGCCGAGAACAGCGCCATCCACAACGGCACCGAGGCCACCGCGGTAGCGGCCAGGCCGGATGACACCTCGCGTTCGGCCAGCACCACCATGCCGTTGCCCAGCACCAGCATGGTCACGCCCATGATGACCAGGTTGCGCCACTGCCGCAGGGTGGGTCTGGGCATCTTCCAGAACAGGCGCAGCGCCAGGTACATCAGGCCGCCGGCAATGATGAACCGGCTGCCGGAGACCATCGTCAGTGGCAGCGCGCCGCCATGCAGGGCCTTGGCGATACCCAGGTAGGTCGAGCCCCAGACCACGTAGACCAGCAGCAGTGCCAGCACGACAAGGCCGCCCCGTGGGGCAGCCGCAGACGGAACGGGGGGAGCCGACATGACGCACCAGGGAGCTGGGGGAACACGGATTTTAGGACGTTTTGGTTATGGTCCGGCAGCCCATGTAGTGGCACGCTGTCATCCATCCATGCCCCGCCCGCCCCTTCCGGCACCCGGCGTTGACGTGGGTTGCAGTACCAAGGAGGCTGGCCGGCAGCGCACCGCGCGCCTGGCAGCGCAATTTCCCGCATGGACGCACCGCATCGAGGATCCCCACCCGGATGAGCACTACGTCCCAATCCGCTGTCCCCAGCACCGACGGCGCCGCCCTGCGGCGTTCCATCTCCAACACCCTCAAAGGCTCCGCCGGCAACCTGGTGGAGTGGTACGACGTCTACGTGTACTCGGTGTTCGCCGTGTACTTCGAATCGCAGTTCTTCTCGCCTGAAGACAAGAACTCCACCCTGTACGTGTGGGCGATCTTCGCCGCGACCTTCCTGATGCGCCCGATCGGCGCATGGTTCTTCGGTCGCTTCGCCGACCGTCATGGCCGTCGCCTTGCATTGACCGTGTCGGTCACGCTGATGGCCTTCTGCTCGTTCATCATCGCCATCACCCCCACCGCTGCCAGCATCGGCATCTGGGCGGCGATCATCCTCCTGTTCGCGCGCCTGCTGCAGGGCTTCGCCACCGGTGGCGAGTACGGTGCCAGCGCCACCTACATGTCCGAGGCCGCCATTCCGGGCCGCCGCGGCTTCCTGTCCTCGTTCCACTACGTCACCCTGGTGGGCGGCCATGTGCTGGCCCAGCTGACCCTGTTCGTGATGCTGACGTTCTGGGCCAAGCCGGAAATCTCCGAGTGGGGCTGGCGCATCGCCTTCGGCATCGGTGGCATCGCCGCCGTGGTCGTGTTCTGGCTGCGCCGTGGCATGGACGAGTCGCTGTCGGAATCCTCCATCGAAGCCGCGCGCGAGGGCAAGGACAAGAAGTCCGGCTCGATGTACGAACTGTTCGTGCACCAGTGGCGTCCGCTGCTGCTGTGTTTCCTGATCACCGCCGGTGGCACCATCGCCTTCTACACCTACTCGGTGAACGGCCCGAAGATGATCCAGAGCGCCTTCGCCGGCAACGACCCGATGACCGGCACCCTGATCAACCTGGGCGTGCTGGCCTTCCTGATGGTGTTGCAGCCGGTCGGCGGCTGGCTGTCGGACATCATCGGCCGCAAGAGCCTGCTGGTGTTCTTCGGTGTGGGCGGCGTGCTGTACAGCTGGTACCTGATCACGCAGCTGCCGCACCAGCACGATGCCATCCTCGCCTTCCTTACCCTGGCACTGGGCTTTGTCATCCTCACCGGCTACACCTCCATCAACGCCGTGGTGAAGGCAGAGCTGTTCCCCACCCACATTCGTGCACTGGGTGTGGGCTTCGGCTATGCATTGGCCAACTCGCTGTTCGGCGGCACCGCGCCGCTGCTGTACCAGGGCGCATTGAAGACCGGCCACGTGGACTGGTTCGCCATCTACGTCACCGCGACGATCGCGGTATCGTTGGTGGTCTATGTGTTCTTCCTCACCAACAAGGGCCCCAACTGGCTCGACGGCACGCGCAAGTAAGCGCGCCGTAGTGATCGCGGCCACCGGTGCAATGCCGGTGGCCGCCGCGTGGCTGGAGATGCGGTAGTGCCGGCCGCTGGCCGGCAACTGCACATCCTTTCGGAAGGTCCATGAGGTTGCCGGCCAGCGGCCGGCACTACCATGCGTAAGGTTGCCGGCAAGCGGCCGGCATTGCCGTGCGTTTACCGGCGGGCGGCTTCGCTCTTCTCGCGGGCGCCGTGGAATTCCGATTCCTTCTCCCACTGCGGCCAGCGACGGCTGTTGGCCAGTTCGGCGCCGAGGTCGTAGACCAGCAGGGTGTCGGCCGCGTGGCCCGCCGGATCCCAGCTCGGCGTCCATGCATCGCAGGCCTGGTGGTAGCAGTCGGCGAAGTACTTCTCGCGCAGCGCGCGACCGGCCTCGACGCCGCCCTCAAGCTTGTCCAGGCCCGGGCCGATGGTGATCGCCGGCACGCCCAGGCGGGCAAAGGCAAAGTGGTCGGCACGGTAGAAGAAGCCGGCTTCAAGGTTCGGATCCGGGCTGTAGCTGCGGCCACGGGCCTTGGCCACGCGTTCCAGGTCGCCTTCCAGCGACACCCGCCCCTTGCCCCACGAGGCGATGTCACGGGTGGCACCATCCGGGCTGAACATCTCGATGTTCAGCACCGCAGCGGTCTTGTCCAGCGGCGCCAGCGGGTGCGCGGCGTAGTAGCTGGCGCCCAGCAGGCCCTTCTCTTCGGCGGTCAGGGCGACGAAGTACAGGGTGCGCTGCGGCTGCGGGCCGGCGGCGAACACCCGGCCCAGTTCCAGCACGGTGGCCACGCCGGTGGCGTTGTCGATCGCACCACGGCGGATACGATCACCCTTGGCGTCGGCCTGGCCGATGCCGAAGGCATCCCAGTGCGCCGAGAAGATCACCGCCTCATCGGCGTGCTCGCCGCCGGGCAGCTTGGCCACCACGTTGCGGGTCACCACCTGCTCGCGCTTGAGCGCGAAATCGACGCTCAGCTTCGCGTTGTCCAGCGCAACCGGGCGGAAGTCCGCACTCATCGCCTTGCGCTTCTCTGCATCGAAATCCAGGCCGGCGTCGGCGAAGATCTGTTCGGCCAGCTCTCGCTGCATCCAGCCGCGCAGCGGCGTGTGCTGGGCCATCGCTTCGGCCTGGCCGCGCTCGATGTCGAACAGCGGCGAGGTACCCGAACTCTTCACCGTGGCCCAGCCATAGGCCGCCGGTGCGGTCTCATGCACGATCAGCACGCCTTCGGCACCACGGCGCGCGGCTTCTTCGAACTTGTAGGTCCAGCGGCCGTAGTAGGTCACCGCCTTGCCATCGAACGCACCCGGCGCATCGGCTTCAAAATCGGCATCGTTGATCAATACCACGGCGATCTTGCCGTGCAGGTCCACGTCCTTGTAGTCATTCCAGTGGCGCTCGGGCGCGTCGATGCCGTAGCCGACGAACACCAACGGCGCCTCCTTGATCTGCACGCGCTTGCGCGGCTGCAGGCTCTGCAGGGTCACGTCCACGCCATTGGCCAGCGCGCGCTTGCCGCCCTTCAGGGCAAGACTGGCCTTGGCCTGGCCGTCCAGCTGCGCGCGCACCAGCGGCACCGGCTGTACCCAGCTGCCGTCCACGCCACCCGGCTGCAGGCCGTAGCTGCGGAACTGCTCGATCAGGTACTGCACGGTGCGTTCTTCGCCTTCGGTGGCCGGCGCACGGCCTTCGAATTCGTCCGATGCCAGCACGCGCACATGACGCGACAGCGCCTGCGGATCGATGCCGCCGCCGGGCAGGTCATTGGCCGCATGGGCCAGGCCACCGACGAACAGGCAGGACGACAGCAGCAACACGCGCATCGGGTTCACGGCAACACCACGGCTAGCTTGAAAGTCACCAGAGTGTAACGTGGTCGTGACATCGCGGCGCAGCCCGGGACCGTGTCATCCACGCATGGCGTGGATCTACCAGGGGCGCAGCGGATCTCCGCCGCCAGGGCGTGCGCAGGTCAGCGCGATACACGGTCCAGCCAGCAGGCCAGGCCCTGCGCGTTGAGTTCGATATCCATCGCCAGTACTTCGCTCACTGCAGCCTGGTCCAGCGCGCAGCCATGCTGCTGTGCACGCTCCAGGTACAGCGCCTGCAACGCGGCCAGCAGGCAGCGATGACGATCGGGGCGACCGTCGCACTGGCGGCCGATTGCCGCCATCGCATCAATCTGTTCGAACAGATCCTCGGCCAGCTTTTCGACCTGTTCGACACGACCGTAATGGGTCAGGTACATCGCCTGCGGTGCGTAACCGAGCATGCGCTGGATCGACGCCTTCATCGCTTCCGGGTCGAACTGCACCGGCGATGAGGTGGGGAAGATGAAAGCGCCCTGCGCGCTGTCCAGCTCGCGGTAGGAGATACCGAAGGTATCGCCGGTGAACCAGCTGCGGCTGCGCGCATCCCACACGCAGTAGTGGTGCAGCGCGTGCCCCGGGGTATGCAGCAGCACCAGCTCGCGGCCGGCCAGGTCGATGCGCTGGCCGTCGTCAGCCACCACCACGCGCTGCTCGGGAATCGCTTCGATGCGGCCATAGCTGCGGGCGATTTCCTCAGCGCCATAAACGGCCGTGGCACCGGCGATCAACCGGGTCGGATCGATCATGTGCGGCGCGCCGCGCGGGTGCAGCACCGCGCGCGCATTGGGCAGCTGCTGCATCAGCAGGCCAGCGCCACCGGCATGATCCAGGTGCACATGGGTCAGCAGCAGCCAGTCCACCGCCTCCACGCCCAGCCCGTTGTCGGCCAGGGCCTGCAGCATCGCCGGCACCGACAGGCCGGTACCGCAGTCGACGAACGCGGCGCGACCGTTTTCGATGATCAGGTAGGCGGCATCGAAATCACGCCGTTGGAAACCGGTATCGATGGTGTGGATGCTGGGATCGGCGGTCATCGACGCTCACCTGGCAGGATCGGGAACAGACACCCATGGTAGGCGCGCCGGCATGGCGTGATCGATGCGGCTTTGGTCGGATGGTGCCGGCCGCTGGCCGGCAACCCCGGGTTAGCCAGTTGAATGCAGTTGCCGGCCAGCGGTCGGCACTACCGATCAGCCTGGCGCAATGCAAATCGCGGCCTCAGCAGCAGCGCCAGTACCAGCACCGCCAGGAACGCGCCATAGGCATACAGCACCGCCAGCACCTGCGGCCAGATCGGCCCGGCGCCCGGCTGTACCAGACCGATGTGGTGGCCCCACAGCATCGCCACGATGCTCAGGGCCAGCGCCAATGCCAGCGTAGTGCCATCGAACAGGCGTCGCCGCGCGGTACGCGGCTGGCGCGGAAACAGCCAGTACAGGCTGCCCAGCAGAATGAACCAGGGCAGGAACAGCAGCAGCGACAACCAGGCCATTGCAGACTCCATGTCATCGCGCCTGAGGCGCGCGGACATCATGCCATGGGTGCAATGCCGTGGTAGTGCCGGCCGCTGGCCGGCATTTCGCCCTCAACAGCGCCGACCAAGATCGGCATCTACCGATCAGTCGGCGCGCAGCACAGCCAGCGCCGCCAGCACCGCATCCACCTCGGCTTCCAGCTTGAACAGGTCGCTCTGCAGCTGGTCACCCTGCTCGGCCTGCTTCAGCACCGCGATCAGCTGGCCGGCATCGCGCGGCGAGTCGAAGCCTTCGCTCTGGATCAGCAGCGTGCCGTCACCGGCGGTCAGCTTGAAGTAGAAACGGCCGTCCTTCTCGCGGTACTGCTTGAACAGCGGCGGAGCGGCGCGGGCTTCACCGGCATCTTCGCTGGCGATGTCGCCGGCATCGGACAGATCACGCAGGCCCACCGCATGGCGCAGTTCTTCCAGCAGCGGTGCTGCCAGCTGCTCACGCAACTGCTGGCCACGGCGCTTGAGCAGTGCTTCGATCTTCTCCGGCTCGGCCATCAGCGCGTTGTAGCGCTCGCGCAGCGGCGACAGTTCGCTGTCGATGCGCTCGAACAGCTGCTGCTTGGCATCGCCCCAGCTGATGCCATCGGCGAAGGCCTTGGCGAAGGCAGCGGTCTGCTCCGGGGTGGCGAACGCCTGGTACATCTGGAACAGCGCCGAACCTTCGGTGTCCTTCGGCTCGCCAGGGGCACGCGAGTCGGTCAGGATCGAGAACACCAGCTTCTTCAGCTCCTCGCGCGGCACGAACAGCGGAATGGTGTTGTGGTAGCTCTTGCTCATCTTGCGGCCATCCAGGCCCGCCAGGGTTGCCACCTGCTCGTCGATCACCACGTCCGGCAGCGGGAAATATTCCTTGCCGTATACGTGGTTGAAGCGCTGGGCGAAGTCGCGCGCCATCTCGATGTGCTGGATCTGGTCACGGCCCACCGGTACCTGGTTGGCCTTGAAGATCAGGATGTCGGCCGCCATCAGCACCGGGTACATGAACAGGCCGGCGCTGACACCTGCGTCCTCGTCCTGGCCTTCCTCCCGGTTCTTGTCCACCGCCGCCTTGTAGGCATGGGCGCGGTTGAGGATGCCCTTGCTGGCGATGGCGGTCAGGAACCACATCAGCTCGGTGGTCTCGCGGATGTCACTCTGGCGATAGAACCACACGTGTTCCGGGTCCAGGCCACAGGCCAGCCAGCTGGCAGCGATCTCCAGGGTCGCGCGCTGGGTGCGCTGCGGGTCCTGCGACTTGATCAGGCTGTGCAGATCGGCCAGGAAGAAGAAGCTCTCGATGTCCGGCGCGCGGCTGGCCGCAATGGCCGGGCGGATGGCGCCAACGTAGTTGCCCAGGTGGGGCGTGCCGGAGGGGGTGATGCCGGTAAGGACTCGGGTCGTCATGACTGCGTGCGGAAACCTTCTATGAACGCGGCCAGTTTACCGTGCACACGGTCAACCCCGTCAGGGCCTCCGGCGCGTTCATTCACCCAACCCCGCTGGAGACGCCCGATGAAACGCCTGCTGCCCCTGCTGCTGATCCTGCCCCTGGCCGGCTTCCGCCCGGCCCCGCTGCCCCCGCCGATGCCGCAGGACGGCCCGGTGCGCGTGGCCCTGGTCGACCGCGACCGCGGTACCGAGCTGCGCAGCTACCCGGCCGACGGCCAGCGCTGGGTGGCCGGTGAGCGCGGCCACCGCTATGCCGTGCGCCTGTACAACGACAGCCCGCGACGGGTGCTGGTGGTGCTGTCGGTGGACGGGGTCAACGCCATCTCCGGTGAAGACGCCGATCCCTCGCAGACCGGTTACGTGCTCAACCCTGGCCAGCGCGCCGACATCACCGGTTGGCGCAAGACCCAGGACGAAGTGGCCCAGTTCGTCTTCAGCAGCCCCAGCGGCAGCTATGCCAGCCGCACCGGCCGCCCGGACAACGTCGGCGTGGTCGGCGTGGCGGTGTTCGAGGAAGCGCGTCGCTGGTACCCGCGTCCGCAGCCGATCCTGCGCGGTCGCGCCGGGCCGGCACCGGCGGCGGCCGAAGCCTCGGCGGCGGCCGACGCCAGCGCCAGCCGCATCGAAGGCTATTCGGCCAAGTCGCAGGCACCCGCACTGGGCACCGGGCATGGTGCGCGCGAAAGTTCTTCGGTGCGCGATACCGATTTCGAACGCGCCACCCGCAGCCCGGCACAGGTGCTGCAGCTGCGCTACGACAGCGCCCGCAACCTGCGTGCACGCGGCATCCTGATCGATTCGCCCTCGCGCCTGGACCGCCAGCCGCAGGCCTTCCCCAACCGCTACGTGCCCGACCCGCCGGCGCGTTGATCTGCACACAGCACAATGCCCGCACCTTCCGGCGCGGGCATTGTCGGTGGGGGCATAACGCGGGCGTTCGACGCCCGGTTACTTGTAGTCCGGGTAATCCTTGTGCATCGCTTTCTCGAAATCGCGCACTTCGGTTTCTGCGCGGTCCTTGGCCCAGCCATAGCGCTCCTGCAGGCGGCCCGCCAGATATTCGGCATTGCCCTCGGCCACATCGAAATCGTCATTGGTCAGATCGCCCCACTTCGCCTGGGCCTTGCCCTTGAGCTGGGACCACTTGCCGGAAATGATGTCTTTGTTCATTGCTGAGGCTTCCTTGGAATGCAACGGCGTTGTTACCGTGGCTGCAGCATCGCGCAGTGCACGTTGAAGCACGGTCAACCGGCCATGAAAGCGCTGCTCACCTGCTTGAATGGTTCACTACCGGTCGACACGCGGCGTCCACACGCAGCAAGCACGCATGAAAAAGGCCGGGAAGATCCCGGCCTTTTCCGTAGTGCGTACCACCTCAGGCTCAGTTGCCCTTGGCGGCATCCTCAACCTTCTCACCAGCCTTCTGCACGTCCTTGCCGGCACCGGCAACGGTGTTGCAACCGGCCAGCAGGGCCACCGAGAACATCGACAACAGCATCAGGGCAACTACGCGCTTCATGGGCTTCTCCTTGGGTTTGCCGCTACACCGCTCAATCACGGGGTTCGGTTGTATTGATCGGGGCGGCAGGCTGGCTCGAAGCCAACACTGCCGCGTGAGGTGCAATCTGGCGGCAGGGGCGTGGAGCGCGCGTGAACGGTTCGTCCAACCGTTCAGGCTGGATCCTCTCAGTCGCGCATCAGGGTCGATTTCCCGAACAGGCTTTCGACCAGGTCCACGGCCAGTTCGGCGGTGCTGTTGTGGTTGTCCAGCAGCGGATTGAGTTCAACGATATCCAGCGAGCCCATGCGGCCACTGTCGGCGATCATCTCCATCACCAGCTGCGCTTCGCGGTAGTTCACCCCGCCCGGCACGGTGGTGCCCACGCCCGGGGCAATGCTCGGGTCGAGGAAATCGACGTCGAAGCTGACGTGCAGGTGGGTGTTCTCGTCGATGCCGGCCAGCGCCGCTTCCACGGTACGCTTCATGCCGTTCTCGTCGATGTAACGCATGTCGTAGACATCGACCTTGTGGGTCTTGATCAGGCGCTTTTCTTCCGGGTCCACCGAACGGATGCCGATCTGGTGCACCTGTGAAGGCTGGATCGCCGGCGAAGTGCCGCCCAGCCTGGTCAGCGCATCCGGGCCGAGGCCGCACAGGCAGGCCACCGGCATACCGTGGATGTTGCCCGACGGGGTCACCTCACTGGTGTTGAAATCCGAATGCGCATCCAGCCACAGCACGCGCAGGTCCTTGCCCTGCTCGCGGCACCAGCGCGCGACGGCAGTGATCGAACCGATGCCCAGGCAGTGGTCGCCGCCCAGCATGATCGGCATGCGGCCGGCCTGCAGTTCGGCATAGCTGGCCTCCATCAGCGCATGGTTCCACGCCACCACCTCGTCCAGGTGGCGATAGCCCTGCACCGGCGCGGTCCACGGGTTGCGCGGGCCGTCCAGGTTGCCAAGGTCGCGCACGTCCACGCCGCGCGCTTCCAGTGCTTCAGGCAGGCCGGCCACGCGCAGGGCTTCCGGCCCCAGCCGGGCGCCGCGATGGCCCGCCCCGATGTCGGTGGGGACGCCGATCAGGGTAACGGCGGGATGATGGGCCATGGGTGCCTCCTGCGAACGAAAAAGAAGCACAGTCTAGCCAGACGCATGTGACACCACTCGCGGCGGTGCAGCAGGGCCATCGCATGGCATGATGCCGCGCGGACCCGACCGCCCTTCATGGAAGATTGCGATGTCGCCCTTCATCAACACCGCTTGGCCGCGCTTTTTCATCGGGGCGCTGCCCATCGCCGCTTTTGCGATTCTGTTGAGCAGCTCGATGGATGCGTCGCCGAATGGCTGGCTGATGCAGGCGACGCTCCTGCTGGTGCCGTTCTCGACCCTGGTATTCCTCGGGTTGGGTTGGCAGCGTCTGCGCAAGGCACACGCCGAATATCCGATCCTGAAGAGCGAGCCGCAGCGGATGCTGGCAGCGTTGATCGGCAACGTGAAGGTGGCGGCGCTGTGGTTTGGCCTGACGTTCGCCGGCATGTCCGCCCTGATGCTGGCGTGGGTAGTGCTGTACAACGTCGCCGGCTGACGGCACTTCGGGCCGTGCTCAGAGAATCGCCGACGACCACGCTTCGGTGCGGAACAGGCGCTTCTTCAGCATGTCGATCCGCCACTGCCCAGCCACGCGCTTGAGCACGAACAGGCGCTCGTAACGCGGCGCGCGGGATTTCTGTGCATGGTCACGTACCAGGACTTCGGCCTTGGAGGCCGTCGGCTGACCGACCGCGGCCAGCAGGTCCTCCGGCACGTGCACCGGCGGATTGCCCACCGACATGCCCGTGGAATACACCCGCTTCCGGTCGGTACACCAGGCCGCGAGGATGTCCGCGCGCTCCTGTTGGAATGCTGCACTACCGAGCAGGACTCCACCGACCTTGGCATCACGGTAACCACGCGTTTCCCACTCATTGAAGGCCAGCATATAGCCACGCACCACTGATGCCGGTTCCCCCTCTGCGGCCGGTTCAGGCCACGCAAGCGGCGGCGCCTCCTCCAACATCGGTGGCATCTGCGCGCCCGCTGCCTGCAGGCACTGCACCACAGCCGCATGCCCGCGCGCTTCGGCCAGCGACAGCGCATTACGTCCTTCGAAATCCACGCGTGCGACATCAGCACCGCCAGCCAGCAGCAGCTCGACTATCGGCAGATGACCGCCCTGCGCCGCCACCATCAGCGGTGTGCGATGCAGTTCTGGGGAGGCCGCGTCCAGCGAGGCGCCGCGTGCGATCAGCAGGCGTCCGATGTCTGCGTCGTTGCGCTCGGCCGCCCATCCCATTGCGGTAAAGCCCACCGCCGTGCAGGCGTGCTGGATGTTGGCGCATGGCCTACGGCAACGTCGCCAGGCTCGATATCGAAGAGATAGACAACCCGCTGCGATTCCATGGGCAGTGCTTCGATATGGAAACGGGGCTGCATTACAACCGGTATCGCTACTACAGTCCAAACACCGGGCGGCACCTGACGGCGGATCCCATCAAGCTGGCGGGGGGGCAGCTAGCGGTATGTACCCAACCCTACGGAGTGGGCGGATCCATTGGGACTTCAAGTAGCTCCCTGCAATGACCCCGACTGCAAAAATAGCGTAACCCATATTGCAACATCCACGAGCGAGCCTGCTGCCCCCAGTCCCAAGGGCTATGGTCCAAGCGATCCACCTGTAAGGATTCAAGGCGAATGGTCAGTAAACGATATGAAACAGGCCCTCTTGGGTCATCCGCCCAGGGGATTAGGTCGTCCTGATCTACCCCACGTAGATCAAATACCCGGCTCAGCGACTCATGAAATCCTGCCCGCTGAGCGCAGAGGAAACAAAGCACTTCATCAGAACAAATACAATCAAGGCGTCACACCACAAATGAGGGATCAAGACAAAAAACTGCACTATTGGTATCGTGCGAGAGAGCAAGGCGCCGACCAAACACTTCCAGACTGGATCTACGAAAACTGAGAGATATAAATGAATTTCGAAGAATTCTCAAAACTTATTGACGAAAAAAAGCGTACAAACCCTATCTGGTTTCAACTGGAGAGTGATACGCCAAGTAGTAACGAGGAAATTTGTCAGTTAGAAGCCAGCATCGATGCACAGCTACCGGATGAATATAAGAAGTTCGTAACAAAATTCGGTAGCGGACACTTTGCTTTCGGCGCCATCTACTCCCCTAACCCCGACAGCGACTTCCCACTAGAAAAGACAAACTTCAACAACCAAGGCATAAAGAAAAATCACATAATATTTTCTGAAAACGGATCAGGCGACTATTATGGATTTCAGGTATCAGAAAAAAAATGCTCCTCTAGAGTATTTTTCTGGGACCACGAACTGGAGGAATGGCACAAAACAGAATACTCTAATCTTTTCGCATTCCTAGCCTCTACAGCGCTCTATAACAACGGATAAAATACAACTTTCAACTAGCAACCTGCGAATTAACAAAATTCTATACACGTGGCGGCATCTAACGCCGCCTTGCAATCGTCGTTACCGTGCTCGGTCGCCATCTCGTCTTATCACGACGGCATAGCAAAAGCACTTTGAAACCACCGTCTACCCCGGTAGCTGCATGAATCTACGACCTACGTTGAAAGTCGGAGTTGGCTATCAACTTTGCTGGCGCGCCTGAGGCCGGCAGATCATCCACCAGGACGAAACCGGTGCCATCACCCACTACCAGTGGACCCCGACAGGCCGCCTGGCCGAGATCACGCTGCCCGGCGGCGGCACCCGCGTCTACCGTTACAACGCCTACGGCAAGGTCGACGCCCCCCGCTTTCAGTAGCGGGGCTCTTTAGAGTCCAGACTTCATCGTAGCGGCTTTGGCCGCCAACTGTTGGGCGTAGGTCGCCGGTGTCAGGCCGCCCAGGATCTTCTTCGGTCGTTCCTCGTTGTATTCCCGCCGCTAGGTTTCGATTTCGGTGCGGGCGTGCAGCAGTGCGGGAAACCAGTGCTCGTTGAGGCATTCATCGCGAAGGCGGGGCCGTTGAAACTATCGATGTAGGCGTTCTGATTTGGCTTGCTTGGCTGGATCAAGCGCAACTGCACGCCTTGCTCATAGGCCCACATCACCATCGCCTTGCCGCAGAATTCCTTGCCGTTGTCGGTCCGGATCACCTGCGGCAAGCCTCGGGTCAGTGCCAGCCGATCCAGCACCCGTGCAACGCCGTGGCCAGAGATGGCCCGCTCCACCTCAGTCGCCACCGCCTCGTGCGTAGCATCGTCGACGATGGCCAGCGCCTTGAGCACACGCCCCTCGGCAGTGCGATCAAACACAAGGCCCATCGACCAGACCCGTTTGGCCGCCTCCGGCCGAAGCAACGGTTGCCGCTCGCCCAGCAGCACCTTCTTACGCTTACGCCGACGCACCTGCAGCTTGGCGTCCTGATACAGGCGTTCGACCCGTTTATAGATCGCCGGCCACTGTTCCTGCCGCAGCTTCAGGTAGATCTTCCCTACGACGTAGCGCTTGTGTCGCAGTGCCAGCGCCAGGATCCGCTCGCGCAGTCCGACATTGCGATCAGGGCGCGGGACGTAGCGCAGTGCGCTGGCGCTCATCCGTACCACGGCCAATGCCCGCAGCTCAGTCAGCCCTCGCCCCGTCAAATGCCGCACCAGCGTCCTCCGCGCCGGTGCGCTCACCACTTTTTTCGCAGAGCATCCTTGATGACGTCGTTCTCCAGCAACTGCTCGGACAGCAGCCACTTCAGTCGCGCATTCTCCACCTCCAGCTCCTTGAGCCGCTTGGCCTCCGGCAAACTCATGCCGCCGAACTTGCTGCGCCACAGGTAGTAAGACGCCTCACTGAACCCATGCCGGCGGCATAGGTCTTTCACCGCCATGCCGGCCTCTGCATCACGCAGGAAGCCGATGATCTGTTCCTCGGAAAAGCGCTTCTTCATATCCAATCTCCATCTCGTTGGGGATTGAACTCCAATTCACGGTGCTATTCAAAATTGGGGGGATGGTGATCTTCAATGATAAGGATTCGAGCGGCGAAACCTTCCGGCCAAAGTATCTCAGCACGCTGCGTGATGGGCCGTTCCGGGAAGTGCACGGCATCACACGGCTGCTGATGGCACCGGATGATGCAACCTGGCGGAGCGATCGGATGAACGGCGTGCTGCCTCAAGCCCAGGTTGGAGAAGATATCGGAACAGTACTGACAGAGGCCCGGATGGCGGTGGAGGATTGGCCCTATCAGACTGTGTCCACCGTCGCGGATGGAATGACCGGCATCGCAGAATGCGATGATTTCGTTGCGCACTATCGCGGCTGCGTGGCAAGGATTTCTCCGCATGAGGTAGCCGGCGCCAAGGAACTTGCGAAGGAGCTGAAGGTGCGACGCGGTGATTCTTCCGAGCCTGAGCTGATACAGCATTGCAAAGCGCTTCGGTCGAAGGTAGCGAGCCAGTGGCCAGAAGCCTGCAGATAGCGCGGTAGCGAAGCCGCTGCGCTCATCATGCCCGGCGCACCCTGCCTTCTGCAGGGTGCGTCGGCGCGCAGGTCTCGAGACTGACTGTCCCACCGAATCAATGGTGGGCGCTTCCCGCATCAATTCTGGTCAAACCTTGCGTACCAGCGACTTGATGGGTCCTTGTCACGGTCCCCGCCATCGAAAGAGTAGGATTGCAGTTCGTCTTGGTCCGGCGAGCGCAATGGCCTCATCACCCGATTGACAGTTACATATCTCACAGGCGGCTCAGTCTCTGAGCCAAGCTCGGGCCGCGCACCCGCCCTGATCGCCAATCCACCTGCATACTCCAAGCATTGGATGCCTTCGTGCGATGAAAGATCGGTTCGAACCAGATCCAACCCGCCCAACCGCTCCAGCAATGAGCGGCTGACGAGGGTGAGCCAGTTGACGCCCTTGATGAATCCGGCGAGTTTTCTCGCAGCGATATAGGCGTGCGTATCGGCCTCCAGGCCCGGGTACCTCCGCGCGATCGCATACTCCAGGTGTGAACAACTGTCGAAGTCGTAAGGCAGCACAGGAGACAGGCCGGCATAGCCATGCTCAGCATCGACGCGGTTGGCCAGTCGCATCACCCATGCCTGAAAGCGATCAACATCATCCTGGCTCTTCAGCATCTGCCAAGGCATTGTCATTTTGATGTATGAGCGGCCAGCAGGCTCAACCACCTCACGCGCTGTCAGCACCTGTAGGCAATGCGATTCCGCTTCACGCACAGACCTCGCACTGTTGATGTTGAACTCACGGCCTTCCTCCGCGCTGAATCTCTCCAGCGCGCTCTGAAATTTCTCGGGCGTCAACCGGCCACGACGCGGGTATACGATCCCGCGAAGGACGTTACCGAACTCAGCATGGAATTCGCTGAAGCAGGCCGCTATCTTCTTTCTGACCGCAGGCTGGTGGCCATGTCGAAAGTAGAGCGTGGCAATCAGCCCAAGCCTGATGACTGGTCGGCCTTTTGCGTTGTTGAGTTCGATCTTGTCGACTTCACGTTCGATGTCGTCGATGCAGCTCATCGTGACCTCTGCTCTTTGTGTTCCCGAAGCGCGCTGGGCGCGTTCAGTCGAGGTAGGCGGGGATCGTCGCGATCTGCATTGCTGCGCGGCGGCGATAGAGGGAACAGCCCATTCAATGCGCCAGATGGAGACGCGGCTTTTCGCGAGTGTTTGGACAAAGGGACGGGCCAGTTGAGAATGGAAGAAGGTGACAGTCACGGATGGCCGTTCGCAAAGCCTCGCAGCTTGCGCAGCAGATTCTCGAGTGGATCCGTCAACGCAATCGCCAGAAAGCACAGACCGCCACAGAGCAAGGCGATTCTAGGCCCACGAATAAGGTGTTGCGGCAGCAGGTAGAGAAGGATTGCTGCGACCACCGCACCTGCCAGACCGTAACGGATCTTCCTGTTGCCAGAGAAGATCATGACGACGTTGAGAGCAACGAAGAAGTAGAAGATCAGCTCCATGGCCAAACCCAGTGCAGTACCGCGCGCGACCGGGGGGGGGCGAACCACTTCGCCCCTAAGCTGTAGCCTTGAGCGAAGGCCGCTGGCAGGGCCAGTCATGCCAGCCCGTGCAGCACGAAGCGCGCAAAGAAGCTCATCGGTTTCGGCCACTGTTCAATGTGCCTGCTGCGTGCTTCAACAGACGGTCCTGGTCGGTGCGATGGTGGGACCTTACGCACGCTGTTACGCCGGGCTACCAGCAATGAACGCAATGGTCGTTGGAGCACCCCTCGAATCGACAGTCACGTCAATGCGGTTGTGCTTGTTGAGGCAGATGGGTGGGCTTTGACTGCCAGAGACGATCCTGTCCGCATCAATCCCACCGGTCCATACAATTAGTTTGAAAGCTGTACGGAACACTGTCGATCCGGGCCTGGACTTTTCATCTGATCGCGCCTTCTATATGAGTGGATGCTCATGGTCGCGCAGGGATCGCGCCGCTGTTGGCCTGACGTTCGCCGGCATGTTCGCCCTGACGCTGGCGTGGGTACTGCTGTATGGATCCTGCGGCTGAAGCCGCACCCAGCCCGCTGCACGCTCAACGTCCGCGGCGGCGAATCGGCGTCACGCTCTGCACCCGGCCGTCGTTGCGCATCATGCACAGGAAACGGCCCTCGGGATAATCGATGATCAGTTCCTGGTAATCGGTGCCGACCGGCACCTGGGTCACCAGCGTGCCCTGTGCGCCTTTGCTTGCATTGCACGAACCGAGCGCGGTATCGCCCGCTGGCGCGCGGACTGCGGCCTTGGACATGTTGCGGAACGTCGCGCGGCAGCCGCCGTTGACCCAGACCGAATGCCGCGACAGGCCCCAGTTGCTGCCCTGCTCGCAACGGGTACGGCTGAGCTGGCGCACGATCTCCACGTTGCCACGCGTGTCCATGTCACAGGACACCTGGCGCTGGTCGGTGGATTCGCAGGTCACCTCGCGTGGCAGTGCTGCATCGTCATCGCGATCCTCACGGTGGTGCCTGCCACCTTCCACGGCAGTCGCCGGCGTGCCGTTGTTGCTGACCTGGCAGATGCCGTTGGCACCGCCGCGTCCGGTGTAGCTGACCTGCGGCGTACCGTCGTCACCGGTGCTGATTGAAAGCGTGGTGCCGCTGCTGGCATCGCGCGCTTCGAAATAGCGATCGTTGAAGCGCTTGAGGGTGGTCTCGCGGCCCTGCACGTAGACCGGCCCGCCCTCGTCTGCATGGACATCCAGCCCACCGGGGCAGCTGGCATTGAAGAACGGCACGGCGGCCATCGCCGGTGCTGTGAAGGCGCTGGCGAGCAGCGCGGCGGTCAACGGCAAGCGGTGGCGGCGCATGGTCGGCTTCCTTGTAAGAATTGAGCGGAGGGCGCCAGTATGGGGGCTGCCGGAGTTGCTCGACCGTGAGGAATATCAAGCAACCGATCACGGGCCGCAGACCACCGCCATCGGGCCAGCGCTATCATCGGGCGCATCACACGGACGTCCGGTATGCACACATGACAGCGCCACCCTTCAGCCACGCACAGCAGCAGCTGCTGGCGCTGCAGCAACGCATCCATGCCTTCAATCTGGACAGTGCCGCCGAGCATGAACTGGATATCCAGGACCCGGCCGGCCCGCTGTGGGCAGCGCTGCAGGAACGGGTGACCGTGGCGCCGTTGTACGGCGGCCTGCACGTGGAGTTCTTCGGCAACCCATGGGAAGAGCCATTCGCGTGGACGCTGGCCTGCCTGTCCGATCAGCGCGTGGCCGATGCGATCATGTCGCTGTCGTTCACCGGCCCGGACGAGGGGGCCAATGGCACGCGCGAGTGGGAGTTCACCGCGCTGCTGGACAGCGATGTGCGTTTCCCACGCCTGCGCTCGCTGTCGATCTCCCCCACAGAACCGGCCGACCACAACATGTCGCAGGTGCAGCGCGCGGGCACCATCATGGAAGAAGCTGGCGAGATCGCCCGCTTCGTTTCCAGGGCGCCGTACCTCAGCGAACTGGTGGTGCCGAATGCACCGGACGCCGCGTTCTTCGAGGTCCCGCTGCCACACCTGCACAGCCTGCGCATCGGCGGTGGCTCTGACACCCAGCGCTTCATCGACAACCTTGCCGGATCACGTAACCTGCCTGCCTTGGGCCTGCTGGATTTTTGCGAATCGACGGAGCTGCAATTCGTCTGGGCTGATGCCCGTGAGATCGATGCGGTCACGCCTTTCGCGGCCTATGAGCGCTTGTTCGCCAGCGACGCCTTCGATGCGCTGCACACCTTCCGGCTGCGCAACAGCGCGCTGTCGCTGGAGCAGCTGCAGACGCTGCAGGCCATGCGCCCACGGTTGTCGTTCATGGTCATCCAGGCCGCGACGGGAGGCTATGTCAGCCATTTCGCCAAGGATGTGTTTCCGTGGCGACACCTGGTGCCGGGTGATCCGGGGACGCGTTGATCGCACACGAACATTGCCAACTCACGCCACCTTCTTCACCTTCTTCGAAGTGGTCTTGCCTGGCTTGGTTTTGGACTTCGCCTTGATCGGCTTGCCGTTGCTGTCGACCGGTACCAGGCTCAGACGGAACCCGAGCGATCTGGCCAGCTTGCTGAGGTTGCCCATGGTTGGGTTTCCTTCTCCACGCAGCATCTTGTAGAGCGTTTCGCGGGCGATTCCCGTAGAGCGTGCAAGATCTGAGATGTTCCGTGCTCTCGCCACGATACCCAGTACGGATGCGATGAAGGCCGAGTCATCGGGAGCCTCTTCCAGCGCGGCTTCGATGAAAAAAGCGATGTCTTCTTCATCGCGCAGGTGTTCAGCAGCGTCCCAATCGTGCAGCTGTACTTTGTTGTTCATGACGGTCTGCCTCATCTTCTGTCGCGTATACGCTGCAGCCACGTGGTCAAAGCAGACTGGCGAGCTTGCGGGCCTGCTCGATGTCGCGTGACTGGCTGTCTTTGTCGCCGCCGCACAACAGGATGTAGGTAATCCCCGCGCGCTGCGTGTAATAGATGCGGTATCCCGGGCCGAAGTCGATTTTCAGTTCGGCGATACCGCCGGCGAGCACCCGGTGCTTGCCGGGATTACCCAGCGCCAGCCGTGTGATGCGTACAGCGATGCGCTGACGGCCCTGCTTGTCACGCAGACCGTTGAGCCAACTGTTGAACTCAGTGGTTGTCTGAATTCTCGCCACATGTCCACTATAATGGACACATGCGGCCATGGCAAATCAAGTGGGGAACGCCACTGGATTGCTTGCACTGATCGCAGTCAGTGGATGGTGCCGCTTATCCGAATCGAACGGATGACCTACTGTTTACAAGACAGTTGCTCTACCAACTGAGCTAAAGCGGCACGGGGTGAAACGCCGACGGCAGCGCCGTGGTTTGGGAATTCTAGCGCAGTCGCGTGCATTCCAGCGACCGTTGCTGCGCGGCGCCACTGCGCTGCTGCGCCTGGGCCGGTTCGCTGCCGGTGGCCAGCTGCCCTTCCAGCCACCATTGGCCGGCATCACCGCTGGCCACCAGGCGCGGCTGGAAGCCGGCGGCCTGCACCGCGGCCATGCGCCGTTCGGCGCCCTCGCGGTTGCGGTACTGGCCCAGCGCAATGGCGTTGGTCTCGTCGCCCTGGCTGATGATGTAGTAGTCGCTCAGCCCGGCAGCGACGATGCGCTTGACCGTGGCCTGCGCATCATCGCGGCTGGCGGCGGCGGGCAGCAGCACGCGGTAACGGGCGCTGCCGCTGGCGGCGGGCTGCTCGCGCAGGCGCACCTGGCTCAACAGGTTGCCCGCACGGCTCTGCGCAGCGCTGGCAGCGGCGCGGTCGGCGAACGGGCCCAGCGCCAGGCAACGCGGCGGTACGGCCGGGGCTGCGGGTTTCTCAGCCACCGGTTCCGGCGCTGGCTTGGCGACGGCGGCCATCGGCTCAGGCGCCTTCACTGGTTCGGCGGGCTTGCTGGATGCCGGAGGCATCGCCGCTGCCGGTGCGGGTGCAGCGGCCACTGCGGTAGCCGGCGCCGCCTCACGCTCCACCAGTGCTTCAGTGGGTGCCGCTGCCGAGGCCTGCGCGGCCACGGCCGCATCGGTGCCACCGGGCAACCAGCGCAGCTCGGCCACGCCGGTCGGGGGCGGTGGCAACGGCGCGCGCGCGGGTTCATCGCGCAACAGCCACCAGGTGGCAACACCAAGATTGAGGATCGCCAGCACGACGATCAGGGCACGGGTCAGCATGCGCCGATACTAGCCTGCGGGCTGGTGCACCGCCCAGCGGGCGAGGCCATCCAGCACCAGCGAGGGGTGATAGTCGGCGCCGTCCAGCAGCGGCATCAGCGCGGGTGCACCACCGCCATGCACCAGCAGCGACGGCATGACGCCCAACAGCGCCTGTGCCTGGCGGGCGCTGCGCTCAACCAGCGCCACGGCGGCACCATCACAGCCGGAGGCCAGCGCATCGGCGGTGTCGTTGGCGAATTCGCTGTAGTCACCGCCGCTGGCCGGCAGCTGCACCGCGCGCGCGTGCAGCGCCTCGCGCATGGTGGTCGGCGAGGCGGAAATGCGTCCACCGTGGTGCTGGCCGTTGGCATCCAGCAGGTCGATGGTCAACGCGGTGCCGACACCGACCACCAGCACCGGCCGCTGTGCCTTGGCGGCAGCCAGCAGCGCCAGGAAGCGGTCGACACCGAATTTTTCCGGCTTGGCGTAGGCAATGCGTACACCCGCACACTGGGCGCTGGTGCGCACCACATGCACGTGCTCGAAGCGACGCTGCAGCTGATCCAGCATCGCGCTGGTCAGCGATGGCGCGGCGACGCTGGCCACAAACGCGGTGCCGCCACTGGGCAGGCTGTGCGGCGGTTGCCCGGCCATGCCTTCGGCGCCATGCGCCCAGGCCTGCACGTCACCGGCACGGTCACCCTGCAACGGCGCGAACTTGAAGCGCGAATTGCCCAGATCGAACAACCAGTCGCTCATGCTTTTCTCACACTGACTTCGCCGGCATGCAGCAGGCGCTCGCGGCCATCGATGCGCACGCGCAGCGCGCCATCGTCAGCCAAGCCGAGCGCGGTACCGTGCTGCCAGTCGCCATCCAGCTGCACGCGCACTTCGCGCCCGGCCAGCATGTCGAACGCTGCGTAACGCAGCAGGAACGGCGCCAGCCCTTCCCGGTCGAATTCCTCCAGCGCCGGTAGCAGCCGTGCCAGCACCGCGGCCACCACCGTGTTGCGATCCACGGACGCACCGGCCAGTGTGTCCAGGTCCACCCACGGCTGGGTGATCTGTTCGGCGAAGGCCGGCGGCATGTGCACGTTGATGCCGATTCCGATCACTGCACGCGCCGGGCCGGCGTATTCGCCACCACCCTCGGCCAGCAGGCCCACCAGCTTGCGGCCATCGACCAGCACGTCGTTCGGCCACTTCAGCTGCGCCTGCGTGTAGCCCAGATCGTGCAGGGCTTCGGCCACGGCGACGCCGGCGACCAGACTCAGCCCGGCCAAACGGCCCAGGCCACCCTCGAACAGGCGCAGCACCGACAGATACACATGCGCGGCCAGCGGCGACGCCCAGGTGCGCCCGCGACGGCCACGGCCGCCAGTCTGGCGCTCGGCCAACAGGACGCTGACACCGCGCTGGGGCGCGCTGCAGCGCAGCAATTCGGCGTTGGTGGAGTCCACCGTCCAGGCCACCTGCAGGTCGTGCAGCAGTGCTGCGGCCTCCTTGGGCAGGCCGGCGCGGATGGCCCCGGCGTCCAGCAGGTCGACCGGCCGGGTCAGCCCGTAGCCCTCGCCTGCGCGACCTTCAACCTCGACGCCAGCGGCCCTAAGCCCTTGAATTCGCTTCCAAATGGCGGCCCGGGTCTGGCCCAGCTCACGGGCCAGGGCGTCGCCGGACAGGCGACCGGCAGCGAGTTTGGCCAGCAATTGGCGATCGTCCACGGCAGCTTCCACAAGGTCAGGACGGAATTATGCGGGAAACCCGCCAGCGGCGCCCGCCGGCCCCGGTTCCGGCGGGCTTCCAATCTGGCGCCGGGTTCGGGCTAGAATCGGGAACTCACCTTCCCTTAACGTGGATGTCGTCAATGCGCCGTTATGCCCATTGCCTGATCCTGCTGACGATGCCCTTCGCGGCATCTGCCACAGCAGCGCTTGATGACAGCCGTGGCGCCTGCGTCTACTCGGCCAGCGATGCAGCCTCGCAGCGCACGCCGACCAACGCGCCGACAGCGACGGCCGCCAAGCCGGCACCGGTACGTCCGGCCGCCGCGACCAGCAGCGGCGGTGGCGGCGACGACGATGTACTGCAGCGCATCCGTGCGCCGAAGTGGCACAGCTACCTGCCGGGTATGTTCCGCTGATCAAGGCATTGCTGCAGTGGTTGCGGCCCGCGCCGCGACCGATCGAAGACGCACACTGGAACGATGCCTGCCACCGCGCAGCGTGGTTGCGCGGCCTGGACGACGAACGACGTAGACGCCTGCGCGCGCTGACCACGCGTTTCCTGCATGAGAAGACCATCTCCCCGATCGGCGACCTGCAGCTGCAGCCGGCCGATGGCGTGCTGCTGGCCGCGCTGTGCTGCCTGCCGCTGCTGGAGTTCGGCGAGGTGGGGCTGGAAGGCTGGTCGCAGCTGATCGTCTACCCCGATGCGTTCCGCGTGCATCGCAGCCATATGGACGCCGCCGGCGTACTGCACGAGTGGGATGACGAGCTGATCGGCGAATCGTGGGACAGCGGTCCGCTGATTCTTTCGTGGGCCGATGTGCAGGCCGATCTGGCGGCACCGCATGAGGGTTACTGCGTGGCCGTGCATGAAATGGTGCACAAGCTGGATGCGCTCGACGGTGCGATGGACGGCACGCCGCCGTTACCGCGTGCGTGGCAACGCGAGTGGGCTGCTGACTTCCAGAAATCGTACGACGCGTTCTGTGCGCAGGTGGATGCCGGCGTGGAAACACGGATCGATCCGTATGCGGCCGAGGCACCGGAAGAGTTCTTCGCGGTGGCCAGCGAGTACCACTTCTCTGCGCCGGACCTGCTGGCAGAAGCGTTGCCGGAGGTGGCTGCGCATCTGCGGCGGTTCTATGGTGAGCCGCCGGCAATGGTCGGGTGATTCATCCGTCCGCCGGGCATGGCCCGGCGCTACCCGAGGGTCTACGTCGACCGGATCGGGTTGCAACGGATCGTTACGGCCCCGGCGGCAGCCGCACTTCGAAACGGGCGCCGCCCAGTTCGCTGGAACGGGACACCTGCAGCTCGCCGCGGTAGTCCTTGATCAGGTCCTGCACGATCGACAGGCCGATGCCGTGGCCCTGTACGCGCTCATCGCCGCGCACGCCACGCTGCAGCACCTTGCCGATGTCCTCCGGAGCAATACCCGGGCCATCGTCATCCACTGCCAGCAGCAGGCCGGCGCGACGCGCATTCGGCGCCGGCAACGGCTGCGCGGTCAGCAGCACGCGGCGCTTGGCCCACTTGAACGCGTTCTCCAGCAGGTTGCCCAGCAGCTCCTGCAGGTCACCCGGTTCGCCGTGGAAGCGCGCGGCCGGGTCGATATCGAATTCGCACAGCACGCCCTTGGACGCATAGACCTTCTCCAGGCCGCGCACGATTTCCTCGGCGTTGGATTCGATCGGCAGCGGTGCCGAGAACAGCTTGTGGCCCGACGAGGCCGCGCGTGCCAGCTGGTAGGACACCAGGTTGTTCATGCGCTGCAGCTGCACGTCCAGCTCTTCGCGCAGGGCGCCATCGCCGGCGCCGCTGTCCATCTGCGTACGCAGCACCGCAATCGGCGTCTTCAGGCTGTGCGCCAGGTCGGCCAGGGTATTGCGCTGGCGTTCCAGGTTCTCACGCTCGCCCTCGATGAAGGCATTGATGCTGTCGGTCAACGGCTCCAGCTCGCGCGGGTGGCGTTCGCTCATGCGCTCGGTCTCGCCGCGCTGGACCTTGGTCAGTTCGGTGATCACCCGCCGCAACGGGCGCAGGCTCCACTGCAGGATGACTGTCTGCAGCAGCAGCAGGATCAGGCCGATGCCGCCCAGGTAGAACCAGACCCGGCTGCGGAACACGCGCAGCTGCGCACCCAGCGCGCGCGAGTCTTCCATCACGTAGATGGTGTACGGGAATTCGGTGGCCGGGTCGGCGTCGGCATCCCACACCAGGCCCAGGCCATAGCGATACACCGAGCCTTGGCTGCCGTCGATCTGGATCATCGGAAGCGGGCCTTCGAACACTTCCTGGCGCGGAGCCAGCAGGCCGCCGCCGACGGTGGGCAGCATCGGGCCTTCGGCGGACATCGAATTGCCCTTGCCGTCGGGCATGACGACCTGCAGGTACAGGCCGCTGCCGGGCACGTCGAAACGCGGATCCGGCGGCTGCTCGCGGATGTACAGCGAGCGGTCGCGGGTGAAGTCGATGCCGGCCGCATAGGCGGTGGCATAGTTCTTCAGGCGCTCGCGCAGGTTCGCCTTCGCCGTATCGGCGAAGGCGGCATCAAGCGCGTAACCGGCCAGGGCCAGGAACGCGACCAGACCCACTGACGCGGCGAACATCTGGCGCGCCTGCAGAGAGCGCGGCCGCCAGCGTCGGAAGAACCACAGACGGCCGGACATCGTTTATCGCCTGTTGAAGGCCTCAGCCCTCGTTACGCGGAATCGCGAAGCGGTAGCCACGACCGCGTACGGTCTCGATCGGCTTCAGTTCGCCATCCGGGTCCAGCTTCTTGCGCAGGCGGCCGATGAACACTTCCAGCACGTTCGAGTCACGATCGAAGTCCTGCTGGTAGATATGCTCGGTGAGGTCGGCCTTGGAGACCAGTTCACCGGCATGCATCATCAGGTACTCCAGCACCTTGTACTCGTAGCTGGTGAGGTCGACATTGCTGCCGGCCACGCTGACGGTCTGCGCTGCCAGATCCAAGGCAACCGGACCGCATTCCAGGGTCGGCTTGCTCCAGCCGGCGGCGCGGCGCAGCAGCGCGTTGACGCGGGCCAGCAGCTCTTCCACATGGAACGGCTTGACCAGGTAATCGTCGGCGCCCTGCTTCAGGCCCTCGACCTTGTCCTGCCAGCTCGAACGCGCGGTCAGGATCAGCACCGGGAACTTCTTGCCTTCGTCGCGCAGGGCCTTGATCAGCTCCATGCCCGACATCTTGGGCAGGCCAAGGTCGATGATGCCGACGTCGAACGGCACTTCGCGGCCCATGTACAGGCCTTCTTCGCCGTCCTGCGCTGCATCGACGGCAAAACCTTCGCGCTTGAGCCGGGCTGCCAGGGTCTCACGCAGCGGGGCTTCGTCTTCGACCAGAAGGATACGCATGAACTCTCCCTAGTGTGCTGGGTGCGGCCCGGAGGCCTGTGGGTACGGGTTGATAGCGACAACTATCCCTGTTCAGGGGTTATCGCCGCGTAGTGATGACATATCCGACCGCGGCGTGCGCGGCTGTGAACGTGCCGGGGCGGGGTCGTCCATGTAGCGGACCCGACCGCGGTCGTCCATGTATTTGACCCGGTTGATGTCACGACCATCGAACGGCACACGCTCGGCGCCCAGGATGTGGCCACCGGTGGTGCGCTGCACGCGGCGCACGGCATCGGACAGCGAGCGCTCGTTGCTGGCGCCACGGCCTCCACGCTCCATCATTTCTGCGCGCCCCTGTTCCCGCTGCGGGTCCTGCGCCAGCGCCGAAGACAGCGGGGCAGCCGCCAGGACCACGCAGGTGGCCAGGGCAATACAGCGGTGGAAGGGAGCGGAAGACATCGATGCGATCCTAGCCGAGCACGGCGATTCGTTCAAAAGTCGTAAATCCGGGCACCGGAATGGAACCCGGCGTTTTACAAATCTTTTGCAAATTCTTGGTTTCGGGCAGTGAATCCGGTCTGAACTTTTCCAGATGCTCCAGACTGTTGTTCAGCTAAGTGAACATTCGGGACGAAACGGCCGCCCTTGTCAAGTCAGGAATGTGACTGACGTCACGCAGCGGCGCGATCGGCTTCGCGTTCGGTGACTGCCAGCGCCTGCTCGATCAACGTCCAGTCGGCACCGGGACGATGGGCGCCCTCGCTAAGCACCTGGCGGAATGCGCGGCCACCGGGCTGTCCGTGGAACAGGCCGAGGATGTGGCGGGTGATGTGCTTCAGGGCCAGGCCCTCGCCCAGGCGGGCTTCGATGTACGGGCGCAGGGCGCGCAGCAGCTCACCGCGCGGACGCAGCGGCGCGCCGGTCTGCAGCGCTTCCAGCTGATGCAGCAGGTAGGGGTCGTGGTAGGCCGCGCGACCGAGCATCACGCCATCGACGTGCGCGGCCTGCACCTGCACCGCCTCGATGCTGGCCAGGCCGCCGTTGAGCACCACCGGCAGTGCCGGGCGCTCCTGCTTCAGCCGGTAGGCCCAGTCGTACTTCAACGGCGGAACCTCGCGGTTCTCCTTCGGCGACAGGCCCTTCAGCCAGGCATTGCGGGCGTGCACCACCACCATCGCGGCGCCGGCCTCAACCTGGCGGTCGACGAAGCTGGCGAATACGTCGTAGTTGTCGTCCTCGTCCACGCCCAGGCGGCATTTCACCGTCACCGGGATGTCCACTGCCTCGACCATGGCCGATACGCATTCGGCCACCAGCACCGGCTCGCGCATCAGGCAGGCACCGAAGCGCCCGGCCTGCACGCGGTCGGACGGGCAGCCGCAGTTGAGGTTGACCTCGTCGTAGCCCCAATCGGCGGCGATGCGCGCGGCCTGCGCCAGCAGGGCCGGATCGCTGCCACCGAGCTGCAGTGCCAGCGGTTGTTCGCTGGCATCGAAACCGAGCAGGCGCTGGCGATCGCCATGGATGACCGCATTGGCGTGCACCATTTCGGTGTACAGCCGCGCGCCCGGCGCCAGCAGGCGGTGGAACACCCGGCAATGGCGATCGGTCCAATCCATCATGGGAGCGACGGACAGGCGCAGGGAATCAGCGTAACGGGCGGTGGCGGACGTCATCGGGCGGTTGATCGTGGAGACTGGCATTGCCAGTGAGATCAATAGTTTACACCGGGCGGATGAATGGCGACGGGCAGCCGGGTTGCAGGCCGGGTTGCCGCTGCCGCCGTTGCGTGGGGATACTCGGTACGCGAGTTCCTGTTGCACCGCACCTGTTGGAAGGGAAGCCCCAATGAAACCAACTGCATCCTCGCTGGCGGGCTCTGGCCTCGCCTGCCTCACCCTGCTGGCGGGACTGGCCCTGGGCAGTGGTTGCAGCAGCGTCCGCGACGCGCGCATCGCGGAGATCAAGCCCGGCCCACGATGCGACTTCACCGAAGGCGCCACCTTCGACAACCGGCCGTCCTACCTGTCGGCCGGGCAGGAAAATGCACCCATCGGTGCGCTTTCCAGGCTCTTTGGCGACTACAACAAGGACATCCACCAGGTCACGATCCGCCAGGAGGCGAGCCGGCTGGTGGCCCGCTTCCATGCCGCCGACGGCACCGGCATCGAGGCTGCAGGCAGCGCTTCCAGCAGGAGCTACAGCGCCGAAGGAGAACAGCTGGTCATCAACCGGTGGTCATCGTGCAAACCGGGCGAGGCCGGCGCCGGCTGCGTCTGGTCGCGCGTGGAACTGTCCTGCACGGTGGAAAACGATCTGGTGGTGAAGCAGGTGGACGGAGGCGCGGTCCTGCTGGCCCTGATCATCCCGATGGGCCAGCGCAGGACCCAGTTCGGGGTGTACCGGCGGGTCGACCCTGCAGATTGAATCGACAGAAGGCCCCGGGTCGTTGGGCCCGGAGCCTTCGGCCACAGTGCAGCAGGCTTACAGGCCGCGGTTGCGCACCTGCTCCTGCTGCTGTTCCTGCACGCGCTGGTTGAACTGGACATCCAGTTCCTCGGTCTGGCGGGTGCTGGCCTCGACCGACTGCGACACGGCCTGTCGGCTGTCGACGAAGGTGCGCTGCGCAGCCGGGTCGCCGACATTGCCCTGCACGGCGAACAAGCCGCTGCCATCCGGGCGTGCGACCACATGGTCGATCTGGCGCATGCCGGCGACCTTGCTCTCGTAGGCCAGCTGGCCGGCGGCGCGTTCGGTTTCCTGCGCATTGGCGAACAGCGGGCACAGGCCAGCCTGCACGCGCTGCTGCTGCAGCTCCTGTAGTTTCTCCATGGCCTGGTTGAAGCGCGGATTCTCGGCATGCGAAGGATCGCGCATGCTGGGCGCTGCCGGTGCGGTCGGTTCGGCGCGTGCCGGGGCGGCGGCGGTCTGCGCGCCGGCTTTCACTGCGGCCGGTTCGTCCAGGCGCGCCAGGGTCTGGCGGCCGGCCTTGCCATCCTGCTCCAGGCCGTTGTTGGCCTGGAACTGCTTGACCGCTGCCAGCGTGTCCTTGCCGAAGATGCCATCGGTGCCCAGCGCCTTGCCGTCGGCGGCGGTGTAACCCAGCGCGGCCAGCTTGCCCTGCAGTGCCTTGACCTCATCGCCGCGTTCGCCCTTCACCAGCATGCCGTCGGCCATCGGCGCCTGCTGCGTGGCGCGTGCGGCCTGCGCTGCTTCCGGCCCCTGCGCGTGTACCTTGCCGCCGAGGGTGATGCGGTCGTTGAGCATGTCGCCGAGGTAGCGGCGGAACTGCGCCGGCTCCACTTCGATATGCGCATGCACCGGTTTGCTGCCGGCGTTCGACTGCTGGATCAGCGGGGCGCCATACTCGACGAAGTCACCGTTCTTGTAGGGCGACGTGCCGGCGGCGCCGTGCAGCACCTGGCCTACCAGCTCACGGCGCGGATCGCCGGCCGGGTGGCTGTAGAGGCTGATCGAATTGGTCGCGTCCTTGTTGAATTGCGCGTAGCCGGCCACCGGGTTCGGAATCATCACATCGCGACTGCCCAGGCGATCGGTGAGGATCAGGTCCTTGCGCACCAGCGGAATGTCATTCTTGTCCTCACGTGTGCGGATGTTCTCCATCTCGCCTTCGACCATGCCCGATTGGCGGTCGGCCTTGCGGGCATCGCCGGTGCGCACGGCTTCGGCATTGGTGTTGGGATGATGGATCTTCAGTTCGCGATAGGCCGTTTCGCCACTGATGCCGTGGGCCAGCGTGCGGTTGCTGGTGACATTGCCGTAGGGCTCGATCACCGTGATGCGGCCGCCACCGGGGGCGGCCGCCACCGGCGCACCATCCGTAGAGGGTGCTTTCGGCTCGTGGCGTTCTGGCGAGGGTACCGATGGCGGTGCCGGTGTCTGTGCGGGTGGGCGAACCCCGGCGTTCAGTGCAGACAGCGTGTCACGCCCCGCCTTGCCATCTTCTTCCAGCCCATGCGCCTTCTGGAACTGACGCACCGCGTGGTAGGTATCGCTGCCGAAATCGCCGTCGGGCTTCAGCACCTTGCCATCCACACCGGTGTAGCCGGCCTGCGCCAGCTTCTGCTGCAGCGCGAGCACTTCATTGCCGCGTTCGCCCTGCACCAGCACACCGTCGGCCATCGGTGCACGCGCCGGGCGCGCGGCGGACTGACGATGCGCCGGCTCGCCGAACGCCTGTTCGTAGGTCTTGCCCTGGTACGGCTGCGGGTCGTGGTTGATCCTGTCGTAGCGCGCCAGCGCAACCAGCTCGGACTTTTCATTGAGCGTGCGCTCGCGCAGCGAATCCCACTGCTTGGGCGAGCTCTCGAAATGGCGCTGGACGTTGGCGTGCTTGTAATCCTGCACGGCCCTGACAATCTGCTCGTCACTCAGCTCGGACAGCTTGTAATCATCACCATAGGCTTGTTTCAGGCCATTCTGGAATACACCACGGGTCATGTTGCGATACTGCACCGACGTGCTCCACAGCGCGTCCTGCACGGCAGGGCCGCGACCTTGCAGGTCCACGCCGACCTTCTTCAGGCGATCCATCTGCACGTCGTAATACTGGTGCTGGATGAAATCATGCTGTTCCTGGGCGAAGCCCTTTTCGTCGCGTGCGGCCACCGCTTTCCAGCGCTCGCTGAAGGCTTCCGTCGCAGGCTTCAGGCCGTGGAACTGGTCCGCATAGCGGGACGACTTCAGGTACTCGTCCACCCCGCCAACGGCGCTGGCGAACTGGTAGCTGCCATAGGACACGCCGCCATGGTCACCCTTGCCCGAGGAAATCCAGCCTGGACCACGGTTGTCGGTTTCAAAACGGGCGGAGGTCTGGCCGCGATGCCAGTGTTCCATCGCCTTCCTTGCATCGGTCACTACATCCATGTCGAAGGACTCCTCTCAGTTGGCAATGCGGTGGATTGAGGTCACTTGCTGCGTGCAGCGGCCTGCAGCTGGTCAACGCGGTTGGCCACGCGGTTGATGCGGCACGACTGCGCGTCCAGCCTATGGCCCTGGCCATCGGTTTTGGGATCCCAGCGGCAATGGCGATTGGTGTCCGACCACCAGGCAGCCTGCGCATCCATCCAGTCATCCTTGGCCTTGCTGTCGGGACTTGCCACGACACCGGCGACGATCTCGGCCAAGCGGTTTTCCTGGTAACTCAACTCCTCGTCGCCACATGCCTGCAGGCGTGCTGTCACCGCTTCGCTGGCGTCCACGCAACGGGTGTACGCAGGACGCAGGTTGGCCTGGGTGTAGGAGGCATCGGGCAGCGGCGCGGGAAAGTCATCGGCATCCGCGTCGGCATCGGCGGCTGTAGTTGCAGGCGTCGCGCTGGCCGGTGTCGATGTGGCTGCCGGTGTGGGCTCATCTGCGCTGGCGGCAGCGGCAACCGTGGCGCTGTCGGCCGAAGGGGCCTGGCAGGCGCCCAGCAACAGGCACATCACCAGCGCAATTCCGCGTCGGATTTCAAAGGCGGATCGATCAATGCGCGCAGGCGCGCTCAAGGCTTGCATTGCTTGCTTCTCCCTGGTGAGTCGCCGGGTGGGTCGGCAAAGAGGAGCCGTCCATCGGCCCCATCACGGTGAGGATGCTACGCCAGCACAGAATGCCGATGCCTGACTGAATTCAGGTTTCAGCCGACATCAACGGCGCTCGCGCGCCTGCAGTTCCACCGCGCGGTTGGCGTAGCGGTTGATGAGGCACGACTGCGCGTCCAGCGCCTGGCCCACGCTCTCTGTAGCCGGGCTGCAGAGCTTGTCGGTGTCCTCGGCCCAAGTGGCCTGTTCGTCCATCCAGCGGTCCTTGGCCGGACTGTCGGGGCCGTTCATCAGGCGCGCCACTTCGGCCTGCAGCTGCGTCTGGTGGTAGGCCAGCTCGGTATCGCCGCAGGCCTGGATATGGTCGTTCATGCCACGGGCCTGCTGCACACAGCGGATGAATTCCGGGCGAAGCGTTGCCTGGGTGTAGGAGGTATCGGGCGGGCCGCTCTGCGCCATCAATGCGTCGGCACGGTTGGCCACGCGGAACAGGCGGCACTCCTGTGCCTTCTGCAGGTCATCCACACCGGCATTGGTCGGAGCGGAGCAATGACGGTCGGTAGCGCTGCGCCAGGTCGCCTGGGTGGCAAGGAACGCCTGCTTCGCAGCAGCGTCGAGCCCGGTCACAGTCTTGCTGGCACCCTCCTGCAGGCGCCCTTCCTGATAGGCCAGTTCATCCTTGCCGCAGGCCTGCAGCTTGCCCGCATCCTCCACGCCATCCACGCACCAGCCATAAGCCGGGCGCAGGCGACCGTCCGTGTAGGACGCATCCGGGTACCGAGAGGAATCACCGGTCACTGCATGGGGGGGCGCTGCCGGCGCTGCCGCGGCGAGCGGAACCGGAGCGGCCGCCGCCTCGGCCGATGCCGGGGTAGAAGGCGCCTGGCACGCGGTGAGCGCCAGGCACAGGGCCAGCACCTTCCAGTACCGACGACCGGAGGCGATCTGTTCATTGCCCCCATGGGCATCCATTACCTGCATTGCTTGCATCTCCCTTGCTTGTGGCCAGCGGGTGCCGGCCGGGAGGGTCCGTCCATCGGCCCCGATCACGGTGCAGATCCTACGACAGCGGCGGTTTCAGATGGCTGACTGAATTCAGCTTGCGCGGACGGCGTCGCAGAAACCTGACGCGACCAACCTTGGAGCGGTGGTGGCCTGCTGCGACCGGCCACCACCGCTCCATCACAGCTCGTTGGGCCGATCAGGCTGCACGATCGGCGCGTGCGTTTCGTAATCGGTCTGCTTCCAACCGCCCCCACCCTCTCCCGCAACCCACTGGAACGTCCAGGTTTCCACGAAGCCACCGGGAAGCTCATTGGTGATGGTGATCTTCTCACCGGCAGCACCCGAGGCCGGAAGCGGAACGGGAGGGGCCACTGCGGCAGAGGCCCAGGCATCGGAGGGGGGCCGGCGCTGCTGCACCGTAATCGTGCCCAGCTCCATCGTCCGCCGATCCGCATCCGGGATGCTGTCCAGCCACCGTGCGATCGCCGCCGCCTCAGCGGTTCCTGCGCGGTGGTGGGAAACATGTTCGATAACGATGCGGGGCGAGGTCGCAACCGCACTGGGCGATAGCGCCGTCAAGCCAAGACCCAGTGCGGAGTACAGAAGTACCGGAAACACGCGTATTGCGATCATCTCTCGTCCTTTTCCGATCTGTGCCGAATGCACGAAATCACAGTGCATCCGGTGAAGGCAGGCCTCAATCAGAAAACTTGCAAGCGAAAACAGCAAGCGGCCATCAGTACGCACCGCCCCTGTCCCCCACCTGTTCGATCAGCGTCTGGCTGGCCGCGTTGAGGCCGACAACACTGACTTCGGCGCCATGCGCGGCCAGCTTTTCCTGCGCGCGTTGCAGCGCGGCGACGGCAGTCAGGTCCCACAGGTGGGCCTCCCGCAGGTCGATCTGTACCTTCGGCGCCACGTGCTGGTAGTCGAACGCCGCACCCAGCTGTCCGGCGGAGGCGAAGAATACCTGGCCGCGCACGCGGTAGACCTGCATGTCCATGTCTGCAACGTCTTCGCGTTGCACGTCGAGCATGCGGCCCACCTTGCGGGCGAAGAACAGGGCAGACAACAGCACGCCGCTGAGCACACCCTTGGCCAGGTCGTGGGTGGCCACGGTGACCACCACGGTCAGCAGCATCACTGCCGACGAGCTGCGCGGATGCGTGCGCAGGTCGCGCAGCGAGCGCCAGCTGAAGGTGCCGATGCTGACCATGATCATCACCGCCACCAGTGCGGCCATCGGGATCTGCCGCACCAGGTCGCTGCCGTATACCACCAGCACCAGCAGCAGCACGCCGGCCACCAGGCAGGACAGGCGGCCTCGACCGCCGGAGGTCACGTTGATCACCGACTGACCGATCATCGCGCAGCCGGCCATGCCACCGAGGAAACCGGTGACCGTGTTGGCCAGGCCCTGGCCGACGCACTCGCGGTTGCGCTCACTGGGCGTCTCGGTGATGTCCTCGACAATCTGCAGGGTCATCATCGATTCGAGCAGGCCGACCACCGCCAGCGTGGCTGACACCGGCAGCAGGATGCGCACCGTTTCCCAGGTGAAGGGCACATCGGGGATGAGGAAGTACGGCAGGCTGTCGGGCAGCTGGCCCATGTCGCCCACGCTGCGTACATCGATGCCGAAGCCGATGACCACGGCGGTGAGCACGATGATCGCCACCAGCGGCGAAGGCACTGCGCGGGTGATGCGCGGCAGCAGGTAGATGATCGCCAACGCGGCGGCGCACAGCACATATACGGTGGGGCCGCGGCCGATCAGCTCGGGCATCTGGGCCAGGAAGATCAGGATGGCCAACGCGTTGACGAAGCCGGTGATGACCGAGCGCGAGACGAAGCGCATCAGCGAGCCCAGCTTGAACACGCCGGCCAGCACCTGCAGCAGGCCGGCCAGGATGCTGGCGGCAAACAGGTACTGCAGGCCGTGGTCCTTGACCAGGTCGACCATCACCAGGGCCATCGCGCCGGTGGCGGCAGAGATCATGCCGGGGCGGCCGCCTGCAATCGCGGTGATGACGGCAATGGAGAAAGCAGCATACAGGCCGACCTTGGGGTCGACGCCGGCGATCAACGAGAACGCGATGGCTTCGGGAATCAGTGCCAGGGCGACGACGGTGCCGGACAGCAGATCACCACGGAGGTTGCCGAGCCATTGCTGGCGCAGGGGATAAGACGTTTGCATGGGAAAACTCCGCGCACACGTGGGCTGGGCCACGTGGCGCTGCAGTGAAAGACGCGGGTTCCTGAGCCGGTTGGGCCGGCTGCCGAGGGGCGGCAAGGGTCAGGGTGGCGTGATCACTGCAGTGCGTCGTCGGGGAGCGTGGAGGGGCGCAGTCTACGGGAAGGGGCCGGGCGGCTCAAATGGCCGCCCGGCTCCTTTGCATCCGACATTATGCGCTGGCGGCGCTAGTAGCCGGTGACGTCGAGCACTGCGAGGGACGCGTTGTTCCCGGTATAGGTGAACCCGGTCGGCAGAGGCAGCCCATAGTAGGGACCATAGGTGCGACGAGCCGTGGACGTCATCCCGAACGTGATGGTGCCACCAATCACTGCCCCTCCGGAAACACTTACGTCCTCGTATTGCAGGTACTCCTGTGGATCGCCCCATCGCCGGAACGAATTCACCGAATCGAACGCGGAGACCAGAGGCATCACCGCCCACGCCCGACCAGGATCGAACTGTGCACTGCCCTGCCACCCGGGGCGCGTCGATGCCGAACGCAGACCTGCCACCCGTGCGGCCTTCCTGCCTGCGTCGAACATCAGCCGGCCAGCACTGTCACGGATGATCAGGCCAAAACTGCTCGGCGGTTCCTGTGGCGGCGCGTAGACATACCACTGCACCACCGCGCCGGGTGGACCGAACAGATACAGCCCGGCCGGATAGCCATCGATCTGGTTGTAGTACTGGCTGCCCACCACTGCGGTCGAGCGCACGGCCACGGAACCAGCATGGTTGCCGATGTAGCGGCTGCCTTCACTGTCCAGCGTAGCGGTACCTTGAGCGAGCATCGCCAGTGTCGGGAAGGCATCGTCGATCAGCACCGTGCCCCAGTCATTGATGATCTTGATTCCTGCGGTCATGTCAGCGCGCCCATATTTCGACAGTGCCTGGATAGCGGTCCTTCAGAGGAACATTGACGTGGCGCCAGCTGATGGTGCCCGAGGCCATATCGATGGTGAAATCCGGGGCATACCAGCCGCGAGCGACCGCTGTTAGATCGGTATCCTCCGGTTGCCGAGAGAAGGGGGCGCTGCCGTCGACCGTGCTGTACTGCACGCGTGCAAGCACGCGGAACAACCGGCCCTGCGGGTCATAGCCCAGGCTGCCATCGGCGTTGAAGACCTGGATTCCTGCTGGCATCACCACACCCCCATCTGCACGCGCAGCGTTCCGGCTGCATCAAATACCTGGATCACGTTGTTGACGATGGTCAGATAGCCGCCGTTGTCGGGGCCGGTCATGGTCATCGCACCGCTCTTGTCCAACCGCCAGCGGGGCTGCCCTCGGGCACCCACTGCGTTGGACTGGATGAAATCGCCGATCATCGCGTTCTGGATCCTGCCGTTGCCGATCAATGCCTGGCTGATGAAGGTCTGTCCGTTCTCGACCACGAAAGGCGTGGTGATCTGCCCGTTCCTTTCATTGATGAGGGCGAACCGATCGGCCTGCATCAGGATCTGGCTCTGGTAACTGCCATCGGGCTGCTGCTCGACGCCCAGGCCCATGCCGGCCATGTAGATCTGCCCAGCGCTGGTGATCTGCGCCTTGACCGTATAGGTCGCGCTGACCTTGCCATCCAGGTTCACCACCGCCTGCGAGACCTGCTGCACGGCCGCGCTGACACCTTCAATCTTGCCAGGCACACCATCGATGGATGCCTCGACCGTATCCACCCGCTTGGCCAATGCCGCGTCCTTCTCGGCCATAACGCTGTAGACGGTGATGGCGCCAGCAGTAACGTCGTTCTCACCGACGTTGTAGTCCTCCTCGCCCGCGCTGTGGTCACTGACCTGGGCGAACAATCCGTCGACCTTCTGACCCTGTGCGGCCACCTTGCCATCCACGTCGGTGACATCCATCTCAAGCTGATCGACACGGCCAACAATGGCACCCGCTTCAGCAACAGCGTCGCCGATGTCCTTCCAGTGGCTGCCCGGTGGCGTTTCGTTGCCTGCGGCGCTGCCCTGCCAGCTCCAGATCCGACCGTCGTGGATGACGGACTCGCCTGGGGCGTAGGTCGCCGCCGCGTCCCAGACCAGCGGCAGCACCCCGGTGAGGCGCTCGATCTTGTCCCTCAGTTGCTGACCCAACGCGCTTTCGTTGATGCGGCCAACAAAGTAACTGTCGTAGTCGTCTGGGTTGCTGCTCGATTCGCCGATCACCCCGACATCAAGGGGATACCAAGGGCCGATGTTGCCGCTGCGATCCACCAGCCTTCCCCAGAACCAGAAACGCGCGCCCGCTGCCAGGCCGTTCATCTGGTGCTGGGCCTGCGGATAGGCGAAGTCACCGAGCTTGATCGCGCTCTCACGATTGGGACCGGTGCTGTACCAGAGTTCGGTACGCTCGGTGTCGGTTGCGCCTTCGGGGAAGCCCCAGGACAGTGCGATGCCGAAGGGGCGACTGATGCTGGTCAACGATGAGAGCGACGGCGGTGGTGTGGTCTTGCCCTCAATCGTCGTCAGCGCGCTGACCATCGGCTGCGACACCGCTCCCAGCGCATTGACTGCACGAACCCGGGCCAGGTACTGGCCGGCGTAGATGCCGCGCACTTCCAGGCTCTGCGTACCCACGCGGCCGGCACGGACCCAGTTGAGATCACCACGACGCCATTCCACGTCATAGGCAATCGCCTTGTCCGCCGCGTCCCACTCGATGGTGAGTACGGAAGTGGCGATACCCTGGTCGACGACCACATGCGAGGCCATCCGCACGTTCGCGGGTGGCGGCTGCACACTGGGTGGCACGATGCTGATCGGCGGCTGCTCCAGGCGCGTGCCATCGTCGATGGCGGCGTACTTGCCCGGCACATGCTTGAGCGCGGTGATCTGGTAGGTCAGCTCTTCGCCTTCACTGATCGACAGCACGCGGTACTGCTGCAGCGCCAGCTCCGGCGACTCCAGTGCCCAGACTGACTGCGCGACCGGTACTGCCGACCACGGCGCGGTGACGGTGACCGTCTCGCCATCAACCGACTGCACGGTACGTGCTTCGGAATGCCCATTGGGCAGCGTCGCACGCAGGGTATCACCGGCTTCAATCTTCTCCGGCGGCTGGTCCAGCACCAAGGTCCGCGCACCCGCGCTGCGGATGCGCCCTGCGTTGCGGCGACCGGCGCGGTTCGGGTCGGCCACCTGGATGATGTCGCCGGGCATGCAACCCAGGGCATCCAGCCCCACCGAGAAGCTGATCGTCTCGGTTTCCAGCATCTCGGTGTGCAGGATGTGGTTGCCCACGCGCTGCGCCTGCGAACGCGAATGGCAACCCACCGCCGTCACTTCGGTCTGGTTGATGCCATAGCGGGCGACCCCCGGCAGGTGCTGCACCACTTCGACCTTCTGCCGGCCGAAATCATCCGGATCGATCCAGGACACCAGAGCGACGGTGTGCCGCGCCGTGCGGCTGCTGCCCGCATAGTGGAAGCGGCCCTCGATGACATTGGCCTGGCTGTAGGTCAGCAGCGGGTCCTTGGGCATGTCGGCCGAAGCCATGACCTGGCCGGCTGCATAGAAGCTGATGCCACGGAACATGGTGGCGATGTCCTGCAGCACCCTGTATGCCTCAGCGCGGGTCTGCAGGTACAGGCTGCAGGTGAATCGCGGCTCCCTGCCGCCCTGGCCATCGCTGACCAGTTCGTCGCAGTAGCGGGCGATCTGGTAGAGGCGCCACTTGTCCACCCAGTCCAGCGGGATGCGATGACCCAGGCCGAAGCGATCGTTGGTGACGATGTCGAAGAAGACCCACGCCGGATTGTTGGTCCAGCCGCTCTTGAAGGTGCCATCCCACACACCGCTGTAGACGCGGGTGAGCGGGTCATAGTTGGACGGAATGCGTACGATGCGCCCCCACAGCTGATACGAGCGCGTGGGAATGTTCTGGAACTGGCTGGCATCGACCTGCACCGCCGCCAGCGCGCAGTTGGGATAGCGCAGCTTGGCATCGATGATCTCGGTCATCGACAGCACGTTGACGGTATCAGCGATGGTGCTGCTGTTGGCGTTCGCGGTCAGCCGTCGGATGCGCACCTGCCACTGGCTTCCCGCCGGAAGATCGATGCGGCGGCTGCGTTCGTACTGGCTGGTGGTCTTGCCACTGAAAGCGTCGTTCAGCACGGTGCTGAACGGGCCGCCGTCGGTGGACAGGTCCACCGCATACATGATGCGATAGCCCTCGGTATCACCGTTTTCGGTGTTGGTCTTCTGCAGCGCGGGCACCGCAAAGCGGATGCGCACCGCCGACAGATCGGCACCGGACACGGTGCGAACCACCGGCGCATCGCTGCGCAGTTCGACGTTGACGCCGACTTCATTCTCGATCGAGGGGAAGCCGCTGATGTGCTCCTGGTCCTGGGTACCGGAACGCGTCTGCACGTCCACGCCGGAGAAGTTCAGCGTGCCGTCCGGGTTCTCGATCGGCACCTGGTCCAGGTAGATCGACTGCTTGCCGGCGACCAGACCGCGGATCTCGCCTTCGCTGGCGAGGTCGATGATGCGGGCCACTGCCATCGAGTGCAGGCTGTCCGGCGTTTCCACCGGCGTGCGTGCATTGCTGGCGCCCTTCTTTGCACCCACCAGTGTGGGTATGGGTGCACTGCGCTCACGCTGTGCGGAATGAATGATCTGGTTCAAAACTGGTCCTCCGCCAGGATGCCGCCGCTGATCACGGCCGAGCCGATGAACATGCCTTTCTTGTCATGCCCGCCGTAGGCCACCGGGACAGGATTGCCTTGCGCCTGGGTGTTGACGGTGCCGTTCATGCTGTAGCTGGGAGCGTTGTCGGGGCTGTCTTTTGCGCCCAGGCCTTTTGGCTGCGGGGAGAGCATCTGGGAAACGCCCCCCAGCACCATGACCCCCCCCTGAAAGACGAGCTGATAGTTCTGGGTCCACACACCGACCACGATGAGGACTATGCCCAGAATCGTCTGGAGAATACCGCCGCGCTTCGACCCAACCAGCACCGGCGCTATCCGAATGTCGTCAGCGCCTGGCGGGTCGTGCAGCTGTTCCTTAGTGAGGTTCTGACGCCCAAGGAACACGGCAAACTCCATGCCCTTGGACTTGGCGCCCATCAGGTACTGCTGGAAGCCAGGCAGCATCACGCATAGGGCATGCACGGCCTCGGCCGGGCTGTTCACCGCCAGCCGGAACTTGCGCCCGAAGCGCGCGCCCAGCTTGCCGTACAGGCGAATGGTACGAAGACGGTCAGTCATGGCGCACCTCGCGATGGCGGACGATGCAACGGGTGCGCTCGGCCCACATGCCGCCGTAGGGCACGGACTCGGAAAGACGACCGTGCAGGTGATGCAGCATCTGCCCGTTGCCCAGGTAGACGCCGGCGTGATTGGTCACCGGCGAGCGGATCTGCATCAGGATCATGTCGCCACGCCGCGGTTCTCCTTCGATCAGGTCGAAGCCTTCCGCATGCAGTCGTTCAAGGCTGTACAGGTCCTGGCCCTTGTCCCACCAGTCGTCGTCGCGGGTGTAGTCGGACAAGGAAATGCCTAGTTCGCGCGCATGGAAGTCGCGCACCAGGCTGTAGCAGTCCAGCACGCCGTGGGCGAACTGGCGGCCGACCAGCGGCGCAACATAGCCGTTCGGCTGGATGGTCTGCAGGTCACCGCATTCGGGCGCCTCGCCATCCACCTGACCGACGCTGACGATGTGCCAGGTCAGGCCACTGTGCTCGCACATCACCCGATCCGCGTCGGACGGTGTGGCAGCTGCGTCCGGATGGCTGTGCACCAGGGCCAGCACCTCGCCCTTGTCTTCGGCCACGGCATAGTCCTCGGCCGGCAGGCGGAAGTGTTCACTGGGTGTGCCCGCGAGGTTGCGGCACGGCAAATAGTGCTCGTGGCCTTCGATGGCCACGATCAGCCCGCAGCACTCGCGCGGGTACTCGGCCACGGCATGTGCCTGGATGGCCTGCAGGGTTGTTGGTTGCATGTTTCACCCATAAAAAAAGCCCGCGCGAGCGGGCCTGGAAGTGGAGAATCGGAAGCGCTGGATCAGGAGCGGAGCAGGCCGGCCGCCGGGAAGCCGCCATAGGGCAAAGGCTTGTCCTGGCCGAAACGCATCTTGCAGCTGCGCACACGGCCCCCACACTGGTCACGGGCGGGGTCATCGGTGGCCACGTCGTCGCCATCGGCAACCGCCGGACCGTTGTAGCCGCAGTAGGGGCCGCGGTAGCCACCGCGTACCAGCCAACCACACATGCCGGCGATGATCTGCCGGCCGGGCAACTGCTCACCATTGAGGTCGATGGCCGTAGTCAGTTCGAACTCCACCGTCTGCTTGTCCTCACCGACCTTGCGCTCGATGAACCAGACCTCGTCGGGGAAGTGTTCTGCCGGATCGGCGCTGGAATTGCCCTCTTCGAAGTTGGCTGCATCCAGGTACTTGGCGAGCGTCTGCCGACGGATGACACGGGCGCCGACCAGATCATCGAACAGCAGGCACATCGCGGTGATGCGGCCATCGATGTTGCTGACCCGAAGTTTGGGGTTCGGCGGCTGGTCGCTGGTTCGTTCAAAGCCGCTGGCTTCGATCGGCCAGGGGCCGTACTCCTGCCCCTGCCAGATGATCACACCGCTCTGCAGGTGCGCGTGGAAGAACAGCTGGTCGGCACCGAAACTGCTGGCGTCCAGTTCGAAGACGGTAATGCGGCCACCCGGCTCGAGTTGCTGGGCATCGGCGGTGATCATGAGGTGCGCTCCTAGGCGGTGGCGGGATAAGGCGGTACGGGATGGGACGGCTGACCGCAGGGCACGATCACACGGTGTCCGGGGCGCAGTGACGCATTGGTGGTGAAGCCGCTGACGCGGCCGGTTTCGGTCGTGATTGCGCTCATGGCTCAGAGCTCCGCGTCTGCGTGCACCAGAACCTGGGAGGTGGTCGACCACACCACGACCGCTCCGTACTGCTGCATGTTGTTGGACATCGAGGACAACACGGCCGCGTCCACGGTGGACTGCCAGCCCGGATCGCCGCCGTTGAAGTTGATGAGACTGCCTTCGGAGCCGAAGCCCACCAGGTTGAGCGCGGTGGAGGGCGAGGTGATCCTGGGCGCCACGCGCTTGCGTACCTTGAACGGGATGCAGGCGCGCGAATCGCCGTTGGCGGTGTAGGTGATTCCCAGGATCCGGTTCACATCAACTGCTTCGTAGTAGCGCTGGCACAGCAACAGTTCAAGCGCTTCGGGCCGGCGATCGAAATCGGTCGCGGTGTCACCCTCCTCGACCTGCATTTCAGCCAGATAGACCACGCCACTCTTCTGTCCCGCCCCGAACGCGCGACCTGCGAAGTTCGCGCCCGCGTCCAGCCACAGGCTGAGCTGTAGATAGCTGTCGGCGCCCAGGGTCTGCCCTGCGATGCCAGGCACATCCACGGTCAACTGGTGCCAGCGCCACATCGTATCGAGCGTGACGCCGCCGCCGATGCTGTCCCTTGCCGTTGAGCCGCCGGCGCCGAACGACTGCTGAAATTCCAGGCCCACCTTGAAGTTGTCGACCGTGGCCCGCGCCTTGAAGCTGATGGTGACGCGTTTTCCCGCGAACGTACGCACGTCCTCGATGCGCTGCTGGACGAGTGCCATGCTGTCGGCGCCGGCGACACTTTCGACGACGAGCTTCAGCAGGTGACGGGAACCTGCGATCAGCCTTCCCGCCGCACCACCGCCTGCCGCAATGTCGTCGCGCGATGCAGAGAGAGTGGTCGCGTGCGAGTTCACCAGCCAGCGATCGGCGATAGGACGGGCACCGGTAGATGCGGAAAACGCCGTACCCCTTTGCCAGACCCGGAAGTCACCGTTGATAAGGCGGTTGCGGCCTGCCATTCGGCTGTCCAGGCCGTCCACGGCGGTCTGTACGCCCTCCAGGCCTGCGTAGACGTCGGCGAAGTTGTCGTTGATCTTGGTAAACGCCGGGCGCTGCGTTTCCCCTCGCTTACCATTCGCTTGAATGGTATCGAGGTCGATGATTTTTCTTGCCATGAACGCTCCTCTAGATTCCTGTGGGCCCGCGCTCCGGCGGACCGCTGTCGGAAGTCCCGCACACCCAGTCGAATGTCTCCGGCTGCGGTAGTCTCTGCCTGATCTGTTCCCAGGTCTGCGCATCTTCGGGCGATGCGATGGTCAGATTTGTCAATGCCAGATTGACTGCATCGCGCCACGCCACCATCGCTCGGGCCTCGCAGGAGAGTCCCGAGATCACGCTGCTGATGTAGCTACAGCAGCTTTCTATGGATGTATGCCCCAGTGTCTGGACGTACTCGCACATCCATTGCTCCGCCTGGCGGCGCAGCAGATGGAGGTGCTCGGTGGAACCCGCCGGGTAGGGCGGCGGCGCTGGCGAGGGCGCGTTGCCAGCCAGGATCCACGTCTCATAATCTCGCCACATCCAGTGGCCACGCGGAATGAACGCTCCGGTGCCTGTGCACTTGATGATGTCCGGATCGTGCGTCAGTTGATACATGTCAAAGCTCCGCATCTGCAGTCCAGTGGAAGGAGGAACCCCAGTTCCCGGGTGCCGACACATAGTTGACCTGGGCTCCGGACTGGCCTGGGTTGACGATCGACGTCACCGTGCCGGCACCACCAGATGCACCAGAGACCTGGCTGACGGCACCGGTTGTGTCGTTGTAAACGGTGTAAGCAGGCGTCGCCCGCTTCAGTACGCGGCAGCGGATGTGCGAGGTACTGCCCACGCCGACCGAGCGGTCATAGAACTGGTTGTCCCGACCGGCCCCATCGGCCGTGCCAGGCGGTACATCTATGTTGTAGCTCTTCTCGAAGTAGCGCTGGCACAGCAGCAGCTCCAATGCGTCTGGTCTACGCTCGAAGTCGGTGGCTGCAGCGCCATCTTCCAACTGCACCATCGCGATGTCGAAGTTGCCTGTCTGGTGCCCCAGGCCTGGAACCCGATTGCTGAAGTCCGGACCGGTGGACATCCACAGCGAGACCCATGTGCAGTGTCCGGCACCGTTGGTATTCTTTCCGGAAACACTGGGTACATCGAACGTCATCGTGTACCTGCTCCAGGTTCCTGTCAGCGTGGCGATGCCAGCAAACATCTGTGTCGATGAGTCCTGGCCACGGAAATCCTGCTCGATTTCCACGGCAATCTTTGATCCGGGCGCTGCCTTCGCATAGAAGGAAAGCGTCAGCTTCCTGCCACTGAGCAGTGTTACGTCTTCGATCAATTGCGAAACGCGCTGGTAGCTGTTCCTGGCCGAGGAGGCGCCCACGTTGACATTCATGTACCAGCGCGGATTGCCGGGAACTGCGGTCTGGCCCGGCTCCAGCGGGAAGCGTGCCATCGAAAGCGTTCCGTTGCCGTTGTCACGCTTCCAGCGATCGGCCAGATAGTTCGAACCTGTGCCCTGTGCCAGGCCCCACCCGCGCTGCCAGAAGCGGAAGTCACCATTGACGAGGTAGTTCCTGGCCAGTGATCTACCAGCCAACGCTGCATCCAGGGCTGCTGGAATTGCCGTGACGGCCTCTTGAGCGTCCTTCAGGCCGCTATACACCTCGGCAAAATTGTCGTTGATCTTGGTGAACGCCGGCCGCTGTGTCTCACCTCGTTTTCCATTCGGTTGAAGGGAATCGAGGTCGATGATCTTTCTTGCCATATCGGGGTCCTATTGTTCTGGTGAGAGACCGCTACGGATCAGAACTCAGCGTCGGCCCACCAATGCCACCAGCCGCCCCAACGCCCTGCATTGTTCGACCAGCTGACTTCGTAGCCTGAGTTGGACGCATAGTTCACAACGCACGGCACCCTTGAGATGTTGTCTTCGGCGATATGTCCATCCTGCTGCACGGTGTCGGCCGAGATTATTTTCACGTTGGGATGCGCGCGCTTGGAGGTCTGAAATCGGACGCTCTGGTAGTGGGCGATACCCGGTGTATTGGATGAGAACGCCTCGCGCCCTTCGTTGGTGACCGTGTTCGGCGGTACGTCCAGCTTGTAGCTCTTCTCGTAATAGCGTTGGCAAAGTGCCAGCTCCACACCCGCTGGCCGCCAGTCGAAACGCGACGCCGTGCGCCCTTCTTCGACCTGGAACTGGGTGAAGCCAAACGAGCCGTTCTGCCCCACCAGCTCCCCGCCCTGGCCGGTACCGCACAGGTCGAACACCACGTACAGATGATCGTTTCCATTGCTGCCGAGCGTCTTCCCTTTGGTGCTCGGCACCGTCACGGTGACGCTGTGGCGCGCTGCTGTCGCGCCCAGTGTGAGAACGCCGGCTTCGGTCACCACTTGAGGTGCGGGCGAGCCACCCGTTCCGAAATCCTGAATGACACGTACGCCTACCTTGCGTCCCGGTACGTCGCTGTTTGCCCATACCGATATCGTGATATCACCGCTTGCACTACGGACGCCCTCGATCCTCTGTCCCATCCAGGCACCACTGGTGGCGACAGCACCGGAAACCGTGCAAACGAGGATGGAGCGGGTATCCTCCGGGTAGCCTGCCTGCTGGCCGTCATAGACGACGCGCTGGATATCCTGATTGCAGCTCAACGCGGAGTTGGAGAAGCGGTCGGCAAAGAAGGTTTCAGCCCCCAATGTTCCTGACCCACTGCCGACCCGACCGGAAGTCCGGCGCTGCCAGAACTGCAGGCCGCCGTTGATGAACAGGTTCCTTCCCGGGATGCGCTCGATGATCACCGCGTCGATGCTTTGCGGGATCGTCGCCAGGGCATCGTAGACCTCTGCGAAGTTCTCGTTGATCTTGGTGAAGGCCGGGCGCTGTGTTTCACCCCGCTTTCCATTCGGTTGAATGGAATCGAGGTCGATGATTCGTCGTGACATTTCTGCTGTTTCCTTGTCTTTTCGGGGATTGCACCAAAGCAGCGCATTCCGCAGTGGTGCTCGCGGATCTCAGATTTCCGCGTCCAGACTGATTCCGGTACCCGGGTCGGCGGAGTCTGCGCTCTGCAGGATCCCGGCCTGACCGGCAGCGGCTTCGTTCAAGGACCCGATGATGGTCATCCTCGTCGAAGACACTTCGACCGCGTTGAGCGCCGTCAGGCTCGTCGCCCCCGATCCCGTAAGGAGTCGCCACTGCGGCAGGTTTGAGAATCCGACCGCGGGGATGGTCCGCATCCGCTGGCTGAATGGATAGATCAGGTACACCTTGTTGTCACCACGGATGAGGCCGACACCCGCGTTGAAGCGAACTCCGCCGTCAAAGGAGGAACCCGTGGCATCGGCCTGGTAGTAGCGCCGACAACGCTGTACTTCTTCGTCCAGCGGACGCCATTCGAAAGCCGTGGCCGTAGCGCCGCGCTCCCACTGGAATTCTCCGAAGTAGACCTGGCCATGCTGCGCGCCAAGGCCGGCGGTGCGGTTGGCAAACTGCGTGCCCGCAGATACCCACACGCACATTACGGCGGCACCTTCATCAGATAGTGTTTTTCCCGAGATGGAGGGCAGCGTCACTGTCTTGCGGATTCTGTTCAGGCCAGGAGCGAGCTCGAAAATCTCAGGTGCAACGGCCAGTACCGGGGCGCTGCCCGTTGCGCCGAAGGTCTGCGCGAACTCCAGTGCGATCCTGCGCCCCCCCGCACCTGCATTGAATACCAGGAAGGACACCGTGCTTGGGGTATCGGCGAAGGTTCGCACGTCCTCCACACGTTGCTCGAACACGAAGAAATGCTTCTCTGCGTCGGTGTTTCCACTCGAGCTGACGGACAGCGTGTACTTGCTCCGGGGAAAATTGTTGTCCCCCATAGCCGTGGGGTTCCGCCTGAATACCGGATCGGCGATGCCCTGCATCTGAAGGAACCAGCGATCGGCCGTGTACCTTCCCGATGTGTTGAAGCTGGTACCCCGCTGCCAGCAGTCGAAATTGCCATTGATCAGGCAATTTCTTCCCGAGACCGCACGTGCGACCGCCTCGGGAACTGCATCCACCGCCAAGGCCACTTCCTTGAAATTCTGGTTGATCTTGGTGAAAGCGGGGCGCTGCGTTTCGCCCCGCTTGCCGTTGGGCTGGATGGTGTCCAGGTCGATCTGCTGAAGATCCATGTCCGCTCCTACGGCTGATACGTCTGTTCGAACGTCGCAGTGATGCTGAACACCGATCCACCCAGATGGCTGTCGGTATAGGTGTCGCAGCCATACAGACCGGTGCCCAGCGGGCCCCGCCAGAAGAAGCTCTGGCCCACATGGCCATCCAGGAACGCAACGATCTCGTTGATCGTGCTGCGATTACCGACGAACTGCAGCTGGTAGCTGCGCAGGCGGGCATTGAGCCCATCCGGCGCGGCCTGTGCGTATCCATCGCCGAAGCGCGCGCGCTTGACGGTGGCAGTGGTGGTGCCAGTGCTCTGGCTGGTTGCTGCCCAGGTAAAGGTGTCGGTCATCGTGCTGCACTCCTGCTGAGGACACCGCCAGCCTTCATGTCACGCATCTGCAGGTCACGGTATTTTCGCTCCACGAACTGGCCGATCTCGTTGCCGAACTGCTGCAGCATGCTTTCGTTGCTGGTGACTTCCTTGCCACCGTTGTTGTCGATGCGGATGTTTACACCCACCCCGCCGCCGCCGGCACCGTGTGCCGCCACTCCCAAGCGGCCATCGGGCCCGCGCTGCAGCGGCATGATCGCTTCAGGCCCCGCTTCACCGAACACGCCGGCGCCCTTGGCGAATGCGAACAGCTGCGGGGTGTTGTAGATACCGCCGGAGTAGGCGGAGAGGCTGGGCGATGCATAGACGCCACCGAGTGCATTGGGTGTCATGTTGCCGCTGCTCAGCCAGCCGGTGTTGTTGCCGAACCCACTCGCAAAGCTTGAACTGGGTGCTGGGCTGGCGCCGCCAAAGAAGCTGGCAATGGTTTTCACCCCCCATACGATCGCCTGCTGCAGGGCAATGCGTTCGAGATCGGCAATGATGGCCTTGGTGAGGTCGCGGAAGCCGGACTTGCCCGTGGTCACGAACTTGTAGAGCGCCGTCTCGGCGCCGGCGAAGGCCTTGTCGAAGGCCGCCTTCGTCGTTGTCGCAGTGTCTTCAGCTTTGCTGAGATAGCTGTCAAACGCAGCCTCTACGCCTTTTCCTGCACCGGCAAAGCCCGTCTTCTTGTCTTCTTTTTCAGTCGCTTCTTTCTTCTCGGGCGGAAGCAGGGGCACTCCGTTGAGCATTCCACTACCGTACTTCCGCTGTTTTTCAACGAAGTCGGGTACGCTGATCGAAGCAAACGGCGCGACGCCCAGCGCGCCCATGCTCATGGGGTTGGCCTGTCGGCTCTCGATGGCTGCCTGCGTGGCGGCCGCTTTCATTGCCGTTGCGGTCAGTTGCTGCACCAATGTGTTCATCATGGAAACACTGCTGCTCATGACAGTATTCAGTGCCTGGTGCAGCACCGTGGCCTGGGTGAGCTGGACGGGCAGCTGCTGTGCAGCCGTGGCGAGCTGGCTCACGCTCTGCGTTGCCGCTTGTGCGGCGGAGGCGACGATCGCGCTGACCTTGACAGCGGCAGCCGAGTCACTGAGCGTTGTATCGCTCATGAAGTTCTCCTGGCATGAAGGAGGCCCCGCGCGTTGGCGGGGCCATGATGGAGCCATCGACAGGTGCCGATGGCGGCTTAGTGCTGTTGCATGTGCGCCAGAGCTGCACGCTCGATGATGCGGATTCCCGCCATCACTTCATCGTGCTTTTCAGGCATGAGTGCCTCGCGCTGCAGCTCCTGGTAGACCACGTTGTAGTCCAACCCGATCGGGCCACCCGCGCCAACGCGCCACTGGGTGGAGACCCGCGAAAAGATCTCGATGGGAAGCACGCACTCCGGCCACAGCGTTACCTGCGGTGGCGGAAAATGCCTTGCCTTCAGTCCGAGCTGAAGCAACTCGGACTCGGTGGGGGCCTGCCAGTACAGTGCCCCCACCGCCTCGATCAGTTTCCCTTGCGTGCGACCTGCAGAGCCTGGGTGTAGCCACCGATGATGGCGCCATCCAGGCCGGCCTGCTGCTGCAGGGCGAGTTCCACGCCTGCCGTATCCAGGGCCACGTCGGCATCCCAGTCGACGACGATGTCCAGGATCGCCTGTGCCACGCTCAGTTCCTCCTCGGCCAACCGCTCCAGCAGCTGCGCATAGTCGGCCACCGGCAGGTGCCGGTAGGTCAGGTTGAGCTTCTGCTCGCGACCGTGACCGACGATGGTCAGGGTGCTCTTGAAGCTCTCTGGCGCCTTTACCTGGAACATCAGGCGCCCTCGACCAGGATGGAGTCGGCCAGCGCGGTGAACGTCGCGGTGGTGCCCATCGGGGTGTTGGCGGCCATCGTCGGGTCGCCGTTGTAGCTCAGGTAACCGTACCAGTACAGCACGTCACCACCGACCAGCTTGGCGCGCAGGATCACCGGTTCGCCCTTGGCGTCGACGTTCTTCAGGGCCGAGTACCACGGCTTCTTCGGATCGTAGAACAGCGGCAGGGTGATGGTCTTGGCGTTCTTGAAGGTCGGCATCTGCACCTGGCGACCGGTCGGGTCCTCCAGCAGGGTGCCGCTCCAGTACTGCTGCTCGCCACCTGCGGTGGTCGGGTCGCCCTGCTGGTCCAGGTCGACGAAGGCACCGGCCTTGCGCAGCACGCCGGCACCGCTGGTGGCGGGGAACAGCACGTTGTCGGTGGTATCGATGCCCAGCAGTTCAACGCTGCCAGCGGCTTCGGCACCGGCGCGGGTGGCGCGGTTGTTCAGGGCCGGCCAACCCGGCAGCTCGATGACCACCACATCGCCGGTGTCGACGCTGTTGGCGGCGACGCTGGCCAGTGCCGGCGCAGCCTTGGAGATCGCGCTAGTGGCGATGGCGGTGGAGACGACCGGTGCGAAGCCGAACTGGGTGCCCTTGGGAAGCTTGAGTGCCATGTTGCATTTCCTCATGTGGATTGAAAAAGACGAAGCCCGGCGCGTGCCGGGCTTCAGGTGGTACGTGGAGCAGTGGAACTACGGGTTGGCGTACCACAGCCCGAAATCGAGCCGTGCGCCGTACTTCCTGAGTGCCGGTTCATGCACGGCAATGGCGGCGCCAAAGGATTCAGACTTCGGCAGACCCGCGCAGACCTGATCTTCGATGTCACGGATCAGGGTGTTGGCCTGGGCGCGGGTGTCTGCCCAGACGGTCAGCTGCACGCGAGCGTGCTTCTGGTCGGGGATGGACCCTTCGTTGAACCACAGCGCCTGCCCACCCACCTGCTGGTAGACCGCGCAGGGATAGGTGACTCGGTCCGGTGGAACATCCGGGTACAGGCGCCCCTGCAGCAATCGGCCAAGCAGTTGCTGCAGCTTCGGTTCGTAACTCATCGCAGTGTCCTCGCTCAGGCGGTTGCAGCCAGCTGTTCGGTGAACAGCACGGCGGTGTGGCGCGTGCCAAGGTCGGGCACCACACCGGTAATATCGAACGTGTGGCCGTCGTGCACGATGCGCATTCCGATGCCAATGCCGGCTCGCTGCGCCGGCGCCAGGCGCACCTGGAAGCGCTGGCGGCGGATCGCTGCGGACAGCCCGCTGTCCAGCTTCACCCGCTGTACCGTGTCGGCACGTTCAAGAGGAATTGCCGCCCACAGATCGGCAACGCTCACCCACGCATCCAGAGGTTGGCCCCAGGCATCGACGCGCCCATCCTGGCGCTCGATGCGGATGCGACGGTTGAAGTGACCGGCGTTCATGGGGTCGCCGCCAGTCGGTAGGGATCGAGCAGTGCGGCGACGCCAAACGGCAGCTCCATCGCGATGGCGGCAGCACCGACCGGTACATCCAAGGCGTGCGTGGAAACCACCACCGCTTCCCGATGCGCATACAGATGGCCCAATAGCAGGCGCACCGCAGCGCGGATGCTGTCGTTGGCCGGCAGGCCCTGCAGCAGCTGCGCACTGCGTTCGGTGGCCACGGCCAGGCGACGATCAGCGACGTCACGCATGGCCTTGGCCTTGGCCGCGTTGGTCTCGGCATTGGCGGCGGCGACCGCGGCTTCATGCCCGGTCACCGCCGCCGCCATGTCCTGCGGCAACTGGTCCAGCGCCAGATCCAGTGCCACCTGGTCGGCAAACAGCGCCCGCCGCAGGTAGGCCGACGCCGCGTCGGTCGCCGCGGCCAGCAGGTCGTCCAGAATGGCGTCGTCGTAGTCGCCGTCGATACGGCAGTGCATGCGGCACTGCTCAAGTGTCAGCAGGGGCATCGAATCCTCCTTCGTTGATGGATGTTGGATGCCCCGACCCTGCGCACGCGGCTACGCCGCACGCTGTCATCAAGGACGGTGCGAAAAGGGCAGGGTCGGGGCGGAAACAGAAACGGCCCCACCAGGACTGGCAGGGCCGCAAATACGATGACAAGGTGCCGACGGGCGGCGTAAACGCAAAAAGCCCCCGGCGGTCGCCAGAGGCTTGTATGTCATCGTGGTTGAAAAGATACGCCTGAGGTGTGCACCCGTCAATCCGTAAACCGTCACCAGTCTGGTGACTTTTCCGGGCCCTGCGCCGGTGCAGTCACAGAGGCGAGCGGTGGTCTGGATAGAATGGTGCGGCACCGCTTCCGCGGCGCTTTCCCAGCCGGATTTCTGCATGTCTTCCCGTTCCGAACGTTTCCTCGATCCACGCACCGAGCAGGGTGTGCTGCGGCTGTCCATCGCCGCCTCGCTGCTGCTGGCCGCCGCCGCAGTGGTATTCGGCCTGCTGGCCAATTCGTCGCTGATCATCTTCGATGGCATCTACGGCCTGATCGACGTGGTGATGACGTGGCTGTCGCTGCTGGTCGCGCGGCTGATCGCGCTGTCCACCCAGACCGACGCAGTGCAGTCGCGTTTGAACCAGCGCTTCACCATGGGCTTCTGGCATCTGGAACCGATCGTGCTGGGAGTCAGTGGCACGCTGATGATCGGTGCGGCGTTGTACGCACTGGTCAATGCGGTCGATGCGCTGATGTCGGGTGGGCGACAGATCGCGCTTGGCCCCGCAATCATCTTCGCGGCACTGTCGATCGTGGCTGAAAGCGCGCTGGCCTGGTTCGTGCTGCGTGCGAACCAGCGCATCGGTTCGGAGTTCATCGCACTGGATGCGAAGAACTGGGTGATCGCCGCGAGCATGTCGGCCTGCTATCTGCTGGCCTTCCTCGGTGGCGTGCTGGTGCGTGGCACCTCGCTGGCGTGGGTCGGGCCGTACATCGATCCGGCCATCCTCGCCTTCGTCTGCGTGCTGGTGATGATCGCGCCATTGGGCACGGTGCGGCGCGCGTTGGCCGGCATCCTGCTGGTTACCCCGCCGGAACTGCAGGCGCATGTGGATGCGGTGGCGCGGGCGATTGTTGCAAAGCACGGTTTCGTCGAGCACCGCAGTTACGTGGCGCAGGTGGGCCGTGGCGAGCAGATCGAGCTGTTCTTCGTGGTGCGCGAGGACGATCCGCCGCGGCCCCTGCTGGAGTGGGATCACCTGCGTGACGAGATCGGCGATGCGCTGGGCGAATCGTCGCCGGACCGCTGGCTGACCATCATGTTCACCACCGACCGGGAATGGACGATCTAGGCCGGCAGGACGTTCAGTCAAATTTTTCGGATTTATTGCAACCAAAGGTGTGCAGAATCCGGGCAAAGTAAGCTCCAACGCACTACCCACCCACTGACCAGGAGCATCCCGATGTCCATCGAAAAGGTTCTGTACACCGCCCAGGCCACCTCCACCGGCGGCCGTGAAGGCCGTTCCGTCTCGTCCGACAACGTGCTGGACATCCAGCTGTCGACCCCGCGCGAGCTGGGCGGCGCTGGCGGCCCAGGCACCAACCCGGAACAGCTGTTTGCTGCCGGCTATTCGGCCTGCTTCCTGGGCGCACTGAAGTTCGTCGCCGGCCAGGCCAAGGTCGCGCTGCCGGCCGACACCACCGTGACCGGCAAGGTCGGCATCGGCCAGATCCCGACCGGTTTCGGCATCGAAGCCGAGCTGACCATCAACGTGCCGGGCGTGCCGCGCGAGCAGGTGGAAGAGCTGGTGCAGAAGGCACACATCGTCTGCCCGTACTCCAACGCTACCCGCGGCAACATCGACGTGACGCTGATCGTTGCCTGATGCAGCCGGGGTCAGAACCCTTTCGCGTTGCGAAAGGGATCCGACCCCCAAAAAAATGGGCGGATGCCGGTCGAAACCGGGCATCCGCCCATCCCACCTTCGTTGTCCCGCAAGGGGGCATGAGGTTGCCGGCCAGCGGCCGGCACTACCAGGTCACTTTTCGCTCGTGATGAGCTGCACGACGCTGGAGAAATCCAGCTTGCCGCGGCCGGCCTGGTGGTTCATCGAGTACAGGTTGCGGGCCACTTCGCCCAGCGGGATCGAGGCGCCGACGCTCATCGCCGCCTCCACCGCCAAGCCCATGTCCTTCAGCATCAGATCGCTGCCGAAGCCGCCGCTGTAACCGCGCGACGCCGGCGCGTTTTCCAGAACGCCCGGCCACGGGTTGCACACTTCGGTGGCCCAGCTGCGGCCGGTGCTGACCGCCATCATCTGCGACAGCACCTTCGGGTCCAGCCCGTGCGCCACGCCCAGGGCGATGGCTTCGCCGGTGACAGCCATGATCACGCCCAGCGCCATGTTGTTGCACAGCTTGGCCACCTGGCCGGCGCCACTGGCGCCCACATGGAAGATGTTCTTGCCCATCGCCTGCAGCACCGGGCGGGCGCGTTCAAGCGCGTCCTCTTCGCCACCGACGATGAAGGTCAGCGTGCCGGCCTGTGCGCCGGCAGTGCCACCGGACACCGGCGCGTCGATCATCTGCAGGCCACGTGCGGCGGCCGCTTCGGAGACCTTGCGCGCGCTGGCCGGGGCAATCGTGCTGCAGTCGATGACCAGCGCACCGGCGGGAATCGCGGCAAGGATGCCGTCATCACCCAGGTACACGCCTTCAACATGGCGGCTGGCCGGCAGCATCGAGATCACCACCTCGGCCTCGGCCAGGGTCTCGCGTGCCGATGCCGCTGCGCTGGCACCCGCGTCGACCGCCGCCTGCACCGCGGCAGGCACCAAGTCGAACACACGTACGGTGTGGCCGTTCTTGACCAGATTGGCGGCCATCGGGCCACCCATGTTGCCCAACCCAATGAATGCAACGCGGCTCATGCAAGGCTCCTTTCAGCGACAGGGGTACCCAGGTCGGCCAGCGGATGCGCGGCATCGGCCCAGGGAGAAGCGAAGAACGTATCGGCCCATGCGCGGTCGGCATCGGCCAGCGTGGCCGGGTTCCACGAGGGATTGCGGTCCTTGTCGATCAGCAGCGCGCGGATGCCTTCAGCAAAATCACCATGCGCGGCGCAATGCAGGGCGGTGATGTATTCCAGCCGGTATACGCTGGCCAGATCCTGGCCGGCGCTGCGGCGCTGCAGTTCGAAGGCCAACCGTGCCGAACCCGGCGCACCGGCGGCAAGGGTCTTCTGTGCGGCCTGCAGCCACGCGTCATCGGTCTGCAAGGTGCTGATGCGTTCGACGATGGCGGCCAGATCATCGCCTGCGCACAGTGCATCGACCTGCGTAGCGTTGGCCAGCAGCGGGCCGGTAGCCGCATCGCTGGCAAACGACAGCAGCAGCTGTGACAGGCGCTCGTGGTTGCGTGCGGCATCGGTCGACCACGCGACCTGCAGCAGCGCGTCGAACACCGCACTGCGGCGTTCCTCGGTCACATGCACGTCGGCCAGGCCGGCATAGATCGCATCGCCCGGGTTGAGCAGCGCACCGGTCAGGGCCAGGAACAGGCCACCGTTGCCCGGCACGCGCGGCAGCAGCCAGCTGCCACCCACGTCAGGGAACAGGCCCACGGTGATTTCCGGGAAGGCCAGCTTGGAGCGTTCGCTGACCACGCGGTGGCTGGCACCGGACATCAGGCCAATGCCGCCGCCCATCACGATGCCGTGGCCCCAGCACAGGATCGGCTTGGCGTAGGTATGGATCAGGTAGTCGACGCGGTACTCGACGTCGAAGAACTCGGCGGCGTAGTCATTCCTGCGGATATCGTTCTGGCCGGCGTCGCGGTAGGCACGCATGCTCTGGTACAGGCTGTGCAGGTCACCGCCGGCGCAGAACGCCTTCTCACCGGCGCCCTGCAGCACCACCATGGCGATGCCGTCGTCGTCGGCCCAGGCATTCAACTGCTTCAGCAGCAGGTGCGCCATCGGCAGCGAGAAGCCATTGAGCGTGCGCGGTGCGTTCAGCGTGGCGATGCCGATGCGCGTGCCGTTGCCGGCCACGCGCTCTTCGAACAGCACCGGTGCTTGCTCGGCAACGGTGTCGGTGGTCATGCGTTCTTCCACTGCGCGGCGCGCTTTTCAAGGAAGGCACTCACGCCCTCGACCTGGTCAGCGGTGTCGAACAGATCGACGAAGGCCTCGCGCTCGGCCACCAGCGCCGACGCATGGGTGCCGGTGCGGGTGGACTGCACCAACGTCTTGCAGGCGGCAATGCTGGTCGGGCTCTGCTTGCCGGCCTTCTTCGCCCATTCCAGTGCCAGCGCCTTGGCTTCGCCCTTGCCGACCTTTTCTTCGGCAAGACCAATCCGCACGGCGGTTTCGGCGTTGATGCGCTCGCCGAGCAGGATCATGCGCTTGGCCCAACCCTCGCCGACCAGGCGCGGCAGGTTCTGGGTGCCACCGGCGCACGGCAGCAGGCCGACGGTGGCCTCCGGCAGCGCAACCTGGGCATGGTATTCGATGATGCGCAGGTCGCAGGCCAGCGCGCATTCCAGGCCGCCGCCCATGGCGTAGCCGTTGATTGCAGCGATCGACACCCCACGGAACGCGGACAGCGCCTCGAAGGCTTCGCCGAAACGGCGTGCCGCTTCGCGTGCGGCAGCCTTGTCGCCGGAAGCGAACTGGTTGAGGTCGGCCCCCGCGGAGAAGAACTTCTCGCCATCACCGGTGATCACCAGCGCGTAGATGTCGCGGTCTGCATTGAGCGCGCCCACCAGGTCGCGCAGCGCCGACAGGCTGTGCACGGTCCAGGTATGCGCCGGCGGGTTGTTCAGGGTGACCACGGCGGTGTGGCCATCGGCCTCGACCTTCAGGCCAACGTGCTCCTGGGTACGCCAATCCTTCATCGCAGTTCCTCTTCGGTATTGAGCAGGTGACGGGCAACGATCACCCGCATGATCTCGTTGGTGCCTTCCAGGATCTGGTGCACGCGGCTGTCGCGCAGCAGGCGTTCGATCGGATATTCACGGATGTAGCCGTAGCCCCCGTGGATCTGCAGGGCTTCGTTGCAGATGGTGAAGCCGGCATCGGTGGCGAAACGCTTGGCCATCGCGCACCACACGTTGGCATCGCTGGCACCGGCATCGAGCTTGCGCGCAGCGGTATGCACCATCTGCCGCGCGGCAACCAGCTCGATGGCCATGTCGGCCAGCTTGAACTGCAGCGCCTGGAATTCGGACAACGCCTTGCCGAACTGGCGGCGCTCGCCCATGTAGCGGCGTGCGGCATCCAGCGCGCCCTGCGCAGCACCCAGCGAGCACGCGGCGATGTTGATGCGGCCACCATCGAGCCCCTTCATCGCCAGCTTGAAGCCGCCGCCTTCCTCTCCCAGAAGGTGGCTGACCGGTACGCGGACGTTTTCGAAGGTGATGCCGCGGGTGGGCTGGCTGTTCCAGCCCATCTTCTCTTCCTTGCGGCCATAGCTGATGCCCGGCAGGTCGGCCGGCACCGCGATCGCGCTGACCCCGCCTGCACCGGCACCGCCGGTACGTGCCATCACCACCAGCAGCTCGGTGGCACCGGCGCCGGAAATGAAGGCCTTGGAGCCATTCAACACGTAGAAGTCGCCATCGCGCACGGCGGTGGTCTTCAGCGAGGCTGCATCCGAACCGGCGCCCGGCTCGGTCAAGCAGTACGAGGCCAGTTTGCTGCCAGAAGACAGGTCATTGCCCCACGCATCGCGCAGCGCCGGCTGGCCCCACTTGGAGACCATCCACGAGGCCATGTTGTGGATGCTGATATAGGCCGCGGTCGACGGGTCGACGTTGGCGAGCTCCTCGATGACGACGGCGGCGTCCAGTCGGCTCAGGCCGCTGCCGCCCACTTCCGGGTCCATGTACAGACCGCAGAAGCCCAGTTCACCGGCCTTGGCGATCGCCTCGCGCGGAAAGATGCCCTCCGCATCCCATCGCGCGGCGTGCGGCGCCAGTTCGGCCTGTGCGAAGTCACGCGCCGCTTCGCGGTACGCCTGCTGCGCTTCTTCCTGTTCCGTCGTCATCGAGTGGCTCATGGCTGCTCCCTGCGGTTACTTCAGGCTGATCGTGGTGTTGACGCCATGGCTCAGCGTCTCGTCGTCGAACCAGCGCGCGGTGACGGTCTTGGTCTGCGTGTAGAACAGCACCACCTGCTTGCCGTACGGACCCAGGTCGCCCAGCTTGGAAGCGCGCGAACCGGTGAACGAGAACAGCGGTACCGGCACCGGGATCGGCACGTTGATGCCGACCTGGCCGACGTCGATGTCTTCCTGGAACCGGCGTGCTGCGGCGCCGGACTGGGTGAACAGCGCGGTGCCGTTGCCGTTCGGGTTGCTGTTGACCATGGCGATGGCCTCATCCAGCGTTTCCGCTTCGAGGATGACCAGCACCGGCCCGAAGATTTCTTCCTGGTAGATGCGCATGTCGGTGGTAACACCGGCAAAGATGGTCGGGCCAACGAAATTGCCCTTCTCGAAACCATCGACCTGCGGCTTGCGGCCATCCAGCACCAGCTTGGCACCCTGCTCCACGCCCGAAGCGATCAGGCCTTCGACGCGATCACGGGCGCTGCAGGAAATGACCGGGCCGACGTCGGTGCCGGCGACCGTGCCACCGCTGACCTTCAGGGTCTTGGCCTTTTCGACCAGGTCCTGCACCCAACCGCGCGCTTCACCGACCAGCACCAGGGTGGAGGCGGCCATGCAGCGCTGGCCCGCCGCACCGAAGGCCGCGCCGACCATCGCATTGAGGGTCTGCTCCTTGTTGGCGTCCGGCAGCACCACGGCGTGGTTCTTGGCGCCCATCATGCACTGCACGCGCTTGCCGGCCAGCGATGCGCGGTTGTACACGTGGGTACCGACGCGGGTGGAACCGACGAACGACACCGCCTTGATGTCCGGGTGATCGCAGATGGCGTTGACCACTTCCTCGCCACCGTGGACCACGTTCAGCACGCCCTTGGGAATGCCCGCTTCCAGCGCCAGTTCGACCAGGCGCATGGTGACCATCGGGTCCTGCTCGGACGGCTTGAGGATGAAGGTGTTGCCGGTGGCAATGGCCATCGGGAACATCCACAGCGGAATCATCGCCGGGAAGTTGAACGGGGTGATGCCTGCGCACACGCCCAGCGGCTGCATGATCGAGTAGGTGTCCACGCCGTTGGCCACGTTGTTGGCCAGTTCGCCCAGCTGCAGGTTGCCGATGGCGGCCGCGTGCTCGACCACTTCCAGGCCGCGGAACACATCGCCTTCGGCATCCGGCAGGGTCTTGCCCTGTTCGGCGGTGAGGATGTGCGCCAGCTCGCTCATGTTTTCGCGGATCAGCTGCTGATACTTCAGGAAGATGCGCGCGCGGGTACCGATCGGGGTCTTGCGCCAGGTCTTGAAGGCTTCCTTGGCGGCAGCCACGGCGGCATCGACTTCACCCGTGGTGGCGAACGGCACCTGGGCCAGCACGTCCTGGGTGGCCGGGTTGATCACGTCCTGCCAGTGGGAGGTGGCCGATTCAACGAACTGGCCATCGATCAGCATGCGGATACGGGGCGCTGCAACAGTCATGACGACAATCCACGGGGTGCGAAAGATGCTTGGCATTATTCACAGGCCACGCCTCGATTTCCGGCCTGAATCCGCTTAATCTGGCCAATGCCCGCCACGATTCCTGTTAATCCTGTGAATTATTCAGCCCCCCAGCGCCAGCTCGGCCTGCGTCTGCTGCGCCTGCGCGAGCAGCGCGGCTACAGCCAGGCCGACCTTGCCCGCGCCCTGGGGCTGTCGGCCAGCTACCTGAACCAGATCGAGCGCAACAAGCGCCCGCTCACGCCCGCGGTGCAGAAGAAGCTGGGCGAGGTGTTGGGCGATGTTTCCACCCTGTTCGACGACGATGAGCCCGCCGCGCTGCAGGAGTCGCTGGGCGAGACCCTGCGCGATCTGGGCTTGGCTGACGTCAGCGCCACCGAACTGCGCGCGCTGGCCGGCAACCTGCCGCAGGTCAGCCGCGCGCTGCTGGACCTTCATCGCCGCCACCTGGCGCTGCGTGAGCATGCCGCCGCGCTGGAATTCCAGTTGGGCGAGCCGGGCGCGGGCAGCACGTTGCCGGCCGGCGACCAGGTGCGCGAGTTCTTCAACCGCATGCACAACCACATCCCCGAGCTGGACGAACTGGCCGAGCAGCTGTTCGCCGAATGGGGGCTGGCGCCGGGGCACGTGGCGCCACGGCTGCGCCAGCTGCTGGCCGACCGCCATGGGGTGCTGGTGGAAGTGGCCGCGCTGCAGGCCGGGCGCGAGAAGCGCCAGTACGATGCCGGCAGCCGTACGCTGTGGCTGCCCGACTACCTGGAGCCGGGCCAGCAGGCGTTCCAGATGGCAGTCGAGCTGGCGCTGCGCGGCTACCTGCCGCAGATCGATGCGGTGATCGCGCGCACCGGCTTCACCGACGAGGCCCGCATCGCACAGGCGCGTATCGGCCTGTCCAACTATTTCGCCGGTGCGCTGGTGATGCCGTACATGCGTTTCCTGCGCGCGGCCGAGGCCAGCGGTTATGACATCGAGCTGCTGGCGCATCAGTTCGGTGTGGGATTCGAGGCGGTCTGCCATCGGTTGAGTACGCTGGCACGCCGCAGTGCGCCGGGGCTGCCGTTCTTCTTCATCCGCGTGGACCGCGCCGGCAACGTGTCCAAGCGCCACTCGGCCACCGATTTCCACTTCTCGCAGGTGGGCGGTTCCTGCCCTTTGTGGATCGTCTATGAGGCGTTCAACCAGCCCGGACGCATCCTCACCCAGACCGCGCGCATGCCCGATGGCCGCCGCCATTTCTGGCTGGCACGGCAGGTCAGCAGCGGCCCGGTGGGACACGGCCAGCCACGCAAGACCTTCGCGGTGGCACTGGGGTGTGACCTGCAGCATGCCGATCGGCTGGTGTATTCGCTGGGGCTGGACGTGCAGAGCCCGGGCAATTCGGTGTCGATCGGGCCGGGCTGCCGGGTGTGCCCGCGCGAGGACTGCATGCAGCGCGCGTTTACCCAGTTGCCGGGGCGGTAGGGGGCGGTCCGGCAGGGCTGCGCCCTGCACCTGCTTCAATCCAAGGCAACAGCAAAAGCAACAGCGGGCATTCCGTGGGATGGCGGGGTGGCATGGCCTGCTTTTGGTGGGTGTCGACCTTGGTCGACACGGTAGATCCACGCCATGCGTGGATGCTCTTCGACGAATTGTCGAAATATTCGATTTCGATGGGGATTCATCCACGCATGGCGTGGATCTACTAAACCTTCCGCGCGTAGGCTGCATCCCATTGCATTGCCTGCCCTGGAGATGCCCCATGTGCCTGTTGCGTTATTGCCTGGCCTTGCTGCTCGCTGCTGTCGCTGCGCCGGCATGGGCGACCTTTTCCATTGCCGCCTGCAACGAAGCCGGTGACTGCGGGGTGGCTGTCGCCACGCACAATCTCGCCGTCGGCGGTGTCGGCGTGCCGTGGGCGCAGGCGAAGGTCGGCGCGGTCGCCAGCCAGTTCGAAACCAACCCGACCTACGGCTCGAAGGGGCTGGCGCTGCTGGCCGAAGGTCGCACCCCGGCGCAGGTGCTCAAGCAGTTGCTGGACGAGGATGGCGACTTCGATGGCACCACCATCGCCGAGCGCCAGGTCGGGCTGGTCAGTGCGCGAGGCGGCAACGCGCAGTACACCGGCGTGACCGCGCAGCGGGCCGATTGGGCCGGTGCCGTTGGCGAGGGCAAGGTGAGCGTGCAAGGCAACGGACTGGCCGGGCCGGACGTGCTGGCGGCGATGCAACGCGCGTTTACGACCACCCACGGTGCGCTTGCCGCGCGCCTGTTGGCAGCGCTGGAAGCGGGACAAGCGGCGGGTGGACAACGCAGCGGGCAATGGTCGGCGGCATTGCTGGTGCGCACGCCTGGCGGCGACTGGCAGGACACCGACCTGCGCGTGGATGCCGATCCGCGTGCCGTGGCGCGCCTGCGCGAGCTGTACGACATGCGGCTTTCGAATGAAGCGATCATCCGCGCCGAGCAGCAGTGGGAACAGGGCGAGGTGGCCGGCGCACGTGCGTCGCTGGCCACCTCGCTGGCGCTGGCGCATGGCTGGGACCGGACATGGGCACGCGCGGCGCGGCTGGCGATGTCGCAGGGTGAAACCGCGTTGGCCCGCGAATACCTGGCGGGATTGCGCGCGCTCAACCCGGGATGGGTGAAGCAGGAATTGGCCTTGCCGTTGTATGCGCCATTGCGCGGCGATGCGGTGGTCGAGGCGTGGCGATAGCCAACGGTAGCGCCGCGCCATACCCGGCGAGCGCAGCGGCACACCGCGATCAATAGATCGGCGTCACCTTCATCTGTGGCAACGGCCGTGGCGAGCCGTCGGTGAGGTCGGGGCCAAGGTCATCCCAGCTGCGGCCCTGTTCCACCATCAGCCCCCACAGCTGCTGCGACGCCAGCCGCTTGTCTTCCGAACCCAGCTTGTACGACGGCGGTGGCGGCGTGCCGGTGGCCACCATCGCATAGGCCGCGCGATAGGCCAGCACCTGCTGCGCCGGATCATCCGTGCGCGATATCTCCAGCGTGTAGCGCTGGTAAGCCGAGGCCAGATTGCGCCAACGAATCCAGTAATGGTTCTCGAACGAGAACGAACAGAAGCGCGCACCCGCGAGGCTGCCCTTGTCGGCGATGCGGGTCAGCACCTCCTGTGGCATGTCCAGGTTCATGCCACCCTCGTCGCCCTGCAGGCTCACATGCACGATGCGGTCGCGATACCCCGGCGCACGCGCCTGCAGCAGGTCGCGCCAGTTCTGCATGGTGGCCACCACCGCGAACAGGAAGCGGCCCAGCTCACCGGCCGCCAGCGGCGTGGCGATGGACTGGTAATGTCGCTGCCATCCATGCCGGTTTTCGGTGGGAAGGAACACCGCGCGTTCCAGCGCCTGGCGGCTGTCGCTCTCGCGCACCACCGGCTCGGGACGTTGCGGATAGACCAGGTTGATGGCGAAGGTCGGCCAGCGCGGCAGTGCGGCATCGAACAGGTGGATCGGGAAGTTGCTGCTGATGCCGCCGTCGGAGAACCAGCACACCCGGAACGCGGTGATCACCGGACCACAGCCCTGGCCCGCGCTGGTCAGCCCTTCCATGCTGTCGGCCACGTTGTGTCCGGCCTCTCCTGCAGCCGTCGACGTCGGCTCGCAGCGACGTTCGCGACGCGAGGGCTCATGCAGCGGCACCGCGCTGATCAGCAGCGGGAAGCTGAGGCTCATGCGCGTGGCCACCAGTACCGGCAGCGACGCGCCCTGCGGCAGATGGTAGTAGTTGCGGCCTTCAACCTCGCGCGGTGGACCGGCGCGGTCGACCATCCACTGCACCACACTGGCCGGGAACAGCTGCTCGAACTCCTCGCGCAGGAACCAGAACTGCGCCCCGCCCAACGGCAGCGTGCGCGGTTCGTTGTGCGATACGCAGGTGGTGATCATCTGCAGGGTGATCGCATGCGGGCTATCCGGTTCGCCTGCATAGCGCGGCGCGTCGTGCAGATCGGCGAAGGTCAGCGGTGCATCCATCGGCTTGCCCGACAGCTGCTGCAGGCTTTCATGCAGCCATTCGGTCAGCGCCGGCTTGCCTGCATCCCGGCTAAGCCCGCTGCACAGGCCCAGCAGGTTGCGCCGCGCCACCCGAGCCACGCGCAGCGCAGCGGCGGCCACGCCTGCGCCGTAGGCACACAGCAGCGACGGCAGCAGGGTCGCCGCCACGCCGCTCCAGCCACCGCCCCACCAGCCCAGGCCGAGCAGCAGTGCCAACGACACCAGCACTTCCAGCGGCGCGATCTGGAACACCGCGATGGCCAGGCACAGCAGCTTGCGTGGCCAGCCGGCGTTGCCGGTCAGCACCACCAGCAACCGATACGCAGCGCGCGCGCCGGCGGCGGGCTGGAACAGGCTGTAGATGAATCCGCGCCGCGACAGCTGCGCCGACACCGCCGACAGGCCGCCATAGCCGGCGTCGCCAGGCAGCTGTTCGCCCCGTTGCTGGCGCCGGTCGCCATATGCCGCAGCGGCCGCCACGGCAGCGGCGATCGCGCCGGCCGAGGTGCCACCGATGCTCTTGAAGCGGTATTCGCGGGCCAGTGCGAGCACCGCGTTGGGATACACGATGCCGCTGGTGATGCCGCCTTTCATGACCAGATCGCAGTACTTCGCCGCCACGAGCCACCTCCCGTCTGTCGGTGCCCAGTATGGCAAGAGGCACTCTCACAGCCTGAGAAACGCGCCACAGCCCTGCGTTTTCACCGGCCCTTGACCATTGCCGCCAACGCGTCCACCGTGGGCACGCCGAAGGTATCCCTGCCGTGGCTTCGATGGCGGCAGGGATTTAAACGGGAATCCGGTGAAGGCGCCTTGCGCGCCCATTCCGGAGCTGCCCCGCAGCGGTGAATGGAAACGAATCCTGCCAACAGCACTGGGCTCGCGCCTGGGAAGCGGCAGGTAGTAGGTGGGCCAGCCGGCCCGTGTCCATCAGCCCGAATACCGGCCCCGGCCGGGGGACACGACCGTCCCCTGACTCGACCTGGAATCTCCGCGGGGAGGTTGCCGGGGCCGTCGTCGTCCTGCGCGTGCAGGCGATGTGGCCGCGCGCGTCCTGTTCACGGTTTCCGTCCAGACCCGCTGCCCACGCCCAGATGCACCCGACGATGACCGAGCTCCAACGCCCCACCCTGACCCTTCCCGACAACGGCCAGCGCCTGTTGCTGCACTCGTGCTGTGCGCCATGCTCGGGCGAAGTGATGGAGGCGATCACCGCCTCCGGGATCGACTACGCGATCTTCTTCTACAACCCCAACATCCATCCGGTGAAGGAGTACGAGCTGCGCAAGCAGGAGAACATCCGCTTCGCCGAACAGCACGGCATCCCCTTCATCGACTGCGACTACGACACCGACAACTGGTTCAGCCGTGCGCGTGGCATGGAGAACGAACCCGAGCGTGGCATCCGCTGCACCATGTGCTTCGACATGCGCTTCGAGCGCACCGCGCTGTACGCGCACGAGCACGGCTACGACACCATCAGCTCCTCGCTGGGCATCTCGCGCTGGAAGAACATGGCGCAGATCAACGACTGTGGTGTGCGCGCCGCCTCGCGCTACGAGGGCCTGCAGTACTGGGACTACAACTGGCGCAAGGGCGGCGGTGCCAGCCGCATGATCGAGATCAGCAAGCGCGAGCAGTTCTACCAGCAGGAGTACTGTGGCTGCGTCTACTCGCTGCGCGATGCCAACCGCCATCGTCGCGAGAACGGCCGCGAGCGCATCAGGATCGGCCTGCTGTATTACGGGCAGGACAACGACACCGCCAGCGGCGATTGACGTGCGCGCGATGGGCGGCCACGCTGGCCGCCCATCTTCCGTTGTGCTGGACCTGCCATGACCGCCCTGCCCGCTGATGTCGCCCTGCTGGTGATCGACCTGCAGCCGGACTTCATGCCCGGTGGCGCCCTCGCCTGCGAACAGGGCGATGCGCTGGTGGCACCGATCAACGCGCTGCTGGCCGAGCGCCGCTACCGCACCGTGGTGGCCACCCAGGACTGGCACCCGGCCAACCATGCCTCGTTCGCCAGCCAGCACCCGGGCCATCTGCCTTTTGAAGCCATCCTGCTGCATGCACAGCCGCAGACCCTGTGGCCGGACCACTGCGTGCAGGGCAGCACCGGCGCCGCCCTGCACCCCGGCGTGGACTGGACCGTGGCCGACCTGATCCTGCGCAAGGGCAGCCGCCAGCAGGTGGATTCCTACAGTGCCTTCCGCGAGAACCACGGCCCGGACGGCACGCGCCCGGCCACCGGGCTGGCCGGCTGGCTGCACGAACGCGGCATCCGCGAGGTGCACGTGTGCGGGCTGGCCCGCGACTACTGCGTGCTGTGGAGCGCGCAGGACGCGGTGAAGTCGGGTTTCCGGGTGAAATTCCTGTGGGAGCTGACCCGGCCGGTGACCGAGGCCAATGACGGCATGGTGCGCGAAGCCCTGGCGAAGGCGAGGATCGCGATCCTGTAGGCAGCGTGTCGCCTCTGCCGCTTGTGCGCCTGATTCGCCCCCTGCAGAATCGAGCCCATCCAGCCCTCCAAGTACGCCCCCCAACAGATCGCGGGACGGCCGAACCGAGGGCTTTTTCATTGGACGAAGCCAGGAGGGCAACGGTATGCCGACGGCAGTTCTCATTGATGGCGGCTATTTCATCAAACGCTTTCGCCGCATTGAGCCCCACAACGCCTACAACGCTCAACGCGCCGCCGAGGTCGCTCACCGATGGGCCATCGCCCATCTGAAGCATGCAAGTGGCGAGCGACGCGATCTCTATCGCATCTTCTTCTACGATTGCCCGCCGCTGTGCAAGAGGATGCACAACCCGATTTCGGGGCTGTGCATCGACTACTCGCGATCCGACGAAGCACTGTTCAGATCCAGCCTGCACGAGGCGCTGAAGCAGAAGCGAAAGGTCGCCCTGCGTCTTGGCCACCTCACGGACTTCAGTTCGTGGACGACCGGATCGCGAACCTTCGACGACCTGCTCAAGGGCAAGCGGACCTTCGGCGATCTTCAAGCCGACGAGCTGCAACCGGATGTGCGACAGAAAGGCGTGGACATGCGCATCGGCATCGACATTTCCTCACTCGCCCTCAAGCGCCAGGTCCGCCAGATCATCCTGATGGCCGGCGATGCCGACTTCGTGCCCGCCGCGAAGCTCGCCCGGCGTGAAGGGGTCGATTTTGTATTGGATCCGATGTGGTCATCCATTCCCAAAGGGCTGATGGAACATATCGATGGCGTGCGTTCCACCTGTCCCAGGCCAGTCCAGCAGCAGCAGCGGGCGCATCGTGGGCAATTTCCGGGCTCCATCCCGGGCACTGCCCGCGTTACCTGAACACCACCGTGCGGTGCCCGTTGAGCAGGATGCGGTGCTCCACATGCCGGCGTACCGCCCGCGCCAACACCTGCGATTCGGTATCGCTGCCCAGCCGTACCAGCTCGCGCGGGGTCATCGCGTGGTCCACGCGGGCCACGTCCTGTTCGATGATCGGGCCTTCGTCCAGGTCTTCGGTGACGTAGTGCGCGGTGGCGCCGATGATCTTGACCCCGCGCGCGTGCGCCTGGTGGTACGGCTGCGCGCCCTTGAAGCTGGGCAGGAAGCTGTGGTGGATGTTGATCGCCCTGCCCGCCAGCGCACGGCACAGCGTGGGCGAGAGAATCTGCATGTAGCGCGCCAGCACCACCAGGTCGATGCGCTCGCGCTCGACCAGATCGATGATCTGCTGTTCCTGCGCCGCGCGCGTGTCGGCGTTCACCGGCAGGTGGTGGAACGGCACCTGGTAGGACGCTGCCAGTGCTGCGAAGTCGGCATGGTTGGAGGCCACCGCAGCGATGTCCACCTTCAACTGGCCGCTGTGGGCACGGAACAGCAGGTCGTTCAGGCAATGGCCCTGCTTGCTGACCAGCACCAGCAGGCGCGGCCGGCGGCGGCCATCATGCAGCTGCCAGTCCATGCCGAAGTCTGCGGCCAGTGCGGCCATCGCGGCGTGCACGGTGTCCAGCGGCAGGCCCGCATCGCGGTCGAAGTGCACGCGCAGGAAGAAGCGACCGCTCTCCTCATCGCCGAACTGCTGGGCGTCGAGGATGTTGCAGCCGTGGTCGAACAACAGGCCCGACACGCGGTAGACGATGCCGGTACGGTCGGGACAGGAGAGAGTGAGGATGGAATCGGGGCGCATCGCCGGAGTGTAGGCCAGCGCCGCTGCGCGGTGCACGATGGTCACCGATGCAACCGACTGCTTGGGACAGACCCAAGCGATACTTGGCCTTCCGCATGGCAAGCTGGTCGGTCATGAACCTGTTGCAGCTCATCCGCAGCTTCACCCGCACCGCAGAGACCGGCAGCATTGCCGCTGCGGCGCGCACCCTTGGCATCAGCGCCACCGCCGTGGGCCAGAACATCAACCGGCTGGAAGCCCACCTGGGCGTCCGCCTGCTGAACCGCAGCACGCGTCAGCTGGCGCTGAGCGAAGCCGGCACGGTGTACCTGGCGCAGGTGCGGCATATCGAAGCCGACCTGGCGCGCGCGCAGGCGATGGTGACCGCCGGCGACGTGGAGCCGGCCGGGCCCCTGCGCATCGCCAGCAGCAGCGCGTTCGGCCGGCACGTGCTGGCACCGCTGCTGCCCTCATTGCAGCAGCGCTACCCGCAGCTGCAGCTGGAGCTGCGCCTGACCGATCGCGCCGTGCAGCACGGTGCCGAGGCGGTGGATGCCAGCATCCGCATCGGCGCGCAGCTGGAGGACGGGCTGGTGGCACGTCCACTGGCGCGCATCCCGTTCGTTTTCTGCGCCTCGCCGGCGTACCTGCAGGCGCACGGCACGCCGCTGCAACCGGCGCAGCTGGCCGCCCATCGCGGCCTGCTGCATCGCTTTCCCACCGATGGCCGGCCACTGCGCTGGGGCCTGCTGAAGAACGGCGAGCGGGTGGATGCCGCGCTGCCGCCGAGCATGGTCTGCGATGACATCGACGCGCTGGCCGAGCTGGCCGCCGCCGGTGCCGGCATCACCCGGCTGGCGGCGTTCGTGGCCGAGCCTTACCTGCGCGATGGTCGCCTGCAATGCGTGTTCGGTTGCGGCACCGACTGGCAGCCGGAACCGATGGACGTCTACTTCTGCGTGAGCGACCGCCGCGATTTCACCGCCAAGATCCGCGCGCTGTTCGAGCACCTGCAGGCCGGCCTGCCGCCGGCCTGGCAGGTGTAGTGCTCAGCGCGGGCTGAACACGCCGCGTGCGTCGCGCGGTTCGCAGCGCAGGTACTGCGGTGCCGGCACCACGCTGTCGCCCAGTGCAGCAGCGGCGTGCCACGGCCAGCGCGGGTCGTACAGGATGCCGCGGGCCAGTGCGATGGCATCGGCCTGGTTGTGGCGCAGGATCGATTCGGCCTGCTCCGGCTCGGTGATCATGCCCACCGCGATCACCGGCATGCGCACCTTCTTGGCCTTGATCGCCGCCGCGAACGGCACCTGGTAGCCCGGGCCGGCACTGATCTTCTGGCGCTCGTGCAGGCCGCCGCTGGACACATGCAGGAAATTGCAGCCGCGCGCGTCCAGCACCTGTGCCAGCGCCTCGCTCTGCACGATGTCCCAACCGCCCTCGACCCAGTCGCTGGCGGAGATGCGCAGGCCTACGGCGACCTTGTCCGACACTGCGGCACGCACCGCGTCGAACACTTCCACCAGCATCCGCAGGCGGTTCGGCAGCGAGCCGCCGTAGCCATCGGTGCGGCGGTTGCTCAGCGGCGACAGGAACTGATGCAGCAGATAACCGTGCGCGGCGTGGATCTCGATCAGCTCGAAGCCCAAGCGCTCGGCGCGCACCGCACTGGCGGCGAAAGCGGCAACGACTTCGGCGATACCGGCCTCGTCCAGTTCCTGCGGTGCCGGATCGGCGGCATGGAACGGCAGCGGCGAGGGGGCCACGGTCGCCCAGCCCCGGGCGTCATCGGCCGGCAGCTGGCCACCGCCGTCCCAGGGACGATTCACCGACGCCTTGCGGCCCGCATGGCCCAGCTGCACGCCCAGCGGCATCGGCGACCAGCGGCGCACGCTGGCCAGCACCTGCGCCAGGGCCGCTTCGGTGCCGTCATCCCACAGGCCCAGATCGGCCCAGCTGATGCGGCCGCGCGCTTCGACCGCGGTGGCCTCCAGGATCAGCAGGCCCGCGCCGGACTGCGCCAGGTTGCCCAGATGCATGGCGTGCCAGTCGCTGGCGCGGCCGTCTTCGGCGGAGTACTGGCACATCGGCGCGACGACGATGCGGTTGGACAGGGTCAGGGGGCCGAAGGAGATCGGCGAAAACAGCTGGCTCACGGCAGTGGGGGGTGTACCAAAGGGGGTGCGTATTGCACCGCTGTGCGGCCGATAGATCAACCGTGTGGGTGGATCGCTGTTTCGTGGGGGCGCGTTGTGGGTAGCGCCGGGCCACGCCCGGCGAGCGCACAGCGCGGCAGCCCGTTTCCGCCGGGCATGGCCCGGCGCTACCCGATGACGAACCCGGCCAGCGCCTCGGCGCAGTCGCGCTCGTCCTTGAACTGCAGCAGGTCGTCGGCACGGGTGCGGCCACGGTTCAGCGCGGCCACCGGCAGACCCGCCTTGGCCGCGGCCTGCACGAAGCGGAAGCCGGAATAGACCATCAGCGAGGAACCCACCACCAGTACTGCATCCGCCTGCTGCAGGTGCTCATGCACCGCAGCCACGCGTTCACGCGGCACGTTTTCGCCGAAGAACACTACGTCCGGCTTCAGCAGGCCACCGCAGTGCGGGCAGTCGGGCACCGCAAATGCGGAGAAGTCGGTTTCCAGATCGGCGTCGCCGTCCGGCGCGATACCGGCCTGCAGCAATTCCCAGCCGGGGTTGGCCTGCAGCAGCCGCTGCTGGAACGCCTCACGCTCGCTGCGGCGTTCGCAGCCCATGCAGCGCACCAGGTCCAGGCGGCCATGCAGGTCGATCACGTTCTGGCTGCCCGCGCGCTGGTGCAGGCCATCCACGTTCTGGGTCAGCAGCACCTGCAGCTTGCCGCTGTCCTCCAGTGCGGCCAGCGCCTGGTGGGTGCCGTTGGGCCGGGCCTGGCCGAAGCGCGGCCAGCCCAGCAGGCTGCGCGCCCAGTAGCGCTGGCGGGTGGCGGCCTCGCCCATGAAGGCCTGGTAGGTCACCGGCGGCGTGCGCTTCCACTGGCCATCGGCATCGCGGTAATCGGGGATGCCCGAGGCGGTGCTGCAGCCGGCGCCGGTCAGCACGAACAGACGCTGGGCGCGGTCGATGAAGTCGGTGAGCGGCGGGGTCATGGCAGACAGATGGGGGCGCACCGGCGCCCCCGCAAGCATCGGCTCAGGCCGCCGGCGCGCCGGGCAGCTGCGGCACGGTCACCGGGTGGCCATCGTCGCCCAGGGCGATCATCACGAAGTGGCCACGGGTGCACAGCTTGCGCTCGCCGCTGTGCAGGTCCTCGGCGATCAGCTCCACCTCGACCTTCATCGAGCTGCGGCCGACCTCGACGATGCGGCCGATCGTTTCCACCATCTGGCCGATGCGGATCGGCAGCTTGAAATCGACCTGGTCGCTGCGCGCGGTCACCACGGTGCGGCGCGAATAGCGGGCGGCGGCGAGGAAGGCGGCCTTGTCCATCCATGCCAGGGCCTGGCCACCGAACAGGGTGCCCATGTGGTTGGTGTGGTTGGGAAAGACGATTTCGGCCATGCGCACTTCGGTCGGCGGCACGGTCTCGGGGATGGGGGTCATCGGGGCGGTTCGGGTGTGGGGTGAGACGGATTTTAAGGCAGGTGGTGTGCAGGCGGCGCTACACTTCGGCACCCCCACTGCGTGAACCCACCATGCCCGCCACGTCCGACCTGCTGGCCTTCGCCCTTGTCTCGCTGGCCATGGTGCTGACGCCCGGGCCGAACATGATCTACGTGATCTCGCGCTCGATCTGCCAGGGCCGCATGGCCGGGCTGATCTCGCTGGGCGGGGTGGCGCTGGGCTTCGTGTTCTACATGCTGTGCGCGGCGCTAGGCATCACCGCGCTGCTGATGACCGTGCCGTTTGCCTACGACGCGCTGCGCATCGGCGGCGCGCTGTACCTGCTGTACCTGTCGTGGCAGGCGCTGAAGCCCGGCGGCCGTTCGCCGTTCGCGGTGCGTGACCTGCCGGTGAACCGCCCACGCAAGCTGTTCGCGATGGGTTTCCTGACCAACGTGCTGAACCCCAAGGTCGCGGTGATGTACCTGTCCCTGCTGCCGCAGTTCCTGCACCCGGACAGCGAGGGCAGCGTGCTGATGCAGTCGCTGGTGCTGGGCTCCACCCAGCTGCTGGTCAGCGTGAGCGTGAACGCGGTGATCGCGATAATGGCCGGCAGCATCGCCGGGTTCCTGGCGGCCCGCCCCACCTGGCAGGCGGTGCAACGGTGGTTCATGGGCACGGTGCTGGCCGGCCTGGCCGTGCGCATGGCGGTGGATGGGCGGCGATAGCGCCGGGCTATGCCCGGCCGATTGCGCACGGCGCCCTGAAAAACTTCCGCGCTGCGCGCTCGCCGGGCGTGGCCCGGCGCTACCGTAAAAACGAAAAACCCCGGCGTTGGCCGGGGTTTTCGCGACAGGCCTGATTGGATCGATCAGAAGTTCATGTCGAAGGCGACTTCGCCCTTCACGCCCACCTGGTAGGCCGAGGCGCGGCGTTCGAAGAAGTTGGTCAGTTCCTGCACGTCCTGCAGTTCCATGAAGCTCAGCGGGTTGCGCACGTTGTACTTGCGCTCCATGCCCAGGCGATGGAAATGGTTGTCGGCGCAGTGCTGCAGGTACTGGCGCATGTCACGGGTGGAAATGCCAGCCACGCCACCGGACAGCACGTCCTCGGCGAACTGCACTTCGCACTCGATGGCCTCGGCCAGCATGTCATAGACATCCTGCTTCATCTTGTCGTCGAACAGGTCCGGCTCTTCCTCGCGGATCACGTCCACGCACTCGAAGGCGAACTCCATGTGCGCGCTTTCGTCGCGGAACACCCAGTTGGTGCCCGAAGCCAGGCCGTTGAGCAGGCCGCGCGAACGGAAGTAGTACACGTAGGCGAAGGCGGCGAAGAAGAACAGGCCTTCGATGCACGCCGCGAAGCAGATCTGGTTGAGCAGGAACTGGCGACGCTCTTCGCGGGTCTCGATGCGCTTCAGGTCCTGGATCGAATCGATCCACTTGAAGCAGAAATCGGCCTTCTTCTTGATCGAGTCGATGTTCTCCACCGCGGCGAAGGCTTTGACGCGCTCGTCCGGATCCGGCAGGTAGTTGTCCAGCAGGGTCAGGTAGAACTGCACGTGCAGCGCTTCTTCATACAGCTGGCGCGACAGGTACATGCGCGCTTCGGGCGCGTTCAAGTGCTGGTACAGGTTCAGCACCAGGTTGTTGGACACGATCGAATCGCCGGTGGCGAAGAAGGCGACCAGGCGGTGGATCAGGTGGCGCTCGCCCGGCGACATCTTGCTGTGCAGGTCGCTGATGTCGATCTGGAAGTTGATCTCTTCCACCGTCCAGGTGTTCTTGATCGCATTCCGGTACATGTCATAGAACTGCGGGTAGCGCATCGGGCGCAGGGTCAGTTCAAAACCGGGATCGAGCAGCATCTGCTTGGGCTTGTCGGCCATGGGTGTTTCCTTGTCTTCTCGGGTCAAAACGCCGGGCATGGCCCGGCGCTACCTTGGTATTTCCGTAGTCGGGCAGCAGTGCCGACCAACGGTCGGCACCCACCGCGCGTTAATCCACCGCGCGGTGTTACTGGCAGGCTTCGCAGGCTTCCGGGTTCTCCAGCGAGCAGGCGATGGCCTCCTCCGGGCTGAACACCTTTTCCGGCGCAACGCTGGCCGTGTGGCTGACGGTGGTCTTGGCGATCTTGGTGGCCGGACGCGAACGCAGGTAGTAGGTGGTCTTGATGCCCTGCTTCCAGGCGTACATGTACATGGAGGACATCGCGCCGATGCTCGGGCTTTCCATGAACAGGTTGAGCGAGGCGGACTGGTCGATGAAGGCGCCACGGTCGGCGGCCATGTCGATCAGCGAACGCATCGGCAGTTCCCATGCGGTGCGGTAGACGTGGCGCAGCGTTTCCGGAATCTGGGTGATGGCCTGGATCGAACCGTCGGCCAGCTTGATTGCATCGCGCATTTCCGGGGTCCAGTGGCCCAGCTTCTTCAGCTCGTTCACCAGATAGCGGTTCACCTGCAGGAAGTCACCGGACAGGGTCTCGCGCTTGAACAGGTTGGACACCTGCGGTTCCACGCACTCGTAGCAACCGGCGATGGAGGCGATGGTGGCGGTCGGGGCGATCGCGATCATCAGCGAGTTGCGCAGGCCGTGTTCCTTGATGCGTTCACGCAGGGCATCCCAGCGCGCGGCATCTTCCGGCACCACGTTCCAGGCATCGAACTGCAGCTCGCCGCTGGCCGCACGGGTGTCGGCGAAGGACGGGTGCTTGCCGCGCTCCTGGGCCAGTTCGACCGAGGTTTCCAGCGCGTGGAAGTAGATGGTCTCGGCAATCTTCTTCGACAGCGCGCGGGCTTCGGCGCCATCGAACGGCAGGCGCTTGCGGAAGAACACGTCCTGCAGGCCCATGCAGCCCAGGCCGACCGGGCGCCAGCGCAGGTTGCCGCGGCGCGCCGATTCGATCGGGTAGAAGTTCAGGTCGATCACGCGGTCCAGCTGGCGCACGGCCAGGCGCACGGTGTCGGCCAGCTTGTCGAAATCGAACTCGCCGTTGCCGTCGAAGTGGTTGCCCAGGTTGATCGAACCCAGGTTGCACACCGCGGTTTCTTCAGCCGAGGTGACTTCCAGGATCTCGGTGCACAGGTTGGACAGGTGGATCACGTTGCCGGCGCGCAGGGTCTGGTTGCTGGCGCGGTTGCACTTGTCCTTGAAGGTCATCCAGCCGTTGCCGGTCTCGGCCAAGGTGCGCATCATCCGCGAGTACAGCTTGCGCGCGGAGATGGTGCGGTTGGCCTTGCCCTGTGCTTCGGCCTGCAGGTAGGCGGCCTCGAAGGCTTCGCCGAACAGGTCGGTGAACTCGGGCACCACGCGCGGATCGAACAGCGACCATTCCTGGTCCGACTCGACACGCTTCATGAACAGGTCCGGGATCCAGTTGGCCAGGTTCAGGTTGTGCGCACGGCGCGATTCGTCGCCGGTGTTGTCACGCAGCTCGAGGAAGTCCTCGATGTCGGCGTGCCAGGTTTCCAGGTACACACAGGCCGCGCCCTTGCGCTTGCCACCCTGGTTCACCGCAGCCACCGACGAATCCATGGTCTTCAGCCACGGCACGATGCCGTTGGAATGGCCGTTGGTCGACTTGATGAGCGAGCCACGCGAACGCACACGGGTGTAGCTGACGCCGATGCCGCCGGAGAACTTCGACAGCTGGGCGATGTCGCCGTACTTGGAGTAGATCGATTCCAGCGAATCCTGCGGCGAGTCCAGCAGGAAGCACGAGGACAGCTGCTCGTGGGTGGTGCCGGAGTTGAACAGGGTCGGGCTGGACGGCAGGTAGTCCAGGTTGCCCATGCGCTTGTACAGCGCCAGGGTTTCCGGCACATCCTCGCTCAGCGCGCTGGCGATGCGCAGGAAGAACTGCTGCGGGGTCTCGATCACCTTGCGGGTGTGCGGGTGGCGCAGCAGGTAGCGGTCGTACAGGGTACGCAGGCCGAAGTAATCGAAGTTCAGGTCCAGCGAGCTGTCGATGGCATCGTTGAGCTTGCGTGCGTTGGTCTGCACGAAGTTCAGCAGGCGGTCGTTGATCAGGCCCACTTCGTGGCCACGACCCACCGACTGCGAGAACGCGTGGATTTCCTGGTTGGACACTTCCTTGGCGATGAAGTTGGCCAGCAGGCGCGCGGCCAGGCGGCCGTATTCGGGTTCTTCGCCGATCAGCAGCGCCGCGGTGCGGATGGACAGTTCGTCCAGCTCCTGGGTGGTGGCGCCGTTGTACAGGCCGGAAATGGTGCGGGTGGCCACACGCATCGGATCGACGGCGTGCAGGCCCTCGGAGGAACGCTGCACCGCGCGGACGATCTTGTTCAGATCCACCAGCTCGGTCGTGCCATTGCGCTTGGTCACACTCATCGCGTTGGACGTCGGCGGCGACGTCAACAGGAATTCGCTTTCCTTCTCGATGGTGGCGCTGGTCTCGGTGGTCACGGCGTGTGTCCTCTTGGCGTGATGGATGGTGGCTCGGAGCATCGGGTGACGCGGCCCGGGACATGACAGCCCAGGGTGGCAGACCGGTGTCGCAGGAATTGAGACCCTGCGCCTGTGGCTGCCGCTGGCAGTGCTGACCGGTGCCGCTGCGGGCATGGAGGGCGTATCACCGGAGGGTCCGGCGATCCATTCCATGGACCCGGCGGCTTGGGGTCCCCACAACCGACAGCCACAAGATAGTGGGGGTAGTTGGGTCCGTCAACGCCAAATGTAGTGAAATTCGGCAATCCCTTGCGCCGCAAGGATCGTGCCATCGGCGCCCGGTTTGGACGCTTTGGACCTGCTGGAACGGGCTGCGCAGTCAAGCCCGAAACACGTCATCGCGGTGGCAATCAGCGCCCCACCAGCGGAACGATGACAGCTTCACATGACAGGACCACGCAGGCGAGGGACAAGTCTGTGGATAGGTGGTGGGCAGACAGTGGGCAGCCGGTGGATGGGGCGGCATCAGGTAGTGCCGGCCGCTGGCCGGCAGCCCATGACCTGCGGAAGCATCAGGCGGATGCCGGCCAGTGGCCGGCAGCCGCCCCGGTTGTCACGCCCGGTGCGGGGTACCCAGGTACTCGGCGCTCTGCATTTCGATCAGGCGCGAGGCCGTACGCTCGAACGCGCCCTGCAGCCGGGTACCGGTGTACAGCTCGACCGGCGAGGTGCTGGCGGTGCAGACCAGGTTGACGTGGCGGTCGTACAGCTCGTCGATCAGGTTGACGAAGCGGCGCGCGGCATCCTCGTTCAGGCGATCGAAGGCCGGAATGCCCCCCAGCAGCACGGTGTTGAACTCGTGCGCGATCTCGATGTAGTCCGACGGCCCGCGCGGGCCTTCACACAGGGCGGCGAAGTCGAACCAGGCAATGCTCTTGCCGCGCGCGCGCACCGGAATCTTGCGGCTCTCGATTTCGATGTTGCCCGCCTTGGCCGGCTGGCCACCGCTCAACTCGCCCCAGCGCGTGGCCAGCCAGGTGTCACTGTCGGCGGCCAGCGGCGCGCGGTACACCGGCGAACGGGTCAGCGCGCGCATGCGGTAGTCCTCGGTGCCTTCGGCGTACAGCTCCACGCAGTAGCGCTGCAGCAGGCCGATGGCCGGCATGAAGCTCTCGCGCTGCAGGCCGTTGAGGTACAGGTTTTCCACCGCCGTGTTGGAGGTGGTGACCAGGGTCACGCCCTCGGCGAACATCCGCTCCAGCAGGCGCGCCAGCAGCATGGCATCGCCGATGTCGGTGACGAAGAATTCGTCCAGCACCAGCACGCGCAGGTTGCTGCGCCATTCCTGGGCGATCTTCGCCAGCGGGTCGCTCTGGCCCTGGTGCTCGCGCAGGCGCTCGTGGACGTTGCGCATGAACCGATGGAAGTGGGTGCGGTACTTCTGCTTGATCGGCAGGCCGTCGTAGAACAGGTCGACCAGGAAGGTCTTGCCGCGGCCGACGCCGCCCCAGAAGTACAGGCCCTTGACCGGCTCGGGTTTCTTCCAGAACGAGGACAAGCGGTCCAGCCAGCCGTCCTCGGCGCTGTCCACCAGGGCCAGATGGATCCGGTCCAGCTCGGCCAGGGCCGCATGCTGGGCCGGGTCGTTCTGCCAATCGCCGCGTTCCACCCCGGCCGCATAACGCTGCGTCGGGGTCAGTTCCACCTCGCTCATGCCGCCGTGCCCAGCCAATGCTTGACGCCGTGGGTGAGCGCGCCGCGCAGGTCGATCAGCTTGCGGTGGAAGAAGTGGCTGGTTTCGGGCATGCGCACCAGTTCATGCGGGGCATCGAGGGTGTCCAGCCACTGGTACACGGCCTGCGGATCGACGATTTCATCCTGCTCGCCCTGGATCACCAGCCAGCGGGCCGGCGGCGCGATGCCATCGAAGTCCCAACGGCCCGCCGGCGGCGCGATCGAGATCAGCGCTTCGGGCTGCAGCTCGGCGGCAGCCTTCAGCGAAACGAACGCGCCGAAGCTGAAACCGGCCAGCCACAGGCGGTCGTCCGGGCGCTGCTGGCGGACCCAGGCGGTGACGGCCTTGAGGTCCTCCTGCTCGCCCACGCCATGGTCGAATTCACCGGCAGAGCCGCCGACGCTGCGGAAGTTGAAGCGCACCGTGGCAATGCCCAGCTCGCGCATGGTGGTGGCGGTCATGGTGACCACCTTGTTGTGCAGGGTGCCGCCTTCGGTGGACAGCGGATGGCAGATGATGGCCACGATCGGCTGCACCGGCACATCGGCCTTGGGCAGGTCGACGAGCACTTCCAGCGGGCCAACCGGGCCCTCCAGTGCAATGCAGGCGGTTTCGCCGGGGGCGACGGGGAACGAGGGCGTGTGCATGGCACCATGATAGCGTCCCCCGCCGCTGCCCTGTGCCCGCCCCATGCTCTACCTGTCCCTGGCCGTGATCTGCAGTGTGCTGGTTTCGGTGTTGTTGAAGCTGGCTGGCCGTCGCCAGCTGGACGTTGCGCAGATGGTGACCTGGAACTATCTGGTCGCCGCGACGATGACGGCGGTGGTGCTGCAGCCGCCACTGGACGCACTGCGCGGACCGCATGCGCCGTGGCTGTCATTGCTGGCGCTGGCGGTGGTGCTGCCCTCGATCTTCCTGGTGCTGGGCCGCGCGGTGGCGGTGGCCGGCATCGTCCGCAGTGATGTGGCGCAGCGGTTGTCGCTGCTGCTGTCGCTGGCGGCGGCGTTCCTGTTCTTTGGCCAGAGCGCCAGTACGTGGAAGCTGGTGGGGCTGGGCCTGGGCCTGCTGGCGATGGTGGCCATCAGCCTGCGTCCGCGCGGCCCGGCAGTGGCCGCTTCCGCCGGCGGCTGGGGCTGGCTGCTGGGTGTGTGGGCCGGGTTCGCGGTGGTCGACGTGCTGCTCAAGCAGGTGGCGCTGTCGGGCACGCCGTCGATGGCGGCGGTGCTGGCCAGTTTCAGCGTGGCCTTCGTGCTGATGCTGGCGCTGCAGTTGTGGCGGCATTTCAGTGGGCGCAGCCGCCTGGCCTGGCGCAACCTGGGTGCGGGTGCACTGCTGGGCCTGCTCAACGGCGGCAACATTCTTTTCTATGTGCATGCGCACCAGTCGATGCCGGACAGCCCGGCCACCGTGTTCGCCGGCATGAACATCGGCGTGGTGGTGCTGGGTGCGCTGGTTGGCGTGTTCGCCTTCGGCGAGGCGACTACGCGCTGGAACCGGGCCGGACTGGCGCTGGCGGTACTGGCGATCGGGTTGATCGCCTGGGGTAAGTGATGCCCGGGGTCAGAGCCCATTCCTGCGGGATGGGCTCTGACCCCGGCGAGGGCTTACTTGTCGAAGCCCAGCAGCAGCGGGTCGTGGTCGGAGCTGCGCCACGGGCCCTGCACGTTGCGGCCCTGGTAGCCGCTGGCGTCCTGCTCGTCGGCATTGCTGTGCCACTCGGCGGCGCCGGCGAGGCGCTTGGCCATGGTCGGGCTGAGCAGCGCATGATCGAGGCGGCCGGTGTAGCCGTTGTAGACGTAGCTGTAGGGCTGTTCGACCTTGGCCACCTTGAAGGCATCCTGCCAGCCGAGGTCGTGCAGGGTGCGGATCGGATCTTCCATGGCGTAGGCGTTGAAATCGCCCATCAGCACCACGTCCTTCACCTTCAGGCGCGCGGCTTCGGCCTGCACCCAGGTGTTGAGCTGCCTGGCCGATTCCACGCGGGTGGCGTTCCAGCAGCCCTGCCCGTCATTGCGGTCGGCGTCGGCGCCACTGGCATCACGGCAGCCCTTGGACTTGAAGTGGTTGGCGACCACCATGAACGGTGCGCCCTTGCCCTGGAAGGCCTGTGCCAGCGGCGCACGGCTGTGTTCGACGAAGGGGCCGTCGAGCTTGGTCAGCGGCGTGCCGAGCGGCTTGAATTCGCTCTTGCGGTAGATGATGCCGACGCGGATCGGATTGCTGCCGGGGCCTTGGCCGGCATCGACGAACGCCCACTGTTTGTCTGCGGCGAGGCCGGCATTGAGCGCATCCACCAGTTCGGCGATGGCCGACTGCGGGCCGTAACCGTCGTTCTCCAGTTCCATCAGCGCGGCGATGTCGGCGCCCAGCGCGTTGACGGTGGCGACCAGCTTGCCGACCTGCGCCTTGTGCTCGTCCAGCGTGCGCGCGCCGCGCAGGGTCGGGAACCCACCGCCCTTGCCGTCACCATTGAAGAAATTCTCCAGGTTGAACGCAGCGATGTGCAGGCGGCCGGGTACGCTCGGCACGGCCGGGCGCTGCAGGTCCGGCAGCTTCAGTACACCATCCACCTGCAGGCTGGGCCGGCCCTGCGCGTCCACGCGCACGGTGCCTTCCACGTTGCGCAGCTGCATGCCGGTACGCAGCACCGGGTTGCCCGGCAGGTAGGCGACGCTGGCCGGATCACGCACATCGCTGCCATCGTCCAGCAGCAGGCGGCGGCGCTGGTTGTCGGCCATCACCTGTTCGATCCCGGCACTGCCGGGCGCGGCCACTTCGGTCGGCTGCCACAGGCGGCCATCGAAGGCGACGGTGAGCTGGCCGAAGCGTTCCAGGCCATCGGTGCCGGCCAGGGTGAGCGGCGCGGCGATGCGCACGTGCTGTCCATCCAGTGCACGCCAGTCGGCCGGCGCGGCGGCCAGGGTGACGGTGGCTGGGCTGCGTGGCGCAGGCGCCGAGGTCGGCGCAACCTGTGGCTGGGCCTGGGCGAAAGCGGATGCCGGCATCAGCAGGGACAGGGCAAGGGCGAGGGAACGGCGACGCATCGACAGACGACTCCACGGAAGAGGCGCACAGACTAACCCTGAAATGCGAAACCCCGCCTGCGCAGCGGGGTTCCGGCCTTGGTGGGCAAAGCTGGGGTAGTGCCGGCCGCTGGCCGGCAACCTCATGACCTTCATGCGATGCGTGGCTGCCGGCCAGCGGCCGGCACTACCAAAGATCATGAGGCTGCCGGCCAGCGGCCGGCACTACTTCAGATTGCCCAGCATCCAGTCCACGGTGGCGTGGATCTGCTCCTCGGTGAGCGCCGGGTTGCCGCCCTTGGGCGGCATGATGCCGCCGTCGGGGCCGGTGTAGCCCTCGATGGCGTGCTTGTAGAGGGTGTCCTTGCCCTGCGCCAGGCGCTTGTCCCAGTGCGAGTGGTCCAGCGTCGGCGCCATGCCCACGCCAGTGGTATGGCAGGCGGTGCACAGGTTGTCGAAGATCACCTTGCCGTCCTTGGTACCGCCGTAAGCCACCTGCGAAGCGGCCTTGGCCAACGCTGCGGCCTTGGCCGCGGCCTGCGCGGCGGCGCCGGTGCTGCCGGCGTATACCGCGCCAGTGGGCGAGATGCGCTGTTCAGTGCGTTTGGCGGCGGTGGGCGACACCTCGGGCGGAATCCGGGTGTGGATGAACGCGGCCAGCAGGATCAGACCGAGGGTGATGGCCATCAACAGCGCGATCACCATGGAGAAGCGTTTCAGGAACTCCAGATCGTAATTCCGCACTCTTCGTTACCCCTGGCTGATAGTCGTTGGACCACGGCTGAGCGACTGCGTGATGGGCCGAGTATAGAACGCACGCCACGCACGACAACAGGCATCACGGCTGGTGCGGCGCAGCATGCGGCCGTGGCCGCGTGCGGGTGGCGCCGGACCGCGCCCGGCGATCGCGAAGCGCGGCAGAAGCCGCCCGGCACGCGCAACGGCGGCATCACCCTGCGCCAACAGCCCGCAGGCAGAAACTGCAGATGGCCTCGACCAGTGCGTCCTCGTCGCGGTGCGCTTCGCGGCTGGGTGCGGTCGGGCCCACCATCGCTTCGGTGAAGGCACCCACCAGGCAGGCGGCGGCAGCGTGCGCGTCCTGTGCCGGCAGTTCACCGGCCGCCACGCCCTCTTCCACCAGGCGCAGGAACACGTCACCGAAGGCACGGCGGCCGCGCATGCGCTCGGCTTCCACGTCCGGGTCCACCGGTTCGACGATGAAGGCATGGGCCAGGCCCGGGCCGGCCAGGGCACGGCGCACGAAGGCGGTGATGGCCTGGCGCAGGCGCACGCTGGCCGGCTGCGGCGCACTGGCGATGCGCTCCATGATCGCCACCTCATGGGCCACGGCAGCGTTGAGCACTTCCACGAACAGCTCGGCCTTGGACGGGAAGTGGCGGTAGATCAGGCCGGTGGAGACCCCGGCCTGGGTGGCCACGGCGGTTACCGGCGCGTTGCGCCAGCCGCCGGTGGCGACCAGTTCGCGGGTGGCCAGCAGGATCCGTTCACGGGCCCCGGCCAGGCGTTCTTCCATCAATGCTGAGCGTTTGTAGGCCATGTTCTGAGTCTGGTTTCAATTTTTGAATTTGTATTCACTTCTTACCCGAACCCCGCTACGCTGGGGTCCAATCGCCCGCGCGGGCCGCTGCTGTGAACGGCCGCCCGCTTCCCCTTCCGGGTGCGTCCATTCCCCACCTTCCCTCGTGGAGCCATCGCAATGCACGTGCCATCCCTGAACTTCGACCTCGGCGAAGATATCGACCTGCTGCGCCAGAGCGTGGCCCATTTTGCCGCTGCCGAGATCGCGCCGCTCGCGGCCGAGGCCGATGCAACCAACCAGTTCCCGTTGGCACTATGGCCCAAGTTGGGCGAACAGGGCCTGCTGGGCCTGACCGTGGAAGAAGAATACGGCGGCACCGGCATGGGCTACCTGGCCCACGTGGTGGCGATGGAAGAAATCTCCCGCGCCTCCGGCGGCATCGCCCTGTCCTACGGCGCGCACTCGAACCTGTGCGTGAACCAGCTGCGCAAGAACGGCACCGAAGCGCAGAAGCAGCGCTTCCTGCCGGACCTGTGCAGCGGCGCCAAGGTCGGCGCGCTGGCGATGAGCGAACCGGGTGCGGGTTCGGACGTGGTGTCGATGAAGCTGCGCGCGGACAAGCGCGGCGACCGCTACGTGCTCAACGGCAACAAGATGTGGATCACCAACGGCCCCGACGCCGACGTGCTGGTGGTGTACGCCAAGACCGATGTCGAAGCCGGCGCCAAGGGCATCACCGCGTTCCTGGTCGAGAAGGGCATGAAGGGTTTCTCCACCGCGCAGAAGCTGGACAAGCTGGGCATGCGCTCCTCGCCCACCTGCGAACTGGTGTTCCAGGACTGCGAGATTCCCGAAGAAAACGTGCTGGGCGCGGTCGGCGGCGGCGTGCGCGTGCTGATGTCCGGCCTGGACTACGAGCGCGTGGTGCTGTCCGGCGGCCCGCTGGGCCTGATGGCTGCAGCCATGGACGTGGTCATGCCGTACGTGCACGAGCGCCACCAGTTCGGTGAGCCGATCGGCAGCTTCCAGCTGATCCAGGCCAAGATCGCCGACATGTACGTGGGCCTGGGAGCCTGCCGCGCCTATGTGTATGCCGTGGCGCGCGCCTGCGACCAGGGCCGTACCACCCGCCAGGATGCAGCCGGCGCGATCCTGTACGCCGCCGAGAAGGCCACGTGGCTGACCGGCCAGGCGATCCAGATCCTCGGCGGCAACGGCTACATCAATGAATACCCGACCGGGCGCTTGTGGCGCGACGCCAAGCTGTATGAAATCGGCGCCGGCACCTCGGAGATCCGCCGCATGCTGATCGGCCGCGAACTGTTCCAGCGCACCCTGTAAGGCACCCCATGAGCATCCTAGGCAGCCAGCTGCAACCGGGCAGCGAAACGTTTGAAAGCAACCGCGCGGCGATGCAGGCCGTAGTCGACGACCTGCACGCCACCCTCGCCCGCACCGCCCTGGGTGGAAGCGAGGCGGCGCGGGCCAAGCACACCGCACGCGGCAAGCTGCTGGTGCGTGACCGCATCGATGCGCTGCTCGACCCGGGCAGCGCCTTCCTGGAGATCGCACCGCTGGCCGCGCACGGCATGTATGACGATGCCGTGCCCGCCGCCGGCGTGGTCGCAGGCATCGGCCGGGTGAGCGGCGTGGAGTGCGTGATCGTGGCCAACGATGCCACGGTCAAGGGCGGCACCTATTACCCGGTGACAGTGAAGAAACACCTGCGCGCGCAGGAGATCGCCGAGCAGAACCACCTGCCGTGCATCTACCTGGTCGATTCCGGTGGCGCCTTCCTGCCGCTGCAGGACGAGGTGTTCCCGGACCGCGACCATTTCGGCCGCATCTTCTACAACCAGGCCAATCTCTCCGCGCAGGGCATCCCGCAGATCGCCTGCGTGATGGGCAGCTGCACCGCCGGTGGTGCCTACGTGCCGGCGATGAGCGACGAGACGGTGATCGTGCGCGAGCAGGGCACCATCTTCCTCGGCGGCCCGCCGCTGGTGAAGGCGGCCACCGGTGAAGTGGTGACGGCCGAAGAACTGGGCGGTGCCGACGTGCACACGCGCATTTCCGGTGTGGCCGACCACATGGCCGACAACGACCTGCAGGCGTTGGCACGGGTGCGCGCGATCATCGCCCAGCTCAACTGGCGCAAGCCCGAAGCGGCGATGGCGCTGCAGCCGGTGGAAGAACCACTGCTGCCGGCGCACGAACTGTACGGGGTGATCCCGGCTGATACGCGCAAGCCCTACGACGTGCGCGAAGTGATCGCGCGACTGGTCGACGGCTCGCGCTTTGACGAGTTCAAGCCGCGCTATGGCGCAACGCTGGTCACCGGCTTCGCCCATCTGCACGGCTATCCGATCGGCATCATCGCCAACAACGGCATCCTGTTCTCCGAGTCCGCGCTGAAGGGCGCGCACTTCATCGAGCTGTGCACCCAGCGCAACATTCCGCTGGTGTTCCTGCAGAACATCACCGGCTTCATGGTCGGCCGCAAATACGAACAGGGTGGCATCGCCAAGGACGGGGCCAAGCTGGTGATGGCGGTGGCCTGCGCCAAGGTGCCCAAGTTCACCGTGGTGATCGGTGGTTCGTTCGGTGCCGGCAACTACGGCATGTGCGGCCGTGCGTACTCGCCCAATTTCCTGTGGATGTGGCCCAACGCACGCATCGGCGTGATGGGCGGCGAACAGGCCGCCAGCGTGCTGGCCACGGTCAAGCGTGATGGCATCGAAGCCAAGGGCGGGCAGTGGCCGGGCGAGGAAGAGGATGCGTTCAAGACACCGATCCGCGACCAGTTCGAGCAGCAGGGCCACCCGTACTACGCCAGTGCGCGCCTGTGGGACGACGGCGTGATCGATCCGGTCGATACCCGCCGGGTACTGGCCCTGGCCCTGTCGGCCAGCCTCAACGCTCCCCCGCAGCAGACGCGCTTCGGCGTGTTCCGCATGTGACCTGTGCCATGACCGAGTCTGTTGCCATGTTCAGCAAAGTCCTGATCGCCAACCGCGGCGAGATCGCCTGCCGCGTCATCGCCACCTGCCGCCGCCTCGGCATCGCCACCGTGGCGGTGTATTCCGATGCCGACCGCAATGCGCGCCACGTGCGGCTGGCCGACGAAGCCATCCACATCGGCCCGGCGGCCGCGCGCGAGAGCTACCTGCGCAGCGATGCCATCCTCAACGCCGCACGCCACAGCGGCGCGCAGGCCATCCATCCCGGCTACGGCTTCCTGTCCGAGAACGCCGACTTCGCCGACGCCTGCGTGGCGGCCGGCATCGCCTTCATCGGTCCGCCGGCCAGTGCGATCCGCGCGATGGGCGACAAGAGTGCAGCCAAGGCACTGATGGCCAAGGCCGGCGTGCCGTTGACGCCGGGCTACCACGGCGACCAGCAGGCGCCGGAGTTCCTGCGCGCCCAGGCCGATGGCATCGGCTATCCGGTGCTGATCAAGGCCAGCGCCGGCGGCGGCGGCAAGGGCATGCGCAAGGTCGAGCGCAGCGAGGACTTCGTCGATGCGCTGGCCAGCTGCCAGCGCGAGGCGGCCTCGGCGTTCGGCAACGACCACGTGCTGGTCGAGAAATATGTCGAGCGCCCGCGCCATATCGAAATCCAGGTATTCGGCGGCGGCCATGGCGAGGCGGTGTATCTGTTCGAGCGCGACTGCTCGGTGCAGCGACGCCACCAGAAGGTGCTGGAAGAAGCACCGGCCCCGGGCATGAGCGCCGACCGCCGCGCCGCGATGGGCAAGGCAGCCGTCGATGCCGCGCGCGCTGTGGGCTACGTCGGTGCCGGCACGGTGGAGTTCATCGCCGGCCCGGACGGCGATTTCTACTTCATGGAAATGAACACCCGCCTGCAGGTCGAACACCCGGTCACCGAGTTCATCACCGGCACCGACCTGGTGGAGTGGCAGCTGCGCGTGGCCGCTGGCCAGCCGCTGCCCAAGCGCCAGGACGAACTGGCCATCCACGGCCACGCTCTCGAAGCACGCCTGTATGCCGAAGATGCCGACCGCGGCTTCCTGCCCTCCACCGGCACCCTGCGCCGCCTGCGCCTGCCGACCCCGTCGGCCAACGTGCGGGTGGACACGGGTGTGGAAGAAGGCGACAGCATCACCCCGTACTACGACCCGATGATCGCCAAGCTGATCGTCTGGGACGTGGACCGCGACGCCGCGCTGCGGCGCATGAGCCAGGCCCTGGCCGACTGCCAGGTGGTGGGCGTAACCACCAATGCCGGTTTCCTGCGGCGCCTGGTGCAGACCGACTCGTTCGCCAACGCCAAGCTGGATACCGCGCTGATCGAGCGCGAGCAGGCCGCACTGGCGGTCACCGGTGACGGTGAGCAGGCGCTGTGGGAACTGGCAGCGATCGCCTCGGTGGCAAGCACACCTGCCGCTGCCGCCGATGCACGCGACCCGCATTCACCGTGGCAGGCACAGGATGGCTGGCGGCTGGGCGTGCCTGCCGCGCGCTTGGTGCCGCTGCAGCAGGGAGAGCGGGCACACACGCTGAAGGTGTGGACCACTGCCGATGGCTGGCGCGTGCAGTGCGGTGACGCAGCGCCGAAACAGGTGGTCGGCCATGCCGATGGCCAGACCCTGTCGGTGCAGATGGACGAGCGTCGTTGGCGGCTGCAGCTGCAGCGCGACGGCGATCAGCTGTACCTGTTCGCCAGCGATGGCCAGCACCGCTTCACCCTGCACGACCCGGTGGGCGAATCCGAGCAGGCCAGCGCCGATGCCGGCAGCCTGCTGGCACCGATGCCCGGCAGGATCGTCGCAACGCTGGTGGCGGCGGGCACGCAGGTCAAGCGCGGCACGCCGCTGGTGGTGCTGGAAGCGATGAAGATGGAGCACACCCTGCAGGCACCGGCCGATGGCACGGTGAAGGGCTATCGGGCCAAGGCCGGCGACCAGGTGGGCGACGGCGCGGTGCTGGTGGATTTCGAAGCAGCGTGATGGAGGGTGGCCGCGCGTTGTCGATCAACGCGCGGCCGGCCACACCTGGCCAAGCGGATCAAGTTCGGCCGTCACCCGCTCGGCTGCACGCCAGCCAAAGCCACAGACCGCCAGTACGCCTTCGGCCATCGGCTGCAGGCCCAGTGCCCGCTCGGCCTCGGCCTCGTTGATCGCTGCGGTGACGAATGCGCCCAACCCCTGCGCGGTTGCCGCGCTGTAGATCGCTTGCGATACATGGCCGGCATCCAGGGTGATCGCGCGGTAGGCCTTGGCGTGGCCGCGATACTTCCAGAACATGCGCTCGAAGCGGCACGCCAGGATCAGCTGCACCGGTGCGTTGGCGAACCAATGCTGCCCGGCCAGCAGGCGCTGGCAGAAGCTGTCCAGGTCGCCGGGCTGCACTGGCATGGGGCCCAGTTCGTGTGCGGTGGCATGGTAGTGGTAGAGGCCCGACGGCAATCCGTCCACATTGCGCGCCACCACATACGCTTCCACTGGATGCAGACTGCCGGCAGACGGAATGTTCTTCTTCAGGAAGCGCACACCGGGTTCGGTTTCCACCTGCGCCTGTGCCATCAGCACCTGCTGCAGCAGCCGGGCCAGCATCGGCAACGGCATGGCGCGTGCAGCGTCGAAGTTGCGGCAAGTTGCACGTGCCTGCAGCTGCGCCTGCATCGGGTCCTCGTCACAGCGTGGCAAGGACCGTGCGCCGCGCCGGCGGACCGGTGCTTCGGCGGGCGGCGGGCCGAAGCTGCGCACCAGGTCCTGCGCGGTCATCAACTGGCTGCGTTCCATGTCGCCGACACTGTCCACACCGTCCCAGCGCGAGTGCTGGTAGTGCAACGCCGACAGCGGCCACCACTGGCTGTCACGTACCTGCTGTTCGACTGCTGCTGCCTCGGCATGCACCGGATCGTCGCTGACCAGCAGCCCCTGCTCCAGCAGCGCCAGCACGCGTTGCCGTGCCTTCGGCTCTGCCGGTAGCGGCTGCCACTGCTCCGCGCTGCACTGGAGCAGCCACAGGCAGCTGACCGCATCAACCGTGCGCGGCGTCGGCAGATGCGCTGCCCGCACCTGCAGGGATCGTTCGAAGCCCACGCCACTGCCGCCGGCAAGCAGCGCATCCAGGTCGAAATGCGCCCGCTCCAGCGGTTCGACGATCATCGTCCTGCAGCGACGGAAGTTCATTCGATGCGAATCCGGGAGCATGGTAGGCCGGCGATCATAGCGTGGTGCCGGATACTCACCATCAATTCCCCCTGCGCGCAGCCGATACTGTTTTTTTCCCCTCCCTGCCGGTAGTGAACCATGTCCCGTTCTCCTCTCTCCCCCGAAGTGGTCCAGACCCTGCTCAAGCAGCTGTCCAGCGACGATGCCTTCCGCAGCGCCTTCGCTGCCGACCCGGCCAAGGCACTGATTGCGCTGGGCGCAGATGCTGACAGCGTGGGTGCGTGCAACACGCCGCTGGACTCGCTGGGCGGCAAGGAAGAGTTTGCCCGGGCGGCGACGCTGTTGAGCGAGCGCTTGGCCGTGACCGGACCGTTCAAGGTGCCCTTCATGTTCGAAAGCGGCCTGAAGGGGCTGCAGGACTGATCCGCCCTCAGGGTATTCCTGCCTGCTGCGCGCTGGCCGCATCGGCCAGCCGGCGCGCATCGGCCACATTCAATGGCAGCAGGACCAGAGCACCGGCGTCTTCGGCGAAGGCCAGGCCGGTGCGCTGGCGCAACCAGCGTTCCCGGCGCTGCACCGCCTGATCGCGGCCGAGGGCGCGATCGATATCCAGCTGCAGCACATGCCACTGGTACAGCGTGCCGTTGGCCAGTGGCTTCAGCAGTGCCGAAGCGGCCTCCGCATTCCCGGCATCCAGCTCGCCGCGCGCGCGAAGCAGCAACCACAGTTCCTGCAGCCGCGGGTCGGTACTGCGTTCAACCAACGCCTGCAGTGCCGGTCGGCGCGAGCGCAGCTCGGCGTCCAGCCCGGCGCGCTGCAGGTGGTAGGCCACCGACAGCGCAATGAAAGCGCGATGACGCGGCGCAGCGCCGACACCCTCATCGACCGCCGCCAGGGTGCGGTCCAGCAACCGTGCGTACTGCAGCCGGGACCCGCTGCCGCCGGCCTGTGCAGTCCACGCCAGCGACTGCAGGGCCAGGATGTCGCACAGCTCCGGCACTTCGCCACACTGCGCTACGGCCTGGGTCATCTCAGCGGCCGCATCATTGGCCCGACCCTGCAGGGCGAGCAGGCCGCTGTACTCCATCCGCGCGCCGAGCCCGCGCGAGGTGATGGCTTCACTGCGCTCGTGCGCCTTCTGTGCCTCGCCATCCAGCAGCAGCGCGACCGCCTCCAGCATGTCGCCGTGCCAGTTCGGCAGCGCGCCTGCTTCCTTGAACGCAGCGACGGCGGCCTTGACCTCGCCACGAGCAAGCTGGGTGCGGCCAACAAAGGACAGCACCAGCGCACGGTGTGTCTGATGGCGTTCCAGCAGCGGCATCATGTCGGCAAGCGCGCCGTCATAGTCGCCATAGGCAAACAGGGCCATGGCGTGATTCATCCAGCCGGCCGGATCATCTGGATACAGCTGGGTCAGCATCCGCCACTTTTCCGCACTGCGCTGCGGGGGAGCGCCGCTGAAGTCTGCCCCCCAGGCGTCCAGATACAGCTGGTCACGCGCACTCAACCGCGTGCGCCCCGACACCGCCTGGCGGTACAGTTCGCCGGCCGCCGACACGTTGCCCATGGCGTACTGCAGCCGCATCTGCCCGATGTAGGCAAAGGTGAATTGGGGATCCAGGCGGGTCGCCTGCTGGAAGAACAGCAGCGCTTCATCGAAACGCTCCTGCGCCAGTGCATCGCTGCCTTTGGCGTAGGCATGCAATGCATCGAGATTGGCGGTAGCCACCGTGGGCAGGGGTTTCTGCTCGCGGCTGACATCGTGCAGCGCCTCACCCAGGTCGCTGCGCAGCGCCTTCACCACGGTGTCGGTGGAGGCCAGGATCGAATCCAGGCCATTGCCATCGGCGAAATGCGTGTACACCGTCTGCCCAGTGCGTGGGTCCACGACCTCCACGCCCACCCGTACCTTGCCGTTGAGCTCAAGCACGGTGGGCATCAGCACCGCACGCGCGCCATCGCGCAGCGCAACCTCGATCGCCAGTGCGCGGTCCAGCCGTGCATTGGCCGGGCGCTGCATCAGCTGCAGGGTGTCACGCACCTTCAGTTCACTGAGGATGTTGACGAAGCGCGACTGGCCCAGGCTGATGTAGAGCGCCTGTTCCAGGCTGGAATCCAGCTGCGGGTAGGCCGTGCTGTTGCTGACCGCCGCCAGGATCACCCAGTCGCGCTCGGCGAACGCGATCGCCGGCGCCGGCCGCAGCAGCGTCCACATCACCACGGCCAGCACCACCGCCAGTGTCGCCTCGGTGAACAACGCGGCGGGGCGACGCCACAGCGGCAGATCACGCCAGGCCTTGTCCCCCGAACGCGGTCGGCGCAGCGGCGCGCGGCCACGGATGCCTACTTCGAACACCTGCTGGCGTTCGCCGATGCCCTTGAACCGCCAGAGCCCATGGTCCTTCCAACGCAGTTCGTCCGCAGTCCAGGGCAGCTCGCTGCCGGCCCGCCGCGCCATCTGTTCGGCCGCTGAGGACAGCAGCACCTGCCCAGGCCACGCCAGCTGCATCAAACGCGCGGCCATCGGCTTGGCCAGACCCTCGACCTCCACCGGCTTTGCGCCGTGGGCAACGGCCTCGGCACTGTTGTCCCACAACAGCACGTCGCCCACGTGCAGGCCGGCGCGCGCACGCAGCACGATGCCACGCTCGTGGCCCATCGCGTCGACCGCGTTCTGGTAGGAAATGGCGAAACCGATGCCATCGATGGGACGCTCGAAAAGAACGAACAATCCATCGGACCGGTCGATCAGCTGGCCGTTCCAGTGCTGCTGCAGCCCCAGCACCAGGCGGTCATGCTGCTGGAAGAATTCGGCTGCGGCGACATCGCCGATACGCTCCACCAGTTGCAGCGAATCACACAGGTCGGTGAACAGCAGCGCCCGCAGCTGGGCGTTATGCGGGGCCGACGTTCCGTTGTCGCCATTCATCGCCAGGATCTCCGCTCAGTGTCCATCCGGGCCATTGGCCCACCGCAGGCAGTTGCCGCCTGCGCGCTTGGCTTGGTACAGCGCACGATCGGCGCGAGCGTACCACTCGCTCCAGTCCGCGTCAGGGGCCAGCAGGCTGGCACCGATGCTGGCCAGGCTGACGTGCGGGGTGCCATGGCTGCGCTCGAGCAGGCCGTGCACCGCGCTGAGGATGAATTCAGCCGCGTGCTGCACGATCTCGACATTGGCCCGGCGCAGGATCAGGCAGAACTCGTCGCCGCCCAGGCGGCAGGCCAGGTCATGTTCGCCGGCCATCGAGCGCAGGATGTTGCCCATGCTCTGCAGCACCCGGTCGCCGGCCTGGTGGCCGTGGCGGTCGTTGATCTGCTTGAAGCGGTCACAGTCGATCAGCAGCAGCGCCTGCGGCGGCCCCTCTTCCTGCGTGCGGCATTCCTGCAGGAACAGGGCCAGGCCACGGCGGTTATGCAGGCCGGTCAGTTCGTCGGTGCGCACCAGCTCACGCGTGTGGGTCAGCTGGTGGGTGGTGATGTACAGGTTGTCCAGCGCGGCTTCCAAGTCATGGTTGCGCCGCCGCAGCTGGCTGATCAGGGCCTGCTCGTTGGTCAGCACACGCAGGATCGTGCGCCGCAGGAAGTAGGCCACCAGCCCCGGGTCGGACTCGACCAGGCGATGGAAATCAGCCGGTCCCAGCTCCAGCACGTGGCAGTCGGCCATCACCCGCGCGCTGGCGCTGCGCGGATGGTCGCCCATCAACAGGCCGAGCTCACCGAAGAACTCATGCCGGCCGAGTGTCTTGAGCACCAGGTCCTCGCCGAAATCCAGCTCGATCAGGCCTTCCAGGATGATGTACATGCACTCGCCGCGATGGCCGCGGTGGAACAGCCACTGGCCCGCCTGCAGCCGGCAGGGCTGGGCAAACCGGGAAAACAGGGCGACCTCTTCGTCGGAAAGCAGCGCATGCACGATCTCGGCCATCGCCACCTTGGCGATACCGGTTGTCGTGTCGATGTTCTCGGCCGCACCCCTGCCGGTCATTCCCTGCACCCGCCGCCAGCGTCCCCTGGTGAGCCGCGGAGCATATCAGTGAATCAAACTGTGCGCCGCTTCTCATTTTTGTGAAGACGCGGTGCCCCGCCCTGCATGGCTCAACCGTGCCCATTCACATGCGTTGGGCGCAGGAAGAAAGAAAGCCATATCAATAGCTTGCGGTGACCGCGACGCCGATTGTCGCAGCAGCCGCAGATACAACAACGCCGGCAGATCCCCCGATCTGCCGGCGTCGTCTGGCCCTTCCCTGGCCACCCTGATCAGTCCGAGCCCTGGTCGCGCCGGCCGCTGACCGACAGCATCAAGGACGGCGGGAACACAAAGGGTTGCCGGACAGCGGCCGGCACGACGGGATCACGCAGCCCGTTCGCTGCGCTCGCCATGGAACTGCTCTTCCTCGGTCGAACCGGTCAGCGCCGTGGTCGAGGACTGCCCCTGCTGGATCGCCTGGGTCACCGCATCGAAGTAGCCGGTGCCGACCTCGCGCTGGTGCTTGACCGCGGTGAAGCCGCGCTCGGCCGCTTCGAACTCGGCCTCCTGCAGCTCCACGAAGGCGCTCATCTGCCGGCGCGCATAGCCGTGCGCCAGATTGAACATGCCGTAGTTCAGCGCATGGAAACCGGCCAGGGTGATGAACTGGAACTTGTAGCCGTAGCTGCCCAGCTCCTTCTGGAACCTGGCAATGGTGGCGTCGTCCAGGTTCTTCTTCCAGTTGAAGCTGGGCGAGCAGTTGTAGGCCAGCAGCTTGCCGGGGAACTTCGCATGGATCGCCTCGGCGAACTTCCGCGCGAATTCCAGGTCCGGCTTGCCGGTCTCGCACCACACCAGGTCGGCATACGGTGCGTAGGCCAGGCCGCGGCTGATGGCCTGGTCCAGGCCGTTGCGGGTCTTGTAGAAGCCCTCCACGGTGCGCTCGCCGGTGGCGAACGGCTTGTCGTTGCCATCGATGTCGCTGGTCAGCAGATCAGCCGCCTCGGCGTCGGTACGCGCCACCAGCAGGGTCGGCACGCCCAGCACGTCGGCGGCCAGCCGCGCGGCGTTGAGCTTCTCGATCGCCTCGCGGGTCGGCACCAGCACCTTGCCACCCATGTGCCCGCACTTCTTCACCGAGGCCAGCTGGTCTTCGAAGTGCACGCCGGCGGCACCGGCTTCAATCATCGCCTTCATCAGCTCGAAGGCGTTGAGCACGCCGCCGAAACCGGCTTCGGCGTCGGCCACGATCGGCTGCAGGAAGTCGATGTCATCCTTGCCTTCGGCATGGTGCAGCTGGTCAGCACGCAGCAGCGTGTTGTTGATGCGCTTGACCACCGCCGGCACCGAATCGGCCGGGTACAACGACTGGTCCGGGTACATCTGCCCGGCCAGGTTGGCATCGGCCGCCACCTGCCAGCCGGACAGGTAGATCGCCTTCAGCCCGGCCTTCACCTGCTGCATGGCCTGGTTGCCGGTCAGCGCGCCGAGCGCGTTGACGAAGTCGCGCTCATGCAGTGACTTCCACAGCTTTTCCGCGCCCAGCCGGGCCAGCGAATGCTCGATATGGACGGTGCCACGCAGGCGCACCACGTCGGCGGCGCTGTAGTTGCGCTGGATGCCTTCCCAGCGCGGATTGGTGTCCCAGTCGTGCTGGATCTGTTCGGCAGTGGGCAGCGTGCTCATGTCTATCTCCAGTTCGGTTCGTGCGGATGCAGCGGGGAAGGAAGCGGCGGGAAAACCGGCATGCAGCGGTCAGTCGATGCGCGCGTACGCCGGCAGGGTCAGGAAGTCGGTCAGTTCGTTGCTGCGGCTCAACTCGGCCAGCAGGGTGATGGCTTCTTCGATGCGGCCGCCGCCTGGCAGCGCCGAGGTGTCGCCGAGGCGCGCCGGCAGCTGCGCCAGGGTGGTATCGAGCAGCGCCAGATCGATGGCAGTGCCGTCGTCCAGCTGCTGGCCCGGGGTATGCAGCCACTGCCACAGCTGGCTGCGGCTGATCTCGGCGGTGGCCGCATCCTCCATCAGGTGATGGATCGGCACGCAGCCGTTGCCATCCAGCCATGCAGCCAGGTAGCGCACGCAGACTTCGACATTGCCTTCGAAGCCAGCGCGGGTGATCGTGCCCGGCGGCCGCGCGATCAGTTCATCGCGACCCACGCGCACATCCTGGCGCAGCACGTGATGCTGGTTGGGCGTGGGCATGTGCTCGTCGAAGATCGCCATCGCCACCGGAATCAGCGCCGGATGGGCGACCCACGTGCCATCGTGGCCAGCGCTCACTTCGCGCAGCTTGTCGGCACGCACCCGCGCCATCGCCTGCTCGTTGGCGGCGGCATCGTTGTTGATCGGAATCTGCGCGGCCATGCCGCCCATCGCATGTGCGCCGCGGCGATGGCAGGTCTGGATCAGCAGTTCCGAATACGCCTTCAGGAACGGCTGGGTCATGGTCACCTGGCCTCGCTCGGGCAGCACGCGGTCAGCGTGGCGGCGGAAGGTCTTCAGGTACGAGAAGATGTAATCCCAGCGCCCGCAGTTGAGGCCGACGATGCGATCGCGCAGGGCGTGCAGGATCTCATCCATCTCGAACACTGCCGGCAGCGTTTCGATCAGCACGGTCACCTTGATCTGCCCGTGCGGCAGGCCGAGCATGCCTTCGATGTGCGACAGCGCGGTCTCCCACAGCGCCGCCTCTTCCATGCTCTGCAGCTTGGGCAGGTAGAAGTACGGGCCGCGGTCCCTGGACTGCAGCGCGCGCGCATTGTGGAAGGCAAACACCGCCGCATCGAACAGGCCGCCGGCGAGGAACTGGCCATCCACGCGCACATGCTTTTCGTCCAGGTGCCAGCCGCGCGGACGCACGATCAGCACCGCCTGCTCCTCATAAGGGCGCAGTGCGTAATGCTTGCCATTGGGTGCGGTGTACTGCAGGTCGCCGCGCACCGCAGCGGCCAGCGACTGCTGACCGGCCAGCAGGTTGCGCCAGGTCGGCGAGGTCGAATCCTCGAAGTCGGCCATGAACACCTTGGCGCCGGAGTTCAGCGCGTTGATGACCATCTTCGGGTCGGTCGGGCCGGTGATCTCGACGCGACGGTCCTGCAGCGCGGCCGGCAGCGGCGCCACGGTCCAGTCACCGCTGCGGATCGCGGTGGTGTCCTGGCGGAAGTCCGGCAGGCCGCCCTGGTCGAAGAACGCCTGGCGCTCGCGACGGGCCTGCAGCCGCGCCTGCCGGCCGGGTTCCACTGCCCGGTGCAGGGACACCAGCAGGGCCAGCAACGGCGCCGGCAGCACGGTGGCCTGGCCCGCCACCTGGGTCGCCAGGGCGATGCCCGGCGTGGCCTTGGCGGCGGTGGAGGGAACAGCGGAAGCGACGGCGGACATGGCAGAACTCCAGCGTGGGGGAACGACTCCACCGTGCGGCCGCAGCCCTGTATTTGGCAAAACAGTTTTTGCAATGCTTTACATAACTTGTGCTAATACTTGTGACGCCATGACCACGCGCACCCTGCCAAGTCCTCGTTTTTCCTACAAATCCGATCGGCTGAAGCCGCTGCGCGCGTTCTGCCAGACGGTGCGCCTGGGCTCAGTCTCACGGGCGGCTGAGGCACTTTTCGTCAGCCAACCGGCCATCAGCCTGCAGTTGCAAGCGCTGGAGCGTGAGCTGGGGGTACCGCTGTTCGAGCGCAGCGGCCGGCGCTTGGTGCCCAGTCGCGAGGGCCAGCTGCTGTATGAAATGGCGCAGCCGCTGGTGGAGAGCCTGGACGGTCTGGAAGCGCGCTTCCGCGACAAGGTGCGCGGGCTGGACGCGGGCGAACTGAACATCGCTGCCAACAGCTCGACCATCCTGTACCTGCTGCCGAAGATCGTCGAACGCTTCCGCCAGCATTACCCCGACGTACGCCTGACCCTGCACAACGCCATCAGCGCCGACGGCACCGACCTGCTGCGCGAGGATGCCGCCGACCTGGCGATCGGCTCGATGACCGATGTGCCGGCCGACCTCAGCTATGCGCCGGCCTACCGTTTCGAACAGGTGCTGATCGCCCCGCATGACCATCCGCTGGCCAGCGGTGGCGAGCTGGAACTGGCCGACATCGCCCGTTACCCGCTGGTGCTGCCGCCGAAACGGCAGATCACCTACCGGCTGGTGGACCAGGTGTTCCAGCGTCACCGCATCGCCTACACCGTTGCGCTGGAAGTGGGCGGCTGGGAGGTGATCAAGCAGTACGTGGCGATGGGCATGGGTATTTCCATCGTGCCGGCGCTGTGCCTGAACGATGCTGACCGCGAACGGTTGGCCGCACGGTCGATGAAGCGCTGGTTCCCGGAGCGCAGTTACGGGGTGATCGTGCGGCGTGGCAAGGCGCTGTCGGCGCAGGCGCGGGCGTTTATCGAGCTGATCCAGCCGGAGCTGTTCAGTCCGCGCGATTACGACCAGAGCGGGCATTCAGAACGGTGAGGGTGTGCGGCAGGGCTGCGCCCTGCACCTGCCGATTCGACGGCAGAGGCAACGGCAACGTCAAAGGCAACAGCGGGGATTCCGTGGGATGGCGTGGTGGGTCCAGTTGCGGGGGACGCCGTGAACCCATCCCTGGGGGCTTGGCCGCGGCATCCATGCCGCGGACACCCCCGCAACCGGACCCACCCCGCCTTCGACAGATTTCCGCGATCTGTCGGGGTCGGATCCCGTTGCTTCGCAACGGGCTCTGACCCACTTCTGGTGGGTGTCGACCTTGGTCGACACGGTTGATCCACGCCATGCGTGGATGACGATTCCCGGCGTCGGGCTGGATAGACTGCATCCATGTCCATCGAACTTCGCCACCTGCGCTACTTCCTTGCCGTTGCCGATACCCTGCACTTCGGCCAGGCGGCCGAGCGGTTGGGGATGTCGCAGCCGCCGCTCAGCCAGCAGATCCGGCAGCTGGAGGAACTGATCGGTGCGCGCCTGTTCGTGCGCAGCCATCGGCGTGTGCAGCTGACCGCTGCAGGGGAACTGCTGCAGGAACGTGCGCGCAGCATCGTGCAGCAGGTGGAATCGGCGGTGGATGAAGTGCAGCGCGCGCAGCGTGGCGAGCAGGGTGAGCTGCGTATCGGCCTGACCCGGGCCACGCCGTTGTCACCGCAGATTCCGCGTTCGATCCAGCAGTACCGCCAGCAGTATCCACAGGTGCGGCTGCAGTTGAGCGAGATGAACACCCTGCAGCAGATCGATGCGCTGCTCGATGGCAGCCTGGATGTGGGCATCATCCGCAAGCGCACGCTGCCGGCCGAGCTGGTGGCGCACAGCCTGTTCGTCGATCCGCTGGCGTTGATCGTGCATGCCGACCACCCTGCCCTGCGTCGACTGTCGAAAGGCGGGACGCTGGCGTTGCGTGATCTGGCGCAGGAACCGTTCGTGGCATTCCGCCGCAGCGCCGGGGCGGGCATCCATGACCACATGATCGCGCTGTGCGCGGCAGCGGGTTTCACCCCGCGCATCGTGCAGGAAGCCGGTGAGGCTTCAACGCTGATCAGCCTGGCCGCTGCGGGACTGGGTGCGGCGATCCTGCCTTCGTCGTGCGACCACATCCGGGTGGAAGGTGCGCGCTTCGTGCCGCTGGCCGATGCCGGCGCGCATTCGGAAGTGCAGTTGGCGTGGCGCCGCGAGGGGGTGACGCCGTTGATCCGCAATTTCGCCGGGCTGCTGCGCGACGCGTTTGCGGAAGCGTGAGGTGCCGCGCTGCGCGCTCGCCGGGCACGGCCCGGCGCTACCGCTGGCCCACCCAGGTAGCGCCGGGCCATGCCCGGCGGGCGTCAGGCGGTCACCGGCTGCGGCGCGCGCTGCTGCAGCGCCCACACGATGCCACCGCCGATCAGGGTCAGCAGCGCGGCGAATGCGCACACGCCCAGCCAGTCCCACGCGGCATAGGCCAGACCACCCACGCCGCCCAGCACGCTCGAGCCCAGGTAGTAGGCAAACAGGTACAGCGCCGACGCTTCCGCACGCATGGAGCCGGCACGGCTGCCGACCCAGCTGCTGGCCACCGAATGACCACCGAAGAAACCGAAGGTCACCAGCGCGATGCCCACTGCCATCGCCGGCAGCCACGGCATCGCCAGCAGCACGATGCCGGCGGCGATCAGGCCGAAGGAGATCGCCAGGATGCGACCGCGCCCATGGCGCGTGGCCTGCTGGCCCATCCACGCCGAACTGAAGGTGCCGACCAGATACACGCTGAAGATCAACCCGACCACGGTCTGGCTGAGGTGGTACGGCGGCGCCAGCAGGTGATAGCCGAGGTAGTTGTAGAGGGTGACGAACACACCCATCAGCACGAACGAGGTCGCGAACAGCCACGGCAGGCCGGGATCGGCGAACAGCGTGCGCCAGCGCGCGGGCAGCTGGCGCAGGCCACTGCGACTGGCCTGGAAGTGACGCGACGGCGGCAGCTGCAGCCACAGCAGCACGGTGCTGGCGATGGCGATGATCGAGACCACGCCGATGCCCCAGCGCCAGCCCCAGTGGTCGGCGATGATGCCGGCCAGCAGGCGCCCGCTCATGCCACCGATGGCGTTGCCGCCGATGTACAGGCCCATCGCCAGGCCCAGCGCGCGGCTGTCCATCTCTTCCACCAGGTAGGTCATCGCCACCGCCGGCACGCCGCTCAATGCCAGCCCCAACAGGGTGCGCAGCACCAGCAGGGTGGCCCAGTCGTCGACCAGTGCGGTGCACAGCGACAGCGTGGCCGAGGCCAGCAACGCAACGATCATCAGCGGGCGCCGGCCGACCGCATCGGACAGCAGGCCCGCCAGCAGCATGGCCACGGCCAGGGTGCCGGTGGTCAGCGACAGCGACATCGCGCTGCCGGCAGCGGACACGCCGAAGTGGCGACTGAACTCGGGCAGCAGTGGCTGCACCGTGTACAGCAGGCCGAAGGTCGAAAAGCCGGCCAAAAACAGCGCCAGCGCGGTGCGGCGGAAGGCCGGCGTTCCCTGCTGGATGCGGGTGTCGACGGGAGCGTCGTCAGTACGGGGACGGTCGGCGAGGGCCGCCGGGGTATCGCCAGTCATGGGAGCGGTGGGCCGTGGGGGCGGCCGGATCGGAGGGGACGGGCCCCAGACTAGGCCCGTCCATCCAGTCGATCCATAACCTGATAGGTCATGATTGATACTTCTGGCATATCGACAAGCTTACAGCCGCTGCCACTCGAAGCCGTCGCCGCGGCGGTAGTACACCGCCACCGCGCGGCCATAGATCTTGTCCGCATCGACGAAGCCGAAGAAGCGACCGTCGAAGCTGTTGCCACGATGGTCGCCCAGCACCAGCACCTTGCCGGCGGGCACCTGCAGATCCGCGATGTCCGGGCCACCGCCGCTGTCCAGATCGAGGCTGGCGCGGCGCTCTCCGAAAGCTTCAGTGTCGGCCAGGTCGGCGATCTGCAGCGGCTGGCCGTTGATGCTCAGGTGGCCATCGCGCAGCTGCACGTGGTCGCCGGCCACGGCGGCGACGCGCTTGATCAGGCGGGTGCCATCGGCCGGCGAATCGAACACCGCCACCTCACCACGCTGCGGCGTGCCGGCAGCCAGCAGCTCCTGGCTGGTGAACGGCAGGCGCAGGCCGTAGGCGCGCATGTCCACCACCACCCGGTCACCCGGTTGCAGCGTCGGCTGCATCGAACCGCTGGGCACGACGTAGTGGTTGGCGAGGGTGTCGCGGGCGGCAGCGAGCAGGCCCAGCATCACCAGCAGCGGCAGTGCCTCCTTCTTCAGCCAGGTGAGCGCGCGCTCTGGGAACGGCGGACGGGCTACAGCATCCATGTCAGGCTCCGGGTGGTGGGTGGGCGTCAGACCGCAAGGGCAGGCGTGAGGTTCCCGCGCATCATGCCGGTCTCCATGCCCGTGCCGATCAACGGTCGGCAGCCACCGGGTGCATTCCGGCCGGACGTTATGAAGGTTTTACGCCCGGGCCGGGAACTGGGCATCGCACCTTTACGGCCCCCACGCGCATCGTGTGCCTACCGCGCCGCAGGGCGCTTTGCGCAAGGTGTTGTATGACCCTCCTGGTGATCCGGCATGCGTCGCCGTCGGTGCCGCGTCCGCTGCTGCCGGCCGAGTTGTCCGGCCATCCGGTGCTGTGCACCGACTGCGCCAGCCTGGCCGATGTGCGCCAGTGTCTGTGCCAGCCGCAGGCGCGCACCGCGGACTGGGTGCTGCTTGATGTCGGCGTCGCCGACGAGGCGCAATGGTGTGCCGAGGGCGGTGCGCTGCAGGCAGCGCTGGACGGTCTGCCGGCGGAGTACATCGAACTGCAGTCGCCGCACCAGCCCGGTCTGGAGGCGCGCCTGCGCCTGCAGCACGGCCCGGCCGCCGTGGTGGTCGACCAGCGCAGCCAGCAGGCGGGTTATCCGCTGTCATTGGCCATCGTCAGCCGTCGCCTGGCACGGGAGGGCTGAGCCATGTCGATCTTCATCATCCGTGGCCCGGAAGCGGCGGGCGCGTTGATCCGCACCGCCGCGCCGCTGCCGGCGCCGGTACTGAAATCACTGGTGCACCGTGCGATCGATGCGGGCACCAGCGTGGCGATCCGCGCCTGCGGTTCGGAGCAGGAACTGCTGGACGCGCTGCGCGTGGCCGACCACAGCCGTGGCGAGGTGACGCTGCTGGATCCGGGCGCATGTGCCGACAGCCTGCGCCTGCAGCGGCTGCTGCCCTACCTGCACAACGCGTACGTGGAAGTGCATGACGATGGCGCCGTGGCCGAGCCGTGCCTGCCGGCCGGTGTTGGCCAGCGCCTGGGCATCGCCGCCGGGTACGGCGCGCAGAGCTATGTACTGGCGCTGGATATCGCGCTGGATCACCTGGGGTTGGCCGAGCAGGCGAACCGGGTGCATGTAGGGACCTGATGGCCGGGCTGCGCCCGGCACCCGGTAGTGCCGGCCGCTGGCCGGCAACCTCAACAGCCAAAGCCGGTTTCCTGGGGGATGGCGGGGTGGGTCCGGTTGCGGGGGACGCTGCAAGTACGTCCATGTAAGCTCGATCGCGCCATCCATGGCGCTCACGCCCCCGCAACCGGACCCACCCCGCCTTCGACAGATTTCCGCGACCTGTCGGAATGGCATGGCCTGCTCTTGGTGGGTGTCGACCTTGGTCGACACATGGATCCACGCCATGCGTGGATGAGCGACACAACGAAAAACGGCGGGGTTGCCCCCGCCGTTTTGTTTTTCGTACTTCAGGCCGCGCTTACTTCAGGCCGCGGAACTTCAGCAGCGGCTCCACCGACGGGTCCTTGCCGCGGAAATCGCGGTACAGGGTCGACAGCTCCACGCTGTTGCCGCGCGAGAGGATCTTGTCGCGGAATTCCTGGCCGTTGGCGGCGGTCAGGCCACCGTGTTCGGTGAACCACTGGTAGGCGTCATGGTCCAGCACTTCCGCCCAGAAGTAGGCGTAGTAGCCGGCCGAGTAACCGCCACCCCAGATGTGGTCGAAGTAGGTGGTGCGGTAACGCGGCGGCACCTGCGGCAGGTCGACCTTGAACTTCTTCAGCGCGCTCGCTTCGAAGGCGCCGACGTCCTGCAGCGGGGCATCGGCCTTCTGCGTGTGCCAGGCCAGGTCGAGCAGTGCCGCCGACAGGTACTCGGTGGTCGCATAACCCTGGTTGAAGCTGCGCGCCTTGAGGATCTTGTCGACCAGTTCCTGCGGCATCGCTTCGCCGGTCTTGTAGTGCTTGGCGTAGTTGGCGAACACCTTCGGGTCCAGCGCCCAGTGCTCGTTGAACTGCGACGGGAACTCGACGAAATCGCGCGAGGTGGCGGTACCGGCGATCGACGGGTACTTCACGTTCGAGAACATGCCATGCAGTGCATGGCCGAACTCATGGAACATCGTGGTGACGTCGTCGAAGCTGATCAGCGCAGGCTGGCCGGCGGCCGGTTTGGTGAAGTTGCAGACGTTGTAGACCACCGGCTTGGCACCGGTGAGGCCGTCCTGTTCGACGAACACGTCCATCCAGGCGCCACCGGACTTGCTGTCACGCTTGAAGTAGTCGGTGTAGAACAGGGCCAGCGAGGTGCCGTCCTTGTCGAACACTTCGTACACCTTCATGTCCGGGTTGTAGGTCGGAATGTCGGTGCGCGGCTTGAAGGTGATGCCGTACAGCTGGGTGGCGGCGTAGAAGACGCCGTTCTGCAGCACGTTGTCCAGCTCGAAGTACGGCTTGATCTGCGACTCGTCCAGATCGTACTTGGCCTTGCGCACCTGCTCGGCGTAGAAATCCCAATCCGAGGCGGCCACCTGGAAACCACCCTTCTGGGCGTCGATCACCTTCTGGATCTCACCGGCTTCGGCACGCGCCTTGGCGGTGGCGGCAGGCACGGTGTCGGTCAGCAGCTTCAGTGCGGCCGCCGGGGTCTTGGCCATCTGGTCGCCCAGCTGGTAGTCGGCGAAGGTGTCGAAGCCGAGCAGCTTGGCCTTCTGCGCACGCAGCTGGGCCAGGCGCTGCACGGTCTGCCGGGTGTCGTTGGCATCGCCACGCTCGGCACGGGTTTCCGAAGCCTTCAGCACGGCGGCGCGCTGGTCGCGGTCGGTCAGCGAACCGAGCACCGGCTGCTGGGTGGTGTTCTGCAGCGGCAGCAGGAACTTGCCATCCAGCTTGCGGTCCTTGGCGGCGGCGGCGGCGTTGTTGACCGCGCCCTCGTCCAGGCCGGCCAGCTTGGCCTTGTCGTCCACCACGACCGCAGCAGCGGCGGTTGCAGCCACCAGGCGGGTGTGGAACTGGGTGGACAGCGTGGTTTCTTCCACGTTGAGCTTGCGCAGGCTCGCCTTGTCGGCGTCGGACAGCTGCGCGCCGGCGCGCACCAGGCCGTCGTAGTAGTGCTCGACCAGGCGCTTCTGCACCGGATCCAGGCCCAGCGTCTCGCGCTGGTCGTACAGCGACTTCACGCGCGCGAACAGCTTCGGATCGAGGTTGATCTCGTCCTGGTGCGCGGCCAGCTTCGGCGCCACTTCTTCCTGGATCTTCTGGCGGGCATCGTTGGTGTCGGCCTGGACCAGGCCGAAGAAGATGCGCGACACGCGGGTCAGGGTCTCGCCGCTGCGCTCCATCGCCACGATGGTGTTGTCGAAGGTGGCCGGCTCGGCGCTGTCGGCGATCTTGCGCACGTCGGCCAGATGCTGGCGCATGCCTTCTTCGAACGCCGGCAGGTAATCGCTGTCCTTGATCTTGTCGAACGGCGGTGCCTGGAACGGCAGGCTGCTGGCGGTCAGCAGCGGATTGGTGGAGGCTTCGGCCGGCTGCTGGGCCGGTGCATTCTGGGCTTCGGACACGGGGGTGGACTCCTTGCCGGAACAGGCCGCCAGCGCCAGGCTGATGGCGGCGGCCAGGACTACGGTACGCGACATGTAAAACGCTCCTTGGGCAGACGGTACGGGATGGCAGCCGTCCACCCTACTCCTGTCACGGGCGCCCGGCATGTGCCGGACGTGGCGTCTACGCTGCCGGCGGCGGCTGGCTCAGACCGTGCCGCGGGTCTTGCCGATCCAGGGCCGGTAGAACTCGCGGATGGTCGCCATGTCTGCGGCATCATCGCCGGTCGGCGTGAACAGCGGGCCGATGCCGATGGTCTTTTCCGGGTAGTGGAAATACGCGGCCAGGATCGGCACGTCGGCCATCCGCGCAATCTTCAGGAAGCCGGCCTTCCAGTCCTTCACGGCCTTGCGGGTGCCCTCGGGGGTGATGGCGAACCACATCTTCTCGTTGTTGCGCAGCAGGTCCACGGCCTGGCCGACAGTGCCCTGCGGCGAGCTGCGATCCAGCGGGATCACGCCCAGCTTGTGCAGCAGCGGGCCCAGTGGCCACCAGAACAGCGAGGCCTTGCCCAGCACCTTCACTTTCATGCCCAGTGCGATCTTGGCGGCCATGCCCCACAGCCCGTCCCAGTTGGACGAATGCGGAGCGATGATGAAGACCAGCCTGGGAACGTTCGGCAGCGTACCGGTCACTTTCCAGCCGCCCATGCGCAGCGTGCAGCGCGCCAGCCAGCGCAGGAAACGGTTGGGCTTGACCTGCGGCATGTTCGGCGGAATGGCCGGCAGCAACGGCGTCGGGTTGTTCAAGCAATCACTCCCAGTCACGTGATGAGCGCCCGCGCTTGATCTGCGCGCGCCCGCGTTTGGCGTCCAGACGACGCAGTTTCGACCCGAAGGTCGGCTTGGTGGCCTTGCGTGGTTTGGGCACGCTCAGCCCGGCCTGGATGAAGGCCGCCAGCCGCTCGCGCGCATCCTCGCGATTGCGATCCTGGGTGCGGAAACGTTGCGCGTCGATGACCAGCACGCCTTCGCCGGTCATGCGCCGGTCGCGCCGCGCCAACAGGCGCTCGCGCAACGGCTCGGGCAACGAGGGCGAGCCGGCCACGTCGAAACGCAGTTCCACCGCGGTGGAGACCTTGTTGACGTTCTGGCCACCGGCACCACTGGCACGCACGAAACGCTCGACGATCTCGCCGTCGGGGATTTCAAGCTGCGCGCTGATGATGACCGGTCCACTGCCCATCCGCGCATTGTAGCGGCAGCCGCGTTGCCGTGGCTGCCATCACGCCCCGTATGCCGCCGATCAGGCACCGAACACGCCGCCTTCGCCTTTGCCGGGGGTATGCTTGCCATCCCGTGTACTGCAGGACGCTCCGCATGATCCGCTTCGTTCCCTCCCTGTTGCGCCGCGCGACCCTGCTGCTGGTGCTGGCCGCAGCAAGCGCGCCGGTGCTGGCCGCAGCCCCCACCGATGGCGACATCAACCGCCTACTGTCGGCCTCGCGTGCGCAGAGCATGATCGACACCATGCTGCCGCAGATCGAAGCGATGCAGCAGCAGCAGTTCCAGCAGGTCGCCGCACAGCGCAAGCTCAACGCCCAGCAGCAGGAACAGCTGCAGCGCATCCAGGCCCGTACCAGCCAGACCCTGCGCCAGGCACTGTCGTGGCAGCAGCTGCGGCCGATGTACGTGGACCTGTACAAGAAGACCTTCAGCAAGGAAGACGTGCTGGCCATGGCCGAGTTCTACGAGAGCCCGGCCGGCCAGAGCCTGCTCGACAAGACCCCGGCGCTGATGCAGAACGTGATGGTGGCGATCCAGACGCGCATGCAGCCGCTGTTCGCCGATCTGCAGAAGGATCTGGAAGCGATCGTCAACGAGCCGGAAAAGAAGTAAGGCGGTAGCGCCGGGCCATGCCCGGCGAGCGCGAAACGCGGCCGTTTCATCGCAGAAGCCGCCGGGCATGGCCCGGCGCTACCGCTACGGCGCCTGCCAGCCGAACAGGTCCAGCGCCTTCTGGAATTCACCGTCGACCGGCGCGCGCACATCCACCGTGCCACCATCCGGATGCGGAAAGCGCAGGCGCTCGGCGTGCAGCAGCATGCGGTGCACACCCTGCATGCGGAAGTTGCGGTTGTGCCGGCCATCACCATGGCTGGTATCGCCGATCAGGTGATGTGACAGGTGCTTGAGATGGCGGCGGATCTGCCGGAAGCGCCCGGTCAGCGGCTGACAGCGCAGCAGTGCATAGCGCGAGCTGGTGAACTCGCCCACCGGTACCGACAGTTCGCCGGTAGCCAGGCGCTGGAAGTCGGTGACCGCCGGCTTCTTCACCGGCTTGCCGGGACCGCCATCCAGATCGTGGTCGACCTGCCAGGCCTCCTCGGCCGGCCAGCCGCGGCAGATGGCCAGGTAATCCTTGCTCACCTCGCCGCCCATCAACGACTTGCCCAGCGCACTGGCCGTATCACGGTCGAATGCCAGCAACAGGCAGCCGCTGGTGGCGCGATCCAGGCGATGGACCAGGAAGATCGGCCGGCCCAGCTGCTCGCGCAGGCGATCGGCGAGGAAATCATCTTCGCCACGGGCCAGCTTGCTGTCATGGACCATCAGCCCGGCCGGCTTGTTGACCACGGCCAGTCGTTCATCCAGGTGCAGCAGCTGCAGGGGCGCGGTTTCAGTCTCGACCGCGGCGAGGGTGTCAGGTTCGGTACTCACCGCGCGATTATCCGGATGACGCGCTGAACAGGGTAGTGCCGGCCGCTGGCCGGCAACGTCGAGGTCGCCCGATGACTGCGGTTGCCGGCCAGCCGCCGGCACTACTGCGGTTGCCGGCCAGCCGCCGGCACTACTGCGGTTGCCGGCCAGCGGCCGGCGTTGGCGGGGCGACGCCCGGTCAGGTGTTGCGCAGCGCCAGCAGTTCGCCATTGCCCACCGGCACCAGGCTGGTGGTGAACGCCGCGTCTGCGGCCAGCAGGGCGCGCAGCGGCTCCATCTCACCGGCATGCGAGGTGGCGTTGTCGACCACCAGCAGGCCGCCGGGGCACAGTACCCGACGCAGCTGCGGCCACCAACCTGCGTACTGCTGGCGATCCGAATCCAGGAACAGCAGGTCGATGCAGCCCTGCTCGGCCTGCGCCAGCCACTGCCCGGCATCACCGTGGACCAGGTTGATGCGCTCGCCCAATCCACTGCGGGCGAAATTCGCGCGGGCCATCGCCACCTTGTCGGCAGCGAACTCCAGCGTGGTCACCTGGCCATCGATCGCGGCCGCCGCTTCGGCCAGCCACAGCGTGGAATAACCGTTGGACGTACCGATCTCCAGCACGCGGCGGGCGTTGCCGAAACGCACCAGCACCGACAGCAGTTCACCGGTGTCGGCGGTGATGTTGAGCATGCGCCGACCGCGCTCGGTTTCGCACGCATCGTTGTCGCTGCCGAACTGCGCGAGCTCCTGTTTGAGCGCGCTCAGCGCATCCATCATCGCCACCACGCACGCGCCAGTGCGAACGCTCCAACCGCACCGGACACCCAGCTCCACGCCGGCACGTCGCCCCAGTACCAGCCCGGCGGCTGCAGCACGTACATCAATGCGGCGATCGCCAGCAGGCCGACGCCGGTGATCGCACCGACCGCATGCTTCTGCAGGCGCTGCACGCTGGCATCCAGCGCAACCAGATCGCGCGAGCGCATCGCCAGTTCATGGCGACCTTCCACCTGCTGGGTCAGCCAGGCGTGCACCAGGCGCGGCATGTCCGGCGCATGGGTCATGATTTCCGGCAGGCGCTTGCCGATCTCGCGCACCACGCGACGCGGGCTGTAGCGCTCGCGCAGGATCTTCGCCAGCACCGGCTTGGCTACGGCCCAGATGTCGATCTGCGGGTCCAGCTGGCGGCCGACGCCCTCGATGTTGAGCAGGGTCTTCTGCAGCAGGATCAACTGCGGCTGCAGGGTCAGCTGGTAGCGCTGGGCCACGCGGAACAGCTTCATCAGCACTTCGGCCAGCGAGATCTGCGACAGCGGGCGGGTGAAGTACGGCTCGCACACCGAACGCACTGCCGCTTCCAGATCATCGATGCGCACGTTGTCGGGCATCCAGCGCGCCTGCACGTGCAGTTCGGCGATGCGGCGGTAGTCGCGGTTGAAGATGGCCATGAAATTCTCGGCCAGGTAATACTGATCTTCCTGCGAGAGCTGGCCCATGATGCCGAAGTCCAGCGCGATGAAGCGCGGGTTGTCGCGGCGTGCCGGATCGATGTCGACCCAGATGTTGCCGGCGTGCGCGTCGGCATGGAAGAAGTTGTCGCGGAACACCTGGGTGTAGAACACCCGCACGCCTTTGGCGGCCAGCGCCTTGCGGTCGATGCCGGCCTTGTCCAGAGCGGCGATGTCGTCGGAAGGAATGCCCCATACGCGCTCCAGGGTCAGCGCGCGCTCGGCGGTATGGCTCCAGATCACTTCCGGTACGTACAGGTCGTCGGAGTTCTCCCAGAAACGGCGCAGCACGCTGGCATTGGCGCCTTCGCGCTGCAGGTCCAGCTCGGCGGCCAGGGTGTTCTCCACCTCGGCCACCACTTCGCGCGGGCGGATCTTGTCGGCGCGCGGATGGGTGCGCTCGACCAGCGTCGCCAGCGAGTTGAGCAGGGCGATGTCAGCGTCGATCTGTTTTTCGATGCCCGGGCGCAGCACCTTGACCACTACCTGGCGGCCGTCGGCCAGGGTGGCCGCGTGCACCTGCGCGATCGACGCCGAGGCCAGTGGCTCGGTATCGAAACTGGCGAAGGCTTCGCTGACCGGCAGGCCCAGCGCTTCCTCGACGATGCGGCGCGCCGCGTCGCCGTCGAAGGGCTTGACCCGGTCCTGCAGCAGGGTCAGCTCATTGGCCACGTCCGGCGGCACAAGGTCGCGACGGGTCGACAGGATCTGCCCGAACTTGACGAAGATCGGCCCCAGGTCCTGCAGCGCCAGGCGCAGGCGCGCACCCCGCGACTGTGCCGCGATGGCGGCCGATGCGCGCGGAACGAACGGCTTGGCCAGGCGCAGCCAGCGCTCGGCCGGGGTGCCCTGCAGCAGGTCGTCGAGGCGGTAACGCAGGATCACCCGGCCGATGCGGCTGGCCCGCAGCAGCGCCTTCATGCGGCACCCCGCAGGCGCTGCACGCGTGCGCCGAGGCGCTCGACATCGTCGCGCAGCACGTCCACGTCATCGTGGAAGGCATCCAGCTCGGCACGTGGCACCACGTCGCGCGATTCCTCGGTGATGAATTCAGCGGCGCTATGGGCGAGGTCGATCGCACCCTGGCGGGCATGCTGCAGGGCGCTGCGCAGGGTGTTGGCCACCTGCACGCCCAGCACGTCGCCGAACACGCTGACGAACGGCTGCTGCCAGTCCGGATCGAAGCCCTTGGCCAGCTGCTGCAGGCGGCGCGCCAGCTCGGCATCGCCGGCCACGCGTACGCGCCCCTTGCCGTTGTCAGCGCCCTGGCGGGCACGCGCCAGCAGCGGCAGTTGTGCCAGCACGCCGGCCAGGCTGCTGCGCACGGCCAGGTCGGCTTCCTGCGCATCCACCGGGCCGACACGCAACTGGTCACCGTCGACGCTGATGCGCATTGCCAGCGGCGGCGCGTCCAGGGTCAGGTCGATATGGCGACCGTCGAGGCTGGCCAGTGCGTGGCGGGTATCCGGATCCAGCGCCAGCGCGCGGTTCAGGGCGATCTGCAGGGCACGGCCAGCGACCGGCTTGAGGGACTTGAGCAGGGAAAGAGCCATGTGCGCATTCTACCTGCGTGGGTGGGGGGCTTGGGCCGGGCTGCCGCCCGGCACCCGCAGAAGCAACGGCAACATCAAAAGCCGAAGCAACAGCAACAGCGGGCATTCCGTGGGGAGGCGGGGTGGGTCCGGTTGCGGGGGCCGCTGCAAGTACGTCCCTGTAAGCTCGGTCGCCGCATCCATGCGGCTCACGCCCCCGCAACCGGACCCACCCCGCCTTCGACAGGTTCCTGCCGCTGTTGGTGGGTGTCGACCTTGGTCGACACGGTAGATCCACGCCATGCGTGGATGGATTTCTGGTTCATCTGTGCCTCACGCGGAACGCCGATCAAGGTTCATGCTATGGAGCCACGCAACGCACAGGACATCGCATTTCCATGGCACGGACACGGGTTGGCATCATCTTCGGTGGCAGGTCTTCCGAACACGAAGTTTCGCTGCAGTCGGCGAAGAACATTCTCGACGCGCTCGACCGCGAGCGCTTCGAACCGGTGCTGATCGGCATCGACAAGCAGGGCCAGTGGCACCTGAGCCAGCCGGACACCTTCCTGCTCAATGCCGAGGATCCGGCACGCATCGCGCTGCATCCTTCCGGTACCGCGCTGGCGGTTCTGCCCGGCACCGAGCAGGCCCAGCTGCAACCGACCGATGCGGGCAGCGCGCTGGGGCAGATCGATGTGGTGCTGCCGATCGTGCACGGTCCGCTGGGCGAGGACGGTGCGCTGCAGGGCTTGCTGCGCATGGCCAACCTGCCCTTCGTCGGCTCGCCGGTACTGGGTTCGGCGGTAGCCATGGACAAGGATGTAACCAAGCGCCTGCTGCGCGATGCCGGCCTGCAGGTGGCGCCGTGGGTCTGCATCCGCCGCCATGAAGCCGATACGGTCGATGTCGATGCCCTGATCGCGGCACTCGGCCTGCCGCTGTTCGTGAAGCCGGCCAACCAGGGCTCATCGGTGGGCGTGAGCAAGGTCAAGGACGCCGACGGTTTCGCCGAGGCATTGCACACTGCGCTGCGCTACGACCACAAGGTGCTGGTGGAATCGGCCGTGGTCGGCCGCGAGATCGAATGCGCGGTGCTCGGCAACGAGCGGCCGCAGGCCAGCATCTGTGGCGAGGTGGTGCTGCACGACGAGTTCTACGCCTACGACACCAAGTACATCAACGAAGATGGCGCCGAAGTGGTGGTGCCGGCCGCGATCGACGCGGCGACGCAGGCGCGTATCCAGGACATCGCGCTTCAGGCGTACCAGGTACTGGAATGCGCCGGCATGGCGCGCGTGGATGTGTTCCTGACCGCGGATGGTCGGATCGTCATCAACGAGGTCAACACGCTGCCCGGCTTCACCCGCATCAGCATGTATCCGAAGCTGTGGGGCGCCAGCGGCGTGGGCTACACGGCGCTGATCACGCGCCTGATCGAACTGGCGATGGAACGGCACGACGCCGATCGCCGATTGCACAGCGCGGTGCGCTGACCGCGCTTCGGCAGTGCCGGCCGCCGGTCGGCAACCCCGGGTAATCGAGGTTGCCGGCCAGCGGCCGGCACTACTGCTCAAGCGGTCATGTGCGCTTGCGGAACATCGAGATCACCGCCAGTACCAGGAACACCACGAACAGGATCCAGGCGATGTTGCTGGCGGCACCGGCGATGCCGGAGAAACCGAGCACGGCGGCGATGATGGCGATGACAAAGAAGATGACGGCGTAATGCAGCATGGTGCTCCTCGCAGGTGGTCGGCCGTGGGTGGCGTTGTGTCCATCCTGCGCATCTGCCGGTGTGCAACCGGTGATGGCGATCTCTGCGCGTAATGAAGGCTTCAGCGCGGTGATGCCGCCGTCATGATGCGGCCTTCAGTCGTCGCAGCCCTTCTTCGATGCTGACCTGCGGCACGTAGCCGAAATCACGGCGCGCTGGCTCCATGCTGTACCAGTGCGGCGTGCACAGCTGCTCGGCCAGGAAGCGCGTCAGCGGCGGCTCGCCACGCAGGCGCAGCAGCGGCCACAGCCGCTCGCAGATCGCGCCGATCCGATACGCCGTCTTGAAGCTGATCGCCTTGTCCACGGTTGGAGCGCCCACCGCCTGCAGCAGCTTGTTGACCAGCTCGCGCATCGGCAGCGGTTCGCCATTGGAAATGAAGTACGCCTTGCCGGCGCAGGCCGCGCCCGGTGCCAGCGCCTCGAAGGCGAGGAAATGCGCCAGCGCGGCGTTGTCGATGTACGTGGTATCGACCTTGTTGTTGCCGTCGCCCACCAGGCGCAAACGGCCAGCACGTGCACGATCGGCCAGACGTGGCACCAGCTGCTGGTCGCCCGGGCCCCAGATCAACCGCGGACGCAACGCCACGGTTGCCAGGGTCGCGTCATTGGCCGCCAGCACGCGCTGTTCGGCAATCGCCTTGGTCGCCGCGTACGGCGCCTGGAAATCCTCGCCATACGGCACTTCGTCCGCACCCAGTCCTTCCACCGGGTGCGTGGCGCGGTGGGTCACGCTGGGCGTGGAGGTGTAGACCAGCCTGCCGATGCCATGCGCGCGGCAGGCGGCGATGACGTTGTCGGTGCCGACCACGTTGGCCTGGTGGTAGCTGTCATAGCTGCCCCACGCACCCGCCTTGGCACCGTTGTGGAACACCGCATCGACGCCGGCCACCGCATGCAGCACCGCCTGCGGATCGGCCAGGTCACCGCGGATCTGGCCCACGCCCAGCGCCTGCAGTTGCGGGTAGTGGCTGCGGTTGAACGCCAGCACCTGGTGGCCACGTTCGACCAGGCCACGGCACAGCGCCTGGCCAAGAAAACCACCACCACCGGTGACCAGGATCTTCATGCGCGCTTCTCCAGTTCGGCGCGTGCCCAGACGGCGAGCTTCTCGCGGCCGATCTTGGCGTTGTGACGGATATCGACGGGGAACGCCGGATGCATCAGCATGTGTTCCAGCTTCATCTCGGGCAGACGCGCAGCGGCCGTGGCATGCAGCGCCTCGCGCAGAGCAGGGCTGTCGGACTGGCCACGCTGCAGCTCCACGCACAGCACCGGCACCTGCGCACCGGCCGCGCCGACGCCCACCAGCGCAGTGCGTGCCACGCCGGGCACAGTGTTGAACACCGGCTCGACCTGTTCGGTGTACAGCGATCCGTGGGCGGTTTCCACGCGATGGGTCTTGCGGCCACAGAACCACAGCCGTCCCTGCGCATCGAAGTAGCCGACATCGCCCATGCGATGCACGATGCGGACGCTGCCATCGGCCAGGGTTTCGCTGATCTTCGCCGCCGCCGTCGCCTGCGGACGGTTGAAATAACTGTCGGTGGCGGTCGGTCCGGCCACGGTGATCTCACCGATCTCGCCCACTGCCAGTACGCGCGCCTGCGACCAGTCCGGCAGCGGCGCATCGTCGATGGCGATGATGCGCACCTCGTTCGGTGCGACCACGCTGCCGACGCAGGTGCCGGCACCGCCCTCGGTGGCCGCGCGCGTACGCTCCAGCTCGCGCCCCTCGACCACCGCCACCGGCAGGCACTCGGTGGCGCCATACGGCGTCCAGAACTGGGCATCGGCCGGCAGCAGGCTGCGGATCGTGGCAACCACGTCCGGCGGCACCGGCGCACCGGCCGAGGTCACCCGGGTCACCGTCGGCAACGGCCGCCCGTGCCGCGCCAGCACCCGCATCAACGCAGGCGAGCCAAACAGCTGGGTCACGCCGAAACGCTGGATGGCGTCATGCAGGCGCGCCGGGTCGGCCTGGGCCGGCCGGGTCGGGTCCATGTCCGGAATCACCGAGGTCAGGCCCAGTGCCGGATCGAACAGCGCAAACGGCGGGAAGGTCGGCAGGTCCACCCCACCCGCCTCCATGCCGAAGGCGCTGCCCAGCAGCTCGATCTGGCCGACGAAGTGGCGGTGGCGGTAGACCACGCCCTTGGGCACACCGGTGGAGCCGCTGGTGAACAGGATCGCCGCCGTGTCCTCGCCATCGATGTCGGCCAGCATCGGGCCGCTGTTGGCGCCGGCACGCTCCAGCGCGGCCAGCGTGGTACCGCCCCAGCCCAGGCGGCGGCCGACCGTGACCAGACGGGTCGCCGAAGGCGCCCAGCGCAGCGCCAGCCGCGCCACGTGGGCCAGCGGGATGCCGATGAAGGCCTGCGGCTGTGCCTCGTCCAGGCACTGCTTCAGCGCGCGCTTGTCGATGCCCGGATCGACCAGCACCGGCACCGCGCCCAGCTTGAACAGGGCGAACATCAACAGGAAGAACTCCGGCGACGGCCGCACCATCACCACCGTGCGCACCCCGCGGCCGATGCCGTAACCGGCCAGGCCGGCCGCCATCGCATCGCTGCGGGCGTCCAGCTGGCGGTAATCCAGGGTCACGTCGTAGGCCGCCATGCCGTTGCCGGCGCCGCGCCGCCCGGGGCAGCGGATGGCGATCTGGTCGGGGCGTTCACGCGCCAGCTCGGGCAGCCGCGCGGCGATGTTGCAGGATCGGTTCATCCGTTCATTGTCGCCGCTTACGGAATTTCTTGCGCGGCGGCCGCCAGCGTGGAAAATCCGCATCCTCGTCCCTTTCCCGATGCCGCCCGAGGCGGCTTGCCCATGCAACATCCCTGCATGACCTGCGGCGCCTGCTGCACCCAGTACCGCGTGGCCTTCCACTGGATGGAATCGGACGAGGTCACCCCCGGCGGCGTGCCGCACCAGCTCACCGAGGTGCTCGACCCGCACCGCCTGTGCATGCGCGGCACCCATTCCAAGCCGGTGCGCTGCGTGGCGCTGGACGCGCAGATCGGCGTCTATTCCCGCTGCACGATCCACCCCAACCGCCCCAGCGTGTGCCGCGAGGTGGATGCATCGTGGGAGTACGGCAAGGCCAGCCCGCAGTGCGACAAGGCCCGCATCGCCTATGGGCTGGATCCGCTGACCCTGGCCGACTGGCGCTGGCGCGACGGCGCGGACAACGACGACGACCACCCGGACGACAACGGCAACAGCCCCTCGCCACAGGCGCCGATCGCGGCATGACATGCGTGCCGACCAACGGTCGGCACCCACCCGTTCACTCTCCCGGTGGGTGCCGACCGTTGGTCGGCACACTCTTCAGATCGGGTTCGCGTCCAGGAACGCCCGGATCTCCGGCACCAGCACTTCATGCTTGTCTTCCAGCACGTAGTGGCCGGCATCCTCGAAGGCATGCACCTGCGCCTTCGGCAACGCCGCCTGGAAGCCCTTCAGGAAGTGGTGGTCGAACACGAAATCACGCAGGCCCCAGCCGAGGAAGGCCGGACGATCGGCGAACGACGGCAGCGCCTTGCCGGCGCGCTCCAGCAGTGACCACGCCTTGTCGGCCGGCGACAGCGGAATGTCCTGCATGAAGCGGATGGTGCTGATGCGGTTGGCGTAGCTGTTGTACGGCGACACGTAGGCGCGGCGCACATCGGCGGGCATCTTCCGCTCCACGCCCAGCCACGAGGCACCGGAGGAGAACGCATTGAAGGTGCGGATGATCCACTCGCCGATCTTCCAGTGCCGGCCCAGCGCGATCTGCCACGGCATCTTCTTGGCCGCCGGCATCGGGAACGCGGCGGTGTTGAGCACCACCAAGCGCTTGACCTGGTCGTGGTGCGACAGCGCCCAGCCGAAACCGATCATGCCGCCCCAGTCGTGCACGGCCAGCGTCACCGGGCCGGTGATGCCCAGATGCTTCAGCAGCGCATCCAGATCATCCACCCGCGACTGCAGCGTGTACTCGTAGCGGCTGTCGTCAGGCTTGTCCGACAGGCCCATGCCGATATGGTCCGGCACGATGCAGCGGTACCTGTCCGACAGGCCGGCCACCAGCGTGCGCCAGTAATAGCTCCACGACGGGTTGCCGTGCACCATCACCACCACTTCGCCATCGCGCGGGCCTTCGTCGAGATAGTTCATCGACAGGCCGGGGCGGACCTCGAAACGCTGCGGGTGGGCGGGGTAACCGGGAAGCTGGGACATCGGATCGCACCTGTAGAAAGGGCCGGTAGAACCGGCCCTTGGACACTTGGAAAACTCATCGCTGTCCGTCGCGAGCGATTGGCTGGCAGGTGCGGACGGCGCGCAGCAGGTCAGCGGTGACTTTTTTACCAGACCACTTCGGCCATCGAGCAGTTCAGGCCCGAGCCGATGCCCAGAAGTGCGATGCGGTCGCCCTTCTTCAGCTTGCCCAGCTGCTTGAGCTTGCTCAGCACGATCGGCACCGAGGCCGGACCGATGTTGCCGTGCTCGCCGAAGATGGTCATGACCTTCTTCGGGTCGATGCCGAAATTCTTGATGAACGCCGCGGTGTGCGGCTGGCTGACCTGGTGGATGACGAACTGGTCCAGCTCTTCCACGGCCCAGCCCAGTGCGATCTTGGCGGCGGTGAAGGTCTTCTGGGCCAGCTTGATGCCCTCGATCAGCAGCATGCGGGTGTCGGTGACCATGCGGTCCAGGTTGCCCAGGCACAGCTGGTTCCACTCGGTGGCCGAGCGGGTCACGCCACCCTTGTAGCGCGGCGCGTCGGGCACCAGCTCCGAACGGGCCATCACCATCGCGGCTGCACCGGAACCGGTGGTCAGCGCCGCCAGCTCGTTGCGGAAGTCGTCAGCGGTGACGTCCGGCGCGGTCATCCGCTCCAGGGTCTTTTCGTACACCAGGTTGGCGGTCTCGCCATCCACCACCAGCGCATAGTCGATCTCACCGCGCTCAAGCATGCGCGCAGCGATGTCCATGCCGTTGATGAAGGCCAGGCAGGCATTGGCGACGTCGAAGGTCATGCACTCGTCGCTGACACCGAGGTTGCCGGACACGATGGAAGCGGTGGACGGCTCCAGGTAGTCACGGCTGACCGAGGTGTTGATCAACAGGCCCACCTGCGTCGCATCGATGCCTGCGTCTTCCAGCGCCTTGCGGCCAGCCATGGTGGCCGCATCGGACGCCAGGACACCGTTGTCCCACAGGCGGCGCGCGTGGATGCCGGCGATGTCGCCGAGGACGTCGGTACGGATACCAAGGCGATCCAGCGTCGGCTGCAGGCGTTCGTTGATTTCCTTGGTCGTCAGCGTGTGCGGCGCATCAACGTGAGCCAGGCCGGCAATCGAGACATTCTTGAAGAGCATCGAGGTTAGCGCCAAGGCTCAGGCAAAGGGGGCGCTATTCTATAACCCCCCGGGCCTTCACCGCATCTTTACGAATTCAGCCTTGGCCGTATGGTGAAGGATTCAGCGCGGCGGGCACTGGAAGGCGGCGAAGCGCTGGCTGCCATCGGCGGGGGCCGCAGCGGCCTGCACGGCGTTGGCGCCGGTGGTCGGGGCCTCGTTGCGGGCCAGGGTTTCCAGCTCTTCCTGCACGCGCAGCGGGTTGCGGTTGTAGAAGCCGACCTTGCTCTTCACGGTCACCACTACTTCGCCCTTGGAGATGCAGCCGGCCGGTACCGGGCCTGCCGGCAGCACGCGGGTCGCCTTGCCGGCCGGTTCGATCGGCACCCAGGTGCAGGCGGTGACGGTGAGCAACAGGGACGACAGCAGCAGAACGCGCATGGGCAGGATCCTGGAAGGGAATGTCAGGAGTGTGCCTGAACCGTCTGAATCAGGGATAGCCGAAGAAGGCTGCGGTAGCGCCGGGCCATGCCCGGCGGTTCTTCGAAGGCGTCCAGATGCCGCGCTGCGCGCTCGCCGGGCAGCGGCCGGCACTACCACCGGAGGCCTGCCCGCCGGAGCGGGCAGGCACATCCCTTACTTCTTGACCGGGTTGCCTTCGGCATCGATCACGGTCACTTCGCCCAGGTTCAAGGCGCGCACGGCCGCTTCGGTCTGTTTGAGGTCACCCACCACCACCCAGGTCAGCGCCTGCGGCTTGATCTCCGCTGCCGCCTGCTGCACCTGTGCCGGGGTCATCGCTTCGATCTCGGCCTTGCGGCGCAGCACGTAGTCGTCCGGACGCTTGAACTGCACGATCGTGCCGATGGTCGCGGCCACCGCGCTGGCGGTCTCGTAGGCGCCGGGCAGGCTCAGCGTCTGGATGTTGCGGATGCGCGCCACTTCCGCGTCGGTCGCCGGCTTGCTGCCGTTGGCGAACTCGGCGATCTCCTTGCGCATTTCCGCCATGGCCGGGCCGGTCTTGTCGATCTGCACCGGTGCCATCGCCATCCACGGGCGCTGGCCCACGGTGTTGCTGGCGCTGGTGCGGGCACCGTAGGACCAGTGCTTGTCCTCGCGCAGGTTCATGTTCAGGCGCGAAGTGAAGTCACCACCGATCACGCCGTTGGCGATGTCGAAACGGGTCGAGCTGGCATCGCTGGACGGCGGCACGACCTGGCCGGCGAACAGGTTGGCCTGCACCGCGCCCGGCTGGTCGATCAGGAACACGCGCGGGCTCTTCGGCAGCGCCACGGCGGTGGTGGCCTTGATCGTCGGCGCATCACCGGTGGCCTTCCAGTCGCCCAGCTGCTTGTCCAGCAGCGGCACGATCTCGGCCAGGGTGGTATCGCCAACCACGATCAGGGTGCCGTCCTGCGGGCGCAGCCAGTCGCGGTGGAAGTCGACCAGGTCCTCGCGGCCCAGGCTGCTGATCGCCGCTTCGTCACCGCTGCCGGTGAACGGGATCGCGTACGGGTGGCCCTTGCCGTACAGCAGCGGCGGCAGCACGCGCATCGCTACCGCACCCGGGTTGACCTTCTCCTGCTGGATGCCGGCGATCCAGGTCGCCTTGACCCGGTCGATCTCGCTCTGCTCGAAGCGCGGCTCGCGCAGCAGGCTGGCATACAGCGCCAGCGACGGCACCAGGTTCTCCTTCAGCGCGGACAGTTCCACATCCACCGAATCCAGGCCTGCGGACGCATCGAGATCCGCACCCAGCGCATCGGCTGCATCGGCGAAGGCCAGCGAGCCGAGCTTGCCGGCGCCTTCGGTCATCAGGCTCATGGTGAAGTTGGCGGTGCCCGGCTTGCGGCCCTGGTCGGCGGTGAAGCCACCCGGGAACTGGTAGCTGAACTGCACCACCGGAATCTCGTGGCGCTCGGCCAGCACCACCTGGGTGCCGTTCTTCAGCGTGGCGCGCTGCAGGGCCGGGAACTTCAGCTGCGGGAACTCGCGGGTCTGCGGCACGCCGGCCTTGCGGTCCACCTGCTCGGGCAGGGTGCTGTACCTGCTGTCGACTGCCGGCACGTTGAACGGCTTCGGCGCCTGCGAGGGGTCTTCCTTCAGCGCCACGCGTTCACCCGGCTCGACCACCAGGGTGTGGCTGCCCTTGTCCAGCCACTGCGCGCCCAAGCGCTTGAGGTCGGCAGCGGTGGCCTTGTCGATGTTGGCCAGCGAGGTGCGGAAGCAGCCCGGGTCGCCGGTGTAGACCGTGCACTCGGCCAGCGCATCGGCCTTGCCACCGAAGCCGCCGATGCGCTCGATGCCACGGATGAACGCCGCGCGCGAGCCGGTCTTGGCGCGTGCCAGTTCTTCGGCGGTCGGGCCCTCCTTGAGCAGGCGCTCGATTTCCTCATCGATGATCTTTTCGACCTTGGCCGGATCCTGGCCCTGCTTCACCGTCGCCATCACCATGAAGTTGGAACCGAGCTGCGAGGCATAGGCGCCGGCGCTGATGTTGTCCACCAGCTTGTCCTGGTGCTGCAGGCGCTGGCTCAGGCGCGAGGACTTGGCGCCGCCGAGCACATAGGCCAGCAGCTGCAGCTGGTCGACGTCGGTGGTGCCGACCTGCGCCACGTTCCAAGCGCGGTAGATGCGTGCCTGCGGCACCTTGTCGGTCATCACCTCGCGGGTGTCGGCCGGCCGCTTGGCCACGTCCACCTTCGGCTGCGCCATGGTCGGGCCGGCCGGGATGCTGCCGAAGTACTTGGCGGCCTTTTCCTTGGCGGTGGCCAGGTCGATGTCACCGGCCAGCACCAGTACCGCGTTGTTCGGGCCGTACCAGGTGCGGAACCAGGTCTTGACGTCGTCCAGCGAGGCGGCGTTGAGATCGTTCATCGAGCCGATCACGCTGTGGTGGTACGGGTGGCCCACCGGATACAGCGCGCGGTTGAGCTGTTCCCACACCTGGCCATAGGGCTGGTTCTCGCCCTGGCGCTTCTCGTTCTGCACCACGCCACGCTGTTCGTCGAGCGCAGCCTGGTCGATCGCGCCCACCAGATGGCCCATGCGGTCCGATTCCATCCACAGCGCCATGTCCAGCGCGGTGGTCGGCACGTTCTCGAAATAGTTGGTGCGGTCGGTATTGGTGGTGCCGTTCTGGCCGGTCGCACCCACCTGCTTGAAGGGTTCGAAGTACTCGCCGTCGTGGTTCTCGCTGCTCTGGAACATCAGGTGTTCAAACAGATGCGCGAAGCCGGTGCGACCGGCGGGCTCGTCCTTGCTGCCGACGTGGTACCAGATATTGACCGCAACGATCGGTGCCTTGCGATCGGTATGCACCACCACGCGCAGGCCGTTGGGCAGGGTGAACTGCTCGAACGGGATATCGACCTTGCTGGTCGCGGCCGGCTTGGCCGCCAGCGCGTAGGTCGGCGCGAGCGTGCCGAGGGCAGTACTGAGGGCAACAGCGAGCAGCGCGGCGCGCGGGCGCAGGGTGAGCGACATATCCGGGTCCTTGGTCACGAAGGTGAATCCCGATCCTAGCGCGGGCGTGCGGCCACCGGTATCGGCCACCAGTCACTGGGGGTGATCGGCCCCCTCGGCCTTCGTGATTGGCCGTTCGCGGGTCACGAACGGCGGTGATTCACGTCCGGACAGTGTCCGCAGCCCCCCGAATGGACAGGTGTCCGCCCTGCGGACACTTTCGGAGAGCCATAAAACCCTTATGAATCAACGACTAAAAGTTGGCACGGGGATTGCTTTGTACTTCCTGCGCCAGGAAGGGCTTCAGACGAAAGCTGACTGAAGACTGAACAAAAGCAGGAAATCGAAAATTCCGCTTGCATCCCCAGAACTGGTGTTCTACCTTACTACCACACCACTGCTCACTAACACTAAACAGGCCCCGTCATGAACGCCAAGACCATTGCCATCGCCATCGCCCTGATCGCCGGCACCGCGGTTGTTTCGTCGGTGCAGGCCTCCGAATCCATCAAGACCCTGTCCACCGTGCAGGTCCGCCCGGCCGCCGACCAGCTGGTCCAGCAGGCCTGGGAACAGGCCAGCGGCATCCCGACCCTGGCCACTGTCGAAGTGCGCCCCAGCGTCGACCAGCTGGCCGAGCGCGACGGCTTCATCGCCAGCCCGGTCGCCGCCGCGCTGCCGATCACCACCCTGGCCTCGGTTGAAGTGCGCCCGAGCCTGGAGCAGCGTGTCGCCTTGGCTGCCGAGCAGGAAGCCCAGCGCTACGCCGCCACCCTGGCAGCGGCCGCCACCAGCGTCGCCAACCAGGTGATCGTCAACCTGCCGGCCCTGCAGGTGCGTCCGAGCGCCGCCCAGCTGCAGGCCTTCGCTGCCGAAACCGCCCAGGTCCTGCTGCGCCCGTAAGCGACGTCCGCCCTGCCCCGCGCGGGGCGTGCGTCGTAAAGGCGGCCGCCGTCGCAGGTACACTGCGCCGATGAATGCCGCGCCCCAGTTCCACGTGATCCTGTTCCAACCGGAAATCCCGCCCAACACCGGCAATGTGATCCGGCTCTGCGCCAACACCGGCGCGCAGCTGCACCTGGTCGAGCCGCTCGGCTTCGCACTGGAAGACAAGCAGCTCAAGCGCGCCGGCCTGGACTACCACGAGTACTCGCGCCTGCAGGTGCATCCGGACCTGGACACTGCGCTGGCGCGGATCGCACCGAAGCGGTTGTTCGCCCTGAGTACGCGTGCCAGCGTCCGCTATGACAGCGTGGCGTTCGACGACGGTGATGCCTTCCTGTTCGGCCCGGAAAGTCGTGGCCTGCCGCAGGACGTGCTTGATGCCCTGCCCGATGGTCGCCGGCTGCGCCTGCCGATGCGGCCGGACAACCGCAGCCTCAACCTGTCCAACACCGTTGCGGTGGTGATGTACGAGGCGTGGCGCCAGCATGGGTTTGCCGGCGGGGCGTAGTTCGCGTTTGTCACTTTCTTTGCTCGCGCACCGCGCTGCAGGAGAAGCGCGGAACGGCGTAGCCGGCCCGTAGGGTGGCGCACATGGATGTGCGCCATCAAGAAAGTAACCAAAGAAACGCGCCGCCATCCGCGAGCCGGTGCTGCGCTCAGACACCCGCGCCTCTTCGCCCCCGCCGGACCGACGGTGCTCGGCTCGCTTCAAGGCGGACCCAACAGCCGCTCAGTAGATCCATGCCATGCGTGGATGGCTGTTCCCCACCCCGCTCAGAACGCGTTGATGCCGGTCAGCTCGCGGCCGATCACCAGCTGGTGCACGGTCTCGGTGCCTTCATAGGTGATCACCGATTCCAGGTTCAGCGCATGGCGGATCGCTACGTGCTCGGTGGTGATGCCGGCGCCGCCCAGCAGGTCGCGGCATTCGCGGGCGATGTCGATCGCCATGCGGCAGTTGTTCCACTTGGCCAGGCTGACCTGCTGCGGTTGCACCTGCCCGGCTTCCTTCAGTCGGCCGAGCTGCAACGCCAGCAGCTGCGCCATGGTGATGCGCCGGGCCATGTCGGCCAGCTTGATCTGCGCGCTCTGCGTGGCCGCCAGCGGACGGCCGAACAGCACGCGCTCCTTGGCATAGCCCAGCGCTTCATCCAGGCAGGCGATGGCCGAGCCGATCGGACCCCAGCTGATGCCGAATCGTGCCTGGGTCAGGCAGCCCAGCGGACCCTTCAACCCCTTCACGTTCGGCAGGCGGTGGCTGTCGGGCACGCGCACGTCGTCGAAGAACAGCGCGCCGGTCAGCGACGCGCGAAGGCTCATCTTGTGCTTGATTTCCTGGGTGGTGAAGCCGGGCATGCCCTTCTCCAGCACGAAGCCCTGGATGCCGTCTTCGGTCTGTGCCCAGACGATGGCCAGGTCGGCCACCGGTCCGCTGGTGATCCACATCTTGCTGCCGTTGATGCGCCAGTCGCTGCCATCGCGCACCGCGCGGGTCTTCATGCTGGCCGGGTCGGAACCACCATGTGCCTCGGTCAGGCCGAAACAGCCGATCAATTCGCCGCGCGCCATCGCCGGCAACCATTGCCGGCGCTGTTCTTCGCTGCCGTAAGCAAAGATCGGGTACATGCACAGCGAGCTCTGCACCGACACGAAGCTGCGCAGGCCCGAATCACCCCGCTCCAGCTCCTGACAGATCAGCCCGTAACTGACCGCGCCAAGGTCGCCGCCGCCGTACTCGGCCGGCAGCGTGGCGCCGAGCAGCCCAAGCGCGGCGATCTCCGGCACCAGTTCCGACGGGAACCGTGCCTGGTCGAAGGCATCACCGATGATCGGCAGCACGCGCTCGTTGGTGAAGCGGGCCACGCTCTCCTGTACCGCGCGCTCTTCCTCGCTGAGCAGGGAACGGACATCGAACAGGTCGTACGGATCCAAAGCCATGGCACTCACACGCAGTCGGGACTGCCGCCATTGTCGGCCATCCGGGCGGCGTTGGTGTGCGGGTAGAGGCCGACCTTGGTCGGCGCTGGTGTTTCCGCTCACGCCAACCAAGGTTGGCACCTGCCAAACCACGCGCATTACGCTGCATTGCAGCAATTGCGATGTGAACATCGGCGATCTAGCTCGATCACGCCCGTCCCGGTACCCTGACACATTCAAACAACCGTTTCGCCCGTGGCTGCACGCGCGATTCCCAGGCAACCGCCGGTGGCCCCGATGCCGGCACTACCCACGAGTCATGCAATCGATGAGTGCTGAAGCCAACGCCCTGCCCCCGCGTGAAGTCATGGAATTCGACGTGGTCGTCGTCGGTGCCGGCCCGGCCGGCCTGGCCACCGCGATCCGCCTGCGCCAACGTGCGATCGACGCCGGCCGCGAACTGTCGGTATGCGTGCTGGAAAAGGGCTCCGAACCCGGCGCGCACGTGCTGTCCGGCGCGGTGATGGACCCGCGCGCGCTGACCGAACTGTTCCCGGACTGGGCCGAGCGCGGCGCACCGCTGAAGCAGAAGGTCACCCGCGACGAGTTCCTGTTCCTCAGCGAGACCGGCGCGCGCACCACCCCGCACGCGCTGTTGCCCGAGTGCTTCCACAACGAAGGCAACTACATCATCAGCCTGGGCGAGGTCACCCGCTGGCTGGCGCAGCAGGCCGAGGCGCTGGAAGTGGCGATCTTCCCCGGCTTCGCCGCCGCCGAAGTGCTGTACGGCGATGACGGCGCGGTGATCGGCGTGGCTACCGGCGACATGGGCATCGAAAAGGACGGCACGATCGGTCCGGCCTTCGAACGCGGCATGGCCCTGCATGCGAAGTACACGGTGTTCGCCGAAGGCGCGCGCGGCCACCTCGGCCGCCAGCTGATCAGCCGTTTCAAGCTGGACGAAGGCAAGGATCCGCAGGCCTACGGCATCGGCATCAAGGAACTGTGGCAGATCGACCCGGCCAAGCATGAGCCGGGCCTGGTGGTGCACGCCGCCGGCTGGCCGCTGGATACCGACACCTACGGTGGTGCCTTCCTGTACCACGCCGACGGCGGCAAGGTCGCCATCGGCTACGTGGTCGGCCTGGACTACAAGAACCCTTGGCTGAGCCCGTTCGAGGAATTCCAGCGCTTCAAGACCCATCCGTCGATCCGCAAGCATCTGGAAGGCGGCACCCGCATCGGCTACGGCGCGCGTGCGATCACTGCGGGCGGCCTGATGTCGCTGCCCAAGACCGTGTTCCCGGGCGGCGCGCTGGTTGGCTGCGAAGCCGGCTACCTCAACGTCAGCCGCATCAAGGGCAGCCACGCCGCGATCAAGACCGGCATGCTGTGCGCCGATGCCGCCTTCGACGCGCTGGTGGCCGATCGCCAGCACGATGAGCTCAGCGCCTACCCGGCCGCCTTTGAAACCAGCTGGCTGCACGACGAACTGAAGCTGTCCAAGAACTTCAAGCAGTGGTTCAAGAAGGGCCAGACCGTGGCCACGCTGATGACCGGCATCGAGCAGTGGCTGCTGCCGAAGCTGGGCGTGCGCAACCCGCCGTGGACCCTGCGCCACAGCATCCCGGACCACGCCTGCCTGGAGCCGGCATCCAAGCACACGCGCATTGCCTATCCCAAGCCCGATGGCGTGCTGACCTTCGACCGCCTCAGCTCGGTGTTCCTCAGCAGCACCAACCACGACGAGAACCAGCCCAGCCACCTGACGCTGAAGGATGCGAGCATCCCGGTGAAGGTGAACCTGGCCGAGTACGCCGGTCCGGAAGCGCGCTACTGCCCGGCGGGCGTGTACGAATTCGTCGGCGACGGCAACGATGCGCGGCTGCAGATCAACGCGCAGAACTGCGTGCACTGCAAGACCTGCGACATCAAGGATCCGACCCAGAACATCGTCTGGGTGACCCCGCAGGGCGGCGGCGGACCGAACTACTCCGGCATGTGACCGGCGATGGGGCTGCGACGGCCGGTCGCAGCCCCACGGCGCGTGCGCCCGTTATCCTGCTCGCCCATGCGTGCCCTTCGCCTGCTTCCCGTTGTTGCCACGATCCTGGTCGCCAGTGCGTGCCAGCGCCCGCCCGCTGCGCCCAGCACGCCCGAACAGGCGCGCCAGCAGGCGATGCAGCGCGCGTTCGAACTGTGCGCGGGCTGCCATACCGTCAATGCCGGCGGCATCCACCGCTTCGGTCCCAACCTGCATGGGGTGATCGGCCGCCGTGCGGGCAGCCTGCCCGACTACGGATACTCGCAGGGCATGCGCCGCGCCGACTTCGTATGGAGTGCGCAGACCCTGGACACCTTCCTGCAGTCGCCCACCCATCTGGTACCCGGCACGCGCATGTACAACGCCTTCCCGAGCGCCGAGCGTCGCGCGCTGGTGATCGCTTACCTGCAGGAGCACGCGGCTCAGTGAGCCAAGCGCTGCAGCTGGTGCTGCAGATGCGCCACGAACTGCCCGGCGTCGGCAACCGCCGATGCGACCTCTGCATCGCCCGCGGCCTGCAACCGTTCCACCAGCGCGTTGGCGCGATCGGCCAGGCCGCGTGCACCCACCGCCCCCAGCGCACCGGCCTGCCGATGCAGGTGCAGCGCGGCCGTCACCCGATCGCCTTCGTGCAGCGCGCGCTGCAGGGCCGCGATGTCCTCGTTGCTGGCCTTGACCAGGCTGTCGTGCAGCTGCCGGGCGATCTCGCGCGAACCGAAGCGCCGTTGCAGGGTCGCCAGGTCGGGTAGCCCCTCGTCGCCCTCGGGCTCATCGTCGCTGTCCACCGCGGCCTGGTCATCTTCAGCACCCTCGGCGCGCGGCAACCAGCGCAGCAGTGCCTGCCGCAGCGTCGCCAGCGACAACGGCTTGGCCAGCACGTCGTCCATGCCGGCTTCGCGGCAGCGGCGTGCGTCATCGTCAAGCACGCTGGCGGTCAGCGCCAGCACCGGCATGCGCGGCTGGCCGTTGCGCCCCTCGCGCTCGCGCAGCAGGCGGGTGAAACCAAATCCATCCAGCACCGGCATGCGGCAGTCGGTGATGACCAGATCGAAGGATTCCTCCGCCAGCCGGTCCAATGCCTGCTGCCCGTCATCAACCAGCACATGCGGCACGCCCAGCTGCTGCAGGCGCCAGGCCATCATCGCCTGGTTGGTGGGATGGTCTTCAATGATCATCACCCGTGCCTGGCGCAGATCTGGCGGCAGCAGGGCGATCTGCTGGTGCTCGGCCTGCAGCGCGATCACATCCTCGCTGCGCGCTTCCACCAGCGACAGCAGCACGTCAACCCGCGTTCCTTCGCCCAGCGTGCTTTCCAGCTTCAGTTCGCCGTCCATCTTCTGCACCAGGCGCCGGCAGATGCTCAGGCCCAGCCCGGTGCCCCCATGGTCGCGCTGGATGTACGCACCGGCCTGGGTGAAGGGTTCAAACAGGGTCGGCAGCTGCTCCGGCGCGATGCCGATGCCGGTGTCGGTGACGCTCAGGCGCAGCGGCTGGCTGCCATCCTCGGCAGTAGGCCCCAACACTTCCAGCTGCAGCCGCACCGAGCCCTTCACGGTGAACTTGATGGCATTGCTGAGCAGGTTGAACACGATCTGGCGCAGGCGCACGCCGTCCACCTCATGGGCCTGTGCCAGCTGTTCGTCGATGTCCAGCTGCAGGTCCAGGCCACGCGCCGTGGCCTGCGGCAACAACAGTCGATGCACCCCCTCCAGCAGTGGCCGCACCGGCAGCGGCACCGGCTCCAGGCGCAGCGCACCCGCTTCCATCCGCGAATAGTCGAGGATGTCGTCCAGAATCTGCCGCAGCATCTGCGCCGAGTCTTCGATCACGCCGAGGATGCATTGCTGTTCGGCGTCCAGCGGCGAATGCGCCAGCACTTCCAGCATGCCCAGCACACCGCTCATTGGCGTGCGGATTTCATGGCTCATGGTGGCCAGGAAGCGCGATTTCGCTGCTGCAGCCTGCTCGGCTTCGACCATCGCCGCGGCCAGCGCGTCGGCCTGCGCGCGCGCCTGGCTCACGTCCACCCAGTAACCACTCCAGGTTACCGCGCCTGCTTCGGTTGAATACGGGTGCGCCTGGCTGCGCACCCAGCAGGGCGCACTTCCGTCGCGATGGATACGGAACTCGAAGGACAGCGGGGCAAAATTGCGCGCCGCCAGCTCCATCGCACGCAGCACCTTTTCGCGGTCGTCGGCATCGATGCATGCCAGCAGCGCCTGCCCGTCCGACTCCGCCTGCTGCCGGCTGATGCCGAACATCGACTGCACATCGCCGGCAATGAAGGGGAAGCTCAGGGTGCCGTCCGCTTCGCGGCGGGCCTGGTAGACGATGGCAGGCAGGTTGTCGGTCACCTCGGCCAGGCGCTGCTCCAGCTCGCGACGGCCAGCCACTTCGCGGCGCAACCGCCAGTGCCCCAGCCCATGCATTGCCACAGCAGTGGTCAGCACCAGCAGCAGGGGAAGGCCCCAGCGCAGCAGGGTGCGCCAGTCCACTCCATCGCGGTATTCCACCGACAACCAATCGCCGCGCAGGGCCTCGCGCCGGCGCGGCCCCATCTGCAGCAGCAGGCGGTCGAAGGTGGTGGCCAATGCCGCATGGCGACGCTCCACCGCCAGCGCCAGCTGGTCGTTGAACCCAGCTGGCGCGGCCAGTTGCAGGCGCCCCGGGAAGCGGTTGCGCAGCAGCTGGTCGACCAGCGCCAGGTTACCCACGTAGGCATCAGCCTCGCCATCGGCCAAGCGTTGCAGGGCCTGCTCGGCGCTGCGCGCGGCAACGATCTTCACCGACGGTGCCTGATGCTGCACGTAGCCACGGATGCGCTCGGGATCGGACAACAGCACGCGCTTGCCGTCCAGGTCCGACAAACCCAGCATCGACGGACTGTCAGTGCGGGTGACAATCACATTGGGAACGGTGATGAAGGGCTGGCTGAACACCCATTCCGGCCCGAGATAGTTCGAATCGGCAGGAATGCCGATCACCGCCTGCAGTTCTCCGCGACGCGCCTTCTCGCGCACCTCATACCAGTCATGGCTGTTTTCAACCTGCAGGTTGGCGCCGGCCTGCAGCAGGCGCTGCAGGTATTCGTTGGTCAGGCCACTGGGCTTGCCATTCCTGTCGGCAAACGACAGCGGCGCGGCGTTGGGCGCAAAGCCGATCTTCAAGGGTTGCTGCAGCACGCGTTTCTCGGCCTGGCTCAATGCCAGCTGCGCCGACGCCGACCACTGCGGAGGCGGCAGCCAGCGCTGTGCGAGGGCGTCACGCTGGGCCTCGCTGACGGCGGCAAGCGCCAGATCCAGTGCTTCGGACAACGGCTGTTTGCTGTTGGGCACACCGAAATGCAACTGCTCCGGTGGCAGATCGCTGGGCCGCAGCAACGCCACACCCTTCAGCCCAGCGGCGGCAATCAGTTCCGTTGCCACATAGGCATTGCCGATGAAGATGTCGGCCTTGTCGTCTCTGACCATACGCAAGGCGGTCAGCGTGTTGTCTGCGACAAGTTGTCGTGCCCTGGGGAACCGCGCACGCACCTGCGGCCCGGTCATGAAGTCCTGCTCGACCACGACGCGCAGCCCATCCAGATCCGGTGCCTCCGAAGCACGCAGGTCCTGAGGGCGTCCGACCATGGCCAGGGGTGCCTCGGCATAGGCGGCGGTGTAGACCATGCAACGGGTACGCTCGGCGCTGAGCGCGATGTTCATTACCACGTCGATCTCGCCGCGACACGCCGCATCCAGCACCGAGGGCCAGTCCGCAAAGCGGCGCGTCTGCACCTTCAGGCCAAGCTGACGGGCCGAAAGCGTCAGGTAGTCCGGCCCAAGGCCCACCTGCGTCCCGTCATGGATCGACTCAAAAGGAGGCCAGCCGCTGTCATACTGTCCAACAACGACAACAGGATGTGCGGCCAGGTACTCGCGCTGCAGGGGGCTGAGTGGCAACGGTCCCGGCACGGACGCGGGCTGGGCCAGCGCCGGCAGCGCCAACAGGGTCGTCAACAGGATCAGTCCACGAGCCGCCCAGCTGCGCATCTGCAACGATCTCCTGGAAGTCCTGCCAGGGACCGCGACAGTCGCGGTCCGGCGTGCCGGTGGCCATACTAGAGCATGACCTTGCGCATCATCATCGCAGACGATCACCCCGTGGTCCGCATCGGTACCCGCGCCGTCATCGAATCCAGCGGCGTTGGCAGAGTCGTTGGCGAGGCCGACAACGCCCAGGCGCTGATGGCCCTGCTGACGACCCAGCCCTGCGACCTGCTGGTCACCGACTATTCGATGCCTGGCAGCCCGCAGGCCGATGGCTTCGCCATGATCGGCATGATCCGCCGCCGCCATCCCGACCTGCCGGTGCTCATGCTCAGTGTCTCCAACAACCTGGCGATCCTGCGCATGGTGCTCGACAGCGGAGTGCTCGGCCTGGTCGACAAGAGTTCGTCGATGGATGAACTGCCGCAGGCGATCCAGGCGGTCTATCGCGGCCAGTCCTACATCAGCCGCAGCCTGCGCGAGCGGGTGGAGGAAGCCGGCAGCTGGCGCATGCGAGAGGGTGACGGCAAGCCGTTGTCGCCGCGCGAAGTGGAGGTACTGCGGCTGCTCGGCACCGGCATGACGGTGAAGGAAATCTCGCTGCAGCTGCACAAGAGCGTCAGCACCATCAGCCGCCAGAAGGGTGACGCCATGCTCAAGCTGGGGCTGAAGGGCGACGCGGAGCTGTTCGACTACCTGCGCGACGGCAGGATCTGAGACGCCGTTCGCAGTTCTCTGGCGGGAGGCTCCTGCCTGCCCCCTGTGATCGCCGTCGCATCTGTGCCATCATCGGCGCTGATGCGCTCTCCTATGCGAGGTCGAAGGAATCGACCGGCTCATCACGACGTTCCCCCTCATAGAGGGCGGGGCGTGTTCTGCGTTGGCTTTCCTGCCCGACGCCCGCAAACCATGGAGAGGTGCATGAAAATCCTTCCGGAATCCCGCTTGGCCCGTGTCCGCCCACGCCTGTGTGCGACGTTCGCCGGCCTGCTCGTTGCGCTGCTTGCCAGCGCCTGCACCCCCTCGCCTTCGACCGCGTCACCACAGGGCGCCACCGCGCCACGACAGGATGTTGCCCCGATGCAGAGCTCCGCCACACCCGCCACCACGGCCACCGCCACGCCCCCCGATGCCGGCAGCGTGCTGTATTTCATCTACGACGTCGACGGCGATGGCGCCGTTTCGTATGAAGTAGCCAATGGCAGTGTCGCCACCTTCTGGTTCGGCCATGCCTTCGAACTGGCCGGCACCCGCTATTACACCGGCTTTGCCTGGAACACACCGCAGAAGTACGGCAAGCCCGGCGAAGACGAAGCCGGTCCGGACAGCCAGGTCACCCTGACCGAGGCCACCTTCACCCTGACCGGCGACAAGCCGGATCGTCCCTGGGTGTTCAAGGGCGCCGAACCGTGGATCGGTACCGTCGGCGCCTATGGCACCGCGCCGGACATCGACAGCAAGCGCAAGCCGCTGGAATACCGCACTCCGGCCGGCAAGCTGGTGCTGGCGGTGCCGACCAGCACCTTCGCCACCGGTACCAGCATCGAAAGCTACACCGTGCTGGTATTCAACCCGGACTACGAGAAGTCCGAAGACGGCCAGGTCTGGGCCAGCGCGGGCACGGTGATCACCGGCGAAGACAATTCGGCCGCCTGCGACGAGGGCCAGGTGATGCCGTGCGTCAGCAACCGGGGCGCACTGGCCTTCAGCGCCGTCGCCGGCAGCGACCTGCCCACCATCACGGTCACCGCCACCGGCACCACCATTTCCGGCCCGGGCCAGACCCGTGCGCTGGGTGCGGCCGACGCGCGCCAGTACCACTACGACGCCGCCCGCAAGGCCTACGTCGAAAAGTAAGACGCACCACCCCGCAGCACCTGTTGACCGACATGTTGAAGACTCACGGATGAGTCCGGTTGGCGTATCGCGGCAAAGGCCGCTCCATCAACCCCAGAGGAAGTGTCATGGCACAACGTGACTACAGCAAAAAGGAAGTTCTCGACATCATCGAGCAGGTGGCACAGCGCAAGGGCATCGCCAGCGAGGACTTCCTGCGCTTTGCCCACATCGAGACCGGTGGCCGCTTCAACGAGCGCGCGCACAACGACAAGACCGATGCCAAGGGCCTGTTCCAGTTCCTGCCGTCGTCGGCCAGGCAGTACGGCCTGACCGGCCACGAGTACGACCCGACCCGCAACACCGAAGCGGCAGCGGAGATGTTCAAGCGCAACCTGGCGGACATGGAAAAGCGCCATGACCGCACCGGCCATCCCTACCTGTCCGGTGATGACAAGCCGAGCGGCCTTGACCTGTATCTGGCACACCAGCAGGGTGCGGCCGGCTACGGTTCGATCCAGACCGCGATCGCCACCGGCACGTTCGGCGTGGTGCGCGACGGCCACGGCGATCCGATCAACATGCGCCCGCGCATCATGGGCCAGATCGGCAGTGACGTCGAAGCGCTGACCGGGCATACGCGCGCGGAGATGCGCACGATGAATGATCGTGACCTGGCCAGCACCTTCGCCCAGTACTACGACCGCAAGTACGACGCGATCAGCATCCCGGAAAAGAACATCGCGCCGATCACCGAGGCCCAGGCGCGTCCGGCGCCGGTGCAGGCCGCACCGACGCAGACCGTGACCCCCGCCGCGCAGGCCGCCGCCGCCGCCGGTGCCGCAGCCATCGCCGCTACCGCCACGGCTGCTGCCGCCAAGCCCGATGCACCCGGCATTTCGCTGGATGCGGCCTACAACGCCGGCGTGAAGTACGACAACGTCAAGTACGCGATCAACATCGAATCCAGCCAGTACTACCGTGGCAAGGGTGTCACCGGCAAGAACGTCGACCAGGGCTACATCGACTGCTCCGGCTGGGTCGGCACGATGCTCAACAAGACCCAGGATGAGATCAACCAGAAGGCCGGCCATGCGGTGTTCGCCGACGCCGACAAGATCAAGCTGGGCTTCGCCGGCTCCGGCGGTATCGTGCATGACGCCTACAAGGACTCCGGCGTGCTGCTCAAGCGCGACGACATCCTCAAGCCGGGTGCGCTGAAGGAAGGCATGGTGATCGGCCTGGATACGGCCAAGACCAAGCACGAGCACTGGAACGGCATCGACCACATCGTGATGGTGGTGCGAGACCCGAACACCGACAAGCTGCTGATCAGCCAGTCCACCGGCAAGCTGGGCGTGCATACCATGCCGGTGGAGGATTACCTCAAGCAGGTAAAGGACCACCCCAACTGGAAGCTGTTCGCCTCCGATCCGCTGCACCAGGCACGCGACCTTCTGGAAAACCGCAGCCAGGCGCATGAGCAGGCGCAGGCCAAGGGCGCAGCCGAGCCGAAGCCGTCCCCGCAGGAAAAGCCGCAGGCCAGCAACGAAGTACATAAGCAGGGTGCGCACGGCGAGGATGTGCGCAGGGCGCAGGAACAGCTGGGCCACCTGGGGTATGTGGGTGCCGACGGCAAGCCGCTGGTCGAGGATGGGAAGTTCGGTCGCAACACCGAGGCTGCCGTGCGCCAGCTGCAGAAGGACAACGGTCTGGCAGTGGACGGCATCATCGGCCCGAAGACGCTGGATGCGATCAAGGACGCGCGCGAGCGCCCGCTGCTCAATGACGAGCGCCATCCGCAGAACCCGATGTACAACCAGGCCGTGAAGGGCATGGAAGGCCTGCCGGCAGGCACCTTCAAGGACCGCCATGCACTGGAGGCCGCCGCCGCTGCACTGACCAAGGAAGCGCAGGCCAGCGGCATGCAGCGCATCGATTCGGTGGTGCCCAGCACCAACGGCGAGCGCATGTTTGCCGTACAGGGCACCGCCGGTGACCCGGCTGCCTGCCGCGCGGCGGTGGACACCCGTGCGGCCGCCGAGCAGAGCATGGCACTCAGCAGTGGTGCGGTGCACGGGGCACCGAATGTCCTGCAGCAGCAGGACGCCCAGCAGGAGCAGGTGAAGCAGGCCCAGCGCGCCATGGGCCACTGAGCCCGGCCAGGAGGGGAAGCCAGGGGAAGGGCCGCGTACTGCGGCCCTTTTCCTTTCTGGCAGCTGAGCGGCCGCCGCGCTTTCAGCCTCGCTTCATGCCGCCTGACGCTAGATGAATGCGCAAGCCGCACGGGGATCGCGCGCAATGTTCCGGCAATGTCCGGGCACCAGCGTGGTCCCTACGGCAGCCGGGGCGCGCAGCGCCCTCCCTGCCCACCGTGGCATGCACCTCACAGGAGAACCCAACATGCTCAGCACTTCCGCACTCAGCTTCCGTGGTCTGGCGATGGCCCTGGCACTTCTTGCCGGCGTGGCCGTGGTCAGTGATGCCAGCGCGATGTCGAGGAAGGACAAGCGCACCGTGGTCGGTGCCGTCGTCGGCGGCGTGGCGGGTCACCTGATCTCCAACGGCGACCCGGCTGCCACCGTCGGCGGCGCGGTTGCCGGCGGCGCCATCGGCAACCTGACCACCTCCGACCGCCATGATCGACGCTACGACGGGCGCTATGACCGTCGCTACGACCGTGGCTACGACCGCCGTTATGACCGGGGCTACAACCGCGGCTATGGCTACGACCGCCGCGATGACCGTCGCTGGCAGCGCGAGCGCCATGACAACCGCTACTACCACGACCGCGGCCGTCATCGCGGCTGGTAAGCGCGCCGGCCACAGGCCGCACGTGGCGTCCCTGACGGGCGGGTCGATGCCCCCCCCGTTTGCGTCCGTGGCGTCCATGGCGTTGAATGCGCAGCCTTGGATGTTCCTCTACTCACCAGCGGCCGTGGCATGACTTCTTCCCCCCATCGCGTGCAGGGCCTCAACAACGACGAGGTCGTCGCCGACTGGCCGGCGATCGACGCGCAGGAGATCACCTGGCTGCGTGGCCACTTTCCGCAGCTGGGCGCGGACAGCACGCTGCGCTGGCACAGCCCGCGTCCGTTGTCGGCCGCGGCCATCGTCGACGGCACCGGCGGTCCGGTCTTCATCAAGCGCCACCACCACAGTGTGCGCAGCGCTGGAAGCCTGGAAGAAGAACACCGTTTCATCGCGCATCTGGCAACTGCCGGCATGCCGGTGGTGCAGGTGCTGGCCAGCAACGACGGCCGCACCGCACTCGAACACGGCCCGTGGACCTACGAACTGCATGCGGTGGGCGCCGGCAAGGACCTGTATCGCGAACTGCCGTCATGGTCACCACTGACCGACATCGCCCAGGCACACCAGGCAGGAAGAATGCTGGCCACGCTGCACCGCGCGGCCGCCAGCTACCACGCCCCGCAGCGCAGTACCCATCTGCTGGTGGCACGCGACGACCTGATCCGCGCCGATGACCCGACCGCCGCGCTGAAGGCCGACCTCGGCAACCGCCCCGGGTTGGGCCGCTACCTGGCGCGCATTCCCTGGGAAGAACAGCTGCGCCGCGATGTGCTGCCCTGGCACCACAGCCTGGCCGCGCGCCTGCAGGACGAACCGCGGCTGTGGGCGCACAACGACTGGCACGTCTCCAACCTGCTGTGGAACGACGACGGCACGATTGCCACGGTGCTCGATTTCGGCCTGGCCTCGCCCACCAGCGCGCTGTTCGACCTGGCCACCGCGATCGAACGCAACGCGGTGGCCTGGCTGCAGCTGGAGCGCGGCACCGATGCTGTTCGCATCGACATCGCCCTGGCCCTGCTGGACGGCTATCGCCAGGAACTGCCGCTGTCGCCCACCCGCGTGCACCTGCTGGCCGACCTGCTGCCGATGGTGCATTTCGACTTCGCTCTGTCCGAAGTGGAGTATTTCGAGGGCGTCACCGGATCGACCGCGAACGCCGATGTGGCCTGGCAGCCGTTCATGCTCGGGCATCCGGCGTGGTTCGCCACGGCCCCCGGCCAGGCCCTGCTGGCGGCCCTGCACGCCGCCGCGTGAGCCGCGAGCCACCAAACACCCGGGGTACTCAGTAGATCGACGCCATGCGTCGATGATGCGCTCGGCCGGGGTCAGATCCCTTTCCGCTGGAAAGGGATCTGACCCCGGCTGAAGGGCGGTAGCTCGCAAATCCGTACCATTTGTAGTGAAATGGTCACCTGAAGCGGGGGTGCCTGGATCTGCCAGGCTGAGAGAGTCCCTTGGAACCTGATCCGGTTTGCACCGGCGTAGGGAGCTTTGAGCCGCAGCCACACCCCCGTCATGGGCCGGTGCACCTGCGCGCCGTCGCTTCGTCTCCCTTGTTGTCTGAAGACGAATCGAATGAACCGCTGCCTGCGCCCCACCCTGCTCGCCCTCGCCCTCTGCGCCGCCCTGCCGCTGTACGCCAGCGAGGCAGGCACCGACGCCGTTGATGCGCCCTCCTCGCCCACCGAACTGGCGGCGGTGCGCGTGCAGGCCGGCAAACCGAAGGCCGACACCTCGCGCGTCAACGCCTTCGGCGGCGGCTCGTGGAAGGACACTCCCGCCTCGGTGAACGTGCTGGAGCGCGACTACCTCGACCGCCGCCAGGTGCGTTCGCTGTCCGAGCTGGCCAGCAATGATGCCTCGCTGGGCGATGCCTATGCGCCGGTGGGCTACTACCAGAACATCGCCATCCGCGGCTTCGCGCTGGATGCGGCCACCGGCTACCGCTTCAACGGCATGTCCATCGCCGGCGAGCAGCGCCTGGCGCTGGAGAACATCCAGGAAGTGCAGATCCTCAAGGGCGAAGCCGGCCTGGCGGCTGGCGTGATGGCGCCCGGCGGCATCATCAACTACGTGGGCAAGCGCCCGGCGGAAGTGCGCACGGTCACCCTGGGCACCGATTCGGAGGGCTCGCGCTATGCCGCCGTGGATGTCGGCCACTGGCTGACCCCGCGCTTCGGCGTGCGTCTGAACGCGGCCTGGGATGCCAGTGATTCCTACGTCGAGCATGCCGACGGTCGCCGCAACTTCTATTCGCTGGCCACCGACTGGCTGATCGGCGAACACGGCAAGCTGGAAGTGGATGCCAACTACCAGACCAGCGCGCAGCGCTCGGTGTCCGGCTTCCAGCTGCTGGGCGCGCGCGACCTGCCGCGCGGCGTCGACCGCGAACGCCTGCTCGGCTACCAGCCGTGGCAGCGGCCGGTGGACATTGCCAGCACCAACATCACCGCGCTGCACACCTATGACTTCAACGATGCGTGGCAGTCGCGCGTCTCGGTCGGCCACAGCCGCTCGGTGATCGATGACAACGTCGCCTTCGCCTACGGCTGCTACTACACCGCAGGGTGCGCAGACGGCAGCGTGCCGGGCAACTATTTCGCCCCCAACGGCGACTACGACATCTACGACTACCGCAGCCCGGATGACACCCGCCGCAACCAGCAGGCCCGTGCCGAACTGCGCGGCAGTTTCGAGACCGGCAGCGTCGGCCACCAGCTGAGCATCGGCGCCGACTACTTCCGCCGCACCATCGACAAGCGCCCGAGCGTCAACGAGTACGTCGGCACCAGCAACATCCACGACGTGCAGGTGCCGGTGTTCGAGCCCTCGCCGAAGATGCCGGGTGCATCGGCACGGCGCCTGGACAGCCGGCAGACCGCGTTCCTCGCGCTGGACCGGATGAGCTTCGGCGATGACTGGCAGTGGCTGGCCGGCGGTCGCTTCGTGCGCCTGGACGAGCGCGCCTACGACAAGCGCGGCACGCCGCAGCGCCACAGCCGCCTGTCGCGCTTCCTGCCGCAGACCGCGCTGGTGTGGAAGGCCACCGATCAGCTCAACGCTTACGCCAGCTATGTGCGCGGCATTTCGCTGGGCCAGGAAGCACCGTTCTGGACGTCCAACGCCGATACCTTCCTGCCGTCGATGCAGTCGCGGCAGCTGGAAGTGGGCGTGAAGTACGTGCCGGTGGACGCCCTCACCCTGGGCGCGGCCGTGTTCCGCACCTCCCAGCCCTACCAGTACGCAAAGCCCGACGGCAGCGACGTCGGCTACACCTTCGTCGAAGAAGGCCAGCAGACCCATACCGGCCTGGAACTGACCGCCAACGGCCAGCTGACCGACGCGCTGCAGATCGTCGCCAGCGCCAGCGTGCTGCAGGCGCGCGCACGCGACACCGGCACCCCGGCCTATGAAGGCCATCAGCTGGTGAACGTGCCCAAGGTGCGCGCCAGCGTGCACCTGGCCTACGCGCTGCCGTTCGTTGAAGGCCTGGATGTGACCGGTGGCTGGCGCTATGCCTCCTCCAACGTGGCCCGCGCCGACGGCGGTGTGCGCGCACCGGACTACTCGGTGTTCGACGCCGGCCTGCGCTTCCAGCACCGCCTGCACGACCGTGCGGTCAGCTGGAACCTGTCGGTGGACAACCTGTTCAACCGCTTCTACTGGCGCGACACCGGCAGCAGCGGCGGTGACTACTACCTGTTCCCGGGTGCGCCGCGACAGGCGCGCCTGTCGGTGACGTTCGCGCTGTGAGCGGCGTCGCGCTCGAGTGGACTGCCGCGCTCTTCAGCATCCTCGGGGTGTGGCTGATGGCAAAGCGACGGCTGGCCGCGTGGCCGGTCGGCCTGCTGTCGGTCGCGCTGTACGGCGCGGTGTTCGCCGAAGCCAAGCTGTACTCGGACACGCTGCTGCAGGTCGCCTTTGGTGGTTTCCTGGTCTACGGCTGGATCAACTGGCGCCAGCACGCCGCCGATGAAGGCAGCATCCGCATCGTGCCGCTGGCGCGCGGCAAGCTGCTGCGCGACCTGGCCATCGGCCTGTGTGGCGGCGTGGCGCTTGGCGCCGGCATGCACACCTTCACCGATGCAGCGTTGCCGTGGCTGGACGCGATGCTGACCGCACTGAGCCTGGTCGGGCAATGGTGGCAGGCACGCCGGCACACGGCCTGCTGGTGGGTGTGGATCGTGGTGGACGTGGTCTACGTGGGCGCCTATCTGTTCAAATCGCTGCACGTGACTGCTGCGTTGTACGTGTTCTTCCTGGGCCTGGCATTGTTCGGGCTGCGGGCGTGGCGCGCCGCCGCGCGCGAGCCGCAGGCAGTACCTGCGCAGTAGAGCCACGCCATGCGTGGCTGCGTTTGGTAGATGCCGACCTTGGTCGGCAGGTGAGCGCCAACCAAGGTTGGCGTCTACCGATGCCCGGCATCCACGCATGGCGTGGATCTACTGGGTAAGGGTCAGCCCCAATCGCAGTGGCTGTCGCATGTCCTTCGGCGGCGCCGCCGGCAACGGCGTGGCCTGCAGCGCCGCACGCAGATCGGCATCGACCTGTGCATCACCCAGGCTGTCGAATTCCAGTTTCGAGATGGCGCCATCGCCGGCGATCCACACGCTCACCACCAACGGCGCCGGCGCATCGGGATGCTCCTGCAGCCAGGCCAGCAGGCGCTGCGCGTGCGGATCCTGCTCCTGCTGCAGACGCTGCTGCAACTCGCCGCTGACGGAGGCGGCATAGGCCATCCAATGCGCAGGCGCGTCCTGTGCGGACACGCTGGCGCTCCCCAGCGCCAACAGGCCCAGCAACCATGCCAACGGGCGCCAGCCACGGCGCGAGGTGCGCTTGTTGCCTGCAGAAGCCATCACCCACGTCTCCACGTCCATCCCAACGCGTCATGGTCGGCGTCGTAGATGACAGGCAGATGGCGGCGCAGTAGAGCCACGCCAAGCGTGGCTGTTCCGGGCAACCGGTTGATCCATCCACGCATGGCGTGGATCCACCTGGCTGCCCCACCCGGCGTGATCAGTCGCCCAGGTCGGCCAGCACCTTGCGCGAGGGCGCAAAGAAGGTGACGCCGGTGGTCGCGGTGGAGAAATCGAGGATGCGGTCGTGCAGCGGCGCCGGATTGCCGATGAACATCCGCTCCAGCATCTTCTCGATCACCCACAGCCGACGCGTGTAGCCGATGAAGTAGGTGCCGTACTCGCCGCGCCCCGGATTGGCGAAGGGCATGTTGTCGCGCAGGATCTCGTGCTCGCCGTCGGCATCCTCGATGGTGCACAGCGTCTTGTGCGACTTCTGCGCGTCGGCCGGCGCGTCGTCCAGCTCGATGTTGTCGTGCTTGGTGCGGCCGATGATCGCCTCCTGCGCCTCGGTCTTCTGCGCACGCCAGGCATCGAGGTTGTGCAGGTACTTCTGCGCCACCACGTAGCTGCCACCGGCATGGTCGGGATCCTCGTCGCCGACGATGGTCGCCTCCGGCAGTGACAGGCCCTCGGGGTTGGCCGTGCCGTCGACGAAATCGAGCAGGTCGCGGCCGTCGAAGTAGCGGAAACCGGCCACGTCATCCACCGCGTCCACCGCATCGCCGAAGGCCATCATCAGGTTGCGCTCGAAGGCCACGATCAGATCCATCGTGCGTGCACGGATGTGGTACAGCAGGTCGCCCGGCGTGGAGACCGCCGTGTGGGTCGCACCCTTCACTTCCTGGAACGGCTTCAACTCGCGCGGCGGCGTACTGCCCACCAGCGGCGCCCACACACGGTGGCCGATGGCCACGTTGCAGGTGAAGGTGCGCTCGATCTCGCGGATGGCGGTGTTCTTGATCAGGTCATCGGTGCTGGCCAGCACCTCGCGTACTTTCGCCAGCGACGCCGCATCGTCCTTCACCGTCAGCACCAGGAACGCGGCCGAATGGGTCAGCGGCGCGGTGATCTGCTGCGGCTCGTTGTCGAGCGTGTGATTGAGGGCGGTGATGGGTGCGGGCTGGGCGTTCACGATGGTTCCTGCTGGCTTGAGGCGGGCACATCGCCTGCGGCAATGTGCGGGCGATCATAGCGGAACGACCTTGCCGGCGACGGAGCGGTTCTCAGTTCGCGGTGGTCAGCCGACGGGCGCCAGCCACTCGTCGGCAAGCACCTGTGCCTGCTGCCCGCTGTCGGTGATCGAGTGCTGCGGCTGCTGCAACCACCACTCCCCGTGCCACTGCGGCCGCATGTGTCCGCGCAGGAACCGCTCGACGCGAAAGCGCTGCCCGACACGAAGGATGCAGGCCAGCCGCGTGCGGTCCTGCGAGACCACCGACGCCTGCAGCTGCCAGCCGTCCACAGCATCGCGCAGCAGATTCGCTCCAGCGATCTCGATCACGTCCATGCTGTGGCTACGCCGTGGTCACGGTGAACTGCCGCGGCGTGCGCCACGCAACCCGGAGGTAACGTCCCTCCAGCACACCGCCATCGCGGAGATGCTCGAACACGTCGGCCGGACACCACTCCCTGCCCGCCGAGAAGGCGACGCCGATATCACGCAGGCGGAGGAAGACGGCGGCCTTGGCTGCATCGTCGGGGACCGGCAGGGTGAGGGTGTTTTCATCGCCAGCGGTGAAGCCCAGCGCCTGCAGCGAGGCCCGCGAGCGGCCATTGAACAGCATCACCTTGATGCAGTTGCCGTCGGCCTGCCTTACATAGGCGTCGATGTGCGTTTCCATTGGCGGATTGTAGAGGCAGACGGATCAGCTGGCGTCGCTCCACACCGCCAGCACGTAGCCGTCCAGATCGCGGAAATGGAAGCGACGGCCGCCGGGAAAGGCAAACACGGCCTGAACGATCTCGCCGCCAGCTGCGAGGATGCGCTGCTGCGCGTCGGCAAGGTCCACGCAGTACACGATGACCAGCGCGCCTCCTGAGGGCGTCACTGCCTGGTCGGCGACAAAGCCACCTTTGAGGCGGCCGTCATCGAACTCGGCATAGGCCGGGCCGTAGTCGGTGAAGGACCAGCCGAAGACCTGCCCATAGAACTGCTTGCTGCGGGCGATGTCGGCGACGTTGAATTCGATGTTGTCGATGCGGCGTTCGGCAGCGGTGGTGTCTGCGTGGCTCATGGTGCGGCTCCGTGGTTGAAGCGCCCAGCATCGGTCAGGGTCGGGCCCGGGTCTTGAACGAAACGGCCATCAACGTCCCCACTGCTGGCGCAGCGCACTGGCCGTCAGGCCGGCAAGCTCGCGGGCTTCGCGGCTGAGGTGGGCCTGGTCGGCATAGCCCGCCTCCACGGCCAGCATCGCCAGACTGTGCTCGGGTTGGGTCTGGCTGCAGCGCAGGAACCGCTGCAGACGCAGGATCCGCTCCAGCGACTTTGCCCCGTAACCGAACTGTGTCTGGCTGAAGCGACGCAGGGTGCGCGGGCTCATGGCCAGTTGTGCGGCGAGTGCGTCGATGCTGGCATCGCCTCTGGCAGCGTGCGCGAACAGCGCATGCGCGCGGCGTGTGTGTTCGTCCAGCACGGCCGCCGGCATGTTCCGCTGCAGGCTGTCAGCCAGGCGCTGCAGGCGCTGGTCGGGCGCGGCGTCACCGATCCAGGCCGCAGCCTGAGTCGCCCAGCGGGTATTGAATTCGATCAGGGGCACGGCTTGGCCGACGATGCCGGACAAGTCGATGCCGAGCGCAGACGATGCCTGCCCAGGCCGGAACCGCGCGCCCAGCACCTGTGCCCCGGGGGCCAGTTGCGGGTGTGCGGCGGTACGGTCCGGTCCCACCACGAACAGCGCACCATCACGCCAGAGAATGTCCACGCATCCATCGGGCAGCACGGTGATGCTGCCACTGGCATCAGCAGGCAACTGGCTCTGCCAGAGCTGGCCGAACTGGCCACGCAGCGGCGCAGGCGCCAGGTGTTCCTGGTAGGCCGAGCCGGTGCCAGCGGGAGTGGAGGGATCGCCCATGCCCCATTGTGGCAAAGCGATGCCGGAAAAAGAGAAGCCCGGCACGAGGCCGGGCTTCGCTGGCGTGTGGGAGAGAGATCACACGCCAGTTACACGCACTAACGACAGGCGTTTGTTACCAGCTGAAGCGCGGGCCCACGAACCACTCGCGGTCGCCGGCCTTGGCCAGCTTCACTTCGCCACTCAGGCCCCAGTTCTGGTTGAACTTGGCGGTGGCGCCGACACGGCCGTAGAACTCGCCGTCCGGGTTGATGCCGTGCTTCTTGCTGTAATCCTCGTAACCGGCCAGCGCATAGCCTTCCAGGTACGGGTTGAACGCGGTGCGCACGCCCACTTCAGTGGAGTAGCCGTTGAAGTCCAGGCCGTGCTTCATGTCGAACTTCTGGTACGCAACACGAGCCACCAGGTCGGTGTTCGGTGCGATGCCGTAGTTGTAGCCGGCACCGATGCGCCACTGGTCGACATCGTTCTTGAAGGTGTCGGTTTCCTGCTTGCTGTAATCACCGAAGATGTGGAAGTTCGGGTGCACGGCAACCGAGCCCTTCACGCCCCAGCCATCAGCGTCGCCGCCCTTGGCATCGGTGTTCACGTAGCCGCCTTCAACGTAGTTGTACGACAGGCCATCGGCAGCCGATGCGGCGAACGGCAGCGCGGCCAACAGACCCAGGGCAAGCAGCGAATTCTTGATCATCGGGATACACCTTTCATTATTTTGGTTTCGTCGAACGCCCCTCGGGAGGGGAGGGAGGAGAGGCGTTCGACAGGTGTGAATTATCCGTTTGTTGATGAAATCGGCCCTGAATATTGAACTGACCGGTACATGAATGAGGTTCCTGTTCAGGGAACTCTCGATGCGCCGTGTAGTAGCCCGCTGGATGCACGCCGGCCTGCCAAGCCGCTTCGTTCATGGATCGCACGGGAGGACTGCACGCACGGAAGCGCGGTGCGCGCGTCGATGTTGTGCGCCACGCTCATCTGCGCCCATTGAGAGGAACGACATGAGTCGGCTTCAGGCTGATGAATTGGAGAGATTGAAGTGGCACAAGGACATCAACCGATGCAGCAGAGCTCGCTTGTTCCCGCTTGTTAAGGATTGCTGATTGCGCGACCTTCACAGGCCATCCACGTCTTCCAACTGCAGCTGAAAGCACTTCGCAGCGGCGGGAACAAACGCCGCTATATTCCAGACTCCCCAGACGAAGGAGGGAGTGGAATGTTCCTGACCAAGCAGCAAATCAACGCGGCACGTGCCGTCACCGTAGCCATCGTTGCTACCGTAAGCCTCGGTGCTTGCGCCACCTACAAAGACGAATTTGCAACGATCAACTCGCGTCTCGACCAGCTCGACGTGAAGGTGCAGGGCGCGGCACAGAGCGCCGAATCGGCCAACCAGTCTGCACAGCAGGCCAACCAGCGTCTGGATCAGATCGAAGGCCGCGTGCAGCAGCTCGAAAGGGTCCCCGGCCGCAAGCCGCGCGGGTAACCGCTCTCCACCCACTTTGATGAACGCTTGAACCAGACACCAGTGGCCTTCACCGGCCACTGGTGTCTTTCAGCCTCTCGGTCGTCATCCGAAGGAGCCGTCCCATTCGTACGTACTCACTCCCTGCACGCCGGGCCGTATCGGCCACGCTGGCCATCGCGCTGGCACTGGCAGGAACCGGCGCAGCCAGCGCCAGGAACGCCAAGGAAGCCAAGGACGCACCCACGGAAACGGCGACCGCCGCCGATGAACTTCCGCAGGGCCAGGAAGTGTCCGATACGGTGATTGAACTGGCCGGCTGGGTCGTGGCCAGCAAGGACAACCAGGGCTATCCGTTCGCGATCATGGACAAGGCGGCTGCGCAGGTCCTGGTCTTCGGCGGTGACGGCAAGCTGCGCGGCGCTGCGCCAGCGCTGTTTGGTTCGGCCATCGGCGATCACTCGGCACCCGGCGTCGCCAAGCTCGCATTGAGCGCGATTCCCGGCCACGACCGCACCACCCCGGCTGGTCGTTTCATTGGCGCCTATGGCCCGTCCGAGGACGCCGGACGCGTGCTGTGGGTGGACTACGATTCCGCCGTTTCAATGCACCCGCTTCCCCCGGGCACCCCGAAAGAGAAGCGCAGCGAACGACTGGCATCGGCCACGCCGGACGACAACCGTGTCACCCACGGCTGCATCAATGTCTCGCCCGGGTTCTACGAGCAGATCGTGCATCCCACGTTCGAGAAAGGCGGCGTGTTCTACGTGCTGCCGGACAAGGACTCGATCGAAGAAACGTTCCCGGAGTTCGCGCGCAGTCGCGCGGCTGCGAAGGACGTGGATGAAAAAGACGCGCGACACGCCCGCAAATGAAACCCGGTTGAAGGCTGCGGACGTGGTCGCGGCAGACCGCTACGGAAGCTCCAGCCTGGGCATCTTGAACGTGAACAAGGTGCCGGCGGCCGCACTGGACTCCACCTCCAACGTGCCGCCATGGGACCGCGCGATCTCCGACGCAATGTAGATGCCGAGGCCGAGACCCGGCCGCGGACGCTCACTCTTTTCACGTGAGAATGGGCTGAAAATCGCGTCCAACCTCGCTGATGGAATGTGTCCATCGTTGTGTACGTCGAGCGTGAGCATTTCCGGCTCGGAGTGGACGGTCAGCGTAATCGGGGACGAGCGCTCTCCGTGTACCGCTGCATTGGTGAGCAGGTTGGCCAGGAGCTGTGCCAATCTGCTCGGGTCGCAGACCACGTCGTCGTCTATCTTTATGTGGACCTTGATGTCCTGGCGGCCGGTGGCGATTGCCACCTCTTCCACAACCCGTTTCAGGTCTTCTTCCAGCGTGCTTGTCAGCTGCAGCGCCATGGGAATGCCGCCGCCCAGACGTCCCCTGGCGAAATCAAGCACGTCGTTGATCAGTCCGTCCATTCTGGCAACGCCGGAGGTGATGTGCGCGAGCATCCGTTGCTGGCGCTCAGTGCCCGCCTCACATGCCAGCGAATCTGCGGCGATGCTGATGGCCTGCAGCGGACTGCGCAGGTCATGACCCAGCACGGCAATGAACTGGTCGCGCAGGTCGGCGACACGATGCGCGTCGGAGAGCGCCGTTTCCGCTCGCACAAGGCGATCTTCCTTGTCGAGGTAACTTCCTACCAGGTCGGCCAGCAGTTCCATGGAGCGTTGGACGTGGGCTACGTCGAAGTTGGCCGGTGCCGAATCAATCGCGCAGAGCGTGCCGAAGAAGCTGCCGTCTGGCCGATGGATGGGAACGGACGCGTAGCTCTCAAGTCCGTAGATCCGTGGCGTGTGATGCCGGGAGTAAATCGGGTGCTCGCTTGCATGCGCAAATACAACTGACGTCGCCGACTGCCTGATCTCGTCACAGATGGTGGTCTCAAGCACCAGTTGGCCACCGGGAACCAGCCCGAACCCCAGGGTGTCGAAGGTGGCGCACGCGGTCCAGGTTGTCTGGGTCACGCGGGCAATAGCCGTGAATCGTGAGCCCGTGATGTGGGCGACGGTCTCCAGGATTCGCGGCACGGCCTGGATTCGACCAATCTCGGCGATGTCGTCCAGCAGATTGGGGTCCGTCAGCTTCTGCATGGTCGCTCGTCCGGTGGGCACCGCATCATCCCATGGAACCGTTGTGTAGGTTGATGCGAGGGTGATTGCGGCCTTTTCAGGCTTGGTCGTGGCGGACACCCGGGCCCCCTGCGGGAGGTGAACGACCGATCTGTCCGAATGCAGACATTGCGCAGGTCAGGCCATCTCCTTGGTCTCGTGGTCGCGCCGATCGTCGATGACCGTTCAGAGCTTGATTTCCAGCGTTGCCCGATACAACAGCGCCGTCTTGCGGCGCCGCTCGATATCCGTCGAGCCGCTCTCGTCGAAGTAGGCGTTCCCCGAAATGATCGCCTGCTGCAGCAGTTGCCCACGCTCACGCGGAGCTTGCTCTTCCTGCTGATGCTCCATCGCACGTCAGGTTGAAGACAGAGGGCACCGAAACTTCCACTGCGGCCGTGACCCAGCTGCTGAAAGGTCTTGTAGGTGCTGCTTCGTGGACAAGCAGGAGGCAACCGACGACCGGCGCAAGGTGCGGGTGAAGCTGACGGCTGCCGGTCGAGCGCGCCACCGGCAGCGCGAAGCGAACATCCAGCAGTGGATGCAGCAGGCGCTGGCGCACTCTACGACGCGCTGTAGGCCGCCCAGAGGGCTTTACACCATCGCATCCATATTTATAATCGACCGGATGGTTAAATATGGAATCCGGTGATGGGCCGTCGCAAAAGTATTGATCCGCAGCAGCTCCTTGATGCTGCCGAGCGCGTTGTCGCCCAGGTGGGGGCGGCGCGCCTGACGTTGGATGCGGTGGCCGCCGAAGCCGGGGTCAGCAAGGCCTCGGTGGTCTACGACTTCCAGTCCAAGGCCGGTCTCATCCAGGCCGTGGTCGAACGTGCGGTGGCCCGCGACAACGCCTTCAACCGCGAGGCGGCCAAGGGGTTCAACCAGGATGCGCTGCTGCGCGGTCGTATTGCCGCCGCGGCCCAGCCCTTTCCCGAGGCATTCCAGCCGGTGGCCTTGGCGCTGTGCGCGGCCATGGCCCAGGATCCACAGCTGCGCGCGCCCATCCAGCACAACCAGGCGCAGATCCTGGCCGAGATCCAGCAGCAGGCCACGCACCCACGCAGCGCGTTGCTGGCATACCTCGCGCTGGAGGGTATGAAGCTGCTGGAGTCGCTGGACTACGTGCAGTGGCCGGCCGCGCAGCGGCAGCAGCTGCTGCAGGACATTGGCGCGTTGATCGAGACGCCGCCGCGCTGAACCCGTTCTCTCCCCCGAGGTAACCCTGATGAGTTCTTCCACCCTCTTCCTGACCGGAGGAAGCGGCTACGTGGGCCGCAATCTGATTCGCCGCCTGTGTGCAGACGGTCACCACGTGCGTGCGCTGGTGCGCAGCCCCCAGGCGGCGGCGGTGGTACAGGCGCTGGGCGCCCAGCCGGTACACGGCGATCTGCTGGACCACGACATCGCTGCGGCGATGGAGGGCTGCGCCGCGCTGATCCACGCGGCCGCCGACACCGACCACCGAAATGCTTCACCCAGCCAGTGGCAGACCAACGTGGAAGGCACCCGCAACGTGCTGACGGCCGCCCGCACTGCGGGTGTGTCGGTGGCGATCATGCTGAGCAGCGAATCGGCACTGACCACCGGTGCGCCTTTGCATCAGGCGCGCGAGGACCATCAGTATCCGGCGCGCGCAGCAGGCATCTACGGCGCGAGCAAGGCTGAAGCAGAAAGGGTGGCGATCGCGCTGTCCACACCGCATTTCGCAGTGAAGGTGCTGCGACCAAGATTTGTCTGGGGCCGCGACAACACGACCGCTATGCCCTACTTGCTGCAGGCCGTACGCAGCGGCCGCTTCGCCTGGATCGACGGCGGGCACTACCTCACCTCGTCCACCCACGTGGACAACCTGGCTGAAGCGGTCTGCTGCGCCTTGACGCGTGGTGCGGGCGGCCGTGTCTACCACATCTGCGATGGTGCGCCCGTGCCGTTCCGCCGTCTGATTGGCGCTCAGTTGCTGGCTTATGGCGTACAACCGCCTGAAAAACAGGTGCCGCGTGCGCTGCTGCGTGTTTTCATCGGACTGGATGACCTGTTCCGCAGACTGCGGCTGCCTCTGCGTGCGCCAATGACCCGCCAGGAGTTCGCATCTTCAGCGGTGGAGGTCACGCTGGATGACAGCCGTGCACGCAGCGAGCTTCGCTATCGGCCGGCGGTTACGCTGGAAGCCGGAATCGCGATGCTGCAGCGCCAAGTGGCCGAGCAAGGCTGATACTCATCGAGCGATCGGCGGGAGAGCCTCGCGCGGTGCGTGGCCGAACAGCCGACTGAACTCGCGGCTGAACTGAGAAGGGCTCTCGTAGCCCACGGCGAACGCGGTGGCGGAGATGCTGGTGCCGCCCCGCTGCAGCAGGCGACGTGCCTCGATCAGGCGCAGCTGCTTCTGGTACTGCAGCGGTGACAGGCCCGTTGCCGCACGGAAATGCCGATAGAACAGCGCGCTGCCCATGCCTGCACGGCTGGCCAGCGCGGCCGCATCAAGCGGTTGCCGGAAGCAGCGTTGCAGGGTGCGAATCGCGCCCGCCATCCGCCGTGCCAAGGGAGATGGCTGGGCCATCGCCAGCAGTGCTGGCCCTGCTTCACCCTGCAACAGACGAAACAGCAGCTCACGCTGCAGGGCAGGCCACAGCAGCCGCTGTGCGTCGGGCGTGTCGAGGGCCAGCTCCAGCAGACGCAGCAGACAGCTCAATACGGGTGAATCCAGCGCTACCACACTGAATGGCGCAGGATGAGGCGCTTGGCCTGTAGGTGGGTTGCCCAACTGGCTCAGCAACTGTCGCAACAAGACGGTGTCCAACTCCACCACCAGCCCCAGAAAATGCGTCTGGTGGTTGCCCCGGGCCACCATCCCGCGAGCGGGAACGGGCTGACGGGTGAGTAGTGCATCGCCGGCGCGATATTCCAGCACCGCATCGCCCACCCATACCTGTTTGGCCCCCTGTAGCACCGCCGCCACCGCGGGACGGTACAGAGCCAGGGCCGGAGCGCGCGTTGATCCTGTACGCGCCAGCCAAGCGCCGGGCAGAAGTTCCAGCAGCGGCTCCGCGTCCAGGCTGCGTGCGCGCAGCACCGCCTGCGCCTGCAGCGCTAATGCACGCAGCGGGGCTTGGCGATCACAGGTAGCAGGGAAATCGGGCAAGGATCGTGTGCAATTGGGCAAGTGCGGACGGCACCGTGGGCGCAGCATGTCACGCTCCGTTTCACGAGACAAAGCCACCATGAACAGCGTACACACTCCGCGCACCATCGCCCTGGTTACCGGCGGCAGCCGCGGCATTGGCCGCAGCATTGCCCTCCACTTGGCCAGGCAGGGTAGCGACGTGATGATTACCTACCAGCATCAGCAGGTTCAGGCCGCCGAAACCCTGCGCCAGATCGAAGCCTATGGCGTACGCGCCGCGATGCTGCCGCTGGATCTGGATGCGATTGGATCACTGGAGACCTTCGCATCGGCTGTGCGGGCACAATTGCAGCGCTGGGGTGCATCGTACTTCCAACAGCTGGTGAACAATGCAGGGCTGCACGCACCATCGGCGTTCGGTGAGATCCGCGGCGATGACATCGACCTGCTGTACCGCGTGCATTTCAAAGCGCCACTGCTGCTGACCCAGTTGCTGGCGCCGCAGCTGGCCGATGGCGGCGCCATCATCAACATCTCCACCAGCCTGACCCGCCACGTGGCTGCGGGCAGCTTGGTGTACGCAGCAATGAAGAGCGCACTGGAAACCGCCACCCACTATCTCGCGCTCGAGCTGGGACCGAGGGGCATCGCGGTCAACGCCGTAGCCCCTGGCGCCACCGAGACCGACTTCTTCGGCGGTGCAGTGCGCGACGATGCCGCCGTGAACCACTACGTGGCACAGCACACGGCGATGGGACGTACGGGTCGCCCCGACGACATCGGCATGGCCGTGGCAAACCTGCTGGCGGGAGGCAGTCATTGGATTACCGGTCAGCGCATTGAGGCCTCAGGAGGAATGCTCCTGTAAGCGACTAGAGGGCCTCGCGATGTCAGCTTCTGGCCGAAAGCGGAAGCTGGCGTGTGCATGCCATCCGAGTCAGATATTGGTCAGCCCGGCCGGGCGCTACAGGTTGTGGAAATGTCCGGATTACCTGGCAGGTCGCCTTCGGCAACTGTGCCGCAGAGCTGATGTGTAATCGCTGGTTGACAAGGTAGAACGATCGTTCTACCTTGGCGCCATGGATAAGACAACGACCGACACCCGACTGAAGATCCTGGACACGGCGGAGGCGCTGATTTACCAGAACGGGATACATGCGACTGGCATGGATCTGCTGGTGAAGACCTCTGGCGTTGCGCGCAAGAGCATTTACCGACACTTTGAAAACAAGGACCAGGTTGCCGCAGCCGCATTGAACGCGCGGGACGTGCGCTGGCTCAACTGGTTCAGGCAGGAATGCGACAAGGCCGGCAGCCCGGAAGCGCGCATCCTGGGCATGTTCACGGTGCTCAAAGGTTGGTTCAAGTCTGAGGGCTATCGCGGCTGTGCCTTCATCAACACGGCAGGCGAGGTCGGCGATTCGCACGACCCGATCCGCAGGATCGCCAAGCACCACAAGCAGAAACTGCTCGATTACACGCTGGAGCTCACCGGGCAACTGAACATCGCGCAGCCGGCCGTTCTGGCGCAGCAGCTGCTGCTTCTGATGGAAGGCGCCATCACCGTATCGCGCGTGATGGGTGACTACGACGCCGCAGACACCGCAAGGGACGTTGCGCAGTTGTTGTTGAAGCAAGCCACGCGCTAACGCCGCAGTAACCGAAATCCCGCCGCAGTACCCCGTTCATCCATTTCCACTGGAGGCCCCACCGTGTCCGCAGAAGCACCCCGTCCCCCCCTTCCCCCGTTCACTCTCGAATCGGCGATCCAGAAGGTTCGCTTGGCAGAAGATGGCTGGAATTCCCGCGATGCCGACAAAGTGGCGCTTGCCTATTCGCTCGACACCCAGTGGCGAAACCGCGCCGAGTTCACCAACGGCCGCGAGGAAGCCCGGCAGTTCCTTGCCCGAAAGTGGAAGAAAGAGCTTGAGTACCGCCTGATCAAGGAGTTGTGGGCATTCACCGGCAACCGCATCGCCGTGCGCTACGCCTATGAATGGCGCGACGACTCTGGAAACTGGTTCCGCTCCTATGGAAACGAGAACTGGGAATTCGGCGCGGATGGTCTGATGGAGCGCCGCTTCTCATGCATCAACGATATGCCCATCAAGGACAGCGAACGCAAGTTCCACTGGCCACTGGGGCGCCGCCCGGATGATCATCCGGGGCTGTCCGATCTGGGTATGTAAGCTGCGGAGCCAACGTGAGGAAGGCCTGCGGGCGTGAATGCGCCCGCGGGCTTTCCACGTCGGCACGGGGTGCTCCTTCGCTTCAGGGTCCGGCTACGGCTGCACTTCAGCGCGGAACGCGATCTCGATCAACTGTTCGGGGAAGGCGAGCGCGGAAACCCCGATGAGGTTGCTGGCCACCTGGGGAACAGGCTGGCCATAGACGGCAGGCCTGACCTTGCTGCTGGCGGCGAACGCCGCAGGCACATCAATGACAAACAGGGTTTCCTCAACCACATCCGCCAACGATCCACCCAGCTCGGCCAACAACACCTGCGCGTTCTCGTAGGTGCGCTTCATCTGCGCTTCCATGGTGTCGAAGTTGGCAGGCTTTCCATCAGCGCCCAGAGCGGCCGGCGCCACCAGCTGTCCCTCCGGCGTGTGCGAGAGCTGGCCCGACACGAAGATCGAATTGTTCACGCGCACGGCCTGTACATACCCATAGGCCGATTCCCACGGCACGCCGAAGCTGGCCGTCTTGCGGTTGGAGGTACTCATTGCGTTGTCCTTCCAAGGATAAGGTCGCCAGTCTGCCGGCAGGCTCGGGTCCCCGCCTGCCCCGAACGGGTGAGGCAAGCGTGATCGTGAGCCTCGTGCGTCTGCTGCTGGCCGGAAGCTGACACAGACTTCGGTTGCGCCATCCATGCGCCGTTTGTTCAATCCAGCGCGTGCTCGGCCAGACATGATCTATCGGTCCCAATGCAATCCCGCACCGATGACAGATTCCGATACGTGCCGTTCGCCAGTCCAAAGTACCTTCCGACGTTGTGTCATCGGTGGAGAACGAAAGGACAGATCGGCACCACCGCAGGTTACGGAGGGGGCGATAGCCTTCTCCACCCTGTCTTCCCTGGCCGCAGTATTGAGCGATGAGAACCGCCGGCTGTTGCGACTGCTGCGCGAACTTCAACCCAGGTCGCTCACCGAACTGTCCGAGCACTGCGGGCGCAAGGTTCCAAGCCTTTCTCGTACCCTTCGGATGATGGAAGGCTATGGGCTGGTTGAACTGAAGCGGGTCGGGGCGTCTGTGGTGCCATCTGCCATGGCCACGCGCTTTCTCATAGAGCTCGACTAGCACCACGTTGTATCGCCGCATCGCGGAGTTCTGTCGTTATTGCCTCGTTGACGTGTCAGCCCACTACGCTGGCAATCACGACCCATGTCGCATATTCCTCTATCGCTTAGGGCCCTTGCGCCATCGGCGTCTGGGGTGGCTTAACAGCGTGGGAGAATGCCGAAAGCGTCTTGCATCAAGCGTTGAATGCAACTTGTCTGATTGGCGTTGCGCAGCCACAGAGGTACAGATGGCGGGCCATCGAAAAAGGATGGCCGGGCCTCGAAGACCCGTGCGCTTGTTTGATTACGCTTGCCAGCCGGCGTCACCCCGCGTGACGCCGGCTGGCAATCCGTCTGCCGGCTATGGCGGGCGGAGCGTGGAGGCCCTGTGCCTGCCGGCTTCAACAAGCGCCCGGTTTTCGAGCCACGTCTCCGCCCGCCACCTTTGTGTGGCGGTTACCGTCTGTCCTGCACGGAGCCTCAGCCATGACCACACCGGAATTCCCCCGTCCCCACCCCTATCGCACAGCGGACGATGCGTCATCAGAACAAGCATCTGCGATCGATCCCAGAGCTTTCATCGCCACGCTGATGCGGATCGGCAACGGCGCAGCCGCCGACGGCCAGCCGTGGCCGGAGCGTCATCAGATGCCCGGCCGCCGCATGGCGCTGGCCGATGCGGACTGCGCACTGGCGGGCCTGCGCATAGCGCTGGAAATGCTGCTGGCGGCCGAGCGCGTCCGCCAGAACGGACCGGACGACGAATACGTGGGCGATCGGGTGATGGAGGGTTTGATGATGGCGTGCCTGGCGCTGACCGCGCAGGTCAGCGCGCGGATGCGGCCAGAGGCGTAACGCCGGAGAATCCTCCGGCGTTACCGCCGGTCATTCGCAGGAATCGCCTTCTTCCTTCAACATCGCCTCGTCCACCGGCCGCTCGCGCTCGATCAGCGCACGCTGCTCTGCGTCCGGCTCACCCAGCCACCACACGTTGCAGCGGGCGGTAAGGCGGCCGACCATCTTCGAGTGCGTCGGCGAATACAGCATCGCCAGCGCGGTGGTCGAGCACTGGTGCGCCTGACAGGCGGTGTAGAGCCACCACGGCTCGCCCTGCAGCACCATCAGTTCGCCAGGACCGCTGGGACCGCTCAGCAGGCGTTCGCGCAGCGAAGGGACGTTGTTGTCGGGCGATTCGGCCGCCGCAGTGTTTTTCATCAGGACGTCGAACGCGGCCAGCACCTTCGGGTCCTTGCGGCCGCAGTCGTCCACGGTGTTGCCGCCGACCAGGGTGAAGAAATAAGTCGCCAGCGGATTGTCCGCGCAGGTGAGTTCGGCGCCGGGGGTCTCACCTTCCGGCTCGCCTTCGTTGTCCCACACCGACGGGTCCACGCCGTCTTCGACGGAAGGCGCGTTCTCGACCACCGTGGCCGTGGCGGCTGGGGCTTCCGTCGGCGCAGCAGTAGCGGCGGGTGCAGCTGCGGTGCCTGCTTCCGGTGCCGGTGCCTGCGTGCACGCGGCCAGCAACGCGACCAGCCCTGCCATTCCCATCATTCGAGACGTCATTCCCTGTCCTGTGTCCATTCGCCCAGCCGGCGACCGCGTGATTCTACCCGCCAGCCAAGGTGGATACTCTGGCAATCACGCCTTCCATCACTGCCAGGATGCAGACGTATGTGCCATTCAAGACTTGCCGTGATTCTCATCAGTGGCCTGTTGCTGGCCGGGCCCGTTGTTGCGCAGGAGCCCACCGCATCCTCGCCCGCCGCACGTCTTGCCGATGTCCCCCTGCCCGCCACGCTGGATCGCGTGCTGCGCGATTACGAACAGGCGTGGCGCACCGGTGATGCGAAGGCGTTGGCGAGGTTGTTTACCGAGGATGGTTTCATCCTGCAGAACAACCAGCCGCCCGTGCGTGGGCGCGCGGCGATCGAGGCGGCGTATGCCGGCCAGGGAAGCAGCCCGTTGCGGCTGCGTGCGCTGGCCTATGCCGCAGAGGAATCCACCGGTTACATCATTGGTGCCTACACCTACGGCAACAACGCAGGCGATACCGGTAAGTTCACGCTGACGTTGAAGCGCGTGGCGGGTGGGCCATGGATGATTTTTTCGGACATGGACAACACCAACGCGCCTCCGCGGTCGCGGTGATGGGCGCTGCGGGTTCCGCAGTAGGTCCACGCCATGCGTGGTTGGGTTTCGCGCACGCACAGAAAAAACCCCGGCGCTGGGCCGGGGTTTTTCGATTCACTTGAACAGCGTATCCGGATATTCCGGCTTCTGTTCGCGTGCCAACAGCGCACGCAATCCTTCTTCCGGGGTCTGCTCGCCATGCAGCACGGCGCGCACGCGGTCGGAGATGGGCAGGTCGATGCCATGACGGCGCGCCTGTCGCATCACTTCGTCGGCGGTCTGCACCGACTCGACCACCTGGCCGATTTCGCGGATGGCGTCCTGCAGCGTCTGCCCGCGGCCCAGGGCCAGGCCCAGGCGGCGGTTGCGCGACAGGTCACCGGTGCAGGTCAGCACCAGGTCGCCCAGCCCCGCCAAGCCCATCAGCGTTTCCGGCTTGGCGCCGATCGCTGCCGCCAGGCGCAGCATCTCGTTGAGGCCACGGGTGATCAGGCCGGCACGGGCGTTCAAGCCCAGCTGCATGCCATCGGCGACGCCGGTGGCCACGGCCAGCACGTTCTTCATCGCACCGCCCAGCTCGGCACCGACCATGTCGTCGCCGGTGTAGGCGCGGAACGCCGGACCGTGCATCGCCTCGGCCACCGTCTGCGCGAACTCGGGCACGTCGCCGTGCACGGTGATCGCGGTCGGCAGGCCCAGGGTGACTTCCTTGGCGAACGACGGCCCGGTGACAACGGCCAGCGGCACGTCCTCGCCCAGCACTTCGCGCGCTACTTCATGCAGGAAGCGGCCAGAGCCGGGCTCGAAGCCCTTGGTGGCCCAGGCCACACCGGCACCGGCCGGACGCAGCGGCGCCAGCGCGCGCACGGTTTCACCGAATGCATGCGACGGGGTCACCACCAGGATCCAGGCGGCACCTTCCACCGCCGACGCGAGGTCGGTGGTGGCGCGCAGCGATTCCGGCAACGGAATGCCCGGCAGGTAACGCGGATTCTCGTGGCGCTGGTCGATGGCCTCGACCACGGCGGCATCGCGCCCCCACAGCACGGTCTGGCGACCGTGGCGGGCGAGCAGCGTCGCCAGCGCGGTTCCCCAGGAACCGGCGCCGAGTACGGCAATCTTGTCAGCGGTAGTGCTCATCCGTGACGTCGCGGCCGGGATCAGGCGTTGCCGGCCGGCTCGGAGTCAGCCAGCGACGGTGCGTCGCCCTGCTCCTGGCGCTGGCGCAGGGTTTCTGCGTACAGGCCTTCGAAGTTGATCGGCTGCAGGAAGAACGGCGGGAAGCCGCCGGCCTGGATCAGGTCGCTGACCAGCTGACGCACGTACGGGAACAGGATGTTCGGGCACTGGGTGCCGAGCAGCACGTCGATCGACTGCGGGTCCAGGCCGACCAGGCCGAACACGCCAGCCTGCTTCACTTCGGCCACGTACGCGGTGCGCTCGCCGGCCTGGCAGGTCAGGGTCACGGCCAGCACGACTTCAAAGGCATTCTCGCCCAGACGCTGGACCTGCTGGTTCAGGTTGAGCTGCAGTTCCGGCTGCACCTGGTCGTTGAAGATCGACGGGGCATTCGGCGACTCGAAGGAAACGTCCTTGACGTAGATCTTCTCGACGGTGAACGCGGGGCCGGTGGCGGCATCGACCGGCGCGACAGCGCCGTTGGTGGTCTCTTCGGACATTTCCAGTAACTCCAGTGAATGCAATGAAAACGATGGTCGAATTACTGCGATGGGGGCGGCGGAGGGCGCAAACAAGGCCACATCCGCCACCGCCTGCGATCAGTTGCGGCCCTTGACCAGCGGCAGTTCTGCCTGCTGCCACGCGGGGATGCCGCCGTCGAGCACGAAGACCTTCTCGAAGCCGGCCTTCTTCAGCGCCTTGGCGGCGGTCTCGGACGCGTTGCCGCTGCGGCACACCAGTACCACCGGGGCCTGCTTGGCGTTGGCCACCAGCTTGTGCTCGGGGCCGAACGCGCTGGCCTGGGCACTGCGGCTGCCGGCGATGTGGCCCTTTTCGAAATCAGCGCTGGGCGACAGATCAACCACCACCGTGCCGCCCGCGTTGATCAGCTGGGTCAGTTCGGCGGGCTTGATGCCCTTGAAGCCCCGGAACAGGCGGCGGATTTCGGTGACGATGAGGGCCACGGTCAGGCCGACCAGGGCCGCGGACAGCATCGGGTTTCGGCCTGCGAAGGCCAGCAACTCTTCGTAATTCACTCAGGTCACGGGTCGATTAAGCGGGCGCCGATTGTCGCACAAGCCGGACGCGACCCGTCACTGCCCCTGCCAGAGGTCCGGCAGGCCCGCGCTTTGCCACCAGCGCTTGGCTTCCGGATCCCAGCGCCAGCGCTCGGTCACCACCACGGTGCGCTCGGCCTGGGTGTTCTGGTTGATCACCCCGATTTCGACCCGGCGCTCGACCTGGCCGCCGTCCAGCGATGCGCTGCTGCGCTCGCGGTAGGACGACACGCGCAGCTGCGCATAGCGGTTGAGCTCGAACTCGGTCGGCGGCTTGGTCTTGCGCAGCTGCGGGTCCAGATAGGCGATGGCGTCGTCCATGCTGCCCCAGCGGATGGTGGCACCGTAGGCGATCTGGGTCTCTTCCAGCAGCTTGCGCTGCTTGCGGCTGAGGTCGTCGGCGGCAGCGCCGGCGGCGGCGCTGAGCAGCAGCAGGGAACACAGGAGGATCTGGATGAGGCGGCGCATCGGTGGGTTCCGCAGGGCGTCAGCCTGCCATCCTACCCTTTGGCGAAGGCAACGAAGCGACCGCTGAATTCGGCCGCGGCCTTGCCGTCGGCACCGGGCTGGGTGGCGACAATGCTGATGCGGGCCTTGCCGCGCTGGCGGAAGGTGGCCAGGAAGGTCTCCCAGGCGCCGCTTCCGGCCGCTTCGGCATGGGCATGCAGGTCTTCATAGACCGGTGCCAGGTAGCGCAGGTTGCTGTCGGCCACGTAGACCTCGGCGTCGTGGCCGGCCAGGCGCAGGCGCAGGCTGACCAGCGCCCAGCCGGACAGGGTCAGCACCGAGGCCAGGCTGCCGCCGAACGCATTGCCCTTGTCATTGACGTTGGCCACCAGCGGCGCGGTGATGCGCAGCACGCCGTCGGCATAGCCATCCAGGCGGATCTGCATCGCGCGGACCGCCGGCATGCAGTCCAGCACGTCCTGCAGGGCAGCCAGCGAAGAGGTCAGGGCATCAACAGCCATCAGCAGCAACCACGACAACGAAGGGCCCGCATAATGACGGTAATGGCCAACCATACGATACCCACTGGCTGGACCCTGATCTCGCTGCGCCCGCAGGGCCAGCAGGCGGCGCTGCGCCACGCCGCAGCAGGGCTGGGAGGCCGTACCGTCGCGCTTTCGCCCTGGCGCCTGCAGCGTCTGCAGGGCAGCGCCGCGCGCCAGCAACTGCAACGGGCGCTGACCAGCGATCGGGTGGTGTTCACCAGCCCGGCGGCCGTGGCCGCAGCGGCCAGCCTGCTACCGCTGGCGGCGGCGCAGCGCAGCCCGTGGCTGACGGTGGGCGAAGGCACGGCGCGTGCCCTGCTGGCCCATGGCGTCGCTGACGTCCATGCGCCCCAGCGGATGGACAGTGAGGGTCTGCTGGCGATGCCGGTGCTGGGCGATGTGCGGGGCATGCAGATCGGGCTGGTGACCGCACCGGGAGGCCGGGGCCTGATTGCCGCGGAGTTGCAGGCCGCGGGCGCACAGATCACCCGCGCCGATGTCTACCGACGGCTGCCGCTGCGCTTGTCACGGCGCATGCTGGCGCGTTTGGCCCGTTCTCCAACGCCTTGGCTGCTGGCCATCAGCAGTGGCGAGGCATTGCAGCGTTTCTGGCAGCAGCTGCCTGCGCACTGGCAGCAGCGGCTGCGGGCGAACGCGATCGCGCTGGTGGCCAGCGACCGGCTGGGCGCGCAGGCGCAGGCCCTGGGGCTGACCCGGGTGGTGCGCAGCGAGGGTCCTACCAGCGTTCAGTTGATGGCCGCTGCACACACTGCGCTCACCGGCCCGGCAGCGACCTGAACAGGCACCGGGCAGCGGCTTGCCGGTGTCGTCGGCAACAGTGATGCTGTGCACAACGCTGCCTGCCGGATCTGTTCCGGCATTGCCGCCGACAAGGAAGCCCGATGAACGACACTCTGCCGCCCGCTCCATCGCCCCATCGCCCCATGCGCTGGCTGCTGCCGCTTGCCGTGCTGGCGGTGCTGGGCGCGGGCGGCTATGCCGGCTACCACTATTGGCAGAAGCAGCAGAGCGACCAGCTGGCGCAGGCGCAGACCACCGCCGTGCAGCTGAAGGGGCTGGAGGCTACGGTCGAGGCCCTGCGCCGCGACCAGCGCGCTGCCAGCCAGCGCTTGCAGGATGCGGCCACCACCAACCGGGTGCTGCGCGACGAAGTGCTGGGCCTGTCGCAACGCAGTGCCCTGCTGGAAGAAAACCTGGCCAAGCTGGCCGACAGCGCCAACCAGGGCCGCCAGGCCGTGCAGCGCGATGAGGCCGAACTGCTGCTGACCCAGGCCGCACAGCGGCTGGCCCTCGCCGATGACGTGGAAGGCTCACGCCGGCTGTATGCGCTGGCCGCCACTGCGTTGGCCGATCTGCCCGACAGCGACGGCCTGAACCTGCGCCAGGCCCTGGTGCAGGAACGCAACGCGCTGGATGCGTTGGGCGCTGGCCCGCGCGTGCTGTCACTGCAACGCCTGGACGCGCTGGGCAAGGCCCTGCAGGGCCTGCCTTCGCAGATCGCGCAGACGCCGGCCAACAACACCGCAAAACCGTGGTGGCAGGCCGCGCTGGCGCCCTTCGTGGATATCACCCCGAGCCGCCTGAACGGCCCGCTGACGTCGGCCGAGCGCGCCACCATCGATACGGCGCTGCAGCTGGAACTGACCCTGGCCCGCGCAGCGATCGAGCGCGGCGACGGCAAAGGCCGCGATGCCGCGCTGAACAGAATCGATCACTGGGCGCAGCGGCGCTGGCCGGATTCACCGGACCTGCGCGCGCAACGTGCTGAACTCCATGCCCTGCGCTCGCTGCCATTGCAGGCCGATGACACCGTGCTTGGCAGCACCCTGCAACAACTGCGTACCCAGACCGACCGGAGGTAAGCCCGTATGAAACCCCTGCAATCACTGGTCGTGCTGTTGCTGGCAGTGGCCATTGGCGTAGTTGCCGCGCAATGGCTCGGCACCGATGACCTGAACCGCTACGGCGAAGTGACCCTGCGCTATGGCGGCTACGACTACCACAGCAACCTGCCGAAGGTAGCGCTGCTGTCGGTGATCGGCGTGCTGGTGCTGTGGCTGCTGTGGAGCCTGATCGCCGCACCGTTCCGTGCCTGGGGCCGCTACCGCCGCAAGCAGGGCCGGGTGCGCCTGATCGATGGTCTGCTGGCCTATGAGCATGGCCAGTGGCAGCGCGCCGAGAAGCTGCTGGATGGCGCCGCCAAGGATCCGGAAGTGAGCGGGGTTGCCCTGGCCAATGCCGTGCGCAGTGCGCAGGTGCGGGCCGATGCACCCGCTGCAGAGGCGCTGCTGCAGCGCCTGGGCGAAAGCGATGCGACCTTGCAGGCACTGCTGCGTGCCGAGCAGCTGTTGGCCAACGATCTGCCGGTGGATGCGATCAACGCATTGGATGTGGCGGCGATCCAGCCGCTGCCGCCGCGTGGTCTGTGGCTGCGTACCGAAGCGCTGGCACGTGCTGGCCGCGCGCACGAGGCTTACGGCCAGCTGGGCGCGCTGCGCCAGACCAAGGTGCTGCCGGCCGAGGCCAGCAGCGAGCTGGAAGCACGCCTGGCCGCGCAGGCACTGCTGGAAGCGGGCGACGTCAACGCCCTGGCTGCGCAGTGGGAAGCCACGCCGAAGGCGCTGCGACCGACCCCGGACGTGGTTGCCGCCTACGCCACCCGTGCAGTTGCACTGGACTGGGACGAACCGGCACTGCTGGCGCTTGAGCAGGCGCTGGACCACCGCTGGGATGACGAACTGGTGGCCGTGTATGGCCGTCTGCCGGCCGAACGTCTGGCCACGCGCCAGGCCAACCTGCAGCGCTGGCGCAACGTGCATGACGACTCGGCGGCCCTGCGCCTGGCCCAGGGCCGCATCGCGCTGGCGCAGCAACAGTGGGACGCGGCCGATGCGTTCCTGCATGAAGCCATCGCCGCGGGTGCCGGTGCCCCTGCATGGGAAGCGCTGGGCGAAGCCTTCGCGCAACGTGGCGAACACGTGCTGGCCGCGCAGTGCCTGGCCAACGCGCTGCGCCTGCAGCGTGGCGAAGACAGCGTGGCGCTGGTGCGTGCACCGGCAGCGGTGGTTGACCCGCCGCTGCATGCGACCGTCGAGGAGCAGTCGATTGCACCGCTGCCGCCGGTGTACGACGCCAATGAGGAGCGCGACGCGTTCGGCAACCCGCGGATGCCCTAACCCGCTTCGGTAGACGCCAACCTTGGTTGGCGTGTGAGGCCGCCGGGATAACAAAAACGCCGCCCATCGGGCGGCGTTTTCAATTCCAACGTTGCCGGCCAGCGGCCGGCACTACCGCGTGGCGTTCAACGTTCGACGATCGCCACCACGCCCATGCCGCCGGCGGTGCAGATCGACACCAGCGCACGGCCACCGCCGCGCTCGGCCAGCTGCTTGGCCGCCGTGGCGATCACGCGTGCACCGGTGGCGGCGAACGGGTGACCGGTGGCCAGCGACGAACCCAGCAGGTTGATCTTGTCCGGGTCGATGCGGCCCATCGGCGCATCCAGGCCGAGGCGGTTGCGGCAGTAATCCTCGCTCTCCCACGCACGCAGGGTGCACAGCACCTGTGCGGCGAAGGCTTCGTGGATCTCGTAGATGTCGAAGTCCTGCAGGGTCAGGCCGTTGCGCTTGAGCATCTCCGGCACGGCCACGGTCGGCGCCATCAACAGGCCTTCGCCGTGCACGAAATCGACGGCCGACACGTGTGCGTCGCGCAGGTAGGCCTGCGGCTCGTGGCCATGTGCGCGTGCCCACTCTTCGCTGGCCAGCAGCACCGCGGCGGCGCCATCGGTCAGCGGGGTGGAATTGGCGGCGGTCAGGGTGCCGCGGCCGGATACCTTGTCGAAGGCCGGCTTCAGCGTGGCCAGCTTCTCCAGCGAGGTGTCGGCACGCAGGATGTTGTCGCGCTCGACGCCGCGGAACGGTGCGATCAGGTCGTTGAAGAAGCCGCGCTCATAGGCTGCGGCCAGCTTCTTGTGCGAAGACACCGCCCACTCGTCCTGCGAGTCGCGCGAGATGTTCCACTCCTTGGCCATGTCCTCGCAGTGGTCGCCCATGCTCTTGCCGGTACGCGGCTCGGCCACGCCCGGGAACTCCGGCTTGAGCTCGGCGAACTTGAAGCCGGAGGTCAGTGCGCGGATCTTGTCGCCGGTGCTCTTGGCACGGTTGGCAGCCAGCAGGCGCGCGCGCAGCTTCTTTCCATACACGATCGGCACGTCGGAGGTGGTGTCCGAACCACCGCCGATGCCGGACTCCATCTGCCCCAGGGCGATCTTGTTGGCAACGGTGATGATGCTGTCCAGCGAGGTGCCGCAGGCGCGCTGCAGGGTGATGCCGGGGGTCAAAGGCGACAGGCCCGAGGACAGCGTGGCTTCGCGACCCAGGTTCCAGTCGCTGGAGTGCTTGATGACCGCACCCATCGCCACTTCGCCCAGCTGCTGGCCGTGCAGGCCGAAGCGCTCGACCAGCGCTCCCAGCGTACGCACCGACATGCCGAGGTTGCCGACATCCGAATACGCGGTGTTCTGCCGGCAGAACGGAATGCGGACGCCACCGAGGATGGCGACGGGACGAGCGTTGGGCATGGAGATACCTGGCATGGATGAGGGTGTCTGCAACATGGCCTGCACGACAGAGCAGGCATAATGGGGCCAAGTGTAGCTGCCGCCCTGTGATGGGCCAACCGTGGAACCATGAGCAAACCCGACCCTGCGATGAATGCCCTTGGCGTGCTGGCCCTGGAACTGGCCGGCGGCGAAATCCCCCGCCAGGCGGTGCTCAGCGCTGAACAGGCCGGTGAACTGGCCGAACGCGTCGGCCGCGACCTGTCCAAGCTGGTGCCACAGGTGGCCGAGCTGGACCTGGTGTTCGCCGCCGCCCATTTCGATCCGGCCGAAGTGCTTCGCCCGGGCTGGCCGATCCATCGCCGCCTGGAAGAACTGCAGATGCGCGCGCCCGGTAGCAACCAGGGCCCGCGCGTGCTGGCCTTCGGCGCCGATGCCAGCGGTGATGTGCCGCTGCCGTTCCAGGCCGACGCTACCCTGGTAGGCGGTGGCCTGCGGGTGGTGCCGTTCCTGCTGACCGGTACCGACGTGGCCACCACGACAGCCGTGGCCGATGCCCTGGAAGAGGTGCTGCTGGCCAATGGCATGGCCCATGCCGATACCGCGCTGATGGCACAGAACACGTTCGGTGCACGCGTGGAGCACGCACGCTATTTCACCGTGAACGATCTGGCCGCGATGATGTCGATGCAGTACGACAACCAGGGCCTGGCCGCGCTGTGGCCGCTGATTGAAACCGCGATCATGGCCCCGGGCCAGGACGAGTGGCTGAGTGACGCACCCGAGCCGTTGCTGCGCTATACGCAGGGCGAAGCGCGCATGGCGCTGTTCGACCCGGCCGGCTGGTGCGCGCATTACAACCACGGCAAGGGCGACTGCGAGCGCCTGCAGGGCATCTACGAGCAGTTCCTGATGCGCCAGCGGCAGATGGCCGCGGTGCTGGAAGCGCACGGTGTGCCGGTGCTGTTCGTGCATTGCGAAGCCGGCCAGGACGCGCGCGAACTGCTGGCGCGCTGACGACCAGGTAATGCCGCCGGGCATGGCCCGGCGCTACCCACGGAATACGGTAGCGCCGGGCCATGCCCGGCGGATCAACTGAAAAACGCCGGCTTGCGCCGGCGTTTTCGTTTTCTTACGGTGCCTTGTTGATTACCGCGCACGCCAATCGCGCACCGGCGTTGCCGGTCGGCTGGGTCTTGTAGTCGTCCGCGTCGGCGTGGACGATCAGGCCACGGCCGATGATGTCGAAATCATCACCCTTGCCGATGTTGACGTTGCTCGACACCGGGCTGTCGATGGTGGCTACGCCCTTGTCGTCGGCCTTGATGTTGGGCATGTCGCCACCGTGGTGCGGATCAGTGGCCACGTTGCCGTGGTCGTGCTTGCCCGGATTGAAGTGGCCACCGGCGCTCATGCCGTCCGGCGCGCTGCAGTCACCCTTCTCGTGGATGTGGAAGCCGTGTTCGCTGCCCGGCTTCAGGCCACTGATCTGGCCGGATGCGTGCACCTTGCCGTCGACCAGCTTGAAGGTGATCGAGCCCTTGGTTTCATTGCCCTGGGTCGGTGCCAGTTCGGCAGTGGCCGAGGCATCGGCTGCCGGGGCCGCTGCGGTAGCCGGTGCAGTGGCCGGATCGGCCGGTGCTGCCGAACCTTCGGCCGGGGTGGTGGCCGGGGCTTCGGCTGCCGGTGCTGCCGGTTGCTGGTTGCAGGCGGCAAGGCCCAGTGCAGCGATGGCCGCGAACAGCGAGGTGTGGATCAGACGCATGGAAACTCTCCTTGGGAAATGCCGGTGGTGTGATCAGCGGGTTACCCGGATCACGCCGCAGGCGATGCGGACGCCGGCATTGCCGGCGGGCTGGCTGCGATAGTCGTCGGCCCTGGCATGCACGACCAGTGCACGCCCGGCGATATCCGTGGCGGCGCCTCCGCCCAGGGTAACGCCCTTCAGATGCACATCGATGTTGGCGCGGCCCTGCGCGTCTGCCTGCAGGTTGTCGATGTCACCGAGGTGGTGCTTGCCGCTGCCGGCACGACCGTGCGCGACGCCGGCGGGATTGAAGTGGTTGCCGGCGCTGCTGGCGTCCACCGCGCTGCAGTCACCGCGCTCGTGGATGTGGAAGCCGGCCTGCTGCATCGGCTGCAGGCCGCCAACCAGGCCGGTCAAGTGCACGCCACCGCTTTCGGTCTTCAACACCAGACGGCCGCTGACGATGCTGGCCGAGGCTGGCGCCAGGTTGGCTTCGGCCAGCTGGGCCACGGGCGTGGTGACCACCGGCGGCGGTGTGGGCTGCGGCTTCTTCGGTGCGCTGCCACAGGCAGACAGGAGCACGGCAGCGGACAGCGGCAGAAGGGCGAAGGACAAACGCATCGAGGACTCCTTGCAGGTAACACTACGGACGGCATCGTCCATGGAGGATCAACAGTTCGGCAAGCGGGTGCGAGGATCGCGTGCAGGCACCGTTCAATGGCCGCCGCGGCGGCGACCGGCGCCCAGCTTGCGGGTAAGCGTATTGCGGCCGAGGCCCAGGCGCGCGGCGGCTTCGGCGCGACGACCGTGTGTGATCTGCAGGGCGGCCTCCAACAGGGCGTGGTCGACCCGTTCGCGCACCTGCGCGTGCAGGCCCTCGGTGCCCTCGGCCAGCTGCCGGCGTGCCCATTCGGACAGCAGCGCTTCCCATTGGCCCGGGTCACCGGCGGCCGTGCTGCTGCGCCGGCTGCGGGCACGGTTGAGCGCGGTATCGACATCGGCCACGCCAATGGTGTCGGCGGCGGCCAGTGCGGCCATGCGCCAGCACACGTTTTCCAGTTCGCGGACGTTGCCCGGCCAGTCGTGCTCGCGCATCGCCTGCAGGGCGGCGGCGGTCAGCCGCTTGGGCGGCGTATCGAGCCTGCGCGCGGCAGCCGCCAGGAACGTGGTTGCCAGTTGCGCGATGTCCTCGCGGCGCTCGCGCAGCGGCGGCAGCTGCAGGCGCACCACGTCCAGGCGGTGCAGCAGGTCGGCTCGGAATTTTCCCTGCGCGACCAGCCCTTCCAGATCCTGGTGGGTGGCGGCGACCACGCGCACATCGACGCGGATCAGTTCGCGTCCGCCCACGCGGAAGAATTCGCCCTGGGCGAGCACGCGCAGCAGGCGCGTCTGCAACGGCAACGGCATGTCACCGATTTCATCGAGGAACAGGGTACCGCCGTTGGCCTGCTCGAAGCGGCCGATGTGGCGCCGCTGCGCGCCGGTGAACGCACCCGCTTCATGACCAAACAGCTCGCTTTCCAGCAGCTCGGCGGGAATGGCGGCGGTGTTCAGCGCGACGAACGGATGCTGCGCACGCGGTGATTCGCGGTGCAGCGCGTTGGCCACCAGCTCCTTGCCGGTACCGGTTTCGCCGATGATCAACACCGCCAATGGCGCCTGCGCGAGGCGGCCGATGGCGCGGAACAGCGCGCGCATCGGTGGCGTATCGCCCACCAGTTGCGGCGGCTGGTCGCTGGCGGCTTCTGCCGCGGGCGTCGGCGCGGCCATGGCCGGCGCCACCGCAGGCAGCACGCGCTGGGCCAGTGCCACCGCGTCGTCCAGATCGAACGGCTTGGACAGGAACTCGTGCGCACCGCCGCGGAACGCACCGGCGGTACTGGCGACGTCGGTGTAGGCCGACATCACCACCACCGGCAGCTGCGGCAGCGCGGCCTTCAGCTTGTCCAGCAGCACCAGGCCATCGTCGCCGGGCATGCGCACGTCGGTGAACAGCAGCGCAGGCGGCGGGCTATCGGCCAGCGCCTGCAGTGCGGGAGCGGCGCTGTCGAAGTCGACCACCTGGTAGCCTGCCTCGCGCAGCGCGGTGCACAGCACGAAGCGCACGGCGCGGTCATCGTCGACCACCCAGATGCACGGCGGGGACGCGGAAGACTCAGACATCGCGCGGGGCCTCCTCGGCGGCGGCGGTGCCGTTGCCGATCGGCAGCAGCAGGGTGAATACGGTATGGCCCGGGCGCGACCGGTAGGTCAGCGTGCCGCGATGCTCGCGCGCGACCTGCTGGGCCAGCGCCAGGCCCAGGCCGGTGCCTTCGGCGCGACCGCTGACCAGGGGCAGGAACAGATGTTCGGCCAGTTCTTCGGGCACGCCACGGCCGTCGTCGGCGATTTCCAGCCGCAACGCCAGGGTGTGCAGCTGCTCGGCGATGCGCACACCGTGTTCAACGCGGGTGCGCAGGGTGATGTTGCCGGCACCGGCCTGGATGGCATTGCGCACCAGGTTCCATACCGCCTGGGTGAGGCGATCGGCGTCGCCATCGAATTCGGGGATGCTGGGGTCATAGTCGCGCTGCAGGCGCACGGCCCAGCCGGCCTCGTTTTCGGCCAGGCGCAGCACCCGCTCCAACGCGGCGTGGATGTTCAGCGCCGCGTGTGGTGCGGCGGGTGCTGGTGACAGCAGCTGCTCGAGCAGGCCATTGAGCCGCTCGATCTCCGAGCCGATCAGGTCGATCAGTTCGCGTTCGCTGGCATCGCGCTGCGCCGCGCGGCGGGCCAGTAGCTGTGCGGCGCCCTTCAACCCGGCCAGCGGATTGCGCAGTTCGTGCGCCAGGCCCTTCAGCGCTGCGCTGAGCGCGCTGGGCAGGGCCTGGGTCGGGTCGAGCCCGGGGAACTCATCGACCGGATGCGCCTCCAGCAGCCAGCCGCCATCGTCGCGGCGGCTCATCCAGCCTTCGGCAAAACGCGCGGCTTCGCCTGGCAGCGCCAACGCCAGCCGGTTCAGGCGCAGGCTGTCGCGCTCGTCGCGGGCCAGGAAATGGGCCAGCGCCTCACCCTGCACTTCCAGCGCGGCCAAGGGTTGACCGAGCAGGCGCCGGCCGCTGACGCCCAGCCAGCGCGCGAAGGCCGGGTTGCAGCCGGCGATGCGGCCATCGGGCCCGGCCCAGGCCAGCGGCGTGCCGAGGGCATCGAGGGACGGCGGGGGTGCGGGGTCGGACATTGCACCAATGTAGTGCAAAACGTGGGTGTGGGGTCAGAGCCCTTTCCGTCAGGAAAGGGCTCTGACCCCTGCAGGTCGAGCAAGCTCGACCACTACCGGCTTTGCGGTTACAGCTTCATGTTGAGGCCGACGAAGACCGCGCGGCCCGGGGCGGGCGAGAACATCGGCCGGGCGCTGTCCCAGAAGAAGCTGTCGTACCACGCGTAGGCATACTCGCGGCCGGTCACGTTCTTCAGCTGCAGGTCCACGCTCCAGGCCGGGGTGATCTGATACTTCGCGCTGAGGTCGAGCACGGCGAAGCCGCCGAACTTGCCGGTGGCGTTGCGCTCTTCCAGGTAGTAATCGCCCTGCGCGCGCGCCTGCAGGCCCAGTTGCAGGGCATCGCTGGCCTGGTAGTCCAGGCCGAGGTTGCTGATGTGGCGCGGGGTGGCGGCCACTTCGCGTCCCTGCAGGGTCACGCCAGCGGCGCGGTCGTCGCGGGTGATCTTCGCCTCCTGGTAGGCATGCGAGGCCCACAGCGTCCACGCGTCACCCAGCTGCGCGCTGATCTGCGCATCCACGCCGCGGCGGCGGGTCTTGCCCAGCGTGACCGTGGTGCCGGTGGCCGGCATGTTGGACACTTCGTTTTCCGCGTCCTGCTGCCATACCACCAGCCGGGCCTGGCTGCCGACGAAGGGCTGGAATTTCAGGCCCAGCTCCATGCCGGTGTTGGTGGAGGGCTGCATCGGTGCCTGCCCCGGAATGAGGTAGGCCGGCGCGGTGGAACCAGTCAGCACCTGGAAGGTACGGCCCCAGTTGGCGTAGACGTGGGTGTGCTCACCCAGGCTGTGGATGACACTCAGCTTGGGCTGGCCGATGCTGCCGTAGTCCTGCAGGCGGCCGTTGGCGCCGTTCATCAGCCGGGTGTGGCCGCTGAAACGGTCCACGCGGTAGGCCGGCACGATCTTCCACGCTTCGACCGGCTGGTAGATGGCCTGCACGTGGGCGCCCCAGTTGTCGAAGCTGTGGCGGTCGTTGTTCTGCACGCGTGCCGGTGCCTGGCTGAAATCGGTGGGCTCGGCGTAGGCGTAGCGCTCGCGACGGTAGCCGTTGTCCTGCTGCTCGTAGTTCAGCCCGCCTTCCACGGTAAGCATGGGGCTGGCCTGCCAGGTGAGCGTGCCGAGCAGGCCTGCCTGGCGCTCGTCCCAGACACGACGCTGGCGCGGCAGGTTACCGCTGGGCAGGTCACTGAAGGTCACACGCCGATCGTCTTCATAGCGGTTGTAGTACAGCCGCGTGCCGAAGGTCACCGCGTCGGACAGCTTCATGTCCAGGTGCGCGGCGAACTGGCGCATGTCGCGGTCATCGCCGTCATTGGCGTTGCGCAGGTCGCTGCGGCGGCGGCCCGCATGCAGCTCTTCCGCCGTCATGAAACCGGGTTCGTCGGCCTGATGATGGTAGGCGCGCGCGGTCAGGCCGATGCGCAGCCCCTCCTCCAGCGAGCCGAAGAACCACTTGCCGCCCAACGCGTATTTCTTCGAGCTGTCGTGGTCGCGGTAGCCGTCGCTGGCCTGGGTACCGACGAAGTAGTTCTGCGCGAAGCCGTCGGCTTCGCGGCCCACCGCCAGCTGCACATCGCGGGTGTTGTAGCTGCCATAGGCCAGTCGCCCGTCGGTGTAGGTGCCGCCCTGGCGCGTGCCGAAGTTCACGTTGCCGCCGATGTTGTGCAGGCCGTAGCGCGGATCGTTGGTACCGCGCACCACTTCGATGTAGCTGATTTCCAGCGGAAACAGCATGTCGATGAAGCGCTGGTTGCCACTGTTGACGTTGCTGGGGATACCGTCGATCAGCGTCTTGATGGCATTGAGGTAGCCCTCGCCGTTGAAGGCGCGGAAGCTGACCTTGCCCGACTCTGCACCCTGCCGGGTTTCGGTCAGCTGGATGCCGGGCATCTGCCCGAGCAGTTCCCAGCTGTGCGACACGTTGCGGTTTTCGATCTGGTCCGCGCCCAGCACGTCCACCGAGGTCAGCACCTGGTGTGCGCTCAGCTGCCCCTCGCTGTGCTGGTGCACATCGACCTTGCCCAGGGTGAGCGCGGCGTCGGCGGACTGGGCGAATGCTTCAGGGGCGAACGGGGCGGCCGCGAGCGCGGCCACCAGCGTGGGAGTCTTCATCAGGGGGCGGGCGGGAGGCTGGAAATGAAACTTTATAACATTTCGATTCCGCCAGCCATCCGATGACTGCAGCTCCCCCGACCTTAGACGGGATAGCCGGTGGCTTCCCGGGCCTTCTTCCAGGCAATTTCAAACTCGCGCGCGCTGATCTCGTCGTCTTCGTCGAAGTCCATGAACGACACCGGCTGGTCGGCCAGCACGAAGCGGTCATCGCTCTGGCCGGTTTCATCGGCCCACACGACCTTTGCCCCGTAGATTTCCACCTGGCGCACGATCTTCTCGCCACGGGCTTCCATCAGCACGTTGCCCTTGCCCAGGCCCGATTCGGCCCAGTGCTTGTAGTACTTCTTCGTGTTGGATTTTGCGTTGTTCTTTGCGTATTTCATTGCATGGGTCCTGGCCGCATGCGCGACCGGAAAGTTCGGAATGGCGCCATTATCAGGCATATGGGGGTCAGATCCCTTTCCTGTGGAGGGGGATCTGCCCCCTGCTGACCTACTGCGGCAACGCCACACCCTTCGGCCACAGCAGCCACAGGTTGCCCTGCTGCTTCATGTCGCCGGCCAGCTTGCCGGCGGCATCGCCACTGCCCCAGTACAGGTCGGCGCGTACCTCACCGGCAATGGCGCCACCGGTGTCCTGCGCGGCCACCGGGCGCACCACCGGCGTGCCGTCCGGGCGCGTGGTGGACAGCCACAGCAGGCTGCCCAGCGGCACCACGGTGCGATCCACCGCCACGCTGTAGCCGGCGGTCAGCGGCACGTTCAACGAACCACGCGGACCTTCCGGGCTGTCCGCGCTGCGCACGAAGAACACGTAGCTGGGATTGCTGCGCAGCAGTTCCGGTACGCGCGTCGGATGTGCCTTCGCCCACGCGCGGATCGCGTCCATGGTGACGTCTTCCTTCTTCAGCTCGCCCTGCTCCACCAGCCAGCGGCCGATCGCGCGATAGGGGTGGCCGTTCTGTTCGGCATAGGCCAGCCGCACCTGCTTGCCATCGGCCAGGCGCACCCGCCCCGAACCCTGGATCTGCAGCAGCTGCAGGTCCATCGGATCGGTCAGCCAGGCCAGCACCGGCGCCTTGGCCCCCCTGCTGGCGATGCTGCCGGCATCGTCGTAGGGCTTGAGCACCTTGCCCTCCACGCGACCGCGCAGGCGCTTGCCCTTCAGTTCGGGATAGACGCTGTCCAGCTGCACCACCACCAGATCATCGGGGGTGCCGTACACCGGCACGGTGGCGGTGTCGGTACGGGTGAGGCTGCCCGGATAGATGGGTTCGTAGTAGCCGGTGATCAGGCCGTCGGCGCGATGGCCGCCGGCGCGCAGGGAATAGACATCGAGATCGCGCTGCAGGAATGCGCGGATCGCGCTGGCGTCCTTGTCGGACACGGTGCTGGCGGTCGCGCAGGGCTTGGCCCAGGTCGCATCGATCTTCAGGCGGGTGCAGCTGCTGCGCCAAGCGGCGAAGCCGGCCTGCAGGTCGGTATCGGATACGGCCGGCAACGTGTTCCAGTCGACCTTGGCGTAGGTGGCGGCAGCGGGCTTGGCAGCGGCCGGCGCTTCAGGCCGGGTGCCCGTGGTGGCGCAGCCGGCAAGCAGGGCAACGGCCAAGAAAGTGAGGAGCGCGCGCGGCGACGTAACAGTGATCATCGTCGCAATGTAGTGGGGCCGATGGTGGCGCGGCAACCTTGGGTATCGCCGGGCATGGCCCGGCGCTACCGGCTACGGGGTCTGCAGCAACAGCGAATGCAGGATGCGCGCGTCTTCGGCGTCGAGTGTTTTCGGCAGGGTGTCGCTGCCACGGAAACGGCGGTGGAACGCCCGTACCGCTGCTTCGCGGTTGTCGAGCGGATAACCGAAGCGCGCCAGCGCGGCCCATGCATCGAATCCTTCCGGCGCAGCACCATCGGCAGCGCGCGGCCACACGCCGAAACCGGCTTCGGCCAACTGTTGCCACGGGAAGAAGCGGCTGGGATCTTCCTTTCGCGTCGGTGCCAGGTCGGCGTGACCGATCACCTGCCGCGGCGGGATGTTCAGCCGGTCAGTGAGGTCGCGCAGCAGCACGATCAGCGATTCGATCTGCGCGGGGCTGAAGGGCGTACGACCGTCATTGTCCAGCTCGATGCCGATGGACGCGGAGTTCAGATCGGTGATGGTGCCCCAGCGCCCGGAGCCGGCGTGCCACGCGCGGCGCTCATCGGCCACCAGCTGGTAGCGATGGCCATCGGCGCCGATCAGGTAATGCGCACTGACCCGCCCGCCGCTGTTGGCGGTACGCAGCGTGTGCAGGCTCTGCTGCACCGATTTCTGCTCGGTGTGGTGGATGACGATGATGACCGGCGTGCGCGCGTTCTGGTTCGGCGAAGGCACCCAGGTGGCAAGCGGGTTGCGGGTTTCCTGCGGCGTGGAGGCACAGGCGGCCAGCAGCAGGCAGGCCGAGAGCATCAGGGAAGTGCGGATCGGGTGCATGCCCCGATTGTGCGCGATAAGCCCGGACGATGCAGTAGAGCCACGCCATGCGTGGCTGGGCCACCGACCATGCCGACCAACGGTCGGCACCCACCAGAGCGGGAGCAATCCAGCGCAGGAGCAGTGCCAAGCAAGCTTGGCAACTACCAGAGCCAGTGCAGTGCCGATCAACGGTCGGCACCCTCCAGAGCAGGAGTAGTCCAGCGCAGGAGCAGTGCCAAGCAAGCTTGGCACCTACCAGAGCAGGTGCAGTGCCGACCAACGGTCGGCACCCACCATGTAGATGCATCAGGCCTCGTAGGCCGATTCACCATGCGAGGTCACATCCAGGCCGGTACGCTCGGCCTCCTCGGTGACCCGCAGGCCGACCACCACCTTGACCAGCAGCAGGATGGCTGCGGTCACCACGGCCGACCACAGCACGGTGAGGCCGACGCTGACCACCTGCACCCACACCTGGTGACCGATATCCAGATCGGCCTTGGTGCCGCCCAGCGACTGCGCGCTGAACACACCGGTGAGGATCGCACCGACGATGCCGCCCACGCCATGCACACCGAACACGTCGGCGGTGTCGTCCACCTTCAGCAGACGCTTGAGGCCGGTCACGCCCCACACGCAGACCACGCCGGCAACCAGGCCGATGACGATCGCGCCGAGCGGGCCGACGGTACCGCACGCCGGGGTGATGCCAACCAGGCCTGCCACCGCACCCGAGGCGGCGCCCAGTGCGGACGGCTTGCCCTTGCTGATCGCTTCCACCAGCGTCCAGCCCAGCACCGCTGCAGCAGTCGCCAGCACAGTGTTGAGGAAGGCCAGCGAGGCGACGGTGTCGGCGGCGGCGGCGGAACCAGCATTGAAGCCGAACCAGCCGACCCACAGCAGCATCGCGCCGATATAGGTGAACGGCACGTTGTGCGGCTTCAACGCGGTCTGCCCGTAGCCCAGGCGCTTGCCGACGAACCATGCAGCCACCAGACCGGCCACGCCTGCGTTGATGTGCACCACGGTGCCACCGGCGAAATCGATCGCGCCCAGTTCGCCGAGGTAGCCGCCGCCCCAGACGATGTGCGCCATCGGGATGTAGCTGAGGGTGAACCACAGCGCCGAGAACAGCAGCACCGCGCGGAACTTGATGCGCTCGGCGAAGGCACCGACGATCAGCGCGGTGGTGATGCCGGCGAAGGTCGACTGGAAGGCGACGAACAGGTAGTCCGGCAGTCCCTTGATCGGCGTGTTGCCCACCGACTCCGGGGTGAAGCCCTTGAGGAAGGCGAATTCGGTGAACGAGCCGAAGAACGGATTGCCGGCGCTGAACACTGCGCTGTAGCCATAGGCCACCCACAACAGCAGCACCAGCGAGAACACCACCAGGATCTGGCTGAGCACCGACAGCACGTTTTTCGAACGCACCAGGCCGCCGTAGAACAGGGCCAGGCCCGGTACCACCATCAACAGCACCAGCAGGGTGGAGGTGAGCATCCAGGCGACGTCGCCGTGGTCATAGGCGGGCGCGGCCACTGCTTCGGCAGCCGCAGGCGCAGCGGCCGTCGGGTCCTGCAAGGGCTCGACGGCCACGGCTTCGCTCTGCAGCGGCGTGACCTGGGCCTGGGCATGTGCACTGCCTGGCCAGACACCGGCGGCCAGCGCACTGAACAGCATCAGCAGGCACACCAGATGGAACCGGGCTTGCCACCCGGTGAAAAGGCGCATCTTCATGGGGGAGTCTCCGGAAGGGGGCTTACAGCGCGTCGGCGCCGATTTCGCCGGTGCGGATGCGGATGACCTGCTCGACAGCGGTCACGAAGATCTTGCCGTCGCCGATCTTGCCGGTGCCTGCAGACGACTGGATCGCTTCGATCACTGCGTCGGCACGTTCGTCGGTGACCACGGTTTCGATCTTGATCTTGGGCAGGAAGTCGACAACGTACTCGGCACCGCGATACAGCTCGGTGTGGCCCTTCTGGCGGCCGAAGCCTTTCACTTCGGTCACGGTGATGCCCGACACGCCGGCATCGGACAGGGCCTCGCGGACCTCGTCGAGCTTGAACGGTCGGATGATGGCGGAGATCAGTTTCATGCGCATGTCCCGATGGTGGATGGGGCCAGCGCGCGAACGCGCGATGGCATCAGGCAACCACGGGCCATCGTGGTGATGGCCGTGGCTGTTGCACCGGACACGAATCGGGCCGGGACAGCCGTGCCTCTCTCCTTGCACGGCCGACGCGGGAGGGAGGGCGGCCCATGTCGCGTGTCCGGTCTCTCTCTTGCCCCTGGATCTGCGGGCCAAGGGCCCGCGTTTCCAATGCAGCGGACCAACGGTCCGCTCTACCACGGCGGGCCGGAGCCCGCCCTGCGGCTCCCCAGCCGCAAAGACGGATGCGATGGCGGCGGGTGGGAGGGGTTACCCACCGCCATCGCAGCCGGTCAGCTGGCGTAGTACAGCTGGTATTCCAGCGGGTGGGTCGCCGCGCGGAACTTGGTCACTTCCTGCATCTTCAGCGCGATGTAACCGTCGATGAAGTCATCGCTCATCACGCCACCGGCCTTGAGGAACTCGCGGTCCTTGTCCAGCGCTTCCAGCGCCTGGTCCAGCGAGGAGCAGACCTGCGGGATCAGCTTCTCTTCTTCCGGCGGCAGGTCGTACAGATCCTTGTCGCTCGGTGCGCCCGGGTCGATCTGGTTCTTGATGCCGTCCAGGCCGGCCATCATCAGCGCGGTGAAGGTCAGGTAGCCCGACTGGATCGGATCGGGGAAGCGCATTTCAATGCGGCGTGCCTTCGGGTTGGACACCCACGGAATGCGGCACGAGGCCGAACGGTTGCGCGCCGAGTAGGCCAGCATCACCGGGGCTTCAAAGCCCGGCACCAGGCGCTTGTAGCTGTTGGTGCCCGAGTTGGCGAAGGCGTTGATGGCCTTGGCGTGCTTGAAGATGCCGCCGATGTACCACAGCGCCAGCTGGCTCAGGCCGCCGTAGCCGTCACCGGAGAACAGGTTGGTGCCGCCCTTGGACAGCGACTGGTGCACGTGCATGCCGCTGCCGTTGTCGCCGACGATCGGCTTGGGCATGAAGGTGACGGTCTTGCCGTTGCGGTGGGCGACGTTCTTGATGACGTACTTCATCCGCAGCAGTTCGTCGGCCTTCTGCACCAGGGTGCTGAACTTGGTGCCGATCTCGCACTGGCCGGCGGTGGCCACTTCGTGGTGCTGCACTTCCACTTCGATGCCGACCTGTTCCAGGGTCTTGCACATCTCCGCACGCAGGTCGTGCAGGGTGTCGGTCGGCGGAACGGGGAAGTAACCGCCCTTCACGCCCGGACGGTAGCCGCTGTTGGCGCCGTCGTACTTGGCGCCGCTGTTCCAGGCGGCTTCTTCCGAATCGACCTTGAAGAAGGTGTTGCCCATTTCATTGGCGAAACGGACCGAATCGAAGATGAAGAATTCCGGCTCCGGGCCGAAGAACGCGGTTTCGGCGATGCCCGAGGACTTCAGGTAGGCCTCGGCGCGCTTGGCGATGCCGCGCGGGCAGCGGCCGTACGGCTGCATGGTGGCCGGGTCGAGGATGTCGCAGCTGATCACGATGGTCGGATCGGCATAGAACGGGTCGACGTAGGCGCTGGCGGTATCGGGCAGCAGCACCATGTCAGATTCGTTGATGCCCTTCCAGCCGGCGATCGAGCTGCCATCGAACATCTTGCCTTCTTCGAACAGCGACGGCTCGATGATGCTGACCGGGAAGGTGACGTGCTGCTCGACGCCACGCATGTCGACGAAACGCAGATCGACGAACTCGATCTGGTTGTCCTTGATCAGCTTCTCAACGTTTTCCACGGACATCGGTACGACCTCGGATGGGAATGAATGCCTGCTGAGGTACAGCAACGACCGTGCCAACTTTTCGGCCTTCACAAGTTGTTGATTTCAAAGCGCCTGCCCCAGCGCGGTGCAGAAGCGCATGCACCAAACGGGTGCACGGATTACCGCACGCACCCGTTTGGTGCGGCGTGGATCGTCTATTCTCTCGGGCTTCTTCCGCCGCCAGCGCCCGCACCGTCCATGTCCGACCTGCTCTCCGCCCTGCTGCTGGGCATCCTCGAAGGCTTGACCGAATTCCTGCCGATCTCCAGCACCGGCCACCTGCTGATCGCCCAGCACTGGCTGGGCGCGCGATCGGACTTCTTCAACATCATCATCCAGGCCGGTGCGATCCTGGCCGTGGTGCTGGTGTTCCGCCAGCGCCTGCTGCAGCTGGCCACCGGCTTCGGCCAGCGCGAGAACCGCGAGTACGTGTTCAAGCTCGGCGCGGCCTTCCTGGTAACCGCAGTAGTCGGCCTGGTGGTGCGCAAGGCCGGCTGGTCGCTGCCGGAAACCGTCAGCCCGGTGGCCTGGGCGTTGATCATCGGCGGCATCTGGATGCTGCTGGTGGAGGCCTATACCGCGCGCCTGCCCGATCGCGACCAGGTGACCTGGACGGTGGCCATCGGTGTTGGCCTGGCGCAGGTGCTGGCCGGCGTGTTCCCCGGTACCTCGCGCTCGGCCTCGGCGATCTTCCTGGCCATGCTGCTGGGCCTGAGCCGCCGCGCGGCCGCTGCCGAGTTCGTGTTCCTGGTCGGCATTCCCACCATGTTCGCCGCCAGCGCCTACACCTTCCTGGAACTGGCCAAGGAAGGGAACCTGGGCAGCGAGAACTGGACCGACGTTGGCGTGGCCTTCCTTGCCGCAGCCATCACCGGCTTCGTCGTAGTGAAGTGGCTGATGGGCTACATCAAGTCGCATCGCTTCACGGCCTTCGCGATTTACCGCATCGCCCTGGGCGCTGCATTGCTGCTGTGGTTGCCGTCCGGCAGCTGAACAGCGCCGGGGCACGGGAACCCCGTTGTCGGCCCCGGTCCGTTTCCCCCTCGGTTCCCCAAGGAGAATCACCATGAACCGCAAGCTCACCCTGCTCCTCCCGCTGGCCCTGCTGGCCGCCTGCAGCCAGACCCCTGCCCCGGCCGGTACCGGCGGTGACGATCTGGCCCCGGCCGCGGCCAAGGCCGGCGACCAGAAGGCGCTGGCACACCTGGATGCGCAGCGCCTGCAGAGCCAGCACTGGCTGCTGCAGCAGGCCACCGCGGCCGATGGCAAGCGCATCGATGCGCTGTTCGCCCGCGAAGACAAGCCGGTCACCCTGGACTTCGTTGATGGCCGCCTGTCGGTCAGCAACACCTGCAACCGCATGGGCGGCGGTTACACCCTGGCCGATGGCAAGCTGAGCGTGAGCGCGATGGCCTCGACCATGATGGCCTGCACCGACAAAGCGCTGATGGCGCTGGACGAAGCCGTCTCCAGCCGTCTGCAGGGCGAACTGAAGGCCGAACAGGATGCCAACGGCGTGCTGACCCTGACCACCGCCAAGGGCGACGTGCTGGTGTTCAACCCGGAACCGACCGCTGAAACGCGCTATGGCGGCGCCGGCGAAACCGTGTTCCTGGAAGTGGCTGCGAAGACCGAGAAGTGCTCGCACCCGCTGATCCCGGATTACCAGTGCCTGCAGGTGCGCGAAGTGAAGTTCGACGACAAGGGCCTGAAGCAGGGCGAGCCGGGCAAGTTCGAGAACTTCTACGGCAACATCGAGGGTTACACCCACGAAGACGGCGTGCGCAACGTGGTGCGTGTGAAGCGCTACGAAGTGAAGAACCCGCCGGCCGATGCGCCGTCGCAGGCGTACGTGCTGGACATGGTGGTCGAGTCGGCCATCGAGAAGAAGTAATGCAGAAGGGCGGCCGCGAGGTCGCCCTTCTTCGTTGTGGGTAGGGCCGGCCGCTGGCCGGCGGCTGCACACAGCTCAGGCGACCTGCGGAACATGCCGGCCAGCGGCCGGCACTACCCACATGCATCAGGGAGATCGGCATGAAACGGACATACATGCTCACACTGGCCTGGCTGGCCATCGGCATCGGCATTGGCATTGGCAGCAGTGCACGCGCCGCCAGCACACCCACCACCGACCAGCTTGAAGCCCATCCGTGGCAGCTCACGCGCGCCACCGACGCGCAGGGCAAGCGTATCGACGCGTTGTTCGTCAGGGGCCGGGCGCCGTACACGCTGCGCTTCCAGCCCGGCTACATGAGCGAGTTGAACCTGTGCAACCAGGCCAGCAGTCATTACCACCTGCAGGACGACCGGCTGATCCTGGAGAGCGGCATCCGGACCACCGCGCTGTGCATCAATCCCAAGGTGGATGCGCAGGAACGGCGAGCCGAAACGCTGTTTCACGGTCGCGATACCGCACCCACCCTCGCGTTGGACGACACCGGTGCATTGGTCGTGCGCAATGCCAAGGGCGAAGTGCTGGTGTTCAAACCCGCGCCGCAGCCGGCGAAATGAAGAGGGCGGCCACTGGCCGCCCTTCTTCGCTGGTGGGTAGAGCCGGCCGCTGGCCGGCTGCCACGTACAGCGGATGCCGGCCAGCGGCCGGCACTACCCGAAGGCTGTTATCAGGCCAACGCCGGGTTCAACGTGTAGGTGCCGTGCAGCGCCGCTTCGGCCAGTACGTGGCCGTGCATTGCACGATACGCATCGGCGGCGGTGAAGCGTTCCGGCAACGACAGCGTGGTCACATCCAGCGCGAACACACGGAAGAAATAGCGGTGCACGCGCTCGTCGTTGAACGGCGGGTACGGGCCGTCGTAGCCGAGGTAATCACCGGCCATGTCCGGATTGCCGGCGAACCAGCCGGTGAAATCATTCAGGCCCTGGCGGCTGCCGGCCGGGCCGGCCGGCGCGGTCTTGCCCTTCACCACGAAACCATCGCTGCAGCTGCCAGCGGCGATCTCCTGCACCGAGGCCGGAATGTCGGCCATCACCCAGTGCACGAAATCGCATCGCGGCTGATCGCGCGGCACGCTCATGTCATCGCGGCCGACCGTCTCCGGTACCGTTGGCACGTCCGGGTCCACGCACACCAGCAGGAACGAACGGGTGCCATCGGGCACGCCGCTCCAGGCCAGGTGCGGGTTGCGGTCGGGGGCAAAGCCGGCGGCATCGCCGGCGGCGAACTCACGGTCGATCGACGCACCGTTGACCAGGCTGTGACTGCTCAGTTGCATCAGATGCTCCTCACTCTTCCGGGTAACCCAAGCGCACCGCGACCGGGGTGAGCTGGGCGAAAGCGGCGCCCATCACGTCGCGATACCTGCGCCAGTGGCCGGCAGGCAGGCGCGGTGCGCCCAGTTGTGCGGCCGGCGGCATCGGACGCCCGAACACGCGGCCCAGCAGGTCGGCCATCGCGTGCGCATCGTTGCCGATGTCGTCGATGCGCAGCAGCACGTGCGGATACAGGTCTTCCTCGTGCAGCGCGGCGATCTGGGTCAGCGAACGCACCAGCCACTGGCTGGCTTCGGCCATCGAGGTCATCGCCAGCGGAGCGGCGGCGCCGTAGGCGATCCAGTCCAGCAGCATGTCGCGCGGGTCGCGCAGCACCAGCAGCAGGCGACCCTGCGGCAGCTGCGGGCGCAATGCCCACAACAGCGCGTTGTCCCACCACAGCAGCCAGTCGATCACGGTGTCACTTTCCAGGCCGCGGGCGGGCAGGTGCTCGCGCCAACGCTCGACCAGGCGTTCCGGGCTCAGCACGCCCGACGCCAGGTCCTGCAGCGTGTTGTAGTTCTGGAAGGCATCGTCCGGTGGCGTGGCGGTGTAACGATCACTGCGCAGCACCGGGCTGGCAGCGGCCAGGCCGGTTGCCACCCGCTCCACGCCCGAACCCGGGGCGCCCCACAGGAAGATCGGCGCCGAGCCGCTGTCGCGCGTCGCTTCGTCGATGCTGGCCATCTCCGGCCAGCTCGGCGGTGCCTTGGCCTGCGGCGGCAACGGCAGCCGCTGCGAAGCCTGGTCGGTCTGCAGCGCCATCCACGTACGCAGCGCTTCTTCCGGCTGCCCGGCGCGATCCTGGATCTCGCCCAGCCAGGTCCGCAGATCAGCGCGGTGTCCCTCCGGTGCCTGTGCGATCAGGGCGTGCACGCGCTCCACGGCGGCGGCCGGGTCACGCTGCAGCAGCCCCTCGACGCGACGGCTTTCACCGCTGACGCGGCCCGGTTCCAGGGTGGTGATGCGCTCGGCGATGGCTTCGCCCTGCTCATGCTCGCCGGCCATGTCATGCAGGCGCATGCGCGCTTCCAGCGCCGGCAGGTGGCCGGGCATCGCTGCCATCCAGCGCTCCACGACGGCTACGGCGCCGGCACTGCCGACGTCTTCCACGGCCAGTCGTGCCAGCCACAGGTCATGCAGCTGGTCATTGCTTTCCAGAGCGTCATCCAGGCGTGTGCGGGCTTCATCTTCGCGGCCCAGCCGCTGCCAGGACATCAGCAGCAGCTGCAGCACCTGGCGATCACCCTGCAGCGATTCCAGCAGCGGCAGCAGGTGCTCCAGCGCCTGCAGCGGCTGGCCACTGCGCAGTGCCAGTTCGCCGGCCAGGCGGCGCATCGGCGGCACGTCCAGCTCCGGCTCCTGCAGCGCCTGCTGCATTGCCTCGGCGGCGGCCTCCACGTTGCCCTGGCGCAAGGCCAGCTGCACCACCATGCCGTGCAGCGAGGACATCTTCGGGTTCAACGCCAGCACGCGACGGAACGCCTGCTCGGCAAACGCCAGCATGTCCTTGCCCAGATAGGCAAAGCCCAGCGCGTACAGCACGCGGGTATCGTCCGGCAGCGCCTGGCTGGCCGCCGACAACAGGGCCAGCGCACGGTCGGCGTCGCCGCGGCGCAGCGCGACCATGCCATCGATGGTCAGCAGTTCCGGATGGTCCGGCTCCAGCCGCGAGGCCAGGGTCGACAGCCGCTGGGCCTCGTCGAAATCATTGCGGCCCACCGCCAAGTGCGCCTGCATCAGGTAAGCCGGGAAGGCGTTGGGGTCCAGCCCGGTGGTGCGCAGCAGGGCTTCATCGGCACCGTCGAATTGCCGCAGTGCCAGCAGCAGGCCGGCGTGCTGCAGGTGCAGCTGCGCATCATCGGGGGCCAGCTGCAGCGCCTGCTGCAACGCCTCCATCGCGGCCTCGGCCTGGCCCTGCTGCTGCAGCGCAAGCGCCAGCCAGCGGTGGGCCTCGGCCTTGCCGGGTTCGTCACGGGTCCACGCCTGGGCCAGCTGCACGGCCTGGCCGGCATCGTTCTGGCGCAACGCTTGGAGGATCTGGTCTTGCATGGCCGTCCGGTTCAAGGTCAAACCGGCATTGTAGCGGGCCGCGCGCCGGTGCCGGTTCAGCCCGGCAGGACCCGCCGCAGGCGCTGTGCGACCCAGCGCTCGGAGAACCCATCGCCGCGCCAGTTTTCCAGGAAGCCACAGTGGCCGCCCCAGCAGGCGGTTTCCAGCCGCGCCTGCTGCGGCAGCTGCCAATCGCGGAAGGTCGCGTAGGGGATCACCGGATCGTCCTGCGCCATCAGGATGTCAGCAGGTACCTGCAGCGTGGACAGGCGGTCGCCGGCGATGGAGTAGCCATCGAAATAGGCCTGCAACGAACCGAACGTGGTGTGCCGCTCGACCAGCCAGGCGGTCAGCGAACGGATGTCCATGTTCAGCACACGGTCGTCGCAGTCGCTCAGTTCGGGGAACAGATCGCGCTTGCGCCGCAGCGAGCCGGCCCACTTGCGGCGGAAGTACCAGTCGTACATCGCCGGGCCGTTCTCGATGTTCTCCATGGTCAGCCCGGGGTCGAGCACCGGGCAGACCGCGGCCACGTGCTGCAGCGGTACACCGGCGGCCGGTGCGCGCAGGGCCAGCCGCAGCACGAAGTTGCCACCCAGCGAGTAGCCGGCTGCAACCAGCGGCAGATCGGGCCAGCGCTGGGCGACATCGCCTGCGGCGTGCACCACTTCGTCGATGAGGTTGGAGTGGAAGATGCCGGGATTGAGGTGATGGGTGTTGCCGTGGTCGCGGAAATTCAGCCGCACCACGTCGAACCCCTGCTCCAGCATGCGGGCAGCGGCCATGCGCATGTAGCTGGATTCGGCGCTGCCTTCCCAGCCGTGCAGCAGCAGGGCAATGCCGCGCGGTTCGCGTCCTTCGACATGGCTGTGCCAGCCCTGCAGCCGCACACCTTCGCCACCATCGAGGATCAGCTCCTCGCTGACCGCGCCGGTGGCGGCCAGCAGCAGCAGGCCGCGCTGCAGGCGCATGCGGCTGGAGCTGAGCATCGACTGCAGGTGCGGATTGCGCAGCCAGCGCGGCGGCTGATAGTCGGACGCGGTGAGCATCGGCGCATCAGCGTCGAGGGTCGGTGGCGGAGACGCGGCCACCCTCGCCTCAATCCCCGCTCATGGCCGCCACGATGCGCGCGCGCGAGGTTTCCGCGATGCGCCGACGGCCTTCCAGGTCCTGGGTGCCGATCGGCTCCAGGAAATGCACTTCGGTATGCCGCGCCGGCTCACCGAGCAGGCGCAGGAAATTGGCGAAGAAACTCTCGCCCGGGCCGAAGGCCACGATGGTCTGTGCATCCCCGCGCACGCCGTAGATCAGCGCCACCGGCTGCACCGGCACGCTGGTTTCGACGGCGGCCTGGAAGATGCGCGCATGGAACGGGCCAACGTCATGGCCGCCGCGGGTACGCCCTTCCGGGAACACGCCTACCGCCTTGCCGGCGCGCAGGCGGTCGGCCATCACCTGCATCACCCCACCGAGCGATTCGGTGTTGCCACGCTGGTGGAAAATGGTCTGGCCGCGCGCGGCGAGCCAACCGACCACCGGCCAGCTGGCGATCTCGCGCTTGGCGACAAAGCCCATCATGCGCTGGCTGTGCAGGATGGAGATATCGACCCAGCTGACATGGTTGGCGACGAACAGCACTGCGCCCGGCAGCGGCTGGCCGACGCGCGACAGGCGGAAGCCGAAGATCCACATCAGGCCGCCCTGCCACCAGTTCACTACCTTGGCGCCGAAGGTGGCATCGCCCACGCGCAGCTCGCCCCATGGCGGAAGCATGCCGATCAGGATCAGCGGCAGGAACACGGTGATGTGGACCAACAGCAGCGGTACGCGGTACAGGTAACGGCACACACGCGCCACGCCGCCGCGGGGGGCCGGAGTGGGGGAAGTCATCCACGCACGATACCGGAGGGCTGCCATCGCTGCCAGCCGAATTCGGCCATAAGTCTCATTGACGGCGGCCATCGGCGGGGAACGCTGGGTTCCGCCGCCGTCACCGATGCCGCGACGGCTCAACCGTGCCCGGCCGCCACCACGGCCAGGGTCAGCCGCGAGATGCAGACCAGCCGGCCCTGCTCGTCCTCGATGCGGATTTCCCACAGCTGGGTGCTGCGGCCCACGTGCACCGCGCGCGCGGTGCCGGTGACCGTACCCGAACGCACGGCGCGTACGTGGTTGGCGTTGATCTCCAGGCCCACGCAGACCTGCTTGGCGGTATCCACGCAGAGGTTGCCGGCGCTGCTGCCGAGGGTTTCGGCCAGCACCACCGAGGCGCCACCGTGCAGGATGCCGTACGGCTGGCGGGTGCGCTCATCCACCGGCATGGTCGCCTGCAGCCAGTCCTCGCCAGCGGCGCTGAAGATGATGCCGAGGGTATCGATGGCGGTATTGCGGCTGAGTGCGTTGAGCTGCTCGATGGAAACGGCTTCGCGGAATACCTGGGTCATGCGGCTACCTTCAGAGGATGGGAACGAGGCCGGCGCCGAATGCGGTCAGCATGCGCACCAGCAGCCACTTCGGCCCGACATTGACCTCGGGGAAGTCGCCCACCGCGACATAGCAGCGGTGGAAATCGGCGCTCTGCCGCGGCAGTGGCTGCGGGCAGTCCGGGCCGGGCTTGAATTCGTAGTCGGTGGCGTAGCGCCACGGCCAGAAGTCGAGGATCGGCAGCGCCTCGGAGGCCTTGCCGACGCTGTAGTTCAGGCCGGACAGGACCGGCGGCTTGGCACGCGGCGCCACCGTCCAGGAGTTCTGCGGGTGGGTATCGCGCAGGATGCTCTGGGCCAGCTGCTCGGCGAAGGCCGGATCGTCGATGATCACCGCGCCTTCGGTGTTGTAGTTCTCGCTGCGCGGATCGAAGTTATGGGTGCCGACCACGCCGATGCGGCGGTCGACCACCAGCGACTTGGCATGCAAGCCCATGCGCGCGCCCTTGCGGGTGACCGGCAGCGGCTTGTTGACCGCCTTGCTGCCCAGGAACGAGGGGCGCGTTTCGGTACGCAGCAGGCGGGTCTCGACTTCGCTGCCGGCAGCACGCCGGCGCGCACGGGCATTCTCATACGCACTGCCGGTACGCGGATGGATCACCCGCGCCGGCCGGTCGTCCACATCCGCAGCGGCCACCGCATCACCACCACTACCGCCACCGGCATTGCTGCCCGCCGCGCTGCCACCGAGCAGCGGATTGCGGCCGGTGTCGCTGCCCGGCGCTGCGATCGGGTCGGGCAGCAGGTTGCGGTAATCGACCGGGGCATCCAGCGGGAACGGCTTGAATTCGAAGATGTTGAAGCCCAGCTCGCGCATGTTGCGCCGCTTGTACTTGTAGGACAGCGCATACACGATCGGGTTGTCGGTGGCGGCCAGGCTGTTGCTGGATACCACCACGCGCGGCGGTTGCGGGCGCTTGCGCAGCTCGCGGAACAGTTTCTGTGCCGGCTTGGACAGCACCAGGTAGGGCGTCTGCAGAATCACTTCGTGCTGCGCACTGGAGATCAGTGCGTCCAGCTGCGGCTCGGTGACATGCTGCCCGGCCAGTGGGGCGTCGGCGCGCTCACGCCGGTGCTTGCGCGGCAGATCGGCCACATAGCGCACCGAGGCGACCGGCAGGGCGGTATCCACGAACGAACGGGTGACGAAGGCGACGTCGTTGGCTTCCTCGCTGACCCGCTCCACCCGCTCGGGCCTGCGGAACTGCGCCGGCGGCAGCAGCGGCACGCCCTGCTTGAGCAGGGTACGGCCGACATCGTTCAGGCGCTCGGCCGGTACGCTGCGCTGCGCGCGCCAGAAGGCATCGAAGTTGGCCGCCATCGCGCGTGCTTCGGGGCCGGCGATCAGCACGTCACGGTCGCGGAAGTTGTATTCGCGGTCCCAGTCGTAATAGTCGTCCTGGTAGTTGCGCCCACCGACCACGCCGATCGCATCGTCAACCACCAGCAGCTTGTTGTGCATGCGCTGGTTGAAGCGGCGGAAGCAGCACAGCACGCTGCCGGCATAGTCGAAGTAGTTCAGACGGGCCTTGCCGAAGGTCGGGTTGTAGACCCGCAGCTGGAAGTTCTCGTGGGCACCGGCCAGTGCGCCGAGGATCTGCAGGTCGGAGATCGCCGAAAGCTGGTCGATCAGCAGCCGCACCTTCACCCCGCGCCGTGACGCCGCCAGCAGCTCGTCGATGACCAGGCGGGCGCTGTCGTCCTTGTCGAAGATGTAGGTCTGCAGGTCGATGCTGCGGGTGGCGCTGCGCAGCAGGTTCAGGCGCGCGACCAGCGCACCTTCGCCCTCGTCCAGCAGGGTGGCGTAGTGCCGCGGCTGGTCCGGGGTCGATTCGCTGAACGCCCGGCCGGCCAGTGCCCGCAGGGGCGAATCCAGCGCGCAGCGGTCGGCCTGCTGGCAATCGACCTGGGTCGAGCGCGCCTGCACGGCAATCGCCTCGGCGCGATCACGCTGGGCATGCGACAGCGACGCGCAGCCGCTGCCCAGCAACACGGTTGCCAGCGCCAATACACGCAGCAAAGGATTCACGGTTTCGGCGCCTCGCTGAGGCGCGCACGCAATACGAAAGTCACTCGGTCACTCAAGGCAAGCTGCCAGCTGTCCATGCCATACCGACCTCGTTGCACGGTACCGCGGCTGACGACGTCGCAATCATAGCCGGGTCGGGCACATTCCGCTTTCTCGACCTTGAGCGTCTCCGGATGGCTGACCCCGCGCAGGGTCAACCGGCCGTCGATACCGCCGCCCTCGGCAACCGTCTCCGGCCAGTACGGCAGCGAGTCGAACTCCACGAACGGGTAACGACCGGCGTCGAAGAACTCGGGGCCGCGCATCCAGCCGGTATAGCGGTCCTTGCCGGGAATCTCCACGGTGCGGGTGAACATCTTCAGGTGGACCTGGTGGCGGCCATCGGACAGCACTTCGATACGCCCCTCGAAACGGGGGAACACGCCCTCGATGCGCTGGCCGAAGCGGGTGCGGACTTCGAAACCGATCTGCGAGCGCACCACATCCAGCTGCAGCGTACGCGGCGGTTCGGCCACGACCGCCGGCAGCGCGGTCGGTGGCGGTGCGGCAGCCCAGGCCGGGCCGATCGCCAGAACGACTGGCAGCAGACAGCGGCCCGGCAACGCCAACCTCATCGGCTCACGGCCACCAGAAGGCGTTCAGGCTGGCCACGCCCGGCTCGATCGTCGCCTCGCGGGCGAAACCGAGCACGGCCACGCCGCCCGGCGGCATGCCACGGTAATCACTGCTGGTGCCATCGGTCATCAGCGCCACCAGCTGCTCCAGCCCGGGGTTGTGGCCGACGATCAGCACCCGATCCAGGTCACGGCGCTCGTCCACCAGCGCGGCCAGGGTGCCGGGGGTGGCCTCGTAGATTCGGTCTTCCAGGCGCTTTTCGACATAGCCGATGGCTGCCATCACCGCTTCCAGGGTTTCGCGGGTCCGCCGCGACGGTGAACACAGCACGCAGTCCGGCAGCAGGTTGTTCTCCTTCAGCCACTTGCCGGCGGCTTCGGCTTCAGCGAGCCCCACCGGCGACAACGGCCGGTCGAGGTCGGCCTGGCCGGTGGTGGCCGGTTCGGCGTGGGCGTGGCGGAGCAGGATCAGTTCGCGCATTGCGGGATTCCAATGAAGGGATGGAGACCTACGGCTGTTACAGCTTCAGCCAGGACAACAGGGGTTCCCAGTCGGCCTGGTGCTCGCGCACCTGGGCGGAGCGGTAATCGAAAAGACTGCGGCCCAGGCCGGTCATGACCACATAGCTCTGGCTGTCGCGCAGCTGGGCGACCACCGGATAGGGCCAGTCAGCCAGCATCTGCAGGGCCTGCTGCGAGGTCTGGGTCCAGGGCTTGGTGCGGTTCAGCACCAGCCCGACCGGCAGCTTGCGGCTGTGCACGCGCGGTACCTGGGCCAGGCTGTTGAGGAAGCCGACGATGGCTTCGATGTCCAGTGCCGAGGGCAGCACCGGCACCACCACGGCATCGGCAGCGTCGAGGAAATGCGGGATATCGTCGGCCAGCGCGCCGGCCGGTGCATCGATCACCACGGTATCGGTACCGTCGGGCAGCTTCTGCGCCCATTGCTTCTTGCGGTACACGTCGATCGGCAGCACCGCGCTTTCCAGCCCGGCCCGGCGCTGTGCCCAGCGGGTGCTGGAGCCCTGCGGGTCGGCATCGGCGATCACCGTGGCCTTGCCTTGCAATGCCGCGTACGCGGCCAGGTGGGTGGCGATGGTGGTCTTGCCCACCCCGCCTTTTGAACCGGCCACCAGGATCGTCTTCATGCCAGCCTCGCTTCCGGGTACGTGCCCCGAGCGTACACCGCCGATGGTGACGGAAGGTAGAGCCGTGCTGAACCAGTGCCCCCGGCCTTTGCTATCGTGGCGCCCCCGAAGGATCGAACCGCCATGAGCGAACTGCAGGACCTGAGCGCGCTGATCCGCGCCAACACGCCGTTGATCGTGGTCGAGACCCAGGATGAGGGTCGCATCGTCGAGCTGTTCCGGCAGACGCTGATGCATGTCTGGCGGGCCCTGCACCGCTGGTCGATCACCGAGGGCCTGCGTCGCATCGACCTGGAGCGCGAGGACGAGCCGGTCGGTCCGCCCGATGCCAGCGCCGCACTGCAGATGATCCGCCAGGCCGACCAGCGCGGCGTGTACCTGCTGCTCGATTTCCACCCCTACCTGGGCTACGCCAGCCACCAGCGTGCCCTGCGCGACCTGATCCAGCGCCGCCACAGCGAACCGCACGTGCTGGTGCTGATCGGCGCCAAGGTGGAACTGCCGGCCGAACTGGAAGCGCTGGCAGTGCGCTTCAACCCGCGCCTGCCCGACGCCAATGCACTGCTGAAGATGCTGCGCGAGGAAGCCGATGCCTATGCACGCGAACACGGCGGGCGCCGGGTGGAAGTGGACAGCGAGGCGGTCAAGAAGATCCTGAAGAACCTGCAGGGCCTGAGCCTGGTCGATGCGCGGCGCATCGCGCGGCAGCTGATCTATGCCGATGGCGCGCTGCGCGACGACGACCTGCCACAGTTGGCGCGGCTGAAGTTCGAGCTGCTCAACCGCAGCGGCCACCTGTTCTTTGAACATGACAGCGCGCGCTTCGGCGATGTGGCCGGCGCCAACCGGCTCAAGCGCTGGATCAACCAGCGTCGCGTCGCCTTCATCGCCGGCTCGGCACCGGCCGGGCTGGACCCGCCGCGCGGCATGCTGCTGCTGGGCGTGCAGGGCTGCGGCAAGTCGATGCTGGCCAAGGCCACCGCCGCCGGCTTCGGCGTGCCGCTGCTGCGCCTGGACGTGGGCGCGCTGTACAACAAGTACCACGGCGAGACCGAAGCCAACCTGCGCCAGGCACTGGCCTCGGCCGAGCAGCTGGCGCCGTGCGTGCTGTGGATGGATGAGATCGAAAAGGGCCTGGCCACCGGCACCGAGGATGGCGGCGTGTCGCGCCGCGTGCTCGGCTACCTGCTGACCTGGATGGCCGAGCGCAAGGCGCCGGTGTTCATCGTGGCCACCGCCAACCAGGTGCACGAGCTGCCGGCCGAGCTGCTGCGCAAGGGCCGCTTCGACGAGATCTTCTTCGTCGACCTGCCCTCGGCCGATGTGCGCGTGGAACTGCTGCGGCTGCACTTGGGACGGCGCCAGCTCAATGCCGACGACTTCGCGCTGCCGGCACTGGCCGCAGCGGCCAACGGGTTTTCCGGTGCGGAAATCGAGCAGGCGATCGTGGCCGGGCTGTATTCGGCGCATGCCGAAGGCCGGCCGCTGGACACCGAGCTGCTGATGGGCGAGATCCGCACGACACGGCCGTTGTCGGTGCTGATGGCCGAGCAGGTGGCGGCGTTGCGGGAATGGGCGTCGGGGCGCACGGTGTCCGCGGACGACTGAGGGTTTCCTGCGAACGGCGCAGCCCCTCGTGGCTGCTGGTTGGCCGCAAGAATCAAAAGCCGCGCTTGGTCGGGCGGGGTGGATTCGCGGGGGACGCCGTGAATCCGTCCCTGGAGGCTTGGCCGCGGCATCCATGCCGCGGACACCCCCGCGAACCCACCCCGCCCGACCTCTGACAGTTTCCGGGGGCGATCAGCCACGGAAAAGAAAAAAGAAGAGCAAAAGCAAAAGCGGTTGGCTGGCCGCTTTTTGTAGCGACGAGCCCACCCTCGGCTGCATTTCGATCAGATATCGATAATTCGACTCCGATGCAGATTCATCCACGCATGGCGTGGATCTACGTGTCGACCAAGGTCGACACCTACCAACAGCAGCAGGGATCTGTCAGAGGTGGGGTGGCGTGGGCAGGCAGGACCGTTGGCGCCATGGATGGCGCCATCGAGCCCCCAGGGATGGGTTTACGGCGTGTCCTGCCTGTCCACACCACCCCGCCATCCCTCAGCAAACCCGCTTTTGCTTCGGCTTCGGCCGTTGCCTCTCCGGGTGCCGGGCGCAACCCGGCCGAACCCCCAACCTCAGGGCCAGGCTGGAGGTGCGGCCGCCCAGGCCTGCTGTACTTCACCCAGCGTGGCACGCTCGTCGTCGCGCCATTGCGGCAACAGCTGCGCGTAATGACTGCTGTCGCGCCATTGCCCCGGCTCGGTCCGTACGGCGGCGGCATACCACTTCACCGCCTCCTGCTGCTGGCCGGCCCGCCACAGCGCCAACGCATAGCTCGGCGGTACCCAGCCCGGATTGCTGCGCAGGGTGCTGGCAGCGGCCTGCCACTGTTCCAGCGCGGCCAGCGCCTGGCCCTGCCGCAACAGGTCCCAGCCATAGTTCCAGCGTACGCTGCGGCCCAGCGCGCTCTGCACCGGCGCCTCGGCCAGTGCCTCGCGATAGAGCTTGTCGCCCAGTTCCGCGCGCCCCTGCGCGATGGCCACCGACGCCAGCTGCGCCGTGGCTTCCAGCCCCTTGCGGCCACGCTCGCGATGCTTCAGCAGCTGTGCCACCAGGTCTTCGCCTTCACCCTGCACCACCGTGATCGGCGCGGCAGCGGCGTCGCTGTCGAAATAGAACTCCTGCGGTGCCGGCAATGCCGGCGCGGCCCACACAGTGGCCGCTCCCGAAACCAGCAACACGCCGGCCAGGAACTGTCCTGCAACTGACATCCCAATTCCCCCAAGGTTGAAACACCAACCCTCCCTCTCTCTCCCCGATCCTAACCCCAGCACGGCCCCGGCGCGAGTGCCGGGGGCCCTGGCCCCCCACTGTTACAATTCGCGCCTTTCCCGCCGCGTGCACCTGCGCGGCCGGTGCCAGCCGATCCTGACAGGCCAGCCATGACCAGTACCGCGCAACTCACCTCGCCCGCTTCCGCCGACCTGCTCGACCGTGATTACACGCTCGACCACAAGTACACCCGCAACGAAGGGCGGATCTACCTGAGTGGCGTGCAGGCGCTGGTGCGGCTGCCGCTGATGCAGCGCCTGCGCGACGAAGCTGCGGGCATCGACAGCGCCGGTTTCATCAGTGGCTATCGCGGCAGCCCGCTGGGCGGCTTCGACCTGGAACTGTGGCGCGCGCGCAAGCACCTGGAAACGGCCAAGGTGAAGTTCACCCCGGGCCTCAACGAGGACCTGGGCGCCACCATGGTGTGGGGTACCCAGCAGACCAATCTGTTCCCCGGTGCCAACGTGCAGGGCGTGTTCGGCATGTGGTACGGCAAGGGCCCGGGCGTGGACCGCTGCGGCGACGTGTTCAAGCACGCCAATGCCGCCGGCACGTCGCGCCATGGTGGTGTGCTGGCACTGGCCGCCGATGACCATGCCTGCCGCAGCTCGACGCTGCCGCATGGCAGCGAGGACGAATTCGTCAGCGCGATGATGCCGGTGCTGAACCCGGCCGGCGTGCAGGACATCCTCGACATGGGCCTGCTCGGCTGGGCGATGAGCCGTTACACCGGGCGTTGGGTCGGCTTCAAGACGATCGCCGAGACGGTGGAATCGTCGGCCTCGGTCGAGGTTGATCCGCTGGCCCGGCGCATCGTGCTGCCGGAGGACTTCGACATGCCCGCCGGCGGCCTCAACATCCGCTGGCCCGATCCGCCGCTGGACCAGGAGATGCGCCTGCACCGCTATGCGGTGAAAGCCGCGCAGGCCTTCGCGCGTGCCAACGGCATCGACAGGGTGGTGATGGACGCGCCGCGTGCGCGGCTGGGCATCGTCACCACCGGCAAGAGCTACCTGGACGTGCTGCAGGCCCTGGAATACCTGGGCCTGGACGAGCAGGCCTGCGCCGACATCGGCATCCGCGTGTACAAGGTCGGCATGACCTGGCCGCTGGAACCGGAAGGCATCGCGCGCTTTGCGCAGGGCCTGGAAGACATCATCGTGGTGGAGGAGAAGCGTGCCTTCATCGAGCGCCAGATGAAGGAGCAGTTCTTCAACTGGCCGGCCAGCTGGGGCCAGCGCCCGTCCATCGTCGGCAAGTACGACGAGGCCGGCGAGTGGATCCTGCCGTCCACCGGCGAACTGACCCCGGCCACCATCGCCGGCGTGATCGGTCGCCGCATCCAGAAGTTCTTCAACAACGAATCCATCGAGCAGCGCCTGCAGTGGATGCAGGAGAAGGAAGCCGAGCTTGCGTTGCCGCGCGCCAGCTTCCCGCGCGTGCCGCACTACTGCTCCGGCTGCCCGCACAACACCTCCACCACCGTGCCGGACGGTTCGCGTGCGCTGGCTGGCATCGGTTGCCATTACATGGTGACCTGGATGGACCGCAGCACCGACACCTTCACCCACATGGGTGGCGAAGGCGTGACGTGGGCCGGGCAGGCCGCGTTCACCGACACCCAGCACGTGTTCCAGAACCTGGGCGACGGCACCTATTTCCATAGCGGTTCGCTGGCGATCCGCCAGGCGATCGCCGCCGGCGTCAACATCACCTACAAGATCCTCTACAACGACGCGGTGGCGATGACCGGCGGGCAGCCGGTGGACGGCCCGTTGAGCGTGCCGGACATCGCAAAGCAGATGCGGGCCGAGGGCATCCACACCATCATGGTGTTGTCGGACAACATCGCCAAGTGGACGCGCCAGCGCGAGCATTTCCCCAGCGACGTGGAGTTCCACGACCGCAGCGAGCTGGATGCGGTGCAGAAGCGCCTGCGCGAAGTGAAGGGTGTTTCGATCCTGATCTACGAACAGACCTGCGCCACCGAGAAGCGTCGCCGCCGCAAGCGCGGCAAGCTGGAAGACCCGGCCAAGCGGGTGATGATCAATTCGCTGGTCTGCGAAGGCTGCGGCGACTGCGGCAAGAAGAGTTTCTGCGTGTCGGTGCTGCCGAAGGAGACCGAGTTCGGTCGCAAGCGCGACATCGACCAGTCCAACTGCAACAAGGACTATTCCTGCGTCAACGGCTTCTGCCCGAGCTTCGTCACCGTGCACGGTGGGCAACCGCGCAAGGGCAGCAAGCGCGATGCCTCCACGCTGCTGGACAACCTGCCGGCACCGGTGGTGCGCGGCACCCTGGAGCAACCCTGGAACATCCTGATCACCGGTGTTGGCGGTACCGGCGTGGTAACCATCGGCGCCCTGCTGGGCATGGCCGGTCACCTTGAAGGCAAGGGCGCCTCGGTGCTCGACCAGACCGGCCTGGCGCAGAAGGGTGGCGCAGTGACCACGCACATCCGCATCGCCCGCCGCCCGGACGACATCCATGCGGTGCGCATCGCCGCTGGTGAAGCCGATCTGGTGCTGGGCTGCGACATGGTGGTGGTCAACGACTACTGGGCGCTGTCGAAGGTACGCGCTGGCCGTTCGCAGGTGGTGCTCAATACCTACGAAGCGATGCCGGGCACCTTCACCACCCGCCCGGACATGCAGTTCCCCGCCGCCGACATCATCGCCGGCGTGCGCGTGGCCCTGGGTGGCGAGGAGCCGCTGCTGCTGGACGCAACCCAGCTGGCCACCGCGCTGCTCGGCGATGCGATCGCCGCCAACCTGTTCATCCTCGGCTACGCCTGGCAGCAGGGCCTGGTGCCGCTGTCGTTCGAGTCGCTGATGCGCGCCATCGAACTCAACGGCGCGGCCGTGGCGATGAACCAGCAGGCCTTCGCCTGGGGCCGCCTGGCCGCGGTCGATCCGCAGGCCGTGCAGCAGGCCGCCGGCCTGGTGCGTAACCGCCACACCGACACCGAGAACACGCCGGGCCCGCTGCATGCGCTGCCGCCGGGCGAATGGGAAGGCAACGAGTGGGGCGCTACCGCCGCACCGCGCAACACCGGTGACGAGCGCGAGCTGCGCGGGCTGCCGACGCACGGTGGTGATGTCGCCTTCCTGCCGCTGGACGACGCGCGCCTGTCGCGCTCGCTGGACGAGATGATCGAGCGCCGCTCGGCCTTCCTGACCGACTACCAGGATGCCGCCTACGCAAACCGCTACCGCAGCCTGGTCGAGCGCGTACGCGCGGCCGAAGCCGAGCGCATCGGCGGCTCCACCGCGTTGACCGAAACCGTGGCCCGCTACCTGTTCAAGCTGATGGCGTACAAGGACGAGTACGAAGTGGCGCGTCTGTACACCAGCGGCGATTTCCAGCGGCGCCTGCAGCAGCAGTTCGAAGGCGATTACCAGCTGCGTTTCCATCTGGCACCGCCGCTGTTCGCCAGGAAGGACGAACAGGGCCGGCTGCAGAAGAAGGAATACGGCCCGTGGATGTTCAAGGCGTTCGGCCTGCTGGCGAAGCTGAAGTTCCTGCGCGGTGGTCGCCTGGATGTGTTCGGCCGCACCGAAGAGCGTCGCATGGAGCGCCAGCTGATCACCGATTACGAGGCGACTGTGCAGCAGCTGATCGACGGACTGGATGACGACCGCCTGGCACTGGCGGTGGAGATTGCCAGCGTGCCCGAGCACATCCGCGGCTTCGGCCACGTCAAGGAAGCGCACTTCGAGAAGGCCAAGGCCCGCGAAGCAGTGCTGCTGGCGCAGTGGCGCAACCCGAAGGCGCTGCATATCGTGCAGGTGGCTTGAAGGGAGTGCCGGCCGCTGGCCGGCCTCTGCCTGCCCCACGCATACCGTCGCTTCATGACAACGAACGCTGACATTTTGTAAATAGTCGCCGTTCGATTACATTCGACGAAATGTCATCGAACGGCGACTATTGCCTGGATGTCGTCGAGCGCATACATTCGCGGAATGGACGTCCTCCGAACTTCCCGAGACCTGGGCGTGGTCATCCGCCAACGTCGCAAGACACTCCGCTGGGATCAGGCGCAGTTGGCCGAACGCGTGGGAGTGAGCCGGCAGTGGGTCATCGAAATGGAGAAGGGCAAACCCCGGGCCGAACTGCAACTTGTACTGCGGACACTGAATGTACTCGGCCTGGTACTGACCGTCGGTAACGTCGAGGGCGAGTCATCCGTTGCTGATTCGTCGGAAATGCCTCTAGTGCTGCCCGATATCGACACTATCGTGGATGGCAACCGGCTGTACCCGGATGAACGTCGCAAGGCAGTTGTGCCGATCGATGGTCGTAACCGCAGCAAGGATCTCTGAGAACCTCTTCTCCCTGGAAACCGCGCTTCAGGCATGGACCTCAACGTACTCCTTTCCAACAGAGTGGCTGGATACCTTGGGCAGGATGCACATGGGCATCCAACGTTCCGTTACGCGGACAGTTGGCGCCAGACGCCGGGGGCCTATCCCTTGTCTCTCGCACTTCCGTTGGCGCAGGACAGTGCGCCCAGCGCAACGCTATCGGCGGTGTTGTGGGGACTGCTTCCGGACAACGAGGTACTGCTGCAACGATGGGCCTCGCGATTCCATGTATCAGCCCGCAATCCGGTCGCATTGCTCTCCCACGTGGGTGAGGACTGCGCGGGAGCCGTCCAGTTTGTGAGAAGTGAACGGCTCGCGGCCGTCCTTTCGGGCGAGAGCGACAGGCAGGAGCCACTGTCCACGCATGAAATCGCCCAACGCCTGCAGCGTGTACGTGTGGACCAAGCCGCAGCACGGCGACTCGATGATGTCGGACAGTTCAGCCTGGCCGGGGCGCAAGCCAAGATCGCCCTGTTACAGCGCGACGACGGGGGCTGGGAGATTCCCGCCGGTCGTATTCCAACGACCCATATCCTCAAGCCACCCAGCGGCGACTACGACGGATTCATCGAGAATGAGGTGTTCTGCCTACGTCTGGCCAGACACGTTGGCATGTCCGCCGCGTTTGCTGAAATGATCTGCGTGGAAGACGCACAGGCAATCTCCGTAAGGCGATACGACCGCATACGTACGGCGGTTGGATGGCAGCGTGTACACCAAGAAGACTTCTGCCAGGCTCTGGGCGTGATGCCCCAAATCAAGTATCAGAATCAGGGTGGACCCGGTCCTGCCGATCTTGCACGAGCGCTATGGGATCACTCCAGTCAACCGCGCTCGGATGTCGAGGCACTGCTGCAGGCACTGCAATTCAACTACCTCATCGGCGGCACGGATGCGCACGCGAAGAATTATTCGCTGCTGATAGGCGCCCAGGGAAGGGCCCGCCTTGCCCCTCTGTACGATATCTCCAGTGCCCTGCCCTACACCGAACTTGAGCACCGCAAGATCAAGATGGCGATGAAGATTGGCAGCCACTACCGCTGGTGGGACGTCCGCTTGATGGATTGGCGGTCTACCGCTGAGGCAATGAGACTTGATGCAGACAAGGCACTGTCTGGATTGTTCGACATGGCCAGCCAACTTCCCACGCTCGCGCGACAGTTACATGCGGAACTCCACGCGGAGGGGATTTGTCACCCGGTACTGAACCGCTTGCTCGATGCCATCGATATGAGCTGTCAGCGCTGCCTGCGGCAGTTTGAACAACCCGACGCCTGATCACCCCAACCGCCACAGCAGCAGGCGGTTGTTGGACGGCATCGCCACATCCCCCAGGCGGGTAAAGCCGTTGTCGGCGGCCAGTGCCTGCACCGCTTCGCTATCGCGGATGCCGCTGCGCGGATCACGCGCCTTCAGCCACGCATCGAACTGCGCATTGCTGTCGCTGGTGTAGCGACCGCCGTAGTTGAACGGTCCGTACACCGCCAGCAGCGCGCCGTGGCGCAGCAGGGGGGGAAGTGCGGCAAACAACGCCTGCACGTGCTCCCAGCTCATGATGTGCAGGGTATTGGCACTGAAGGCAGCGTCGAACGTGCTGCCTTCCGGCAAGCTCAGGCCGGGCGCTGGCGGCAGTTCCACCTGCAGCGCCACCGGCGGCAGCAGGTTCAGCAGCGCCGCCTCCGCACGCCAGGCCTCGATGCCGGGCAGATGATCCGGATGGTCGCTGGGCTGCCAGCGCAGCCATGGCCAGCGCTCGGCGAAGAAAGCAGCATGCTGGCCGGTGCCGCTACCGATCTCCAGCACCCGGTGGCGATCTCCCATCCACGGGTCGAGCGCAGCGGCGATCGGTTCGCGGTTGCGTTCGCAGGCTTCTGAATACGGCTTGCTCGACATCGAGACGGCGTCCAGGCGGGGTCGGCCTCATTGTGCACGAGGGGGTATTGCTCGGCAGGGCTGCGCCCTGCACCTGCAGAGGCCGCGGCAACTGCCCGAGCAACAGCAGAAGCTGGCTCCTGCGGGATGGCGGGGGGGGTCCGGTGGCGGGGGACGCCGTAAACCCCCAGACCGGCCCAGCCGCTGGCGGCTGTACGTTCGGGCGCTTGCGAAGCAGTGCTTCGCAAGCAAAGCGCCCTCACCCTTGGGGGCTTGGCCGCGGCATCCATGCCGCGGACACCCCCGCCACCGGACCCATCCCGCCTTCGACAGTTCTCCGCGATCTGCTGGAACGGCTCTTGGGGTCAGATCCGTTTTCCTGCGGAAAACGGATCTGACCCCAGATTTATTTCGATACCTGACAGATGTGTCGACCAAGGTCGACACCTACCAACAGCCACGGAGATCTGTCAGAGGTGGGGTGGTGTGGGGTGGCAGGACCGTTGGCGCCATGGATGGCGCCATCGAGCCCCCATGGACGGGTTTACGGCGTGTCCTGCCACCCCACACCGCCCCACCATCCCACGGAGAGCCCGCTTTTGACGTTGACGTTGCTGCTGAGGTTGCCGGCCAGCGGCCGGCACTACCGCAGGTGCAGGGCTGCAAGCCCTGCCGAAACCCTCCCCGACCATGACTGCAGTCACTTGCCCGAATGTCCGCCGCTGGCGAAAGTCGAGGAGTTGACGTGATCGGATCGGTCCTTTGCCGGCCGCACGGAAGTGAGAGAGAGACGCTGTGCAACGACGTGAGTTCCTGGCATTTTCCGCTCTGGGCCTGGCGGGCCTGGCCCTGCCGCATTCGCGGCTGATCGCCGCCGAGCAGTTGCTGGACCCGGTCGACCCGGCCAAGCGCCGGCGCCTGGCCGAGGTCGCCCTCGCTGCCGCGCGTTCGGCCAAGGCCAGCTACTGCGACGTGCGCATCGGGCGCTACCTCAACCAGTCGGTGATCACCCGCGAGCACCGGGTCGGCAACGTGACCAACCGCGAATCATCCGGTGTGGGCGTGCGGGTGATCGTCAACGGTGCGTGGGGTTTCGCCGCCACCCACCAGCAGACCGAAACGGCGGTGCGCACCGCCGTCGAACAGGCCACCGCCATCGCCCGCGCCAATGCCAGCATCCAGTCCCGCCCGGTGCAGCTGGCGCCCACCCCGGCGGTCGGCGAGGTGCGTTGGCAGACACCGATCCGCCGCAATGCGATGGAAGTGCCGATCCAGGACAAGGTCGAGCTGCTGCTGGCGCTCAATGCGGCCGCACTGAATGCGGGTGCCGACTACATCAATTCCACCCTGTTCCTGGTCAACGAGCAGAAGTACTTCGCTTCCAGCGACGGCTCGTTCATCGACCAGGACATCCACCGTATCTGGCTGCCGTTCACCGCCACTGCCATCGACAAGGCCAGCGGCAAGTTCCGCACCCGCGCCGGCCTGTCCTCGCCGATGGGCATGGGCTACGAGTTCCTTGATGGCGATGCACGCGGCAAGGTGCAGCTGCCCGGTGGCATCACTGCGTACCGTGATTCCTATGACCCGGTCGAGGACGCCATCGCCGCCGCCCGCCAGGCGCGCGAGAAGCTGAAGGCGCCCTCGGTGAAGCCCGGCAAGTACGACCTGGTGCTGGATCCGTCCAACCTGTTCCTCACCATCCACGAGAACGTCGGCCACCCGCTGGAACTGGACCGCGTGCTCGGCTACGAGGCCAACTACGCCGGCACCAGCTTCGCCACCCTGGACAAGCGCGATGCCGGTTTCCGCTGGGGCAGCGACATCGTCAGCTTCTTCGCCGACAAGACCCAGCCGGGCAGCCTCGGCGCGGTCGGCTACGACGACGAAGGGGTGAAGACCCAGCGCTGGGACCTGGTGCGCGACGGCATCCTGGTCGACTACCAGGCGACGCGCGATGAGGCCCACATCCTCGGCCGCGACGCCTCGCATGGCTGCAGCTATGCCGACTCGTGGTCCAGCGTGCAGTTCCAGCGCATGGCCAATGTCTCGCTGGCGCCGGGCAGGACGCCGCTCAGCGTGGAGGACATGATCAAGGACGTGGAAAACGGCATCTACATCCACGGCCGCGGCTCGTACTCCATCGACCAGCAGCGCTACAACGCGCAGTTTGGCGGCCAGCTGTACTACCAGATCAGGAACGGAAAGATCACCGGCATGGTCGAGGATGCGGCCTACCAGATCCGCACGCCGGAGTTCTGGAACGCCTGCACCGCCATCTGCGATGAACGCGACTTCCGCCTTGGCGGTTCGTTCTTCGACGGCAAGGGCCAGCCCGGCCAGGTGTCGGCGGTCTCGCACGGTTCGTCCACCACTCGTTTCAACGGCATCAACATCATCAACACCGCGCGCAGTCTCGGCGCTTGAGCCACCCGTCCTTCATGGAGAGCAGCCTTGCACAGACGTGACTTCCTGGCCCTGACCGGGCTTACCGCTGGCGGCCTGATCGTGCCGTCGTTCTTCGGCAAGGCGATCGCCGCCGAGCAACTGCAGTCCAGCCTCGACCCTGCGCTGAAGAAGCGCCTGGCCGACGCCGCCCTGCAGGCCGCGCGCAGCGCCGGCGCCACCTACTGCGACGTGCGCATCGGCCGCTACCTGCGGCAGTTCGTGATCACCCGCGAGGACAAGGTGCAGAACGTGGTCAACACCGAGTCCACCGGTGTGGGCATCCGCGTGATCGTCAACGGCGCCTGGGGCTTTGCCGCCACCAATGCGCTCAGCACCGCCGACGTGGCCCGTGCCGCGCAGCAGGCCGCGGCGATCGCCAAGGCCAACGCGGGCGTGCAGACCGCGCCGGTGCAGCTGGCCAAGGCGCCGGGCGTGGGCGAGGTCAGCTGGAAGACGCCGATCCGCAAGAATGCGATGGAGGTGCCGATCAAGGAGAAGGTCGACCTGCTGCTGGACGTCAACGCTGCGGCGATGGGCGCCGGTGCCAGCTTCGTCAACTCGATGCTGTTCCTGGTGAACGAGCAGAAGTACTTCGCCTCCACCGACGGTTCCTACATCGACCAGGACGTGCACCGCATCTGGGCACCGATGACGATCACCGCCATCGACAAGGCCAGCGGCAAGTTCCGCACCCGCGAAGGCCTGTCCGCACCGATGGGCCTGGGCTACGAGTACCTCGATGGCGCGGCTGCCGGCAAGGTGCTCACGCCCAATGGCGTGGTCAACTACAGCTCGTCCTACGACATGAAGGAAGATGCCATCGCAGCGGCCAAGCAGGCGCAGGAGAAGCTGAAGGCGCCGTCGGTGAAGCCCGGCAAGTACGACCTGATCCTGGATCCGTCGCACACCTGGCTGACCATCCACGAGTCGATCGGCCACCCGCTGGAACTGGACCGCGTGCTCGGCTACGAAGCCAACTACGCCGGTACCAGCTTCGCCACCCTGGACAAGCGCGAGCAGCATTTCCAGTACGGCAGCGACAAGGTCAACATCTTCGCCGACAAGACCCAACCGGGCAGCCTCGGCGCCGTGGCGTACGACGATGAAGGCGTGAAGTGCAAGCGCTGGGACCTGATCAGCAACGGCAAGCTGGTCGACTACCAGACCATCCGCGACCAGGCCCACATCCTCGGCAAGACCGAATCCGATGGCTGCTGCTATGCCGACTCGTGGTCCAGCGTGCAGTTCCAGCGCATGGCCAACGTGTCGATGGCGCCGGGCAAGTCGCCGCTGAGCGTGTCGGACATGATCAAGGACGTGGAGAACGGCATCTACATCATCGGGGATGGTTCGTTCTCGATCGACCAGCAGCGCTACAACGCGCAGTTCGGCGGCCAGCTGTTCTACGAGATCAAGAACGGAAAGATCACCCGCATGCTCGAAGACGTGGCCTACCAGATCCGTACACCGGAATTCTGGAATGCCTGCAGCGCCGTGGCCGATGAACGCGACTATCGCCTGGGCGGTTCGTTCTTCGACGGCAAGGGCCAGCCCGGCCAGGTCTCGGCGGTCTCGCACGGTTCGTCCACCGCGCGCTTCAACGGCATCAACGTCATCAACACCGCACGCAGCCTCGGCTGACCGGTCAGGAGCCCTTACACCATGAGTATCTTCACCGAAGCCCAGGCCAAGGCCATCCTCGACAAGGTCATCGCCCTGTCCAAGGCCGATGAGTGCACGGCCGTACTGGCCGGTTCCATCAACGGCAACATCCGTTTCGCCCTGAACAACGTGTCCACCAGCGGCATCGTCGACAACACCGAACTGGCCGTCACCGTGGCCTTCGGCAAGCGCGTGGGTACCGCCTCGATCAACGAGTTCGACGACGCGGCGCTGCAGCGCGTGGTGCGTCGTGCCGAAGACCTGGCCCGCCTGGCCCCGGAAAACCCGGAGTTCATGCCGGCCATCGGCAAGCAGACCTACCGCCCCAGCCCGACCTTCAGCGAATCCACCGCCGCCATCGATCCGGCCTTCCGCGCCAAGGTCGCCGCCGATTCGATCGCGCCGTGCCGTGGCAACGGGCTGATCGCTGCAGGCTTCCTCGAAGACGGCCAGGGTTTCTACGCCACCGCCAACAGCAACGGCAACTTCGGCTACCAGCGCACCACCAACTTCGACTACACCTGCACCGTGCGCACCGAAGACGGCCGTGGTTCGGGCTGGGTGGGTCGCAACCTGAAGGACGCTGCCGACTTCAAGGCCGACCAGGACATCCGCATCGCCATGCGCAAGGCGACCGAGTCGCAGGAAGCCAAGGCACTGGAACCCGGCAAGTACACAGTGATCCTGGAGCCAGCAGCAGCCGCCGGCCTGATCAGCTTCATGATGAACTTCTTCAGCGCACGCTCGGCCGATGAAGGGCGCAGCTTCCTGTCGAAGAAGGGCGGTGGCAACAAGCTGGGCGAGCAGGTCTACGATCCGCGCGTAAACATGCATGCCGACCCGTGGCACCCGGACGCGCCGGTGCTGCCGTGGGACAACGAGGGCATGCCGCGTGAGCGCATCGCCATCATCGAGAACGGCAAGGTCGCCAACCTCGACTACTCACGCTTCTGGGCACAGAAGCAGGGCAAGACCGCCAAGGCCACGCCCGGCAACCTGCTGATGAGCGGTGGCGAGAAGAGCACCGCCGAACTGGTGCGCGGCACCCAGAAGGGCATCCTGGTCACCCGTACCTGGTACATCCGCATGGTCGATCCGCAGACCGTGCTGCTGACCGGCCTGACCCGCGATGGCACCTTCTACATCGAGAACGGGCAGATCAAGTACCCGGTGAAGAACTTCCGCTTCAACGAATCGCCGGTGATCATGCTCAACAACATCGAAGAGCTGGGCAAGCCGGTGCGCGTGGCCGGTGACGAGTCCAACTTCGTGATGATGATTCCGCCGATGAAGCTGCGCGATTTCACCTTTACCTCGTTGTCCGACGCGGTCTGATGGATCGACGGGCCTGCCTGCGCTGGTTGGCCGCTGCCGCTTCGGCGGCGGCGCTGCCGGCATGGGCGCAGGCAGGCCCGCGCAGTTCGCGCTACGACTTCTGGTTCACCCGCCTGCAGTACGACTCCGGCGACTGGGACGTGGACGCGCGCATGCCGTCCAACCTGATCACCTCGCTGATCGACTACACCTCCCTGCGGGTGGACCCGCAGGAACGCGTGGTGGCGTTGGCCGACCCGCGCATGCTGGAAGCGCCGTTCTGCTACCTGGCCGGGCACACCCTGGTCGAGTTCAACGCCGCCGAACGGCAGAACTTCGTGCGCTACGTGCGCAATGGTGGCTTCGTCTTCGTCGACGACTGCAACCACGATATCGACGGCCTGTTCGCCACCTCGTTCGAAGCGCAGATGGGCCGGCTGTTCGGGCCGAAGGCGCTGCAGAAGCTGCCCAACAGCCACGCGCTGTACCGCAGCTTCTTCCGCTTCCCCGACGGCCCGCCCGCGACCAGCTTCGAGCTCAACGGCTGGGGCGATGACCTGGTGCACGACTACCTGAAAGGCATCGAGGTCGATGGCCGGCTGGGTCTGCTCTACAGCAACAAGGATTACGGCTGCGAGTGGGACTACGACTGGCGCAACAAGCGTTTCCTGGCCGAAGACAACACCCGCTTCGGCGTCAACATCGTGATGTACGCATTGAACAATTGAACGGACCACGCCCATGACCTCCCCCGACCTCGATTCCCTGCTGCCGCGCCTGCATGCGCTGCGCAGCGCCCTGGCCCACGCCGTGGTCGGCCAGCACACCGTGGTCGAGCAGCTGCTGATCGGCCTGCTGGCCGGTGGCCACTGCCTGCTGGAAGGCGCGCCAGGGCTGGGCAAGACCCTGCTGGTGCGCTCGCTGGGGCAGGCACTGGAACTGCAGTTCCGGCGCGTGCAGTTCACCCCGGACCTGATGCCCAGCGACATCCTGGGCACCGAACTGCTGGAAGAAGACCACGGCACCGGTCATCGCCATTTCCGCTTCCAGCAGGGCCCGATCTTCACCAACCTGCTGCTGGCCGACGAGCTCAACCGCACCCCGCCCAAGACCCAGGCGGCGCTGCTGGAAGCGATGCAGGAGCGTACGGTCAGCTACGCCGGCACGACCTACACGTTGCCGGCGCCGTTCTTCGTGCTGGCCACGCAGAATCCGATCGAACAGGCCGGTACCTACCCCTTGCCCGAAGCACAGCTGGACCGCTTCCTGCTGCATGTGCTGGTCGATTACCCCAGCGAGGAAGAAGAGCGGCAGATCCTCGAACAGACCACCGGCGGTGCCACGGAAAGCGTGCCGAAGGTGATGGATGCCGAAGCGGTGATCGCGCTGCAGGCGGCGGTGCGCCAAGTGCATGTCAGTCCCGACGTGCTGGCCTGGATCACCCGCCTGGTCCGCGCCAGCCGCCCCGGCGATGGTGCACCGGCAGCGATCAACCAGTGGGTGAAATGGGGCGCGGGTCCGCGTGCCGGGCAGTCGCTGGTGCTGGCCGCCAAGGCGCGCGCCCTGCTGCAGGGACGCTTCGCCGCCACCCGCGAGGATGTGCAGGCGCTGGCGGCACCGGTGATGCGCCATCGCCTGCTGCTGTCCTTTGCCGCCGAAGCCGAGCAGAAGCGGGCCGACGATGTGGTCGCCGCACTGCTGCAGGCCGTTCCCTTCCCGGGTTGATCCACTGGTGACCGCAGGCACGCCGCTGCTGCTGCCACCCGACCTGCGTGCGCGCCTGCGTGCGCTGCGCCTGCGGCCACGCCTGGCCAGCGGTGCGAGCGGCATCGGCCAGCATGCCAGCCGCAGCCGCGGCGCCGGCCTGGAATTCGCCCAGTACCGCGCCTACGAGCCCGGTGACGAACTGCGCCAGATCGACTGGAAGCTGTATGCGCGCTCGGACCGCTTCTTCGTGCGCGAATCCGAGCGCGAAAGCCCGATCACCGTCTGGCTGCTGCTCGATGCCACGGCCTCGGCGGGCCAGTCCGACCGTACAGCGCCCGGACGCAGCCGCCTGGATCACATGCGGCAGCTGGCTGCCTGCGTGGTCGAGCTGGCGCTGCAGCAGGGTGATCGCTTCGGCCTGCTGGCGATCAACGGCGAAGGCCTGCAGCTGGTGCCGGCCGCGCATGGCGCGCGCCAGCGCGACCGCGTGCATCTGCAGCTGCATGCCCTGCAGGCGCGCGGCGCATGGCCGGCCGCAGAGCGGCTGCGACCGCTGTGGGAGCGCGTGCGCCCCGGCGATCTGCTGCTGGCCATCGGCGATGGCTTCGACGACGCGGGCATCGTGCTGCTGGAGCAGTTGGCCAGCGCCCGCCGCGAGGTGATGCTGCTGCAGGTACTGACGGCCGACGAGCGCGATTTCCCCTTCGACGCAGGCCATCGTTTCCGCGATCCGGAAACGGGCGATGAACTTCTCGGCGATGGCGCCGCGATCCGCGCCGACTACCTGCAGCGCTTCACCCAGGCGCGCGCCGCGCTGCAGTCGCGCCTGCAGGCCAGTGGCATCGCCTGCGCGATCGGTTGGCTGGATCAGCCGCTGGACAAGCCTCTGCAGGCGCTGTTCGGCCGCAGGGGCGGCGCATGAGCCTGCTGTTCCCGCTGGGCCTGGCGGCGCTGGCCGCATGGCTGCTGCCACTGCTGATCCACCTCGCCCGCCGTCATCCCTACATGCCACTGGATTTCGCTGCGCTGCGCTGGCTGCGCGCCCAGGTGCGACCGCGCCAGCGCATCCGCTTCGATGATTGGCCGCTGTTGCTGGTGCGCTTGCTGTTGCTGGCCGCACTGGCCCTGCTGCTGGCGCGCCCGGCGCTGACCGGTCCTGCGCCCGTGCCAGCAGCGTGGACGGTGGTGGCACCGGGCCTGGACGCGACCGCGCTGCGCGGCAGCACCGATGCGCGCAACTGGCATTGGCTGGCGCCGGGCTTCCCCACCATCGACCAGCCCACGCCGGCAGACGCTGCTGCCCTGCCCAGCCTGCTGCGCGAGCTGGACGCGCAGTTGCCGGCCGGCACCGCGCTGACCGTACACGTACCGGATCCCTTGCCCGGCCTTGATGGTGCCCGCCTGCAGCTGTCGCGCGAGGTGCAGTGGCAGCCACACGCGCTGGCCGTCACCGCGCCGCCACACGCTTCCCCGGCACCACGCCTGCGTACGCGCAGCGATGCACCGGCCGCTGCGCTGCAATGGCTGGGCGCGTTGCAGCGCGCGTGGAGCACGCAACCATTGGCGGCCCCCCTGGCCGACGACGCGTTGCCTGCCCGCGGCGAGATCGGCGTATGGACCGCCACCGATGCGCTGCCTGGCACCTGGCAGCGCTGGCTGCAGCAGGGCGGCACGGTGCTGACCGCTGCGAAACCGCCAGCGGGTGCACCCGTACTGCTGCGCGATGCAGACAATGCACCGCTGCTGTGGCAGCAACGCATCGGCCAGGGCCGCCTGCTGCATCTGCCCGGCGAATGGAACGTGGCCCGCAACAGTGCACTGCGCGATGACGGCCTGCCGCGCGACCTGCTGCAGGCCCTGCAACCGCCATCAACGCCGCAGCTGGGTGATGCGCAGGACCAGACACCACGCCAGGCGGCCCTGCCCGCCGCAACGCCGCCCCTGCGCGAACCCACCGCCTGGCTGCTGCTGGTGATCGTGCTGCTGTTCGCGCTTGAGCGCTGGATGGCGAGCAGCGCGCGACGCAGGGCTGCACCATGAAGAGGCTGCAACAGGCATGGCAGCGCGCACGTCGGCGCCGCGCGGCGATCACCCTGCTGCTGGGCCTGCCGTGGGCGCTGGCGTCAGCGGCACTCGCGCTGCGCGTGTCCGGTTTCGATATCGCCTGCGTCGTGGCGACCGTGGCCCTGCTGATCATTGCGGCCGCCGCGACGATGCGCGCCCGGCAGCTGGACCGACGCTGGTTGCAGCGCAGGCTCGATGCCAGTGGCGCCAGCGAAGACAGCGCCGATCTGCTGTTTGCCGATGGCGCTGCGCTCAACCCATTGCAACAGCGCCAGCGCACCCACGTGCTGGCTGCACTTGAACACAACCTCCCCGAGCTGCGACCACGCTGGCCACGCAGGGCAGTGGCGCTGTGCTGGATCGGCGGCATCGCCGTCGCCGTGCTGGCACTGGGCTGGCCGCACAGCGGCGCACCGCGCCCCACGGCGCCTGCCTCGCCGCAAAGCAGCACCAAGGCCGGTCCATTGCGCCTGCAGTCCACTCGACTGCGCATCGACGCACCGGCCTACACCGGCCAACCCACGCGTACGCAGAACGCACTCGACGCCAAGGTCGCCGCCGACAGTCGCCTGTCCTGGTCACTGCGCTTCGACCGTGCACCCAGCAGCGCCTGGCTGCAGTTCCACGACGGTCGACGCCTTCCGTTGCGCGAGCGCAATGGTGAATGGCAGGCGCAGGACGTAGCGCGTACCCCGGTGCTGTATCGCGTGGTCAGCCAACCGGCGCTGGCCGACACCCGCCTGCATCGGCTCGACGTGGTCGCCGACCGTGCGCCGACGGTGCGCGTGATCGAGCCTGCCACCAGCCTGGTGCTGGGCACCCCCGGGCAACGGCAGTGGACGCTGCGCTTCGAGGCCAGCGACGATCATGGCGTCTCCGCGCAGGCGACGCTGTCGATCACCATCACCCAGGGCAGCGGCGAGAACATCACCTTCGTACGCCGCAGCGTGACGCTCAGCGGCAGCGGCGAGGCGAAGGCACGGCGCTTTGCCCATACCCTTGATCTGGCCGCGCTGGGCGCACAGCCCGGCAACGATGTGATCGCCCAGCTGGAAGTGCGCGACAACCACGCGCCGGCAGCACAGATCGGCCGCAGCAGCAGCGTGATCCTGCGCCTGCCCAGCGCCGAGGCCGTGCTCGGTGCCGAACTGGAAGGCCGCATCAAGAAGACCCTGCCCGCGTACTTCCGCAGCCAGCGGCAGATCATCATCGACGCCGAGGCGTTGATCCGCGAACGCCGGAGCGTAGCCGCCGATACCTTCGTCAAGCGCAGCGATGCGATCGGCGTCGACCAGCGCATCCTGCGCCTGCGCTACGGCCAGTTCCTGGGCGAAGAAAGCGAGGGCGCGCCGAAGCCACCGCCGACAAGCGACCTGCCCACCAGCGATACGCCGGCGGCAGACGCACACGATGACGATCATGAGCACGGTCACGGCGCCGAGGCCGGCGCACACGACGAGCACGGCCACGACCACGGTGGCGCGGCCAGCGGCAATGACACGCCACCGGTATTCGGCAGCGCCACCGACGTGCTGTCCGAGTACGGGCATACCCACGACCACGCCGAGGCGGCGACGCTGCTTGACCCGCAGACACGCGCCACCTTGAAGGCCGCGCTGGACCAGATGTGGTCGGCCGAAGGCGAGCTGCGCCAGGGCCGCCCCGAGCAGGCCCTGCCGTTTGCCTACAAAGCGCTGGCGTTCATCAAGCAGGTGCAGCAGGCCGAGCGCATCTATCTGGCGCGCGTCGGCCCGGAGCTGCCGCCGATCGACGAGAGCCGGCGCCTGGGCGGCGACCGTGCCGGGCTGGCCAGCCGCGACCTGCCGCTGGCCGCGCGCACGCCGCCCGATCCGGTCGTCGTCGAGGCCTGGCAGCGATTGGGCGACGAGGACGGCATGCCCGATCTGGACATGCTCGCCACCTGGCAGCAGCGCAACAACGCGTTCCTGCCCGATGCACTGGACCTGGCCGCCGCCATCGAACAACTACGCATCGACCCCGGCTGCACCGAGTGCCGGCAGCGCCTGCGCGCGCAGCTGTGGCGCGCACTGCAGCGGCCACTGCCGCAGGTGATGCGACGCCGTGCGGCCGATGCCATGGGGCAGCGCTACCTCGACGCGCTGGAAGCACGGCCATGAGCACATCGGCATTGAACGTGTGGGTCGCAGTGGCGCTGGCGCTGATCGTGCTCGTGGCCAGTGCACGCCAGCTGCGTTCGCCCACGCAGAGGCGCGGCCGTCTTATCGCCGTGCTCACGCTGCAGGCGGCCGCCGCTGCGCTGCTGTACGTCTGCCTGCTGCCGCCCTCACAGCGCGCCTCCCTGGCCGGCCTGGTGGTGATCGGCGCCGGGGCCGACAAGACCGGTGCACTGCCCACCGGCGGCACCCGGGTGCTGCTGCCGGAAGCAACCGATATGGCCGGTGCAGCGCGCGTGCCGGACTTGGCCACCGCACTGCGCCGCTATCCGTCCTCCACGGTGACACTGATCGGTGCCGGCCTGGCCGCGCGTGATCGCGATGCCGCACTGCCCGCCGACACGCGCTGGCAGGCACCCCCTGCAGCCAACGGCTGGATCGCCCTGCAGCCGCCCGTGGACACCGCTCCCGGTGCGCGCTTCGATGTGCACGCACAGGCACGTGGGGTAGACCGCGCGCAGGCCGAACTGCTGGACCCGGCCGGTGCGGTGGTCGATCGTGCACCGCTGGCGGCGGACGGCCATGTGCAGCTCAGCGGCATCGCCCGCGCCGAGGGCCGCAGCGTGTTCCAACTGCGCCTGCTGGATGCGCAGGGCCATGTGGCCGACAGCGTGCCGGTGCCGCAGCAGACACTGGCCGCCGCTCCGCTGCGCGTGCTGGTGCGCTCGGCTGCCCCCGGCGCCGAACTGAAGTACCTGCGGCGCTGGGCCACCGATGCCGGCATCCGCGTACAGGTGCAGGCCGAGACCGGCGCAGGCCTCAGCCTGGGCGACGGCAACGTGGCGTTGGACGCCTCCACGCTGGCGCGCAGCGATCTGCTGCTGCTCGACGAACGCAGCCTGGCCGCGCTCGGTGCTGCTCAGCTGGCGGCCGTGCGCCAGGCCCTGCGCGATGGCCTGGGCCTGCTGGTGCGCAGTACCGGCGCGCCATCAGCCAGCGCACGGCAACGCCTGCGTGATCTCGGCCTGCCTGTGCAGGGCGATGCCAGCAGTCAGGTTGCGGCGATGCCCGGCGAGGGTGACGCAACGATGCTGCAGGCACGTCGCGGGCCGCTTGCCGCCGGCACCCTGCCCACCACGGATGGCGAAGACGCCGACCGCGCGTCGCACGCCGCGGCGCTGCCGGCGCTGGAGTACCTGGCGCTGCAGGCAGCCGACAGCCGCCCCCTGCTGCAGGATCGCGACGGCAAGCCCATCGGTGGGTGGCGCGCCGTCGGCAAGGGGCGCATCGGGCTGCTGCCGATCACTGACAGCTGGCGCTGGGTACTGGCCGGTCGCGAGGATCGCCACGGTGAGTTGTGGAGCACGGTGTTCGCCGCCCTCGCTCGCGCGCAGCCCGGTACCGAAGGACCGTGGTCGACACAGGCACTGGCCTGGGCCGGCGAACGGCAGTCGCTGTGCGGCGTGCAGGCACCGCTGCGGGCCTTTGACGGACGCGGCGATGGCGTGCCGCTGATCGTCGACAGCACCACCGGCACAGCACGATGCGCGGGCTGGTGGCCGCGCCAGGCCGGTTGGCAGCGCCTGCAGCACGGCGACCGCACGCAGTGGCGCTACGTGTTCGATCCGAAGCAGGCCCCTGCCCTGCACCGGCAGGCGATGATGGATGCCACCGCGCAGCGGCTGGCCACTGCGGCGCCAGCAACCGCGCAGGCGAGCCAGCGTGTAACAGGGCCGCGCTGGCCGTGGTGGCTGGCGTTCGTGCTGTGCGCATCGCTGCTGTGGTGGCTGGAGCGCCGACGCTGATCCCGGGGTTGATCCCGGGGTCGGATCCCTTTCGCCTGCGAAAGGGCCCTGACCCCACCGTTTGGATCGCGGACACCATCCACGCATGGCGTGGATCTACTGATGCCGTGCAGGGTAGATGCCGCCTTGGTTGGCGCCGGGCCGTCCGCGCGTTTCATCCACGCATGGCGTGGATTTACTTGCGCCGATACACACCGTTGAAGCGCACGTTCATGCCGCCGCACTCGCTGTTGTCGGCCACGATCAGCACATCGCCCAGCAGCTGCGCGTGCACCGTGCAGGTGTCCTCCACGAAGTCGACCTGGGCGCCACGCGGTACTGCCTGCGCGCTTACCGCGCCGATGTTCGGGCCGCCCGGGCGTTCTGCCGGCGTCGGGTTGGCCGAGGGCCAGTAGGCATCACCCTCCACGTGCAGGCGGCCGTCACGCACACGGATGCGCAGGCCGTTGTCACTGTCCTTCCAGTCTCCCGACCAGGCCTGCAGCGTCGGTGCGGGTACCGGCAACGCCTGCAGCTTGCTGCGATCCACCCAGCCTGCGCTGCCCCCCACCTTGTTCGGGAAGAACGCGCAGCGGTAGCGACCAAGATCACGCCCGGTCACCACCGTATCGCCACTCACCACGTAGCTGCGCTGGCGGCAGGCGGGTTCGCCCTTGGCCGGGCAGCCGTCCATGTCGCCCAGCAGGTACAGGCGCGGCGTGCCCACCACCTTGGCCAGGGCAAAGCCCGATTGTTCCGAAGGGAACGCGCCATTGCGGCACGAACCGCCATCGGTCAGGTCGCTGGCGGACGCGGCAAGCGGGCTCAGCGTTGCAAGCAGGAACAGGGTACGCAGCAGCATCCAGGCAGCCTCGAAGGGAAGGCCCGCAGGATACCGCCTACTTCTCCGGCGGTGCGCCGCAACCATCCTGCTGGGCGCAGAACTGCAGCGCGCGCCGTTGCTGCTCGGCGCTCAGTTCCGGTGGCGGCCGCGCGATGGCCGACTGGATCTGGTCCGGGCCGCCGGTGATCTTGTTCAGGCCCTTGGCCGCGGCCATCACGCCCTTGACCACGCCCATCATGATGTAACCGCCGCCCATGCTGACCTGCTCGGGCGAGGGCGGCTCACTCCAGTCGCGGCTGAAGCGGTTGTTCTCCGCGCGCATCGGGTTCTTGAAGCGGTACAGGTCCAGCGGCTGGTCGTCTTCGGGTTTGAGCGCGCGCACTTCGTCCAGCGTGGTGACGTTCCCCTGCGCAGGCGGCACGACCACGGGCGCGTCATCAGCAGCGGGCGGCACGGCAGGCGCCCGTACGGGATCAGGCGTGGGCACGGGTACGGCCGCCGGCGTCGTCTGCTGCGCGTGCGCGATGCCCGCCAGCAGCATGCCGGCCAGAAGTGCTCCCTGCGTTGCCCGTTTTGCCACAGCCATCACCCTTGCCTGTTGCGTCCAGGTGTCGAGGATACGGGTGCGGGCTTCAGATTTCGTTGGACGTGGCAAAGGCGTTCAGCGCACAGCGCCCGGCACTGAATGATTCACTCCATCCCATCGCTGTGTCTCACATCCTGAGACGTGAATGTGGTGCCATGTGACCCCTCGAAAAATGTCCCGGCTCCATCTTCCATGGCCTACGAACTCGCCAAGCGCACCGCCGATGCGGAGCAGCAGCTCGCCACCCGTGATGGCCTGCCCGCACGCGATGGCGCACTGCTCAGTGCACGCCTGCAGCGCCGCTACCAGGACCGCATCACCGGCAGCTTCGCCATTCCCGGCCGCGAAGGCCGCTACGCGCCGATTCCCGATTCCGTGCCACCCGCCCTGGCTGCAGCACTGAAGGCACGTGGCATCGAACAGCTCTACAGCCACCAGACAGAGGCCTGGGAGGCCAGCCAGCGTGGCGACCACGTCGCCATCGTTACCCCCACCGCCAGCGGCAAGTCGCTGTGCTACACCCTGCCGGTGGTCAGCGCTGCCATGCAGGACAAGGCCAAGGCGCTGTACCTGTTCCCGACCAAGGCACTGGCCCAGGACCAGGTGGCCGAACTGCTGGAGCTCAACCGCGCCGGCGACCTCGGGGTGAAGGCCTTCACCTTCGACGGCGACACCCCGGGCGACGCGCGGCAGGCGATCCGCCTGCATGGCGACATCGTGGTCTCCAACCCGGACATGCTGCACCAGGCGATCCTGCCGCATCACACCAAGTGGGCGCAGTTCTTCGAGAACCTGCGCTACATCGTCATCGACGAAGTACACACCTATCGCGGCGTGTTCGGCAGCCATGTCACCAACGTGCTGCGCCGGCTCAAGCGCATCTGCGCGTTCTACGGGGTGCAACCGCAGTTCATCCTGTGCTCGGCCACCATCGGCAACCCGCAGGCGCATGCCGAGGCGCTGATCGAAGCACCGGTCACCGCCATCACCGAATCCGGTGCACCCAGCGGGCCGAAGCAGGTGCTGCTGTGGAATCCGCCGGTGATCAACCCCGACCTGGGCCTGCGTGCCTCGGCGCGCTCGCAGAGCAACCGCATCGCCCGCATCGCGATCAAATCCGGGCTGAAGACGCTGGTGTTCGCGCAGACCCGGCTGATGGTGGAGGTGCTGACCAAGTACCTGAAGGACATCTTCGATCACGATCCGCGCAAGCCACCACGCATCCGCGCCTACCGCGGCGGCTACCTGCCCACCGAGCGCCGCGAGACCGAGCGTGCGATGCGTGCCGGCAACATCGACGGCATCGTCAGCACCTCGGCGCTGGAACTGGGCGTGGACATCGGCAGCCTGGACGTGGTGATCCTCAACGGTTACCCCGGCAGCGTGGCTGCCACCTGGCAGCGCTTCGGCCGCGCCGGACGCCGCCAGCAGCCCGCGCTCGGAGTGATGGTGGCCAGTTCGCAGCCGCTGGACCAGTACGTGGTGCGCCATCCGGACTTCTTTGCCGAGGCGTCGCCGGAACACGCACGCATCGCGCCCGACCAGCCGTTGATCCTGTTCGATCACATCCGCTGCGCGGCGTTCGAACTGCCGTTCCGGGTCGGCGATGGCTTCGGCCCGATCGATCCTGAGGTGTTCCTGGAAGCACTGGCCGAAACCGAGGTCATCCACCGCGAAGGCGAACGCTGGGAGTGGATCGCCGACAGCTATCCGGCCAACGCGGTCAGCCTGCGCGCGGTGGCCGATGGCAACTTCGTGGTGGTCGACCGCAGCGATGGCCGCCAGCAGATCATCGCCGAAGTGGACTACTCCGCTGCCGCGCTGACCCTGTACGAAGGCGCCATCCACATGGTGCAGTCCACGCCCTACCAGGTGGAAACGCTGGACTGGGAAGGCCGCAAGGCCTACGTCACCCGCACCCACGTGGACTATTACACCGACAGCATCGACTTCACCAAGCTCAAGGTGCTGGACCGTTTCGATGGCGGCGTGGCCGGCCGTGGTGATTCGCACCATGGCGAAGTGCACGTGGTGCGCCGCGTGGCCGGTTACAAGAAGATCCGCTACTACACCCACGAGAACATCGGCTACGGCCCGGTCAACCTGCCCGACCAGGAACTGCACACCACCGCGGTGTGGTGGCAGCTGCCGCAGGCGCTACTGCTGCGCGCCTTCGCCAGCAAGCAGGATGCGCTGGATGGGTTCCTCGGCGCCGCCTATGCACTGCACATCGTAGCCACGGTGGCGGTGATGGCCGATGCGCGCGACCTGCAGAAGTCGGTGGGCAACGGCGATGGCACCTGGATCGCGATTGCCGACCAGAGCGGGCGCGGCCAGCTGCGGGGCAACGATGGCGAGCCTGGCGCGGTGGAACTGCTGCAGGAATTCGTGCCGACCGTATACCTGTACGACAACTTCCCCGGTGGCGTCGGCCTGAGCGAGCCGCTGTGGCAGCGCCAGGCCGAGCTGGTGCAGCGCGCGCGCGAACTGGTACAGCGCTGCGACTGCAAGGCGGGTTGCCCTGCCTGCGTCGGCCCGGTGCTGGCCGCGCAGGAACAGGATGAAACCTCGCCGCGTGCGCTGGCGCTGCGCGTGCTCGACCTGTTCGATGCGCAGGCCTGCCAGCAGGTGGCCGATGTGGTGGTGAGCACGCGCGACCCGATGGAGCTGATCGCCCCGTGAGCCTGAGCCTGGACAAGCTGCGGCTGCTTCGCAAGCAGGCGGGTGACCCGAAAGCAGCCACGCCTGCCGCGCCGACGCAGCAGACGCCGCCGGCACTGATGGCCGCCAACGATGCGCGGCAGCCACCGGCCGAGCGTTCGGTGTTTGCCTGGGTGGAACAGGAGATCCGCCACAAGCCGACCGGCACCGCCACCACCACGCCTGCGCCAGCAGCACTGCGACGGCCCGAGGTCGGCAGCCTGCATCGCCTGCTCGGCATGCGCTCGCGGGGTGGACCTGCGCCGGCACGCGCCAGCGCGCAGGATCGCCAACTGCCCGGCAACGAGATTGCGCCCGGCCTGTTCCTGATCGAGTCACTGCTGCCGCAGCCGATTCCCGCCATGCCGCTGTCGCTGGCCTTCGCCAAGCGCGAGGGTGAGCACGTGGCTGCGCGCGACCTGCTGTTCTTCGATACCGAGACCACCGGCCTGGCCGGCGGCACCGGCACCCGCGCCTTCATGATCGGCGCCGCCGACTGGCATGTGTGCCCGCAGCGTGGCGAAGGCCTGCGCATCCGCCAGCTGCTGATGTCGACGATGGCTGCCGAGGAGGAGATGCTGGCCGCTTTCGCCAGCTGGCTGCAGCCGCATACCGTGTTCTGCAGCTACAACGGCCGCAGCTACGATGCCCCACTGCTGAAGACACGCTATCGGCTGGCCCGCCAGGCCGATCCCATCACCGCGCTGGACCATGTCGACCTGCTGTATCCCACTCGCCGCCGTTACCGCGGTACGTGGGAGAACTGCAAGCTGTCCACCATCGAGCGGCAACTGCTGCGCGTGGTGCGCGAAGATGACCTGCCCGGCTCGGAAGCCCCCGCCGCATGGCTGCGCTTCCTGCGCGGCGGCGATGCGCTGAATCTGCGCCGGGTGGCCGACCACAACCACCAGGACGTGGTGACCCTGGCCCTGCTGCTGCAGCGGTTGGTGCGGGAAGAGCAGCGCGAACGGGAGACCCTGGCGCTGGTAAGCGGATGAACGGAGAGGGCGGATCCAGGCCGCGTTGACATCACTGACACAGGGCTCGGCGACACTGCCGCTACTGAACACCACCCAGGAGTACTGCCATGCGTCGATCCCCCCTGTTGCTGCTTGCGGCCATCCTGCCGCTGGCCGCCTGCAGCCACGCCGGTGGCAACGCCTCCGCCGATGCCGGCAGCCTGCCAGCCAAGGTGTCCGATGGTCCGCAGGAGTGCCGCCCCGAGGCGCTGGACGCATTCACCGGCAAGACCGCCGACGAAGCGACGATCAAGAAGCTGGTGGCCGACAGTGGCGCGCGCAACGCACGCGTGGTCAAACCGGGGATGGCGGTGACCATGGACTTCCGCCAGGACCGGGTGACCGTGCAGGTGGACGCACAGAACCGTATCGAGCGCGCCAGCTGCGGTTGATGGGGTAGCGCCGGGCCCTGCCCGGCGGATTCCATTCGCATACGCGCCGCTGCGGGCGCCGGGCATGGCCCGGCGCTCCGCTCTGTCAGAGCCGCTCGGCCTTGCCGCTGGCCAGCGCACGCGCGATGACCTGCTCTGCCTGCTTCGCTGCCTGTGCCTGCAGCCGTGCCTGACGCTCACCCAACGCGGCCTGTTGACTGCCCAGTGCCGCCTGCTGGCTTCCCAGCGCGGCCTGCTGGCTGGCGAGTCGGCTCATCTCGCGGCTACGCTCGGACTGCAGCGCCTGGTTGCGGGCAACCTGTGATGCGCGCTGTGCTTCGGCCGCAGCCTTGCGTGCAATCGCCGCATCATCCACCGCGCCGCGTGTAGCCCGCGCCGCTTCGGCTGCCGCTTCGCGATTGATGTCGCGATCGTTGATCGCACTGCGTGCAGCCCGTGCGGCTGCGAGGGCGATTTCACGCGCCTCTTCGCCCTGCAGCCTGCCCAGCTCGCCCTGCTCGCGGCCGAGCTGGCCCTGCTGACGACCCAGCACACTCTGCTGGCGCCCCAGTTCACTCTGCTGGCGGCTCAGGTCGACGGCGCCGGCATAGGCACGCTGCAACGACTGGATCAGCATCGGATCGCGCACGACGTAGCGCTTGTCGCCCTGGCGGAACCACAGGGCGGGGCCGTCACCAAGCCGGCTGCGCGCCTGCATCACATCGTCCATGCCGGCATTGGCGAACGCCTGGCCGTGATCGACGAGGACGAAGGCCTGCTGTGGCGGCGTACCCAGATCCAGCTGGCCATGGGTGACGATGGTGGTCTGCGAGTGCGCATGGGTGCCTGCGTCCTGCTCCTCGTCTTCATTGACGTCGGCAGGTTCCTCAGGCTCGGCCGGTTCTGCCGGCTCGGCCCAGTCGGCCGGCTCTGCCGGTACCGCTGCGGCAGGCGGCGCTGCCAGTGCCGGGGGGGCTGCGGGCGGCGGCGGCGGCGCTGGCACAGCGCGCGGCGGTGCCGGCGGTGCAGGCGGGACCGGCGCGGCCACCAGCCGCATCGGCGCCACACCCACGGCCAATACAACCAGCGTCAAGCCGACGGCCAGCAGGCGTGGGCACGCCCGATGCGACTGCAGTGACAGCAGGCGGCGCTTGAGGCTGGTGGTGCTGGGCGCTGCGCTGGCCACGCCGAGGTGTGGCTGCGGCGCCACACCCAGCTGCAGCAGCAACCGGCCATAGGCATGGCGGCTGGCACCGTGCTGGCCGACCACCGCCGCATCCACGGCTTCCTCGCGGGCCTGGGCGTATTCGCGCACGGCCAGGCGCAGCAGCGGATGGAAGAAGAACAGGTGCTGGGCCAAGGCAGGCAGCAGCCCCCACTGCAGGTCACGACGCTGCAGGTGTTGCAGCTCGTGGGTCAGCGCCAGGTCCAGCGCATCGCCCTGCAGCGCGTTCATTCCCGCCGGCAGCAGCAGCACCGGACGGAACGGCCCGACCAGCTGCGGCGCGTCCACCTGGTCGCTCATCCACAGGCGCGGCGCGCGGCGCAGGCCGTGCGCATCCGAGGCCAGCTGCAGCGCCTGCACCAGCGCCTGGTCCTCGCACGGATACGACGCCGCCAGCAGCGCACGGCAACGGCGCCATTCGCCGAAGGTCCGCAACGCCATCAGCAGTACACCGGACATCCACAGCGCGGCCAGGGCCAACGCCCACCAGGCCACCGGGGTGCTGCCGACATCACCCATCGGCGTGTTCGCCAGCAGGTGCGCCGATGCCTCCGGTGCCATCGTATATATCGCGTCCGCCGCAAGATCCACGGTCGTCATGGCCACCGCATCGGGTGCGGGCAACCAGGCCAGCTGCAGCGGTTGGCTCCACAACAGACCGACCACCGCCTGCAGCGACACCAGCCACCACAACCGGCAACGGGTGGCCGCCGACAGTGCCGGCAGCGCGCGGCACAGCAGGTACACCAGTGCCACCAGCAGCACGGTCTGCAGGCTGGTCCAACCCAGCCGTTCCAGCATCGGAATCAACATCGAGGTATCCATGGCTCAGTCCTCTTGGCGACGCGATTGCAGTTCGGCCACCAGCGCTTCCAGTTCGGCCAGTTCGTTGTCGCTGACCTTCTGCCGCTGCGACAGGTACGCCACGAATGGCGACACCGAGCCCTGCAGCGTGTTGTCGACGAACTGGGCAACGGCGCCCTGCAGCACGCTCTCCGGGCCACGGGTGGGCTGGTAACGGTAGACACCCTGCTGCTGCCTGCGCTGCAGGTAACCCTTGGCGCGCAGGCGCTCCATCATCGTCAACACCGTGGACCGGGCCAGTCCGCGCGGTTCGCCATAGCCGCTGGCGACCTCGCCGACGCTGGCCGGTGCCTGCTCATCCACATACTGCAGCAGGGCCAGTTCCTGGTCCCCGATGGTCTTGCCACGCATGACAACACTCCCTTGACTACACGTGTCGCTACTGTTGCCATGACGACACCTGTAGTCAACCCCCCGGAAGTCATGGGCCGACGAACGGTAGGGCGCGCAGCCGGCTTAAACCTTTTACGCCGGGCGCGCATCCGACCCATGGCCTGTCGCCTGCGGCGGCCGTCATCGCCGCCGATCTTTCCGCCCTCCGGGAACCCGCATGCCTCGCCAGACGCTACGAACCCTGCTCATGATCATCAGCCTGCTGCCCTTCGCCGCCGTCTCCGCCAACCAGGACCAGGCCAACGACCAGACCCGTCGTTTCATCCGCCAGACCATGCAGGAACAGCGCATCCCGGGCCTGCAGATCGCGGTGGTCAAGGATGGCCAGGTGGTGCTGTCGGAAACCTATGGGCTGGCCAACGTCGAGAACGGCGTGGTCGCCACCCGCAGCACCCGGTTCCCGCTCAACTCGGCCACCAAATCCTTCACCGGCGTCGCTCTGGCGCAGCTGGCACAGGACGGGCGGGTGGATCTGGACGCGCCCATCGCGCGCTATCTCGACGACCTGCCCGAAAGCTGGCGGGCGGTGCGGGTGCGCCAGCTGCTCGCCCACACTTCCGGCCTGCCCGACATCCTCGATGCAGAGGGATTGCTGGGTGGGGGCTCGGAACAGGACGCATGGCAGGCGGTCCGCGCGCTGCCGGCAGAGGCCAGGGCCGGCGAGCGTTTCCAGTACAACCAGACCAACTACCTGCTGCTGGCGAGGATCATCGCGCGGCAATCCGGCATGCCCTACGAACGCTTCCTGGCCACCGGCCAGTTCTCCACCGCGCGCATGGCACGCACCACGTTCGGCGACAGCTACGACCTGATCCCGGATGCGGCGACGATGTACAGCTACCTGCCACGCGCCACCGATGCAAAGGATGCGACGCCACGCCTGTCGCACTGGTTCTACGACATGCCGCCCAGCCTGTGGGCCGGCGGCGGCATCCTCACCACGGCCGATGACACCGCGCGCTGGTTGGTTGCACTGCAGGAGGGACGCCTGCTGGAGCTGCGCGCGGTGCAACAGATGTGGTCGGCCGAACACCTCAATGATGGCAGTGCCGGCGACTGGGCCGCAGGCTGGCCGGTGTTCAACACCGCACCCGACCTGCAGGTGGGTGGCATGGGCGGTGCGCGCTCGGCCTTCATCGTCTATCCCGAGCGCGAACTCGCCGTTGTCGTGCTGACCAATCTGGTCGGCGCCAATCCGCAGCAGTTCATACCGCGCATCGCCGGTTTCTACACTGCCGCGCCCAAGGGCGTTGCCGCCGCGCGCTAACCGCGCGGCCCGCCCATCACCGGCAGGATCACCCCGCTGATGTAGCTGGCGCAGGCCGGTGAGGCCAGGAACACATAGGCCGGCGACAGCTCTTCGGGCTGTGCCGGCCGCCCCATGTCACTGTCCTTGCCGAACTCGGCCACATCCTTGGCCTGCTTGTCGGCCGGATTCAACGGCGTCCACACCGGCCCCGGCGCCACGCAGTTGACCCGGATGCCGCGCGGCAGCAACTGGCTGGCCAGCGCCTTGGTGAACGCATGGATCGCGCCCTTGGTAGCCGAGTAATCGATCAGTGCCTTGCTGCCGAACAGGCCGGTTTCCGAGCCGGTGTTGATGATGCTGGCGCCCTCGCCCAAGTGTGGCAGCACTGCGCGTGCCATCTGGATGTAACCGCCGATGTTGGTCTGCAGGGTTTCCTGCAGGTGCGCATCTTCCAGGTCTTCCAGGCGCTCGCAGTGCAGCTGGAACGCCGCGTTGTTGACCAGGATGTCGATGCCACCAAACGCCTTGGCCACCTGTTTGACTACCTTGTTGCAGAAGCGTGGGTCGCGTACATCGCCGGCGATCACCACGCAGCGGCCGCCCTCTTTTTCCACGTGCTGACGCGTCAACTCGGCGTCCTTGGCTTCATCCAGATGCAGCACGGCAACGTCAGCGCCTTCGCGGGCGAACAGTACCGCCACCGCACGGCCGATGCCTGAATCACCACCGGTGACGATGGCTCGCATCCCTTGCAGCTTGCCGCTGCCGACGTAATCCGGCGCGAGGAAGCGCGGCGCCAGTTCCAGTGCGTGCTCATGGCCGGGCTTGGCCAGATGCTGCGCCGGCATCTTCTCCGGCTGATGGCGCGGGCCAGCCTGGGTGGTGGTCTTCTTGGTCGCCTTTTTTGCCGCCTTCTTCGCTACGCGTACATCCTTCGCTTTTTCCTGGTCCTGCAGGCGCCGCTGCCGTGCTGCGACACGCGCCGCGCGCGGATCGGAAGCGGCGGCCTTGCGGGTGGCGGTCTTCACCACGCGCGGGCGATCGGACGTGGTGGCTTCGGCGGCGGCGGGCGCTGCCTGGGTGCCTTTGCGTACCTTCGGCGATGCCTTGCGGCGGGCGGGGGTCTTCTTGGTGGTGGCCATGCAGGTCTCCTCGGGAGAATGGGGGTTGCCGGCCAGCGGCCGGCACTACCGGGGCGCGTGCGCCGCAGTACCGGGGGCGGCGTGCGCCGCTCGTGCAGTGTCTCCACGCAGGCTGTTGGCGGCAGTGAGCGCACTGTGTCCATCGCGTGCACGGCATTCATTCCGCCACCACGCGTGTCGTCGCACCCTGCAGGCCACAACACGAGGAACGTCCCCCATGAAACATGCCATTGCCACCGCCGCCGTATGCTTCGCTCTCGCCGCCTGCAGCAGCAGCCCGGTCGCCCAAGTCCAGCCGATCGATGGGGTGATTTCGGGCCAGTGCCACACCGACAAGGTGCGCGGCGCAGTCGGCCTGGCCGCTTCGGGCATGACCATCGAACGTGCGCGCGTGGACAGCGACAGCCTGCACGTGCAGGTAACCCGCGGCAGCCGCGAGCGCAGCGGCAACACCGCCAGCGGCGCTGCCGATCCGGCCGCCGGCGCAGCCACGGAAGGTGGGGATCGCCTGACCATCGAAACCGGCCGCACCAACAACATCACCGCCATCTACTGCGGCTGACCTGCCTTGCGGCTGAGCCGCCGGGCCCGGCGCAGCACCTTCAGTGTCGCCTGCTCCCACTGCCGCGGGCCGCGCAGGCCCGCCAGTGCGGTCAGTTCGCCGCGTTCCCAACCGGCGAACACGCAGGGATCGATGTAGGCCTTGCGGCATACCGCTGGCGTATTGCCCAAGCGCGCAGCCACCTGGCACACCACCTCGCGTTGCGCCTTGGCCAGCGCGCGTTGGCTGGCCGGCTCGGGCAGCTCGGTGGCGGCGAAGGCCTGCACCGCCGCCATCGTGCCGCCCCAGGTGCGGAAGTCCTTGGCGGTGAAGTCCTCGCCCATCACCTCGCGCAGGTAGTCGTTCACCGCGCCCGAATCCACCGGCTGCACCTCGCCCGCGTCGTCGCGGTACTGGAACAGGGCCTGACCCGGCAGCTGCTGCACGCTGCGCACCAGCGCGCCCAGCCGACGGTCACCGACCACCACCTCCTGCAACTGCCCGGACTTGCCCCGGAAGCGCATGCGCACCCGGCCACCCCGAAGCAGGTCCAAGTGACGGTTGCGCAACGTTGTCAGGCCGTATGACTTGTTCTCCTGCGCATAGGTTTCATTGCCCACCCGCACCAGCGTGTCGGCCAGCAGCGCGACCACAACCGCCAGCACCTTCTCGCGCGGGAAACCGCTGCGCTTGAGGTCGCGGCCCAGGCGCCGCCGCAGCGCTGGCAACGCCTGGCCGAAGGCGATGGTGCGGTCGAACTTGCCGGCGTCGCGAACGGCAGCCCAGTCGGCGTGGTAGCGGTACTGCTTGCGCCCGCGCGCGTCGCGGCCGGTGGCCTGCAGGTGGCCATCGGCGCGGGCACAGATCCACACGGCGGTATAGGCCGGTGGAATGGCCAGCGCGCGGATGCGCTGCAGGGTGGCGGCATCGCGCACAGCATGACCATCGGCATCGCGATAGGAAAAACCCTTGCCGGCGCGGACGCGGCTGAAACCGGGCTGGGTGTCATCGACGTAGCGCAGGCCGGCGGCGCGCGCGGCCTGGCGTTCGGGTGTGGGGGTCGCTGGCATGCCTGCAGTCTGCCGATCGGCGCGGCGTGGCCACGTCAATAACGCAAGACAAACACGTGAGGGCGGGTTCGCCGCTATGCTCGGCCTTTCACCGTCCCTTCCATTCCGGAGTCATGATGTCGTTCCCGATCCGCGCCCGTTCCCTCTCCGCCCTGCTGCTGCCGGCCGTGCTGGCCCTGACCGCCTGCCAGGCGCCGTCGCTGGATGAGCAGGATTCGGCCACCGCCCACGCACAGCAGGCCGCCGAGGCCGCCAAGGCGCCGGCCGACGAAGCCGGCAAGGCCACCGAAGCACCGCCGGTCGGCAACTGCGATGCCAGCCAGGTGCAGAGCCTGGTCGGCCAGCCCTACACCGAAGCGCTCGGCAAGCAGGCCCAGGAAGATGCCGCGGCCAAGCAGCTGCGCGTGCTGCACCCCAATGACGTCACCACGATGGAGTTCCTGGGCGACCGCCTGAACATCGAAGTGGACGCAAAGGACGTGGTAAGCGGCGTCCGCTGCGGCTGAGGAACCCCGCGCCGGCAAGCGTTTGCCGGCGCTTTGGTTGCGCCTGCAACCGTGTATTGCGGCGTTGCAGCAACCTGTGATCTAGTCGAGGCATCCGGTGGCCTCATGATGCGCTCCAGGAAGAGCACGGCGTGTGCGTCAGGGTGAGTGTGAAGACACTTGGCGTGCGGCCAGACAAGGCGCGCGCCGCCGCGCAGGCGAGTGCCTGCGCAAGGTGAGCAACGCCGTATGGGCGTGCGCCAAGCGGCTTCCCGACGGGCTGCGCCATGCGCGGCACACTCCACCATGACGTACAGGGCGTGCTCTACAGAGCGGGCAGGAGTGTCCCCGTTCATTTCAATCTGCATCGAGGTAGAGATGGCCCCCCGCAACCGCCAAGGGCTTTACGACCCGCGCTCCGAGCGCGATGCCTGTGGATTTGGCATGGTCGCCCAGCTCGACGACCAGCCTTCGCGCCTGCTGGTGGATACCGCCATCGCTGCGCTCTCGCGCATGACCCACCGTGGTGGTGTCGCCGCCGATGGGCTCACCGGCGATGGCTGTGGCCTGCTGCTGCGCCGCCCCGATGCCTTCCTGAAACTGCTGGCCAGTGAAGCCGGCATCGCCGTCGGCGCGCGCTTCACTGCGGGCCTGGTGTTCCTGCCGCACGATGCCGATGCCGCGCAGGCCTGCCGCACGCAGCTGCAGCAGCAGATCGAAGCGGTGGGCTGCAAGGTGGCCGGCTGGCGCGAGGTACCGACCGACGACAGCGTCTGCGGACAACTGGCACGCGACACCCTGCCGCGCATCGAGCAGGTGTTCGTCGATGCCGGCGTCGGCCAGGATGACGCCGGCTTCGGCCTGGCCCTGTTCCTGGCCCGCCGCCGCAGCGAACAGCAGCTGCGCGCGCACGCCGACTACTACGTCACCACGCTCAGCCCCAACGCCATCAGCTACAAGGGCATGGTGCTGCCGGACAAGCTCAGCCGCTTCTTCCCGGACCTGCAGCGGCGCGAACTGGCCTCCAGCGCCATCGTGTTCCACCAGCGCTTCTCCACCAATACGCTGCCGCGCTGGCCGCTGGCGCACCCGTTCCGGATGCTCGCCCACAACGGTGAGATCAACACCATCGAAGGCAACCGGCGCTGGGCACAGGCGCGCAGCAAGGTGTGGAAGACGCCCCGTTTCGACATCGGCGAGTTCGACCCGGTCATCTCCATGCACGGCTCCGATTCGCAGAGCCTGGACAACATGCTGGAACTGATGGTGTCCGCCGGCATGGAGCTGATCCAGGCCCTGCGCATCCTGGTGCCGCCGGCAACGCAGTCGCTGGAATTCAAGGACCCGGACCTGGCTGCGTTCTACGAATTCCACGGCCTCAACAGCGAACCGTGGGACGGCCCGGCCGGCATCGTCGCCTGCGACAGCCGCTACGCGGTGTGCACCCTCGACCGCAACGGCCTGCGCCCGGCGCGCTGGATGCTGACCGCCGATCGCCACTTCCTGGTCGCCTCCGAAGCAGGCGTGTGGGAAGTACCGACCGAGCGCGTGGTGCGCAAGGGCAAGCTCGGCCCGGGCGAGATGATCGCCATCGACCTCAAGCGCGGTGACCTGCTCGATTCGGAGGCCATCGACCGCATCAACCGCGGCCGTGCACCGTACAAGCAGTGGCTGCAGCAGGGCGTCACCTACCTGCAGACCGAACTGATCGACCCGTCGCTGGTGGAAGAGCCGTTCGACGAAAGCACCCTGCGCAGCTACCACAAGCTGTACCAGCTCAGCAGCGAGGAAGTGGAACAGGTGCTGCGGCCGCTGGCCGAGACCGAGCAGGAAGCCACCGGCTCGATGGGCGATGACACGCCGATGGCCGTGCTCAGCCAGCGCAGCCGTCCGCTGTACGACTACTTCCGCCAGGCCTTCGCGCAGGTCACCAACCCGCCGATCGACCCGCTGCGCGAAGACTGCGCAATGTCCCTGTCCACCCAGCTCGGCAAGGAGACCAACATCTTCCATGCCGGCCCGGAGACGGTGAACCACGTCATCCTCAACTCGCCGGTGCTGAGCCAGCGCAAGCTGCGCCAGCTGCTGAAGATGGACCAGTACGTGGAGGCCAACCGCCTGCTCGACCTGTCCTACAGCGAAGAGGAAGGCCTGCGTGCGGGCATCGAACGCATCTGCGTCGAAGCCGAACAGGCTGCGCGCGACGGCATGGTGATGCTGCTGCTGTCCGACCGCTACCCGGTGGCCGGGCGGCCGATGGTGCATGCGCTGCTGGCCACCAGCGCCATCCACCACCACCTGTCACGGCTGGGCCTGCGCTGCGACGTCAACCTGATCGTCGAGACCGGCACCGCGCGCGACGCGCACCACATGGCCTGCCTGCTCGGCTTCGGTGCCACGGCGGTGTATCCGTACCTGGCCTACCAGACCCTGTTCGACCTCGGCCGACGCGGCATCCTCAAGCTCAGCAAGGGCGGTGAGCAGTCGCAGATCGGCCGCCGCTACCGCAAGGGCATCTACAAGGGCCTGTCCAAGATCATCTCGAAGATGGGCATCTGTACCGTGGCCAGCTACCGCGGTGCGCAGCTGTTCGAGATCATCGGCCTGGAGCCGGAGGTGGTGGACCTGTGCTTCCCCGATACCGCCTCGCGCATCGGTGGCGCCGGCTTCGCGCGCCTGGATGCCGACGCGCGCGAACTGTGCGCGCAGGCCTGGGACGCCCAGCAGGGCGTGGATGTCGGCGGCCTGCTGAAGTACGTGCACGGCGGCGAGTACCACATGTACAACCCGGACGTGGTGACCACCCTGCAGCGCGCAGCGCGCAGCGGTGACCCGCGTGCGTGGCAGCAGTACTGCGATGCCGTGCATGCGCGCCCGCCGTCGGCGCTGCGCGATCTGCTGCAGCTGGTGCCGGCGGCAACGCCGACACCGCTGGACGAAGTGGCACCGGCCAGCGATCTGTTCCCGCGTTTCGATACCGCCGCGATCAGCCTCGGTGCGCTCTCTCCCGAGGCGCATGAAGCGCTGGCCATTGCGATGAACCGCCTCGGCGGCCGCAGCAATTCCGGCGAAGGTGGCGAAGACCCGGCGCGCTATGGCACCGACAAGCGCAGCAAGATCAAGCAGGTGGCCTCAGGCCGCTTCGGCGTCACCGCCGAATACCTGGTCAACGCCGAAGTGCTGCAGATCAAGGTTGCGCAGGGCGCCAAGCCCGGCGAAGGCGGCCAGCTGCCCGGGCACAAGGTCAATGAACTGATCGCACGCCTGCGCTATGCCAGGCCGGGCATCGGCCTGATCTCGCCGCCACCGCACCACGACATCTACTCCATCGAAGACCTGGCGCAGCTGATCTACGACCTCAAGCAGGTCAACCCGACCGCGCTGGTGTCGGTGAAGCTGGTCAGCCATGCCGGCGTCGGCACGATCGCGGCGGGCGTGGTCAAGGCCGGTGCTGACCTGATCACCATTTCCGGCCATGACGGCGGTACCGGTGCTTCCCCGGTCAGCTCGATCCGCTACGCCGGCGTGCCGTGGGAACTGGGCATCGCCGAGGCGCACCAGGCGCTGGTGGCCAACGACCTGCGTGGGCGCACCCTGCTGCAGACCGATGGCGGCCTGAAGACCGGCCTGGACGTGGTCAAGGCAGCGCTGCTGGGTGCGGACAGCTTCGGCTTCGGCACCGCGCCGATGATCGTGCTGGGCTGCAAGTACCTGCGCATCTGCCACCTCAACAACTGCGCCACCGGCGTCGCCACCCAGGACGAGCGCCTGCGCGAGAACCACTTCACCGGCCAGCCCGAGCGCGTGGAGAACTTCTTCCGCCTGCTGGCCGAGGAAGTACGCGGCTGGCTGTCGGTGCTGGGCGCACGTTCGCTGCAGGAAATCGTCGGCCGCACCGACCTGCTGCGCCAGCTTGAGGTCTCGCCGCGCGAGGACGTGCGCGTGGACCTGTCGCGGCTGCTGGCCGACGCCAGTTACCCGGGCAGCCACTGCGCCGCACAGCGCCTGTATGAATCTCCGGACAGCCTGGCCACGCAGATGGACGGCCTGCTGGCCGAGGCCATCGAACACAAGCGCGGTGGCGAGCATCGCTTCCTGATCCACAACACCGACCGCAGCATCGGCACCCGCCTGGCCGGCGCCGTGGCGCGCGCGCACGGCAACCAGGGCATGGCCGAATCGCCGCTGGAACTGCGCTTCCGCGGCAGCGCCGGGCAGAGCTTCGGCGCCTTCAACGTCGGCGGCCTGCACCTGGAAGTGGAGGGTGAAGCCAACGACTACGTCGGCAAGGGCATGGCCGGTGGCCGCCTGGTGGTGCGTCCGCCGCGTGGCGCACGCTTCGAGGCACGCAGCACCGCCATCATCGGCAACACCTGCCTGTATGGCGCAACCGGTGGCGAGCTGTTCGCCGCTGGCCGTGCCGGTGAACGATTCGCCGTGCGCAACTCCGGCGCACTGGCGGTAGTGGAAGGCGCAGGCGATCACTGCTGCGAGTACATGACCGACGGCGTGGTGCTGGTGCTGGGCAAGGTCGGCCTGAACTTCGGTGCCGGCTTCACCGGTGGCCTGGCCTACGTGCTGGACGTGGACCGCGATTTCGTCGACCGCTACAACCACGAGCTGATCGACATCCATCGCGTCTCCGCCGAAGGGTTCGAGAACTACCGCCAGCATCTGCACCGCCTGATCGGCCGTCATCGCGAATTGACCGGCAGCATCTGGGCGCAGCAGATCATGGACGAGTTCCGCGATTACATCGGCAAGTTCTGGCTGGTCAAACCCAAGGCCGCCAGCATCGAGTCGCTGACCGAAACCCTGCGCCGCGCGGCGTGACACACCGCACGTGACGGATGCGCCGCATGCACTGGGCGCACCGGCTTCCCCACCGCTGTAGTGCCGGCCGCTGGCCGGCATCCGGAAATCCACAGAGTCCGCCATGAGCCGCAAGCACGCCTTCCAGTTCCTCGACCTGCCCCGGACCATGCCGCAGCGCATCCCGGTTGAACTGCGCACCTCCGGCGACTGGGGCGAGCTGTACGGAAAATTCGGCAAGGAGGATGCGCAGTACCAGGCCGGCCGTTGCCTGGACTGCGGCAACCCGTACTGCAGCTGGAAGTGCCCGGTACACAACGCCATTCCGCAATGGCTGCAGCTGGTGCAGGAAAACCGCATCCACGAAGCAGCCACGCTGTGCCACAGCACCAACCCGTTGCCGGAAGTGTGCGGCCGGGTGTGCCCGCAGGATCGCCTGTGCGAGGGCAGCTGTACGCTGGAAGAGTTTGGTGCGGTCACCATCGGTGCGGTGGAGAAGTACATCGTAGACACTGCACTGGCCACCGGCTGGCGGCCGGACATGACGGCGGTGCAGCCCACCGGCCACACGGTGGCGGTGATCGGTGCCGGCCCCGCGGGGCTGGCCTGTGCCGACCGCCTGGCGCATGCCGGCATCACCGCGGTGGTCTACGACCGTTACGAACAGGTCGGTGGCCTGCTGCAGTTCGGCATCCCCAGTTTCAAGCTGGACAAGGACGTAATCCGTCGTCGTCGCGACGTGCTTGAAGGCATGGGCGTGCAGTTCCGCCTCGGCGTGGAGATCGGCCGCGACATCAGCCTGCAGCAGCTGCTGGATACCCACGATGCGGTGTTCGTCGGTACCGGCGCGTATCGCTACACCGATGGTGGCCTCGACGGCCAGGACCTGAAGGGCGTGCTGCCGGCATTGCCGTTCCTGGTGCAGAACAGCCGCATCGTCGGCGGCGATGATCCGCAGGGCCGCCCGATCGCCGGCTGGGAAGACCAGATCGCCCTGCCCGACCTCAATGGCAAGCGCGTGGTGGTCCTCGGCGGTGGCGACACTGGCATGGACTGCGTGCGCAGCGCGGTGCGACTGGGCGCGGCCAAGGTCACCTGTGCCTACCGCCGCGACGAAGCCAACATGCCGGGCAGCGCGCGCGAAGTGGCCAACGCGCGCGAGGAAGGCGTGCGCTTCCTGTTCAACCGCCAGCCGCTGTCGATCGAAGCCGGCGCCGATGACGAAGTGATCGGCGTCACCGTCATCGAGACGCGCCTGGGCGAACCCGATGCCAATGGCCGCCAGAACGCGGTGCAGATCGAGGGCAGCGAGTCGCTGCTGGAAGCGGACGTGGTGATCATCGCGTTCGGTTTCTCGCCCAGCGTGCCGTCGTGGCTGGCCGAGCATGGCGTGGAGGGCCAGGCCAACGGCCGCATCCTCGCCGGAGGCAAGGGCAAGCTGCCCTTCCAGACCGCCCATCCGCGCCTGTTCGCCGGTGGCGACGCGGTGCGCGGTGCCGACCTGGTGGTGACCGCCGTGGCCGAAGGTCGCGACGCCGCCGCCAGCATCGCCCGGCTACTGGCGCACTGACAGATCGAGCTGCATCAGCACTGCGGCCAGGGTGGCATGCAGTGCCTGGCGGTCGACCGGCTTGGCGATGAAATGATCGATGCCAGCGTCGAGGCAGGCCTGGCGGGTACTGTCGAGCACGCTGGCGGTCAACGCGATGATCGGCACCCTTGCCGCGTCGGCACGGGAATCGGCGCGGATCGCGCGGGCCAAGGCAAAGCCGTCCATGCCCGGCATGTGGCAGTCGGTGATGACCAGCGCGAACCGTTGCGTCTGCCACGCCTGCCAGGCCTGCTCGCCATTGGCTGCGGCATGCACCTGCAGGCCCAGATCCCGCAGCTGTCGCACCAGCAGCTGCAGGTTGGTGGGATGGTCTTCGGCAACCAGTACCCGTACCGGCGGCAATTCGTGCAGGCCAGCCGCATCATCACGATGCTCCACCGATGGCGCCTCGCAGGCCGGCAGGTACAGGTCCAGCCACACCGTGGTGCCCACGCCCGGCGTACTGCACAGGTGCAGTTGCCCGCCCATCGATGCCGCCAGGTCCCGGCAGATCGCCAGGCCCAGGCCGCTGCCACCGAAGCGACGGGTGGTGGAGGCGTCGGCCTGGGTAAATGCTGCAAATACCGCCCGCTGGCGCTCCCGGCTGATGCCCACGCCGGTATCGCTCACCTGCAGCCGCAGCTGCTGGCCACGCTCGCGCTGCTGCAGCACCCGCACCTGCAGGTCCACCCCACCGTGCAGGGTGAATTTCAGCGCATTGCCTGCCAGGTTGAACAGGATCTGGCGCAGGCGCAGCGCATCGGCCAACGATCCACGCTGCAGCGCAGGATCCACCTCGCAGCGCAGATGCAGCCCTTTGCTTGCTGCCACCGGCACCAGCAGGCGCTGCACCGCACGCAGCAGCCCGGCGAGGTCGGTGGGCAGGCACTGCGGTGGCTGTGGGCCGGACTGCAGGCGTTGGCTGTGCAGGACGTCATCAAGGATCTGCCGCAGCATCTGCGCGGCATCATCGATGGTCGCCAGTACCTGGCGCTGGCGCGCATCCAGCGCGCCGCTGCCGAAGCGCTCCAGCATTCCCAGCATGGTGCTCATCGGCGTGCGGATCTCGTGGCTCATGGTGGCCAGGAAATGGCTCTTGGCGGCAGCATCCTGCTCAGCATCACGCCGGGCATCGTTCAGTGCCTGCGTACGTGCGCGCGCCTCGGTGACATCCATCCAGTATCCGCTCCATTCCACGCCGCTGTCGCTGCAGGCAATCGGGCGCCCGTGCGAACGTACCCAGCGCCAGCCGTTGGGGCCGCGCGTGCGGAAGGTGATGTCGATGGGCCCACGCACCAGCGCGGCGGCATCAACGCAGGCCAGCACCGAGCGGCGGTCCTGCGGATGGACTGCTGCCAGCAGGCTTCCATGGTCGACCCGCGCGGTATCTACGCTGATCCCGAACAGGGCATGCACATCGCCGGCAATGTGGGGAACGCTGTACTCGCCGGTGCTGCTGCGCCGCGCCTGGTACACCACCGCCGGCAGGTTGGCGGTGACCTCCTGCAGACGCTGCTCCAGCGCCTGCCTGCGCAGGCCTTCGCGGTGCAGCCGCCAGTAGCCGAATGCATGCACCAGGCCCATTGTCAGCAGCATCAGCAGCACCGCGATCAAGCCGCGCAGGGGCGACACCGGCGGCACCTGGCCGCGGCGAGGGGATGTCGAGACCCAATGGGCCCGCAATGCCTCGCGCTGCTCCTCCGTCATAGCTGCCTGCAGTTGGTTGAAGCGATCCACCAGGTGCGCGCACGCCGGCAGCGCCGCCAGTACCAGTGCGTCGCTGAAGCCGGCCGGCGCCGCCACGTCCAGCGCGCCGCCAGGCTGATCGCGCAGCGCCGCTTCCACTTCCACCAGGTTGCCCACCACTGCATCGATCTGGCCGCTGATCAGCAGCTGCAGCGCCTTGTCCAATGCCGCCACCTGCAGCAGCGGCACATGCGCGCCCGACTCCTCCAGCACCCTGGCAAGCGGCACGGTGTCGAGGCTCGCCACGCCGCGACCGTGAAGTCCGTCCAGGCCGTGGATCGGCAGCGCGTCGGGGCGTCGCACGATCACCTGCGGCACTTGCAGGTAGGGCACGCTGGCCACCCAGCCTTTCGGCGTCTGCGCGCGCGGCCAGCCGAGCACGGCGTGGGTCCCTGCAGGCAGCGCGGCAGCGGCCAGCGTCGTCGCCGCGACCGGTGTGGCGCGCAGCGTGGGCACCTGCTCCTGCAGCAGCGCCAGGTAGGCGGCCACCAGCCCCTGTGGCGTGTCGTCCAGACTGGACGACAACGGCGCACGGTCAGCGGGATAGGCAAGCAGGATGGGGCCTTCGCACTGTCCGGCCCAGGCCTGCGCCGACAACAGCGACAGGGCGGCGATGCGGGCCAAAGGGCCAGCGACATTCACGGTGGACATCCTCATGTCGCAGGCAGGGGCATGGCCGCATCGCGGTGCGGCCTCCTGCCACGCTAGCGACGCCCCTGCCAGCAACAATGAGGAAATTTGTAAAACCCTCCGATACCGCCAATAGCGACATACACTGCCGCTTCTACCGATCCCGGAGCTTTCGATGCGCATCGGCCTGGCCGCCAACCGTCTCCATCACCACGACGCGCGCGCGGCACTGTTCCGCTGGCTGCGCGCCAGCGAACCCGGGCTGCGCGAACTGGGCGTGACACTGTGTGCGGTCGGCCGTACCCACGACGCGATCCAGCGCAACGGCTTCCTTGCCGGTTACGACGGCCTGCAGCGCTATCCGTACGGTCGCGAAGGCGGCTTGATGAAACTGGTGGCCGAAGTGGTGGGCATGGGCGCCGAGCGTACGCTGGACGGTGCGGTCTATCTGATGGATCCGGTGGACCCTTCCTCGGTTTTCCCCGAGGCGACCGCGCTCAAGCGCCAGTGCGTGATCCACGGCAAGCCTTTCATTTCCACCGTGGCCACCGCCCGCGACTGGATCGAGGTGGAGCGCATCCATGCTGGCCTGGCTGCCGATACAGGCGCCAACGACCTGCATGCATTCGAAGGGCAGACGCTGGCGTTGATCGCGCACGATGCGATGAAGCCGGCGATGCTGGCGTTCGCCGATGAACACTTCGACGTGCTGGCGCGCTTCGGCGAGCGCGTCGCCACCGGTACCACCGGCCAGCGCTTGAACGAGCTGGCCTGGAGCCGTGGCTGGCCAGCGGATGCGGCGTGGGTGACGCGCTACCAGAGCGGGCCGATGGGCGGCGATGCGCAGATTGCCGACCGCGTGCTGGAAGGCCGTTGCCAGCGCGCGATCTTCTTCGAGGATCCGCACGTGGCGCGCCAGCACGAAGCGGACATCCAGCTGCTGGAACGGGCGGTGACCACGGTGACCGATCAGGCGGTATGCATCACTGCACCGCGCGTGGCGGCGCGGTGGGCGGAGGCGGCGGCCTTGCGCGCGGGTCGATGAGGTCTGCGGCCAACGGCTGAGCCCCTCGTGGCGCAGGGGCACAATCAAAAGCCGCGCTTGGCCGGGCGGGTGGGCCATGCAGGGGACGCTGCAAGTACATCCATGTAAGCTCGATGGCGCCATCCATGGCGCCAACGCCCCTGCATGGCCCACCCGCCCGACCTCAGACAGTTTTCGTGCCACCACGGAAGAGAAAAAGAAGAGCAGGAGCAAAGCGGGTCGCGCGCTGTGCGCGCTTCAGTAGAGCCGATTTTGCTCGACTGCGCCGCCGGCTCTATGGAGTGGAGCCCCTTCTGTTGAAGGGGCGCGCCGAAGGCGGGGGTAGAGGAGGAATGCGTGGGCAGGTGCTGTAGCGCAGGCGCTACAGCAGTTGCCGAAGCATCGCTTTCAAGCGTCGCCCTTCCAGCTGGAAATAGTCGCGCTGCTCGCGCCAGTCGGGGAAGCGTTGTTCCACTTCGTGCCAGAACGCGGGCGAGTGGTTGGCCTGGATCAGGTGGCAGAGTTCGTGCACCAGCACGTACTCGAAGGCGGCGGGTCGGCCCAGTACCAGTGCCAGGTCCAGCGCCATGCTGCCGTCGGGGGCCAGCGAGCCCCATTGCGAGGACATCACCTTCAACCGCAGGCGGCTGGGCGCGCGCGGCAGGCCGGGCAGGTACTTCGGCAACCAGCGGCCGACATCGGCGCGGGTCTGTGCTTCGTAGAATTCGCGCAGCAGGCGGCGCAGGGTCGCATCGCCGCCACGGCTCGGCCATTGCACGCAGGCACCGTGTTCGTCGATTTCCAGCCGTGCGTAGCGGCCTTCCTGCCAGCGCAGCGGCAACAACTCGCCGCGCAGCGGCAGCACCCCTTCAACGCCGGGCTGCAACGCGGCGGGCAGACCATGCCCCTGGTAGTGGCGCAGCTGCAGCCCCAGCCATTCGCGATGCAGTTCGAGGAAGCGCTCGCCCATCACCAGGCTGGCACGCGGCGGCAACGTCAGTCGTGCGCCGCGCTCATCGACGCTGAGCTTGATCCGGCGCGCGCGTGGATCACGCACGCGCAGTATCTCGATCTCGACATCCTCCAGGCGCAGGCGAACGGTGTCGCGCTGCACGGTGGCGGGTGGGACCGGCGAGATCAGGCGGCGCAGCAGACGGCTCATGGTCCCAGCATAGCGCCGTGCGAGGCCGCCGGATGACCGGCGGCCGACGGTCTGCCTGTTCAGTCAGCCTTGCTGAGCTTGAAGGCTTCTTCAAGCAGCAGGAACAGGCGACGGATCTCCGCGCTCTGCAGGGCGAAGCGGGCGTCGAACTCGGCACGGCGGCCGTCTTCGTCCGCATGTTCCAGCTGGTCCAGCGCGCCGTCCAGGAACTTCAGCTTGCGCACGATCAGGTCGTCGCCCAGCACGAAGGACAGGTTGTCCTCGAACACCAGGGCCAGCTTGGTGACCTGCTTGCCGGCATCCAGGTGCTTGTCGATCTCGTCGCAGCGCAGTTCCTGGTGCTGGCACTTGACCACCGCGCCGCCTTCCACCGGGTCCTTCATCTCGCACTCCTCGCCCAGGCTGAAGCCGGTGGGCAGGGGCTCGCCGGCGATCCAGCCGGTCAGGATCGAACGCGGCGCGACTTCGGCGTTCAGCGGCATCGCCGGGAAGCTGCCAAGCAGGCCGCGGATGTCGGACATGAAGTATTCGCCGGTCTTGCGGCTGGAGGTGTCCACCGCCACATAGCCGTGCAGCTGGTCGATGAAGGCATCGTTGCGCGAGGACTTCACGAAGGCGCGCGGCAGCAGTTCATGCAGCAGGTCGTCCTTCATGCGCTTGCGCTCGCGGCCACCGGGGCGGCGGCCTTCCTTCTCTTCGATCTCCTCCAGCTTGCGCTCGAGCAGGTCGTTGACCACCGCGCCGGGCAGGATCTTGTCCTCGCCACCGACGGTCAGCCACAGGTGTTCGGCAATGCGGTGCGAGAGCACTTCCTTCTCTTCGCGGCCGAATGGCGAGATGAAACCACGCGAGTTCATTTCCAGTGCGCCCACCGGCTTGAGCAGGGCGTGCGGCAGCAGGGTGTCGACTTCGGAAAAATCAGTGGCAGTCGGGAAGCGGAAGAACGTCAGGTTGCGAAAGAACATGGAATTCCGGTGTCTGAAGAAGAAGGGCGCCCGACCTTAAACGGCAGGCGTCTCGGGAACTGCGTCGGCCGGCCAGGCATCGGCATGCGCCGCATCGCCACGGCGGCCCAGGGCCATGAAATCGAACAGGGCGGCATCGGCCAGCTGCGCAGGTCGCACGTCGGCCATTGCACGTGCGATCTGTTCAATGCGCCCCGGATGGTCCTGGTCCCACTGCTTGAGCATCAGGCCGACCTGCCGACGCTGCAGGTTTTCCTGGCTGCCACACAGGGTGCAGGGAATGATCGGGAAACGGCGCGCCTGCGCGTACTGGGCGATGTCGTGCTCGCGCACGTACGCCAACGGGCGGATCACCACGTGCTGGCCATCGTCGCTGAGCAGCTTCGGTGGCATGGCGGCCAGCTTGGCGTGGTGGAACAGGTTCAGGAAGAACGTGGCCACCACATCATCGCAATGGTGGCCCAGTGCGATCTTGCTGAAGCCATGTGCCTTGGCGTGGTTGTACAGCGCGCCACGGCGCAGGCGCGAGCACAGCGAACACATCGTGCGGCCCTCCGGGATGACCCGGCTGACCACTGAATACGTGTCCTGCTCGATGATCTGGTACGGCACGCCCAGCCCGGCCAGGTACTCCGGCAGGACGTGCGCGGGGAAACCCGGCTGTTTCTGGTCCAGGTTCACCGCCACCAGTTCGAACGGCACCGGCGCCTTTTTCTGCAGCCGCAGCAGCAGGTCCAGCAGGGTGTAGCTGTCCTTGCCGCCGGACAGGCAGACCATGACCTTGTCGCCCGCTTCGATCATGCCGAAGTCGGCGATGGCCTGGCCGACCTGGCGGCGCAGGCGCTTGCCCAGCTTGTCCGCCCCGAGCCCGTCCACGCGCGGATCGCGCGGAACGCGCTGCGGGGGATCGGGCAGGGAGATCACGGCGGACATGGCGCCATTCTACCGGCTTGTGGCAGCCCGGACCCGGGGTCGGGATTCCCCTCTCCCGGCAGTCATCGTCGCTGTGTATGCTCGGAGACCGTGGACACCTACAACCCCGCCGAAATCGTCGAACACCTCGTCGCCCTCCGCGCCGAGCACCGGTCGCTGGATGAACAGATCGCGCGCATGGCCGCCAACGGCGAAGATGAGCTGGAGTTCAAGCGCCTGAAGCGGCGCAAGCTGCAGCTGAAGGACTGCATCACCAAACTGGAAAGCCTGCAGATTCCGGACGAACCGGCGTAACCGGTGGCCCATCCACGCATGGCGTGGATCTACTGGCCTACGCCGCCCCGAACGCCGATGGCACAGCGGCAGCCTATGGATCCACGCCATGCCGGGACATCCAGCAGATCCACGCCATGCGTGGATGGGGGCCTGCATCAACGCGGCAGGGCCAGCTCCGCACTCCAGGCCGCCTCACCGTCCACGGTCAGGTCGCAGCGGCGCACGTTGTCGGCACCGGAACAGCGCAGACCCAGCGGGTGCCCGTACCAGTCACCGGCAAGACCCTGGCGAGCGGCGGATTCATCACCGCTGATGCGCACCTCGCCGGCCAACCACAAGCGGTAGCGCACCGGTTGCCCGGCCTCGATACACAGGCGCACCGGCGCATCGGCCAGGCGCCCGGGCAGGTTGTCGTCCACGCAGGCTTCTGCAGCCTGCGCCGAAGTAGCCGCAAGGCCTCCGGCCGCGATCAACGCGGCCAGGCCCGACAGGCGCCGCAGGTTCAATCCTGCGGTGCCGGTTCGTCCGGGCGCGCCGCTTCCGGGCTGACCCGTTCGATGGTGTGGCGCAGTTCGCGGCCGAGGATGAACTTGGCATCCTTGGCCCAGGCGTCCAGGCGCTCGTCGAACAGCAGCTTGCTGTTCTCGTCCGGCCACACCAGGCGCAGCTCGCGCAGCTTCTGGATGAAGCCGCGGAACAGCGACTTGTCGAAGAACTCCGGCGCAGCCGGTGCATAGAGCAGGCTCAGGCGCTGTGCGGCCTGCTGGCACAGGCTTTCCAGCTCGGCGGCGCCGAGCGTGCCCGGGCCGTTCTTCACCAGCACCGAAATGGCGATGTAGTAGCGCTCGAATGCCTGCTGCAGCGAGTGGCCGATCGCGCGCAGGCGGAACACTTCGTCGGTCTGCCCGGTGTTGCGGGCAAGGATGCCGCCGTCGTCTTCGTTGACGTTCTGCAGCAGGCCCTCACGCACGAACACGTCGATGGTCTGGTCGATGCGCTGGGCGAACTCGTCCTCGGTCCACGGCAGGAACAGTTCGGCCTGCAGGAACGGGTACACCGTGCGGCCCAGCTGCACCAGGCCGGTGCGACTCATGCGGCGGTTGTTCTGGAAGCAGCAGGCCACCCACGACGATGCGGTGAACAGGTGCACCACGTTGTTGCGGAAGTAGCTCAGCAGCACCGCGGTATCGCCGCTGACGCTGAGCACGTCGCCCAGCGGGTGCTTGATGCGGGTGAGGACGTTGATCTCTTCGGCGTGGGCGATGATCCGCTCCGGCGAATGCGGAGTCACCGTCACCCGGCCCGAATACGGCATCTCCACCAGCAGGGTCTTGCACAGCTCGATCTGCGCGATCAGGTCGGCCTCGCCCATCGCATGCTTGGGCGTGGACAGCAGGGCCAGCGCCAGCAGGTTGATCGGATTGACGTCGGCCGCGCCGTTGATGCGCACCTGGATGCGCTCGGCCAGGGTATCGACGGTGGTCGACAGCCACGAGGGCTTCTCGTCCTCGGACACCGCCTCGCCACCCCACTCCGGAGCCTTCTCGGCCAGCACATCGTTCAGCGCGATGGGTTCGCCGAAGTTCACCACCACCTGGCCGTAGTTCTGCTTGAGCACCTTGGGGATGCCCCACAGCAGCTGCCAGATCGATTCCTTCTCCTTGGGCCGCCCGGACAGTTCATCCAGGTAGCTGCCGCCCTCCATCAGCTTCTCGTAGCCGATGTAGATGGGCTGGAACAGCACCGGCTTGCGCGGCTGGCGCAGGAACGCGCGCAGGGTCATCGAGATCATGCCACCCTTGGGCTGCAGCAACCGGCCGGTACGCGAGCGCCCGCCCTCGACGAAGTACTCGATGGAATAGCCGCCGGCGACCAGCTGCGCCACGTACTCGCTCAGCACCGCCGAATACAGCGCGTTGCCGCGGATCGAGCGACGGATGAAGAACGCACCGCCCTTGCGCAGCAGGGTGCCCACCACCGGCAGGTTCAGGTTGATGCCGGCCACGATGTGCGGCGGCACGATGCCGCGGTCGTACAGCAGGTAGGACAGCAGCAGGTAGTCCATGTGGCTGCGGTGGCTGGGCACGTAGACCACTTCGTGGCCCGGCGCTGCGGCCTTGAACTTGTCCAGGTGGTGCACCAGCACGCCGGCGTAGATGCGGTTCCACACATGGCTGAGCATGAAGCTGGCCGAGCGCACCACCGGGCTGGAATAGTCCGCGGCGATTTCCCAGGCGTAGGCATGCGCCTTCTTCCAGGCATCGCTGGTTTTGCTGTTGTCGCGCTTGGCCTGCGAGGCGATCGCCTCGCGCACCGTCTCGGCGGCCAGCACTTGGTCCACCAGCAGGCGCCGGGTCGACAGGTCAGGACCGATCACCGACTCGCGGATGCGGCGGAAATGGGTACGCAGCACGCGCTGCAGCTTGCGCACCGTACGCTCGGGCTCCAGGCCCTCGTCGACCGTGCTGCGCAGCGAGATCGGCGGTGCGAAGCGGACGATGGTGTTGCGGCCGTTCAGCAGCAGGCCGAGCAGGCGGCGGAAGCGGCCGACCAGCGCCCAGTTTTCCGAGAACAGCACGGCGAACCAGCCGCTCTGCTTGTCCGGGGCGCGGCCGACGAAGATCGACACCGGCACCAGGTGCACATCCAGGTCGTCACGCACGCGATGGGCCTGCAGGACCTTGGCCAGCGAATCGGAATGGGTCTTGGCGCCGCGCTGCTCGGGAATCAGCGAGTTGCTCGAGCTGCGCCGCGACAGGGCCAGGTAGGCGCGCTTGCGGCCGGTGGGGTCACCGGCCAGCGGTACCAGCGGCGAGGGCAGGCCGGCCTGGCGGCAGGCCTTGTCCAGGATCAGCGCGTTGGACAGGCCGTAGTCTTCCAGCACGTACATGACCGGGCGGCCATCGTTGTACTGGCCCGGGTCTTCCGGCTCGATCTTCAGCGACAGCCAGGGTTCCACCAGGCGCCCAAGCAGGCGCGCCCACAGCGGGCGGCGGCCGGCAGGACGCGCGTGCACAGGCGTCGCCGCCGGCGGCGTGCCGGCGTCGGTCGAGGGGGACGCCGGCGCCGTGTCGGCGGGCGTCGGCTGGGATTCTTCGCCGGGGAACGGCAGCGGGTTCTGTTTCGACATCGACGTCATTATGGCTTAGCCGATGGCGTTGCCGCTTCCCCATCGGTTGTCGGGGCGGGCACAGGGTCCGGAGCGGCGGCGGCGCGCGCCGCATCGGCCTGCCGCAACAGGGCATCGGTATCGGCCAGGGTGCGGGTCAGGTACCAGTGGCCCTCGCGCCGGCTCAGCGGCACCTGCACGGTCATCGCGCGGCCGGCGAGCTCGTACTGCAGGCGCACCAGGGCATTGTCGCCCTCCACCGACAGCAGCTCACCGCGCACGCTGCGCAGCGCCTCGTCCACGCCCAGGCCATAGCTGGCCAGCACCGCCTTCAGCGTGTGGATGAACGGCGCCAGCTGCTGCAGGCTGCCTTCCATGCCTGCGGCCTGCAGACCGGCATCGTCCTGGAAACCCACCTGGGCGGCGGCGCCGACGAGGGCGGCGATGCTGCTGCGGGCTCTGGCGCGGTCGCTGATCGGGGCATCCTGCGCCCAGGCGGCCAGGGTCTGCACCAGCTGGATGTAGTGCGCCTGCTGGCCGGGCGTATAGCCCTTCTGGTGCCGCAGGTACTGCACACCGAAGTTGCCCATCGACTGCGCGGCCTGGCGCACGGCACGGGCCTGGCCGGCCAGCTGGCGGTCGAAACTGCGCTGCAGCTGCACGCTGGCACCGGGCTCACGCAGCGCCGCCAGCATCGGCAGCAGCTGGTCGCCCAGCGGCAGTCCGGTCAGCGGCCACTGGCTGTGGCCGTCGGCCCAGGCCTGCTGCAGGCGCTGGTACTGGCTGGGGGGCACCGACAGCTTTGCATAGCCGACCAGGTCGTCCTCGGCCAGCCGTTGCGCCATCGCCTGTACCGCAGCGACAGGTTCAGCCGGCGCGGCGGCCGGATCACTGCCGGATTCACGGCACGCGGCGATGGCCAGCAGCAGCATGGCCGCCAGCCCCCATCCCCGCGCAGACCTTCCTCGCATTACCACGCTCATGCAATCGGACTCCCCGGACCGGTCCGCATCTTGCGGCCTGCGACGTGACAGCGGCAAGCCGGGGCGTCACGGTTTCTGCCATGGCGCGCACTGCGCGGTGGATCCACGCCCCGCGCCGATGGGCCCTTGCCGCACCCGGCGGAAAAAAAAAGAGCCTGGACCACAGGGATCGCAGGCTCTTCAAACCGGCGCAAGGCCGGTGGACAGTGTTGTGGCGCATGTCCGGCCCGAAGACCGGATGGCGGCGATCCTACGCTGCCCGCAAAGTTAACGCAACACATGATGAAATGTCATTCAACTCATTGATTTTATTGAATCAATCGCGTTGCCAGACTGCTTCAATGAAATCTACGGCATGTTTTTCGGCGATTCGGGCATAAACGCCGGGGTGGCCGGCCAACGCGCAGCCTTCGCCCCAGCTGACAACACCGAACTGGGTCCAGCCCTCGCGCAGGCGCAGCAGCAGCGGACCACCGGAATCCCCCTGGCAGCTGTCGATCCCTTCGCGGCCGGCGCAGATGACCTTGCCGCGTGCGAGCTCGCCTCCGTAGGCCTGCTGGCATTCGGCGAAGGGCACGAACGGGGTCTGCACCGTCTGCAGCTGGGTGGGATAGAGCCGTTCTTCACTGATGTCGGTGTCGCCCCAGCCGATCACCGTGAACTCCCGGCCTGGCTTGAGATAGCTGGCATCGGGCCGCAACCGCAGCGCGACCGGCTGCGCATCGGCCAACGGTGCGCTGAGCTGGATCAGGGCAACATCATGTTCCAGCGTGTTGCCGCTGTTGAACGCCGGGTGCACGTGGATGGCCTTGACGTTGGATGCATTCGCGGACGGTTCGGTGGACAGCCTGGTGACATTGCCGAGTACCGCGATCGAGGCGGGCGAACTGCCCTGCACGCAGTGCGCGGCGGTCAGCACCCAGGACGGTGAGATGAGCGTGCCGCCGCAGAAGTGCCGGGTGTGATCGGTGTCGCCGTAGGAGATGCCCTGCAGGCTGACCATGAACGGGTAGTCGCCCGGCTTGGCATCCTCGCCGCCGATGATGCGCGGTGCTTCGCGGGGTTGGGGTGCAGCCGTGGCGGGAAAGACGATGGCCGCCGCCAACAGGCCGCCGAACAACAAAGAGATGCTGCGATACATATCCGTGTATTCCTCTGTCGATGGTTGGTACCGGCACGGCCGCGGTCCGTGCTGGTGCATCGATTGATAGAGGGCGCTCCACGCTTACAGCGCGATGCGGCGCACAGTTTTCCCGGCTGGGGTCGGGTGCGTCAGGGCAACAGGCACAAATGCGAACGCCATCCCGCATTCGACGGGATGGCGTTCGTGGTGCCGGCGTGACCGCCGTGGGGGCGGGGCTCAGCGCGCGGCCAAAGCCGTCGCGATTTCCTGCTGGATCGCCCGTGCTGCAGCCTGCGGATCGGACGCATGGCGGATCGGACGACCGACCACGATGGCATCGGCACCATCGGCAAACGCCTGCGCCACACCCACCGTGCGCTTCTGGTCATCGCCGACCGGGCCACCGGGGCGGATGCCCGGGCAGACGATCGAGAAACCGGCGCCGGTCGCGGCGCGGATCGGGCCGGCTTCCTGGCCGGAGGCGATCACGCCGTCGATGCCAGCGGCCTGTGCGGCCAGCGCGCGTTCGACCACGACCTCCACCGGCTCGCGGTCGATGCCCATCTGCGCCAGGTCCGGGCGGCCCATCGAGGTCAGCACCGTCACCGCCAGCAGGCGCATGTCGCCGCTGTTGGCGGCCGCGCAGGCCTCCATCATCGCCGGGTGCCAGCCGTGGATGGTGGCGTAGCTGACCGGCCACTGCGCCAGGCGCTTGATCACCGCCGCAGCGGTGGCCGGGATGTCGAAGAACTTCAGGTCGACGAACACGCGCTTGTCGCGGCGGGCCAGTTCGTCCAGCACCTGGAAGTACTCACCGGAGGCGAGCAGTTCCATGCCGATCTTGTAGAACGCCACGCTGTCGCCAAGGCGGTCGACCCACGCCAGCGCCTGCACACGGTCAGGCACGTCCAGCGCGAAGATCAGGCGTTCGTCGTCACGCAGCGGCAGCGGGGCGCGGCTCACGGCGCGTAGTCCAGCGCGGCACGCTTGGCGTCATGACGGGCCTGCCGCGACTGCGCGTAATCGTTGTTGAACTGCGCCGGCTCGAAGCCGCCGTAGGTCGGATTCGGCAGCATCCACCAGCGCTCGCCGAACCAGTCGTGATACTGCTGCAGCAGCGCGTCGCGGCCATCGTTGGTGTTGGCGGTCACTTCCACGAAGTCACCCAGCTGGTCGCCGAACTGCATCAGCACGCGGTACTTCTGCCCGGCCAGGCGGCGGCGGCAGTTCTTCTCGCTGCCGGCCTGCTCGCACCCTTCAACCACGGTGCCCAGACCGAGGAACACGCTGTCATCGGCCACCGGCAGGCCCTGCTCGCGCAGGTTGGCCAGGGTCGCGTCCTTCAGGTGCACGGCGCGGTTGGAGATGTACAGCAGGGTCACGCCCTTGGCATTGGCAGCCTTGGCGAAATCGACCACGCCAGGAATGGCCTTGGCCTTCTTTTCGGCCACCCACTGGTCCCAGCTGAGTTCGTCGTATTCCTTGCCGTCACGCACCAGGCGCGCCTGGTAAGGCGAGTTGTCCAGCACGGTCTCGTCCACGTCCAGCACTACGGCCGGCTTCAGGCCCTTGGCCTCGTTGCCGCGCTCTTCCGGCACCAGCGCGTCCCAGTGGGCTTCCTTCAGTGCAACGTCCAGATGGTCAGCGGCGGCACGGTAGGTCTGCTCGGTGATCGCCCTGTATTCCTGCGCGCGCTGCATCCACAGCACGGCATTGAGGTTGTCGTTGGCGGTCGCGTCGAGCGCGCCGTCGGCCTTGGCGGCGGCGGCCGGGGCTTGCGGGGTGGCGGCTTCGGCAGGCGCTTCCACGCGCTTGCAGGCGGACAGGCCCAGCACCGCGGTGGCGAGCAGGGTCAGGGACAGGGAAACGGGACGACGCATGGATTCACCGGCAATCAGATATACCGGCCCATTTTACCGGCAAAGGCGCCGCCGGGACGGCTATGCTTGGCGGTTGACACGTTGTCTTCCGGAAGCCGCCATGACCGACCCTGCCCAGACCCCCGACGTTCCGCTGCTGGATGCCGTACAGGCGCGCCTGCTGGGCTGCCTGGTGGAGAAGGAAGCCACCACCCCGGATACCTACCCGCTGACCGTCAACGCCGCACAATCGGCGGCCAACCAGAAGACCGCCCGCGAGCCGGTGATGAACGTGAGCGCCGGCGGGGTGGAGCATGCGCTGCGCCAGCTGGAGACCCTGGGCCTGGCGCGCCAGCACTTCTCCTCGCGCGCCGACCGTTACGAGCACCGCCTGCAGAGCGCGCTGGACCTGACCCGGCAGCAGACCGTGCTGCTGGCCCTGCTGCTGCTGCGCGGGCCGCAGACCCTGGGCGAACTGGTCACCCGCGCCGAGCGCCTGCACCGCTTCGCCGATGCCGACGAAGCCCGCCACGCCATCGAGCGCCTGCAGCAGCGTGCCCTGCTGGTGGTGCTGCCGCGCGCCAGCGGCCAGCGCGAAGACCGCTACATGCACCTGCTGTGCGGTGAAGTGGACGGCGCGGCGTTGGCAGCAAAGTACGCCAGCAGTGGCGGTGGCAGCGGCGATGCGGCCGATCCGGGCCTGGCCGAGCGCGTGGCCCAGCTGGAAGCGGCCGTGGCCGAGCTGCAGGCACAACTGGCCGAACTGCGCAGCTGAGCGTCCGCATGCGGTAGTGCCGGCCGCTGGCCGGCAACCCGGTGATGCCTGGATGCCGGCCAGCGGCCGGCACTACCCGACCTGCGCCGCCCCCGGCGTGGCATACAAGCGGCTGGCGCTTTCGATGCCCGGCAACTGGATCACCCCGCGCTCCTGCATGCCCAGGCCCAGCAGGATCTTCCCGGACACCACGTTGTCCAGGTCGGTGATGCCATACAGATCGTGCAGGCCCAGCGCTCCGCGTGCATGCGCGAACACCGCCCGCGCTGCCTCGCTGGCATAGCCCTGCCCCGCGAATTCCGACAGCACCGCATAGCCAATATCCGGTCCCGGCAGGCCATCACGCCGCACCAGGCCGGCATTGCCCAGCCAGGCGCCATCGGACAGCCGCTCGATGGCGTACATGCCGAACCCGTTCAAGGCATAGCTGTGCAGCACGCGCAGCGCGATGTACTCCCGCGCCTGTTCCTCGCTGTGCACGTTGCGGTCGCCGATGAAGCGCACGAAGCCTGGATCATTGAGCAATGCCAGCATCGGCGCAGCATCCCGGTCTGGTTCCAGGCGGCGCAGCCGCAGGCGTTCGCTTTCGATGGGATGCATGGGTGGGCTCCGGAAGGAATACCTCGATTTTGCAACGCCAGCGCCCGCCGTGCAGCACGCTCAGGCCAAGTGGGCCACTACGATGCCCAGCCTAGCCACATGCCCCGTCACGCTGGCCGAACAGGATCGGCCAGTAGCGCACGCACAGGCGATGGACGCATGCGGCGATCAGGCAGAACCCCATGCCCATCAGCGCCAACAGCAGCGGTGCGCCCCAGCGCAAACCCGGGTGCTGGATACGAGCCTTGGAAGGCATGCCGCCGGGATATAGCACCTGTACCTGTTCGCCGACCACGTACAGTGGTGCCCCGGTAGCAAAGGACGCGGTGAACTGAATCATCTGCCCCTGTGCGGTCTGGAACCTCACCACCGGGCGATGCAGGGTGATGTCACGTGCGGGCATCCCCTCCATTTCCGACCGGGCATCCTCTGCCTGGACGGCCACCACCGTTCCGGTTACGGAAACGGCCTTGCGCGCGAAACGCTGGACGTCCACGAACAGCCAGGCGGCGGCCAGAAGGATCAGCAGGCCCACGGCAAAGAAAAACAGCAAAAAACATCTGAGGAGGGTGGGCATGGTGCTGGCCGGGTTGATCGATCAGCGTGCCGGTGCCGGCGCTGATCGAATGAAGGAAATATCGACATGGTAGTAGCGCGGATTGCCCGGCATGACATGGACATCCAGTTCACGCCCACTCACCTGTGCACGGGGATCGGCCCAGAGATACGCACTGTGGAAGACATGCCATCGAGTGGTTTCAGGATCGCGCCAGGCGCAGACGATGACGAACGGATGCCTTCCCCCCGAGAATACTCCGCGATCGCGCTTGATCGCCCGGACCTTGGCTTGCACCCGTGTCCCGTGGCGAAGGAGCTGCCTGCGCCGCCATGCCCTCGCCGCCTGCGGCAGGTGCAGAATTCCCACCCCCAGCAAGAATGGGCCGCCGGTCACTCCCAGTATGACGCTCAGGCCCCAGGGTGATGAGAGCGAACGCACCAGGGCCTTGTCCGGGCGGTCCGGCAGGTACAGCACATCTACATGATCGCCCGTCATGTAGGCACGATGGCGGGTACGACCTGCGAAGAACCGCATCACTTGCCCGCTGCTGGTAGTGAAGTCCACCCAGTACAGGAACTTCACCCCTGAAGTGCGCGAACCACCGCGATCAACGCTGACGGCATCCACATGGGTGATCCTGCCATCGGCAATGACCGCCCCATCGAGGAAGCGCCTGGCCCCAACGTAGGCCAGAAGCGCTGAAACAAGCAGGACCAGGCCCAGCCCGAGGAAGGTACGGGTGAGAACAGCAGGGATATCGTTGGACACGATGAAAGACACGGCGCGCACTTCGGGTGCGCTCACACTAGGCCTTAACCCGATGCAGGCTCAAGGCCAGAAGCGTCAATCGGACGGATTGGAATACCGCTTTAGTGGCTTTTCGATCCTCAATCGAACAGCGCCTCGATCGCGGCCAACCCCGCCGTCGCGCGCTCCTTCTTCCGCGCCGCATCCGCCACCGGATCGGCGCCATCGCGCTGGATCTCCTCGGCCGGGATCTCTTCGAAGAAGCGGCTCGGCTTCAGCCGCACGTGCTCGCCGAACTTTCGGGTCAGCTTGCTGTAGCTCATCCACAACTGGATCTTGGCGCGGGTGATGCCCACATACAGCAGGCGCCGCTCTTCCTGCAGATTGCCCTCGTCCAGGCTGACCTGGTGCGGCAGCACGCCATCCTCGCAGCCGACGATGAACACATAGGGGAATTCCAGGCCCTTGGAGGCGTGCATGGTCATCATCCGCACCTGGTTGCCGCCCTCGTCCTTGTCACTGCGCGACAACAGCGCCAGCTGGCCGGCCAGATCGGCCGCGGTGGCACCACGCGGGCCACCCTCGAACCACTGCGCCAGTTCTTCGATGTTGTTGGCGCGACGCTGGTAGCTGGCTTCTTCCTTGGCCTGCTGCCGCAGCTCGCTGAGCAGGCCCGATTCCTTGGCGACCTTGCGGATCATGTCGCCGGAGCTGATCTGCCGCGTCTGCGCGCGCAGGTCACGCAGGATGTCGGTGAAGCGCGCCAGGCTGTTGGCCGCGCGCGGTGGCAGCTGCTGCAGCGCGCCGATCGCCTCGGCGGCCTGCGCCATCGGCATGTCCTTTTCCGAGGCCAGTTCGGCCAGCTTGGCCAGGGTGCCGGCGCCGACCTCGCGCTTGGGCGACTGCACCGCACGCAGGAACGCGGTGTCGTCGTCCGGGTTCACCAGCAGCCGCAGCCAGGCCAGCGTGTCCTTCACTTCCTGGCGCTCCAGGAACATGGTGCCGCCGGTCAGGTGGTAGGGGATGCGCAGCAGCTGCATGGCCTTTTCCAGCGGCCGCGACTGGAAGTTGCCGCGGAACAGGATGCAGAAATCGCTCCACGGCACGTTGCGCGTCTGCGCTACGAACGCGATCTCGGCGGCGACCTTCTCGGCCTCGTGTTCGCTGTTGCGGCACTCCCACACACGGATGCGCTCGCCGTCGGCCTGGTCGCTCCACAGCTTCTTCAGGTGTTCGTGCGGATTGTTGGCGATCAGCGCGTTGGCCGCGCGCAGCACGCGGTTGGAACACCGGTAGTTCTGCTCCAGCTTGATGATTTCCAGCGCCGGGTAATCGCGCCCCATCTGCTGCAGGTTTTCCGGGTTGGCACCGCGCCAGGCGTAGATCGACTGGTCGTCATCGCCCACGCAGGTGAAGTTGCCCTTGTCACCGGCCAGCTGCTTGAGCAGGCGGTACTGCGCATCGTTGGTGTCCTGGCATTCGTCGACCAGCAGGTAGCCGATGCGCTCGCGCCAGGCCAGCGCGATCTCCGGGTTCTCTTCCAGGATCTGCACCGGCAACCGGATCAGGTCGTCGAAGTCCACTGCGTTGAACGCGCTCAGGCGCAACTGGTAGCGCTCGTAGATGCCGGCCGCTTCCTTCTCGCGGTTGCTGCGCGCAGCGGCCATCGCCTGCTCCGGCGACAGGCCGGCGTTCTTGGCGCGCGACACCAGGTTCTTCATGTCCTCGATGTCGTCCGGCTTGGCGCCGTACATCAGGTCCTTGATCTGCGCGGCCGCGTCATCGGCATCGAAGATAGAGAAACCGCGCTTGAGCCCGACGGCGGCATGCTCGATCTGCAGGAACTTCAGGCCCAGCGCATGGAAGGTGCAGATGGTCACTTCATCGGCATCCTGCTCGCGCAGGCGCTTGGCCACGCGCTCGCGCATTTCCTTGGCCGACTTGTTGGTGAAGGTGATCGCGGCGATGCGCTTGGCCGGGTAGCGGCCACAGCCGATCAGGTGGGCGATCTTTTCCACGATCACGCGCGTCTTGCCGCTGCCGGCGCCGGCGAGCACCAGCAGCGGTCCTTCGATGTGGAGGACGGCGGCAGCTTGGGGGGGATTGAGACCGTGCATTGGGGTGCGATTGTAGCGGGCGTTGGTGGCGGCCACAGCCGCCGGCCGGTGGGCTTGCTGAACGGCTTCGGCCGGCGCCGGGTGGCGTCGTACAATCGGCCGATGGCCAAGCTCTATTTCTACTATTCGGCGATGAACGCCGGCAAGACCACCACCCTGCTGCAGAGCGCGCACAACTACCGCGAGCGCGGCATGCGCGTGGCGATCCTGACCCCGCGCCTGGACGACCGTGCCGGCGCGGGCGTGGTCGCCTCGCGGATCGGCCTGCGCGCCGACGGCATGGCCTTCGAACGCGACACCGACCTGCAGCAGTGGGTCAGCCAGGATCTGCAGGCCAACGGGCCGCTGGGCTGCGTGCTGGTGGACGAGGCGCAGTTCCTCAGCCGCAGCCAGGTCTGGCAGCTCAGCGAAGTGGTCGACCAGCTGCGCATCCCGGTGCTGTGCTACGGCCTGCGCACCGATTTCCGCGGCGAGCTGTTCGAGGGCAGCCAGTACCTGCTGGCCTGGGCCGACGAGATGCAGGAGATCAAGACGATCTGCCACAGTGGCAAGAAGGCGACCATGACCGTGCGCGTGGACGAACATGGCCATGCCGTGCAGGACGGCCCGCAGGTGGAGATCGGCGGCAACGAGCGCTACGTGTCGGTCAGCCGCGCCGAGTTCAAGAAGATCACCCGTGGCGAGGGGCGGATCGATCCGGCGCAGGCACCGCTGCCGCTGTAGGGCATGGCATCCAGCCGTTTACAAGTGGACGGCTACCTGCCTAGGCTGCGGCAACGTCTGCTGCCGAACTGGAAGTCCGCCATGCGTTCCGCCCTGCTGTTGATTCCCCTGTTGTTCCTGCCTGTACTTGCCGTCGCCTCCGGCCAGGGGCCCGCCGCTCCGCTGGATGATGCGGCACTGCTTGGCGCCGGATTCCTGGACGGGCATCCAGACATGAAGTTCCGGCAGTGGGGCATGGATGCGCTGCAACGCGGAGACGCCGAAGCGGCGATGGACAACTTCCGCAAGGCTGCCCGCTACGCCGACAAGCCTGCGCAGGGGTTGCTGGGCGAGATGTACTGGTACGGTGTCAAACGTGCTGCCGACCCGGTCATGGCCTTTGCGTGGATGGATGTCGCGGCCGAGCGCGGATACCCGTTGATGCTCGAGCTGCGCGACAAGTACTGGGCAGCACTGCCGTTGGAACAGCACGATATCGCACGAGCGCAGGCGCTGCGGCTGCGCGATGAGTACGGCGATGCAGCGGCTCGCCCACGCCTGGCCGCGGAGCTGCAGCGAGGCAAGCGTGCGATGACCGGGAGCCGGACCGGCTCACTGTCCAACAACGTCGACATCGTCTACATGGATGGAGGCGTGAGCCGAACCATCAAAGCCGACCGCCTCTACGATCCCACGTACTGGGATCCAGACCGCTATCAGCGCTGGCAGGACGAGAACTGGATGAAAATACGTCGCGGCACCGTGGTAGTCGGCCTGCCGACCCAGACGCCACCTCCAGCGGCAACCGAGGGCAAGCCATAACCCAAGGTGCCGGCAGCAAGCCGGCACCCTGCATCACTCAGTACAGGGTGCGCTCCGGCGCACCAGCCGGCGGCGGGGTGTACTGGTACAGCCAGGTTTCGGTGAGGGTCTTGCCGCCACTGCGCAGGTACAGGCGGATGTCGATCTGCTCGCTGCTGCCCTCCGGCGGCACCAGGTCGAACATCGCGCGGTAGCCCTTGATCTCGCGCAACGGCCGCGCCGAGACGATCTCCACCCGGCCACGGCTGGTTTCAACAACCGCTTCGACATCAGCCTTGTCGATCAGGCTGGCCAGTTCGCCGCCTTCGAAGTCGACCGCAAAGCGCCACGAGAAGTACTCGCGCTTCTTGCCGATCACCCCGCCCAGGCCGGTGCGGCTGGCAACGCAATGGGCCAGCGGCGTATGCGCCGGCGGCTGTGCGCCCCAGTACAGGCGGTAGCCGACCAGCAGTTCCTGGCCCGGCTGCGGCTTTTCCTTCGGGTTCCAGAAGGCCACGATGTTGTCGAAGGTTTCATCGACGGTGGGAATCTCCACCAGCTGCACCGAGCCCTCGCCCCAATCGCCCTTCGGCTCCACCCACAGGCACGGACGCTTCTCGTAGAACACGCCGTCGTCCTGGTAATGGTCGAAGTTGCGGTCACGCTGCAGCAGGCCGAAGCCACGCGGATTGCGGTCGACGAACATGTTGAAGCGCAGGTTGCGCGGGTTGACCAGCGGCCGCCAGATCCATTCGCCAGCGCCGGTCCACAGCGACAGGCCGTCGGTATCGTGGATTTCCGGGCGCCAGTCCCAACCCATGCGGCGGTCGTTCTCGCCCACCTGGTACATGCTGGTGCAGGGGGCGATGCCCAGCCGCTCGATGGTCTTGCGCGGGTACAGCGCGCTGTCGATGTCCATCAGCAGCACGTCGCCGTTGGTGACGGCGAAGCGGTAGGCACCGGCCACGCTGGGCGAATCCAGCAGCGCATAGACGATGATGGTGTCCGAGTCGGCCGCAGGCTGTTCCAGGTAATAGGCGATGAAGTCGGGGAATTCCTCCGGCTTGCCCATGCCGGTGTCGATGGCCAGGCCACGCGCGGACTGGCCGTACTGGCCTTCCTTGCCCACTGCGCGGAAGTAGCTGGCACCCAGGAACGCGGCGAAATCGCGGTCGGTGTCCTTGCGCGTGTTCAGCCGGAATCCGGCAAAGCCGAGGTCGGCCGGCAGCTCACCATTCTTCAACCCGCTCTTGCCGTAGTTGAACGCGGCGCCGTCATAGGCCAGTTCCTGCGCCTTGCCGTCGACCACGTCGAACATGCGCACCGGCGAATGGAAATACAGGCCCAGGTGGAAGAACTTGGCCTGGAACTTACCCGGCTGGTCGGCCCACAGGGCATGGTCCTGGCGGTAGCCGATCGACTGGTACTGATCCCAGTCCAGCGCCTCCAGCTTGCCCGGCAGCACCCGCTTGTGGCTCTGGTAGGGCGCCTGTGCCAGCGCGCGCGCCTGGCCCTTCAGGGTGGCGAAATCGAACGGCTGCGGCTGGCCAAGCCGGCGCAGCCCAAGCTGGCCACTCTTGCTGGCCGCGCAGGCCGGCAGTGACGGCAGGCCGAAAGCGGCCAAGGCCAGGGAGGCATTGCGGATGAAGTCGCGTCGTTGCATGCAGGCGCGGGAGCAAAGGGAAGGTCGGCCATCATAGGCAGACAAACGTTAACGGGCAGCGGTGGACTCGATACCCTGTTCAGCCTGTGCCAATGCCGCAAGGCGGGCATCAAGCTCGTGCAGGGCCGGTGCCTGCGGACCGCGCTGGGCCAGCAGCAGCTGCCGTGCCTCGGTCAGCACGGTGCGGGCCTGCGCGATCTGGCCGGCCTGCTGCAGGACCTGCCCCTGTGCCAGCAGCGCCTGCGGCAGCAGGGCGACGTGATCCGGTTGCCGCCAGATCGCCACCGCACGGGCATAGTGCGCTGCCGCCGCCGAGGCGTCGCCGCTGGCGCTGGCCCATTTCCCCAGCGCGAACTCGCCGTAGCCGATCTCGCGATGGTCCGGGCCCAGGGCGCCGAGCAGCTGTGCCTGCACCTGCCGCAGTTCCTGGCCGGCCAGCGCGTGCTGGCCGCGCTGCAGGGCCAGCAGCGCGCGTGCGCGGCGGACCACCAGTGCCTCCGGGTGGCGCGGTCCCCACGCGTCCTGTGCGGCCTGCCAGGCCAGCTCCAGCTCGGCCGCTGCCGCCTGCGTGTCGCCCTGCCGGGCCAGCACATCGCCCAGCTGGCGATGCAGGCTGATCACCTGCGGGCTGCTGGCGTCGGCGCGTTGGCCGAGCAGGGCCAGCGCCTGCCGGTACCCCGCCAGCGCGGCCGGCAGGCGTCCGGCGGTGGCGTCCAGGGCGGCCAGATCGGCCAGTGATTCAGCACGCCCGAAGCGCTCGACCATCCCCTGGTGGCGCAGCGCCAGCGCCTGCTGGAACGAACGTCGCGCCGCATCGGCGTCACCCAGTTGGGCCTGGCAACGCCCAAGCTGGCTGTGGAACTCGGCCACCGCCGCCGGCAATGCCGCCGCCTGGCTGGCCGCCAGCGGTTGCAGCGGCTGCAGGTGCGCCAGGCACTCGCGCCCGCGCCCGAGCATGCGCAGTGCACGCCCGCGCTGGGTCACCGCCTCGATCTGCAGCGCCGGCGGCACCTCGCCCACGTCCTGCAGCAGCTGGCGCTGCTGGTCCAGGGTCTGCAATGCCAGCTGGTAGTCGCCCAGGCCGATGCGCAGGCGGCCGATCACCCCTTGAAGCTCGGCCAGCGCCAGCGGCTGGTCAGCCAGTTCGGCTTCGCCCCGTTGCTGGCCGGTGGCCAGCAACTGCGGCACGTCGAAATGGCCGTGGCGCTGGCTGGCCGCCTTGTCGAACAGGCCAACAGTGAAATCCTGCATGGCCTGCGCACGCGCCATTTCCGCCCGCGCCTGGCGCAACTGCCACAGGGCGAAGGACGTGGTCCCCAGCAGGGCCAGCGCGGCCAGCCCGGCCAGCGCCACGCCCCAGCGATGGCGGCCCACGTACTTTCGCACCCGGTAACCCACGCCCGGCGGACGCGCCTGGATCGGCTGCCCCTGCAGGTAGCGGCGCAGGTCGCCGGCCAGTGCTTCGGCCGAGCTGTAGCGCTGCTGCGGGTCTTTCTGCAGGGCCTTTTCCAGCAGCACGTCCAGATCGCCACGCAGTCGCTTGGCCTGCCGCAGCAGCGCCCGTCTCGGTGCCCCCGGCTCGGCGGCCAGCCGTTGCAGCAGCGCCGAGGCACGCGGTGCCTGCACATCCAGGATCGAGCGCTCCCATTCCGCGTCACTGTGCCGGCGCAACCGATACGGCTTGTGCCCGGTGACCACCTCGAACAGCACCACGCCCAGCGAATAGACATCGGTCAGGGTCGTCACCGCCTCGCCACGCACCTGCTCCGGCGCGGCGTAGTGCAGGGTAAACGCGCGGATTTCGGTAGCCGGATGGGCCGCGTTCGGATCGTCGTGGTCGAGCAGCTTGGCGATGCCGAAGTCGAGCAGTTTCACCGTGCCATCGGCGCGTACCAGGATGTTGGAGGGCTTCAGGTCGCGGTGCACCACCAGGTTCGCATGCGCATGGCTGACCACCGCGCAGACCTGCAGCATCAGCTGCAGCCGCGTTTCCAGCGGCGGTTGCAGGCGCCGGCAGTAGTCGCTGATCGGCTCGCCTTCCACGTAATCCAGCGCTAGGTAGGGCTGCCCGTGCTGGTCCACCCCGGCGTCCAGCAGTTGTGCCAGGTGCGGGTGCTGCAGGCGGGCCAGGATCTGCCGCTCGCGGCCGAAGCGCTGGCGCAGGCCCGGATCGGCGACGCCACTGCGCAGCAGCTTCAGCGCGACCTGGCGCTGGTACAGGCCATCGCAGCGCTCGGCCAGCCAGACCTCGCCCATGCCGCCTTCGCCGAGCGGATGCAGCAGCCGATACGGCCCGACCTCGCTTCCGGCGCGGCCTGGCGGTGTAGCGGTCCACAAGGGCTGGGCCATGAACTCGTGGCTGTCGGCTTCCTGCTGCAGCAAGCGTTCCAGTTCGCGGCCCAGCGTCGGGTCCTGCGCACTCACGCGCTGCAGGCGCAGCTGGCGGGCGGCGGGTGCCAGCTCCAGCAGCTGGTCCAGCCAGGACGACAATTGCTGCCAGCGGGCGGTATCCATGGTGTGGGTGGCGGCGACTCAGTCGCTGCGCATCGCGGCCAGCAGGAACAGCCGCGCTTTCTGCCAGTCGCGGCGGATGCTGCGCTCCGAGCGCTGGCTCAGTTCGGCGATCTCCAGTTCGGACAAGCCGGCGAAGTAGCGCAGCTCCACCACCTTGGCCAGGTGCGCATCGACGGCCTGCAGGCGTTCCAATGCAACATCGAGGGCCAGCAGATCCTCGTCCAGGCGCACGCCGCTGCTGCTGTTCTCGGGAATCTCGGCCACCCGCTTGAGGTCGCCACCGCGCTTGCGCGCCAGCCGGTTGCGCGCGTAATCGACGACCACGCTGCGCATCGCCGACGCCGCATAGGCGAAGAAGTGCGCACGGTCCTCGAAGCGCGCCGCACCGCGGCTGCCCAGCAGTTTCAGGTAGGACTCGTGGACCAGCGAGGTCGCATCCAGGGTGCGTCCCTGCTGCCCGGCCAGCTGCCGCCGGGCCATGCTGTGCAGTTCCTGGTACAGGGTGGTCAGCACACGGTCGAGCGCGGCGCGGTCGCCACCGCGCGCAGCATCCAGCCATACGGTGATATCCGGGCCTTCGTCCATCGCCAACGCTCCCCCGCAGCGGATGTCGGCTGGACTATAGCGCTGCACGTGTGCAGCGCATGAAGACGTTCAGCGCTGGCAGCGGCTGCACCACACGCTTGCCCGCTGGCCGATCATGGCGTGCTTGAGCGGGCGGCCGCAGCCGGGGCACGGCAGGCCATCGCGGCCATAGACCAGCAGCTCCTGCTCGAAGTAGCCCGGCGCGCCGTCGGGGCTGATGAAATCGCGCAGGGTGGTGCCACCGCGGGTGATGGCGTAGTCCAGCGTTTCCTTCACTGCCGTGGCCAGCCGCCGATAGCGCTCGCGGGTGACCTTTCCGGCCTCGCGCAGCGGGCTGATCCCCGCCTTGTACAGGCTCTCGGCGGCGTAGATGTTGCCCACCCCGACCACCACCGCCTGGTCCATCAGGAAGGTCTTCACCGGCGCGCTGCGGCCGCGGCTGCGGGCAAACAGGTAGTCGCCGTCGAAGGCGTCGTCCAGCGGCTCCGGGCCCAGCCCCTGCAGCAGCGGGTGGATCTCGCCGGCCGGCTGCCAGAGCAGGCTGCCGAAGCGGCGCGGGTCGTTGAAGCGCAGCAGGCGTCCGTTGTCCAGGCTGATGTCCACATGGTCGTGCGCGCGCAACGGGGTGTCGCCGGGCAGCACGCGCAGGCTGCCGGACATGCCCAGGTGCAGCACGGCGCTGCCGATGGCGGTATCCAGCAGCAGGTACTTGGCGCGGCGGCGCACCTCTTCGATGCGCTGGCCGGGCAGCAGCTCGACCACTTCCGGTGGAATCGGCCAACGCAGGTCGGCACGGCGCAGGATCACCCCGTGCACGCGGCGGCCCTGCAGGTGTGGCGCCAGGCCACGGCGGGTGGTTTCTACTTCGGGCAGTTCGGGCATGGGACGATTCTATGCCCGCTCAGCGCGGCGGTGCAGCCAGTTCCCGTGCATCCAGGAACCCGTCACCGTTGGCGTCCTGCTTGTGGAAGCGCTGCACGATCACCTGCCGCTGCTGTTCGCGGGTGATGGCCCTGCCCTTGCCGCCGGGCAGTTCGTCGGCGGTCAGCACGCCATCGCCGTTGCGGTCCATGCGATCGAAGGCATACAGCATCCACTGCAGGTACTCGGCTTCACTGACCTTGCCGTCGCCATCGCTGTCCATGCGCTGCAGGTAACTGGCAGTGTCGCTGACCTGGGCCTGCACGGCAGGTGCGCACACGGCGGCCAGCAGCAATGCCGCCAGCGCAGCCCTCATCCGCCCACCAGGGTGTAGCCCTTCAGTCGCGCGGCATAGGCCTGCAGCGCGGCGATGCCGCTTTCCTCGGCCTCGCGGCACCAGGCCTGCAGTTGACGCAGGCGCTCGGCGGCATCATGGCCGCGTGCTTCCAGCAGCGTTGCCAGGCGCGCGCGGTATTCCACCAGGGTGCGGATGCGCGGGCGCTGGGCGACCCATTCGCTGAGTTGGGCGCGGCTGTCCGGCTTCAACCAGCGGCCGTCGTTGACCAGGCCACGGCGCAGCCGGCGCGGCAGCAACCGGCGCAGCTTTGCACCCGCGTATCGGGCTTCCTCGCGCAATGCCGGCATGAACACGTTGCGCTGGTAGTCGGTCATCGCCTGGAAGCGATGCGACAGCAGTGCCTTCAGGGTATCGGCGTCGGGCACGGCGATGTTGGGGCGCACGTCCATGGCCGGCGCGACACGCAGGACCTTGGCCAAGCGCAATGCCTGCAGCAGGCGGATCGCACTCCAGCCGATGTCGAACTCCCAGCGCCGCATCGCAAAGCGCGCCGAGCTGGGGAATGCATGGTGGTTGTTGTGCAGTTCCTCGCCACCAATCCAGAACGCCCACGGCGTCAGGTTGGTGGAGGTGTCGGCCGACTCGTAGTTGCGATAGCCCCACCAGTGGCCCAGGCCATTGACCACGCCGGCGGCCCAGAACGGGATCCACGCCATCTGGATCGCCCACAGGGCGACGCCCGGCAGGCCGAACAGCACCGTGTTGATGGCAAACAGCAGCACCGGGCCGAGCGTTGCATACGGGGTGTACAGGCGGCGCTCGATCGCGTCGTCCGGAGTGCCGCGACCGTACTGTTCGATGTCCTCACGCATGCCGCGTGCTTCGCGGTACAGCTCCACGCCGCGCCAGAACACCTGGCCGATGCCACGGGTAACGGGGCTGTGCGGGTCGTCCTCGGTTTCCACCTTGGCGTGGTGCTTGCGATGGATCGCCACCCACTCCTTGGTGATCATCGAGGTGGTCAGCCAGGTCCAGAAGCGGAAGAAGTGCGCGACCACCGGGTGGAAGTCCACGCCCCGGTGCGCCTGGCTGCGGTGCAGGTAGAGCGTGACCGAGAAGATCGTGAGCTGGGTGAAGACCAGCAGCACCAGGGCCAGCTGCCACCAGCCCAGGCCCAGTACGCCACCGGTCAGCAGGGACATCAGGGCATCAGGCATGGCGACTCTCCAGAGCGACACAGGTATGGAAGACATCATGGGCGTTTGCGTTGCAAACTGCACCTTGCACCGCTGGATTGGCAGCGCCATTCCGTGGCTTCGTTCACAGTTGGGGACCCGTGTTGTCGACCCTTGATCCGCGCATCCGCGCCGTAGACCCCGCCCCATCCGCCGGGGACCTGCCGCCCTTGATCGAACTGGACCGCGCAAGCGTGATGCGCGGCCAGGTGAAGGTCCTGCACGGGCTGAGCCTGCGCATCGCGCAGGGCCAGCACACCGCCCTGCTCGGCCCCAATGGCTGTGGCAAGTCCACCTTCATCAAGCTGATCACCCGCGAGCTGTACCCGCTGGCGCAGGCCGACGGCACGGTGGCGGTGAAGGTGCTGGGGCAGAACCGCTGGCAGGTCGACCGGCTGCGTTCCCAACTTGGCATCGTCACTGGCGATCTCAGCAGCAACCTGGCTGACATGCCGGGGCTGACGGTGGAGCAGGCGGTGCTGTCGGGGTTCTTCGCCAGCTACATGGTGCCGGCCTTCCGCGAGGTCACCGCCGATATGCGCTCGCGGGTGGGCGAGACGCTGGCGATGACCGGTGCGTCGGGCCTGCGTGAGCGTGCCTACGCCGAACTGTCGGCCGGCGAGACCCGCCGCGTGCTGATCGCCCGCGCGCTGGTCAACCGGCCGCAGGCGCTGCTGCTGGATGAACCCTCCACCGGGCTGGACCTGGTAGCCCGCCAGCAGTTGATCGCCACCATGCGCGTGCTTGCGCAGCAGGGCATCACCCTGGTGCTGGTCACCCACCACATCGAGGAAGTGATTCCCGAGATCGAGCGCGTGGTGCTGCTGCGCGACGGCCGCGTGGTGGCCGATGGAGCGCGCGCCGAGCTGCTGCGCGACGAACCGCTGTCGGCCGTGTTCGGCGGCGCGATCACGGTGGTGGAACAGGAAGGACGGCTGACCGCGTACGCGGGGTGACACCGCGTCTGTGGCGGGCCGGACGTCCGGCCCGCCACGCCCTGCTTCAGAACCGCAACGCCAGCGCGCGCGACTCGATCGGTGCCATCCGGCTCTGGTCCTGCAGCTGCAGGTCGCGCAGTTCATAGGGCGCACCGAAGCCGGCAGGCAACGCGGCCTGGTCGAAGGGCAGTACCAGCGCGCCGCGGCCCGGGCCATCGAACCACGCTGCGGCATGCGCCTGCGCCACCGGCTGCAACTGGCCGTTGGCTGCGGTGGCATACAGGGTGCCGCGCGCCTCGTAGCGGCCAGCGGCGGCCACCTGCAACGGCAGACTGACCTGGCGGCTGGCCGGGTCGGGGGCGGCCTGGCCGGTGAAGCGTGCGGTTGGCCGCGCCACGGCGAAGGCGACCTTGCCATCGCGCAGCACGCCGTCGGCCTGGGCGAACACCTGCAGTTCCCACAGGCCCTGTGCGTTGCTGGCCTCGGCCGGAATCCTCACCTGGGCACGCAGGCTGCCATCGGTGGTGCGCAGCAACCGCTGCGGCCAGCTGCGGCCATCGGGTGCGACCAGCAGCGCTTCACCGCCGAGGCTGTCACGCCGTGTGCGCAACGCCGACGCGCTGGCACCGTCTTCCAGCAGACGCGCCTGCAGCTGCACGTTGCCTCCGGCCAGCACCTGCGTCTGGCTGGCCTGCACTTCCAACCGCAGCGGGCTGTTGGGCTCCAGCACCTGCACCACATAGCGGCCCTGCGCCTGCGCACTCTGCAGGCGGTAAGCGCCGGCCGCGCTGGTGGTGCCGGTGCGCAGCATGCTGCTGCCATCACCGACCGGCATGCCCGCATCCTGCAGCTGGCGTGCGTCCACACTGCGCGCGATGCTGCTGCGCCCCGCCGGATCACGTACCTGCAGCGAGCTTGCCGGCAGCGCGCGGGCGCCCGGCGCCGGGCTGAGCTGAATCACCGCATCCGGTGCGCTCAGGGGCAGTTCCAGGCCGCGCTGCAGTTCGGCAGCGTCGACCTGCTGCCAGTAGCTGCGGCTGATGGCGGCCTGGGGACCGGGAGCCTGCAGTGGCTGTGCCGGGTCCAGCGCCCAGGCGAAGGCCAGCGGCGCGTGCTCGCTTTCATCGGCAGGCAGAGGCGCGGCAACCAGGCCGGCGGGAATCTGGTCGCCAGCGGCAACACGCAGCGGCTGCGCGGCCTGCGCCGATGCAGTGGAAAGGACCGCCAGCACGGCGGCAGCCAGCAAGGTGGAATGGATCGTCATGGTCATCTCCCTCACTGGGTCAGGTCGTTGCGCAGGATGCCGCCGAGGCCGAAGCACTCACGGCGGCTCTGGTTGTGGCTGAGCGGCTCGGCGCCCTGGGTACGCGCCTTGTCGGTGAACCACAGCGTGCCGGCCGCCTTCTGGCTGCTGCACTCCAGGAAACCGTCCGAGCACGACGACAACCAGTTCTGGGTGAACTCCAGGCCGACATTGGCGGAGTAGCCGCCGCAGTAGCTGTTGCTGTCCCACACCGCCGATTCGACATCGCTGCCGACCACTGCGCGGAACGGCTTGGGCAGGGCCGGACGGCCGGCGGTGCCGTACAGGTTCTGCGCGTTGTAGGTGGCCATGTGCCCCACCTGCTGCATGCGCACGGCATCGTTCTTGTAGCCCAGCAGCCAGCCCAGCGAGGTCTCGAAGGTGTTGCCGTTGAGCACGGCGTCGGCCAGCGGCGTACCTGCCGAGGAGGGCGCCAGCGCAGTGACCTTGCGCAGCCGGTTGATGATCTTCGGGTAGCGGCTGTCGTAGGTGGGATTGGACAGGATCCAGCGCATCACGTTGCCGCCGTTGGAATGGGTGATCACCACCAGCTGGGTGATGCCACGGCTGTCGATGAAGCCGGTGAGCTGGTTGGCCAGGCAGCCGGCCGCTTCCGGCTTCCACATGTACTGGGTGAAGTCGCAGTTGATGACCACGTAGTTGCTGCTGTTCGGCAGGCCCTGGCGGACGGTGTCGATGATCGCCGGCTGCCAGTAGTCCTGCGTGGCATTGGTCTGCGCGCCGGTGCCGTGCACGAAGGCGACGCCGTACACATCGGCGGCCTGCGCCGGTACGGTCGCCACCCCAAGGAGCAGGGCCAGAACGGTACTTCCTGTTGCGGTGCTGCGCATCGCGTCTCTCCCTTCAGCGGATCCCCCCGGCCCGGCTGTGACCTGATGCTCATGGCGGCAGCGCGTGAAAATCCGTGCGCTGCGCCCGGATTCAGCAGATTGCCGACAATTGATGACCGTTTTCACCCAGTGCAGCGGGACCATGCCGGGTCTGGCCGTATGACCGATGGACGCTGCGGCCGGCAATCGAGGCTGCGATCATGGCCGGCGAGTTCACTGCCCGAGTCTGCCCATGTCGTCGATCCTCCCCCCTGCCCGGCCGCTGCTGGGCCTGGCCATCGCGTTGTCGCTGGCCGGCTGCGCCGCCACCACCACCAGCAAACCGACCGCCGTCGAAGCCAACGTCACCACCAAGGCCGTGGGCTACCTGGACAAGACCGCAGTGCCGGCCAGCATCGATCTGGTGCCGGCACCACCGGCCGCCGGCTCGGCGGCCTTTGCGCTGGACGAGCAGGTCAGCCGTGAAGCACGTGCGCTGCGCGGCAGCCCGCGTTTCGCCCAGGCCGGCGTCGATGCCGAACTCGGCTTTCCGGAAGGTGCCAACCATTTTTCCTGTGCCGCCGACATCGACGTGGATGCAGTGAAGACCCCCGCCCTGTACCGCCTGCTGGAGCGCAGCCGCATCGACGCCAGTGCTGCCACCAAGGCCGCCAAGAACACGTACCAGCGCCCCCGCCCGTTCATGGTCAACGGCGAGCCGACCTGCTCGCCGAAGGATGAGGAGGGGCTGCGCAGCAACGGCTCCTATCCGTCCGGTCACACCTCGATCGGCTGGGCATGGGCATTGATCCTGTCGGAGATCGCACCGGATCGCGCCGATGCCATCCAGGCGCGCGGCCGCAACTACGGCGAGAGTCGCCTGGTGTGCAACGTGCACTGGCAGAGCGACATCCTCGAAGGCCGCTTCATGGGCGCCGCCGCCGTGGCCCGCCTGCATGACAACGCGGCGTTCAACAGCGACCTGCTTGCCGCGCGCAGGGAGATCGCTGCTGCGCGCAAGGCCGGCCTGCACTCCAGCCGCGACTGCGCCACCGAGAACGCGGTGCTGAAGGTGCGCCCGCAGAGCGCCTTGTAATCCACCGCCGCTGCGCTCGCCGGGCATGGCCCGGCGCTACCGGGCGCGACGCATGGGTAGCGCCGGGCCATGCCCGGCGGACGCGAAAAACAGAAGGGCCGGCATGCGCCGGCCCTTCTTCATTGCATCATTGCTGCAGCCGCATCAGAACTTCGCGGTGAACTCCACGCCCCAGGTACGCGGCTCGTTGAGGAAGCCGGTCAGGTTGTTGAAGTCGATCGCGCCGACCACGCGGGTCTGGTTGGTCAGGTTGCGGCCGAACACGGCCACGTCGTACTGGCCGTAATCCCAGTTGTAGCCCAGGCGCAGGCCACCTTCCAGCGAACTGCGGCCGCGGAATTCCGGCGACTCGTAGATGAAGAAGTTGACCGCACTGCGGTAGGCCCAGTCGGTGTAGGCATACAGCTCGCTGCCATCGCTGAGCGGGAAGCCCACGCGCAGGGTCGCGTTGTGGATCCACTTCGGTGCCTGCGGCAGCGGATTGCCGTTGACCAGCGCATAGGTGCCGCCATTGATGACCGTGGTCGGGTCGGTGATGGTGCAGCCGCCGCCACAGACTGCCACCGCCAGGTTCTTGTCCTTGATCTCGGTGTCGTTGTAGCTGCTGCCGAAGGTCAGCAGCACGTTGTCGGCCAGGTAGGCTTCCAGGTCCAGCTCCACGCCCTGGCCGATGGTCTTGTCGGCGTTGAGCAGGGTGGCGGTGTTGTTGGTGCCACCGACGGCAATCAGCTGCTGGCCGTCCACGTCATAGCGGAACACGCTGAAGCCCAGGCGCGCACGACGTTCGAACAGGTCGGCCTTGATGCCGGCTTCGTACGAAATCACCTTCTCCGAATCGGCCTGCGACAGGCCCGGTGCGAACGCCAGGCGACCCTGGATCGACGGTGCGCGGAAGCCCTTGGCCACGCGTGCGTAGGCATTGACGTTGTCGGTCAGCTTGTACACGCCGCTGACATCCCAGCTGACGTCGTTGACGTCGGTGTTGGCCAGGTACGGACCGCTGACCGGGGTGCCGAACGGCACGGCCTGCAGCACGCTGGCGCTGAAGTCCTTCTTGTCCTGCGTATAGCGCACGCCGGCACGCAGCTTGAAGCGGTCGGTGACATCGAAGTCGCCCGAAGCGAACACCGCCCATGCCTTGTTGCGCTGCTGCTGCACGACGTGGCCGGTCTGCGGGTTGCCCGGGGTCAGCGAGTCGTAGTTGAAGTTGTTGATGGTGACGTCTTCATCGAAGTAGAAGACGCCGGCCTGCCAGTCGAAGCGGCCCCATTCGTTGGATTCCACGCGGAATTCCTGGGTCCACTGGCGGTGGTGCGGCAGGCCGTCGGCCGATTCGGACGAGAACGGAATCAGGCCCGGGCCGGAGTTGCCTGCGCCGAGGAACGCGGCGCCGTAGCCACCGTCGATGTCGCCGCGGTTGAGCGATTCGGCGGTCTCATAGCCGGTGATCGAATGCAGGGTCACCGAACCGAGGTTCCACTGCAGGCGCGCGCTGCCGCCCCAGGTTTCCAGGTCGGAGAAGTTGACGCCGTCGTTGGCGACCTTGTCGCGGTCGAAGTTCTCGACCAGCGCGTTGCCGCCCTTCTCGATGATGTTGGCGCGGAACAGGCGCGCGGTGCCGTTGAGCTTGCGCTTGTGCAGGTTGAACAGCGCTTCGAAGTCATCGCCTTCGTACAGGAACTGCACGCGGCCGGCGGCTTCGTCATAGCCTTCAAAACCACTGTTGGGCGCACCGGCACGGGTGTTGTCGACCCAGTCGTCACGACGCTGGTAGATGGCCGACACGCGTGCGGACCAGCGGTCGGTCAGCGGGCCGCCGTAGGCGCCCTGCACGTTCCAGCTGTTGTAGCTGCCGTAGCCCACGCGCACGTAGCCATCGGCATCCTGCGACGGCCGCGCCGAATCGAACTTGACCACGCCAGCCGGGGTGTTGCGCCCGAACAGGGTGCCCTGCGGGCCGCGCAGCACTTCCACGCCGGCCAGGTCGAACAGCGGGAAGCCCTTCAGCAGCGGGCTTTCCTGCACCACATCGTCGTACACCAGCGAGACCGGCTGCGATGCATTGAGGTCGAAATCGGTATTGCCCAGGCCGCGGATGTAGAAGCGCGGGAAGGCACGGCCGTAGGACGACTCGATGTTGAGGCTCGGCACGCGCGCAGCAAGGAAGCGGATGTCATCGCCCGCCGAACCGAGCACGTCGAGCTTTTCGCCCTGGATCGCGCTGATCGCAACCGGCACGTCCTTGGCGTTCTCGACACGACGCTGTGCAGTCACCTGCAGCGCATCGAGGGCGACCGGATCCTTGGCGGCGGGGGTTTCCTGGGCGGCTGCTGCCAGCGGCAGCAGGGCGGAAAGAGCGACAACGAGCGGGCGCGCGACCGGAGAGCGGCCACGGGAAGTACGGGTCGGAGACATGGCGGTAGGCTGTGTTTGGAGGGGTGGTAAAACGGCGCTACCAGATAATTGTTGCAATACAGCACCTCCCTCGCAAATGCCGATCGTTCATGGCCGCCTCGCGCGCCGCCGGACGCTGCCGCTAGACTCGGGGTTTTTCCCCGCAACGGACCTGCTGCGATGACCCAGTGGTACTTCCATGCTCCCGGCCAGGCCGACCGTGTCGGTCCGTTCGACGAAGAGGCTGCGCGCCGCTTCGCCCAGGCCAATCCGCGCGCGCTGGCCTGGTGCCAGGGCATGACAGGGTGGACACCGGTGTCCGAAATCGCCGCGATGCAGCAGGCCGGCACCGGCACCGCGCCTCCGCCGCCGATGCCTGCAGTCACCCCTGCAGTCGCAACAGCGTCAACCGGTGGCCGCGCCGACCGCATCGACTTCCGCATCGTCGGCCATGAAATGCAGTTCGTGGAAATCGAGCTGGATCCCGGCGAAGGTGCGGTGGCCGAGGCCGGCGCGCTGATGTTCAAGGATGCCTCGGTGCAGATGGACACCGTCTTCGGCGGCGGCGCGCGCAGCGGCCAGAGTGGCGGTTTCATGGACAAGGTGATGGCGGCCGGCAAGCGCGTGCTGACCGGTGAAAGCCTGTTTGCCACCGTCTACACGCAGACCGGCCAGGGCCGCGGCAAGGTCGCTTTCGCCGCGCCCTATCCCGGCACCGTGCTGGCGATGAAGCTGGACCAGCACGGCGGGCGCCTGATCTGCCAGAAGGACAGCTTCCTGGCCGGCGCGCGCGGCGTGCAGATCGGCGTGCAGTTCCAGCGCAAGATCATGACCGGCCTGTTCGGCGGCGAGGGCTTCATCATGCAGAAGCTTGAAGGCGATGGCTGGGTGTTCATCCATGCCGGCGGCTGCGTGGTCGAGCGTGAGCTGGCCGCCGGCGAACGCCTGGACGTCGATACCGGCTGCATCGTCGCCTACCACCCGACCGTGGACATGGACGTGCGCTGGGTCAAAGGCATCCGAAGCGTGCTGTTCGGTGGCGAGGGCGTGTTCCTGGCCACCCTGACCGGGCCAGGCAAGGTCTGGCTGCAGTCGCTGCCGTTCTCGCGCCTGGCCGGCCGCATGTGGATGGCCGCGCCGCAGGGCGGCGGCAAGAGCCGCGGCGAGAGTTCGCTGCTGGGCTGATCGGGCCGGCACTACCCAGTCGGCGGCAGGCGATTTCATGAATGGGGAGCCGGCCCACCCTGCCCGGCCTGCCACGCCTTCGGTATGCTGGCGCCCTTTCCTGAATCCGGCGCCGCGAGCGCACTGCCGATGAGCCTGTTCCGCCCCCGCGTGCTGCTGTCCGTCGCCCTGCTCGGCCTGCTGGCCGGTTGCGGTGGTGAAGAGGTCCGCCCCACCCCGCCCGCGCAGCCCACCGTGGTTCCGCAGGCCAAGCCGGTGAAGATCGGCATCGCGCTCGGCGGCGGCGCGGCCAAGGGCTTTGCGCACATCGGCGTGATCAAGATGCTCGAGGCCAACGGCTTCGAACCGGTGGTGGTGTCCGGCACCAGTGCCGGCAGCGTGGTCGGCGCGCTGTATGCCAGCGGCATGGACGCCTTCCAGATGCAGAGCAAGGCGGTGGCGCTGGATGAAGCCAGCATCCGCGACGTACGCCTGTTCTCCGGTGGCCTGGTGCAGGGCCAGAAGCTGCAGGACTACGTCAACGAACAGGTGGCCAACCGCCCGGCCGAGCGCCTGAAGAAGCCGTTCGCCGCCGTCGCCACCCAGCTGGAAACCGGCGAGCGTTCGATCTTCGTGCGCGGCAACGTCGGCCAGGCGGTGCGTGCTTCCAGCAGCATCCCCGGCGTGTTCGAGCCGGTGAAGATCGGTGGCCGCAACTACATCGACGGCGGCGTGGTCAGCCCGGTGCCGGTGGATGCCGCACGACAGCTCGGTGCCGAGTTCGTGATCGCCGTGGACATCTCCAGCAAGGCCAGCGGCAAGGCACCGACCGGCATGCTCGGCATCGTCAACCAGTCCATCTCGATCATGGGCCAGCGCCTGGGCGAGCAGGAACTGGCGCGCGCCGACATCGTGATCCGGCCGAAGGTGCTGGACATCGGTGCTGCCGATTTCAGCCAGCGTGGCACGGCCATCCTGGAAGGCGAGAAGGCCGCGATGGCGGCGATGCCGCAGATCCGCGCCAAGATCCAGCAGCTGCAGAAGGCCCGCGCCGCCGCATTGGCACCGGCACCGGTGGCTGCGCCCAAGTGCGACGAGCCTTCGCGCCTGGGCAAGCTGATGGGCCGCAAGGAAAAGTGCTGACGCGCGGCGCTTGAACGGCCGCCGCGCTCAGCGCCGCGGTGGTGGGTAACCACTGGCCAGGCGTCGCTGCCGGCGCCGCTCATCCACCGCCCGGTCATGCCGCTGTGCGCTCAGCTGCAACTGCTCCATCGCATCCCCCGGCAGCCACAGCTGTTGCTGGGCACGGGTGATCGCCACGTAGGCCGCGCGCACCGGGCTGTGCAGCGCGCGCGCATCATGGCCGCTGTCGAAGCAGCACGGCGCCATGGACACCGTGGCGAACTGCAGGTTCTTGGCGTGCTGGGCCAGGCACAGCACGACGCTGGCCTCGTCCGCATCGACCAGTTGCCCGAGCAGGCGCTGCAACGCCGCAGCATCGAAGCCACCGGCAAACAGCGCGGGGATGTCCGCCTGTCCACGCTTGGCACAGACCTGCACGAAGCTTTCCCAGCGTTGTCCGGGGCCGCCAGCGGCGGCGCTGCGCCAGGCGTCGATCGGACCGTCCACCTCTTTCAACAGCGCCTGCCGCGACGCAGGATGCAGATGCACGCGCGCGCCGCGCGCAACCAACTCGTTGGCTTCCAGCAGCATCCGCCACAGGCTGCCGTACAGGCGGGCGCCGGTGCTGGGCACCGCCGACCAGTCGTCATAGCGGCGCAGGCCGGTGGCTCGGTCGCTGGCCCCCACGAAAGGCGCCGGCTCACCGAGATCGTCCAACGCCAGTGACTGGTTGACCAGCGCATCGACCTGCCGCCCCTGCCGCACCGACTGGTGCATCTCCAGCGTTTTCGCCGATGACCAACGCTGTACGCGTCCGCTCAGCCGCTGATGCGGATCGCCCAGGCTGACCACGCCGGGCGCGTGGGTGGCCAGCAGCTGTTTCCATGCAGGGCTGAGATCGTGCGCCTCATCGACCAGCACCATGCCCAGCGACACCGGCAGCGGCACAGCACGCAGGGCCAGCCATTTGCCGATGTGTCCGGCATCCAGGCGCAGGCAGCCACCCTTCTGCACCACCGGATCGAACATGCAACGCCAGACGAACTCCGCGGCCGCGATGAACGGCGTGGCTTCCAGCTGCGCTGCGCCCAGCGAGCGCTGGAAGTGCCAGGCCTGCAGGTTCGGCGCTGACGACGCGCACCACCGGTTGATGGCGTCCAGGGCGATCATCAGGACCTGGTCCGGCCGGCGTGCACCGATGGCCGGCAGGCCGAGGCGGGCGGCCGCCTCACGCAGGGTCAGCGTGCTCTGCCGGTAGGTCGGTACGAAGCCGCCAGTCAGGCCGTTGGCGGCGGCATGGCGGGCGATCGCATTGGCGAACTCGATCTGGGTCAGCAGGCGCGTGCCGGCGTCGGCCGGCAGCCGCGCGCGGAATGCCTCGACCTGGCCTCGCGTGGGCGCCACATAGGTGTAACGGCCCGGGCGAGCCTGCAGCAGCGCCAGCACCAGATGGCCCTTGCCGGTTCCGGCATAGGCCTGCAGGTCGATCAATTCATCGGGATTGGCCGCGATCGCACGCAGCACGCGTGCCTGTTCGGAAGTGAACAGGCCGTTGTGCTGGGTCGCATGCGTTGTCTGTTCGTCATCGCCGGCGTCTTCGTCATCGCCTTCGGCCAGCGATGTCGCCGGAAAGTGGATCGTGTGCTCTTCCAGGGTGATCCTGCACGCCGCCTGGAAGTCCGCGCCGGGATAGGCGTCCGGCGACGCGGCCAGCACCGCCTCCATCACCTCGTCCGGTGCCAGCAGCACGTCCTGCGCGGCCAGCACGCCCAGCCACGCCTCCAGCGCCCGCGCGTCCTGTCCAGCGCTGGCCGCCAGCTGCGCCTGCGCAGCAGGGCCATCATCGGCGGCGAACAGCGCACAGGCGTCGTGCAGCAACCGCTGCAGCTGGGTGGCCGGTGGCCTCTGCCGGCGGCACAGCATGGCCACCAGCAGGCCGGCCTGCTCCAGCGGTGTGTCCGGCGGCGTGCCTTCGCTCAGGTGCCGCAGCAGGCTCTGCTCGCGCAGCGGAAGGAACAACTGGGAAGACGTCGGGGATGGGGTATCAGACATGCCGGAGCCAGAGGGAATCACTGCGCGGCCTGCGTGTGCACGGCCGCCGCGGGCCACGATGCTCGGCCAGCCCGCGCGCGCCGTCAAACATCACCGCGGCCGCCGGTTCATTCCAGCTGCGACAACGGCAACGCCTGGAAACCCTTCACCGTGCGCAGCACGAAGCTGGAATTGGCATCGGCCACGCCACCGGCGTTGAGCAGCCTGTCCAGCAGGAAACGTGAGAAGTGCTCCAGATCGCGCACATACACATGCAGCAGATAGTCCATGTCGCCGGTCAGGGCGTGGCAGGCCACCACTTCATCCCAGGCCTGCACGCTGTCGACGAAGTGCCCGATCGCGGCCTGGTCATGCTTTTCCAGCTGGACGCGCACGAACGCCTGCAGCCCCAGACCGAGCCGGCGTGGCTCCAGGCGCGCGCCATAGCCGACGATCACCCCTTCGCTTTCCAGCCGCTGCAGGCGGCGCAGGCAGGCCGACGGCGACAGGTTCACCCGCGTCGCCAGCTCCGCGTTGGTGGCGCGACCATCACGCTGGATTTCAGCCAGCAGACGTATATCCGTGCGATCGAACTGGACTTCTCCGGCCATTGTTGCCCCGCAACATGGTGAGTACGCAAGGATATTGCGCCAACAAGGTCAATCCGCGCAACTTTTGCAACCCTGTTGCGCGCCCCCTGCCCTAGCATCCTGGGTATCCCGTCAAGGAGTCTTCCATGGACCTCGCCCAGCCCCGCCGCGTCGAACACCAGCAGACCGACAAGGGCTACGTGCCGGTGTACACCACCGCGCTCGTCGAGCAGCCGTGGGACACCTATACCGCCGACGACCACGCCACCTGGAGCACGCTGTACCAGCGCCAGCGCGAACTGCTGGTCGGCCGCGCCTGCCAGGAATTCCTGGATGCGCAGGACGAGATGGGCATGAGCGCGCACATGATCCCGCGCTTCGACCAGCTCAATGAAGTGCTGGGCGCGGCCACCGGCTGGACCCTGGTCGGTGTGGAAGGCCTGCTGCCGGAGCTGGATTTCTTCGATCACCTGGCCAACCGCCGTTTCCCGGTGACGTGGTGGATCCGCCGCCCCGACCAGATCGACTACATCGCCGAACCGGACCTGTTCCACGACCTGTTCGGCCACGTGCCGCTGCTGATGAACCCGGTGTTCGCCAACTACATGGAGGCCTACGGCCGCGGCGGCGTAAAAGCACATGCGATCGGCCCGGAGGCGCTGCAGAACCTGACCCGCCTGTACTGGTACACGGTGGAGTTCGGCCTGATCGACACGCCCGAAGGCATGCGCATCTACGGTGCCGGCATCGTCTCGTCGAAGGGTGAATCGCTGTACTCGCTGGAGTCGGCCGCACCGAACCGCATCGGTTTCGACCTGCAGCGGATCATGCGCACGCGCTACCGCATCGACACCTTCCAGAAGACCTACTTCGTCATCGACAGCTTCGAGCAGCTGATGCAGGCGACGTCGCCGGACTTCACCCCGATCTATGCCGCGCTGGCCGACCAGGCGCACCTGCCGGCGGGCGACGTGCAGGCTGAGGATCGCGTGTTCCAGGCCGGCACGGGCGAGGGCTGGGCCGACGGCGGCGACGTGTGAGCCCACAGGCGGGTCCGCTATCCTGACCCGCATGACCGACGCTTTCGCTTCCCTGCGTGTCATCGACATCAGCTTCGATGACGACTTCATCCTGTTGACCCTGGCCGACGGCCGCCGCACCCGGCAGCCGTTGCGCTGGGCGCCTGCGCTGTTCGAGGCCACGGCTGAACAGCGTGCGCAGTGGGTGCTCACGACCGATGGGCTGGGCGTCAACTGGCCCGCGCTGCTGCCGGCGCAGGAACGCGGCGTGGTCGATATTCCGAACCAGGTGTGGGATGACCGCTATGAAGCCGCGCTGGCGCGCCTGAAGGCGGCCGCGTGGTCGCTTGATGCGCTGTCCGATGACGACCAGCAGCTGGTGGCGCTGTGGCGGATGGAAGCGGACATCAACAACGGCGGCTTCATGCAGTTCCTGTGCAACTGGGGCGACCCGACCTGCCAGCTGGCGCTGCGCGCGTTGCAGGCGATGGGCGCAACGCAGACGCACGCGATCCTGGCCGGCATGCGTGGTCTGCTCGACCGGCTGGAAGACGACCCGGCGATCAAGGAACTGACCGACCTGTACGGCGCGATGAGCGAAGACGAGCAGCAGACGCTGGAGGCATTCGAGGACGACTATTACGCCCGCCCGGAAGATCTGGCCCGGCTGGGCTTGAAGCATTTCGGCCCGGAGCCGTTGTAGAGCCGAGCCCACGCTCGGCTGCGTTTCTCTTACCGCGGATACGCCAGCAGCACCACCAGATCCTCATCACCCACCTGCTGCAGCGCATGGCTGCTGCCCTTGCGCGTCAGCAGCGCATGCCCCGCACGCACGTCGTGCTGTTTTCCATCCAGCACATAGCTGCCCTGCCCGCTCACGATGTAGTAGATCTCATCCTTGTGCTGCGGATGCAGGCCGATGCCCGCGCCCTTGTGCAGCACGCGCTTGCGCAGCACGAACGGCAGGCCCTGCGCATCGGCGAAGAACGGGTACGCCGTGGTCGGCCCGGCGCCGCCATGCGGGCCCGGCTGTGCGCGCGCCAGCGTGTCTTCGTGCACCACCTGTGAGGCACGCGCAGGATCGCCGCCCTGCCCCACCCCCATTACATCGCAGTCGATATCGCGCACCAGTGCAGGCTGCAGCGCCGGCAGAACCTGCACCGCCTCGCGCAGCACCAGGCACGCCACGGCATTCGCACCGGCCACGCTGAAATGGGTGCCGTCGGCCTTCTTCTGCTCGGGCACGAACAGGAAGTACGGGCGTGCACCCTGCTCGCCCAGCGCGCGGATCCAGCGCATGCTGCGGTCGTTGAGGTCGATCAGTGCAACGTGCTCGCGTGTGGCCAGTTGCTGCATCGCCAACGTGTAACGCGCGTGCGTATCCAGCAGCGAACCGAAGTCGTACAGCAGCCGTGCCACCGGCGTGACCAGCACCGGCGTGGCACCGTGGTCACGCGCCACCTGCACGTAGCGCATCAGCACCCGCGGGTAGTCACTGTCCGGATCGGTGTAGCGCGTGCGATCTTCGAACTTCGCATCGTTGTGGCCGAACTGGATCAGCAGCACATCGCCACGACGCAGTTCGCGGCCAATCGCATCCAGGCGTCCTTCGTCGATGAAGCTGCGCGTGCTGCGCCCACCCTTGGCGTGGTTCCGCACTTCGAAGCGCGCCGGATCCAGGTAGCTCTGCAGCGCCTGGCCCCACCCGGCCTGCGGCGCACGCTCGGGCCCGTATTCGGCCGCAGTGGAGTCACCGGCAATGAACAATCGCACCGGCGCCGCATGCGCGGCGGCGCTCGACAGCAGCAACAGCAACAACAGCTTCCGCATGGCCGGGCCTTGGTAGTGCCGGCCGCTGGCCGGCAACTTCATGGATGCGTTGAGCGTCGGTGGAAATGCCGGCCAGTGGCCGGCACTACCGCAAACCAAGCATTACCGCGCCAGCCAGCCACCATCGACCGGCAGCACCGCGCCGTTGATGTAATCCGACGCCGACGAGGCCAGGAACACCGCCGCGCCGGCCAGATCTTCCGGCGTACCCCAACGGCCGGCCGGAATGCGCTCGAGGATCGCCTTGTTGCGGTCCTGGTCGGCGCGCAGCGCGGCGGTGTTGTCGGTGGCCATGTAGCCCGGTGCGATCGCGTTGATGTTCACGCCCTTGCCCGCCCACTCGTTGGCCAGCAGGCGGGTGATGCCGGCGATGCCGCTCTTGCTGGCGGTGTACGACGGTACGCGGATGCCGCCCTGGAACGACAGCATCGAGGCGATGTTGATGATCTTGCCGCTGCCCTGTTCGATGAAGTGGCGGCCGGCGGCCTGCGAGATGAAGAAAGCCGACTTGATGTTGACGTTCATCACGTCGTCCCAGTCCTGCTCGCTGAAGTCCACTGCGTCGGCGCGGCGGATCAGGCCGGCGTTGTTGACCAGGATGTCCAGCCCGCCCAGGCCTTCGAGCGTTTCGCGCACCACGCGCTCGACCGGCTCGATGCTGATCAGGTTGGCTTCCACCGCCAGGCAGCGGCGGCCCAGCGCAGTGATCTTCTCGATGGTTTCGGTGGGCGGGGCGATGCCGGCCACGGCGACATCGGCGCCTGCGGCAGCCAGCGCCACTGCGATGCCCTGGCCCAGGCCGGTATTGCCACCGGTTACCAGAGCGACTTTTCCTTCCAGGCTGAAGGGATTGGTCATTGCGTATGCGTTCCTTGGTAGAGGCGTGCGTGATGCGGGGCAGGTGGCCACCGGCACGGCGTGCGCGGTGGCCGCCCGGCGCTTACTTGAGCTGGCAGATGTCCAGCACGTGCATGTCGGTGTAATCCAGGTTCTCGCCACCCATCGCCCAGATGAAGGCGTAGTTGCTGGTGCCGGCGCCCATGTGGATCGACCACGGCGGCGACACCACCGCTTCGTTGTTCTGGATGACGATGTGGCGCTGTGCGTCCGGCTCGCCCATGAAGTGGTAGACGCGGTCGCTGTCGCCCAGGTCGAAGTAGAAATAGACCTCGCTGCGGCGGTCGTGCAGGTGCGGCGGCATGGTGTTCCAGACGCTGCCCGGCTTGAGCACGGTCAGGCCCAGCAGCAGCTGCGAGGACTGGCAGGTGGCCGGCACGATGTACTGGTAGATGGTGCGCTCGTTGCTCGTTTCCAGCGCGCCGCGATCCAGTGCCACCGCGTCCTTGATCGACAGCTGCCTGGTTTCAAAGCGCGCATGCGCCGGGGTCGAGGCCAGGTAGAACTGCGCCGGGTTGGCGGCGTCCTGCGAAGCGAAGACGACGTCCTTGCTGCCCATCGCCACGTACAGGCCATCCTTCGGCCCCAGCGTGTACACGGTGCCATCGACGGTGACCGTACCGGTGCCGCTGCCGACGTTGATGATGCCCAGCTCGCGACGCTCCAGGAACGGATGGCCAGCGGCCGACGCCGGTTCGGTCTGCGCCGGCAGCGACAGCGGCCCGTTGACCGGCGCCGCACCGCCCAGCACGAAGCGCTCGTAGTGGGTGTACTTCAGGGTCACCGCATCGGCGTTGAACAGGCCATCAAGCAGGTACAGCTCGCGCAGCTGATCGTTGCTGGCGCCCTTGATGGCGTCGGGATGGGTGGCGTAATGGGTCTTGCAGTACATGGCTTCTCCAGAGCAGGGGGCGGGCCGATGGTTCGGCCCCGGCACGGTTCACGGTCGATTCTAGCCAGACAGGAAACCGGTGTCATTTTGCGCTGCACGATGGTGGTTGGACGGCATCGGCAGGTGCGATCGATGGGGGGAGGGCGGGGGGAGTGTCACGAGCGTTGGTCGTGACCTACCGGACTGATCCGTGAAGGTGTCACGACCAACGGTCGTGACCTACAGGACTGATTCCTGCGGAATCAGTCCTCGGGCGGTTGGCAGGAATCGCGCACGATCAGGTGCGGGCGCACGCTGGCGATCTGCAGCGCAGGCTGGCCTTCGGGCTGGATCAGCATGGCCGCAGCGGTGCGGCCGGTGTCGCGGGTATGCCGGCGCACCGAGGTCAGCGACGGCCACAGGCGCGAGGCCAGCGGGCTGTCGTCGTAACCGACGATCGACAGCTGGCGCGGAATGTTGATGCCCGCACGCAGCGCGACCTTGTAGATACCGGCGGCCATTTCATCGTTGCCGGTGAAGATCGCCGTCGGCCGGCGCTTGCCCAGCAGCAGTTTCTCGGCGGCGGCCACACCCGATTCGAAGGTGTAGCCGGCCTCGATGATGCGATCCTTCGGCAGCTCGATGCCACGCTGCGACAGCGCCTCGATGAAGCCGGCGGTGCGTTCGTGCGCCGAGCGGTATGCACTCGGGCCGGTCACCAGGGCGATGTCACGGTGGCCCAGCGAAAGCAGGTAATCGGCCGCTTCGGCGGCACCGTCGCGGTCGTGGGTGACCACCATCTGCGAGGTTTCATCCAGCGGCAACGCAGCCACGCGGGTGAAGCGGCAGCCGATCTCGTCCAGCATGTCCGCCAGCGCCTGGTCCTCGGACGCACGCGGCACCAGGATCACCCCATGCAGCTTCTGCTGCTGGGCGAAGCGGCGCACGCCGTCGATGTAGCCCGGGCTGCGGCTGTCGCAGGGGTGCACCACCAGCTCGAAGCTGGAGCCACGCAGCGCATCCAGCGCGCCGTACTGCATGTCCACGATGTACTGCGCGGTGGGGTTGTCGTAGACCATGCCGATCAGGAACGAGCGGCGGAAGGCCAGGCCACGGGCCAGCGGGTCGGGGGTGTAGCCGACTTCGCGCATCAACGCTTCCACCTTGTCGCGCGTGTCCTTGCGCACCAGCGGCGAGTTGTTGATGATCCTTGAAACCGTTTTCTTGGATACACCCGACAGTCGCGCGATGTCGTTGATCGTGGCTGCCTTGCCCTTTGCCAATGCCGGCGTAGCGGCATCGTTCTTGTTGCGCACTGACATGTAGTGAACCCGATAAGCCTGGGGATTCCAGCGCGCGCTCAGTCCAGCGCGCGATAGCGGAAGCTGCGGAAGGTTACCGCACCGTTGCCGGCCGCATACAGGGCCGGTTTCAGTGCCAGGAACTTGCCGGCCACATTGTGATGGTAACCGGACACTTCCATCTGAACCGGATACTTCTGCCAGGTCTGGCCATCGGCACTGGAATGGATGGTGACGATGTGGCGGTTGTTGGTCACCCGCAGCCAGAGCCGGCCGCCCTTGGCGCTGGCCGCCAGCCGGGTGGGGCGCTCCTCGCCGTAGCGGTGCATGACGAACTGCTCGCCGTTGCTGCCCACACCCACATACAGGCGGTCGCTGTAGAACAGCAGGGCACCGCCCACCGCGCCGGGGGCGATCTCCATCTGCACCTCGAACTGGTAGGCCGGATCCCCGGCAATGGTCGTCAGCGGCGATGCGTCGCGCGGCGTGCTGCCCTTGCCCTGCAGCACCAGGCCGTCGCCGCTGAAGCGCAGGCGCCGGTATTCATCCAGCGCCGGGTTGAAGAACGCCCACTGCGGGCCCAGCGTACGGCCGGTGAAAGCATCGGACAGGGCCATGCCGTGCGGTGCCAGCGCGCTGCCCGATGGCTTGCGCAGCGGCTGCCCGAGATCACCGCCCTTGGCCACGAACCAGCCATCGGCGGTCCATTCGATGGGTTCCAGCAGCGCCTGCCGGCCCAGCGTCCAGAAGCCGTTCTCGTAGCCGTGGTACATCATCCACCAGCGGCCGTCGGTGCCTTCGATCACCGTGGCGTGGCCACGCGACCACCATGGTTCAGCGGCCGACCGGGTGCGCATGATCGGGTTGTTCGGCGCGTTCACCCACGGGCCGTGGATCGAGCGCGAGCGCGCGGTGATCACCATGTGCCCGGTCGGCGGGCCGGCGGTGCCGCCCACCGCAGTGGTCATGTAGTACCAGCCATCGCGGAAGTGGATCTTCGGGCCTTCCTGCGCGTAGGCCTCCACGTCCCAGCTTTCCGGGTAGCGCCAGCCGTCGTACACATGCTTGGGCGTACCCACCACGCTCAGGCCGTCATCGGCCAGCTGCACGTAGTCGCCGCCGCTCAGGAACAGGTAGCGCTTGCCGTCCTCGCCAACCGCGTGGCCGGGGTCGATGTAGCCGCCCAGGCCGATGTCGATCGGCGAACTCCACGGGCCCTTGATGTCATCGGCCCAGACCACGAAGTTGCTGCGGCGCTCACCGGTGCGCGCCGGGAAGTAGATGAAGTAGCGGCCCTGGTGCTTGACGATGTCCGGCGCCCAGATCGCACCTACGTTCTGCGTGATCGCATGGCCGAGCGGCTGCCAGTTGACCAGGTCGCGCGAGTGCCAGATCGGCAGGCCGGGGTAGGCGTCGAACGAAGACAGGGTGAGGTAGTAATCCTCGCCGTCCTTCAGCACCGACGGATCGGGCCTGTCACCGGCCAGCACCGGGTTGAGGAAGGTACCGTTGCCAAGGTCGCCCTGGCGCTGGTGCTCGATGCCGCGCTTCCACTGCGCGGGCGCGGGGTCGGCAGCCAGGGCAGGCAGCGCGGCCAGCAGCAGGCCGAGCAGGGCGGTTGCAGCAGTGCGGTGCAGCGTCGGTGTCATGTGATTGCCTCCGCTCATCAGGCGCGCAGCGCGGCGGGCAGCCACAGCGACAGCGACGGGAAGAAGGTGACGATCAGCAGCACGCCCAGCGCGGCAAACCAGAACGGCCAGATCGTGCGCATGCTCTGGCCGACGCTGATCTTGCCGATGGCGGTACCGATGAACAGCACCGAGCCCACCGGCGGCGTGACCAGGCCGAGGCCACCGGTCAGCACCAGCACCAGGCCGAAGTGGATCGGATCGATGCCATAGGCCTTGGCCACCGGCAGGAAGATCGGCGTGCAGATCAGGATCATCGGTGCCAGGTCCATGAAGGTGCCCAGCAGCAGCAGCATCACCACGATCATCAGCAGCACCATGAACTGGCTGTGCGCGAACGACTGCAGGAAGTCCACCGCCGCCGCAGGCACCTGCAGGTAGGCCAGCAGCCAGCCGAACACCGCCGCGGTGGCGATCACGAACAGGATCACGCCGGTGCTGCGCGCGGCATGGATGACGGTGTCGAAGAACTCACGCCAGCGCAGCTGCCGGTACAGCACGGTGGTGACCAGCAGGGCGTAGACCACGGCGATGGCCGCGCTTTCCACCGCAGTGAAGATGCCGGCGCGGATACCCACGAAGATCAGCGCCACCAGACCCAGGCCGGGCAGGGCGGAGACGATGCGCAGCAGCACCGCGCGCCAGCCCGGGAACACTTCCACGCCATAACCACGGCGACGCGCGACCACGTAGCCGGTGATCATCAACGCCAGGGTCATCAGCAGCGCCGGCACGATGCCGGCGGCGAACAGGTCGGCGATCGACAGGCCACCACCGGCGGCGGCCGAGAACAGGATCAGGTTGTGCGACGGCGGCACCAGCAGCGCCACCAGCGCAGCGGTGATGCTGACGTTGACCGCGAAATCGCGGTCGTAGCCGCGTTTGACCATCTGCGGAATCATCGTGCCGCCCACCGCCGACACATCGGCGATGGCCGAGCCGGATACACCGCCGAAGAACAGCGAGGACAGGATCGAGACCTGGCCCAGGCCGCCGCGCATGCGCCCGACCAGCGATGACGCCAGGGCGATCAGGCGTTCGGAGATGCCGCCGCGCATCATGATCTCGCCAGCGAAGATGAACAGTGGAATGGCAATCAACGAGGCCGAACCGGTACCTGCGGAGATCTGCTGGACCAGCACGATGCTGGGAATGTCCAGGTAGAGCAGGGTCGCCAGCGCAGCGGCGGCCAGCGCGTAGGCCACCGGCACGCCCAACAACAACAGCGCGGCAAAAACAGAGAACAGGATGGTGATGCCCATGGATCAACGATCTCCTTCAGCGTCGTCGGCATCGGCTGCCGTGGCATGCAGCGCTTTCCACGCACGGTTCAGCGCGAACAACAGCATCAGCGCACCGCCCACGGCCAGCGGCAGGTAGTTGATGCTCTGCGGCAGGTTGGCGCCTGCGGTCTTGATGTCCATTCCATCGAGCAGCAGGTCGGCCGACCAGAACGCGATGAAGCCGCCCAGCACGGCCACCACCAGCTGGGTGAACACATCCACCACCCGGCGCAGGCCGGGGCCCATGTAGGCGTGCAGCAGGAAGAAGCCGAAGTGGCGATTGGTATGCACGCCGCAGGCCGCGCCCAGGCTCATGGCGGTGGCCAGCAGCAGCAGGGTCACCGGCTCGGTCCAGCTGGGCGAATCGTTGATCACGTAGCGGGCGAACACCTGCCAGCCCTGCACCACCACCAGCCCCAGCAGCGCGGCCACGGCGACATGGATGGCGATGTCGGCGATGCGGTCCAGCAGGCGTTGGCCGGGGCCGGGTCCGGTGGAAATCGTCGTCTCGGTCATGGCAGTGTCCTCAGGCGGCGGCACGGATGCGGGCGACCAGCGCAGCCAGCTCGGGTTGCTGCAGGTACTGCTGCAGCAGCGGCTGGGCGGCGGCGCGGAAGGCGGGCAGGTCCACCTCGTTGGCTTTCACGCCCGAGGCCAGCACCGCGCGGCGCGCGGCATCTTCGGACGCATCCCATTGCTCGCGCATCACCTTCACCGAGGCGCGCGCGGTCTCCAGCAGCAGCTGGCGGTCGGCCGGCTGCAGGCGCTCGAAACTGGCGCGCGACATCAACAGCACGTCCGGCGCATACGAGTGATCGCTCTGCGACCAGTAGTGCGCGGCCTCGAAGTGGCGGCTGGAATGGAAGCTGCGCATGTTGTTCTCGGCGCCATCGATCATGTGCGTCTCCATGCCGGAGAACGTATCGCCCAGCGACATCGGCGTCGGGTTGGCGCCGAGCAGGCGCATCAGCTGGATGAAGATGTCCGAGGACGCCACACGCAGTTTCAGCCCGTGCAGATCACCGGGCTGCACGATCGGATGCTTGGTGTTGTAGAAGCAGCGTGCGCCGGAATCATAGATGGCCAGGCCGACCAGGTCGCGGCTCTCGAAACCACGCAGCACCGCATCGGCAATGCCGCCATCCAGTGCGGCGCGCTGGTGCGCCACCGACTCGAACACGTACGGCAGGCACAGCGCCTGGGTGAGCGGGAAAGCGTTGTTCAACGCACCGGCATACACGCGGGTGATGTCGATGGCACCGAAACGGGCCATGTCGATCGCTTCCGATTCGCGACCGAGCTGGCCCGAATGGTATTGCCGCAGGCGCAGGCGACCGTTGCTTTCGCGCTGCAGGGTTTCGCCGATCCACTTCACCGCGGTCACGGTGGGATAGTCGGCCACGTGCACGTCGGTGGCCGTCAGCAGCTGGCCGCCGTCGATGGCATCGGCGGGCCCGCGGCCACAGGCCGCGAGCATCGGGGTGGCCAGCGCAGCAGCGCCGCCGGCCAGGAAATGTCGTCGTGTGATCATCTGCGCCCTCCCGCGCGTGTTCACTGGATCGTGCGGCGGTTACCCGGCCGGCACGGCCCTGCAGGCAATTTCGCCGAAGCCGGCAAACCGCACCAGCGCCGTCTGCCCCACGGTGATGTCATGGATGCCGGTGGCGTTGCCGGTGGCGATCAGGTCGCCCCGTCGCAACGGCCGGCCGCGCAGCGCCGAACGGGACAACGCGAACGCATACGCCGCGCGCAGGCCGCCGGGCAGCCGGGTGGCACCACCCGTGCCGACCACCTCGCCCTCGATCAGGGTTTCGGCGCGCAGGTCGGTTTCGTCGCGGGCAGTCCAATCGGCGATCTCCGGCCCCAGCACCAGGCCGTTGTTGTTGCCGAAGTCGGACACCACCACGCGCGGGCCGAGTTCGTTGATCGTCGCCAGCGGGCTGCTGGCCACTTCCACGCCGATGTACAGGCGCGCCGGCAGCGCTTCAGCCTGCTCGGGCGTCCAGTGCAGCTGTGCGGCGGGAGCGTCCTCCAACAGCTCCAGCACGTACTCCGCCTCGACCGCGCCGAAGCCGCCGACGAACACCGGAATGTCCACTGTTCCACCGGTAGCATTTTTCAGCTGACGCGAGAAAACCGGGCCCAGCAGGCGGTCGTCCCCGGACGCATCGCGGCGCTCGGCGGCGATGTAGCCGACCTTCCAGCCCACCACCTGGTCATCCCAGCTGGCAATGGCCAGATCCTGCACGTGGTAGGCAGCCACCAGGTCAGGCGGGACAAGGCCCGGGAAGCCGGGCAAGGCCTGGCCGCTGCGGCGCGCGGTGGTGAAAGCGTGGGCGATCGCGGCCGCATCGTCCGGCGCCGGCGTCTGCCCATGTATGCCGTGTTCGTTGCTCAAGAACGGTCTCCCTCTGGCGTTGTTGCACTGCCCATCGACAGCGTCTGCAGGAGGTGTATATGGTAAACCGGTGTCATCGTGCAAGCCGCAGCGCATCACGAGCGCTTGCCGGTGACCTCGGCCACTCTGTTGTCTCCCCGTTGGAGCCCTTTCCACCATGCGTTTTTCCCGTGTGCTGTTGTTGCTGTCAGGCCTGCTGCTGACCATCCCCGCATCCGCGGCCGATGTGCCGTTGCGCGCAGGCGAACACCTGGGCCAGGAGCTCGCCGGCGAGCAGTTGCCGCTGTGGCCGGCGGGACAGGTCCCCGGTGAAACCGGCACTGCGCGGCCGGCGCGCGTGGTCGAGCGCAGTGATGACCCGGCCCACCCCGATCGCTTCATCGACCAGGTCGATGCGCCCTACCTGCTGGTGCACACGCCGGCCCGTGCCAACGGCCGCGCGCTGCTGGTGATTCCCGGTGGCGGCTACCAGCGCGTGGTGATCGACAAGGAGGACAGCGCGCTGGTGCCGGAGTGGGTGGACCGTGCCGGCTACACCCTGTTCGTGCTGCGCTACCGCCTGCCGCAGGCCGGCCGCGACCGCCAGGCGGCACTGGCCGACGCGCAGCGCGCACTGCGCGTGGTGCGCGACCAGGCCGCACGGCGCAGGCTGGATGCCGACAGCGTGTCGGTGATGGGCTTCTCCGCCGGCGGCCATGTGGCCGCACGGCTGGCCACCGGTTTCGATGCGCCGGTCTACCCGCCACGCGATGCCATCGATCGCCTCAGCGCGCGTCCCGCACGCGCGGTGCTGGTGTATCCGGTGATCGACATGGGCGCGCATGCACACAGCGGCTCACGCGGACGCCTGCTGGGCGAGCAACCCGATGCGGCGTTGGCCGCGCAGTATTCGATGCAGCAGCACGTACGCGCGGACATGCCACCGACGCTCCTGATCCATGCCAACGATGATCGGGTGGTCAACGTGCACAACAGCGAGGTGATGGCGCAGGCACTGGCCAAGGCGGGTGTCGAACACGAGCTGCACCTGTTCGCCCATGGCGGCCATGGCTTCGGCATGCGCATGCCGCCTGATTCAACGCTGGCCGTGTGGCCGCTGCTGGCACAACGCTGGCTGCAGGCGACGGAGGCGGCACATTGAACCAGGGGGATGCCAACCTGCAGCGCCGCCGTTTCCTGCGCGACAGTGCACGCTGGGCGCTGGCCACGGCCACCCTCGCAGCGCTTCCTGCCGCCGCGGTGCCTGGGCCACGTGATGACACACAGGTGGTGGCACGCCTCCGTGCCGGCCGCGTGCGTGGCCAGCGCGAGCACGGCGTGCACGTGTTCCGTGGTCTGCGTTATGGCGCTGACACCTCCGCCTACCGTTTCCAGCCGCCACGGCGCGAGACGGGCTGGCGTGGTATCGCCGACGCCCTGGAATACGCCGCATCTGCGCCACAGAGCGGAGCGGACGGGCCGGGCAGCGAAGATTGCCTGTTCCTCAACGTCTGGACGCCGGCATTGGGCGACGGCGGCAAGCGGCCGATCCTGGTCTACATCCATGGCGGTGGCTTCAACAACGGCTCTGGCAGCGATCCGCTGTACGACGGCAGCGCATTGTGCAGACGCGGCGACGTGGTGGTGGTCACCGTCAATCATCGCCTGAACACCTTCGGCTACCTGTACCTGGGCGCGCTCGGCGATCCGCGCTATGCGGCCTCCGGCAACGTCGGCCAGCTCGACCTGGTGCAGGCGCTGCAGTGGGTGCGCGAGCACGCGGCGGTGTTCGGCGGCGACGCCGGCAACATCACCGTGTTCGGGCAATCCGGTGGCGGCGCCAAGATCGCCACGCTGATGGCGATGCCCGCAGCGAAAGGCCTGTTCCAGCGCGCGTGGACGATGAGCGGGCAGCAGGTGACCGCCGCCGGTCCACGTGCGGCGGCGCAACGGACTTCGATTGCGATGGAAACCGTGGCCGCGCGCGACCTGCAGGCGTTGCTGCGACTGCCGGCGACCGAGCTGCTGGCCGCCACCCGCGCACGCGATCCCTCGCGGGTGGAAAGCAGCGCGCTGTACTTCGGCCCGGTACTGGATGAGGTGGTGCTGCCGGTGCACCCGTTCTGGCCACAGGCACCGGCGCAGTCCGCGTCGATTCCGATGGTGATCGGCAACACCCGCGATGAGACGCGCGCGTTCCTTGGCAACGACCCGGCCAACTTCACGCTGACCTGGGAGGATCTGCCGGCGCAGCTGGAGAAGCAGCAGTTCGTCGATCTGCTGCCCTCGGTAGTGATCGCAGAATATCGACGCCTGTATCCGCACTACACGCCCTCAGAGGTGTTCTTCGCGGCCACCACCGCCGGCCGCTCGTGGCGTGGTGCGGTGGAGGAACTGGAAGCACGCGCTCGGCAGACAACCGGGGCCGCACCCACCTGGGCCTACCAGCTCGATTGGCCATCCCCGGTGGAAGACGGACGCCTGCGTGCCTTCCATACGCTGGATATTCCGCTGGTGTTCGACAACGCCGGCCTGCCGGGCGCGCGTACCGGCGGTGGTGAAGACGCCCGAGCACTGGCAGCGACGATGAGCGATGCGCTGATCGCCTTTGCGCGTACCGGCGATCCCAATCACGCGGGAATGTCGCAATGGGCTCCCTATGGCGTGCCACAACGGCAGACGATGGTGTTCGATCGCCACAGCCACGTGGTTGACGATCCACGTGCCGGCGAGCGTGCGCTCTATGCAAAAGTGCCGTTCGTGCAGCGCGGCACGCAGTGATGACACCGCGGTGCAAACATTCTGTTAACCCGCCTCGGCTAGAGTCGGTTCATGGAAGCGATGTTCACGCCACCGCCGTTCACCGGCCGCGAGCGCTTGATTGCAGGGATTGATGCCGCCGTCTGCCTGGTCGATCCGCAGGCGATCACCGGTGCGCTGCAGCGGGTGCTGCGTGAAGCCATCGTCGATCCGCTGATCGAGTTGCCGCCCTGCGTACGTCGCCCCGTGGATGGTCATTACGCGCGCCGTGAACTGTACCGAAGCGCCACGCTGGGCTACAGCGTGATCGCGATGTGCTGGGGGCCGGGGCAGGGCACGCCACTGCACGACCACGATGCGATGTGGTGCGTGGAGGGCGTGTGGCAGGGCGAGCTGATCGTGACCCCGTACGCGCTGCTGGAACAGCGTGGCGAGCGTCACCGCTTCGCTGCGCAGGACAGGCTGTACGGGCACCGTGGCAGCGCCGGCAGCCTGATTCCGCCGCACGAGTACCACACGCTGCGCAACGCCAGCGACGAGGACGTGGCAGTGTCCGTGCACGTCTACCAGGGCGTGATGGAGCGCAGCGCGGTGTTCGATCCGCTGGATGACGGCTGGTACCAGCGCCGGGTGAAGGTGATGGAGACCGAGGCGTCCTGATTGCGTTGCGCCGGGCCATGCCCGGCGCTACCAGGGCTTGTGCCCAACCGATTCATCGGTAGCGCCGGGCCATGCCCGGCGGAACGCGGAATTCATCGCGGCACATCCACCACATTGTTGAGCCGCGTGACTTCCTCTCCGCCATCGGCCAGCGCAACACGCACGCGCAGGCCGCCGCGTTCCCCTGCCGGCAACGGCAACGACACCACCGCCGTCTTCGGCAGCAGGTCGATCGGTGCCGCCATCGCCGGCACCTCGGTACGTGCGATCTCGCGGCCCCGCCCATCTTCCAGTATCGCCACGCCCACACCGCTGGCCACATGCCCAAGGCCATGCACGGTCACGTGTACCTGGCGCCCGTCCACCCGCACATCGCCACGGCCCACGCCCAGGTCCGGACGCATTTCCACCGGCGTGCCCGCAGACACACGCTCGAATTCGAAGACCTCGGTGCGACCCGGCTGGAACTGCATCGGTACCGACACACTCGTCTCCAGCTGCACCGTGCGCTCGCGCGGCCTACCGTCAATGCGGCCATCGCCATCGGCATCCACGCCACTGCGCACGCGCCAGGAACCGCTGCCCACGTTCCAGCCGGTCATGTCGGCGGCGATCACGCGCGCGCCGAGGTTGTGGCTGGTGATCGTGAAGCGCTCACGCGAGGGCGCATGCACCAGCAGTGCCACCTGTTCCGCGGCGCCCTCACAATCGAAGCGCCAGCTGACGGTGTGCCCGGGCCAGCTCTGGTTGCGCTTCAGGGCGATGCCGCCCAGCCGCGCACGCTGCAGGAACTCGCTCGGTGCTTCCACCCGGTCGGACCACCAATGGCCCTCGGTGTTCATGTACGCGCGTTGTGCCTTGGCCTGCAGGCCCTCGGCATGCAGCGCATCGATGTACTTCCTCTCGCCGCTGGCCTGCCATGCCATCAGGCTGGCGAATCCGGTCTTTCCGGCATCGGCCTCGGCGGTCAGCAGCGGGTACCAGTCCTGCTGCCGGCCAAGTGCCTCTACATAGTTCTCGCCAAGGTTGGCCAGCGCGCCGGGGCCGCCGCGCTGCACGCGATAGTCCAGTGCCTGCAGGTACTTCGCATCACCGGTCCAGCGCCATGCCGCCCAGAAGGTGTGCATCGTGTCACCGCTGCCGGAACCGTTGTTGAGTTCGCCGCCGCGGGTCGCACCCGTGGCCCAGTTGATCTCGTTGGGCAGGGTGAAGCGGCCCTTGTCGTCGGTGCCGGCGTGGGCCAGATAGCCATCGGCCAGGCCGATCACCAGCCGGCGCCCGGTCGGGTCGGCATTGTACTGGCCCAGCAGGAATGCCGGGTGCAGCACCGGGAACGAGTAGGGCTTCTGCCACTGCCAGTTGGGTTCGCGGTAGACCTTGTTGCCACCGAACCAGTTGCTGGAGAACAGCACATGGCCCTGCGGGTTGCGCAGGATGATGCGCTCGTCGAACGCCTTCACCGTTTCCATCAGCCGTTCCAGGGTCAGCGGATCGCCCCAGTTGAGGTACAGCATCGCGCTGTTGGTGTTGATGCCTTCCTCGTAGGCATGCAGCTCGTCGGTCTCGATGGTGCTCAGGCCATTGCTGAACATGCCGTTGCGGTACACCGCGTCGGACAATGCGGTCAGCGAGGCATTCAGACGGTCCGGCTGCACGCCCATCAGGGCAAGGCCGGGCCACTGCTGGGTCAGGTCGGAATCATCGGAGATGCCACCACCGAAATCGCCGTAGGCCACCTGCCGCTGATCGATCCACCAGTCGACGAACTGCCGCACCTGCGCCAGGTCCTGCACCTGGTGGAAGGCCCACGCCGGTACGCCCTTGGGCACCTCCGGCGCGGTGTACGGCGGTCGCCCCTGGCTGTTGTAGCTGATGTAGTTCCAGTACAACCGGCCCAGTTCGTGGTCCGGGTCGACGCGCAGCAGATCGCTCAGGTCCGCGTAGACGCGCGCGTACAGGCGCTGGCGCTTGGAGGTGGTGTGTTCCTCCACGAGGAAACCCCAGTTGTCGCGCACCTGGTTGAAGCGGTCGGCCACATGCTCCTTGAGCGCATCGGCGCGTGGCTTGAACACCAGCCGCACCTGCGCACCGTCCAGTGCCTTGGCGTCGAAGCCGGGCGCCGCCGAGGCGATGCTCAACCACAGGCTGTCGGCGGTGAGGATGCGGTCGCGCAGGTCCAGCCACAGCGTGCGCTTCTGCCCCGGCTGCACCGAGACCGATACATCGATCATGTCGCGCGCCGGCCAGATCGGATCCTTGATGCGGAGGTTCAGCGGGATCAGGCCATCGTGCGTGGCCGGCAGGTCGAGCGCGGGAATATCGATGGCCACGCCATCCAGGCCGTCATGCATGTTCTCCCAGCTGTAGGCCCAGCTGCGGATCAACGGCTGGTTGGCCGGCGCATCGCCCACGCCGGAAGGAATCAGCACGTGCACGATGGGCTTGGGCTGCGTTGGCAACGAATCGGCCGGGCGCCGGCGCGAGCCCGCCCCCTTGGGCAGCGCCATCACCGTGCTGCGTTCGGCCGCCGGGTAGCGGCCTTCGATGTAGCGGCGCAGTGTGTCCAGGTTGGTGTAGTCCGGCAGTGCCTGGCTGTCGATGACATAGGTCTGCTTGACCGTGCCGTCGGGCTCGGCACCTTCGCTCACGCCATACGCCCAGATCTCCTGGATCGGCGTTTCCTGTTCAACGTTGCTGAAGCGCAGCACGCCACCGGTCTGTGCCGGGATGTCGTCCACGCTGCGCACCACACCCTGCGGACGCGTGGCCAGCACCTGGGTGGCGTGCGCGGCATCGCGGCCATGGGCCAGCGTGCCGAAGGCCGCGCCGCGGATCTCCACCCGGTTGACGGTCTCGCCGGCCGGCACGCTCAGGTCCAGGTGCTGGCCGCTTTCCACATACGTGTTCCAGTCCGGCAACTGGAAGTAGTCGTTGCGGCCGGGCAGGCGCGAGCGGTTGTAGACACCGGGCCAGGTGGTCTCGGCGATGCCGTCGGTGGCCTTCCACATCCACGCCTTGAGGTCGCGGGCATCGTCGAATTCGATCTTGCGGATGCGCGTGCTGGCTGCGGTCAATGGCGGTGGCGGCGCGCCTTCCCAGCCGAAGCGATGGAGCCATGCACGATCATCGGCAGCGCTGGCAACGGCGCTTTCGGCGGCCTTGCCGCGCGCGAGCGCACTGACGGCCGCAGCATCGAGCATGCGGTCATACACGCGGATGTGCTGGAAATCGCTGCCACGCAGGAAGTTGTAGCGGCTCTGCACCTGGTAGGGCGCCATCACCCGCCCGGCCAGGCCGAGCTGGTCCAGCGCGGCATCGTAATCGCCGCTGGCCTGCACACGCGCCACCTCGCGGCCATCGACGAACAGGCGTACACCCTGGTCTTCGTCCCAGGCGAAGGCCAGGTGCAGCCACTGGTCCGCACGTGGCGGCGTGTCCATGCGGAACGACACGCGCGTGCGGGCGAGGTTGGCATCGGTGACGAACGCATCGAAACCATGCCCGTTCCAGTCGATGCGCAGCCAGGCCATGTCCCAGCTGCTGTGGTCGGCATAGCCGACGCGGAAGATCACGAACGGTGCTCCACCCACCGCGTAGCGCGCGCGCCAGTCGAAGGCGAGGGTGCCACGCTGGGCGAGGATGTTGCCGGGTGCATCCCAGGCCAGCACGCCGTCGTCCTGCCACTGGATGGCCTTGCCGCGCGCTCCGTCGTCGACGATGTCGACCTTGTCGCGGAAGTTCGGCACCGCCTCACCCTGCGCCACCACGGCCTCAAGGCCTTTGCCGGCATCGACATGGAACAGCAGCGTGGGCGCATCGGCAGCGGCCATCGCGGGGCCGGCAGCCAGGGCCACCGCCAGCAACAGGCAGCGGGACAGGGTCGAGCGGTGCGGCATCAGGCGTTTCCTTTCAACGGGCGACGGCCGGCGAGGGCCGCCGGACCGTAGCAAGGCCACGCCGCGACGGCACCTTGCGGCGCAGCAGCGGTCGTGGCGAACGACGGCGTGCCGGGTGGCACGCCGTCGGCGTTGCTCAGAACTTGTAGCGCAGCCCCAGCAGGTACTGGCGGCCGGTCTCGGTGTACTGCAGCGGCAGGCGACCGGTCAGCGGCGAGTACACCCACTCGTCGGACGCTTCGTTGGTCAGGTTGATGCCTTCCAGGCTCAGTTCCAGCTGGTCGCTGATCTTGTAGCGGATGGATGCATCGAACACCGTGGTACCGGTCATTCCGTGGTAGCCATCGAGGTTGAAGCCGGTTTCCTGGCCCGGTGCCTGGGTCAGGTAGTCATCGCGGTTGGTGGCCGAGATGCGCCCGGCGAACTTCTCGCCTTCATAGAACAGCGTGGCGTTCCACGACGACTTCGACAGGCCGGTCAGGTCGGTCTTCATCACCGGCTGCCCTGCCGCGTTGATGTACTGGATCTTCGATTCCACCCAGGTGTAGTTCAACTGCATGCCCAGGTTGGCCCACTTGCCCGGCAGGAAGGTGAAGGGCTGGGTGTAGTTGGCCTCCACGCCGTGCAGTTCGCCGCCCGGGGTGTTGACCGGCTTGCTGTAGGTGAAGTCATCGGTGGCCGAGGCGCCGGTGCCGACCAGCAGCGAAGCCGGCAGGCCGCTGTCACTGTACGGACGCACTTCGCGGGTGGTCTGTACGAAGCTCTCGATGTCCTTGTAGAACAGGCCGATGCCGGCCATTGCGCCCTCGGCGAAGTACCACTCGAAACCAAGGTCGACATTGGTTGCGCGGATCGGATCCAGCATCGGGTTGCCGCTGGAGATGGTGCGTGCACCACCGGCCACGGCCACCGTCGCGCCAGGGGTCAGGCTGCCCAGCCCCGGACGGCTCATCACCTTGGCCGCACCCAGCCGGATCAGGAAGTCCGGGGTGACTTCCGCCACCAGGTTGAACGAGGGCAGGGTGTCATCGTAGGTACGGCTGACCGTGGTTTCGACGGTGCCGTTGGCCAGCGTCGACTGCCCGGTGGCCGACTGCTTGGTGCGCACGTAGCGCACACCGAAATTGCCCGACAACGGCAGCGAGCCCAGTTCGGTGGAGAACTCACCCATCAGGTAGGCGCCTCGGTCCTTCTCCTCGACGCTGCGCACGTTGTTGGCGCGCGGGGCGACGGCGAAGGTGCCGCTGTTGCTGTAGATGTCGAGCTGTTCGGCGATCGCATCCAGGTCCGGCACGACCCAGTTCGACGGACTGCCGTTGATGCCCTTCAGTCCGGCCTGCTCGGTCAGGTTCACCGGCACGATCTTTGTGCCGCCGGCGAAGTTGGGCACGGCCAGTTCGCTGGCGCGGCGCAGTTCGACGGTCTTGAACGTGTAGTCCTTGGCCAGCACGCCGCCCTTCAGGCGGAAGCCCGGGCTGATGTTCCAGTTGAAGTCGATCTGGCCGGTGTCGAAGTCGTTGTCCACGTACTGCGGACGCAGGCGGATCTCGGCCAGTTCCCAGCCGTTGGGATTGGTCGGGTCGATGCCGTAGTTGAGGATCGGCGCACGGCTGTTGCCACGGTAGTCGTAGCTGTAACCGTCGACGTCGTACTTGTCCATGATGACGGTGGTCTGCACCGGGTTCTCGTGCTTGGACCGCGAGATGCCGATCTTGCCGGACAGGGTGAAGTCATCACCGAAGCGGTGCTGGCCGTTCAGCGCGATCTGCTTGAACTCGGTGCTCCACTCGTCGTGGCGGTTCTCGGTGCGGATGTCGACGTTGTCGAATTCGCCGTAGAGCAGTGCGTTGTCGCGGATCTCGCCGTTCTTGACGATGGTGGTCGGCTTGCCCGACAGGCGTGCGCTCGCATTGGCGCCACGGCTGAAGGAAATCGCCTCGATGTAGTGCTCGTCGCGCGTTGCGTCGATCTTCGAGTACAGCGCATCCAGCGAGATCTCGGTGGCGTCGTTCGGCTTCCACTGCAGCGAACCGGTCACGCCCAGACGCTTCTGCTCATGCTCCATCTGCACGTAGCGCGGGAAGCGCGGATGGAACACATCGGCGCCACGCGCGGCGGCGAACGGCGAGGACGCGGCGAAGTTGCCGTTGCTCGGGCCGTTGGCCCAGCGACCGGTGTTGGAGCCTTCCTCCAGCGCCTGGCGCTCGGAATAGGCCACCGACAGCAGCGCGCCGAAGGTGCCATCGGCGAAGGTGTTGGAGACCAGTGCGGCAATGCGCGGGTCGGCCTTTTCGGCCATCGCGTTGTAGCTGGCCTGGCCACTGGCGGCGAAGGTGAACCCGTCGTAGTCGAACGGGCGCGCGGTGCGCAGATCGACGGTGGCACCCAGCGAGCCTTCCTCGACGTCGGCCGAGGCGGTCTTGCGCACCAGCAGCTGCGAGAACAGGTCCGAGGCGAACACGTTGAAGTCGAAGCCACGGCCGCGGTTGGTGCCGCCGCTCTGGTCACCGGCGCCGACCGTGGTCAGCGCTTCCATGCCATTGATGCGCACGCGGGTGAATTCCGGGCCGAGGCCACGCACCGAGATGTTGCGGCCTTCGCCGGCCTCGCGGGTGATGACCACGCCCGGGATGCGCTGCAGCGACTCGGCCAGGTTCAGGTCCGGGAACTTGCCGATGTCCTCGGCAACGATGGCATCGACCACGCCGGCTTCGCCGCGCTTGATGTCCAGCGCCTTCTCCACGCTGGCGCGGTAGCCGGTGACGGTGACCGTATCCAGGTCGGTGGCGTTCGGGTTGGCGCTCTGCTGCTGCGCGCCGGCGTTGCCTGCCAGGGCCAGTGCGACGGCCAACGCGAGCAAGGTAACCGGTGTCTTTTTTTCATGGTTCCGAGAATGCATGCCTTTCCCCTCTCCCAAAGGTCTGGTATCGCGGCTGTTTCAGCGGGATGACACCGCTGGTCAGGCCGGACGTTAACAGCACGTTCCCGATCCGGCATCTTGCACCGCAACAGATCTGAAATGTCTCCAAGACGCTTGCAGGACAATGCTTCCAACAGTTTGGTAGGCTAAGGGCAAGGATGGGCGGGATTGAAATGACACCGCTAGCCAATTCCACGCCCCACGCGTGGTCCACTACCACGCCGCCCAGTGTCACATGCGGGCGGCACGCGTGAAGGAGCAGAAATGGGTCGTATCGTGTGTTTCGGGGAACTGCTGCTGCGCCTGGGTGCGCCCGGTCGCGAACTGCTGCTGCAGTCGCCGCAGCTGCAGGTGCATGTCGGCGGCGCCGAGGCGAACGTGGCTGTCTCGCTGTCCCGCTTTGGACATGACGTTGCCATGGTCAGCACCGTTGCCGGCAACGCGCTCGGCGCGCATGCGCTGGCCGAACTGCGCCGGCATGGGGTCGATACGCGCGGCGTGCGCGAAGATGCCGAAGGCCGCATGGGTCTGTACTTCCTGACCACCGGCGCGGTGCAACGGGCCAGCGAAGTGGTCTACGACCGTGCCGATTCGGCATTCGCCAACAGCACCGCCGCCGACTACGACTGGCCCGCATTGCTGCAGGGCGCGCAGTGGCTGCACCTGTCCGGGGTCAGCCCGGCGCTGGGCGCGGACGTGGCGCAGGCCACCCTGGCCGCAGCGCGCGCTGCGCGTGCACTGGGCGTGCGCGTGTCCTTCGATGGCAACTTCCGGCCGAAGCTGTGGCAGCGCTGGGGTGGCGATGCGCGGTCGATCCTGCACGAACTGTTCGCGCAGGCCGACATCGTCTTTGCCGACTACCGCGATATCGAGGTCATCCTCGGCCAGCGTTTCGAACAGGCCGACGTGGTCGCGCGTGTGGAAGCGGCGGCAGCGGCCGCGTTCGAAGCGTTCCCGCAGCTGCAGTGGATGGCCTGCACCCAGCGGCAGACGCTGAGCGTGGACCACCATGCGCTGGGCGCGCTGCTGCTGGGCCGCGATGGCACCCGCGCACAGGCCCCGGTACGCCAGCTGCAGGGCATCGTCGACCGCATCGGCGGCGGTGATGCCTTCGCGGCAGGCATCCTGCATGGCATCCTGTCGGCCTTCGATGCCGACGCCACCGTGCGCTTCGGCCTGGCCGCCGGGGGCCTGAAGCATTCCATTCCCGGCGATTTCAATCCCGTCAGCGAAGCTGATGTGTTGGCCCTGATGGGCGAGGAGCGATTCGATGTCCGGCGCTGATCCACGCGTTCGTGCGGTACTGAAACTGGCACCGGTGATTCCGGTGTTCACCCCCGATGACATCGACGATGCGGTACAGGTCGCGCAGGCGCTGTTCCGTGGCGGCCTGCCGGTGATCGAGGTGACCCTGCGCACGCCGCGGGCGCTGGAAGCCATCAAGGCGATGGTCGACGCCGTGCCGGATGCGGTGATTGGTGCCGGCACCGTGCTCGATGCCGCGCAGATGCAGGCGGTGAAACAGGCCGGCGGTCGCTTTGCGGTGTCGCCCGGGGCGACCCCACGGCTGTATGCCGCCGCGCGCGATGCCGATCTGCCCTACCTGCCTGGCGTGGCCACCGGTTCGGAGCTGATCGTCGGCCTGGAACACGGCCTGGACACCTTCAAGTTCTTCCCGGCGGTGCAGGCCGGTGGTGCGGCGATGTTGTCGGCGTGGCACGGCCCGTTCGGCGATGTGCGCTTCTGCCCGACCGGCGGCATCAGTGCGCAGACCGCCAGCCAGTTCCTGCATCTGCCCAACGTGCTGTGCGTGGGCGGTTCGTGGCTGACCACCGCCGCGCTGATGCAGACCCGCGACTGGGACAGCGTCGAGCGCCTGGCACGCGAGGCCGCGGTGCTGGCGGGCTGATCCCTCGGCCCCTGCTGGAGCCGGGCACAGACCCGGCGCCAGCGCATCCGCTCAGCCGCGTGGTGTACCCAGCCGGCGGTACAGGGTGCTGCGGTTGATCCCCAGCCGCTTGGCGGCCGCGCTGACGTTGCCCTGGCACTCGGCCAGCGCCTGGCGCATGGCCGCCTCGGCGATTTCCTCCAATGCCCCGCTGGCAGGCACTGCGGGCGCGGTGGGCGTGCCAGCACGTACGTCCGCGGGCAGCAGCTGCGGGCCCACCGGTTGCCCCGGCTCAGCCAGTGCGGCCAGCGTGCGCAGGCAGGCACTCAGCTGGCGCAGGTTGCCGGGCCAGGCATGGGCGGCCAGCGCCGCGCGGGCCTGCGACGACAACGCATGGCCCTGTCCCAGCTGCTGCCACAGGGCATCCACCACGGCAGCGCGATCGGGGTGCTGCCGCAACGGCGCCAGGGTCACCACGTGGTCGGCGATGCGGTAATACAGATCCGCACGGAAGCGACCGGCATCCACCGCCTGCGGCAGTTCGCAGTGGCTGGCGCAGACCAGTGCGAAATCCAGTTTCACCGGCTTGCCGCCGCCCAGCGGTGACAGCTCGCGTTCCTGCAGCACGCGCAGCAGGCGCGGTTGCAGCGCCAGCGGCATGTCGCCGATCTCATCGAGGAACAACGTACCGCCCTCGGCCTGCCGCAGCAGGCCCGGGCTGCCCTGCCGGCGCGCACCGGTAAAGGCACCCTCCTCGTAGCCGAACAGCTCTGCTTCGATCAGGCCTTCCGGCAGCGCCGCGCAGTTCACCGCGACGAAGGGCTTTCCCGCACGCGTGCTGCGTGCGTGCAGTTCCCGCGCGAAGACTTCCTTGCCGGTGCCGGTCTCGCCCTGCAGCAGCACCGGCAACCCGGCCTGCAGCACGCGTCCTGCGGTGGCCAGTTGTTGTTGCTGCCCGGTATCGAACAGTGGGCCCTGCGCACTCGCCGGCAACGGCGCGGTCGGTCCAGGCGTAGCCACACTGCGTCGCGACGCACGGGCCTCGCGCACGCCGTACAGACGACGGCCCTGGCGATCAAGCAGTACGCCGTCATCTGCCAGCCGCGACAGCGGTTGTTCGAACAGCGCTTCGTACGGCGTGCGGCCGATGTCCTGGCGATCCAGCCCGAACAAGGCAAGGCCGGCACGATTGGCCGCGACCAGGCGACCCCCGCGGAAGCCGAGCACGCCTTCGCGCGCACTGCCCAGCAGCGCGGGTTGATGATGCAGGCGCAGCAGCTCGCAGTCGGCCAGGCCGTCGGCGAAACCGCGGTGCTCGATCTGCGCTACCGCCTGCCGCACCAGCGCCAGCGCGTGCACGTGTGGCAGCCGCGCGTCGCCGGACACATCGAGCACACCCAGGCATTGCCCGTAGGGATCCAGGATCGGCACGGCCGAACAGGTGAGGATGCCGTGCGGGGCGAAGTAGTGCTCGCCGCCACGCACCTGCAGCGCGCGCCCGTCCACCAGCGCGGTGCCGATCGCGTTGGTGCCGACCGTGCCCTCGTCCCAGCGCATGCCCGGCATCAGCGCGACACGACCCGCCTTATCGAGGAAACCGGCACTGCCTTCGGCGTCGAGGATCCAGCCGTCTTCATCGGTCAGCAGCACGATGCTGCCGCTGTGGGTCATTTCCGCCGCCAGTCCGTCCAGCTCCGGGCGCGCTTGTCGCCACAGGCGCTCGCGGCGCTGGCGCAGTTCGCGCAGGCGGTTGTCGGTCAGTGGTTCGGCGGCCGGCTGCGCATCCACCAGCAGGCCGTGCCGTTGGCAGCGTTGCCAGGAATGCAGGATCGCCTCGGGCACCGCGCCGACGGGCGCAGCGCCGCGCTCGAAGAAACTGCGCCGGGCACTTCCCAGGCGGGGATCGGGAGCAAGCGGGGACACCGACAGCCTCCTGTGTCGCACATTGCGACAGTTGTTGCGGGACCTGTCCCGATTAACAGCACACCCCGCGTCGCCCTGCAACGACCACGCCTGCTGCGCTGCCGCAGGGCGCGCGACAGGATCACCGACGGCCGGGCGATGAAGGCGTGATGCAGCGCAGCAGGCCACAGTTGGCATCGTCTTTGCGCCTGTGGATGCACCATGCCCACCACAGGAGCCGCCATGAACGCCGTACCGTCCACCCGCCCGCATGCCACCGATCCGCGCTCCCTGTTCAAGCCGCGCTATGGCAACTACATCGGTGGCGAATGGATCGCCCCGCGCAGCGGCCAGTACTTCGACAACATCTCGCCGGTGAACGGCCAGGTGTTCACTGAAGTTGCCCGCTCCAACGCCGAGGACATCGACGCCGCTCTCGATGCCGCGCACGCCGCAAAGGACGCCTGGGGCCGCACGTCGGCCGCCCACCGTGCGCTGCTGCTCAACCGCATCGCCGATCGCATCGAACAGAACCTGGAACTGCTGGCCCACGCCGAGACCTGGGACAACGGCAAGCCGATCCGCGAGACGCTCAATGCCGACGTGCCGTTGATGGCCGACCACTTCCGCTACTTCGCCGGTTGCCTGCGTGCGCAGGAGGGCAGCCTGTCGCAGATCGACGACGACACCGTGGCCTACCATTTCCACGAACCGCTGGGCGTGGTCGGGCAGATCATCCCGTGGAACTTCCCGCTGCTGATGGCGGCCTGGAAGCTGGCGCCGGCGCTGGCCGCCGGCAACTGCGTGGTGCTCAAGCCTGCCGAGCAGACCCCGGCGTCGATCCTGGTGCTGATGGAGGTGATCGGCGACCTGCTGCCGCCGGGCGTGCTCAACGTGGTCAACGGCTTCGGCCTGGAGGCGGGCAAGCCGCTGGCCAGCAGCCCGCGCATCGCCAAGATCGCTTTCACCGGTGAAACCTCCACCGGCCGCCTGATCATGCAGTACGCCAGCCAGAACCTGATTCCGGTGACGCTTGAGCTGGGTGGCAAATCGCCGAACCTGTTCTTCGCCGACGTGATGGCCGAGGACGATGATTTCCTCGACAAGGCGGTGGAAGGTTTCGTCATGTTCGCCTTCAACCAGGGCGAGGTCTGCACCTGCCCGTCGCGCGCACTGGTGCAGGAATCGATCTACGAACGCTTCATGGAGCGTGTGCTCGAACGCGTGGCGGCGATCCGCCAGGGCAATCCGCTGGACCCGAACACCATGGTGGGTGCGCAGGCATCGGGCGAACAACTGGAGAAGATCCTGTCCTACATCGCCATCGGCCGCGAGGAAGGCGCCGAGGTGCTGATTGGTGGCGACAAGGCCGCGCTCGGTGGCGACCTGGCCGGCGGCTTCTATGTGCAGCCGACCGTGTTCAAGGGCCACAACGGCATGCGCGTGTTCCAGGAGGAGATCTTCGGGCCGGTGGTGTCGGTGACCACGTTCAGGACCGAAGAAGAAGCACTGCAGATCGCCAACGACACGCTGTACGGGCTGGGTGCCGGCGTCTGGAGCCGCGATGCCGCGCGACTGTACCGGGTGGGCCGCGCGATCCAGGCCGGGCGGGTATGGACCAACTGCTATCACGCCTACCCGGCACACGCCGCGTTCGGCGGCTACAAGCAGTCGGGCATCGGCCGCGAAAACCACCGGATGATGCTCGACCACTACCAGCAGACCAAGAACCTGCTGGTCAGCTACGCACCGAAGAAGCTCGGCTTCTTCTGAGGATTGATCGGGATCAAGGCGCAGGCATGGGGCCGGCGCCATCCTGTCTGCAAGCGCACTACGGAGAAGCACGCATGAACAGAACCATGAAGGCCGCCGTCGTCCGTGAGTTCGGCAAGCCGCTGGTCATCGAGGAAGTCGTGGTACCGCGCCCGGGGGCGGGCGAGGTGCTGGTCAAGATCGAGGCCTGCGGCGTCTGCCACACCGACCTGCACGCCGCCGAGGGCGACTGGCCGGTGAAACCGAACCCGCCGTTCATCCCCGGCCACGAGGGCGTGGGGCACGTCGTGGCCGTGGGAGGCGGGGTAGGGCACATCAAGGAAGGTGACAGGGTCGGCATCCCCTGGTTGTACTCGGCGTGTGGCCATTGCGAACACTGCCTGGGTGGCTGGGAAACGCTGTGCGAAACGCAGCGCAATACCGGCTACTCGGTCAACGGCGGCTTCGCCGAGTACGCATTGGCCGATGCCAACTATGTCGGCCTGCTTCCGAAGGAAGTGGGCTTTGTGGAGATCGCACCGGTGCTGTGCGCCGGCGTCACCGTGTACAAGGGCCTGAAGGTCACCGACACCAAGCCCGGTGATTGGGTGGCCATTTCCGGTATCGGCGGCCTCGGCCACATGGCCGTGCAGTATGCCCGCGCGATGGGCCTGAACGTGGCAGCGGTGGATGTGGACGACGCCAAGCTGGCCCTGGCCAGGCGCCTGGGCGCACAGGTCACCGTCAACGCGCGCACCACCGATCCGGCCGCGTTCCTGAAGAAGGAGATCGGTGGCGCGCATGGTGCGCTGGTCACCGCGGTTTCGCCCAAGGCCTTCGAACAGGCGCTGGGCATGGTCCGTCGCGGCGGCACGGTCTCGCTCAACGGCCTGCCACCGGGCAACTTCCCGCTGGATATCTTCGGCATGGTGCTCAACGGTGTCACCGTGCGCGGTTCGATCGTCGGCACCCGCCTGGACCTGCAGGAGTCGCTGCAGTTCGCCGCCGAAGGCAAGGTTGCCGCCACGGTCAGCACCGACCGCCTGGAGAACGTCAACGAGGTGTTCGCGCGCATGCACGCCGGCACCATCGAAGGCCGCGTGGTGATCGACTTCGCTGCCTGACCCCCCTGTGCATGGCCGCCGTGTCCGTTTCCCTCTCCCACGGGCACGGCGGCCATGCCGATCTGCCGGCAGCGCCGCGCACCCCGGCGGCCGTACAATGCGCGCATGCCCGGCACGCTCAAGACCGTCTTTCTCTCCCTGCTCGCGCTGATCGGCGCGCTGCTCGCGCTGGCCCTGGTCAGCAGTGCCGCGGGCTGGCTGCCATCGCTGCTGCGCATGACGCCGGGAAGCGAGGCCCAGCTCGGCTGGGACCTGGCATTCACCGTGCTGGGTGGCATCGCCGCCATTGCCTTCGCCACGTATTACGCGCCGTGCTGGCCACGCGCGCATGGCACCTCCATCTGGTCTCTGCTGGTGCTCGGCGCGGGCTATGGCCTGTGGGTGATGGGCGGCGACTTCCCGCGCTGGTTCGTCATCGGCCTGCTGGTTTCGTTGCCGGTGCAGTTGCTGCTGGGCTGGTGGTTCGGCCGCCGCGCATCGCGCGATCGGCGCTGAGCGGATACCGGTAGTGCCGGCCGCTGGCCGGCAACCTCGATGATCCTGCAGTTGCCGGCCAGCGGCCGGCACTACCACTGCAACGTCGCTGTTTCAGCCCGTGAATGTCCAGACATAGGCAACATCGGCAACCGCTGCTTCAACGCGTCGATGCCCGGCTACGGGTAGTGCCGGCCGCTGGCCGGCAAGCGCAGCAAACCTGCAGTTGCCGGCCAGCAGCCGGCACTATCGCTGTAGCGTCGGCAGCGTCTGCTTCAGCGCGTCGATGCCCTGCCACGGATCCGCCTTCAAACGCTTCGCCCGTGCCAACGCCTTGTCCATCGGAAACGCATCGGCCGCGCTCACGCGCGCCAGCTCTTCCCAGCGCAGCGGCACCGCGACTCCCGCGCTCTCCCGCGCGCGCAGCGACCACGAGCACACGCTGGTCGCTCCCCGTGTATTGCGCAGCCAGTCGATGAAGATCACCCCGCTGCGCTTGGCCTTGCTCATCGTCGCCACGTAGCGATCCGGCGCCTGTTCGGCCATCGCCTGCGCGAACGCTTCGCAGAACGCTTTCGCGTCGTCCCAGTCGGCTGCGGGTTGCAGGGGCACCACCACATGCACGCCCTTGCCGCCCGACAGCCGCACGAAGCTCTGCAGCCCGGTTTGCTGCAGTCGATCGCGCACATCGCGCGCGCCGCGCTTCACGTCGGCCCAGCTCACGCCCTCACCCGGATCAAGATCGAACACCAGCCGGTCGGGATGTTCGGGATCGGCCACCGTCGCGCCCCACGGATGCAGTTCCAGGGTGTTCATCTGCACCAGCTGCAGCAGGCCGCGTTCGTCATCGATATAGACGTAGTCCTCGCGCCCGCTCTTCTGCTGCAGCGGCACCGCATGCACCGCATCACCCAGGCCCTGGCCATGGTGCTTCTGGAAGAAGCAGGCCTTGCCGACGCCATCGGGACAGCGCAGCAGCGACAGCGGTCGCCCACTGATTTCCGGCAGGATCCAGCGCGCCATCTGCCGGTAGTAGTCGGCGACATCACCCTTGCTGAGTTTCTTCTTCGCAAACACCACGCGCTCGGGATGGGTGATGGCAACGTCGTCGCCGTCATCGGCCGGTGTTGCACTCATCGCCAGGTCCTCCTTCTTCTTGTCACTGCGCAGTCGCTTGAAGCTGGCCTGGCGCAGCAACCCTTCCTTGCCCCAGCCGCGGAACGCGACCTCGGCCACTGTCACCGGCTTGACCCAGCGCACGCTCGCCGCACGCAACGGCACGTGCGCCGGCAGCGGCAGCACCGCCTCCTTCACCACCAGCGGCGCGAGCGTGGCCGCCAGCGCGCGCAGCCCCTCATCGTCGAAGCCGGTACCGACGCGGCCGACATAGCGCAGGCCGCCCTTGTCCGGCGTGGCCAGCAGCAGCGAACCAAATCCCACCCGCGAGCCTTTGGGTGCGGTGTGGCCGATGATCAGGAATTCATCGGTGTCCTCGTGCTTCACTTTCACCCAGCTGCGTGCGCGGGTGTTCACGTAAGGCGCATCGACCTGCTTGCTGACGATGCCTTCGAAGCCCGCCTTGCCGCTGGCTTCGAACACGGCAGGGCCGTGGTCGATGACGTGCTCGCTGAAGGCCAGCGTGCCAACTGCATCGCCGATCAGTTCCTTCAGCAGTGCCTTGCGTTGCAGCAACGGCGCGCGGCTGATGTCGACTCCGGCCACGCCCGGCAGGTCGAACACGATGTAGCGCAGCGGTTGTTTCGAGCTGCCGTCGATCACCCGCTGCAGCGCGGCGAAGTCGCTGCGGCCGTTGTCGTCCAGCACCACCAGTTCCCCGTCCAGACGCGCATCGCGCACCGGCAGCGCCTGCAGCGCCTGCACCACTTCGGGAAAATCGGCAGTCCAGTCCAGGCCATTGCGCGAGCGCAGCGTCACCTCACCTTCGTGCACATCGGCCAGCAACCGGTAACCATCCCACTTGATCTCATGCAGCCAACGCTCGCCATCGGGCGCGGTGTCGCGGTGATCGGTGAGCTGTGGCTTGAACTGGTGCGGGTAGCTTTTGTCGCGCGCCTCGTCCAGCTGCAGCGCACGCGCATGCCAGCGTGCATCGGCCTTGCGTGGGTGTGCGGCACGTGGCGCTGGAGCCGTCTTCTTCGCTGAAACCCGGGACCTCTTTGCGGATGTTCGCGCTGGCGTGTGCAGCAGATCGTCCGCCTCCGCATCCCGTGCCTGCGCGTCATCGCGCTTGATCAGCAGCCACTGCACCTGGCGGCCCTTCATCGCCGTGCGTACCAGTTTCCAGCCACCGGCCAGGCGCTGCCCGTGCAGCACGAAGTCGATCTTGCCCGCCGCCAGTGCTTGCAACGGATCACCTTCGCAGGCCCAGCTGCCGTGGTCGAACACATCGACGTGGCCGGCGCCGTAATGGCCTTCCGGAATATCACCTTCGAAGCCGGCATAGGACAGGGGATGGTCTTCCACCTCCACCGCCAGGCGCTTCTCACCCACCCGCAGAGACGGCCCCTTCGGCACCGCCCAGCTTTTCAGCACGCCATCCATTTCCAGGCGGAAATCGTAGTGGCGGCTGCTGGCGTGGTGCAGTTGGACCACGAAGATCGGCCGCCGCTTCGGATTGCCTCGTGCCGGTGCATCGTCCGGCTCCGGGGTCTGTCCGCTCCCCCCGCCCAGCCGACGCTTGCGGCGGTACTGATGCAACGACATGGCTCAACCTGCCTTGCGTCGCGCAGGGGTTTTCTTTGCCGCCTTCTTGGCGGTCTTTTTTGCCGGTGCCTTCTTCGCCGCTGCCTTCTTGGCTGGAGCCTTGCGCGCGGCCGCCTTCTTCGCCGGCGTGCGCTTGTTGGCATCCAGGCTCTTCTGCAGCAGCGCCATGAAGTCCACCACGTTGGTGGTTGCGTCCTCGCGCGGTGCCGGCTCGTCCTCCACCTGGGTAGTGCCGCCCTTGGACTTGATGCGCTTGTTCAGCACCTGCTGCAGGCGTTCGCGGAACTCATCGTGGTACTGCGAAGGATCCCAGTCACCGGCCATCGACTCGATCAACTGCTCGGCCATCGCCGTTTCCTTGCTGGTGATGCGGTAATCGGCAAGCTTTCCACTGGGCAGTTTGTAGTCGTCAGGCTCGACCAGTTCCTGCGGATAGCGCAGGATCATCAGCACCAGCGCGTCATCGTTGGGCATCACCGCGCACAGGTACTCGCGCGTGCGCACCACCACCCGGGCGATACCGACCTTGCCAGTGCTGCGCAGCGTTTCCCGCAGCAGCACGTAGCCCTTCTCGGCCTTTTTACCCGGCACCAGCAGATAGGGCTTCTCGTAGTATCGCGGGTCGATCTGGCCGGCGTCGACAAAGGTTTCCACCTCCACCGTTTCATGGCTCTCCGGCGCCGCCGAACGGATATCGTCTTCCTCCAGCACGACGTAGCTGCCCTTGTCGTACTCGTAGGCTTTGACGATGTCCTTCCACGGCACTTCCTCGCCGGTGTCGGCGTTGACCCGTTCGAAGCGGATCGGTTTGCGATCGCGCGAATCCAGCATGCGGAAGTGCAGGTCGACCTTGCGCTCGCCGGACATCAGCGAGACCGGTACGTTGAGCAGGCCGAAGGAAAGCGTGCCGGTCCAGATCGGGCGGGCCATGATGCGCACCTGTGTTTCAGCAGGGGTAGCCAGCTTCAGCCGGCTACCGTGAAACAACCGTGTCGGCCACGTGCAGACCATGCGGTAGTGCCGGCCGCTGGCCGGCAGCTCCTTGAATCCTGGCGATGCCTGCCAGCGACCGGCACTACTGCAGCAGCGGCCTCACCGCAGCGGCCGGGATATGGTCCAGCGCGCGCCAGGCATCTTCCACCACCGGCTGCGCCTGTGCCCAGTTCAGGCGCGACTGTCCGCGCATCTGGTCCCAGTGCTCGGCCAGTTCGCCACTGGTATCGGCCTCGCCGCCACGCGGCCAGTCAGCGGCATGGGTGGTCAGCGCGAAGGCGTACACCGGGCACAGATCGCGCCAGTTGCGATGCCCCTGCCCGCGGCGTTCCTCGTAGTCGCTCAGCATGTACTGCAGGTAATCCTGCGCAACCGCCTGCGGATCCTCCAGGCGGCGCGTCCGGCGCTGCGTGCTGCGCTGGCCAAGCGGATCCAGCAGGGCGTTGAACACGGACGGGGCGGGGCGTTCAAGACGGGGCATGGCCGGCTCCTGCAGCAGGGCGGGTGGGCAGGAATACGCGCGCCGCCGTTATCCAGTCGTGACAAAGATGTTCATGACGCCAGGTTCGCAGTGGCTTTACTTCGTCCGCGCTCTAGTGGAGGCCTACCGGAGGAACGCCCCATGACCACCACCCGTGACCCCCTGCGTGAGAACCACACCCCCGAGCCGGGCGAGCAGCGCGGCAAACACGATCTGGCCGACGCCGAGGACCGTGGCGCCGGCATGTCGACACCGGACGAGGGCGTACTGCCCGTCGTGCGCCGGCCTGAACAGGCCGCACAGGACCGCAAGGACTGCGGTGACCGCAATCGCGGTGGCCAGGAAAGTCCGCTGAAGCGGCGCGAGCGCAAGCAGCACGCCAGCGACAACCAGGACGAGGCGCTGGAAGAGACCTTCCCGGCCAGCGATCCCACCTCGCCGTTCGTGCCCGCCAAGGCCCCGGATTGATCGGTAGCGCCGGGCCATGCCCGGCGGATCCGTCACGTCCGCGCTGCGCGCTCGCCGGGCATGGGCCGGCGCTACCGGGGCCCGCCTAACGCCATGACCACTGCAGGCCAACGCTGGCGCGGCGGTCCAGCCCCGGTTCAAAGAACCGGCCGTTACCGTCATTGACGATCACCGAGCCGATGTAGCGCTGGTCCAGCACGTTGTCGATACGTGCGAATGCGCGCAGGTCACCCGACTGCAGCGTCCAGCGGCGACCGGCTTCCAGGTTCAGCAGCGCGTATCCCGGTGCGCGCTCGGTGGCGATGTCGTTCACCACCACATCGCTGCTGGCGGCGGCTTCCAGCGCCCACTGCCACTGTCCCGGCGACCACTGCAGGCGGGCATACGCCTGCTGCCGGGGCACGCCGGGCAGGCGGCTGCCAGCGGCAACCACGGTGTCGGGCACTGCGCAGTTGCTGGCCGCACAGGCCAGATAGGGCGAATGCACCTGCGCCTGCAGCCAGGTCCAGGCCAGCTGCAGCTCCAGCTGCTCGGCCAACGGCTGCCGGTACTGCAGCTCCACACCCTGGCGGCGGGTACGGCCGATGTTGCGGTACGTGCTGCGGCCGTTGGTGTTGCTGGCAACGGCCAGCTCATCGTCGGTATCTGCACGGAACAGGCTGATATCGAGCTGTCTTCCATCCTGCGCATGCCATTTGCTGCCTACTTCCACGCTGCGGCTGCGGGCGGCCGCCAGATCCAGCGCCAGCCCGGCCTGGCCGTCGGCGCGGTAGCCCAGCTCGTTGAACGTCGGGGTTTCAAAGCCACGCCCGATCGCCGCGTGCAGGCGCCACTGCGGGCTTGCCTCGAAGCTGACACCCGCCACTGGCGTGGTGGCCTGGTAGCGACGGCGACCACTGTCGTCCGGGTTGCGCCCGACGATGTAGCGATCATCCGATTCGAAGCGCACCGCGCTGTGGCGCACCCCTGCCAGCAGCGACCAGCGCGGGCTCCATTGCCACCACGCCTGGGCGAACTGGTCCACGTTCTGCACGATGTCGATCTGGTCGCGACGCAGGCGACCGCGTACCCCCACGACGGTGCCGACGAAGTTCTCGTAGCCGGTGCGGTGCTGGCGCTGGCGATCGGCATTCACGCCCACCACCAGATCCAGCGGGCGCCCCCACAGATCGCCGTTCCAGCCCCAGCGCGCGTCCAGCCCGCCGTAACCGCCGTCCAGGTCGATCACGCCACCGGCATGCAATGGGTTGGCCTGCGGTCCCGGCGGAATCGGCAGGTACTGGGTCACCGCGCGCTGCCCGGCATAGCCCATCAGCTGCCAGCGCTGCGCACCGGCTTCACGGGTCCAGCGCAGGCCTGCCTGCTGCTGGCGCACCGATTTGCGGGTGTTGTACTGCTCAGCCACCGCCGTGGCCTGGCGTGGATCGGCCGCCACCTGCGCGCGGGTCAGGCCCAGCGGGTCCTGCGCGTTGGGCGCGTGCAGCGCATTGAGCAGCAGCTCCAGGCGGCCGCCGGCGAGCTCGGTGCCAAGGCGCGCGTTGAGCGATTCACGCCGCGCGCGGCTGTGGTCACGCCAGCCATCGGTGCTGAAATGGTTGGCGGCCACGTTGTAGTCGACGCCAGGGCCCGCCCCGCGCAGCTGCGCGCCGACGCTGAGCGTGTTGTCGGCACCGGCATTCACCCGCAGCCGCCACGGGTCACCGGCCTGGCCCTGCGCGCTCCACACCTGCAGCACGCCCCCGGACGAATTTCCATACAGGGCCGAGAACGGCCCGCGCAGCACCTCGATGCGCTCGGCACCGAGCAGGCTGGCGTGCGACAGCTGGCCCTGGCCATCGGGCATGGTCGCCGGCACCCCATCGATCAGCACCCGCACCCCGCGCACGCCAAAGGTCGAACGGGCGCCGAAGCCACGGATCGACAGCTGGGTGTCCTGCGCGAAGTTCTGCCGGTCCCGGGCCAGCAGGCCAGGCACTCCGCCCAGCGCCTCGGACAGCTGCGTGCCCGGGCCGGTACGGTCGGCGTCGATCCACACCGTATCCAGGCTGGCGGGCAGGGCGAAGGGGTCGACGCCGGGCACCCGCGCGGCCTGTACCTGCACCGTCGGCAGGGCGGTCGGCAATGGCTCGGCCGTCACCGCCAAGGGCAGCAGCAGCAGGGCGGAAAGCGGCAGGCATTGGCGTCGTGCGCTGGGATTCATGATTCAGGTTGATGGATCGGGCGGCAACGCACGCCATGGTACGGGCAAGCGGATGACGATGGCGGCGGCCAGCCCCGGCAGGCTTTGTTACGATGGGTCGGTTTCGGCCGACAGGCCGCAAGCCGCGTGGCGCAATTCCTCCCCCTTTCCGTCTACCGAACGAGTACCGCCGTGTCCTTCTTTGCAAACGTGGAACTGGTCCCAGGCGACCCGATCCTGGGCCTGACCGAGGCGTACAACGCCGACAGCCGCCCGACCAAGGTCAACCTGGGTGTGGGCATCTACTACGACGAGAGCGGCCGCATTCCGCTGCTGCGCGCCGTCAAGCAGATCGAGCAGCAGCTCGCCAACGAAGCCAAACCGCGCGGCTACCTGCCGATCGATGGCCTGCCGGCGTACACCCAGGCCACCCGTGAGCTGGTGTTCGGCAAGGACTCGCCGCTGCTGGCCGCCGGCCGTGTCACCACCGCCCAGACCGTCGGTGGCAGCGGTGCGCTGCGCGTCGGCGCCGACGTGCTGAAGAAGCTGCTGCCGCACGCCACCGTCGCACTCAGCAACCCGAGCTGGGAAAACCACCGCGCAGTGTTCAGCGCCGCTGGTTTCGAGGTGGTCGATTACACCTACTTCGACCCGACCACCCATGGCGTCAACTTCGACGGCCTGCTGGCCGACCTGGGCAAGCTGGAAGCGGGCACCGTGGTGCTGCTGCACGCCTGCTGCCACAACCCCACCGGCGCCGACCTCACCGTCAGCCAGTGGAAGCAGGTCGCACAGCTGCTGAAGGACCGCCAGCTGTTCCCCTTCATCGACATGGCCTACCAGGGCTTCGACAAGGGCATCGAGCAGGACGGTGCCGCGGTGCGCATCATCGCCGAGGCCGGCATCGACAGCTTCATCGTCGCCAACTCGTACTCCAAGTCGTTCTCGCTGTATGGCGAGCGCGTGGGTGCGCTGTCGATGGTCGCGCCGACCGCCGCTGACGCCAAGGCCGTGCAGTCGCAGGTCAAGCGCGTGATCCGCACGATCTACTCCAGCCCGTCCACCCACGGTGCTGCACTGGTTGCCGGTGTGCTGAACAATCCGGAACTGCGCGCGATGTGGGAGCAGGAGCTGACCGAGATGCGCGAGCGCATCCACGCCCTGCGCCAGGGCCTGGTCGAGAAGCTGGCCGCCGCCGGCGCCCCGCAGTTCGGCTTCATCAACGAACAGGCGGGCATGTTCTCGTACTCCGGCCTGAGCCGCGAACAGGTGGAGCGCCTGCGCGACGAGTTCGGCATCTACGCCGTCGGCACCGGCCGCATCTGCGTGGCCGCGCTGAACCAGAACAACCTGGAATACGTCGCCAAGGCCGTGGCCACCGTCTCCAAGGGCTGATCGACCGCTCCAGCAAGCTGTAGAAGCAAAGGCGCCGAAAGGCGCCTTTGTTTTTGCTCCTGCCTTGCCACACCCTTCGCGCTCGCGGCCAACCCTGAAGCGCGCGGGAGGGGGACGCAATGCAGGACCGTTGGCGCCATGGGCGCGAGGCATGCCTCGGGCGGGTTGGGCAGGATGCCCAACCCCGGTCTTGCCGTGTGCGCAGGACAGCGCACACGAGCAAGGCGCCATCGAGCTTACATGGACGTACTTGCAGCGTGTCCTGCATTGTCTCCCCCTCCCGCGCGCCTCGACGAAGGGAAGGCGCCACGACCGCAACGCCTCTGGAAACGATTACGCCTACCCCCGCTCACCCACGCGCAAGTCAGACCGGCGACAATAGGCGTTTTCCCGTTGCCGAGACCTGCCCGCCCATGTCCCGTACCTCGTTGACCCGCTTCCTGATCCAGCAGCAGCACGCCGGCCGCATCAACGCCGACCTGCGCCAGCTGATCGCGGTCGTCGCCCGCGCCTGCACCAGCATCTCCATCGCCGTCAGCAAGGGCGCCCTCGGTGGCGTGCTCGGCGAGGCCGGTACCGGCAACGTGCAGGGCGAAGCGCAGAAGAAGCTGGATGTCATCAGCAACGAGATCCTGCTGGAGGCCAACGCCTGGGGTGGCCACCTCGCCGCCTGCGCATCGGAGGAGATGGACCACAGCCAGCCGGTGCCGGACATCTATCCGCGTGGCGATTTCCTGCTGCTGTTCGATCCCCTCGATGGCAGCTCCAACATCGACGTCAACGTCTCCGTCGGCACCATCTTCTCGGTGCTGCGTTGTCCGACCAACGTCGAACTGCCCGGCGATGACGCCTTCCTGCAGCCGGGCAGCAAGCAGATCGCCGCCGGCTACTGCATCTACGGGCCCAGCACGCAGCTGGTGCTGACCGTCGGCCACGGGACCCACGCCTTCACCCTCGACCGCGAAACCGGCGAGTTCCTGCTGACCACCGAGAACATGCAGATCCCGGCGGCCACCCAGGAGTTCGCCATCAACATGTCCAACCAGCGGCACTGGGAAGCGCCGATGCAGGCCTACGTGGAAGATCTGCTGGCCGGCAAGGAAGGCCCGCGCGGCAAGAACTTCAACATGCGCTGGATCGCCAGCATGGTCGCCGACGTGCATCGCATCCTGACCCGCGGCGGCATCTTCATCTACCCGTGGGACAAGAAGGAACCGGGCAAGGCCGGCAAGCTGCGCCTGATGTACGAAGCCAACCCGATGGGCCTGCTGGTGGAGCAGGCGGGCGGCGCTGCCTGGACCGGTCGCGAGCGCATCATCGACGTGCAACCCGACCAGCTGCACCAGCGCGTGCCGGTGTTCCTCGGTTCGCGCGAAGAGGTCGCCGAGGCCGTGCGTTATCACCAGGAGCATGACGCGAAGAGCGTCTGACAGCGGCCATCCCTATAGCGGTCATGGCAGATTGATGACATGACCGCAGAGTGACAGCAGCAGCTGCAAACGGCACCATCAAGCCCTTGCCGTCGAAGGAATGCACGCATGCACGAGCCGGGCCCGGTCGATTTCATCGAGGTCATCCACAACGCCGTCCCCAGCGACGTGTGCGCTGCGATCGTCGCGCGCATGCGTGCAAGCCAGGGCCTGAAACCCGGCGCAGTGGGCAGCGGTGTGTTCCCGGAACTCAAGCACAGCAAGGATCTGCGGATCAGCGGCGTGGATGGCTGGCAGGATGTGGACCAGCAGCTGCAACAGGCGGTATTTGCGGGTCTGCAGACTTATCTACGCCGTTATCCACAGGCATTGATCGCGCCGTTGATGTTGCAGATCCAGGACAGCAACGGCCAGCCGCGACGCCTGTCGGCCGAGGATTTCCCCGACATGGCGCCGGAGCAGCTGGCGGATCTGGCGCGCACCTGCCTGCGCCCGGGCGCGATCAACCTGCAGTGGTATGCGGCGGGCGAGGGCGGCTACCCGTACTGGCACTGCGAGCTGTACCCGAAGGACGCGCAGGCCGAGACGCTGCACCGGCATGTGCTGTGGACGCTGTACCTCAACGACGACTTCGACGAAGGCGAAACCGAGTTCCTGTTCCAGGGGCGGAAGATCGCACCGCGCACCGGCAGCCTGCTGATCGCGCCGACTGCGTTCACCCATACCCATCGCGGCAACCGGCCGCAGGGCGGTGACAAGTTCATCGCCACCAGCTGGATCCTGTTCCAGAGCGCGCAGAAGTTGTTTGGTGGGGGTTGAGGCACAGCACCACGGCGCGACCGCGACGACCTAGAACAAACTCCCCTGCGGCGTATCCACCTTCGGCGGCAACGGCTTCTCGAACCGGCTGCAATCCAGTTTCGGCCAATGGCTGTTCTGTGCGTTGAAGCCCAGCCGCTTGCGCGCCAGCTTGAAGCGGTTGTTCAACAGCTCTGCGTAAACACCCTGGCCGCGCATGCGCGTGCCGAACTGACTGTCGTAATCCTTGCCGCCGCGGAGCTGCTGGATGGTGCTCATCACATGCGCGGCGCGATCGGGATGATGAGTATCGAGCCAATCGCGAAACAGCGGTGCCACTTCCAGCGGCAGGCGCAGCAGCACGTAACCGGCGGTGCTGGCGCCGGCATCATGCGCGGCCTCCAGCACGGCTTCCAGTTCGTTGTCGTTGATCCACGGAATCACCGGCGCCACCATCACGCCCACCGGAATGCCCGCTTCGTGCAGGCGCTTCATCGCACGCAACCGCGCATGCGGTGCCGAGGCGCGCGGCTCCAGCTTCGCCGACAGATGCGGATCCAGCGATGTCACCGAGAAATGCACGCTGACCAGGTTCTCCGCCGCCAGTGGTGCGAGCAGATCGATGTCGCGCTCGACCAGTGCGTTCTTGGTGATCAGCGAGAACGGATGCTTCGTCTCCAGCATCACTTCGATCAGCTGGCGGGTCAGCTTGAACTTGCGTTCAATCGGCTGGTACGCGTCGGTGTTGATGCCCAGCGCGATCGGCTGCGGCACGTAGCCGGGTTTCGACAGTTCCTTGCGCAGCAGCTGTGGCGCGTTGGTCTTGGCAAACAGCTTGGTCTCGAAGTCCAGGCCAGGCGACAGGTTCAGATAGGCATGCGAGGGGCGGGCGAAGCAGTAGGAGCAGCCATGCTCGCAGCCGCGATACGGATTCACCGATTGGCTGAAGCCGACGTCCGGGGAGGTGTTGCGGCTGATGATGCTGCGAGCGGTCTCCGCGCGTACTTCGGTGCGCAGGCGCGGGGCGAGGAACTCCTCGCTGTCGTCCACTGCCCAGCCGTCGTCCACCGCTTCGCTGACGGTGCTTTCAAAACGCCCCGCAAGATGGGACGTGGAACCCCGGCCCTTGATGGCGGCCTGGGCGTTGCGAGGGGGGTGCTGCATGTTGCCCTCCGGCCGTTACGGGCTATTAGTATTATTGCTAACCACAGGCGGCGCAAGCGGCCAGGATTCACGTCGCTGTAGGCGTGCAGGCGCCTGGGGCGATACGTTGACCCCAGACTTGTCCACAGGGTTGCATGGCTTGGGACCGGGCATGCGCCATCGCCGCGGCAGGCCAGCATGGGCCACGGGTGTCTCAGCAGCTGCGATGGGAACATCGGCTACAGGGGCGCTTGCCAGGCCGGAACACGGGGACCTGCCGCACGTCTTCGGGCTTCAATCTGCCGGGGAAGTCCCATGCACTGCTACAGCAGTGCCAGGTAGCCCTTCACCGTGGCATCCAGGCCGTCGTACAGCGCCTCGCCGATCAGCGCGTGGCCGATCGACACCTCCAGCACCTCCGGCACGGCGGCCTGGAAGTCACGCAGGTTGTCCTGCGACAGATCATGCCCGGCATTCACACCGAGGCCGACGGCCTGTGCACGGCGCGCGGCCGTGGCGAACAGTTCCAGCATGGCGCGGGCGTCGCCGGCGGCATGGGCCTCGGCATACGGGCCGGTGTACAGCTCGACGCGGTCGGCGCCGACATCGGCGGCCTGCTCCAGCAGCGGGTTGCCGGCATCCACGAACAGGCTCACCCGGCATCCCATCGCTTTCAGCTCGGCCACCAGCGGGCGCAACCGCTGCGCATCGCGTTCGAAGTCGAAGCCATGGTCGGAGGTGATCTGGCCATCGCCATCGGGAACCAGCGTGGCCTGCGCCGGGCGCGTCTGCGCGCACAGCGGCAGCAGCCCGGGGTAGCCCTCACGCGGCGGCGCGAACGGGTTGCCTTCGATGTTGAACTCCACACCACGGGCACGGGTCAGCGCTGACAGCGCCAGCACGTCCTCTGCGGTGATGTGCCGGCGGTCGGGCCGCGGGTGCACGGTAATGCCATGCGCGCCGGCATCCAGGCAGGCCTGGGCGGCACGCACCACGTCCGGTTCGGCACCGCCACGCGAGTTGCGCAGGACGGCGATCTTGTTGACGTTGACGCTGAGCTGGGTCATGGAACGGGACTACGGGGAGTGAGAGGGAGGGTCGCTGCCGTCGGCCGGAGCAACCTTGGCCTGCTCGCGCAGACGCCTGAGTTCATCGCTGTCCACCAGTGTCGCCGGATCACGCTGAAGGTCGCCGAAGCGTGCGGCGTATCTCCCGCGTACCCATGCCAGCAGGAAGGCGAGGGTGCCCAGCAGGGCCAGTGACATCAGGCCCATGTTCGGTGTTTTCAGCGCAAAGGCGAAGCAGCCCAGCGCCAGCAGCAGGTACAGCCAGTACATTGTCAGTCTCCCCGGGCCACCGCCGCAGTGTAGCGCTGCCTCACAGCAGCGGCGAGGCCAATCGCGCGAAGGCTTCGGGCAACCGGTGCAGCCACAGCGAGCGTCCTGCCTGGTCGTGTACGCGGGTGGCACGCTCGAATTCGGACTGCAGCAACGTAGACAGTTCCGCCACCCGGCCACGATCGCTGATCATCATCGACAGCTCGAAATTCAGGCGGAAGCTGCGGTGATCGAAGTTGGCGCTGCCGACGATGCAGACATCGTCGTCGGCGATGAACGCCTTGGTATGCAGCATGCGCGGGCCGTACTCGTAGATCTTCACCCCCGCATGCAGCAGTTCGTCGAAATAGGAGCGCGCGGCCTGGGTCACGAACCAGGAGTCGCTCATCTTCGGCACCAGCAGGCGCACGTCCAGGCCACCGAGTGCGGCCGAGGTCAACGCCATCCGCGCCGCTTCGCCGGGTACGAAGTAGGGGGTGACCAGCCAGACCCGCTCACGTGCTTCCTGGATGGCGGCCACGTGCAGGCGATGGATGGTCTCCCATCCCGAATCCGGGCCGGACACCAGCACCTGCGCGTTGATCGCGCCGTCGCCGCGCAGGGGCATGTCGCTGGGCCACAGCCGGGCGATATCGAACCGCGAGTGGTCCTGGCCGCTGGCGTACAACCAATCCTCGGCGAACACCAGCTGCAGGCTGCGCACCACGTGCCCACGCAGACGCATGTGCAGATCGCGGTAAGCATCCGGGTTGCGGCTTTCGTCTTCGTCGTCGGTGATGTTGATGCCGCCGGTGAACGCCAGCCGGCCATCGACGATCACCAGCTTGCGGTGCGTACGCAGGTTCAACCAGGGTCGCTTGAACGGCTTCAGCAACTGCCGCGGATGGAACCAGATCACCTCAGCGCCGGCGTTCAACAGCGGCTGCAGGAAGCGCTGACGCACGGCCGAAGAACCTACCGCATCCAGCAGCAGCCGCACCTGCACGCCGGCGTTGGCCCGTTCCACCAACGCATCCCGCAACGCGGTGCCGGCGTGGTCGGGATTGAAGATGTAGTACTCCAGGTGCACATGGTCCTGCGCCTGTGCCACCGCTTCCAGCAGCGCGGCGTAGGTGGCCGCGCCGTCGACCAGCCAGGTCACTTCGGTGGCTGTGCTTGGCGCCAGCCCGGTGGTCGCCTGCGCGATCTTGGCCAGTTCGGTGCAGTCGGCATCGGGCGGGCAGACATCGCTGTAGTGCTCCATGCCCGAGCGCGCGCGACCGCGCCGCAGCCGTTGCCGCTTCACCTTCTGTGGGCCCAGCAGGTAATAGATGAAGAGGCCGAGGTAGGGCAGCAGCGCCAGCGACAGGATCCAGCTCAGCGTGGCCACCGGCTCGCGCTTCTGCAGCATGATCCAGCCCGTCAACGCCAGCAGATACAGCAGGTAGGCCACCGCCAGGATCGTTCCCAGGTGGGCGATGCCATCAAGCCAATGGCGCACGGAATCGAAGAGGGCGAGCATCCGCCGATCATAGCGGGGACAGGCACCGGCCAGAGGCATTCATTGCCAACGGCGTTGCCGGGAAGACGCCTGCACGCACAAAAAAAGACGCCCCTGTTTCCAGGGGCGCCTGCAGTCGCGTCATGACTGATGTATTGCGGTGTAGCGATTTACTGCTGCACGAAGCCGATCTTCTTCATCTGAGCATTCTTCGCGGCGGCCAGAACCTTGGCCATCACGTCGTACTCCGAATCCGGGCTGGCATCGATCCGCAGTTCCGGCTGGTTGGTCGGGTCACGCTGGACCTCCTGCTCCATCCGCTGCTGCAGTTCGTGCGTACCGATCGGGCTGTTGTTCCACGAGACCTGGTTGCTGGCGTCGATCTTCAGCTCGATCGGCGGCGGCGGTTCGACCAGCTGCGGCGGTGGGTTGAGCACGCGCTGCGGCAGGTCCACGGCGATCGGGTACGTCATGATCGGCGCGGTCACGATGAAGATGATCAGCAGCACCAGCATCACGTCCACGAGGGGCGTGACGTTGATGTCGGCCATGGGGCCCTTGCCACCACCACTACTGAATGCCATGGCTTATTGCCCCTTCTCTTTGGTCGCCACGAAGCCGACGTCCAGCATGCCCTGTTCCTGCGCGACCTTGGTCATCTCGTTGATGACACGCATCTTGGTGGTGCGGTCACCACGCAGGTTCAACGGCGGCTGCGGGGTCTGCTGGGCGGCGGTCGCCAAGCGCGACTCGAGGGTCTGCTTGTCGATCTCTTCGTCGTTCCAGTAGATCGAACCGTCTTCCTTGACTGCCAGGGTGATGGGACCCTTGCGGTCGTTGGTGTCGTCCGGCTTCTGGACCAGATTGGCCTCCGGCAGATCCACCTTGACCTTGTGGGACATCAGCGGCGCCGTGATGATGAAGATGATCAGCAGCACCAGCATCACGTCCACGAGGGGCGTAACGTTGATGTCGGCCATGGGGCCGCCGCTGTTACCACTACTGAAAGCCATAACGGGCTCCGTCTAGATCTTGGTGACTACGTTCTCGCGGGTACAGCGCGTCGCAATTAGCGGACGCGCGAACCGGTGGCGAAGAAGTCGTGCAGGTCGTGCGCGAAGGTATCGAACTTGCTGATGGTCGCGCTGTTGATCTTGCTGAAGAAGTTGAAGGCGAACACGGCCGGGATCGCGACGAACAGACCGATGGCGGTCATGATCAGTGCTTCACCCACCGGGCCGGCAACGGCGTCGATCGAAGCGGAGCCGGTGGCACCGATCTTGATCAGCGCGCCGTAGATGCCCCACACGGTACCCAGCAGACCGACGAACGGAGCGGTTGCACCGACGGTGGCCAGCAGGGTCATGCCCGACTGCAGCTTGTTGCTTTCGCGGGTCACGGCCTGGCGCAGAGCGCGGTCGACGAACTCCGAACGGCTCAGGTTCTCACCCACGCCGCCGACAGCGCCGCCTTCAGCACGCTGGTGGTGCGCAGCAGCCTGTGCAGCGTCCAGTGCGATCTTCGAGAACGGCTCCGAAGCCGGCTGCTCTTCCATTGCACGGATGGCGTCCTGCGCGTTCGGGGTATCCCAGAACAGGCTGACGACGCGATCAGCGGCGCTCTTCAGGCGGGTAGCACGGAAGATGTTGATGACGGTCCAGTACCAGGACATGGCGGACATGACGACCAGGGTCAGCAGCACGACCCAGGAAACCGCGAAATCACCCGGCTTGGTGGTCATTTCGTGGATCAGATGCTCGAAGCCCATCTGCGACAGGGCGTTGGACGGATTGCCCCCGGCAGCAGCGGCGATGAAAATTTCCTGCAGCATGACGCTTACCTTTGTTGTGTGTGGTGATAAAGGGTGTAGCTAAGCTAAACAATCGAACTGGAGGCGAGGGTGGCCAGGCGGCCACCCGGGCGCATCAGTTCAGCGCAAAGTTGACCGGGACGCGGACGCGGCCAGCAGCCTTCTTACCGCCAGCTTCGGCGGCGTTGAAACGCCACTTGCGGGCAGCTTCCATCGCAGCACGGTCCAGATCGCGGTTACGGCTGGACTTTTCCACCGTGACATTGGTGACGTTGCCGCTGGCATCGACATCAATGATCAGGATCACTTCGCCCTGGATACCAGCGCGGAAGGCGGCCGGCGGATAGCGCGGCGGATTCATGGCCTTCGACGAGATGTCCACGCTGGCCTCGATCGAGGTCGGCGGTGCCGGCGGCGACGGCGGCGACGGCGGGGTGACGATATCGTTCGGGCGCGGTTCCGGCACGTCGACGACCGGCGCCTGCGGCGGCGGCGGGACGGGCGACGGCTTCGGCGGCGACAGATTCTTCACCGGCGGCGGCGGGGTGTCCTGCGGCGGCGGCGGCGGCGGCGGCGGTGGCGGCGGCGGCGGTGCGTCGACGATGGTCACCATGACGTTGCGCTCCTTCTCCGCCACGGCCTTGGGAGCCACGGCAGGAATCAGGAGCATCATGAAGGCGGCCAGATGCAGGGCGATTACAAACGCGATACCGACGATGCGAGGCCAGCTCAGCCCCTTGTCATCGGGTTGTTCGTACCGGTGAACGACTAGTTGTTCCGTCATGCGCCAAGAGCTCAATAGTGGGGCCGGAATCCCGGGGGCGGGATCCCTGATCAGCGGTGCATGACACCGCAGGAACCTCCAAGCTTATACCAATCCTGAGCGCTTGCGCATCAACTGGGCAGGCGTTCAGGCGTTATTCCTACTTACTTCAGGTTGATGATTTTCTTGGCATCCGCCTGGTTCTTCACGCCCTTCGCCAGCGCCTGCTGGGCGGCCTGCTTGGCCTCCGGGACACGACCTTCACTGTGCAAAACGCGTGCCAGATTCAGGTAGGTCTCACCGTCCTTGGAGAGCGGGGCGGCCTTCTGCCACGCATCGATCGCCTGCGGCACCTGGTCGGAGTAGTAGTAGGACTGGGCCAGTGCCAGGTAGACCTGGTAATCCGGCTTCAGGATGCCCTTCTGCAACCCCTCGTTGATGACCGCGATGACGTCCTTTTCCTTGTTCTCGGTGTTGGCATAGATCGAGTACAGCTGCTTGTACTCGCGCTCTTCGGTGAGCTGGCCGCTGCTGCGCAGCTTGTCCATCACCGCGGCGGCCTTCGGCATCTGGTCGGCCTGCATGTACATGTTGGCCAGGTTCAGCTGCGCTTTCTTGTCGTTCGGGTTCTTGGCCGCCAGTGCCTCGGCGGCCTGCACGGCCTCACCGGTCTGGCCGGCTTCGGACAGTGCGGCCATCAGCAGCTGGTTCCAGTTGTCCTTCGGCTCGGCAGCGCCGGCGATGGCCTGCTTCAGCACCGGGATCGCTTCCTGGTAGCGCTCCAGCTGGTACAGCGCCTGGCCCTTGATGATCAGCTCTTCCGGCTTGGTCGACTTGCTCTCGGCGAAGTACTTGTCCAGGGTCGCCAGGCCTTCAGCGGTCTGGTCTTCCTGGATCTGCAGCTGGCCCAGCATCAGCATCGACTGGAAGTGGCCGTTGTTGTCCAGGCCGTTGAACTGCAGCACCTGCTTCAGGTACGCGATGGCCGCGGCGGTGTCGTCGGTCTGGTAGGCGGCCTGCGATGCCAGCTGCGCGGCCAGCGACTTGTCGTACTCGTTGGCGCCGTCGGTGGCCAGGATCTCGTCGGCCAGCGTGCGGGTCTCCGGGAACTTTTCCTTGTTGTAGCTGTCAATCATCTTCTGCAGCTTGCTGCCCAGCTTGGCCGACGACTTCGCTGCCGGTTCCTGGCGGGTCGCGTTCGGGAACAGCACTTCGGCCTTGGCCTGCTTGCCGCCACGGTTGCCACGCTCGGACGAACGCGAGGACTGCGCGAACGCGTCGGTGACCACGGCGCCGGTCAGGGCAGTGGCGATGAGGACGGAAAGCACAGCTTTGTGGTTACGGAAAATCATCGTTCACCTCGATCGAACCGCCGGTAGCGGCAAAGTCGGACTGTCAGAAAAATCTGAGCCGCCAAACGTATCAGAAACAGATGGCGTGAGAAATCGTTTTATGTGCTGCAATACAGCATGAATCTGCGCACTCAGCCACACTTTGGCCGGCGTCCGGCCGCCTGCGCCTGCTGGTAGACGGGGCCCAGCGCCGGCACATCACGCTGCAACTCCCTGATCCGATTGGCCGGATCGGGGTGGGTCGACAACCATTGCGGGCTGCGACCGCCACTGGCGGCCATCATGTTCTGCCACAGATCGACGGCCTGGGCGGGGTTGAATCCGGCCTCGGCCATCAACCGCTGACCGATCACGTCAGCCTCGCTCTCCTGGGTGCGTGAGCCGGGCAACAGGAACGCGGTCTGCGCCCCCATCCCGCCCAGCTGGTTGACCGTACTGGCTGCGCCTTCGCCGCCATAGGCGCCGGCCAGCGCGCCCAGCACCGCCAATCCGGTCTGCGCGCCCATCTGCCGGGTGATGCGTTCTTCGTGGTGGCGGGCGATCACGTGGCCGATTTCATGGCCGATCACCGCTGCCAGCTGATCCTGGTTCTTGGCAACGCTGAAGATGCCGGTGTTGACCCCGACCTTGCCGCCGGGCAGGGCGAAGGCGTTTGGTTCCTTGTCGACGAACACCGCCGTTTCCCACCGTACGCCACGGTACTGAGGCGGCAGTTGTGCGACGAGCGCGTTGACCACGCATTGCACGTAGCCGTTCTGGCGGCCGTCGCTGCTGATCTTCTCTTTCTGCTTGGTTTCGGCGAACGCCTGCGCCCCCAGCTGGTCCAGCTGCGCCTGCGACACACCGCCCACCATCTGCCGACGGCCGGTGGGTGAAGTGGTGGTCGCGCAGGCGCTGACCAGAGTGGTGATGACGATGGCCAGCAGCAGTTGTTTCATGGACCCACCCCCGTGTTCAGAAGCCCAGTGTGTAACGGGTCTGCTTAATCTTTCGTCAAGCGGACAGCGCCTTACGTTGCCCCGAAAAACACCAGGGCCGCAAGCGCCACCGCATTGTTCAGTGCATGTGCGGCGATCGCCGCCCACAAGGTGCCGGTGCGGCGGTACAGCCAGCAGAACGCGGCGCCCATGCCGCCGTAGACCAGCCAGAGCTGGGCAGTACCGAGCAGGGAGTTCTTGCTGACCCCGGGCACTTCATGGACCAGGGCAAAGGCCAGGCTGCTGAGGACAATGCCAAGCCATGGACGCCCGGCCTGCCAGAGGCGCCCGAACAGGACGCGACGGAACAGCAGTTCCTCGTAGGCGGGTGCCAGCACGATTGCAAACAGCGCCAGGAATACAGGGAAACGCGCAATCGCGTTCTGCATCAGTTCGAGATTGGTGGGAACCGGCTCGATGCCCATCTGCTTGGCAAGGAAGGCAATGCCGTTGCTTCCCAGCACGATCAGCAAGGCGACCAGCAGAGTCCAGCCCCAAGTGGAAGGTCGCTGCAGAGCCTGGCGCGAATGCTGGCGCTCGGCGGCATTGGCAGGGCGACGCCAGAAGTAGACCAGCAGGGCCGCACCACCGGTGGCGATCAATGCCATCAGGATCTGCCCCAGCGCACCGGGTTGGCCAACAGAGGCGATAGTACCGGCGGCAGCGCCTTGCGCATTGGCCGCGCTGATCTGCAGGCTGCGGTAGAGCCCCCATATCGCCCCGCAGACGACACTCAGACCGAACAAGGCGACTGTCGCGATTCCCAGATCGATGAAGAAGCCCGCCAGCGGCGAGGAGGCGCGGGGCGTGACAGTAGCCGGTGGAACCGGCGGCGGAGCGGAAACCGGGGCGGAAGCGGACATCGATTACCTGCGATCAAGGGACAAAAGCCGGCGCGCCTCCCCGCGCGCCGGCCACCATCCGATTGTGTCAGATATCCAGGTTGGCAACCTTCAGCGCGTTGTCTTCGATGAAGTCGCGGCGCGGTTCGACCACATCACCCATCAGGGTGCTGAAGATCTGGTCAGCGGCCACCGCGTCTTCGATACGCACCTGCAGCAGGCGACGGGTATCGGGATTGACGGTGGTGTCCCACAGCTGTTCCGGATTCATTTCGCCCAGACCCTTGAATCGCTGGATCTGACGGCCGCGCTTGGCTTCGTCCAGCAGCCAGTTGCGGGCCTGCGCGAACGACTCGATCTCGATCGACTTGGCGCCACGGGTGATGACCGCGCCTTCGCGGACCAGACCGTGCAGCAGCTGCGCTGCCTGGTGGATGCCACGCAGCTCGCCGCTTTCAAGCGCCGACAGCGGCAGCACCTGGATGTGCTGTTCACCCATGTGGCTGCGCGTGACCAGCACCGCAGCCGGACGCTGCTCGTTGGGTTCCTGCAGTTCCAGGGTGAAACGGGCGCTGCCGAGGTTGCCCTGGTTGAGGTGCTTGGCCAGCGCGTCCAGGCCTTCGCCGGGACCTGCGTTGCGCAGGTTTTCCAGCTCCAACGGCATGAAGTCGACCAGCGCTTCGAGCAGGTTGCGGTCGTAACGATGGGTATTGCGGTTGATCGTGTCCTGCGCGGCAGCGTAGGCAAGCAGCAGCTTTTCCAGCGCCACGCCATCGATCGGCGGCTCGCCGCTGGCCGGCACAAGCCCCGCGTTCTCCACTGCGCTGCTGGCCAGATAGCTGTCCAGCGCCGGATCGTCCTTCAGGTACAGCTCCTGCTTGCCCTGCTTGATCTTGTACAACGGCGGCAGGCCGATATAGACATAACCACGCTCGATCAGCTCCGGCATCTGACGGTAGAAGAACGTCAGCAGCAGGGTGCGGATGTGCGCGCCGTCGACGTCGGCGTCGGTCATGATGATGATCTTGTGGTAACGCAGCTTGTCCGGGTTGTACTCGTCGCGACCGATGCCGGTGCCCAGCGCGGTGATCAGCGTACCCACCTGGTCGGACGCCAGCATGCGGTCGAAGCGTGCACGTTCCACGTTGAGGATCTTGCCGCGCAGCGGCAGCACCGCCTGGTTCTTGCGGTTACGACCCTGCTTGGCCGAACCACCTGCCGAGTCACCCTCGACGATGAACAGTTCGGACAGCGCCGGATCCTTTTCCTGGCAGTCGGCCAGCTTGCCCGGCAGGCCGGCGATATCCAGCGCACCCTTGCGGCGGGTCAGGTCGCGGGCCTTGCGCGCGGCTTCGCGGGCACGGGCAGCGTCGACGATCTTGCCGGCGATGGCCTTGGCTTCGTTCGGGTTTTCCTGCAGGAACTCTTCCAGGCGCTGGCCGAATGCGCTTTCCACGGCCGGACGCACATCCGAGCTGACCAGCTTTTCCTTGGTCTGGCTGGAGAAGCTCGGGTCCGGCACCTTCACCGACAGCACGGCGATCATGCCTTCGCGCATGTCATCGCCGGTCAGGTTGATCTTGGCCTGCTTGGCGATGCCGTTCTGCTCGATGTAGTTGTTGAGCACGCGGGTCAACGCGCCACGGAAGCCGGCCAGGTGGGTACCGCCGTCCTTCTGCGGAATGTTGTTGGTGAAGCAGTACATCGTCTCCTGGTAGGAGTCGGTCCACTGCAGCGCCACTTCCACGGTGATGCCGTTGGATTCGCCAGTCACCGAGATCACGTTCGGGTGCAACGGCGTCTTCAACTGCGCCAGATGCTCCACGAAGCTGCGGATGCCGCCCTCGTAATGGAAGTCGTCGCGGCGGCCATCACCACGCTCGTCCACCAGCACGATCTTGACGCCGGAATTGAGGAAGGACAGTTCGCGCAGGCGACGGGCCAGGATGTCGTAGTGGAATTCCACGTTGTCGTGGAAAGCCTTTACCGACGGCCAGAAGCGCAGGGTGGTACCGCGCTTGGTGCTGGGACCGACCTGCTTGAGCGGATGCAGTGCTGCGCCGTCGGCGTATTCCTGCTGGTAGTGGAAACCGCCCTGGTAGATATCCAGGACCAGCTTCTGCGACAGCGCGTTGACCACGCTGACGCCCACGCCGTGCAGGCCGCCGGAAACCTTGTAGCTGTTGTCGTCGAACTTGCCGCCTGCGTGCAGGACCGTCATCACGACTTCGGCTGCAGACACGTCGCGGTCGAGCTTCTTGCTCATCTGCTCGTGCTTGCCCGTCGGAATGCCGCGACCGTTGTCGGACACTCCGACCGAGCCGTCGGCATGGATCGTCACCGACACGTGGTCGGCATGGCCGGCGAGGGCTTCGTCGATCGAGTTGTCGACGACCTCGAACACCATGTGATGCAGGCCGGTGCCGTCATGGACGTCGCCGATGTACATACCTGGGCGCTTGCGGACAGCCTCCAGGCCTTCCAGGGCCGTAATGCTGTTGGCGTCGTAGTTGCCGTTGTTTGCCGGGGTGTTCTGTTCGTCGGTCATTGCGCTTGCCGTAGGCTCCGCAGGTCGGACACCGCTTTGAGCGATGTGCCGAGAATGAAGGGATAGCAGCCTGAATTATACCAGCCGGGGCTGAGCGGCCTTGCCGTGCCCACTATGGCACAGCCACGATCTGTGCATGTTCCACGTGGAACCGGGTGATGTTGCTCAGAGTCTCCAGTGCTGCAGGCGTTTCTGTTGCAGTGATGAATATCTGCGCCGGTGCCGCCAACAGGCGGTGCAGTACCCGGGCCTGGTGGGTGCGATCCAGCTCCGAGGCCAGATCGTCGAGCGCGATGACGGGCCATTCGCCACGCTGCTCGGCGTAATCCTCCGCCTGGGCCAGTAGACAGGCGAGGGCGGTGAGCTTGGCCTGGCCGCGTGACAGCGCATCGCGCCCCGGGATGCTCTGGAACGCCACGCTCCAGTCCGCCCGGTGTGGGCCCAGCGAGGTGTAACCCGCCTGACGGTCGCGATCGCGCGCCAACAGAAGGGCATCTGCCAGCGGAACCTCGTGCCGGCGCCAGCCGGGACTCAGATTCAGGCCCACGATTCCGAGTTGTGGAGCCAATGCCTCAGCCAGGGCGATGGTTCGGGACTGCAGCCGCTCCAGGTAGTGCTGCCGACGACTGGTCAGCGGTTCTCCCGCCTCGGCCAGCTCGTGATCCCAGGTATCGAGCATCCGCGACGGCCCGCCCTGCTTGAGCAGGGCATTGCGCTGCTTCAACGCGCGCGAATAGCGCCGCCACAAGGAAAGGAAGTCTGGTTCCACGTGGAACAGGCCCCAATCCAGAAAGCGCCGTCGCGGCTCGCCACCACCACTCACCAAGGCGTGACTGCCCGGTTCAAAGGTCACCACAGCCAGGGCGGCACACAGGTTTCCGAGTTGGGCGACGTCTTCGCCATCCAGCCGCCCCTTCCACTCCTGCCCGCTATGCCGCAACCCGGCTTTTCGCCTCTGCACGGGCAGATCACCGCGTTGCTCGTCCCATTCCACGAAGACTTCCAGGGCTTCATGGCCCTGACGCACCAGGCCATCGCGTACCCGCCCCCGGAAACTCCGCCCATAGGCCATCAGATGCAACGCTTCCAGGACGCTGGTCTTGCCAGCGCCGTTGTCACCGGTCAGCAGATTCACCCCTGGCTGGGGCGACAGCTCCACCACATCGAAACGACGCAAGTGGTGGAGGGCAAGACGACGAATCTGCATGGGATGCGACAGACCATCCGCACATGGCGGTAGAGGGGCGGGGAATCACCCAGCTTACTGCATTGGGCAAGCCAGCCAGCGTAGATCGGACGCGGACCGGCATCAGCCGGGCGATAGCAGCCTTGGAGAACACGGGTTCCACGTGGCGGAGGCCTGCCGGCATGGAGGCGGCCGGAGACAGTGGCCGAAATCGTTCAAATCCGGCAGGAAGCCAAGGCTCAAGGCGTCCAGATTTCGCCATTCCGAAGACGGCTTCCCCGGCTCATGGCCTGACTCCACACCGAGATTGCAGTCAGTGCTCCCCAGATTTCTTGAAATCTGCGACCAAGGCCCCTGCCAGGTTCCACAGATTTCAAGAAATTCAAAGCGGCAGTTCCACGCAATCCACAGCGGGTCTGTATGACTTATACACAAGGTGTGGGCGAACTGTGGATAAAAAAGGCACTTTTCCTCGGCTGTAAAACTATCCACAGGTTCCCCCCCAGGCTTGATGGCCTATATACAGGGGGTTTCAACCCTATAAAAGCTTTTTAAAACAGACACATAGCCTACTTTTACATGAAATCTGGCCCTACCATCACCACCAAGCTTTTGATTTATACCCAGATTTAGAAGCTAGGGAAGCGCCGAAATTCCACAAACGAGGCCTGTGGACAGAGAGGTCAGCACGCAGGCGGAAGCCGCTGGTTCGGATCCCGCTGCGTGCTCATATCCAACGTGTCTCGTCATCTCAGCATGTGGATTCCACAGCTGGCTTCCCGGGACCGTGGGTTCCATGCGCCGACAACCCATCAGGGCAACGTGGATGCTCTCATCTGCAGGAGCCGCCAAGGGCGGCGGTAAGCATTCGCAACGATGCTCCACGTGGAACAAAAAAAAAGACGCCCGGGAGATCCCGGGCGTCCATGTGTTCCACGTGGAACGGCGAAGCTGTCAGAGACGCAACGGCATCACCACATGACGCGACTTCTCGCTGCTCGATTCACGCACCAGCGCCGAGGAATTGGAATCGCGCAACTGGATGATCACTTCTTCGTCGCGCAGGGCGGAGAGGGCATCCAGCAGGTAGTTCACGTTGAAGCCGATGGCCAGGTCGCTGACCGTGGTGTCGGCCTCGATCTCTTCTTGGGCTTCTTCCTGCTCCGGGTTGTGCGCGCTGATCTTCAGGTTGCCCGGCGAAACTTCCACGCGGATGCCGCGGTACTTCTCGTTGGACAGGATCGCAGCACGCTGCAGCGAGGCACGCAGTGCTTCGCGATCAACCTTCACCTCGCGGTCGGCACCAATCGGAATCACTGCCTCGTAGTCCGGGAAGCGACCGTCGATCAGCTTCGAAGTGAAGGTGACATCGTCGCGCTTCACGCGAACGTGGCTACGGCCGACTTCCAGTTCGATCTCGCGATCACCGCTTTCCAGCAGGCGCTGCAACTCGGTCACGCCCTTGCGCGGCACGATGATCTGGCGCTTGGAACCGCTGGGCTTGGCCAGATCGGTTTCGCACAGGGCCAGCCGATGACCGTCGGTGGCGACAGTGCGCAGCGCATCTCCGCGCAGGTCGAACAGCAGGCCGTTGAGGTAATAGCGCACGTCCTGCTGGGCCATCGCGAACGCAGTGCGCTCGATCAGCTCCTTCAGGGTTGCTTCGCCGATCGCAACACGCTCGGTGGCTTCCACTTCGTCCACCGACGGGAAGTCGTTGGAGGGCAGGGTGGCCAGGGTGAAGCGGCTGCGTCCTGCCTGCACGGTGATCTTGTCACCGGTCTGCGAGACGGTGATCCGGCTGCCATCAGGCAAGGCGCGGATGATCTCGAACAGCTTGCGGGCGGGAATGGTGGTTTCGCCGTCCTGGGCATCTTCAACCGCGATCCGCGACACCATCTCCACTTCCAGGTCGGTACCGGTCAGCGACAGCTGGCCGTTCTGCACCTGCACCAGGAAATTGGCCAGAACCGGAAGGGTCTGGCGGCGTTCGACCACGTTGACGACCTGTGCCAACGGCTTGAGAAAGGCTTCGCGCTGCAGTGTGAAACGCATGTGGTTCCGTGCCCCTATGCTTTAAAAAAATGTGGAATAAATCAAAAGCTTGGTGGTGCTGGTAGAGCCAGAATCGCTGGAAAACACAGCTAAGTCTTTGTAAACAAAAGGGTTTCAGGCTTCGAAACCCTCTGCATTACCAGCCCCCAAGGGGTGGGGAAAGCTGTGGATAAATCTTCCGGGAAATCCAACGGCATTTTTATCCACACCCTGTCCCGCGCTTGCTACCGGATTCTGCACCGTTTTATGCGGTGACGCCTCATCGGCGTACGTGCATCATTCGCTCAGCTTCCGGATCAGCTTGTCCCAGTCCTCGCGGAGCTTGCCGTCGGCTTCCATCAGGGTGCGGATCTGCCGGCAGGCATGCAGCACCGTGGTGTGATCGCGACCGGCAAAGGCGTCGCCGATTTCGGGCAGGCTGTGTTCGGTCAGTTCCTTGGTCAGCGCCATGGCAACCTGGCGCGGACGGGCCAGCGACCGGGTCCGACGCTTGGACAGCAGATCCTTGATCTGCAGCCCGTAGTAATCGGCAACGGTTTTCTGGATGTTGGGAATGCTGATCGCCTGCTGCTGGGCGCGCAGCAGGTCGCGCAGGGTTTCCTGGGCGAATTCGGTGGTGATCGCACGGCCGGTGAAATTGGCGCGGGCGGTCAGGGTATTCAGCGCACCCTCGAGGTCGCGCACATTGGAGCGCATCTTCTTGGCAATCAGGAACGCAACGTCATCGGGAATCTCGGCACCACGCTCGCGGGCCTTGGCCAGCACGATCGCAGCGCGGGTCTCGAAGTCCGGCGGCTCGATGGCGACCGACAGGCCCCAGGCAAGCCGCGACTTCAGGCGCGCTTCCAGGCCTTCGACTTCGCGCGGATAGCGGTCGCAGGTCAGGATGATCTGCTGCTTGCCATCGAACAACGCGTTGAAGGTGTGGAAGAACTCTTCCTGGGTGCGATCCTTGCCGGCGAAGAACTGGATGTCATCGATCAGCAGCGCGTCGACCTGCTGGAACTGGCGCTTGAACTGATCCATGGTCTTTTCCTGCAAGGCCCGGATCATGGCGCTGAAGAACTGTTCCGAACGCAGGTACAGCACCTTGGCGGCCGGATTGGCCTGACGCATCGCGTTGCCGGCGGCGAACATCAGGTGGGTCTTGCCCAGGCCGGTGCCCCCGTACAGCAGCAGCGGATTGTGCGCGCGGTCGCCCGGCTTCTGCGCCGCCTGGAATGCTGCGGCCAGGCCCAGCTGGTTGCTGCGGCCTTCCACGAAGTTGGCGAAGGTGTAGTGGTTGTCCAGGTTGCCGGCAAAGGGAACCTGCGGCTGCACTGGCGCCTGCGTCGAATGGCTGGAAACCGGCGCGATCTGCGCGTCCACGGGCCGCGGACGCGAGCCGATTTCAAGAAATACGTCGCCGAAACCGGCAAAGTGGGTGACCAGCTCGCGGATCCGCGGCAGATACAGTTCGCGCACCTGATCGACAATGAAGGCATTCGGTGCATACAGCACCAGGCTGTCAGCGCGCAGATCTGCCTGCAGCGGCTTCAACCAGGTGTGAACATCCTCGGGCGGGAACTCCGCCTCGAGTCGCTCGAGACTACGTGACCAGGCATCCATCAGCAATAATTGTCCGGTGGCCGATGCATAGGCGCGAAAAGGCGCCCAAACACAGGCCTGAAAGGGGGGAAATGGATGGCTCAGCCTACCACCGAGCGCCCGCCTTCGGAATGCTTGTCCCCTACTTATTCACAAAAAGATCCACAGCTATTGCACAGCCCGGTGAATTGGCGTAGCAGACAGGGGTTGACGGGAGGGGGGACACCTCTCTAAAATTTCCGGTTCTTTCCGTCCCATTCATACGAGAGGCCCACATGGCCACCAAGCGCACCTTCCAGCCCAGCAACCTCAAGCGTAAGCGCGACCACGGCTTCCGTGCCCGTATGAAGACCGCTGACGGCCGCAAGATCCTGTCGCGTCGCCGCGCCAAGGGCCGCAAAGTCCTGAGCGCCTGATTGCCATGCCGCATCCAGCGGCAGACGCAATCCATTCGACAGTGAATACTGCAGACCCGCGCAAGCGATTCCCTCGCTCTGCGCGGGTTCGCACGCGTGCCGAATATTCAACGGTCTTCAACGGCGCCCGCCGTGTGTCCGATCCGCTGATGACCCTGCACTGGCTACCGGCTGACCGGCCGGCCAGGCTGGGTCTGGCGGTTTCCCGCAAGGTCGATCCTCACGCCGTTGGGCGTAACCGGATCAAGCGCGTCCTGCGCGACGCCTTGCGTCAGACACGAACCGACATACAGCCAGGCGACTTCGTCGTCGTGGCTCGTACTGCTGCGCGTCATGCCAGCAACGAAGATATCCGCCAGGCCTTCCTGCGCCTGCTGCGGCGCCTGCGCGCATTGCCCGCGCCGGGCGTGGACGGCACAATGCCGCCGCCTGATGGCATTGCCATTTCCTCCGTCACCGAGCCGGCACCGCGTCCCGGCCCCGCTGAGCCTGCCTGCTGATGAACCAGACCCGTGTTTTCCTGATCTTTGCCTGGCTGATGGTGGCCGTGCTGCTGTGGATGGAGTGGAGCCGTGAGAAGTCCGCCCCGACCCCGGCGCCGACGACCAGCTCGGCCCCGGCCGCCGCCCAGAGCGTCCCCGGCGCGTCCCCGGGCAGCATCCCCAGCGCGCAGGTTCCCGGTGCCCCGGGTCAGGCCGCTGCACAGGCCCAGGCCAGCGCCACCCCGTCCGCACAGACCGTGACCATCACCACCGACGTGCTTCGCCTGAAGCTCGATGGCGGCCGCGTGCTCGACGCCGAACTGCTGCAGTTCCCGCAGAGCAAGGACGAAGGCAGCCCGCCGGTGCGCCTGCTGACCGAAGATCCCGCGCATCCCTACAGCGCGATCAGCGGCTGGGCCAGCGAAGACAAGAACACCCCGGTGCCGGGTGCCGACGGCTTCAAGCTGGTCGGTGACACCCGCGACTTCGTGCTGGCCAAGGGCCAGAACGAACTGCAGGTTCCGTTCGTATGGACCGCCGACAACGGCGTGACCATCAAGCGCACCCTGATCGTGGGCCGCAACGAGTATGCGATCCGCTTCAAGGATGAAGTCAGCAATGCCGGCGCCGCGCCGTGGAACGGCTACGTCTACCGCACCCTGGACCGCAGCCCGACGATCCTGTCGCGGAGCATGACCAACCCGGACTCGTTCAGCTTCAACGGTGCCACTTGGTACGACAACGACAAGAAGTACCAGCGTCGTGCGTTCAAGGATTACCTGGACGATGGCGCGCTGAACCAGAACATCACCGGCGGCTGGCTGGCGATGCTGCAGCACCACTTCTTCACCGCCTGGATCCCGCAGAAGGACCAGACCGCACACTACGTGCTGTCGCAGGTGGCCGGTCGTGACCTGATCGAAGCGCGTGGCCCGGCCTTCACCGTGGCCCCGGGCCAGTCCACCAGCACCGAGGCCCGCCTGTGGGTCGGCCCGAAGCTGGTCAACCTGATCGCCAAGGAAGACGTGCCGGGTCTGGACCGTGTGGTCGACTACAGCCGCTTCTCGATGATGGCGGTGATCGGCCAGGGCCTGTTCTGGGTGCTCAACCAGGTGCACAAGCTGGTGGGCAACTGGGGCTGGGCCATCGTCGGCCTGGTGGTGCTGCTGAAGATCGTGCTGTACCCGCTGTCGGCGACGCAGTACAAGAGTGGCGCCAAAATGCGCCGCTTCCAGCCGCGCATCGCACAGCTGAAGGAACGCTATGGCGATGACCGCCAGAAGTTCCAGACCGCGATGATGGAGCTGTACAAGAAGGAAAAGATCAATCCGATGGGCGGCTGTCTGCCGATCCTCATCCAGATGCCGATCTTCTTCGCCCTGTACTGGGTGCTGGTGGAATCGGTCGAACTGCGCCAGGCGCCCTGGTTCGGCTGGATCCAGGACCTGACCGCCCGTGACCCGTACTTCATCCTGCCGGTGATCAACGTAGCGGTGATGTGGTTCACCCAGAAGCTGACGCCGGCACCGGGCATGGACCCGATGCAGCAGAAGATGATGCAGTTCATGCCGCTGGTGTTCGGCGTCATGATGGCCTTCATGCCGTCCGGCCTGGTCCTGTACTGGGTGGTCAATGGTGGACTGGGCCTGCTGCAGCAGTGGTGGATGACCAAGCGCCACGGCAGCGATCCGGTGCCGGCCACGGCAGCCACCGCTCCGGCCAAGAAAAAGTAAGGCGCGTCTGCGCCGACGGGTAGAGCCGGCCGCTGGCCGGCTGACCCAGCAAAGGCCCGCCGCAAGGCGGGCTTTTCGCATGCGGCGTTAGAATCGCCGGCACACCATTCCCCTTTGTTCGAGTCCGCCATGCCGCGTGCGCCGTCGTTCCGCCTGTTTCTGCCCAGCCTGCTGTTGACCCTGCTCGTGGCTGGCTGTGGCGACAAGGACGCGCAGGCACCGGCGGCGGTTACCCAGCCGAGCGCACAGGCTGCCGCTGCCGCCGACCCGGCCGCCGCGCCGTTGCTGGGCGCATTGCAGAAGCAGCTCGACGGCTATCGACGGATCATCGTGCTGCTGGCCGATGAGGAACAGCAGTCCGCGGCCGATCGCACCACCTCCACCCGCATCGGCCAGCAGCTGTTCCACGATGGCCTGGAACAGCGCGGCGCCATTGCCACGCAGTTCGACACCCTGCTGCGCGGCACCAGCCCGCAGCGCTTCGCTACCCTGGGCACGGTGCTGGATTACATCGAGTCGGCGCCCGAACTGTTCGATGCCGATCGTCTGGCGTTCCGCGAGGTGCTGCGTGACCTGCACGAACGCATCGGCGCCGATTCCTCGTTGCCGGCGGTGAAGCTGCACCAGCGCATCGGTGAAGATCTGGAGGCGCTGGACGAAATCGAGCGCAACTACAACCAGGAACTGACCCGCATCTTCAGCCGCTTCGAGCGCACCCGTGCCATCGAACTGAAGCGCGAGAAGTGGGACGACTACATCGCGCACCTGCACAAGGACTACAGCCGCGAAGCGATCCTGCGCGACTACGGCGTGATCGAGCCGTACCCGATGTCGATGAAGGACAGCGACCGCGAGATCTTCGGCCGCGATCTGCCGCCGAAGACGGTGGTGCTGACCTTCGACGATGGCCCGCACAAGGCCTATACCGATGAAGTGGTGGCCATCCTCAAGCGCTACGACGTACCGGGCGTGTTCTTCGAGGTCGGCCGCAACCTGGGCAAGGTCGACACCGACGGCAAGGTCCGCCTCGGGCCGATGGCGAAGATCAGCCGCAACCTGATGGAAGAGGGCTACGCCGTCGGCAACCACAGCCTGACCCATGCGCAGCTGTCGCGCACCACCGGCGATGCGCTGCGCCAGCAGGTGCTGGACACCGACACCCTGCTGAAGGACGTGGACAGCAAGCGCGCGCCGCTGTTCCGCTTCCCGTATGGTGCACGCAACGCCGAAGGCCTGCAGCTGCTCAACGAGGCGGGCCTGAAGTCGATCATGTGGAACATCGATTCGATGGACTGGGCCGACCCGGTGCCTGAATCGATCGTGCGGCGCGTGCTGGACCAGGTGAACAAGGAACAGCGCGGCATCATCCTGTTCCACGATATCCACGACCGCGCGGTGAAGGCACTGCCGCAGATCCTGGACCGGCTGATCGCCGACGGCTACCAGTTCGCCGGCTGGAATGGCCGCGACTTCAGCGTCGCCCGACCGCGCAAGGGCAGCGACCGCGATGCTACCGTCACCACCGGCTATGAAAAATCGTGGGCGATCGTGGTCGGCATCGACAACTACGCCAAGTGGCCGAAGCTGGAATACGCCAGCCACGATGCCCAGGCCGTGGCCGATACGCTGACCGGGCAGTTCGGCTTCCCGTCCTCGCAGGTGATCGTGCTGAAGAACGAGCAGGCCACCCGCAACAACATCCTGGCCGCCTTCCACGACCGGCTGTCCGACGACCGCACCGGCAGGAATGATCGCGTGTTCGTGTTCTTCGCCGGCCACGGTGCTACCCGTCAGCTGGCATCCGGGCGCGACCTCGGCTACATCATTCCGGTTGATTCGGACCCGAAGGAATTCGCCACCGATGCCATCGCAATGACCGACATCCAGAACATCGCCGAGAGCATGCAGGCCAAGCATGTGATGTTTGTGATGGATGCCTGCTACAGCGGCCTTGGTCTGACCCGCGGCGGCCCGTCGTCATCGTCGTTCCTGCGCGAGAACGCACGCCGCAGCGCGCGGCAGATGCTGACCGCCGGCGGTGCCGACCAGCAGGTGGCCGATGCCGGCCCGAACGGCCACTCGGTGTTCACTTGGGTGTTGCTGCAGGCATTGGCTGGCAAGGGCGATCTCAATGGCGATGGCCTGATCACCGGTACCGAGCTGGCCGCCTATGTGGCGCCGGCGGTGTCGGCGGTCTCGCAGCAGACGCCGGCGTTCGGCAGCCTGCCCGGCTCGCAGGGGGGCGAGTTCGTGTTCCAGGTGCCGGACAGCCAGGAATACCTCAACGCCGATACGCGCCAGCTGACTGCCGATGCGATCGCCCTGAACAACAAGGTCGACGCTGCCCAGGACGCCAAGAACAGCGAAGCGCCAGTGACCGTGGCCGACCTGCAGGGCGGCAAGGCCAAGCTGGTGGTGCCGACGGCCGGACCGGCCTCGGACCGCCAGCGCTCGCAGCAGGCCAACGACCGTGGCCTGCAGCTGTACCGCGAGAAGCGCTACGACGAAGCCGCCGTGCAGTTCGCCGAGGCGCTGAAGCTGCGCCCGGATTTTGCCCAGGCGGCCAACAACCTCGGCTTCGTCTACTACCGGCAGCAGCGCTACGCCGAAGCGGCGCGCTGGCTGGAGAACACGCTGAAGATCGATCCGTCGCGCGCGGTGGCCCATCTCAACCTGGGCGATGCCTACTTCCACGTTGGCGACAAGGCCAAGGCGAAGCAGGCCTACACCACCTACCTGGCGCTGCAGCCGCAAGGCAGCGGTGCGGCGCAGGCGCGCGCGCAGCTGGAGAAACTCTGAGCGATGAACGATATGAAGCGCACCGAGACCATCGTGGCCATTGCCAGCGCGCCCGGCGCGGGCGGCGTGGGCCTGCTGCGCCTGTCAGGCCCGCGTGCCGCCGCCATTGCCAACGCACTCGGCGCACCGACGTTGCGCCCGCGCCACGCGCACTACGCGCGCCTGCGCGATGCAGACGGTGAGGTGATCGACGATGGCATCGTGTTGTGGTTCCCGGCGCCGAACAGCTTCACCGGCGAAGAAGTGGTGGAACTGCAGGGCCATGGCAGCCCGGTACTGCTGCAGCAGCTGGTCGCACGCTGCATCGCATTGGGGGCGCGGCAGGCGCGGCCCGGCGAGTTCAGTGAGCGCGCGTTTCTCAACGGCAAGCTCGACCTGGCACAGGCCGAAGCCATCGCCGATCTGATCGCGGCCGGTGACAACCGAGCGGCGCGCGCAGCACGACGCTCGCTGGACGGTGTGTTCTCGCGCCGCATCGATGCGGTGGTCGAACAGCTGGTGCTGCTGCGCATCCACGTGGAAGCGGCCATCGATTTCGCCGATGAGCCGCTGGACACACTCGGCGGTGCACAGGTGCGGCGTGGCCTGGAACAGGCGCGCAGCGATCTGGCCCTGCTGCGTCGCGACGCAGAGCGTGGCCGTCGTCTGCGCGATGGCCTGCATGCGGTGCTGATCGGCCCACCGAACGCTGGCAAGAGTTCGCTGTTGAACGCGCTGGCCGGTAGCGAGCGTGCCATCGTCACCGACATCGCCGGCACGACCCGTGACACGCTGCGCGAGACCATCCGTCTGGATGGGCTGGAATTGACCCTGGTCGATACCGCCGGTCTGCGCGATGGCGGCGATGCCATTGAACGCGAAGGCATGCGTCGCGCGCGCGCGGAGATCGAGCGCACCGACCTGGCGTTGATCGTGCTGGATGCACGCGATCCGGCAGCCGGCGAAGCCGCGATCGGCGAAGCGGTACTGGCGGTGCCGCACAAGGTCTACATCCACAACAAGTCGGATCTGCTGGATGCGATGCCGGTGCGGGACGACCCGGACCGCGTGTTCGTCTCCGCTGCCACCGGCGCGGGACTGGACGAGCTGCATGCGCGCCTGCGTTCGATCGCTTCGGCCGGGGCAGGGGAGCAGGTGGAGGGCGAATTCTCCGCACGCACCCGCCACGTCGATGCGATCGAACGCGCACAGGAGCACGCGCAGCGGGCGGATGGCGAGCTGGTGCACGAGCACCTGGAGCTGGCGGCCGAGGAGCTGCGTCTGGCGCACGACGCGCTGGGCGAAATCACCGGGCAGATGAGTGCCGATGACCTGCTGGGTCGGATTTTTTCCAGCTTCTGCATCGGCAAGTAAGCCTTGGTAGTGCCGGCCGCTGGCCGGCAATCCAGGGAAATCAGCTCACCCAACCTGTCACATTCCCGCCGCATACTGACGCCCATCACAAACCGCTTGGGGGAGTCGCAGTGAAGTCGTGGGGTCGTGCGTTGCTGTTGTCGCTGGCCGTGGCACCATCGGTGGCCATGAGTGCTGAATCCTCCCCTCCGGCCGCACACAAGGTGTCGGTCTACGGCCACCGCGGTGCAAGCGCGCTGCTGCCCGAGCATACGCTGGCGGCCTATGCGCAGGCCATCGCCGACGGTGCCGATTACATCGAACCGGACCTGGTGATGACCAAGGACGGGGTGATGGTGGCCCGCCATGAGAACGAGATCGGTGGCACCACCGATGTGGCCGAGCACGAGGAATTCGCGAAGCGGAAGACTCGCAAGGTCATCGACGGGCAGACGGTCGAAGGCTGGTTCACCGAAGACTTCACCCTGGCCGAGCTGAAGACCCTGTACGCCCGCGAGCGCCTGCCGGAGTTCCGCAGCACCGCCTACGACGGCCAGTTCCGCATTGCCAGCCTGGACGAGATCCTGGCGTTCCTGGTCCAGCAGGCCGGTCGTGCCAACCGTGGCATCGGCCTGGTGCCGGAGATCAAGCACCCGACCTACTTCCAGTCGATCGGCCTGCCGATGGAAGACACGCTGCTGGCCGCGCTGCGCGGCAACGCCTATACCAACGTCGGCCCGGTCACCATCCAGTCGTTCGAAACAGCCAACCTGCGCTACCTGCGCGGCAAGATCCCGCGCGGCAGCAACATCCGCCTGCTGCAGCTGCTGTGGAAGGGCGATACCCAGCCGGCCGACATCGCCAAGGCCGGCGGCGCGCTGACCTATGCGCAGATGATGACCCCGGCGGGGCTGAAGGACATCGCGGCCTATGCCGACGGCATCGGCCCGGAGCTGCGCTCGATCATCCCTCTGGATGCCAACGGTGCGCTGGGCACGCCGACGTCGCTGGTGCGCGATGCGCACGCGGTGGGCCTGATGGTGATTCCGTACACCTTCCGTCCGGAGAACCATTTCCAGGCCAGCAACCTGCGCAAGGGCGCGGACAATGCGCGCAACGCGGAGGGGTCGATCGCGGAGATGCGTGCCTACCTGGCGACCGGCATCGATGCCTTCTTCACCGATGACCCGGCATTGGGCCGGCAGGCGGTGGATGGAGTGGGCGCGGCGGCGAACGCGGCGAACTGACCGGCGTCAATGCCGCCGGGCATGGCCCGGCGCTACCAGAGGCATCCAGAAGCGGTAGCGCCGGGCCATGCCCGGCGTATTCACCCGATCAACCGCGCGGGTCTTCCGGCCGGCGGAACGGGATCACCACATAGTCCTGCCCTTCGCGCGGCTGCCACAGCACCGGCACGCGCTGCGGCGACGGCGGCTCGAGTTCGTCATCGGCCAGCGGCTCGACCTCGTCTTCCTCGTCCTCCCAGCTGTAACGCGGGCGCGGCGGCAGCGGGTCGGCGTTGCGGAACAGCAGTGCGGCGATGATGCCGGCGAAGGCTCCGCCCATGTGCGACTGCCAGGACACACCGTCGGCATGCGGCAGCACGGTCATCAACATGCCGCCGTAAAACAGCATGCCGATCAGCCCGGTGGCGATCGCCGCGCGGTCGCGGCGCAGCAGGCCAAGGCTGGCCAGCAGGAACATCAGGCCGTGGGTGACGCCACTGGCGCCGAGATGGAAGCTGCCGGGGTTGCCGAGCATCCACGCACCGATGCCCGAGCCCAGCCACAGCAGGGGCAGGGCACGCAGCGTGGCTTTGGGATAGACGCTGCCGGCCAGGGTGCCGAGGATCAGGATGGCGAAGCTGTTGGCGGCAATGTGTTCGACCGAGCCATGCAGCAGCGGTCCGCCGATCAGGCCGAGCAGGCCCTTGGCTTCCAACGGTGCGACCGCCCAGGGCCGCCAGTCGAAATGGTCCTGCAGGGCGAACACGGCCACCAGCACCAGCACGGCGGCCAGGCTGGCATTGAAGGCGCGCAGGATGCGCGTGCGGTCGTTGCGGGCGGCCGGCGCGTCGCCGGCGGGCAGGGGCGCGTTCGTGTTCATACCCTCAGCAATGGCGGTGGCTGGCGCGAAACCAAGGCCACCGCCGCGGGAGAGTGGCTGCGACCGGCGGGACAATCCACCGGCCGCAGCGTTCAATCGGCCAGAATCAGGCGCCGCCTTCCTTCGGCGGGTTCTTCAGGCTCAGCACCACCGTGGCGGCGATGATCACCGCGACCACGCCCAGCGAGATCGGGGTCGGGATCTTGAACAGGTCGATGATCATCATCTTGATGCCGATGAAGGCCAGCACCAGGGCCAGGCCGTACGGCAGCAGGTGGAAGCGGTCGGCCATGCCGGCCAGCAGGAAGAACATCGCACGCAGGCCGAGCACCGCGAACACGTTGGAGGTCAGCACGATGAACGGGTCGGTGGTGATCGCGAAGATCGCCGGGATGCTGTCCACCGCGAAGATCACGTCGGTCACTGCGATCAGGATCAGCACCGCGAACAGCGGGGTGAACCAGCGCACGCCGTCGCGCTTGACGCTCATCGCGTTGCCTTCGTAGTCCGGCAGCAGGCGCAGGTGCTTGCGCATCCAGCGCAGGGCCGGGTTGGCTTCCAGGTCAGGCTCCTGGCCCGCAGCGAACCACATCTTCCAGCCGGTGAAGAGCAGGAAGGCGCCGAATACATAGAGCAGCCAGTGGAACTGGGTGATCAGCACGCTACCGGCGAAGATCATGATCGTACGCAGCACGATCGCACCCAGGATGCCGATGATCAGCACCTTCTGGCGCTGTTCCTCCGGCACCGCGAAGTAGCTCATGATCATCAGGAAGACAAAGATGTTGTCCACCGCCAGCGCCTTCTCGACCAGATAGCCGGTCAGGAACTCCAGGCCGACCTTGTTGGCCACGACCTGGCCGGCGGTCTCGTTCAGGTAGAACCAGAGGCCGCCGTTGAAGGCCAGCGCCAGCGCGACCCAGCCGATGGACCACCACAGGGCTTCCTTGAAAGTGACCTTGTGCGGGCCACCGTGGCGCATCAATACGAGGTCGACCAGCAGGGCGATGACCACCACCGCTGCGAAGCCGCCCCACAACCACAAATTACCGATCGTCTGCATGGGTTTGTCCGTTGGGAAATGAAAAATGCCTCAAGCCGGACGGCGAGGATCTGCAACGGAGGATCGGGAGGGGATCCAGGGACAGAGCTTCGCCAGTACGGCGAAGGTCTCGCTCGCAGTTCCGATGGGCCGGAACTGCCGTTGCACCGGAGCCTGCGGGCTCGAATTGACGGCGACAACGTCTGGGAGCTACTCCCCTTCTGCCGCCGATTCTGCGGTCTGGCGGGGCCGGCGTCAAATGCTGGCCGGGGTCGGATCCCCGCAGGGGGCTCCGACCCCATTCCCACAACGACCAAGGGGTCAGAGCCCCTGTGGGGATCTGACCCCGGCGCCCGGTTTACAATAGGTGGATGAATACCCCCCTTCCCGTTGTCCGCCTCAAGAACGCGTGGCGTTCCAGCCATCCGTGGATCTTCCAGAAACTGGTCGAGAAGCCGACCGTCCGGCCCAAGCCCGGCTCCCTCGTCGATGTCGTCGGCGTGGATGGCGAGTTCATCGGCCGTGGCTTCTACAACGGGCATTCGCGTATTGCCGTACGCATCCTCGAAACCGACCCGCAGATCCCGCTGGATGCCGGCTGGTTCTCGCGCAAGATCGCCCAGGCGGTGTCGCTGCGTCGTGAGGTGCTCAAGCTCGATGCGGTGTCCGACGCCTGGCGCGTGGTGCACAGCGAGGGCGATGGCCTGTCCGGCCTGGTGGTCGACCGCTACGGCGACCTGGTGGTGGTGGAGTTCTTCGCCGCCGGCATGTTCCGCCACCGCGAATGGATCTACGACGCCCTGCGTGAACAGTTCCCGGGTTGCCGCTTCCACAGCTTCGCCGACGAACACGTGCAGAAGCAGGAAAGCTTCGATTTCCACGGCAACACCACCACCGAAGCGTCGGTGATCACTGAGTACGGCATTAAGTTCCGCGCCGACCCGGCCGGTGCGCACAAGACCGGCTTCTTCGCCGACCAGCGCGAGAACCGTGAGTGGCTGAGCCAGCAGGTGGAAGGCAAGAGCGTGCTCGACCTGTGCTGCAACACCGGCGGTTTCGCCGTGTACGCGGCCGCGCGCGGTGCATCGGAAGTGGTCGGCATCGACATCGATGAGGACGTCATCCAGATCGCCAAGGGCAATTCACGTCTGAACAACGTGCGCCCGAAGTTCGTCCAGTCCGACATCTTCCCGTGGCTGCGCGATGCGGCCAACCGCGGTGAGCAGTACGACGTGGTGATCCTGGACCCGGCGAAGATGACCCGCGACCGCGACCAGGTCATCACCGCGCTGAAGAAGTACCTGGACATGAACAAGCTGGCGCTGGGCGTGGTCAAGCCCGGTGGCCTGTTCGCCACGTTCTCCTGCACCGGCCTGGTGGCCGAGGACCAGTTCCTGGACATGCTGCGTCGTGCGGCGTACTTCTCCGGCCGCACCATCCAGATCCTGAAGGTGGCCGGCGCCGGCCCGGACCATCCGTTCATGGCCCACGTGCAGGAATCGCGTTACCTGAAGGCCGTGTTCTGCCGCGTGGTGGACTGACCTACGGGGTGTGGAGCCGGGCGATGCCCGGCTCCCCCACACAGCGCCGAAGACTGCCCCCGCGCGCCAGCCTCAGGGCTGCGCGCGTGGCGGCGCAAGAACCGGCTGCAGCTGCTGCAGCAACCCGTTGATCACCTCGGACCTGCGCCGCAGATGGTGGCCGAGCACGATCGCCACCGCGCCCAGCGCCAGCAGCGCCGGAACCGCGAGCAGCGCGAGCACCCAGCCGACGTCGAACAGAAGCCAGCCCAGCAGACGCTGCTGATGCCATCGCTGCGACCGTTCAGAGCGGGGCAGCCCTGCTGCCTTCTCGAAGCGGGACTGCATTGCCGGCGATACCGGAACACCGATGTCTTCGCCATTGGCCAACGCACGGGCAGTGGCGACCACGGCCGACGAGGCGACGCCGTAGGGAAGCTCCTGCTGTGCACGCAGATAGGCCTGCCACTGGGGGCTGAAGCCGCTGAAGTCTGGACTGGCGATCAGCGCGTCCAGCTGGCGATAGTCGAGGCGATCGCCCTGGCCGATGGCGGGTGCGGTGATGCCCATGCTTCCCCAGGCACCGCACAGCAGCATCGAACCCAGCGCGAATGACCAGGCGAAGCGGCGAAGGCGATGGCGGCTGAGCAGGTCGCGCACGCCGAAGAACATCCACACCAGCAGCAAGGGGGTCATGACCAGCAGGATGAGCAACTGCCTGCCCGTGTCCTTCGACCCATAGCCGGCCGGCACCTGTGCCCACGACGGGGGGCCCAGCTCGGTGCCGGTAAATGCCAGCGCCATGCAGGACAGCGCCGTTGCCGCCAGCGGAAGGCAGGCCAGGCCGAAGACCCGCAGCAGCGAGGCCCGCCGGTAGAACGCGCGCAGGCCCGGAACAGCTTCCACCCGCGCCTGCAGATCCGGCGGGATCTGCAGCGGATCGCGTACCGGCGCGCTCATGCCGGCACCGCCGATGTGCGCAGCAACTGCTGCAGGGCCTGTTTCAGCTGGTCCTGTGCCTGGGCCGCGCTGGCGATCATCTGCGGGCTGGCGTTGTCGCTGTTGTGCAGCGCCTGGATGGTCTGGCGCCAGATCGGCAGCAGGATCTGTACCGTCTCGCTGTAACGGTCCAGCAGGTCGATGGCATGGCTGCGTGCCAGCTGCACCTGCATCCGGCTCATCGAATGGCTGGCCAGCAGCGCGGTCAGGTTGGCTACGCGGCGTTGCAGCCGCTCGACCGGACGGTCGAGCACCGGCGCGCCATCGTCGCTGTCGACGGCCGCGGGCAGCTCCTGCAGGAACTGCACGCCTGCATCGATGTACACCTGCAGTCGCACCCCCTGCACGTCATGCTCGAGCAGCTGCGCATCCAGTCGATCGACGCTGGCCCGCACGGCAATGGCTTCGCGCTCGATCCTGGCCAGGACATCGCCGTTGCTGCCCATGGCAATGCGACGGCGCAGGCGTTCTTCGATATCGGCACCGGTGAACCGCTCCCACCATCCCGCGCGCTGCAGCAGCGCATTGGGATCGTGTTCGGACAGCCGGCTGACCAGTTCGGCAAGCGCTTGGGCCAGTGCGTTGGCGCTGCCATCCTGCCAGGCCGGCTCGGCGCTGGCGCTGGCCAGGTCGGCCGGGCCATAGCGGCCGATGTCGGTACGCCCGGCAAACAACGTTGGCAGCACATCACGCTTGAGCTGTTCGACGGTGACCGTGTTGGCGGGGACAGGCGCCTGGCCCTGCAAGGGCAGCGCCGGAGGCTGGGAGTTCGACATCGATGCTTCCATTCCATGGTCGACGCAGCACGCGGTGCTGCACGCTGACTTATCGGCTGCCGGCGAGTGTAATGGAGCTGGCGGGTCAATACGGCACTACCGGCGTTGGCCGTCGCGGCGCTATGGTCGTGTCCTTCCCATTGCCGGTGGATGCCCATGCCGTCGTTGCGTCGTCTGTCCCTGCTGCTCGCCCTGGCGCTGAGTGCGCCGCTGTCCGCCCATGCCATCGACTTCAGCGCGCAGGAGCTGGCCCGTGCCAAGGCACTGCAGCAGCGCTTGCTGACCCTGGACAGTCATCTGGATACGCCGGCCAATTTCGGCCGCACCGGCTTCGACATCGAGCAGCGGCACGACCGCAATGCACTCTCGCAGGTGGACTACCCGCGCATGGTCGAAGGTGCGCTTGATGGCGGCTTCTGGGCGATCTATACCGACCAGGGCGACCGCACGGCCGCCGCGCATCTGGCCGAGCGCGACCACGGCCTGCAGCGGTTGCTGGAGATCCGGCAGATGCTGGCCGCCAATCCCGAGCGCTTCGCATTGGCGCTGACCGCCGATGACGCGGCGCGGATCAAGGCCGCCGGCAAGCGCGTGGTCTACATCAGCATGGAGAACGCCAGTCCGCTGGTGGCCGATCCCAGCCTGCTGTCGTTCTATCACCGTGCGGGCCTGCGCCTGCTCAGCACCGTGCACTTCGCCAACAACGAGTTTGCCGATTCGGCCACCGATCCCAAGGGCGCTGAATGGAAGGGCCTGAGCCCGGCTGGCAAGGACCTGGTGCGCGAGGCGGTGAAGCTGGGCATCGTCATCGACCAGTCGCACGCCTCCGATGCCGTGTTCGACGATCTGCTGGCGATGATGCCGGTGCCGTTCGTGCTGTCGCACAGCTCGGCCAAGGCGGTCTACGACCACCCACGCAATCTTGATGACGCGCGCCTGCGCAAGCTGGCCAAGGCTGGCGGGGTGATCCAGGTGAACGCGTACGGCGGCTACCTGATCCACACCGCCAAGTCGCCCGAGCGCAAGCAGGCCGAAGAAGCCCTGAGCAAGCAGCTGGGTGGCTGGGAAGGCATGACCATCGAACAGGGCGTGGCGCTGCAGAAGGCCGAGCAGGCACTGGACCACGAACACCCGGTGCGCCACGCCAGCCTGGACGACTTCTTCGCCCATTTCGAGCACATCCTGAAGGTGGTCGGTCCCGAGCACGTCGGCATCGGTCTGGACTGGGATGGCGGTGGTGGCCTGAGCGACCTGCCCGATGTCAGCCAGCTGCCGAAGATCACCGCGTGGCTGCTGCGCAAGGGGTACAGCGAACAACAGATCGCCGCCATCTGGGGCGGCAACCTGCTGCGGGTGATGCGCCAGGCGCAGAACCATGCGGCAAAGCAGGGCGGTTAGCCGCCCTGCGGTAGTGCCGGCACGACCCAAAGACCGCCGGGCATGGCCCGGCGCTACCTTTACCGGCCGATCAGCGCGTTGCGACGGCTGTAGGCGAAGTACAGCACCAGGCCGACCACGTTCCACGCCAGGAAGTACAGCTGGGTGGTGTGCGGCAGGCTGATGAACAGGTAGATGCAGCCCAGTGCCGCCAGCGGGCCGACGATGAAGGCCAACGGCGTGCGGAAGGTGCGCTCGCGGTTCGGCTCACGCACGCGCAGCACCACCAGGCAGATGCCAACGGCGGTGAACGCGGCCAGGGTACCGGCATTGGCCAGTGCGGCGATCTCGTCCAGGCGTGCAACGCCGGCCAGTGCCGACACCACCAGGGCGGTGAACAGCGTGGTCGCCACCGGCGTGCCGGTACGTGCGTTGACCTTGGACAGGCCACGCGGCAGCAGTCCATCGCGGCTCATGACGAAGAAGATGCGGCTCTGGCCGTACAGGAAGGCCAGCAGCACGGTCGGCAGGGCGATGATCGCGATCACGCCGATCAGCATCGCGGCGGTGGGCTGGCCCAGCTGGCGCATGATCAATGCCAGCGGCTCGGCACTCTGGCCGAACACGGTGTAGCTCATCGCACCAATCGCAGCCAGCGCCACCAGCACGTACACGATGGTGCAGCCGACCATCGAGCCGATGATGCCGATGGACAGGTCGCGCCCGGGGTTCTTGGTTTCTTCGGCGGCGGTGGAGATCGCGTCGAAGCCGTAGAACGCGAAGAAGATGATCGCCGCCGCCGCCATCACGCCGCGCTCGACGCCATCCGGGCCCAGCGTCTTGGCGAATCCGTAAGGCATGAACGGCTGCAGGTTGTTGGCGTCGAACGCCGGCAGGGCCACCGCCACGAAGATCGCCAGCGCGATCAGCTTGAACACGACCAGGATCGCGTTGAGGGTGGCGCTTTCCTTGGTACCGGCCATCAGCATCAGGGCCACCAGCCAGGTGATGACGATGGCGGGCAGGTTGATCATGCCGCCATCGACGTGCGGGCCTGCCGCGAGCATCGCCGGCAGGCGCAGGTCCCAGCCGAACTGGGTATGCACCCATTCCAGGAAGCCGACGAAATAGCCGGACCAGCCGACCGCCACGGTACTCACCACCAGCGAGTACTCCAGGATCAGGCTCCAGCCCACCACCCAGGCAAACACTTCGCCCAGGGCACTGTAGCTGTAGGTATAGGCGCTGCCGGCGGCAGGCATCATCGTGGACAGCTCTGCGTAGGCCAATGCCGCGCAGGCACACACCGCGCCGGCGATGGCGAAGGAGATCAGCACGGCCGGGCCAGCGCGGTCGGCACCCACGCCGATCAGGGTGTAGATGCCGGTGCCGACGATGGCGCCGATGCCCAGCGCGATCAGGTGCGGCCAGCTGAGGGTCGGGACCAGACGCCGGCCGGCTTCATGGACGGTGACGGAATCTAGGGACTTGCGCCGGAGCAGGGACATGCAGGCCTCGGAAGGGGTGACTGAGAACGACAAGACCCCGAGTGTGACCGAACGCAGCGCAGCATTGCCACTGACGGGGGTCATGGCCGACACAGCGCGCGCTGGACGCTGGGCACTCTGCCGGAAACGGCACAAACGGCCTCAGCGCAGGCGCCTACCAGTGACAGCCGTCGTCCTGGAAGGCGTTGACGTCTTCGTCGAAGTCCGTGCGGCGACCGTCCCGGGCACGCACGTAGCTGAAGCTGTAGATCCGTGCGCCCTGCGTGCTCAGTGTGTAGTGACCGTTGATGCGACCGTCCACGCGCTCTTCCCAGACGGTATCGAACTGGTAGGGGCGGTCTTCGTCCAGCACCGTGGTCTGTTCGGAGACCCGGCGCAGTGGCAGGCGCTCGCTGTGCCCGGCGTAGCGCACATCGGCGCGGCCATCGTCCAGCCAGCGCCATTCCAGGTGGATCGTGTTGTCGCGGCCACCGCTGAGGCAGCGGTGGTCCGGTGCGGCCGTGGCCGGTCCACTGGCAAGCAGCAGCACCAGGGCTGCTGCGACCGCGAGCGTTGGTGTTGCGGCCATGGCGCTTTTGTCCAACGAGGGGCGCCAGCATAGCGCGCCCCCGCTGTTACCTGCCCAGCGCGCGTGGCTGCAGACGCGTACCACCGCTCATCAGCATGCGTGGCAGCGGCATCTGCAGGAAGTCGTGCGGGAAGGCAGGCGCGACCGCGCTGATCGCATCCAGCCGTGCCAGCGCCTCAGCCGGCAGCGCCAGATCCAGCGCCGCCAGGTTGTGTTCGAACTGGTCCAGGGTGCGTGCACCGACGATCGGCATGGCCCCGGCCGCGGGTCGTTGCAGCAGCCAGGCCAGAGCGACCTGCGCAGCCGAGTGCGACAGTTCCGCCGCGACGGCAGCGACTTCCCCGGCGATGTTCAACGAACGTGGCGTCAACGCGCCATTGATGAGGGCCACGTTGCGCCGGGAACCGCCCGGCGTAGCCTCCGGCGGCTCGGCCGTGGTGAGATCAGCCGCGCTGTACTTGCCGGTCAGCACCCCGCTGCCCAGCGGCGACCACGCCACCACGCCCAACCCGAGCGCCTCGGCCATCGGCAGCAGCTCCTGTTCGACGCTGCGCTGGATCAGGCTGTATTCGATCTGCAGGGCCACCAGCGGCGCCCAACCGCGCAGGTCGGCCAGGGTCTGCATGCGGGCGATCTGCCAGGCCGGCGTGTCCGAGATGCCGGCATACAGCACCTTGCCGCTGCGCACGAGATCGTCGAAACCGCGCATCACCTCGTCCACCCCGGTGGTGTCGTCCCAGGCGTGCAGGTACAGCAGATCCAGGTAGTCGGTGCCGAGCCGGCGCAGGCTGTCCTCCACCGAGCGCATCATGCTCTTGCGGTGGTTGCCGGCGTTGTTCGGATCGCCGGGCACGGTCGCCAGGGTGTACTTGCTGGCGATCACCAGCCGTTCGCGGCGGCCCTGGGCGAATCGCCCGAGCAGCGTCTCGGCGCTGCCATTGGTGTAGTTGTTTGCGGTATCAACGAAGTTGCCACCGCGTTCGACGTAGGCATCGAAGATGCGGCGGGCCTCGGCTTCGTCCGCGCCCCACCCCCAGTCGGCACCGAAGGTCATCGTGCCCAGCGCCATCGGGCTGACACGCAGGCCGGAGCGACCGAGCAGGCGGTAGTGATCAAGTGACATGTGGCATTCCATCGGAGGAGGCGGTGTGCCGCCGGGAGGGAAAGCATCCGTCCGATGATCCTGTGGATAAACTGGACACAGCCGAACTGACAATGAAGGAAGGCTTCACAATGGATCCCTCCGCACCGCTGTCGGCGGTGGTCGCGTTTGTCCACGTGGCCGACCACGCCAGCTTTACCCGCGCCGCAGATGCGCTTGGTGTCTCGACCTCGGCACTGTCACAGAGCGTGCGCGCGCTGGAAGCGCGGATGGGCGTGCGCCTGTTGCAACGGACCACGCGCCGGGTGGGCCTGACCGAGCACGGTGCGCGCTTCCTGCAGCGCGTACGTGGCGGGCTGGCACAGATCGAATCGGCCTTCGAAGACCTGGACAGCGCGCGGACCGTGCCGGCCGGTCGGCTGCGAATCACCCTGCCACGCATCGTTGCCGAGCGCCGGGTCCTGCCGGCGCTGCCGTCCTTCCTGGCCCGGTATCCGCAGGTGGAGGTGGAATTGTGCGTGGAACCGGCGTTGACCGATCTGGTCGCCGAGGGTTTCGACGCAGGCATCCGCCTGGGGGAATCGTTGGCGCAGGGCATGATCGCGGTGCCGATCGGGCCGCCCGAGCGCCAGGTGGTGGTGGCCACGCCGGGCTACTTCGCGCGCCACGGTGTGCCGCAGAGCCCGCAGGAGCTGCAGGGCCACGACTGTATCGTCCATCGCCGCGCCAATGGCCGGCTGATGCCTTGGGAATTCAGCCGTGAGGGGCGTGACCTGGACGTAGCCGTCGAGGGCCGGCTGGTGTTCAACGATGCCGAACTGGCCTATGCGGCGGTGCTGGCTGGGCTGGGCATGGCGCAGGGGTTCGCCTCACTGGTCGCCGACGACCTGGCTGCCGGCCGCCTGCGCAGCGTGCTGGAGGACTGGCAGCCGCCGTTCCCCGGCTTTCATCTGTACTACCCGGCGCGCGAGCATATGGCGCCCAAGCTGCGGGTGTTCATCGACCACCTGCGCGCGGCCTGCCAAGCCGACGGGATCTCAGCCGTTCAGGCCCAGGCGGATGCCGAAGCCGACCAGGAACAGGCCGGCCACGCGCCGTAGCGCATCGCTGACCCGCGGGTGCTGGATCAACCGGCGGCGGGCCAGGTTGCCGACCCAGATCAGCAGCGAGCAGTAGGCGATGCTGACCACGAAGATGATCCCGGCCAGCGCGGCGAACGTAGCGATGCCCTGGTGGGCCTTCGGGTCGATGAACAACGGCAGGAAGGCCATGTAGAACAGGATCGCCTTCGGATTGAGCAGGCTGACCAGGATCGCCTGGTGGAAGTAGCGTCCGGGCTGCATGCGCACCGGGCCAACGTCGGCACCGTCACCCTTGAGCGTGCGCAGCAGGCTGATGCCTACCCACACCAGATACGCCGCGCCGAGATACTGCACGGCATGGAACACCGTCGGATTGGCCTTCAGCAGCGCGGCCACGCCGGCCAGTGCCAGCCACATCAGGATCTGGTCGCCGACCAGCAGGCCGGCCAGCGCCGTGTAGCCGCCGCGCACACCGCCGCGACCGGTAGCGGTCAGCAGGGTGAAGGTGCCCGGCCCGGGCAGCGCCAGAAACACCAGCACAGCGAGCAGGAAGGTCCACAGGTCCTGGATGCCCATCCACGGCATGGCGCGACTCTCTTACAACGGGGGAGCGCCATTGTCGGCCAGTGCTGGCGCAGGCGACAGGGGCGTGTCGCCATTGCCGGGCATGGCGGACAGCAGCGGTTGCAGATGCTGGCGCAGCTGCGCGTGCAGTTGCCGCACTGCCGGTGAGAACTGCTTGCGATGGGGGCAGACCAGCTGCAGGGGAATGTGGCTGCCGATGCCATCCAGCAGCACCTGCAGGCGCCCTTCCAGCACGTCGTCGCGGACGTCCAGCCAGGACTTGTAGGTGATGCCTTCGCCGGCGACCGCCCAGCGCCGCACCACGTCGGCGTCGTCGCAGACCAGTGGCCCGCGCACCGGGATCACCACGCGGCGCCCCTCAATCTCGAACGACCAGCGATCGTAGGCGCGGCCGCCGAGCTGGTAGACCAGGCAATCATGCTCGCGCAGATCTTCCAGGCGGCTGGGCGTGCCACGCCGCCGCAGGTACCCGGGCGACGCAGCCAGCACTCGCCGGTTCTGTTCCAGCAAAGGCAGGGCGACGTAGCTGGCGTCGTCGAAGTGGCCGATGCGGATGGCCACGTCGACCGGGTCGCGGAACACGTCGGCCACTTCGTCGGACAGGCGCAGGTGCAGGCGCAGCCGTGGATGCGCCGCGCGGAACGCGGTCAGCCACGGCAGCAGCAGGTTGCGGCCGAAGTCCGACGGCGCCGACAACTGCAGGGTGCCGTGCAGTTCGGCGTCCTCGCCCTGCACCCGCGCCTGGCCTTCGCGCAGGGTGCTCAGAACCTCCTGTGCGTAGGGCAGATACAGCGCGCCTTCGGCGGTCAGCCGCAGGCTGCGGGTGGTGCGTACGAACAGGCGCAGGTCCAGTTCGCGTTCCAGTCGCGCCACCGCCGCGGCAACCTGGCCCGGCAGCAGGTCGGCCTCGCGCGCGGCCTGGGAGAAGCTGCCCAGCGCGGCGGTACGGACAAACAGCTGCAGATCGTCGAAGCGGACCATTTTCATTGCTGCAGTGAAAGTGTTGACCGATTCTGCGCCTTTCCGCCCCCCTGCGCACGGCGCACGCTGTGGTCTCTCCTCCCTGGATATCCCCCATGCGTGCCATTGCCTACACCCAAGCCGGCCTGCCGATCGACGACCCGCAGGCCCTGATCGATCTCGACCTGCCCCTGCCCCAGCCGGGCCCGCGCGACCTGCGGGTGGCGGTGCGCGCGGTGGCGGTGAATCCGGTCGACACCAAGGTGCGGCGCGGTGCCGCCACCGACGGCCCGCGCGTGCTGGGGTGGGATGCGGTCGGTGTGGTCGATGCGGTCGGCAGCGAGGTGACCCTGTTCCAGCCCGGCGATGCGGTGTACTACGCCGGTGTGATCGATCGCCCGGGCAGCAACGCCGAATACCAGCTGGTGGACGAGCGCAGCGTTGGCCGCAAGCCGGCCAGCCTGGACGATGCCGCCGCTGCGGCGCTGCCGCTGACCGCGATCACCGCATGGGAACTGCTGTTCGACCGCCTGCGCATCGCCGAAGGCGGCGGCGAGGGCCAGACCCTGCTGGTGATCGGTGCAGCGGGTGGCGTGGGTTCGATCCTGGTGCAGTTGGCGCGCCGGCTGACGAAGCTGACGGTGATCGGCACCGCCTCGCGCCCGGAGACCCAGGACTGGGTGCAGGCGATGGGCGCGCACCATGTGATCGACCACACCCGGCCGCTAGCCGAGGGCCTGGCCCGGCTGGGCATCACCCAGGTGGACCATGTGGCCAGCCTGACCCACACCGACCAGCACTACGCGCAGCTCGTCGAGCTGCTGGCGCCGCAGGGGCAGCTGGGGCTGATCGATGATCCGGGCCAGATCGATGTGATGGCGCTCAAGCGCAAGGCGCTGTCGCTGCACTGGGAATCCATGTTCACCCGGCCGCTGTACAGGACCGCGGACATGCAGCGCCAGCACGAACTGCTGAACCGGGTGGCCGATCTGGTCGATGCCGGCGTGCTGCAGACCACGCTGGGCGAGCACTTCGGGCGCATTGACGCGGCCAACCTGCGGCGCGCACATGCGCTGCTGGAGAGCCACCGGGCCAAGGGCAAGATCGTGCTGGAAGGCTGGTAACGCCGGGCCAACCCAGCCTCTGACCTTCATCCACGCATGGCGTGGATCTACTACAGATCGCGGAGATCCGTGAAAGGCGGGGTGGCATGGGTTTGCGGGACCGCAGGCGCCATGGATGGCGCCTACGAGCCCCCATGGACGGGTTTACGGCGGGTCCCGCAAATCCATGCCATCCCGCCATCCCACGGAACGCCAGCTCTTGATGTTGACGTTGCCTCTGCGGGTGCAGGGCGCCGCCCTGCCGGCCCCCCTTACGCCACGCCGTTGTCCACATGCTCGGTGAAGCCCGGCCGGGGGCGCAGGCGTTCGAACCAGGCGTCTACGTGGCGCAGCGCCGGTTTGTTGCCGGGGGTGCTGCGCCAGCGCTGTGTCGACAGGCCGAGGACGATGTCGGCCAGGCTGAAGTCGGTGCCCGCCACGTAGGCATTGCTGGCGGCAAGCTGGTGGTCGAGCACGGTCATCAGGCGGTTCCATTGTTCCAGGCTTGCCTCGGCGCGTGCGTCGTCCGCGAAGTCGGGGTGCTGGCGCACGCGGGCCATGAACACGTGGCGCCAAGCGCTGTTGAGGTCGCTGGCCTGCCAGTCCATCCACTGCTCGACTTGGGCACGGGCTTGTGCAGCGGCCGGCAGCAGATCGTCTCGTGCCTGCCGGGCGGCCAGGTAGCGGCAGATGCTGTTGGACTCCCACAGCACGAAGTCGCCATCGCGCAGCACCGGTACCTGCCGGTTCGGATTCAGCGTGGACAGCACGTCCAGCGCAGGTGCCGGATCATGGGAGAACGACAGATCGAGTTCGGCGCACAGCCACAGCACTTTGCGCACGTTGATCGAGGTGGGCTTTCCGTAGAGAACAAGCATGGGCGGGTCCGTCGTGGTCCAACCAAGGCTAGCGCAGCGGGGCTACACTGGCCGCATGAACATCGAAGTCCTCATGATTGTCGCCGTGGTGCTGCTGCTGGCGACGCTGCTGGTGCTGGTGCTGTTGTGGCGTCGCGCATCCACCAGCGCACCCGCTGCCGAAGTACAGCAACAGCTGGTTACCGAACGCGAACAGCATCGCCTCGCACTGGTTGACGCCGGCCAACTGAGAGGGCGGCTGGAAACCTTGCTGGCGGAGCTGGAAAGCGAGCGCGGCCGAAGCCAGCAGCACGCCCAGCTTGTCACTACCCTGACCGCACGCGTGGAGCGGGAGGCCGCGTTGGCGTCCAGTCGTGAAGCGATGTTGGCCGAGCGCGAAGCTGCCTTGGCGCAGGTACGGGCCGATCTGGCCCAGTCCAGCACGGAGCTGCAGCAGGCGCAGCAGCGTTACCAGCAACTTCATGGTGAACACGCGCGCGCCCTGGCCAACCTGCAGCATTCCGAACGCGCCAGCGCCGAACTGCGCAGCTATCTGGATACCGCCAAGGAAAAACTGTCCGGTGCCTTCGCGGAACTGGCGGGCAAGGTTTTCGACGAACGCGGGCAACAGTTCGAAAAGAACGTGCGCCAGGCCACGGTGCAGTCACGCGCGGACATCGAAGGGCTGCTCAAACCCTTTGCCGACAGGCTGGGGGATTTCCGCAACCGGGTCGACACGCTGTACGGGGAAGAGGCGCGGCAGCGTGCCAGCCTGCTTGGCGCGGTGGGCGAACTGAAGACCCTCAACCAGGACATGGCCGCACAGGCCTCGGCGCTGACCAATGCACTGAAAGGCAGTGCCAAGGTACGCGGCGACTGGGGTGAGCTGATGCTCGACAACGTGCTGCGTGGCTCAGGTCTGGAGGAAGGCGTCCACTACCAGCGGCAGAAGCACGCGGTGGATGATGAGGGCGCGCGCCTGCGGCCGGACGTGGTGGTGCAGTTCCCCGATGAGCGCAGCGTGGTGATCGACAGCAAGGTCAACCTGATCGCTTGGCAGGAGGCGATGAATGCCGCCACGCCGGAACAGTCCGAAGATGCACTGCGCCGCCATGCGGTGGCGCTGCGCCAGCACGTCAAGGATCTGGGCGAAAAGAACTATCCGAAGGCTCTTGGCAGCGAGACCCTGGATATCACCATTGCTTTCGTTCCCATCGAAGGCGCACTGTCGGCGGCACTGGGCGCAGATGGGGCATTGCAGGCTTATGCCTTCGACAACCGCGTGGTGTTTGCCTCGCCCAATACGCTGATGGCCCTGTTGAGGGTGGCCGAGCGTCTGTGGACACGTGACAAGGTGCAGAAGCAGGCATTGAAGATCAGTGAAGCCGGTGGACTGGTGCTGGACGCCCTGACCGGATTCCTGCAGGACTTCAATGCCATGGGCAGGAAGCTCGACGATGCAGGCAAGGCTTACGCCGACGCGCGCAACCGCCTGATCGATTCGCCGCAGTCAGCCATCAGCCGTGCCCGCCGACTTGCCGAACTGGGCAGCAAATCAAAGCGCGCGTTGCCCCCTGAGCTGACCCCCGATCCGTTGCAGCAGTTGACCTCTGCCGACGGAGAGGAAGACGGCAACGCCGGCTGACACGCCACCTGCATCGCCGGGTGCGTATGCTGGCGCCGTCCTCACTGACCAGGTACCGCCATGCGCCTCCGATTCCTTGCCAGCGCTGCCCTGGGCGTGCTGCTTGCCGCCTGCAGCAGTGCACCCCCGGCCAGTGACGATGCAGGCGCGGCAGCCACGGTGGCCGACAGCCCTGAAGCCGCTGCAGCCTATGAAGAAGCACGCGATGTGGACTGCCGCGCGGCGGGCGGTACCCTGCAGCCGTTGGGCCGCCTGCAACGGGTGCAGTGCGTTATTCCCTATGCTGACGCGGGCAAGTCCTGCAGCAGCAAGAGCGACTGCAGCGGCCAGTGCCTGGCGTCCGCCGAGGTGACCGCAGGCGCGGTGGCAACCGGCACCTGCCAGCGTGATGTCAGCCAGAACTTCGGTTGCCGGCAACGCATCGACGGTGGCAAGGCACAAGGCACCCTCTGCGTGGATTGAAGGTAGTGCCGGCCGCTGGCCGGCAGCTGCACGACCGTTCCCGAAGATTCATGAGGTTGCCGGCCAGCGGCCGGCACTACCGGTCACGTGCGGTACGTTGCAGCTGTTGGGCCGCCTGCAACGGCCAGTGCCTGGCGTCTGCCGAGGTGACCGCAGGCGCGGTGGCAACAGGCACCTGCCAGCGTGATGTCAGCCAGAACTTCGGTTGCCGGCGACGCATCGACGGTGGCAAGGCACAAAGCACCCTCTGCGTCGACTGACGGTAGTGCCGGCCGCTGGCCGGCAGCTGCACGACCGTTCCCGAAGATTCATGAGGTTGCCGGCCAGCGGCCGGCACTACCGGTCGCGTGCGGTACGTTGCAGCCGTTGGGCCGCCTGCAACGGCCAGTGCCTGGCGTCCGCCGAGGTGACCGCAGGCGCGGTGGCAACCGGCACCTGCCAGCGTGATGTCAGCCAGAACTTCGGTTGCCGGCAACGCATCGACGGTGGCAAGGCGCAGGGCACGATCTGCGTGGATTGAAGGTAGTGCCGGCCGCTGGCCGGCAGCCTCAAGAATCTTCGGGAACGTTCATGAGGCTGCCGGCCAGCGGCCGGCACTACCGGTCGCGCGCGGCGGTATGCTGGTGGGCCTTTCCCCGCTGTAGCCGGAGCCCCGCGTGAGCACCTCGATCCAGGATATTTCCCTCACCACCATCGACGGCCAGCCGTCCTCTCTTGCCGACTACCAGGGCAAGGTGCTGCTGCTGGTCAACGTGGCGTCCAAGTGTGGCCTGACCCCGCAGTACGAAGGCCTGCAGGCGCTGTATGCGGAAAAGCACGCGCAGGGGCTGGAAGTACTGGGCTTCCCGGCCAACAACTTCCTCGGCCAGGAGCCGGGCAGCGAGGCGGAGATCCAGCAGTTCTGCCAGCTGACCTACGATGTGAGCTTCCCGATGTTCGCCAAGATCAGCGTGGCCGGTGAAGATACCCACCCGCTGTACCAGCAGCTGACCGCCGCGCAGCCGCAGGCGATCGGTGAAGGCCCGCTGCGCGAGCGCCTGGCCAGCAAGGAGATTCCGATTCACCCGGCACCGGCGGTGCTGTGGAACTTCGAGAAGTTCCTGGTTGGCCGCGATGGCAAGGTCATCGCCCGCTTTGCCCCGGACGTTGCCGCCGATGACGCGCGCCTGCGCGAAGCGGTCGAGGCGGCGCTGGCGGCCTGAAGACGACGTGCCAACCAAGGTTGGCACCTGCCGGTAAAACAAAAAACCCCGCCGAGGCGGGGTTTTTTCATGCGTTGCCGGCAGCGGTCAATTGGTCCACTGCGGCATCGGCATCGCATCGACCGGGATCGGCGAGTTCGCATCGTCGCTGCCACGCTCGCGCTTGCCACGCAGGTCGTTCTCGATCTGGTAGTTGCGGCGCTGCATCCAGGCATCGCGGACCAGGGCGTATTCGTCCACCGCGGTATCGCGCAGGTCGTCGATCGCCAGCAGCTGCGCGCGGGTATCGACCAGCTGCAGGCCCTGCAGACCGATGCGGTACTTGTCGCTTTCGATGCGGCGGATCGGCGACAGCGGGATGTCACCGGCCAGGCCGAACACATCACGCACGGTACGCGGGCCGAAGAACGGCAGTTCCACGTAGCGCGAACGACGCCAGCCCCAGGCGCCCAGGGTCTGCCCGAAGTCCTCGTTGCGTCGCGGCACCATCGCCTTGCTGGCCGGGTCGAACAGGCCACCGATGCCCAGCGTGCTGTTCATCAGGAACCGGCCCAGGCTGTCCCAGGCGTCGCCGGGGCGGCCCTGCAGCAGCTGGTTGGTGATGGTCAGCGGCGCACGCAGGTTGCTGAAGAAGTTGCTCACGCCGGTACGGGCAAAGCGCGGCACCACGTGGGTATAGGCGGTTGCCAGCGGGCGAGCGATACCGCGGTCGACGGCGTTGTTGAACCCGTGCACCTTGCGGTTGAAGGGTTCCCACGGGTCGTACGCGGTAGTGCTGGTGGTGCTGCCATTGGCGCCGTACAGCGCGTCGAAGTCGTCATCGCCGCCCGGTGCGGCGGCGGTGGCATCACTGCCGGTTGCACCCTGCGAGGCGGTAGACGGTGCAGGCGCGGCCGCAGCAGGTACGGGGGCGTCGGCTGCGATGCTCGCAGCAGGCGCATCCGCACCAGCAGCGTTGTCGACCGTGGTGGTGTTCGTCGCCGGCACCACGGTGTCGGCGGTCGGCGCGTCGCTGCGCGCCGGCTTGCCGGCACAGGCGCTGAGCGCGGCGGCCAGGAGGATCAGAGGGAAAACGCGCACGACGTTCATGTCAGCTCGCAGCAGAAGTAGCGTTGAAGTCCAGGTCGGGCGACAGCCGGTAGGCCGCGCTCAGCTCGTTGTAGCCGGCGGGGGCGCCGGAGATTGTCAGCGGATGGCCGCCCTGGCGCGCGCGTGCGGCCAACTCGGCCAACAACGCCAGGCCGGCGCTGTCCACGCGCTCGACCTCCGCCAGTTCCAGCCGCGACAGCTGCGCAGGCAAGGCCTGCAGTTGCGGCCACAGCGCGATCACCGCTGCACGGTCGAGCACCCCGCGCAGGCGCAGGGTGTCACCTTCCAGCAGCGCCAGCGCCTTACTTGCCATTGCCGGCCGGCCCAGCCTGCATGCTGCCGCTGCGCAGTTCGGTGGCCACCTGCTTGATGCCCTTCTGTCGCAGCGGGGCATCGAACTGGTTGCGGAAGGTCTGCACGTAGGAGATGCCTTCGATGTTCACGTCGAAGATCTTCCACTGGCCGCCTTCGTTGCGCATCCAGTACTCGACCGGCGTCGGCTCGCTGCCGGCACGTACCAGCTCGGTGCTCACGCGCACGCCGCGGTTGCCCGGCAGCGGGCTTTCGCCCTTCAGGCGGAAGCTCGGCTTGCCCTGGATGTTGAGCAGGGTCGAGCCATAGCGCTGCATCAGGTTGTCGGCCATCGCATTGGCGAACAGCTTGATGTCAGCGTCCGCAGCTCCGCGGGCGTGCGTGCCCAGCACCAGGCGCGCGGCATAGTCGCGGTCGAAGGTGCGGTTGAGCTCGCTGTCGATATAGCTGCGCAGGCTGGCCGGGTTGCCGCTGAATTCGGCACGGCGCTGCTGCAGGGTGGTGAGGATGCGCGTGCTGGCGTCGATCACCACCTTGCCGGCCTGGCCCTGGGGGGCGGCAGCAGCGGGGGCGGCAGCCTGTGCCTGGGCCAGGAACGGAGTGGCCAGCAGCAGCGACGAGGCGAGCAGGGCCGGGATCAGTTTCATCTTCATGGTTGCGGTTCCGTTGCAGGCGCCTGCGCGCCATCGTTGGGCTTCGGAGCAGCGCCGCCACCGGCGCCGCCACTGAACATGTATTTGCCGACCAGCTGGATCAGGTCCACGGCCGGCTGGGTGAAGACGATCTCTTCGCCGGGCTTGAGCACGTCGGGATCGCCGCCGGGCTGCAGACCGATATAGCTCTCGCCGAGCAAACCACTGGTGAAGATGCCCGCCGAGGTATCGGCCGGCAGATCCTTGACCTTGCTGTCCATGCGCAGGGTCACGATCGATTCGAACTTCACCGGGTCCAGGTCGATCGCTGCGACCTGGCCGACGGTGACACCACCGATCTTCACCGGCGCCTGCTTGCGCAGCTGGCCGACCTGGGAGAAGCGTGCCTTGAGTTCATAGCCTTCGCCACCCCAGCTCCAGCGCTGGTTGGTCGAGGCGACGGCCAGCACCATCAGCGAGGCCAGGGCCAGCAGCAGGAAGGCGCCGACGGAGAATTCGAGTCTGGGACCGCGGATGGCCATGTGGATTACCTGATCAGTCGTGGTGGCCGCGCGCCGATGCGCACCGCCGATGGAGGGGTTAGGTGAACAACATTGCCGACAGTACGAAGTTGAACATCAGCACCAGCAGCGAGGCGTTGACCACCGCACGGGTGGTGGCGACGGACGTGCCTTCGATGGTCGGTTCGGCGTGGAAACCGACATAGGCGGCCACCAGGGCCGCGGTACCACCGAAGATCGCCGACTTCAGCATCGCCACGCCGAAGTCGTCCCAGAAGTCCACGCTGCCACGCAGCGCCGACCAGAACACGCCGTTGTCCAGGCCCAGCACGTGCACGGCTTCGAAATAGCTGGCACTGATCGCCAGCGAACAGAAGATGCCGGTCAGCAGCGGCACGGTCAGTACCGCCGCCCAGAAGCGCGGCGCCACGGCCTTGGCCACCGGGTCGATGGCCATCAGTTCCAGCGCCTTGATCTGGTCGGTGGCGCGCATCAGGCCCAGCTCGGCGGCGATCGAACTGCCGGCGCGGCCGATGAACAACAACGCGGTCAGCACCGGTGCCAGTTCGCGGTACAGCGACAGGCCGAGCAGGGTGGACAGCGCGTCGGCCGCACCGAAGGTGGTCAGCGTGCGGTAGCCCTGCAGGGTCAGCACCAGGCCGACGAAGGCACCGCCGACGGCAATGATCGGCAGCGAGCGCGCACCGATCTTGTAGATCTCGCGGGTCAGCTCGGCCAGGAAATCACGGGTCGGCAGCGAACCGCGCAGCACGGTCAGCGAGAACAGGCCGGCACGACCCAGCGAGCGGGTGGCTTGCACGAACGGCATCAGGCAACCCTCGCGCGCGGTGCGGCATCAAACGGGATGGGACCATCGGGCTGGCCATGCAGGAACTGCTGCAGCAGCGGGTCCTGGCTGGTCTGCAGCGCCTCCGGCGTGCCCTGGAACACGATGCCGCCATTGGCGATCGCGATTACCTGGTCGCAGATCGGCAGGGTCTCGTGCACGTGGTGGCTGACGATGATGCTGGTCAGGCCCAGGCTGTGGTTGAGGCGCTGGATCAGGCTCATGATCACCCCCGAGGCGATCGGGTCCAGCCCGGTCAGCGGCTCGTCGTAGATCATCAGCGGCGGGTCCAGGGCCAACGCGCGGGCCAGTGCCACGCGCCGGGCCATGCCACCGGACAGCTCACGCGGCCAGGCATCGGCGGCGGCCAGCAGGCCGACCGAATGCAGCTTCATCTGCACCAGCCGGCGCAGCACCGGTGCCGGCAGGCGGGTGTGGGTGCGCAACGGCAGGGCGACGTTCTCGGCCACGGTCAGGTCGGTCAGCAGGCCATTGCCCTGCAGCAGTACGCCAACGCTCTTGCGCATCTCCAGAAGCTCGGCGGTACGCTGCGGGATGGGTTTGCCGAACAGGGTGACGTCGCCTGCAACCGGACGCAGTTCGCCGGTCAGCGCCGCCAGCAGGGTCGACTTGCCGCTGCCGGACGGACCGAGCACCGCGGTGATGCTGCCCTTGGGCACCTGCAGCGAAACGTCGCGCAGGATCGTGCGCCCGCTCCGGTCGATGCGGACGTTGGACAACTGCACCAGACTGGGAGTGGAAGCCGACATGGGCACCCTTAACGTTTTTTCGACATTGAAGCATCGGGTCAGACTGCTGAACATAAGCAGACTGGACGGTGCAGTATTGTTGCACGGTCGGACCGTCGCCAGACCGGGACAATTCCGAAAACGACCGGAACAATCCGTCGCGATCACCGTACCCCGGGATTGAATACGGGCGGGTGTGCTGCACACTGTGCACGATGAGTGACCCGGGCAGCGACTTCCGCCTCTACCATTCCAATTCGCTGGACGTGCTGGCTGCCCTGCTGGCGCGCAACGTGCGTGTGCCGGTGCCGGGACAGCCGCTGCTGGCGCCGGAGGTGGTGCTGATCCCGCAGGTGGCGATGCGGCGCTGGCTGCAGGCGACACTGGCCGCCGAGTATGGCGTGGCCGCCAACCTGGAATTCCTGACCCCCGGTGAGTTCGTCGCCCGAGCGTTGAACGCCAATGTCGAGGGCGAAGCCGACGACCTGGACGCGGCCGCCCTGCACTGGCGCCTGTACCAGGCCCTGCGCGATCCGCAGCTGCTGGCACAGCCACCGATGCGCGCGCTGCAGTCCTATCTTGCCGGGGGCGACGCGCTCAAACCCTGGGCCCTGGCCGGCGAACTGGCCTCGGTGTTCGAGAAGTACCAGGCCTGGCGCCGCGACTGGCTGCTGCGCTGGGAAGCCGGCGCCGACGCGGCCGACCCGCAGGCCATCCTGTGGCGTAGCATCGCCGCCGGCCATGGTTACCGCGCGCGCCGCATCCAGGCGTACCTGGAGCGCTTCGAGGGCGCCGGCCAACCGCTGCCGCAGGGCCTGCCGCCGCGGATGTCGGCGTTCGCCACCCTCAACATCTCGCCCGACGTACTGCGGGTGATGGCCACCCAGTCGCGGGTGGGCGAACTGCATTTCTATCTGCCCACGCCGGTGCAGTCCTACTGGGGCGACCTGCAGACCCTGGCAGAGCGCCTGCGCAGCGGTGCGCCGGACCCGTTCGGCGAGGCCGCCGGCGAGAACCGCCTGCTGGAAGCGTGGGGTGCGGCCGGCCGCGATTTCATGGCGGTGCTGGGCAGCTATGAAGTGGTGCATCCGGCCGGCGAGATCGCGGCTTATTCCGACCCCGAGCAAGACACGCGGCCGACGATGGACCAGGGCGGGCTGTCCGACAGCCTGCTGCATCGCCTGCAGCGCGACCTGTTCCACCGTCGTGCCTTGCCTTCCGGTGAACTGCGCGATGGCCTGCGCAGCGACGACCCGAGCCTGCAGGTGCACGCCTGCCACACCCGCCTGCGCGAGCTGCAGGTGCTGCACGACCAGCTGCGCAGCCTGCTGCAGGACCCGCGCTTCGACCCGCCGTTGCAGGCGCGCGAGATCGCCGTGCTGGCGCCGGACATCGATCCGTATGTGCCCTATCTGGAAGCGGTGTTCGGCGGACGGGGGGGCGAGGACGAACACATTCCCTACGCGCTGGCCGACAGCAGTCCGTTGGCTGGCGAGCCGCTGGCCGACGTGTTCGTGCACCTGCTTGGCCTGCCGATTTCGCGCTTCGGCCTGAACGAGGTGCTGGATCTGCTGGCCAGTGCACCCCTGGCCGAGGCCGCCGGCCTGGAAGCGGTGGACTTCGACCGACTGCATGGCTGGTTGCAGCAGGCAGGCGCACGCTGGGGCCTGGATGCCCAGCATCGCGACCAGCTGCAGGCCCCCAGCGATGACGCCTACACCTGGCAGTTCGCGCTGGATCGCCTGCTGCTGGGCCACGCCACCGGCAGCGAGGTGGATCTGGTCGGGGTGGCTCCGTGGATCGAACTGGAAGGCGGGGCGCTGGATGCGCTGGACCGGCTGCTGCGCCTGCTGCGCGTGCTGGCCGTCTACCAGCGCCGGCTGGGCGAACTGTTGACCCCGGCACAGTGGCGGCAGCGCCTGCTGTCGCTGCTCGATGCCCTGCTGCCGACACCACCCAGCTCGCCCAACAGCCAGCGCGCGCTGGAGCGCCTGCGCAAGCTGCTCAACCAGTTCGCCGAAGATGCGTACAAGGCCGGGTTCGCCGATGGCGTGCCACCGGAGGTGGTGCGTGCGCACTTCGCCGGTGCGCTTGCCGAGGCCGATACGCGCGCGCCGTTGCTGACCGGTGGCATCAGCTTCGGCCGCATGGTGCCGATGCGCCTGCTGCCGTTCCGGGTGATCTGCGTGCTCGGCCTCAACGATGGTGATTTCCCGCGTCGCGACCCGGCCGCTGGCCTCAACCAGCTCACCGCCGAACTGGATACGCCGCGCCGCCGTCCCGGTGACCGTTCCACCCGCGAAGACGATCGTTTCCTGTTCCTGCAGTTGTTTGCTGCTGCGCAGGACGTGTTCTACCTCAGCTACCTCGGCGCGGACCCGCGCGATGGCAGCGTGCGCGAACCCTCGGTGCTGGTCAGCGAACTGATCGATGCCGCCGCGGCCTATCACCTCGATCCGTCGACCGCCACGCGGGACTTCACCGTGCGCCACGCGCTGCAGCCGTTCTCGCCGGCCGCCTTCGGTGACGGCGATCCACGCCGCTTCAGCTACCGCCGGCAGTGGCACCCGGCCGCCGGGCGGCTGGGCGGGCAGCGCGGCGGCCTGCTGCCGTGGTTCGACGCCGCACTGCCGCCGCCGGTGGACGACGCGGTGGAAGAAGAGGTCTCGCTGGAGAGCCTGCGTCGTTTCCTGTGTGATCCGGCCGGGCAGTTCCTCGCACAGTCGCTGGGCCTGCGCCTGGCCGACGACGTCGAGGACGTCGACGACCTGGAGCCGCTGGTGCTGTCCTCGCGTGGGCCGGAGAAGCGCAGTGTGCAGCTGGCCGTGGTGCAGGCCACCCTGGCCGGTGACAGCGAGCCGCTGTACCCGCGGCTGCGCGCACGCGGGCTGCTGCCGTCGGGCATCCTCGGCGAGCGCCAGTTTGAAGTGGAGCGGCTCAAGACCCGACCGTATGCCACGGCCATGCTGGGCTGGTTGCAGGGCACGCCGCTGGAGAGCCGCCGCTATGAAGTGGAGATCGACGGCGTTCGCCTGCATGGCCGGGTCGGTGATCGCCATCCCGAAGGCCTGGTGCGCCTGCGCGCCGGCGCCCTCAACGGCAACGCGGTGATCCGCCAGGGGCTGGACTGGCTGCTGGCCAACGCCGCCGGCGATGCCTTGCCGCTGGTGCAGTTCTACGACGGCGGTGATGCCGGCCCCGGTCCGCATGCATTGCCTGCCTTGACCGTGCCCGCAGCACGCGCGGCATTGCGCGCGCTGCTGCAGCTGCGCCAGCGTGGGCTGCGCGAACCACTGCGCTTTGCGCCCTATACCGGCTGGGTGCTGTTCAACGCGCCGGTGGAAAAGCAGCGCAGCGAAGGCTGGAAACAATGGCATGGCAGCGACCGCAGCTGGGGTGAAGCCAACAGTGATGCCTGGCAGCTGCTGCTGCGTGGCGCCGACCCGTTCGCCGACGACGTCAGTTACGCCGACCTGCTGCGCAACAGCCAGGTGGTCTTCAGCGCCGTGCGCGAAGGGCGCGGCTTCGGCAATGATCCACAGGCGGGCCACGCATGAGCAGCGGTGCCGAGGGCGCTACCATCAACACGCATTGCCCCGACCCTTACCTGGCGTTGCCGCTGCACGGCACGCGACTGATCGAAGCCAGTGCCGGCACCGGCAAGACCTTTACCCTGGCGACGCTGTTCACCCGTCTGGTGGTCGAGCAGGGCCTGCGTATCGGCCAGATCCTGGCGGTGACCTTCACTGACGCCGCCACCCAGGAACTGCGCAAGCGCATCCGCGAGCGCTTGGCCCTGGCTGCGCGCCTGGTCGATCTGCCGCCGGGCGACGATGAAACACCCGATGCGCTGCTGACCCGGCAGGTGCTGCAACGTCATCTGCAGGACGGCACGGAAACCGCAAAAGCGTTGAAGCGGCGCCTGCAGGTAGCCGCCGACGAGATCGACCTGGCTGCGATCTTCACCATCCACGGCTTCTGCACCCGCGTGCTGCGCGAACATGCGCTCGAAAGCGGGCATACCTTCGACCCGCCCGAGCTGCTGGCCAGCGATCGCGAGCTGCTGGAAGAACTGGCGGCCGATCTGTGGCGGGTGCATGCCAACGACCCGGCAACGCTGGAACCGCTGACCTGGTTGTGGTCCCACCCGGATGCGCTGGCGGCTGACCTGCGCGCGCTGCTGGCATCGCCACCGCTGCACCCGCCACTGCAGCCGCTGGCCGTGGACGATCCGCGCCCGGCGCTGCAGGGCGCGGCGGCGGAACTGTCGATGGCCGTGCGCGAGCACGGTGAGCGCTTCTTCCTGGACCTGTGCGAAGCGGTCGACAACAAGTGGATCAACGGCGTTTCCTACAAGCTGGGCTGGCTGCACCCGCTGGGCCGGCAGCTGTTGGGCTGGGCCGAGCGCGGCGACGCAGCCGAACTGTTGTCCAGCGACCGCTTGCCGGCGCTGCTGCCCGATGCGCTGGTGGCCAAGACCAACAAGAAGTTCGCCGACCGCACACCGTCCTCGCCGCTGCAGGCACCGCTTGAGCGCTACGTGGCACTGCTGGCCCAGCGCGAACAATGGCTGCGTGCCACGGCACTGAACTTCCTGCACGCCCTGCGCGAGGAAGCCACCCAGCGCCTGTCGGCGCTGAAGCGCGTGCGCCGCGTGCAGACCTACGACGATCTGATCGACGGCGTCGCCCGCGCGCTGGAAGGCCCGCAGCGGCTGGCCCTGGTCAAGCAGCTGCGGGCGCAGTACCGCATCGCCCTGGTCGATGAATTCCAGGATACCGATGACCGCCAGTGGGGCATCTTCCATACCGTGTTCGGTGCCTCGCCGGAGGTGGACGAACTGGGGCTGCAGCCGGCGCTGTTCCTGATCGGTGACCCCAAACAGGCCATCTATGGCTTCCGCGGCGGCGACATCCATACCTACCTGAAAGCCAAGCAGGTGGCCGAGCAGGCACCGGCGCTGGACCAGAACTTCCGCTCGCGCCCGGCCGTGCTGCGCGCGCTGCAGGCGCTGTACGACAACGCTGGCGAAGATGCCTTCCTCGAACGCGACATCCGGTTCGAGCCGGTGCGGCCCGGTGGCGTGCGTGTCGATGAGGACTACCTGCGCGATGGCCGGGCCGCACCGGCGCTGACCCTGCGCCTGCTGCGCAGCGACGGTGAAAAGGCCCTTGGCGCCGATGCGTCGCGCGACGCGGCAACCCAGGCCTGTGTGGCCGCGATCCACCAGATCCTGCTGGAGGCGCGTGCCGGCACCGCGCTGCTGCGTGGGCGCCCGGTGCAACCCGGCGATATCGCCGTGCTGGTGCGCTCGCATCGCGAAGCCACGCTGGTGCAGCGTGCACTGGCCGCAGTCGGCATTCCCGCGGTGGCGGCCGGCAAGCAGAGCCTGTTTGCCACCAGCGAGGCCCGTGACCTGCGTGCGTTGCTGCTGGCGTTGCTGCAACCGGCCGACGAAGGGCGACTGCGTACTGCATTGGCAACGGTGCTGCTGGGGCAGCGCGCAAGCGCGATTGCCAGCATGGAGCGTGAGGGGGACCTGCAGCGCGGGTTCCAGGCACAGCTGCTGCACTGGCGCGAGCGCTGGCAGCGTGGCGGCCCGTTCGCGGTGGTGGCCGATGTCTGCGCCGCGCAGGGCGAGCGCCTGCTGGCACTGATCGACGGCGAGCGGCGCCTGACCAACTACCTGCAGCTGGGCGAACTGCTGCAGGAAGCCTCCGCGCAGGCACTGGGCATGCACGGCCTGCTGGACTGGCTGCAGGGGCAGATGGCCAATGCCGACCAGGATGACGAGCAGCAGCTGCTGCGGCTGGAGTCCGACGCGCGACGGGTGCAGATCATCACCCTGCACAAGAGCAAAGGCCTGGAATACCCGCTGGTGTTCCTGCCGTTCGTGGGCATCGATGGCGGCGCGCCGAACACCGCCACGCACTGCACCGTGCACCTGCAGGGTGAGCGCCAGCTGCATTGGAAGCTGGACAGGGACGACGCCTGGGACGCGGCCAGCAGCCAGCGCGAGCGCGAACAGCGTGCAGAAGACGCGCGCCTGCTGTACGTGGGCCTGACCCGCGCCGAGCATGCCTTGTGGATCGCCACCGGCGATCTGGCAGGCCATGCGAAGACCCGCCTGGCCCCGCTGCTGGGCGACCTGCAGGCGCTGCGAGCGCACGCGGACGTAGACCTGGATGACAGTGCGCCGCCGGGCCGCCTGCCGCAGCTGCTGGCCGAAACCGAAGGTGAGCTGCCTGCGGTGCGTGCCTTGACCCGCCGGGTGCCACATGACTGGTGGGTCTACAGCTTCACCCAGCTGGCGCATGCCGACGCTGGCAACGGCGACGATATCGAAGCGGCGGCCACCGAACTGCCGGCACCGGCTGCCGACGAACCCGCCGGTGCCGAGCTGCCGCTGGAACCGGCGCTGCCGGACGCTGCCGCAGAAGACACTGCGCCGCCGGATCCGCGCTTCATGGGCAGCCGCTTCGGCAATGTGCTGCACGATGCACTGGAGAACGTCGACTTCGCACTGTGGTCGCACTGGCAGCCGCAGCAACCGGCACCGGAGGGACAGGCCGACGTGCTGCGCCGCTCGCTGCACGACGAAGGCTATGCCGACGAGGATCTGGACGATGGCGTGGCGGTGCTGGTGCCGCTGGTCGGCCACACCCTCACCGTACCGTTGCCCGAAGGCGGTGCGCTGTGCAGCGTGCCCGAGCATGAGCGCCGGGCCGAAATCGAGTTCCACTTCGCCATCGAGCCGACCGCAGTACCGGTGCTGCTGCAGCTGCTGCACGAGCACGGCATCTCCAGCGCACGGCGCGGTTTCGGCCTGCGCAGAAGGCTGGAAGGCCTGATGACCGGCAAGATCGATCTGACCTACGTGCGCGATGGCCGCTGGTATGTGCTGGACTACAAATCCAACCGGCTGCCGGGTTACAGCCCGGACCTGCTGGAGATCGCCATGCGCCACAGCGAGTACGACCTGCAGGCGCTGATCTATACCGTGGCCCTGCATCGCTGGCTGCGCTTCCGCCTGGGCGCGGCATACGACTACGCGCGCGACATGGGCGGTATCCGCTACCTGTTCTGCCGGGGCCTGGATATTGCCGGCAATGGCGTGCATGTGCAGCGCTTCGCGCCTGAGCTGGTGGATGCGCTGGATGCCTTGTTTGCGGGCGGCGAAGCAGCCCAGGCCGAGATGGCGGCGCGCGCGCGCGGAGAAACCGCATGAACCTGCTGCGCGATCTGCATCGCAGTGGCCAGCTGCGCACCCTGGACCACGCCCTGGCCATCAGCCTCAAGCGCCTGCGCGAAGACACGCCGGACGACGTGGCGTTGGCCGCCGCACTGGCCTCGCTGGCCGTGGCGCAGGGGCACGCTGGCTTCGATCCGCGCCAGCCCCAGCGCGTGATCGATGGCATTCCGGCATGGCCCGAACCTGCGCAGTGGCTGGCGCAGCTGCAGGCCTCACCCTGGGTGGCGACCCCGCAGGATGCCAGCGCCGCCGCCGCGGAAGCGCCGCTGGTGCTGGAGAACGGTCTGCTGTACCTGCGCCGCTACCGCGAATACGAGCGGCAGTTGGCTGTCGGCCTGCAACGCATCGGCCGCCATCCGCTGCCTGCACCGGACATGGCCGCCGTGGCGCCCCTGTTCGCGCGTCTGTTCCCGCACGCCGCAACGGGTGAGGACCACCAGGCCCGTGCGGCTGGCGTAACCCTGCGCCACCCGCTTGCCCTGGTCACCGGTGGGCCCGGTACCGGCAAGACCACCACCATCGCCCGCCTGCTGCTGCTGTTGGCGGCACAGGCGCAGCACCAGGGCCTGCCCGTGCCGAAGGTAGCGTTGGCTGCACCCACCGGCCGCGCCGCCGAGCGCATGGCCGAAAGCCTGCGCCTGGCCGTCCAGCGGCTGCAGGAGCAGGGGCTGGACCCGGCGCTGTGCACCGCGCTGCCCAGCACAGGCACCACCCTGCATCGCCTGCTCGGGGTGATTCCCGATTCACCGCGCTTCCGCCATCACGCCGACAACCCGTTGCCGGTGGACGTGGTGGTGGTCGACGAAGCTTCGATGATCGACCTGCCGCTGATGGCCAAGCTGGTCGACGCGATCGCCAGCGGTACCCGCCTGATCCTGCTCGGCGATCCCGACCAGTTGCCGTCAGTGGAAGCCGGTGATGTGCTCAGCGCCATCCTGCGCGCCAGCGGCGATGGCATCGGCACCCGTGCCGACGATGCGCAGGCGCTGCATGGACTGCTGGCAGCGGCGACGCTGCAGCCGCAGGCACCGCCGCGCGCGTTCGCAGGCCGCCGCGTGCAGTTGCAGCGTGGCTACCGGCAGAGTGATGCGCTGGACCTGGCGCCGCTGGCGCAGGCCGTGCGTGGCGGTGACAGTGGTACCGCCCTGCGCCTGCTGCGCAGTGGCGGGCTGGCTGGTGTCCGTTTCCATGAAGGCGAGGCGGACCCGTTGCGTGGCCAGCGCGAGCATCTGCTCGACCACTGGCGCGCACTGGCCGACGCAGTGGACCCGGCGCAGGCACTGCAGCAGGCCGGCCGCCTGCGCGTGTTGACCGCACTGCGCGAAGGCCCGCAGGGCGCGCGTGGCCTCAACAGCCGCATTGAACAGCTGCTGGCTGGCAACACCCCGGGCTACTTCCAGGGCCGGCTGCTGCTGATCACCGAAAACAGCTACCGCCACCGCCTGTTCAACGGCGATATCGGCATCTGCCTGCGCGATGGCACCGGTGCGATGGTGGCCTGGTTCCCCGGCGAGACCGCCGACCAGCCGCGCGCCTTCCACCCGGCAGCGTTGCCCGCACACGAGAGCGCGTTCGCGATGACCGTGCACAAGGCGCAGGGTTCGGAGTTCGATGAGGTGTGGTTGCAGCTGCCGAGGCAGGACAGCCGCGTGTTGTCGCGCGAACTGGTCTACACCGGCCTGACCCGCGCCCGCCAGCGCCTGCAGGTGGCCGGCAGCGCCGAGGTGCTGGAGGCGGCATTGAAACGACATGCCAGCCGCCTTGGTGGCCTGGCCTGGCGACTGGGTGCGGAAGAGGTAACCGAGGAACCGGCGCGCTGCGAAGAACCCACCGTGCAAGGCACGTTGTTCTAACGCCGCCCTTACCATCACGTCGGTCACCTTCTTCCACGCATGGCGTGGATCTACCGTGTCGACCAAGGTCGACACTCACCAGAAGCAGGACATGCCATTCCGACAGATCGCGGAAACCTGTCGAAGGCGGGGTGGGTCCGGTTGCGGGGGCGTGAGCGCCATGGATGGCGCGACCGAGCTTACAGGGACGTACTTGCAGCGTCCCCCGCAACCGGACCCACTCCGCCATCCCAAGGATCGCCCGCTTTTGCCGTTGCCGTTGCCGTTGCCGTTGATTCGGCGGGTGCAGGGCGCAGCCCTGCCGCCAAATCTATTCCGGCATCAACACCAACCCATCCGGATACACGATCGCCGCTTCATCCGCACTGACATCGAAGAACCCCACGCCGTGCTTCTCGGCCAGGTCCTGCACCCGACCATGCGCGCGCTCGGCCACCGAATACGCGAACGCGCCATAGATCACATGGCGGCCGATGCTGTACTCGGTCACCTCGGCGCGATCATCATCGTCATTGCTCAGCGGGCCGTTCACCGGCGGAAACTCCTGCGCCATCTCCGCGAACCATGCCTGCAGCGCCGGGCTGCTGACCGCCGGGTCGTCGTACTCGTGGCTCTCGCCCCACTGCGCCTGCTTCTCGAACCAGGCGATGAACGCTGCCGCTTCACGCGGGGCGACGCTGGCCTCGAACACCATCATGTCGTAACTCATTGAACCGTCCTGTTGCCGTGGCGTAAGGACGCCGGGCATGGCCCGGCGCTACCGGATGACGATGGTAGCGCCGGGCCATGCCCGGTGGATCGCATCAGACGGACGGCGCTGCGGCGTCCGCCAATCCCGGCGCCAACGCCTTCGCTTCCGGGAACAGCGCAAACCGCAGGCCGACCAGGCCCATCAGCGCCTCGTCGCGCGCCTTGCAGGCGGCCACGCTGCCGACCCGGCCCAACGAGGTGTCCAGCCGTTCGCGCAGCGCCTCGGCCGCCACAATCGGCTTGCGTGCGGCGATCTGCCGCCGATAGTGCACGGCCACTTCCTCCAGGATGTGCTCGACCGCCTCACGGCTGCGCTCCGGCAGCTCCAGGCGGGCGCGGCGCAGCTGCAGGATGTTCAGGCCGATGCGCGCCTCGTTGAGCATGTCCACCGAGGCGATGTCGCTGCCTTCCGGGGTCGCCGCCAGGCGCGGTGCCAGCAGGCCGAGCAGATCCAGCATGCGCGCGGCGAAGCGCTGGCGATCCTGCTGGCCACGGCCTTCGGCCGCCTCGGCCAGCGTGGTCCAGCCCTGCCGTACCAGCCGGCGCGCGGTCCATTCGGCACCCACCGAGCGGAACAGCCGGGTCATCACCACCGCAAAGCCAATGCCGATGAACATAGCGATCGACGAGTTGGCGAAGGTCTGCACGTTGGCACTGTAGGTGTTCTGCAGGCTGAGCAGCGCAGCCAGGTTGACCGTCAGCGGCAGCGCGAACAGCGCGCTCTTCGGGTGGTGCAACAGCAGGCCCAGTGGCAGGAACACCACCGCCAGCACCAGCGCCAGCAGGCCGAAATCGTGCACGGCGGGGAACACGCCGAACAAATACACGCCGGCGACCAGCGAAGCCACCATCGCCCACACCAGGAACGAGACCATGCTCGGCGCCGGGTCGTCCTGTGCCGCGAAGAACGCGGCGGTCACCGCGGCCATCATCGCGCCGTTGCCACCGCCCTCCCAGCCCAGGCCGATCCACAGCACGCAGTAGCTCATCAGCGCCACGCCGGCGCTGAGCGCGGAGAACAGTGCCATGCCGTAGTCGACGTGCTTGTCGGTGGCGGCGCGTTCGGTGCGGATGCGGTAGTGCGCGCGGTCCAGCGGCGCGGTGCCCTGGTCGATCGCGTGCTGCAGGGTGCGGCAGTCCTGCCACAGGTCCACCAGCTCCTCCAGGCGCAGCAGCAGGCTGGCCAGCTGCAGGTGCTGCAGATCGCGGTCCACCTGTGGCTTCAGCGCACTGATGCGTGCGCGCAGGCGCGCGTAGTCGCTGGCACTGGATGGCGTATCGATCCAGTCGTGGATGTCATCGACCAGCGTCGGCAGGCCCTCGGGCAGGGTCTGTCCATCGCTGCGCAGCGCACTCAGGCGGTCGGCGATCGATGACAGCACCGGCAGCAGCAACAGCATGCGTTCGCGCAGGCGCTCCATCGACACCGCCGCGCCGGCATGGCGTGGGTCATCGCGGCGCAGGAACTCGATCAGTGCCTCGAACTGCACCAGGTCGGCGGCCAGCCGGTTGCGTGGGGCATGCGCGCGGCCGCGCTCGAGGATCTGCCGGCACCACTGCGCCGCGTCCTCCATCCAGTTGCCGATGCGCGCGCCGAGCATCGGCCGCACCGAGGCCGGGAACAGCAGCGAGGCGAACAGCACCGCTACCACCGTACCGAGGATGATCTCCTCGCTGCGCGCCACCACGGTGTCGAAGATGGTCTCCGGCGAGGTCACCGCCGGGAAACCGATGAATGCAGTGGTGTAGCCGGCCAGCAGGAACGCGTAGCCACGTGGGCCACGGTTGAGCAGGGCCAGGAACAGGCAGCCGGCCAGCCAGATCGACATCGCCGCGCTCAGCACCAGCGGTGTTTCCACCAGGGCGGGCAACATCAGCAGGGTGGCCAGGCCGGCGGCCAGGGTGCCGAGGATGCGGTACACGCCCTTGGCCCGGGTCGGGCCCAGCAGCGGCTGGCTGACGATGTACACCGTGCCCATCGCCCAGTACGGGCGCGACAGGTTGCCGGCCATGGCGATATACAGCGCGACGATCGCTGCCAGGTAGGTCTTGATCGAGAACAGCCAGGCCTGGCGGTCGGTCAGCCCGTTCATCGCTTACCTCGCCGCCGTCGGCGCAGACGCAGACGCGGCACTGTCCTGCCAGCCACCGCCCAATACCAGGAACAGATGGATCTGGTCGCGCGAGACCTGGGCTTCGGCCGCGGCCAGGGTGGCATCGCTGCTGGCCAGGCTGCGGTCGGCATCCAGGCTGGACAGGTACGGCGTGCGGCCACCCTGGTACAGCCGGCGGTTCTGCTCTGCGGCCATCGCAGCCTGCTCCTGCGCCACGCGCAACGACTGCAGGCGGCGCAGATCCTGCGCATAGCGGTCCAGTGCGGTCTGTGTTTCGCGCAGTGCCTGCAGCACGGCATGGTCGAACTCGGCCAGCGCGGCATCGGCGCCAGCCTCGGCGGCGTGGATGCGTGCATGCGTGCCCGAGGACGGCAGCGACCATGAGATCAGCGGGCCGAACGACCACTGCTGGGTCATCGGCTGGCCGAAGTCTTCCAGCAGGCCGGCGGCGCCGACCGAAGCGCCCAGGCGGATGTCCGGGTACAGCTCGGCAGTGGCGACACCAATCCGCGCGGTGGCCGAGGCCAGCTTGCGTTCGGCCTGGCGGATGTCGGGACGGCGCTGCAGCAGCGCGCGGCCATCACCGACCGGCAGCGGCTGGGCAAGGGTGGGTGCGTGCGCGCAGTCGATCACCCCGGCCGGCAGCTGGCCCGGGGTCTGCCCAAGCAGTGCCGCCAGCGAATAGGCGGCGGCCGAACGCTGCGCCTGCAGCGGGGGCAATGCGGCTTCCAGCAGCGCGACCTGGGCATTGGCGCGTGCCAGTTCCGGCGGCGTGCCGCGGCCTGCGCTGATCAGGCGCTGGGTGACCGAACGGCTGCGCTGCTGCAGCTGCAGGGAATGCTCGGCGACATGCAGTTCGTGGTTGGCGTGGCAGATCTCCAGGTAGCTGTCGGCCACCTCGGCCACCACGCTCACCTGGGCCAGGTCACGTGCAGCGGCCACCGACTGTTCGTCGGCGCGGGCTGCTTCGGCACCGCGCTTTAGCTTGCCGAACAGGTCGAACTGGTAGCTCACCGCGAACTTGCCGTCGGCCAGGTTGATCACCGGCAGCTCGTGCTCCTGCAGGAACGACTCGGCCGACAACTGTGCGCGGCTGACGCCGGCTTCGGCCTCGTACTCGAAGCCACCGGCGTCCATCGCCTGCTCGTACACCGCAGCAGCGCGGCGCAGATGCGCGTCGGCGGCCTTCAGTTCGACGTTGTCGCGCAGCGCCTGGGTGATCAGCCCGTCCAGCACCGGGTCGTTGTACAGCGACCACCAGCGTGCCGGCAGTGCCTGGTTGGCAGCCACTTCGGGGTTGTGGGTATCGATGAACGCGGCATTCGCTTGCGGCCGCTTGAATGCCGAGCCCTCGGGCAGCGTGTAATCCGGGCCGACGGTTCTGCACGCAGCCAGGCTGGCCAGCGCGACGATCAGGCCAAGGCGGGGCAGGGCGGCGTTCACAGGCCCGCCTGTGTCGGCGCAGCGCCGGCCTTCTTGTTCTGCACGTGGCGGCCGGTATCCACGGTCACCGTGGCGGTGCGCCCGGCGATCAGCTCCACGCCGGCAGGCACCTCGTCGATGGCGATGCGCACCGGGATGCGCTGCGCCAGCCGCACCCAGTCGAAGGCCGGGGTCACGTTCGGCAGCAGGGTGCTGCCATTGCTGCGGTAGCGATCCTCGATGCCGGCGGCGATGCTTTCGACATGGCCGTGCAGAGGGGTGTCTTCGCCCATCAGGCGGATGTCCACGCGCTGCCCCGGGGCCACGCCGCGCAGGCGGGTTTCCTCGAAGTAGCCATCGATGCGGAACGAACCGGTATCCAGCAGCGCCAGCACCGGCTTGCCGGCCACCACGTAGTCGCCCACGCGCATGGTGCGGTCGTTGACCCGGCCATTGGCCGGTGCACGTACTTCGGTGCGGGCCAGGTTGAGTTCGGCCAGGTCGACCGCGGCCTGTGCGGTGGCCAATGCGGCCTGTGCGGCCTGCAGCTTGGCCCGGCGCACTTCGGCGTCCTCGGCGGCGACCAGATCCTGCAGGCTGCGGTCGCGTCCGATCTCACGGCGCAGCTGCGCGACCGATGCCTGGCGTTCGGCCAGGCTGGCGCGGCTCTGCTCCAGCGCGATGCGGTAGCGCGCGCGATCGATCACGAACAGCAGGTCGCCCTTTTTCACTGCCTGGTTGTCGGCTACCTGCACCGTTTCGACCAGGCCGGACACATCCGGCGCCACCTGCACCACGTCGGCGCCGACGTGGGCGTCGCGGGTCCACGGCTCATCCATGTAGTAGACCCACAGCTGGCGCAGCACCAGCAGGGCGACGATCACGGCTGCGCAGGTAAGCAGCACCGGCAGGGTCTTCTTCACGATCTTGTTCACGATTGCATCCAACGCAGGAGGTGGAACAGCAGGCCCAGCACGATCCCGTACAAGGCCAGGTTGAACAGCGCCGGGTGCCATACGTGGCGATAGGCACCGGCACGCTGCAGCAGCGCGTGCAGGCCGCTGTTGACCAGGTAGGCCAACACCATCAACCCGAGCAGGGTCGGGACGAACACTCCGTGGAGACTGAATTCACCGGGCATCGGTAGGGGCGGGGACGGTAGGGGAAGGGGAGGTGGAACAGGACAACGGCAACGGGCAAAAGCCGCTGGCGCATGCACGGCAGCGGCGGTATTCACCGACAACGGGCTTACGTGATGCGGTCGGCAGCCTCGGCCAGCAGGCGCCATGCCTTCAGCACGGCATGCAGTTCATCCATGGAAAGCTCGCCGAACACGTCCTGGCGCAGGCCGATCAACTGGTCCTCCAGTTCGCGCACCAACGCCTGGCCTTCCTCGGTCAGCCACAGCAGGTTGGCGCGGCGGTCGCTGGCATCGCATTCGCGGCGGACCAGCCCACTGGCGCAGAGCTTGTCCAGCAGGCGCACCAGGGAAGGGCCTTCCATGCCCAGCTGCTGCGCCAGCGCGACCTGGCGGATGCCACCGCCGGAGCGGCCGATCATCAGCAGGGGCATGGTGCAGGCGGTGGAGATGCCGTAGCTGCCCAACCGGCTGTCGGCCAGGCGCTGCCACTGCCGCCCTGCGTACAGCAGGCCGGAGCTGAGCTGCATCTGCAGCACGGTGCGCTCGTCGAGGGGTCGGTCCATAAGTAATAGATAGGATACTACTAATTTCATTCCTATCAATAGGTTTTGCTGAATGGGTGGGGTGTATTGAGGAAGGCGTTGCGCCTGCTGGCTATCGGTTGGGGTGGCGGAGGGCCGGGCGGGGTAGGACACGCTGCAAGTACGTCCCTGTAAGCTCGATCGGCGCATCCATGCGCCTCACGGTCCTACCCCGCCCGGCCCTCCGCCACCCACCCCACATCCCGCAGGCGCGGAGGGTTGGCTCTTCAAGAACAAGAGCGGTAGCGCCGGGCCATGCCCGGCGGCTCCTGGTGGCACCGCTCCGCTCGCCGGGCATGGCCCGGTGCTACCAGAGCACTCTCCGAAGCCATGAACCCCAGCTTTTGACCCCCGCTTTCGGGCGGACCGGCCGCGCCCGCAGGAAACCGTCGGAGAGGCGGAGGGGCAGGCAGGGCAGGACCGTCCACGGCATGGATGACGTGGCCGAGCCTACAAGGACGTACTTGCGGCGTGTCCTGCACTGCCTGCCCCTCCACCTCTCGCTCAGCAGCCATGAGGCGCCGGGCGGCCCCCCGATGAACCGTCCCCAGAGGACGACCCACCCCCCGGTCGGGTACGATGCTCGCCCCCCGTTCGGGCGCTGTATGCAATGAGCAAGAACAACGAAAAGGCCGCCCCGCAGGGCGAAGTGACCCAGGTCCAGGCCGAGGATGCCGTGCGCACCCTGCTGCGTTGGGCCGGTGAGGACCCGACCCGCGAAGGCCTGCTGGATACCCCGCGCCGCGTGGCCGAAGCCTATGGCGACTGGTTCAGCGGCTACCGCGACGACCCGCGCGCCTACATGGAACGCACCTTCGAGGAAGTGGCCGGCTACGACGAACTGATCGTCCTGCGCGACATCGAATACGAAAGCCACTGCGAGCACCACATGGCGCCGATCATCGGCCGCGTGCACGTCGGCTACCTGCCGGCCGGCAAGGTGGTGGGCATCAGCAAGCTGGCACGCGTGGTCGAAGCCTACGCCCGCCGCTTCCAGGTGCAGGAAAAGATGACCGCGCAGATCGCCCAGTGCATCCAGGACGTGCTGCAGCCGGTCGGTGTCGGCGTCGTTGTCGAAGGCGCCCACGAGTGCATGACCACCCGCGGCATCCACAAGCGCGGCGTCAGCATGGTCACCTCGAAGATGCTGGGCAGCTTCCGCGAGGACGCCCGCACCCGCGCCGAGTTCCTGCGCTTCATCGAAGTGGGCGGCAAGCGCTGAGCGCCGTCGCCTCCCGGTGGCGGCCGCGCGTGGCCGCCGCTTTCGCCGTGCCTGCGCCGCGTCTTTGCGCGCGCGCTGGCCGCCGCGCCCTTCCGACCGATCTCGCTGCATGAAGCACCGCGAACGCATCACCCGTTATCGCCACCTGCGCGAACAGCCGCAATGGAAGCTGCTCGCCGCCGACCACGCACCGGAAATCATCGGCCTGCTGCAGGGCCTGCTGATGGACGGCGATCGCACGTTGCCGGCATCGGTTCTCAATGAGCGCCTGCAGCGTGCGCTGGACCAGCTCAACGGCGACGAGTTGTCGCGCGAGCTGCCGCGGACCGCGCAGGCCTACGTCGCCCATTGGCTCGCGCAGGGCTGGCTGGAACGCCGGCTGCCTGAAGGCGCCGACCAGGAGCAGTACGAGCTCTCGACCCAGGCGCTGCAGGCGATCCGCTTCGCCGACAGCATGGAGCAGGCCCGCGTGGCCGCCACCGAGAGCCGTCTGGCACTGGTGATCGAGCAGCTGTCGCAGCTGGCCGCGCAGACCGAGGCCGACCCGGACGCACGCCTGTCCGCATTGCGCGACGAGCGCGACCGCATCGATGCCGAGATCGCCCGTGTCAGCGCTGGCCGTGTGACGGCCCTGGACGGCAAACGCGCGCTGGAACGTACGCGCCAGATCATCGGCCTGGCCGACGAGTTGACCGAAGACTTCCGACGCGTGCGCGACGACTTCGAACAGCTCAACCGTGATTTCCGCGAACGCATCATCGATGACGAAGGCGAGCGCGGCGACGTGCTGTCCAAGCTGTTCGAAGGCGTGGACGTGATCGGCGAGAGCGACGCGGGCCGTAGTTTCCAGGCGTTCTGGCGCCTGCTCAACGACGCCGAACAGAGCGCCCAGCTCGATGCCGCGCTGGAGACGCTGCTGGCCCGTGGCTTCGCCCGGCGGCTGGATCGCAACGAGCGCAACTTCCTGCGCGGCTTCACCAGCACCATGCTCGAGCGTGGTGGCCAGGTGCATGACGTGCTGCAGAACTTCGCGCGCAGCCTGCGTGGATTCGTGCAGAGCCGTGGCTACCTGGAACAGCGCCGCCTCAACCAGCTGTTGAAGCAGGCGCAGTCCGAAGCACTGGCATTGCGCGATGACTTCCCGGCGCAGCGCGCCATTGGCCGCGACCTGCAGCTGACCACCAGCCGCCTGCGCTCGTGGTCGCAGTGGAAGCTGCACGACCCGCGCAGCGCGCAGGTCGATGGCAACGTCGAATACAACGATGCGGCCAGCATCAGCCTGGAAAGCGTGGGCGATCTGGTGGCGTCGTCGGAAATCGATTTCCGCACCCTGCGCCGCGACCTGCACGACCTGCTCGACAGGCAGCCGAAACTCAGCATCGCCCAGGCCCTGTCGCAGCGCGAAGCGCCGCAGGGGTTGGGCAGTGTCATCGGCTACCTCTCGCTGGGCACGCGCTTTGGCAGCGTGATCGCCGGCGAACAGGAGCTTGCCGAATGGCGAGGTGGCGACGGACAGATCCGTCGTGCCCGCATCCCGCTGGTTTGGTTTACCCAGGAGAGACGCCATGAGCTGGCATGAAGACCCCATCGATGCACCGCATGCCGACCTGGCCGAAGACGCTTACCAGGCCGAACCGGTGGCGACCGTGGCCCAGCCCCGGCGCGGCAACGACGTCTACTACATGGGCGATACCGGCCGCCTGCCGCTGGATGCGCGCCGCGCGCTGTGCCAGCTGCTGATCGGCCCCAGCATCGACCAGCTGCGCCACGCCAAGCTGTGGCCGGCACTGATCCGCAGCGAAGCCGGTATCCGTTCGGCGCTGTCGGACCTGTTCCTGGAACTGGTGCTCGACCGTGACAGTGGCGTGGCGTTCACCCGCCAGGCCGACACCGAAGATGTCGATGCACCGGTACTGCTGCGCACCTCGCCGCTGACCTTCATCGATTCGGTGCTGCTGCTGTACCTGCGCCAGCAGCTGGGCGAAGCCGATGCGCGTGGCAACCGCGCCGTGGTCGCCGATGCTGAAATGGCCGAAGCACTGGCCATCTACGAAAAGAACCTGTCCACCGACCGCGCCGGCTTCAATCGCCGTGTCGCCTCGGCGGTGCAGAAGATGAAGGACAACCACATCCTGACCCGCCTCGGCGGCCAGGAAGACCGCCACGAAGTCTCGCCGGCGTTGAAGCTGCTGTTCTCCGCCGAAGACGTATCCCAGCTGTCGGCGGTTTACCGCCAGCTGCGCGAAACCCCGGCCGCTGAAGCCTGAGAGACCCGAGCACCGCATGGCCATTTCCAAGCACACTCCCGCCCTGTTCAACGAAGGCCTGCCGGACCCGCGCCTGCAGCAGTTCCGCATGCGCCGCCTGCAGGTGCACAACTGGGGCACCTTCAACGGCCTGACCGAAGTGCCGATCGCCGAGCGCGGCTTCCTGTTCGTCGGCCGCTCCGGTTCGGGCAAGTCGACCCTGCTCGATGCCATGTCCGCCCTGCTGACGCCACCGGCCATCGTCGACTTCAACGCCGCAGCGCGTGAAGCCGAACGCAGCGGCCGCGACCGCAACCTGGTGTCCTACGTGCGCGGCGCGTGGGCCGACCAGCAGGACAGTGGCACCGGTGAAATCGCCACCCAGTACCTGCGCAAGGGCGCGACCTGGACCGCGCTGGTGCTGGAGTACCGCGCCGGCGATGGCCGCGTGGTCAGCCTGGTACGCCTGCTGTGGATCGCCGGCAGCAGCACCTCCGCCGGTGACGTGCGCAAGCACTACATGATTGCCGAGCGTCCGTTCGACATCGCCAAGGATCTGGGCGGCTTCGATCTGGACCTGCGCAAGCTCAAGCAGAAGTTGGCCGACGTCCATCACTTCGACACGTTCTCCGGCTATGCCGAACGCTTCCGCCACCTGCTCGGCATCGACAACGAGATGGCGCTGCGGCTGCTGCACAAGACGCAGTCGGCGAAGAACCTGGGTGACCTGAACGTCTTCCTGCGCGACTTCATGCTCGACACGCCGAAGACCTTCGACGCTGCCGAACGACTGGTCAGCGATTTCGCCGAACTCGATGGCGCGCACCAGGCCGTGGTCACCGCGCGGCGCCAGGTCGAAACCCTGCAGCCGGCGCGCGAACATTACAGTGACCTGCAGGCGATGAGTCGCCGTCGCGGCGACGACGAAGCGCTCAAGCTCGGCATCGACAGCTTCCGCGAAAGCCGCCGCCAGTTGCTGATCGAAGCACGCCTGCGCGAGATGGACACGCGCGATCGTGGCCTGCTGGGCGAAGAAGCGCAGCGTCGCGCGGCGCTGGACAACCACACCGAACGACTGGCCGAGCTGGAACTGCAGCGCCGCCAGCAGGGTGGTGAGCGCATCGAGGAACTGGAACGCGAGCAGGGCCGCGCCGAAGCCGAACGTGATCGCCGCCTGGCCAAGCAGGCGCAGGCGCGTGACGCCGCACAGAAGCTGCAGGCCGCGCTGCCCGACGATGCACATGGCTTCGCCGAGCTGGTCGAGCAGGCGCAGTCCGAACTGGAAGACCGTCAGCGTGCGTCGAGCGCCCTGGACGACGCCATCAGCGAACGGTTGGGCGGCAAGCGCGACGACGAGCGGCGCTTCTCCGAAGTGCGTGGCGAACTGGAGGCGATGCAGCGCACACCCTCCAGCATTCCTGCGCCGATGCAGAAGCTGCGCGCACGCCTGGCCGAAGAAACCGGCATCTCCGAAGCGGCCCTGCCGTTCGTCGGCGAACTGATCCAGGTCCGCTCGGAAGAGCAGAGCTGGCAGGGCGCGATCGAGCGCGTGCTCGGTGGTTTCGCGCAATCGCTGCTGGTCGATGACAAGCACTACAACGACGTCGCCGAGTGGGTGAACCGCACCCACCTGGGGATGCGCTTCACCTACTACCGCGTGCGTCGCAATGATGATGCGTTCGCCCGCGAACCGTCCGCCAAGTCGCTGCTGCACAAGCTGGAACTGCGCGATCACGTGTTCGAAAGCTGGCTGCGCCGCGAGCTGGGCAAGCGCTTCGACTACGAATGCGTGGACGCCAAGCAGCTGCGCAACGTCGACCGCGGCATCACCCGCGAAGGCCAGGTCAAGCATCCGGGCGATCGTTTCGAGAAGGACGACCGCAGTGCGGTCAATGATCGCCGCCGCTGGCTGCTGGGCTTCAGCAACCGCGACAAGCTGGCCGTCTTCGAGAAGGAAGCCCAGGAGCTGGCCGCCCGTATCGCCAGCTGCGATACCGACATCGCGCGCCTGCGCAGCCAGCGTGACCGCGACAACGAACGTCGCCTGGCCTGCCACCAGCTGGTGGGCATCAGCTGGAACGAAATCGACGTCGCCGCGCCGCAGCAGCGCCTGGCCGACATCGAGGCCAGCCTGCACGCCCTGCGCGAAGGCAATGCCGACCTGGCCAGGATCGCCCAGCAGATCGACGCCACCCGCGCCGATATCGAGCAGGCCCGCCGCACTTACGAAGACACCCGCGTCGAGCGCGGCCAGCTGGTGCGCGAACGCGACCGCCTGGACCGTGCCCGCCAGCAGAGCCGTGCACTGGTCCTGCCAGCGCTGGCCGAAGACCAGGAAGCCGGCCTGGCCGAGCGCCTGCAGGAGCAGGGCCCGCTCAGCCTGGAAACGCTGGAAGCGCACATGCGCCAGGTCAGCAACGCGCTGAACGAACAGCTCTCGTCTTCGCAGCAGGACGTCAACCGCATCGAGAACCTGCTGCTGGGCTGCTTCCGTCGCTTCATCCAGCAGTGGCCGGAAGAATCGGGCGACTTCACCGTGTCGGTGGCCTCGGCCGAGGATTTCCTCGCTCGCCTCGAACGCCTTGAACGCGATGGCCTGCCGCAGCACGAAGAACGCTTCTTCGACCTGCTGCAGAACCAGAGCAAGAACAACCTGCTCGCGCTGCAGCGTCACAGCGCCGAGGCCCGCAAGTCGATCGGCCAGCGCCTGGACGAAGTCAACGCCAGCCTGGAGCAGGTGCCCTTCAACCGTGGCACCCTGCTGACCATCGAACTGAACGACCGGCGCCTGCCGGAAGTGCAGGAGTTCCACCAGCAGCTGCGCGAGGTGTTGTCGCAGCAGCAGACCGAGCAGCGCGACCTGGCGGAAACGCAGTTCACTGTCCTGCGCCAGCTGGTCAACCGCCTCGGCTCGCAGGAAGGCGAAGACAAGCGCTGGCGCGAAGTGGTGCTGGACGTACGCCTGCACGTGGAGTTCATCGGCGTGGAGCTGGATGTGGAAACGCGCCAGCAGGTCGAGATCTACCGCAGCGGCGCCGGCAAATCCGGTGGCCAGCGGCAGAAGCTGGCCACCACCTGCCTGGCGGCGGCGCTGCGCTACCAGCTCGGCGGCGCCGACAGCCAGCTGCCCAGCTATGCCGCAGTCGTGCTCGACGAAGCCTTCGACAAGGCCGACAACGAGTTCACCGCGCTGGCGATGAACATCTTCGACAACTTTGGTTTCCAGATGGTGGTGGCCACCCCGCTGAAATCGGTGATGACGCTGGAACCGTTCATCGGTGGCGCCTGCTTCGTCGAGATCAGTGGCCGCCACGATTCGGGCGTGCTGCTCATCGAGTACGACGAAGAAGGCAAGCGCCTGAAGCTGCCGGAGCGCAGCCGCCAGCAGGCCGACGAACCGGAAGAAGCCGAGGCCTGACCGCTCTGGAAACGCCGTGCCAACCAAGGTTGGCACCTACCGGGTCATGAACCCCGATAGTGGTGGTGCCGGCCGCTGGCCGGCAACCGCGTTACGCACTGCGGAACGTATCCCACGCCATCCGCGCAATCAGCACCACCACCAGGCCCACGAACAATTTGCGGATGAACGGCGTGCCGCCCTTCAGCGCCAACCGCGTGCCCACCACCGAACCGATGATGTTGGCCGCCGCCATCGGCAGCGCGAACAGCCACAGGATGTTGCCGGTCGGTACGAAGAACGAGATCGCCGCCACGTTCGTCGCCAGGTTCACCACCTTCGACGCGGCCGACGCGCGCAGGAAGTCCAGCCCGAAGAAGCGCACGAACAGGAAGATCAGGAAGCTGCCGGTGCCGGGCCCGAAGAAGCCATCGTAGAAGCCGATCGCCGCACCGATCGCCAGCGCGATCACCAGCTCGCGGCGGCCGATTTCCTGCGGCCGGTGCAGCGCGCCGAAGTCCTTCTTCCACAGCGTGTAGGCCAACATCGCCACCAGCAGCACCAGCACCAGTGGCCGCACTGCGTCCTTGGGCAACAGGCTGACCGCCGTAGCGCCAAGGAAGGAGAACACGAAGGCCGTACCGGCGGCGAACAGCACCGGCTTCCACGGGAAGCGCACGTTGCGCGCATAGCGCCATGCCGCTGCGCCGGTGCCGAACATCGAGCTGAACTTGTTGGTGCCAAACAGCATCGCCGGGGTCTGCTGCGGCAGTACCGTGAACAGGCCGGGCAGCTGCACCAGTCCGCCGCCGCCCACGGCCGCATCGACCAGGCCGGCAATGAAGGCGATCACCACCAGCCACCACAACTCAGGAGGAATCAGTTCCAGCACGGCGATCGATCGAAGTGGGGGCGCGACAGCATACGCCTGTCACATTGCCGCCGCCCACGCGACAATACCCGCATGAGCCGAACCGCCCCCGATCCCTGTCCCTGTGGCCTGGCCGCCGACTACGCCGCCTGCTGCGGGCGCTTCCATGCCGGCGACGCCGCGCCGGATGCCGAGCGCCTGATGCGCTCGCGTTACAGCGCCTATGTGCGCCACCTGCCGGACTACCTGCGTGCCACCTGGCACCCGGACACCCGTCCGGCAGAACTGTCGCTCGATGATGCCCCCGGCCAGCGTACCCAATGGCTGGGCCTGACCGTGCAGGACCACCAGGTGACCGGCAGCGACAGCGCCGAGGTCCGCTTCACCGCCCGCTACCGCGTCGGTGGCGGCAGCGCGGTGAAAATGACCGAGCACAGCCGCTTCCTGCGGGTCGAGGGGCGCTGGTACTACCTCGACGCCGTCTGAGCGTGGCTGCCGCGCACGGCCAGCACGCGCTGGCCGCCATGCGCGCACACGCGGTTGCGGCCTTCCTCCTTGGCCGCATACAGCGCCTGGTCGGCCGCTTTGACCACCCCGGCAGGGCGCCGATCGACCCGGCTGTCGGCCAGGCCGATGCTGACGGTTACCTGCACCACCGCACCGCCACCGCCGCGCCCGCGCTGCTGCTGGCCGAGCGTATCGTCGCGGGTGCGCGTGCTGCGGTCGCGCAGTTGCATGCGGCTCTGCTCGATGCCCTGTCGCAGCGCCTCCACCGCGTCCACGCACGCCGATGCCGGGCGGTCGAGGAAAACCACGGCGAATTCCTCGCCGCCATAACGGAACGCACGGCCGCCGTCGCCCACCCGCGACAACCGTGAGGCCACCAGTTTCAGCACGTCATCGCCGGTGTCGTGGCCGTGGGTGTCGTTGAATTTCTTGAAATGATCCACGTCGATCATCGCGATGCTGTAAGTGCCGGTGGCGCGCTTGAGGGTCTCGTTGAACGCACGGCGACCGGGCAGGCCGGTCAGCTCGTCGCCGAAGGCCATGTGGAAGGACTCCTGCAGGGTCGCGCCCAGCATCAGCAGCAGTGCCGCTACGCTCAGCGCCGGCAGCAGTGCCGGCTGCAGGAAGATCCGCGGCAGCATCCACCACAGGCACAGCAGGGCCAGCAGCATCGCCGTATGCAGCGGCCGCGGCTGGCGCCACGCCTGCCATGCCAGCGCAGCGGTGGCCAGCAGGAACAGCACGGCAGGCAGCTGCGCCAGCGCGTTCCAGTCGCTCGGTATCCAGGGGAAGTGCCGGTTCGACAGCAGGTCGTGCATGCCCTGTGGCTGCTGTACGGCAAGCAGGATGAAGATCGCCACCGCAACACCACTGGTCGTGGCCCTCAGCAGCAGGTCCTGGCGGCGGCGGCCACGTTCGGGCCACAACGCATGGACGGCGAACAGCAACGGCAGCCAGGTCGAGATCGCGTGGAAGCGCAGTGGCGTCAACGCCGTCACCCGGCCCTCGCGCAGGTAGTGCCCAAGGTCCTGGTGCAGCACCGCGAAGGCCAGCGCCACCAGCAGCAACAGGCACAGCGTGCGCACCTGGTTGTACAGCAGCGCCAGCCCTGCACCCAGGCAGGCCAGCAACCACGGCAGGATGCGCTGCCCGGCGCGGCCGACATCATCGCTTTCCAGGCTCGCCCACAGCACCAGCGCGACCAGCACGGCGGGCAGCACGAACAGATAGTGCACAGGCTGTCGAAGCGGATGATGTGACACACGGAATTCCAGCGCGGTCACGACGCGGCCGCAGCACTGCCGTTAGCGGCGCAACGGTGCCCTTCTTGAATGCGCGCAGCCTGATGTGAACACCACGGCACCGGGCCATGACATCGCGCTCACCGGCAGCGGTCGAAGCTGGTCGCATGGACAGCGTACCCGCCGCCGTCGCTGCCCCGCAGCGTGACCTCGCCCGCCACTTCACCCATGTGCGGGGGCGCAGCGTGCAGCTGGCCGCACCCCTCAGCCCGGAAGACGCCCTGCTGCAGAGCATGGCCGATGCCAGCCCGGCCAAGTGGCACCTGGCCCACACCACCTGGTTCTTCGAACGCTTCGTGCTGGCCAGCCAGCCCGGCTACACACCCTGGGATCCGGCCTGGGACTATCTGTTCAACAGTTACTACAAGAGTCTCGGCCCCGCCCACGCACGGCCTCAGCGCGGGTTGCTGTCGCGGCCCTCGCTGCAGCAGGTCCACGCCTACCGCCAGCATGTGGATGAGCAGGTGATGGCAGGACTGCGCGATGGCGATCTCGGCAGCGACGCCCTGCAGCACCTGCAGCTGGGGTTGCAGCACGAACAGCAACACCAGGAACTGCTGCTCACCGACATCAAGCACGCCTTCTGGTGCAATCCGCTGCAGCCGCCGTACCGCGAAGACGTGCCCATCGCCGTCAGCGCCCTCGGCACGCAGGGTTGGGTCGAACAGGGCGAGCGCATCGTCAGCATCGGTGCGTCCGCCTGGCCGCAGCACGCGGCCTTCGCCTATGACAATGAATCGCCCGTGCATCGCGTGCTGCTTCCCGCGCATGCCATCGCCGAACGCCCGCTCAGCAACGCCGAGTACCGCGCCTTCATCGACGCCGGCGGCTACCGCGATCCGCGCTGGTGGCTGAGCGAAGGCTGGGCGCTGCGCGAGGCCGAGCAGTGGCAGCATCCGCTGTACTGGGATGACGACCTGCTGCGCGAGTTCACCCTCGGCGGCTGGCGCGAGCTCGATCCGCATGCGCCGGTCTGTCACCTCAGCTACTACGAAGCCGATGCCTGCGCCCGCTGGGCCGGCGCCCGCCTGCCCACCGAATTCGAATGGGAAGCGGCCGCCGCCTCGCAGCCTGTCGAAGGCCACTTCGCCGACGACGACCATCTGCACCCGATGGCAGGGCAGGGCGACGGACTGCGCCAGTTGTTCGGCGACGTGTGGGAATGGACCAGCAGCGCCTATGGTGCCTATCCCGGCTTCCGTCCCTTCGCCGGCAACCTCGGCGAATACAACGGCAAATTCATGTGTGGCCAGTGGGTCCTGCGCGGTGGCAGCTGCGCCACGCCGCGCGGCCATGTACGGGCCAGCTACCGCAACTTCTTCATGCCACCAGCGCGTTGGCAGTTCTCAGGCGTGCGCCTGGCAAGGGATCTTTCATGAGTACCGTCCAGGATGCGCTGCAGGCACTGACCGACCTTACCCCCGGCCGCCAGCAGATCCTTGCCGACGCCGTGGCGGGGTTGTCGCACGCCTCTCGCCAGCTGCCTTCCAAGTACTTCTACGACGCGCGCGGCTCGCGCTTGTTCGAGCAGATCACCCACACCCGCGAGTACTACCCCACACGCACCGAACTGGCCCTGCTGGACCGGGTGTTGCCGGAGATCGCGCAGGCGGTGGGTCCGCGCGTGCATGTGGTCGAACTGGGCAGCGGCAGCGGCCGCAAAACCGCGCGCCTGCTGGCTGCCCTGCAGGACCCGGTGGCCTACACACCCATCGAGATCTCGCGCGCGGCGTTGCTGTCCAGCATCGACCATCTGGCCCCGGCGCTGCCGGACGTGGAAATGCTGCCGGTGTGTGCCGACTTCACCCGCCCTGTGCAGGTCCCCGCGCCAGAGCGGCCTGCCGCGCGCCGGCTGCTGTTCTTCCCGGGCTCCACGCTGGGCAACTTCGCCGATGAGGATGCGATCGCGCTGCTGCGCGCAATGCGCCAGACCATGGGCAAGCACGGCCTGGCCCTGGTCGGCATCGATCTGCACAAGGACCCGGCACTGATCGAAGCCGCCTACAACGACGCCGACGGTGTCACCGCCGCCTTCACCCTGAACCTGCTGGCGCGTCTCAACCGCGAGGTCGGCAGCGATTTCGATCTCGACGGCTTCCGTCACCAGGCCCGTTACAGCACCGCGCGCCTGCGCATCGAAACCGATCTGGTCAGCCAGCGCGAGCAGGACGTGCATCTCGACGGCCGTACCTTCCACTTCAGCGCTGGCGAACCGATCCGCGTGGAGTACAGCCACAAGTACACCGATGCCAGCTTCGGCCACCTGCTGCAGCAGGCAGGGCTGGAGGTGGCGGCATCCTGGAACGCGGACGATCCCGCCTATGGCCTGCGCCTCCTGCGCCCCTCACCCTAGGCACAGGTAGTACCGGTCGCTGGCCGGCAATCTGGACCAACCTTGCTCTCCCTCCGCGTTACCATGGCTGCAGCACCGGCAACACGGAGGACGCCATGCCCATTCTGACCACGCTCGGCCTGGCCGCCGCGCTTGCCATGCCAGCGGCCGCGCCGCCGGCAGCAGCGGCAACCGCTGATCCCGCGTTTGCCCGCTGCATGGCGGGCCTGCAGGCGACGGCTGCCAGCCAGGGCATTGCCGCTGACCGCTTCAATGCGATCACCGCCGGACTGCAGCCCGACCCTACCGTGCTGCCGCTGCTCGATGCGCAGCCGGAGTTCACCACGCCGATCTGGGACTACCTGGCCGCACTGGTCGATCGCCAGCGCGTGGACGACGGTCGCGCCATGCTGCAGCAGCACCGTGAGCTGCTTCAGCGCGTATCGGCGCAGTACGGCGTCGATCCAGTCACCATCGTCGCCGTATGGGGTGTAGAGAGCGACTACGGCCGCGTGTTCGGCAAACGCCCACTGCTGCAGTCGCTGGCTACGCTGTCCTGTGCCGGCCGCCGGCAGCCCTTCTTCCGCGGCGAACTGCTGGCGCTGATCAAGCTCATCGACCAGGGCGACCTGCAGGCGCAGGGCCTGACCGGTTCCTGGGCCGGTGCCTTCGGCCACACCCAGTTCATGCCCAGCACTTACGCACGCATTGCCGTTGATGGTGATGGCGATGGCCGCCGCGATCTGGTCGGCAGCATTCCCGATGCATTGGCTTCCACCGCCAACTATCTGAAGCGTGCCGGCTGGCGAACCGGCGAACCCTGGGGCATGGAAGTCCGTGTCCCCGCCGGTTTCAACGCCAGCCAGGCGGGACGCACCCAGCGCCGGTCACTGGCCGACTGGCGCGCACTGGGCGTGACCGGCCTGGACGGCAGCGCGCTGGCACCGTCCGGCCTGCCCGCCGATGCCCGCGCCGCGCTGCTGCTGCCGTCCGGGACAAAAGGCCCGGCGCTGCTGGTGTTCCGCAATTACGACGCGATCTACAGTTACAACGCGGCCGAGAGCTATGCGCTGGCCATCGCCACCCTGGCCGACCGCCTGCGTGGCAGCAACGGCCTGGTCACCGCCTGGCCAACCGATGATCCTGGCCTTGGCCGCGACGAGCGCCGCCAGCTGCAGACCCTGCTGCTCGCGCGCGGCCATGACATCGGTGCCGCCGATGGCATGATCGGTACCGCCAGTCGTCGTGCCATCCAGGTCGAGCAGCGTCGGCTCGGGTGGGCCGACGCCGACGGTCGCGCCGGCCAGCGCATCCTGCGCGCGCTGCAGGCACAACCGCAGGCACAGGCGCCAGCCGCGCCGACCCGCTTCAGCCTTCCCAACAACTACAGTGCCGTGCAGTCGCCGGCCATCCGGAGTCGATCCAGCGTGCAACAGATCCAGGGTGTCAGCAGTGGCCAGTTCCAGGGACTCGACGCCTGGCTGGTGGAAACTCCCCAGGCCACCGCCGCGATCAGCGTGTTCGGCGGCCAACTCCTCTCGTTCGTGCCCAAGGGCCAGCCCGATCTGATGTGGCTCTCGCCCAAGCGTGCCGCGCTGCCCACGCCGATCCGTGGCGGCAGCCCGGTGTGCTGGCCCTACTTCGGCCGCCAGGGGCAGGGCGACGACGTGCCCGCCCACGGTTTCGTGCGCACCTTGCCCTGGGAACTGCAGCAGGCGCGCCGGCTCGACGATGGCAGCATCGAGCTGACCCTGGCCCCGCCGGCGTTGGACAACCTCGGCCTGCGCCTGACCATGACCGTCCGTGTCGGCCGTGAACTGCGCCAGCAGCTGGTCACCGAGAACACCGGCAAGGCTCCAGCCACCATCACCCAGGCGCTGCACAACTACTTCCGTGTCGGTGACGCCAGCAAGGTCGATGTCGACGGCGTCGACGGCCTGGACTACCTCGACAAGTTCGAGAACTACGCCCAGCCGCGCCGCCAGCAGGGCCCCTGGTCGCTGCGCGATCCGCGTGACCCGGGCCGCAGCGACCGCATCTACACCCAGGCCGGTGGGCACTATGTGCTGCGCGACCCGGTGCTCAAGCGCCGCATCGACCTCCGTACCGAAGGCAGCCGCTCGCTGGTGGCATGGAACCCTGGCGCCGAAGGTGCCGCCAGGATGGCCGATGTCGGTGACGGCTGGCGCGACTATGTCTGCCTGGAAGCGGCCAACGCCGGGCCCGATGTGGTCACCGTGGCACCGGGCGGGCGTCATGTTCTGCTTCAGATCCTGTCCAGCGCGCCGCTATAGCGGGCTTCCCCCTTGGCACGGATGGCCAGCATGAGCACCCTCGATCCGCAGACCTCGCCCGGTAGCGAGAACCCCTATCTGGCGCCCGGCGCTGACGCCGATGTAGGCACTGCGCTGGAAGATGCCGACTACCTGACGCTGGTGGTCGGGCCCAATGCCGCCGCCTACCGACGTTTCTGGCATGTGGACAGCGCACTGCCGAAGCCTCCGCGCCGCTGGAACTGGCCCGCCTTCCTGTTCGGCACCCTGTGGATGGTGCATCGCCGGATGTACCTGGCCGCCATCGGCTTCTACCTGGTCACCACGCTGCTGCCGATCCTGATGCTGCTGGCCGACGCGGGCATACCGCAGATCGCCTTTGGCATGCTGCTCCCGCGTATCGCCCTGGCCATCTTCGCCAACGCCCTGTACCTGCGCCATTGCAGCCGTCTGCTGGCGAGGGTGCAGGCGACCCACGCCGGCCAGCCGAACCGCATCCGCGCCGAGCTGCTTCGCCGTGGTGGCACCCGCGCCTCGGCCGTGGTGGTCTGCCTGGGCCTGATCTACACGCTGCGTTACATCACCCAGGGCCTCCTGCAGACCTATCACTGAGCCGGCTAACGCGGCCGCAGTACCCACAGGCAGATCGTTCCGGCGACCAGGCCCCAGAACGCAGAACCGACACCGGCCAGCGTCATGCCCGAGGCGGTCACCAGGAAAGTGACCAGCGCGGCCTCGCGGTCGCGCTCCACTGCCAATGCGCTGGCCAGGCTGTTGCCGATGGTGCCGAACAGGGCGATGCCGGCCACACAGGCCACCAGTTCCTTGGGAAAGGCAGCGAACAGGGCCGCTACAGTGGCCCCGAACAGGCCGATGACGATATAGAAGGCGCCGGCCGCCATCGCCGCCGTGTAGCGCCGTGCCGGGTCTTCGTGGGCATCACGGCCCATGCAGATCGCCGCGGTGATGGCGGCCAGGTTCAATGCGTAGGCACCGAAGGGCGCCAGCAGCGTGTTGACCACGCCGATCCAGCCGATCACCGGTGACACCGGCGCGTCGTAGCCGGAGGCGCGCATCACCGCCACACCGGGAATGTTCTGCGACGCCATGGTGACCACGAACAGGGGCAGGGCGATGCCGACCATCGCCGTCCACGACAGCGAGGGAGTGACCCATTGCGGTGCCGCCAGTTGCAGGTGCACCTGCTGTGCATGCAGCAGCCCCTGGCTGGCAGCGATGGCGATGCCGACCAGCAGGGTGGCGATCACCGCATAGCGGGGGAACAGGCGGCGGCCCAGCAGCCACGTAGCGAACATGGCCAATGCCAGCACGCGCTGGGTGTTCATCGCCACGAACACGTCCAGCCCGAAGCGCAGCAGTACACCGGCCAGCATGCCGGCGGCCAGGGCCATGGGCACGCGTTTCATCAGCCGGGCGAACACTCCCGAGAAGCCGGCGAGCATGCCCAGCACTGCCGCAAGCAGGAACGCACCGGTGGCCTCGGGCAGAGAGGCGCCACCCGCACCGACGACCAGCATCGCCGCCCCAGGCGTCGACCATGCGGTGACCACCGGCACCCGGTAGCGCAGTGACAGGCCGATGCAGGTCACGCCCATGCCCAGCCCCAGCGCCCACATCCACGAGGCGATGTGGGCCTGGTCGGCACCCACGGCCTGCGCGGCCTGGAACACGATCACCGCCGAGCTGGCGAAGCCGACCAGCACGGTGATGAAGCCGGCGACGATCGCCGGCATCGAAAGATCGCGCCACCATCCCTGTCGTACCGTCGTGTCCATCGTCTTCCTTCCTGTATGCATCCCACTATAGATAGCGCCTGCGGCGTTGACCGCGCAACGCGCGGGCAACGCCGCCGTGATCGTTGCACGCCCGTTGTGCATGCAGCAGCCGATGCGTTGTCATGCTCCTGAAAAAAATGTGTTGACGAATTCTGCAGGATCTCTAGAATTCGCTCCCTTGCTGCAGCGCGGCGACTTCTTCGGAAGCCGGCAACGCGAAGAGCAACGCCACCACCGCCGGACGAGATCATCGAACGAAGGTGTTGACGGACTCGAAAAGTCCGGCATAATAGGCGGCTCGCAACGACGAAAGGCCCTCGGGTCCAACGACGGAGCAGCATCGGCAACAACGTCCACTTCGGTGAGACGGCCTTGAAAAAAGGTGTTGACGAAGCGGAAAAGCCGGCTATAATGGGCGGCTCGCTACGAAGGAAACTTCGCAGCACACGGGAATGGCGCTGAGGCCACTTCCCAAGATCTTTGAAAGTATGCGCAGGTATCTTGTGAAGGCGCCTGCAGGAAGGATGATTGTCCATCTTGCAGACGTTTGATCAAGCAACTATTAATTGTTTTAAAGCAAG